>PPCM01000023.1_pt1 | contig 409514 bp, 363 predicted proteins | sample 1555541 | NCBI WGS metagenome assembly PPCM01 (sample SAMN05284479, study PRJNA326546) | Marine sediment metagenome, whole genome shotgun sequencing project. | isolation source: marine sediment | place: Germany: Wadden Sea | collected 2012-09-05
TATTTACTTATTGTTTGGATTAATTGTAATTGCACCTCTTTTACATAGAAGTCTATTTTTAGTAGATAGAAGATATCAAAAATTTCAATATGTCAGTATCATTTTATACCTGTGGTGGGTTGTTGATTTCATAAGAAACACCTCAAAAAACCCTGCAATAATATACTATTTATCATTAATCGTTTTCCCCCTTGTTATGGCTTTTGTAATCATGTTTCTAATTGCTTTACTTGATTTCTTTAAGCGTCCGATGAAACGTTGGGTAAAAAACGTCCTATACTTACTGCTGTTTATTGATACAACTTTTGCAATAACCAATAATCTTCATAATTTATACATCGAACTAACACTTAACAATCAAACGACATTCAGTTCCTTTAGAGAAGCAAATCTTGGACCATTCTTCTATGTTCATACATTGTTCTCTTACACGATTTTAATCCTGAGTGTAGTATTTATCTTTTTCAGTTTAAATAAGCGACTGAAAGAGAGTGGTGACTTTATACCATTATTATTTGTATCCATCTCTGTTGTAGCAGTAATTTATTTAAACATTCACCATATTTTCGTACATACTTTCTTGATTGATCCTACCTTGTTATCAATTATTGCATTTATAAGTGTGTTGTATTATACATTTTACATGCGAGACTTAAAACTCATTTTAGGGTTAAACCGAAACCATTTCATCATTGATAACTTAAGAGAGATGTATGTTATTACAGATGAATCAGGTATCGTAGTCGATGCATCAAAAGAGTTCATTAAAACATTCAACTTAAAACTGGAAGAACAACCCACATATGACCTCATGAAAGATACTATAAAAGAAGATGTTGTACTGTTCACTGAAAACGAAGATTTAGAGATTGAATTTCAAGATACCAAAATGTACTTTAACACACATAAAAAGCCAATTACTTTACCATTCTATAAAAAGACCGGTACGTTCTACCTATTTTATGATGAAACTGCTAGCATAAAGTACATCAACGATATGCAGTATATCAAAACTCATGACTTAATGACAAAACTATACAATCGAAATTTCTTAGAAGATTATCGAGATTCTTTGGATGATTCGGAACAATCTTACACTGTTGCAATGTTTGATCTTGACGGACTTAAGTTGATTAATGATTACCTAGGTCACGAAGAAGGAGATAATCTCCTCATTCGGTTTTCGGATCAAATCTCACAACAAATTAATGAAAGAAAAGTGTATCCAATCAGACTAGGTGGAGATGAGTTTATCATACTAGCCATTAACAAGGATAAGAGATACTTAGAAAAAATAGTTACCAATATTAAAGAAATCAATAAAGAGTTACCAATCTTATCCAATGTTAATTTCTCATATTCCATTATGGAAAGAAAGAATAGAGAGTCACTAAGAGAAATATTATCGATATCGGATGAATCTATGTATGATATGAAGAAAGAAAAAAACAACTATAAAGAGGAACTTGAAAAGACACTAAAACAAAAAAATAACTAATAAACATATTATTAGTTATTTTTATTTTCTATCTTATTCTTTGATATTATATGGCTTAAAAACGTATAATAAACAAAACCAAAAACTCGCTTAAACACATTAACTCTACATTTATAGAAATAAGGCATATCCAAATATCCTTTTTCTTGCCAATAAGCCTTATCCAAAGGTAATATTTCTTCCGCTAATACTTTTTGAGTATTAAACTCATAAATTTCTTTGAAAGAAGGGCTATATTTTTTTCTATTATTACCATCAAGGTACTTAAGAAATATATTGAATGCCTTCTTCTCAATTGGTTTATCATAGTTAAACACAGTTCTCTTAATACTACCCGTAAAAATAATACCCCATTGAACCGTTAAATCTTTCAAATACTTGAGGGAGTTCTTAGTCCCAGTAACTTGTGTTGAAGTCACAAAGAAAATTGGTTTTCCAACTAGTGGGCTTCTGTGATACCAAGAGCACCCACGGTCAAATAAAACTTTCAAAGCTCCAGGTATTTGTCTTAGATGGACTGGAGACCCAATAATTATCCCATCAGCTTCTATCATTTTGCTCAATAAAATGTCTGCATCATCATTGATATGACAATTCCCTTTTCGAATGCAATTTTCACATCCAACACAAGGTTTGATATTATAGTCACTAATATTACATACTTCGATATCGTGTTCACTTAATAACGACTCAATTTTTTTCAAAAGACCATATGTATTTTTTTTACGGTATGACCCATTAATCATCAGAATCTTCATTTTATCACTTCCATCCTATCACCTTTATTCTAACACAAATCAAAAAGACAATCACATTAAATTGTGATTGTCTCTTGTATTAATCCCAGCGTCTTGGATCACCTTTAATAGTATCAAGGAAATCCATATCTTCTTTATCAATCACAAAATCAACTTGACTGTTCTCAATAATTCTGTTTTCATGGACAGATTTAGGTAGTGGTGCAACACCTTTTTGCAATAGATATCGAATACATATTTGTGCACTTGATTTACCGTACTTCAAAGCCACCTTCTTGATATCTTCATTACTCAGTAAAAACCCAATTCCTAATGGAGAATATGCTTCAATAAAAATATCGTGTTGGTTACAGTAGTCAATCGTGTCTTTTTGATCCATTCCAATAAAATAACCAATTTGATTCACATGAGGTACAACTGTTGTATTATTCAACAAATTCTCGATATCATCAGGACTAAAATTAGATACACCTATGCTTTTGATTAGACCTGCTTGATAGAATTCTTCCATAGCTCTCCAGGCTTGAATATTTCCTTCTTTACAATCTTTTCCCATATCACTCCAAGGCCATGGAGCATGAATCAAGAATAAATCCAGATAATCTAGATCTAACTTTTCAAGTGTTTCTTTGAACGCCTTCTTTGCACCTTCGTAATCTTTAATATGTGATTCTAACTTAGATGTAACAAAAATCTCATCTCTATTAATTCCACTTGCTTTAATTGCCCTACCTACACTCACTTCATTTTCGTACCCTTCAGCAGTATCGATATGTCTGTATCCATTTTTCAAAGCCAGTAAAACTGAATTAAATGCTTCATCCCCATTTTCCACTTGCCATGTTCCAAAACCGATTTTTGGAATCAGTTTACCATTTGATAATGTATATTTTTCATTTAATATTCTCATAATTACTCTCCGTTTCATGTCTTATAGATTTATTATATTACATTCGATAAACACGAACAACAGATATGAACATTTACATCCAAAGAAAAAAGGTGCGAGCACCTTTTCTATTGTATCTATTTTTTCTTTCTCATCTTTAAACTGATAATATTTGGAACAACACTTGATAATACACCGGCTACTGGAAAGACAATCCAAGTAAGTCCCCAATTGTTAGTATAGAAACTCCAACCCAAATATATACCAACAACAATTGCCCAGTAAATCGTCGTAACTTGATCTGTAACTTCTTTGACTTCATTGGCTTCTTTTGATAATGTTTTTAAACTTAACAAGTCTTTATACCCATCATATTTTATACTTACTCTCACAAACAAATATGTAGCTATACTAATAATGAATAACATCAAGATAACTAACGATATTAATAGTTCATCATTTTGTTCAGCAATACCTCCCACAATTAGAGGAACAACAGCCAAGATACAAAAAATAACTCCTGTAGTAATCGCAACATTATATCTTGTTTGGTAACTTTCTTTGATCTCTTTCACATGGTCTTTCAGTCGATTATCAATATAAACTTCATTTCTCGAAACGATACTATATTTCTCATGATTATTACCTGTAACTATAAATATTCCAACTGCCAAAGCAATCATCAAAAACATCCCTACTAATCCAATCGTAATTGCAATATTCTCTTCTAATGGAAGGACATGATACTCTGACATTCCTCCAAATAGAATCAAATTTATAACACCTAATATACAAATAACAACTCCAACAGAAGTTAATCTACTATATTTATCCAAATGCTCAATATAAGAGTCCACATCTTCTTGTTTCCATGCTACTTTCTTCGTAATGTTTACCATTTCATCATCTATCACTGTATTATCTTCAGTCATATCATCTTTCAATAGATAATCCGTACTTACATTAAATATGGAACTCATTTGCACAATTTTATCCATTTCTGGAACACTCGAATCACTTTCCCATTTTGAAACGGATTGTCTTGAAACATTCACTCTATTTGCCAATTCTTCTTGAGACCAACCTCTTTGTTTTCTTAAACACATAATTTTATCTGCTAATATCATTTTTATCTCCTCGCTTTCGTTAATATACTACCAACGATCTTAAATTTACTCTACCAACCCTACTTGGAAATCTGTCAACCGGTGGTTGCAATTTCCAAAAAAAGGCTAAACAATACACTTTTTTATGTATATAAGACATATTATATCATAATAAAGTACAATATTTATAACCTTCAAAAACTAAAAAAAAATCTCATTATGAGAATAATGAGATTATAAATACCACGATAAAACCAACTACAAATGCTACTATCATATAATTTAGGGTTCGATAGTAACCTTTCGGAGAAATTTCTCCAAGTTTATCCATGGTTTTGATTTGTGGGAATAAACGATAATAAAACGATAGTATTGATAATATCAATGCTAAGCATGTAAATAATTGTGTATGGTAATTTCCAAAAACAACAACCACTATCCCAATCATTATAAAGATTAGTTTAGCACCAGCTACCCAGTTTACTAAATACTCAATAAAACGAAACGTCTTCTCGTCTTCTTGTGAATCAAAATATGCATTAAAGACGCCAACACCATTGCCCATCTTTGATTCAGGCATGAAGTAAAGCATCATAACATTCAAAAATTCAATAAACACAAAAATGGAGATACCTATTTGTAGAATAGTCATTATTTCACTCCTATCAAATTATAATTAATTATTGCTGAATCTCTTCTTAATCTTATCAAAGTCTAGATTCGAAAAATAGTAAAGACCATTAAACAAGATAAAGCCAAAGAGAATAAACAATAAAATATAATACGGCCAATCAGGTAGGTAAGCAGCTATAATGGTTGGTTTCTCACCAATAAACATATAGTTTTTATTCATTGATACATTAACAAACGTAACCAATGGTGACAGACATAAAATAAGAGCACTTGTCTTATAAACAGACTTTTTGGTAATACGATAACCATATGCTTTATAGTAATATATTGGCACAATTGCAATACTCATATGAAGTACAATAAAATGATAATATCGCATATTGTAATATGTGTATCCTAACGAATTAGGAATAAACAACGCTAGTAATCCTCCAAAAATACCAATAAAGAATAAAAACTCAAACACTTTCTTACTATCTGTAAGCAAAATTGCTATGCTAAACATAACTCCAAAACTACATAAATGAAGTGGTACACTAAACATACCATAAGACCAGTAATGCAAATGATATATAATTTCTAAGAACAATAACCAAATAGCAAATCCTCGCTTTATCTTCTTTTCAAACTTTAAGTTATGTATAAAACCAGCATATTTCAAGGTTAAAACAACGCTTAAAACACCCAAAAAAATTAGTAGTGCATGTTGCCAAGTAAATGGTTGCATTGCAAGTGATGGATCCAAATCATGATTCCAAAACCTCTCAAACGACATAATTTCACCTCTGTTCATCTTACATAACATTATGTAAATTATATCAAAAACAAGAACGAATTACACGGTTTATTAAAACAAAATATTTACTAGCATTATTACTCCAGCAGCTAAGTTGGTTAAAGCAAATATCTTTTTAAGGTTTTTGGGTTTACTCTTAACAGCTAGTTTCCCACCAATAATACCTCCGATAATAGCAACTGCGATTAAAGGTAAGGCGAACTCTAAATCAAAATTACCATTAAGACTATGACCGAATAGCCCCATTAAAGCAGTAACAGCAACCATAGCACTCGAGGTACCAATCGCGATTTCCATCGGAATACCACAAAGCATCACCATAAGCGGTATTTTGAATGCTCCACCACTAATTCCGACAGCACCAGCAAACAGTCCTACTAATGCTGTTAAAGGTATTGTTACCCATAAATTAACTGTATAATTGTATCCATTAAAAGAACGATTCCAATAACCAAATTTGTGTACTTCTTGATGTGGTTTATCTTTGACTTTTATCATCATAAATCCTGACACTAAAATCAAGACAACAGCAAAGATAATTTTCAATGTATTACCTTCAATACTTCCAGCAAAATATCCACCAACAAATGCCATTACATCTGTCGCTGGATCAATAATCAATGCAAGTTTCCAGTCAACCTTTTTATTTTTAGAGAAAATCAACATAGCAGCAAGACTTGTACCAAGCATGATGGCCTGAGAAGTGGAAGCAGCTGTATGCATCACAACCCCACTTAACACTAATGCGATAACATAAAAGTTACCTCCACCTTTTCCGACCATAGCCATAGTAATAGCTATAACTAATACGATTATCACGATCATATATGTTTCAAACATTTATTACTCACCTATCCCTAGTTTTTCAAAAACAAAATCATATTTCCTTAAATCATCACAAGTCAATCCACTTATCTTGTATAGATTTAACCTTTTCATATCAACCAGGAACTGTTTCTCGTTTAACACGTCTTTATTTATTAAATCATTAAAGAACTCATAATTACCTGGTAAAGTCTCATCCAAATAATAATAAATCCTTTGAGCATCTTTTTCGTACTTTAGTAGTCCGTTGGTTTTCAGTTTCTCTAGATGTCTAGATGTGTTTGACTGAGTTGTTCCTAACAACGTCTGAATTTCACCAACACATAATTTATCTTCTTTTATTAGATTCACAATTCGTAGTCGGTTGTGATCTGATAACATTTTTAGAATTGTTTGTAGCATGAAATCACCTCTTATATTACTACATACTCATATATGTATACACAAGCATAATACTCCTCATTTTTTTCATTGTCAATAAAAAAAAGATAACAAACAAAACGTCTGTTATCTTTCATCTTACAACTTAATATCTTCTAGAATTTTCTCTGCAATTCTTATTCCATCAACTGCTGCTGATACAATTCCACCTGCGTATCCAGCACCTTCACCGGCAGGATATAATCTTTTGAAACTAGTACTTTCAAAAGACTCATTGTTTCTTAGAATTCTAACTGGAGATGAAGTTCTTGTTTCAACACCTGTTAGTAATGCATCTTTTGCATCAAACCCTTGTAATCTACTTGCCATTCTAGGTAATGCTTCTATAAAGGCATCGTTAATTGTATCTGAGTATACCTCTCTTAAGTTAGAGAATTTCACTCCAATTGAATAACTAGGTGCAGTTCTACCTAATTTTGTAGTTACTTTGTTAGATACAAAGTCTCCTACAGTTTGTACCGGTGCATCGTAGTTACTTCCACCGAGTTCAAAGGCTTTTCGTTCAAGACTTCTTTGATATTCAATCCCAGCAAGTGGATGATCACTTCCAAAATCATCCGTATCAACTGTGACAACTAGTGCACTATTTGCATTAATTCTATCTCGTTGATATTCGCTCATACCATTAACTACAACCATACCCTCTTCTGAAGCTGCTGGTACAACCCATCCACCAGGGCACATACAGAAAGTATAGACACCTTTTCGATTCTTCGTTTTATGAGTTAACTTATATTCCGCAGCACCTAAACGTGGATTGTCGAAATGTTCACCAAATTGAGCCTTGTTAATAAACACTTGTTTGTGTTCAATTCTAAATCCTACTGCAAAAGGTTTTTGCGCAATCTCGCAGTTGTTATTATAAAGCATTTCTATCGTGTCTCTTGAACTGTGTCCAATCGCTAAAATAACATAATCATAGAATTCTACTTTACCATTCACAGTTAGATTGATTCCATTATTGAATGGCTCAATATTTGTTACTTTGCTACCAAAGTTAATTGTTGATCCTAAAGACTTGATTTCTTCTCTTATGTTCTTAACCACTGTTACAAGTTTATCGGTACCAATATGTGGATTATTGACGTAAAGGATTTCCTCTGGAGCGCCTGCTTTAACAAACTCCTTGAACAACCATTTTCCTCTAACATCTTTTTTTCTCGCTGTTAGTTTACCATCCGAAAAAGTTCCAGCTCCACCTTCACCAAATTGAATGTTTGATTCTGTATTCAAAACTCGATCCGTTGAAAATTTTTCTACTGATTTGATTCGGTCTTCAACTTGTTCTCCTCTTTCATAGACAGTAACTTCAACACCGCTTCTGGCTAGTTTTAAAGCACTAAACATTCCTGAAGGTCCAAATCCAATGATAGCTATCTTCTTATTTTTATCAAAAGAATCAACCGTTTCTTCACTATAGTTGTTATCAAACACATGTTTTGTGACATTTACAATTTTTTTGGAAAGAATTGCTTTCTCACCTTTTACTTTTACAAGTAAATCATAAACAAATAAAATGTCTGATTTTTTTCTTGCATCAATTGATCTTTTTAGAATTGTATAATCTAGTATATCATCTGCGTTCATTTTGAGTTTTCTTGCGATGTATATCTTTAAATCCAAATCTTTACTTAAACGAAGTCTAAGTTGGCTAATTTTTAACATATAATACCTCTCATATTACGTCTTTTCTACTATCTAAGTATAACTTAATAAATCTATAATTTACACCCTTCAAAAAAAATAGTGAATAATCACTATTTTTAGTTTAAATCTTTAATTGCTTCTTGTGCTTTTTCATTCGTTAGATAAACGTCAAAATCACCTGCAAATGTATATGACCCTTTTCTACCAATTTCAACTACTTTATTCGTAACTGATGTCAGCAGCGATTGATCGTGAGATGATAAGATCAATGAACCTTTGAATGACTCTAATCCTTTATTCACAGATTGAATGGCCTCTAAATCTAAGTGATTCGTAGGTTGATCAACAATTAACGTATTGGCTTCTTGTAACATTAGTCTTGAGAACATGCAGCGCATTTTCTCTCCCCCACTTAATACTTTTACTCTCTTAAGTGGTTGTTCCCCACTAAATAGCATACGCCCTAGGAATCCTCTCAAATATGATTCTGCGGGTTCTTTTGAGTATTGTCTTAGCCATTCTACTAAGTTTAAATTATTGTCTTTAAAGAACGTTGTATTATCAGCAGGCAAGTTTGCTTTCTCTACAGTTTGTCCCCATTTAATTGTTCCACTATCTTGCTCTAATTCACCTGATAGAATTCTTAACAATGTTGTACGTGCTAAATCACTTACACCAGTAATCGCAACTTTCTCATCACGATTAATTTCAAAGGAAACATTCTCAAATACTTTCTCCCCTTTATATGATGCACTTAAGTTTTCAACAGTTAAAACATCTTTACCTAAGTTTCTAGCTATGTCAAATCCAATGAATGGATATTTTCTACTTGATGGAACTATCTCATCTAGGTTTATCTTCTCTAATGATTTTTTTCTTGATGTTGCTTGTGATGATTTTGAAGCATTCGCACTAAATCTAGCAATAAATGCTTGTAATGCTTTTATCTTTTCTTCTTTTTTCTTGTTTGAATCCAACATTAATCTTTGCGCTAATTGTGATGACTCACGCCAAAAATCATAATTTCCAGTATATAACTTAACTTTTGCATAATCAATATCTACTGTATGAGTACAAACTTTGTTTAAAAAATGACGATCATGAGAAACCGTAATTACCGTTTTATCATAGTCTAATAAAAAGTTTTCAAACCATCTAATTGCCTGATAATCAAGATGATTGGTAGGCTCATCTAAAAGTAAAATATCTGGATCCCCGAATAAAGCTTGAGCTAATAACACTTTCACTTTATCTTTACCTAATACTTCACTCATTTTCTTATCAAAAACATTTTGAGATACTCCCAAACCATGAAGTAATTTCTCAGCATCAACTTCTGCATTCCATCCATCTAACTCCGCAAACTCAACTTCCAATTCAGCAAGTTTAATCCCATCGTCATCTGTAAATGGTTCTTTAACATACAATTCCTCTTTTAATGTGATTATTTCAAATAATCTTTTATGTCCTTGAATAACAGTTTCTAGCACTGTAAATTCATCATATTCAAAATGGTCCTGTTTTAATACAGCCATTCGATTACCTTTTTCAATGAATACATGTCCTTTTGTCGAATCTTTCTCTCCTGAAAGAATTTTTAAGAATGTAGATTTTCCGGCTCCATTAGCACCAATAACACCATAACAGTTACCTGGTACAAATTTTATATTAACGTCTTCGAATATTTTTTTATCTGGGAAAATCAAATCTAAATTTGATACAGTTATCATCTAATCAACTCCTTAACCTTGAATATACTATCATAAGAAAAAAATAAATCAATAAATTTCACCTTATGATAACATTTTCTTTTTGTTTATGAATGAAAACTATTATTATCGTATACAAAAAGCAGCTATCTTAAAAAGTTAGCTGCTTTATTTTTTCTAATATCCGTATGCCATTTCAGATTGCTTTATAACATAATCTTTGTTTCTTAATTTGAAGAACCAATATACCAAGTATACAGCGTGCATCACAATGTTAGCTAACCCCCAGAAGTAGATAACATCAGGATTTCTCCATAGAGTAGAATCCATTACAGGTGCAAATACATCATAGCTTGATCTAATAAAGATATGAAGCCCTAATGTATAACATCTAGCATGCAACCATAAATCGACTCTTTTTTTGTATAGCATCCAAATTTCTGGAGCTAATAAAATACATACACTTGATGCGAAGAACGCTGTGTTTTCTGCATATACAAAACATGCATTCCATGTAACATAAAGTAAACACCAAGCTAGTGGTAAATCAACAATTAGTTCGGCAAATGTTTTCTTACCATCATATTTACCCCATCTCCAGTGTTTGATAGGTAGAGGGATTGTAATACATAGTATAAATCCACTGATACCATTAAAGTAGTTTCCTAACTCAATATCTTGTAGAGATGCTTCAATAATATTCACATTTAACATAATATAGAATAACCAAAGTGGCCATTTTTTTCGTAATGATGCCCAAATCTCACCTTTTGTACCTGAATTTGAAATACGTACAAATGACATAAAACACATTGGAATCAATACTGAAATTGATTTTGCCCATCTAAACCATGAATGAAGGTTGATGAACCATAATGGAAAAGTTAAAACCCCGATAATAAAAAACCATTTAAAAAATCCTTGTTTCTCTCTTGTATACTCCAAAAACAAGAACAATAATAATACATATATAGCCATAGAGACTACATAACTTAAAATTGGTAAAGCCATCGTAAATTCCTCCTTAAGTAATATCTATCTAAAGTATAATACTACCTACAGAACCATTCAATAACCTAGTTTACTTATTCCTAGCAAGATTGTCATATATTTGCAAATTCCCTTTTATATTCATTGTATTTTCCTATTTATCTAAAAAAAGAGACCAAAAATTAGGTCTCAATCAATTTCCTTTTTTTGAATACATTGAAGTAATGTGCAATAAATAAGTAATAAACAAGTGCAACAGAAGCAATTCCAATTACTGACACAACCAAAAACCCCGTTCCTGGTCCCCAATCGTAGCTCATTTGCATAACAAGATCATTAATTCTTACGAACAAATTAAGCGATCCAAACAATAAGAACAGGACAGTCCCCAACGCTTTATATCCATTGTGATACAATACCAATGATATTGGGAACAAAACAACAAATAGTGCGTTTACTAAATAAAGAGTATTGAAATAAGAATAAGAATAACCATAACCACTAATGAAACTTTGAACAAGTCCAATCATCGCATAAGCTCCACTTAACCATATTAGTTTCACGTTTCGTTCTTCAAAGGAAAAGACTAGCGCAACAACAATAAACAAAACAGTAAGAACTAAATGTAAAGAGTTAGAAAGTAACATTCTTAAGTAATAACCATTTTCAATTAATTGTGAACTCACGTTACTCCCATACACTTCAAACAACCTAAAAACCGTTAATAAAACATTTATCATAAAAAGTGTTAATATACCCATCGTAATATAAGATAAAGCTTTTCTATTTTTTTCCATAGCATACCTCCAAGATGTATTATAACATATTCTGCTAGAAAATTTAGAAGGAAGATTAAAACAACAAGTTATTGAATCGGCTTAATATCGCTGTTTCCTCCAAAGAGAAAAATACAACCCAACATAAATTGTTGGGTTGTTATCTATTTAAATCCTTTTCTCTTTTGTTTTCCCCACTCACCGTTATCTTTTAACGCAGTGAAAAAGCTAAATACACGGTGAATACTAACGTATTGTCGATACCCAAAATTATCAATAATCGCAAAAAAGATTAATAGTAAAGTTGTTTTGCTGTTCGTATACTCATCCTTCTTCTCAGCTACTAATAATGCGCTTAAAGATAACACAACTCCAAAGAGTACTGTAACCATAAACACGGCTAAAACTAATAATGGATTTAATATTCCAAGAATAAGCCCTGAAATCAACATTGTATAACCAATCAATTCTAAGAAAGGTCCAATCATTTCAAAGATAACGTAATAAGGCATACCAAGCATACCGGGTTGTTTGTACTTGTAATTGAAAATCATTTTTCGATGATAATGCAAGATGTCTAACAATCCTCGATGCCATCTATTTCGTTGTTTAAACAAGGTCTTTGAGTCCGAAGGTAGTTCTGTATAACAAACCGCATGATAAACATATTCCACACGATAATCATATTTCTTTTCAAGTGAACTTCTACTGAGACGAACAACAAGTTCCATATCTTCACCCACTGTATCTTTTTTGTGAAATCCGCTACTCGAAATATATCCACCATCTTCGACTATTTTCTCTTTATCAAAAACACCGAATGCTCCAGAAACCAATAACAGGCTTTTCATACTACTCCAACCTAATCGTCCAGTATTAAAAGCTCTCATATACTCGATTGTTTGATATTTCTCAATCAACTTTTCTCCTAGTCCATACGTTTCAATCTTACCGTGATCAATTTCACAACCATTTATAGGAGAAATATTTCCACCGATTGCTACCAAATGTTCATTAAAATCTAATGAAACGGAAATAGCTCTCAATAGCGAATCAAACTCCAATAAACTATCTGCATCGATTCCACATATATATTTCTTATCACTGAAATTTATTCCAACATTAAGTGCATCTGCTTTTCCACCATTTTCCTTATCAACAACAATCAAGTTTGGAATGTATTTGTTGTAATATACACTTCGAACTTCTTTCGTATCAATTCTGTTTGTAAAAAACGGATTCTTTCTCTCTAGATCAAAATACTCAATTAATTGTTTTAGCGTGCTATCTACCGACCCATCATTGACAACGATTACGTTGTAATCAGGGTATTTTATATTGAGTAATGATTTCACACTCTCTATCACTGATTTTTCCTCGTTATATGCAGGAGCTATTATCGATACACTTGGTAATAGATTTTCTTCAAACAACATCTTGTATCTCTTAATATCCCATAATTTAACTTGTTTGCTAGAAACAACAAACGATAGTATTAGTTGGATGATGTAAATAGTATTTACAGCAAGAAAATAGAAAACCAAATTATAGTTTACATCAATGATGAATTGATAAACCAAACTCCAACCAGTATCAAAGTCTAATGAGAAATTATTTTTAAGTAAGAAGAACAAAGGATATGTTGAAAATGATAGTAACAAAACAGCGAGTAACCAAATAAATTTTCCTAACTCAAACTTCTTAGGTTCTTTCTCAACAGGTTCAATATTCAGTTTACTTTTATTTAATTTCTTCAACACTTCAACTTTTAAGTAAGTTCTAATTTCTTTCTCAAAATTGGTATTTGAGGAAACAACATTAGAAATGATTTTCAATACTCTAGACTCAATATTTTTATTAGAGTTGTTATTTAAGAAATCTATTATTGCAGCGGTTCTCCCCAAAGAAATCAAATGATATAGAAGTTCTGTTATTACCAATTCTTCTTCTCCATTTATTTTATAGATAATGTACTCTATGCGAGATGATAAAACAATTGCAATTAGATCTTTCTTTTGCTGTTCCATCACTTTCTTATATTCGTTAAAAAGCCTTAGAAACAGAGATGATTCGTTTATCATTATTTTTAAGACAGTATCAGATATCAGATTAAAGTTTTCATCTGTAATTGAATCCAACAACTCCAGTACTACTGAGTAATCCCTACTTTTATTGACAATTTCCGAAGCCATTATTCGTAGTCTCTCATTCTTTGATTGAATCAACTTGTAGTTGTTAATTAACGTGTAATCTACATTTATAACAGCATTCAAAGCTGCGATATAAAGTTCTGTCTTTTGATTATCTTGATGATTAACTTTAAAAATTTCATTTTTATACTCATTAAAGAAGAAAATTGTATATTTCTGTAAGAAAGGGTTGATGTGTCTTTTCGCTATCCTAAGAATTAATGTCATTACTTCCATCTCTTCACGTTCTTCAAGATTGAACAAATATGCACTATTCTTGTTAAAGTTATTTGTAACGATCACACCGATTTTTCTTTGATATTCTATTGAACTACCTATCGTAGAATTTACAATTTCTAAGAATGCTTCTTTATAGACATACTTAATCAAAGAATATGATATATAAAACTTCACAACCTCATTTTTCTCTTTTTTTAGTCTCTTGATTAAATCATCACAAACATCTTTGTAATCAAACGCTCCAAGATAGTACGCACTTAGTATTCTTTTTGTTTTGAAAGGCGAGTTTAATCCTAGAACATAATTTCGTATCGTTGCTGGTTGTGAGAAATCGTTTAAAGCTCTTCTTCGTACTTTTCTTGAAAATTCAACTTGATCCTCAATCTTTAGATATTCATCAATTAAAAATTTCTTACTAATATCAATTTCACCTTTATAGATCCCTTTATAATACTTATCTAATATATAATCTCTTGCTCGGATAATTCGGTTATTCTTTTTATCTGTTCGTCTTCTTTGTGTAATTATCAAGACGACTAGAATCAATATCCAAAGCAACAGTATCGTTAGTGTTACCCCTACTGTTATTTCAATTGTCGTTAAGTTTTTTAGCATTTTTCTCTCTTATTCGTTTCACTAAACCAATGATTTCCTCGGGATAAAAAGGTTTCTTCACTATATAATCAACATTCAATTGATTTGCTCTAATGATGGTATCTCTATTTTTATTGTGTGAGACCATAATGAACGGTATCATTTCACTTTTAACATCCATATTTAAGTTTCTTTTTAATGCGAATCCATCCATTTTTGACAGATTAATCTCAGAAATAATAACATCTACTCGCTTTTTATCAACAATATTTAGTGCCTCGTAGACGTCTCTTGCAATTACCACTTCATAATTTAATTGCTCAAATACTCGATGTAATATATTTCTGTTAATATCATCCTCATCAATCAATAAAATAAGCCCTTCATAGTTCTTGAATTCTCTGATACTATCTATCAAGTGTCCTCCCCCATATGATTTTGCAATTTCAAGTCTCTTTTCACAAAGATAAAATACTTCTTTAACTTGATCTTGATGCTCAATTGATGTTAACTCGTTTGATCCTACCAAACTTACTGATACAGTAACTTGTTGTACGAAGGAATCTGATTCACTTATATCATTTCTAATGAAGTAAGCACGTTCCTTTACAGTCGGATAACTTGCTTCTGGAATGTAGATGTAAAACACTGGTCCAGTATGACGAAAAACAAATGATTTTGGACCTACTATTTCCCTAATTTTGATAGAAAGTATCCTTAATGTTTCATCACCTATCGTCATTGAAAAGTTATTGTTAATATAATCAATATTATCAACATAAACACAAATAACACCAAAGTGTGTCCCGTAATCATCACTTTTCAAGTCTTCCGTTAATAACTTCTTTAATACCTCTGTATATCTCAAGTTTGTTACCTTGCATCTATCCAGTTTCTTTATTTCTTTATCCTTTTCAATTTCTAAGTTTTCAAGTTGATCTAGTAATTTTTCTTTGTCTCTGGAAATATCATGTATTATAGACTCATTGTTTGATTGTATTCTTGTATAAATTTCTGGTTTTTTAATGTGATATATTCTCATAATCTTCTTCACTAATGATTCAACCAAAGTTAACCATCTTACGCCTTTTTTACTGTAAATTGTATTAAAGAAATAATTCCATAAACGATACTTTCTCTCGTGTACAGATATAATTTCAAATTTAATGGGATCTATATCAATGACAGAGTCCTCAAAAACATCTAATACTTCTTGGTCTGGAAAAACATTTCTTAGTCTAGCTAGAATTTGATTTATCAGTGCTTCAAAATTATAGTGTCTTCTGTTATTTACAACACCTTCTACAATATGAGAGCTATTGTAGAAATTCAGTTTATACAAGTACAGGATAGATTTACGAACCATTTCTCCCTCAATTATAGAACCATGTTGAGGCAAGATTGCTTCAATATCTAAGGAAAGCAAGTGTTTCATTATTGGTTTTATAAAATCACTACTTGGCATGTAATTTTCATGATATGTCGCCATAGCCTCGTGATAATCTTCTCCAGCATATAATGTCCATTCTTTGCTATAACCACCAAATAAATCGCCTGAAAATAGTGTCTTATACATTTCATCATAGGCAATAACATTCCCAGAATAATGCGCAAAAGGGGCCGGGATAAATCGTAATATTCTTCCCGAATCAAAAACAAGCATATAATCGTTTTTGTCTACATAAAACGGTTTTCCCTTGATTCCGTAGAAATGCAATATTTCATATGTTTTCCAATCACAGATGATTCTAGCATTTAGTCCCTTTGCTTCAAACATCGGCAAAGAACTAACTAAATCTGGATCTGGGTGACTAACGAAAACCAAATCAATATCTTCCAAATCAATTAAATCAGTAACATTTTTATATACATCCTCGAAATCTAAAACAGACCCTGGTTCAAACAAAACAACCATATCCTCTTCAATAAGAAGATATGAATTACAATGAATATTAGCTGATAATGTTTTTTGTCCAACATAGTAAATCCCATTTTTGTTATATGTATTCGTGTTTTTGTTCATATAACCATCTCCTAGAAGTTCAATATCATCAAGTTCACTTATTCCATCAGTACTTTTTTAATGAATACGTCTACCAAATTTGCATCGAATTGTTTCCCTTTACATTCAATTAATTCATCAATTGCCTGTTGTTTACTAAGGGGGTCTTTATATGGTCTAAGTCCAGTCATAGCATCATATGCATCAACAATACTTATGATTCTAGATTGCAATGATATTTCATCACCTTTAAGACCTCTAGGATATCCTTTTCCGTCAATTCTCTCGTGATGCTCCAAAACAAATTCTGCAATCTTTGAAAACTCTGGTACTGAGTTTAATATCCTATAACCAATTTCAGAGTGTTTTTTTACCTCTTTTAATTCCTTTTCAGTCAGTTTTTTACTGCTATTCAATATTTGCTCATCAACGCCAATTTTCCCAATATCATGCATTAATCCCGCACTCCTAATCTCAGTTACAGTTTCTTGACTAAGTCCGAGTGCTTTAGATAACGCCTCACAATACCCTGATACCCGTTTGCTATGGAACATCTCTCGTTCGTTCTTCTCGTACAAGGTAGTAATAATCATATCTATAGTCTTACTTCTCATACTTTTTGAAACAGTTGATTTATTGCGATACATTTGGTCTTCAGCCTCTTTAAACACTTGTTCTATCGGTTTACTCGAATTTTCTTTTGTTTGTGAACCAAAAGAAACACTTATCTTAATTGATTCGATATATTGATTATCTAAATTTTCTCTGATTCTTGCTAGCACATTCCTTGTTTCACTTTCATTAGTGGATGGCAGTAAAACAACAAACTCATCTCCACCTATCCTAGTAATGACATCAGTGGTCCTACAAGACTCTCTTAAAGAATCTGACACTTTAATTAGCAGTTCATCACCCTTTTGATGCCCAAATGAGTCATTAACTAATTTTAATCCGTTTACATCTGCCAAGATTATACTAAATGGATAATGTAATACGTTATCAAACTCTCTTAATTTTCTCTCATAAAAACGTCTGTTATATAGACCAGTTAACTGATCATTATAGCTTAGATAATCAATTTCTTTTTCACGTGAAATTCTTTCTGAAATATCAGATATTAGCACAGCAAACTGACCATATTTTGGTGAATATGCATACGTTGATAGATACTTATTCGCTTCTTTTGAGAAGTTCTCATAATACTTTGGTTCTCCTGTTAACGCTACTTCACCAAATGCTTCTATCCAATAATCCTCAATGCCTGGAGCGACTTCTTTGATTCTTTTCCCTACAATCTCATCTCGTCGATAACCAAATAGTTTCATATAACTCTCGTTCACTTCAAGACACTTATAATCGACAGGTCTATTTGAATCATCTAATACTATTTCATGTATCGCTAATCCTTGTGACATAGTTGAGTATATTCTACGGAATTTTTTTTCAGATTCTTGCACTTCTTTTAGTTCTACTATTTGTTTGGATACATCAAATGTGAACACTGAGATCCCTTTGATATTTTTACCATCAAAAATCGGAGTATATTTCGTTTCATAAAACTTGTCTTTGTTTACTCCATAATTATCAATTATTGTAAATGTCTCTCCATTTAATGCTCTTATATATCTTTCTTTTTCTTTATGTCTGTCTTTCTCAACAGTAATATTTTCTAACACACAATTACAACTAGAAGTATCTACCCCATAGATATCCATCATTGTTTTCTTGTGATTCTCATTATAATACAAGTATTTAAAGTCATTATCCAATATAACAATAGTATCTAACTCGTTAAGAGCCGCTTTTAAGATTTTGTTTTCCTCAACACTATCTAATGACTCAATCTTTACTACTTCTTTTTTTGATGCGACTACCAAAACTACTGTCTTCCCGTTTGTTTCTCCAACTATATATGAGTTAAATAGCATCGTATCGTTTTTCTTATCTACCCCTTTGATGACAAACGAATTACAGTTTTGTGACTTGTATTCTCTAAGAAATTCAAGTAGTTTTAACTGTCCTTCTTTGCTTTCAGTAACAGTACACGTAAAATCCTCTATATTAATATTATTAGAATCATATTCATCTAATAAATCTATAAACAATCCAGAAAAAAACAATATTCTTTCATCACTAGAATAAAGAAGAACATGATTATTTGTCGAATCCATTTTCATATCAAAAGTACCTTTATCTAGAACTATCTTAAAAGCACTATCATCAATTCTAATACTATATTCATTCGGTTTTTTTGCATCTTCTCGTGTTTTTTTCATAATTGTCCCCCTAGCTTCTTTAATTATATTATATCACAAATAACAAGATGAACCATAATACTAGCCTTCAAAAAAAGATGCTGGAATATATATTCCAACATCTTACTTCTCTATTCCTTATCTATATCAATAATCACATTTTGTTCTTTCTTACTCTTTTTCTTCTTATTAAAGTATCTAATTGGTAAATAGATTACTAAACCTGTAAATGCAAATGGAAGTAATCCTGCTATGAATAATCCAATGAATTCAAACACTAGGATTAACATACTAAATGATTCCGTAAAGACATTCCCTGTCTTATTCACATATCTAGCTTCTGTTGCTCTACGGTATGTGTCTTCTAATGATACTCGGTGATCATCAGCGATTGATGTAACTTTAAATGTATACTCTTTACCTGATTTCAAATCATCAAATGTTATAATTGTTTTACTGTCTGCAAATGTATTTTCTTCGTACTCTGTTACAAACTCACCATTTAAATAGACATCCACATGAATAGTAGCATTATTATCACTATGATTGTAAATCTCTAAAACGATTGATTCTTTATTTAATTCTGTAAAAGAAACGCTTGGTGCTGTTGTTCTTGGTACGACGATTATTTCCTCTTTCACTTCTCTAATTTCTAGAGTGACAGTCGAGTAATCAACCAATGAATCATAATTAGCTAATTTTGCCCCAATCAAGTTAAGTTCTGCTTCAATTTCATATCTTTCTTCTTCAAGAATTAATATCGTATCCAAATCTTCCGCAACTGCAATCAACTCTAATATTCTTGTATGTCTAGTCTCTAATGCATCTTTTCTTGCTTCAAAAGTAGAATAGCTATTCGTAATATCTTCAGACGTTTTTTGATATGATACTAACTCCCCGTTTGTCTTAACATCTTCAACAAAAGCGTCAAACTCAGATGACAACACTCGAATTACAACTTCATAATGATTACTCGTAATGTCTGCCTCTTCAATATAAGCAGTATAACTATCAATCGTATCTAATACATCATTATATACTTCCGTAGGGTTAAGGACAGCCATTTCTAAATCAGCTTCATAGATGATCTTACGGTTCTCAAGTTCCGGAGCATCATTATCTTCTACAACGTCTCCACCCTGTTCCTTAGCATCTTCAACAACTGGATCTGGATCTGTAAGAGAGGTATCCTCATCATTGAATCCATATTCAGGTTCATAATCTTCACTCATTTCATCAGCACTACAACCACTCATTGCAAATACAAATGCACCCATTAACAATATTACTAAAAACTTTTTCATATATTCTTCCTCGTTTCTTTTAAGTTACTCTAATTATATTTTTTTGATGTGACAAACTTTTGACAAAGTTTTGCCATAGTTATGACAAAAATAACTTATTCAAAAAAAGTCTAAATTATGTTATTCTAGAAGAAAGAAACTGAAGGAGTGATTTAATGAGAATACTTATAGTTGAAGACGAAAAAGACCTTAATGATTTACTACATGACTATATATTAGATAAATACAATCATTCTATAATTGATCAGGTTTATGATGGACTTGAAGCAGTTAAAAAAATAAATGATATCAATTACGATTTCGTTTTACTTGATGTAATGTTACCAAATATTGATGGCTTTGATATTTGCAAACACTACAGAAAAACATCAAGCAACCCTGTCATCATGTTAAGCGCATTAAGTGATGAGGAAAATCAGTTAAAAGGTTACGAACTAGGAATTGATGAATACATACCTAAACCTTATAGTCCCAAACTAGTTATCAAGAAAATTGAAGCGGTTCTTAATAGATATGGTTTAACAACAAATAAGTTGATTGGATATGGAATCATCAAGTATAATTTAGAAGAACACAAAATCCTAATCAATGATCAAGCTGTATCTTTAAACAAAAAAGAATGGGATTTATTCTCCCTATTCATCACGAATAAAGGAAGAGTCTTTTCAAGAGAACTACTACTTAACAAAGTATGGGGTTATGACTTCACAGGTTTTGATCGTACAGTAGATACTCATATAAAAAGATTAAGACAAAAATTAGGTGACGCATCTAGTTACATAAAAACGGTATTCAAAGAAGGGTATCGATTCGAGAAATAATCAGTAAGGAGGACAATCATGAGAATAAACATATTTACTAAAACATTTCTAGCACTACTAATCTCATTTTCACTTGTCTTCCTTTTTTCTATGCAAATTTCTTATAATCGTTTTGGTCCTATGTATATAGAAGAAAATATAAACGCTGTAAAAAATACGATATTAGAGGAAGCAGACAATATCGAAAACAGCTCAAATCTAGCCGACACTGAACTTTATAATTTATCCAGTGAAACATCATTTATTCGATATCAAAACGATCAAATCATCGAGCAAATTGGTCCACAGTTCTTAGAGGAAGATGAAGTAATCGACTTCGTTATTGATGTATTAGATGATGATGAGGCAACTACAGATGGGCGACTAATATACTATCAAACAAAAACAGATGATATATATGAGATAAACTACATATACGAGTTTGACGAATTTACAGACTACTTAATCGTCTCAACAAAAATACAATCACTACAAAATGTAGAACTCGTCTTAAACAACCTCAATATCACACAATCAATAAGTGTTTTTATCACAATTTTTATCATTTCAATTATTTTATCATTATCAATCTCAAGACCTATTAAAAAGATAAATACTTACGCCAAAGACATATCTAACTTACAGTTTGACTCAGAACTAAACATTAAAAGACGAGATGAATTTAAAGATCTTACAACAAGCTTAAATGAAATGACATTCAATCTTAAGAACACATATAAACAATTAAATGAGGCAAATGATAAATTAAACAATGATATCGAATTCGAGAAACGACAAGAAGAAAAAAAGAAACAGTTAATACATACAATAAACCACGAACTCAAAACTCCTTTAGCCGTAATGAAAGGGATGATTGAAGGGATGATTGACAATGTAGGTAGATACAAAAACAAGGAACACTATTTGAGTGAACTACTCAAGCAAATCGATAAGATAGAAAACATCACAAAAGATCTAACTTATTCCTTAAGATTAGAAGATAAAATCACTGAAGGTGAATTTACAAATACAAAAGACTTAAACTTTGAAGCACTAGTTGAACTAGCAAAACAAAAACAGATAAAACTCTCAAAAAGCATTATACCTAAAAACTTACTCATCAATAACGAACTTCTTAAAATAGCAATTGATAATATTGTAAAGAACGCCATTATATATTCTACTGACAATTCAGTAAAAATAAGCACCGAGGTATACAATGATAAATACGTATTTACAGTGAAAAACAAAGGTCATATTAATGAAGAGGATTTAGACAAAATATTTGATTCGTTCTACCGTAGTGATAATCTAAACATGAGCAAATCAGGAAATGGTTTAGGTTTAAATATCGTGAAGCAAATATGCCAACTATATGGCTACGAATATAAAATCTTCAATGACAATAAAGAAGTAGTTGCGAAAATTATATTTAACATTAAAGTTTAAATTGTCATTATTTTGTCAAAACTAAAATATATTATATAGAAAAGGAGGTGCATTATGAAAAGAATATTATTAACTTTATTACTATTTTTAGTACTATTTCTAAGTTCTTGTTCAGCTGATATGGATGAAGAACCAGCCTCTTATTATGAACAGATGGTTTATGATTACAGTTATGCCACTTTTAATAATGCATCAACTAATGACCTAACATATAATATCAATGACTACGAAAAAGAGTTTTACATGATGTATCAAATCGCACAAACTAGAGACTTTACACTATCTGATTTAACAGAGAACGAAAGAACAGCCTATACTAATTTATTTGATAAATTAGAAGTACTAGACAATAGAGAAGAAAGAATCTTTGAACTCTCTTTATCAGAATTTAAAGACTTGTTAACAAGTCGCTCAATTGAAGTTACTACAAGTGATATTTTAGCGTTCAACGCTATCAAAACCCTTTTTGATACATTTAAAGAAACAACAATAAGTCTAACAAAGAATGAGTTTATGGAATTGTTCTTAGAACGAGAACTTACTGATATCGAAGAAAACAGCTTGGAATTTGTTTTCAACTTAGGTTATTTCATGACTTATGAAAATGCAATAAATGTTCCATTAGAAGATGCCTACACGCAACTTCAAGCAGATTATGGACCTTTATCAGACGAGGAAAAAGCGGAAATTGAAATCACATATAACTTGCTAAATTCCATCAACAAAGACTAAAAAACAAAGAAAGAGGCTAATTTTGCCTCTTTTTAAATTCATAAAATAAACACAATTAATTGGTATCATTAAACTAAGAAAACTAAAAGGAGAAAATTATGAAGAAAATTTTATCGTTTACCATTTTAGTCATTACGATAACACTACTCTCAGGATGTTCAGGTCCAGTTAGTGAAACTGGATACGACCTTACCCCTCTCGAGGAATGTATCGGTTCAATGATTGATGATAATTCCAATCAAGCGTGTGATACATCAGTTAAAGAAGCAATAATTGAAGAGTATGCTAATAGTTTTATGGAAGAATACGCAGATGAGCAAACACAATATAATGACTCTGATTTAACATATTCAACTAGTAGAGATAGTTCCATTGTTAGAATTGAATTTTGGTTCCTATTTTCTTTATTACCTGAAAATATCTCTGTAGCGGAATACGAAAACTTCAAAGGAATTATTGAAGCGATGTCTATAGAACTAAGAGATATGTATGCAGATGTTGAATTTATTTTTAGCGGGGAATTCCTATTCATGGATGATACAGCATTTAAGTTCCATCATGATGCTAGCGATGATATATCAGGTGAAATCATTTATTGGGGATTGCTTTCAGATTTTGAAACTACCTACAATGCAAACGAAACATTCTTATTAGATAAAGCAAATGACGAAGACTTAATTTTACAAGAACTAACAATCGTAACGGGTGATCATAATGTGAAAATTTCTGTGTATCCACAATCGGATGAATACGATTATCAAATCTATTTCACTGCCGAGGATGCTGTTATGACTATTTCAGAAGTAGAAACGTTGATCAACACTTCATTTACATCAATTTCCTTTACACAACAAGACTAATAATACAAAAAAACAACTGAACAAAATCAGTTGTTTTTTTTACGCCAATCGTCAATATGAATTCCATAGGTTACTTCATCTGTGTATACACCATTGTTATTAGTGTCAGTATACATAAAGAATTTCTTTTTATAGAATCCTTCTTTCATTAATCCAATTTTCTCCATGACCTTCCAAGAAGGGATATTCTCAGGATTACATGCAGCACGCACTCTATTTGCTTCCAACACATCAAAGGCAAAGCCAACCATCATTTTGCTAGCTTCGGTACAATAACCTTTTCCTTGATAATCAGGGTTAATGATATACCCCAAATTATACTCATTGTTTATCGAAGGGTTTGTTCGACTAAGCGTAATATGTCCAATCACTTTAGCCTGACTTTTTAATCGCAAGGAATACATAATATTGTGCTCCATTAGAATTTCAAGCAGTCTCTTAAAACTATCTTTAGTCTCATAGTTTTCACGTTCATATCTCATCACTTCTTTATTTGATACGTACAAATACATATCATCAAGATCATCAATTGTGGATAACTTAATTACTAATCTTTCAGTATTAATCATATAATCACCCCACTAGTATAGTTACCCTTATTATACAACATACCTATCCAAAGAAAAAAGATCAGATTCAATCTAATCTTATTCAGCACATACTGTATCTAAAACTTCATATCCATTTAACTCAACCGTGATACTTTCAATTGTAATTCCACCTAGAGGAGAATCATCACTTAACGTATCAAACGTAGCAATATAATCTAAAACATTAAATCCACTAATTAACCCACCAAATGCTGCATAACTACCATCCAAATGAGAACTTTTCTCATGCACAATAAAGAATTGGCTTGTTGCTGAATCATTAACCGCCGTTCGCGCCATGGAAATTACACCACGTTCATGAATCAAATCATTATCGTTATAACCGTTCGCAGAAAACTCTCCAGCGATTTGGCATCCAGTATTTTCTACTTTTCCACCTTGAATCATAAAGGTCTCAATAATTCTATGGAAAGTACTATTTGAGTAATCACCTGCCTGTACATATCGAATAAAGTTATTTACAGAGTTGGGTGCTTCACTAGGAAACAACTGTAACTTCATTTCTCCGATATCCTTAACAGTAATTGTAACAACAGGGTTCGATTCACTCAAAAATTCACTATAGGGTAACGTCTCAAGTCTTATCTCATCCTCAACATCTAAATCAACATCAATTGGGGAAAGTTTCATGTATACCGTTTGATTATCAAGCGTTCCAGTAACACTCGTTATTGAAGTAGAAAGATCTACATCCGAATACCATCCTTCGAATAAAAAATTATTATATGGTATATCGTTTAAATCCACCGTTATCCCATATGGTAAATAGAATCCACCTATCGTGTTTTTACCATACATTGCCATAATAACTGTTTGAACCGGTTCCCATTTGGCATATAAACGAATATCTTGATTCACGATATACGTAAAGTTATACAGTTGTGTTAACTGTTTATCGGTATACCAGCCCGCAAAGTCATTTCCTTCTTTTGTTGGTACAAGAGGTTCACCAATTTCGATTTCCTCATATAAATCAATTTCTTCAACTATAGAACCACCATTGGTATCAAACGATACTGTATACAATACCTCTTTATCATCAATTGGTGATTCCTGATTATCATTTGCACATCCAGTTAGTATAAGCACTAAAGCCAAAACTGGGATAAATAGTTTTCTCATTAAAATCATCCTTCTTTTATATAAACTATTCTCATTATATCAAAAGATTCACAATACACAAAGGTAATTTTCCCATACAAAAAGGCCTTCTAATAAGGCCTTTTTGCATAAGATATATAAATAAGTATGTAGAGAAGCTGTAAAAACTTTAATACTATTTCAAAACATTACTATATTCATAAATCTAAAACATAAATCATTTAAATTAAAACAAGATAATAATTCCTAAATACTTAAAACAATTACTCAGCTTCTCCACATAACTTATAAACACCTGGATAACTCAAATCACTTAAACTATTAGTTCTTTTATCTTTGTTACTTATATTATACCATAGAAAAATATTCATTCAATTAATCTCCACGAAAGATTACTATCATAACCATTAATGTTTACTTCGCACCGATACTAATTAGTGGTATAATAGAACCAAATAGGAGGATAAACTATGCAAAATGAAATAAAGAATAAACAACCTCTACTAGACGAAAATGGACATCTCATTAACCCTGGATTTGCAAGGAAAATGATGTACGAATACAACAGGAACAGTATCAAAGCAAGTAAATTCAAAATAAAGGAATGGGATTACTACTTAATCAATAACGACGACTATGGGATTGCCTTCACAATATCAGATAACTCATACTTAGGGTTTATAAGTGTCACTCTGCTTGATTTCAAACAGAAAACATTCGATGCATATTCAAAACTTGTCCCATTTACATTTGGTAAACTAAATTTACCAAGTTCAACGTTAAAGGGAAACGTAAGCTACCAAAACAAGAAAATCAGTATGTCATTCAAAACGGAAGAGAACAAGAGAATACTTAGTTGTAAAGTTGTTGATTTCAAGAATGGAAAGGACTTAGAAAGCAAAATTATATTGTCTGAAGTTCCAGAAGAATCGATGGTAATAGCTACCCCTTTTAAAGAAAACAAAAAAGCATTTTACTTCAATCAAAAAATAAACTGTATGAAAGCGGATGGATACGTTTCGTTCGGAGAACAAGAAATCGAGTTTAATGATGCATATGGTGTGTTAGACTGGGGAAGAGGAGTATGGACTTACAATAACACATGGTTTTGGTCTACAGCCTCAGGTAAAATCAATAACATTCCTTTTGGACTAAATCTCGGTTACGGATTCGGGGATTTGGCCAATGCGACAGAAAATATGATTTTTTACAGTGGAAAATCACATAAAATTGACAAAGTAACGTTTAACATCCCTAAAACTTCAAAGAAACATGAATTCTTAAAAGAATGGGAATTAGTTAGTAATGACAATAGACTCTACATTAAATTCACTCCAATACTAGACCGATGCGACAAGATATCACTCGGCCTTCTTGTTAGTGATCAACATCAAGTATTTGGTACAATGAATGGGTACGCTATTCTTGATGATGGTACTAAACTCGAGATAAAGGATTTATTAGGTAGTGCTGAGATGGTTCATAACAAATGGTAAACAAAAATGCGATATAATATCGCATTTTTTTTATTCTTCAATGTCTCTACGTGGTCTACCATCTTGAGAGCGCGACATTCTGTTCATTCGCTTTTCTCTCATTTCTTCAGGTCGAAGACGTCTTTGTTCATCTCTATGAGGTGGTCTTCTATCACCATCAAATGAAGGTCTTCTTTTCACTCTATCTTCTGGACTTCTTGGTCCTTCTTCATGCATGTGGGACATTTTTCTCATATGCATTTCTTCCATTCCTTCTGGTCTGTGTGGTCTTCTACCTCCTCTTGGTGGGCGTTCGTCACCTCTTAGATGTCGATGACTATGAGGTAACTTAGGTAGTTTTTCCTGAAGTCTCGCTATTGTTTCAATAGCTTCTTCTAAATCTTTGTAATCTTGTTCTCCAAATTTCTCCAAGCGTGAACTCAAATACTCTTTATGTTGAATCTCAATTTCTTTTACGACTTCTTTTCCTTCTTCTGTTAACTGAAGGGATTTTTTTCTTTTGTCTTCTTTATTTGCAACTCTGATTATCAAATCTTTGTCTCGTAATAAATCAACTAAATATGTAAACGAACCTCTCTCAAGTCCTACCATTTTACCATACTCAAACATTGGTTTACCTTCCACCTTGCTCAGTAAAACTAATAGTTCAGTTTCTTTATGGTTTAGAGGGGGTTCTATTTCTAAGCGAAATCCTCTTCTAACATCGTGTGTGAATTTTATAAGCACATTAAAGTCTTCTATATTGATCATATCTAATTCCTCCTTTGTAAGAATTCTAACTATATTCTACACCAACAATTTTCAGTTGTCAACAAATATGTAAGAATTCTTACAAAAATCAAATAAAAAACAGGATAAAAAATATCCTGCTTTATCTTATTCTTCTTCATTTGGTACAAACTCTTCATCAACAATGACTAGTTGTAGGTGGTCTCTCAGACAATCACCATATTCGTTTATTGTATAATTCGAGTTCACTCCTTCAAATGTTGATATTCTCAAAATCTCCGCTTTTACTTTCATATTGTCAAACGAATCAATATTCTCAACAGCCTCTTTTAACATATATATAACATCATAACCATTCACATGAAGCATTGCTGCATTTTCATTGAAACTCTCGAAAAAATCTTCTTTGAAGTTTGTAAACTTCGCTGAATCATTAAATGCATCAAAATTGATATATCCATATATATTATCTGTTTTTGTTAAGTCGATATTAGTAAGTATTCCAGTACTTGCCCATGACGTTAAGTGAACATCAATATCCAAATCATTCACGGTGATATAGTTCACTATTTTAGCCGCATCAAGATCTGGAGAAGCTATAAAAACAGTATCATAGTCACCGGTATCGATATACTCTTCAATTCTTCCTTCTTGACTATCATTTCCAGATTCAAAGCCATATGTTGTATAGTTATCTTCAGTATAATTTGCCTCAGTAAATGCTTCAACAAAAGCGTCTCGATGATATTTTGTTAACACCAAGTTGTCAAGATTATAGAGGAACAATACCTTTTCTGGTTGATCTTCAATAATTGCAGTTGTGATGAACTTACTTTCTAATTCAACAGTTGCGACAAGTCTTATTAAATTATCATCCTTACCGCTAAGTTCGTTAGTTCCTATAGATGGACTTAAAAGTAATATATCTTTTTCGTTGGCATTAGCCACTACATCAATCGCAACAATACTTAAACTGTGACCGATAATTATATCAATTCCTAAATCATATAATTCGTTTTGCATAGCAACCGCGATACTTGAATCAGCCTTATCATCTCTAATTTCAAGCACAACTTCTCTTCCATTAATTCCACCTGCTTTGTTGATTTCTTCAACAGCAAACATCGCACCGTTCATTTGTGCTAATCCTACCTCAGCGTATTCACCTGAGAGTGTTCCTATAAATCCTAATTTATATGTTTCTTCCTCTTGTTTACATGAGCTCAAAGTCAAAACGAGTATTGTTAATATAAGAATCAATTTACTTTTCATCTTCAACATCTCCTTTTTCAACATCTTTAAACAAATCAATCAGATTGCTATCTGACATTGGTCTGTAGAATAAGTACCCTTGAACAAAGTCACAACCATATTTTTTGAACAATTGATAAATCTCTTCATCTTCAACACCTTCAACTATAGTATAGAATCCCAGTTTCTTAGATAACTCGAGTACTGTTTGAACAAGTACTCTACTTTCTACGTTACTAAGCATTGATGACAAGAAATTCTTAGAAATCTTTAATGTATCAATTTTCAGTCTAGACAGATATGTTAATGAGCTATAACTGTCTCCAAAATCATCTTCACTAAATTTTACCCCAATCGCTCTTAGGTATTTCATCTTAGAAGAAACCTCTTCGAAATCGACAATTATTGTTGATTCAGTGATTTCTAGTTCTAACATTGTTGGGTTCATATCAAACTTTTTAAGTGATTCCTCAACGATGGAAACAAAGTTGTCACGCATTAGTGTCTCAACACTTATATTAACACTTGCTACGAGGTGTACGTCATATTCATTTTGAAGAAATTTGCTCATCCTTAGCGCGTTGTTGAGCACACTAAAATCAAGTCTAAAGACTTCCTTTCGATTCTCTAAAACCGGTATGAACTCATCAGGACTTACAAATCCTAGAAGATCATTATTCCATCTTGATAATGCTTCAAAACCTCTTATTTCTTTTGTCTTTGCATCAACGATAGGTTGATATACCGTTGTGAATTCATTTTTATCTAATGCTTCTCTAATATTCAATTCAATTTTCGCCGTTCTTTCATATAAATCTGCATATGATGAATCATAGAATCGATACACTCCTACAACATTATCTCGAACAGATTCTGCAGCTATAACTGCTTTCTTGAATAATATTTCAAATGTTTCTCCATCTTTTCCAAAAATACTAACACCATATTTTAGTCTAAAGTTATACGATGTTCCTAGGATAGAGATATTATTGAATAGTTGCTCCTCAATTCGTTGTGAAAGTTCATCAAAATCGAGCCCAGGTCCCATATCATTAATCGCGAAAAACTCGTCTCCCTCGACTCGATATGCACGATCAAACTCTTGATTGAATATGTTTGCGATTTGAATCAATAAATCGTCCCCTACATCATATCCATAATTATCATTAATAACTCTAAAACGTACAATATCTATGTATATAAAGGCAGTGTTCTCATTGAATTCAGATTTGTGAGTATCAAAATCATCCTGTGCTTTTAACTTTGATGGAATACCTGTCAAACCATCATAATAAGCCAAATTCTGTAATCGATTGATATAATACTCAATATCAGTAACCATCTCATTGTAACCAACTCTTATATCATCAATTTCCTTAAACATACTCTCTTTTTCAACAAGTTCAAAATCTCGTTTCTTTATTTGCTTAAATTTCAATACCAAACGCTCTAGTGTTCGCTTATAAAGAACGTTAAACACTAGGTATATTGCTGTTAGAACCAGGCTAATTGAAATAGTCGATACAATGAAATATGTTAAAATAGATCTGTTTAAACTAAGGCTTGATTCAGCATTCTCATAAATTATCACAGACCAATCATTCACATTTAAAGTGTTGTAAGACACAATTGATTCTTCTCCATCAATCTCGGTTACATGCTTTCTACTTTCAGATAATTCAATCACATCGTCCAACATAACAAAACGAGTTCTCAACAAGTGATAATCATTTTTACTGTCATAAAGATAAATTCCATTTCCATCTAATATCATAACTTCTTTGTTATCAAAAGACTCTCTAAAATTATCACCATAATCATGGAAGCATTCTATTGATATACGTGAAAAAACAACAACATCTTCACCTGAATAAATAAATTCAAGCGCAAGATTTTCAGAAGCTGTATCATAGATTAAGTCCCCAATATGTACTTGATGAATACCTGTTACATCCTGAAACAAATCGTGAGTTATTAAAGATATTCCTACCCTGTTTTCTCCTTCTCTAGAAGAATACATAATTACTCCATCAAGCCCAACAATTTCTAATGATGTAATATATTCATTTTGAGAAAGAATTGTCTCATAATATTCTTCGTTTAATAAACTACCAACTACACCCAAGTTATGATGCGCCAGCTCTACTCCTTTTACAATATTGATTTGCTCATTCAAAGTAGTCTCAAGCGAAGTTGACGTAGCTAAAAGAATCTCATCATTACTTGTTGAGACTTCTTCAATAAATAGTTCATCAATCGTTTCTAAAACAAAGAAAAATGAAAAACTAACAACAAGTATCACCGCTATTACTATTGTAGAAGCAACATACCATGTACTTGAAAACTTTCTTTTCGACATAAACCCACCAGTTTAACCCCTCTAGTATCTATCATTTTTGTCACCTGTATAATACACCTACAAGAAACTTAGTTTGTCTTATAACTATTTTAACAAAATTATCAAATTATTACCAACAAAAAACGACTATGAGTTTTTTTCATAGTCGTCTATTTCTATATTTTTTCCTCTGCCCAGTCTTTCATAAATGTATACAATTCCTCAAACTCAGGACTTTTTGCGTTTCTAACGTAGAACCCAGAAGTTGACATTCCAGTTAATAATGCTTCATCTGGTTTTAACCCCAGTAGTAGTCCTAACATAAACCCAGCGTTGAAATTATCTCCAGCTCCAGTTGATAATTTTGGTTTTGATATGTATGGTCCCATCTCCAAATAGAACTCATTATCAATCACACAACAAGATCTATCCACCGGATGAATCACAACACAATTAATACCCAAATGTTGTTGTAACGCTAAATTCAAGTCTTCTAGAGATACTTGCATATGTTCTAATGATTCATTGTCGAATAAATCAAACACATTGGCGATATCATATGCCTCTTTTTTATTTAAACCCAAAACAACAAGGAAGTTATCGGTATATCTTTTAAGCATATTTAAAGCACTTTTAATTTCATCATCTTCACGTTTTTCAGGATCGGCTAAATCAACAAAGAAGTAAGGTAACTTATCTCTCTTTGGTAACTTCGGCAATAAGTTGTCTGCTACTTTCGCCCATAAATCAGTTAAATTGGGTAACATACTCCAGTTTACATTGGCGAACAAATCAGTGTTGCTTAACATCTCAACAAATGTATCTTCACCAACTGCTTTTAACAGATTCTCATACGTTACATCATTTAGAGACTGCATCTTACCTAACATTAGTTTTCCATCATCAAATTCCAAAGCATCCGTATGTCCATTCGTCGCAAATGAATATAAGTCAACTTTCTCTTCCATAACTTTAAACACATCATCAATCGATGGGTATCCGAGTGCACCCATATAACTGATTTTTGAATTATGTTTCGATAAAGCATTACACATAATAGGTCCGTTCCCACCAATTTTTTTAATCGTTGGTACCAACTCAATATTTGTCGATAACCCACTGGCTTTAACAATTCTATGTCCTAACGCTTCTATTGTTTCAATTCTTGTAAAATTCTCACTATCTAATCGCTTGTCAACAACATGAATAATCTCATCAACAAAACCATCAAATCCTAATATCATATTTAATTCTTCTGGTTTCTTTGTTTGTAAAGCCTTTGATAATTCAACTCTTTTATCCATAAACACACCTCTTTTTTGTTTTATCTATTTTATTATATCATAAATATACATTTTGCTTTCTAGAAATCAATACCCCCACCATTAAACACATTAATAAATCTACTGGTGTGGTATTATAATATTAAAAATGATATAATAAAATGACTTTATTACTAAAGGAGTAAAAACATGTACATAATAAACTTTATTAGAGGATTTTTAATGGCTGTTGCGGACAGTGTTCCAGGTGTATCTGGAGGTACAATAGCTTTCATATTAGGTTTTTATGATAAATTCATAAATTCAATTAACAATCTAATTTCAGGTACAAAAGAAGAAAGAATAGAAGCAATTAAGTTCTTATTTAAGATAGGGATTGGTTGGGTTGTAGGAATTGTCCTTTCTATTCTATTTATCGCATCCGTATTTGAAGAGAATATTTATTTTATAAGTTCATTGTTTATTGGATTGATTATTGTAGCCATACCGTTAATCATTAAAGAGGAAAAATCAACGTTAAAAGGTAAATACTATAATTTGATTTATAGTCTACTTGGGATTATTATTGTATTCTCAATTACATACTTCAATCCATTAACTAGTGGTGGAGCAGGTGTAAGTGTTTCAGTTGATAATTTAGAATTTCTAACAATAGTCTTGGTTTTTGTTGCTGGAATGATTGCAATTAGCGCAATGGTATTACCAGGAATCAGTGGTTCAACTATATTACTGATTTTGGGACTCTACGCAGCAATAATAAACAGTGTTAAAGAGGTAATAACATTTAATTTTGAGTACTTACCAGTTGTGATTATCTTTGGATTGGGTATATTAACAGGTGCCTTATTGATTATTAAAGTTATCAAACACGTATTAGATAAGTATCGCTCACAAACAATTTATACCATTATCGGATTAATGTTAGGATCTTTATACGCAGTTGTAATGGGACCACAGTCCTTAGAAATACCAAAGGATAGTTTATCGTTATCATCATTTAGTATTATTGGGTTCTTAATTGGTGGTTTACTAATTGTCGGTTTAGAGCAATTAAAATTATATATGTTGAAACAAAAATAAGTTAAATCAAACAAAACCAGAAAACAAATCGTTTTCTGGTTTTTCTTTTACATAAATACTTTTACGTTGTGTTCTTTGGAATCATCAAATATTGGTAGATTGTTACCTCTAATCTCTTTCCCATCGACAATTACTTTCACTACACCTTTTTCCTTACAATTGGAATTCAGTACTTCTATATTATAAATGGCATTTCTATATTCCTTAACAACACTAAATTTCTTCCATTCTTTTGGGATACATGGATCAATCTTTAAACCTTGATACGTTGGCATGATACCAAGTATATACTTAATACCTGCTTGGTAAGTCCACGATGCAGTACCAGACAACCAGCTGTTTCTACCAAGTCCAAACTGTGGATGTTCATCGCCTAATATATTTTGTGGATAAACATATGGTTCACATTCAAATTCTTCGATTATATTATTCTTTGTAGCAGGATTAATTTGATTATAGTACTGGAAAGCATATGTACCATTCCCTCTTTTGGTTTCAGCTATCATTACCCACGGATTAGAATGTAGAAAAATTCCACCATTTTCTTTCGCTCCAGGCGGATAAGTTGTTACTCCACCTTTTTCTTCTTCATACCCGTTATATCCTGGATAACTAAGTTTTATACCTTTGGAAGTGTTGAGATATTTGTTTAGTGAGTCTAAGGCAATGTTTTTTCTTTCTTCTGTAGCAAAACCAGAAAACACTGTCCAAGACTGTGCATTTGCATAAATTTTACCTTCACTATTTACTTTAGAACCAATTGGTTCTCCTAAATGATCAAAGTATCTCGTATACCATTCCCCATCCCAAGCAACTTCATTTACAACATCTTTCATGTGTTGATAATATTTCTTATATTTTGAAACTAGTGTGTTATCATCTAAAAAAGTATATAAATCAATCATTTCGTTTAAAGCTACTCCATAGAGATTTGCGATAAATACAGATTCAGCACCTTTAGGTAAATTCACCGTATCATTCCAGTCTGCAAACCCTAGTAAAGGTAGGCCGTGTTTACCTGTATGTGTTCTTGTAAACATTAGTGATCGTTTAAGATGTTCTAAGACTGAAGCTGTTTCAAGCGGATTTTCTTCTTTGTCTTTCTCGTAGAAAGGAATCATTTCATCCACGAAACTAAAATCCCCCGTCTCTTTCAAATACGCATTCACTGCAAGAACAATCCATAGATGATCATCACCATAAAAATCATCACGGTCCTCTTCTTCTCGAGAATCCCCCTCGTTCGCAATCATGGTAACAGGATTGAACTGATGCATCGCACTACCATTTCTCTTTTGAACACTCATTAACATTCTAAGAAGTTTCTTTGCTTCGTCTTTTGAATGTCCTACAATCCCCATTACATCTTGAGAACTATCTCGAAATCCAATCCCTCTTGCTCCTAAACCTAATTGATATAGTGATAAATATCTAGACCAATTTAACGTCGTATTACATTGTCTTGGATTGAAGATATTTAACATAGAGTTCATTTCTTTATTTGGTGTATCTACTACTAATTTGTTCAATAAGTTTTTCCAGTATTTTTTTAGATCTAAAAATGCTTTCTCAACATTTGCTTCTTCTCTATAATAATTGATTTCTTTTGTTTCATTTTCGATTCCCTCACACTGCCCAAGTTGAGTAATGATTCTTCTTGTCTCTTTTGGCTTAACAGTATCTAAGTGATGCATTAAAGCCACTATATTATCCCCTCTAAGCGCTAAGTAATTATCTAACTCGTCCTTTTCTAGGCTTTTTGGACGTTTAAAAGTCCCATACCCATTATCACCTAAGAAATGATTCTTATCTGTTGTAAACGAAGATATTGGATGGTTAGAAGTGAAATAATTTACGTTTGTATCTTTTCTCATAAATGCATATTGAAGAACTGTTTTTAAGTCCCCTTTTTCCACAACCAAGTCACTCATCATTGTTTGCGGAACCCAGTCAGCATTATTAAATTGCTTCATTGCCTCAAAATGTGTATATTCCACTACAGGAATCAAATCAATCTCCAGATTTTCTTCTCTTAAATTAGTTATTTTTATGTCCCTCAATACTCTTTCGCTATCTCTAGGGACGAAAATTGTTACTTCACTTCGTACTCCATAGAATTCAGAAATATAAGTACTATATCCCATTCCAACATGACATTCATATTGATCATACTTATCTAAAGTAGGTGTATAAAACGGAGAAAATATCCGATATCCATCCTTCTCTTTTATTCTAATATACATCGTTTCACCATTAAAATCAGATAATGGTAACTGTGGAATATACTTTACAATTCTATTTGTCGCAGGATCTTTTCTGCATATTAAAGAACCTCCCGTTTGATCGACAAATCCACCGAATGACAAACCACCAATATAGTTAATCCACTTTACTGGTGTTTTAGGGTTCGTAATTACGTACTCTTTAGAATCATCATTAAAATGTCCATAATTCATAGTTATCACCTTTTTCTATTAAAATACTTCAAATAAAAAAGAGTTGCTTAGGCTCTTTTTTATTTAAAGGAGGATTATAAATGAACTTCGATAAGAATTTTCTCTTCACTGTTTTTAACAATATTGCTTTCAAGTTTTACTCCATCTTTAAATATCCCCTTATCAGGATGACGAGTTACATGAATTTCATAAATTGTATCTCTAAATTTTCTAGTGATTGTTACTTCATCAAGTTCTGTTGGTAATTTAGGATTAACCATCAACCCGTCAAAGTGTGGTCTAATACCTAATATATATTGTGAGATAGCTACAAAGTTCCAAGCTGATGTTCCAGTTAGCCAAGAGTTTTTCGCTTCTCCATGTCTGTTTCCTTCTTTACCCGCAATCATTTGCGAATATACATATGGTTCTGTTTTGTGGATATCTGATATCTCTTCAAGATATGCCGGAGCAATCTTCTTATATAGTTCAAACGCATCATCACATCGATCAACTTCAGCATCTGCACACATTACCCATGGATTATTATGACAGAATATTCCACCATTTTCTTTATAACCTGGAGGGTACGATGATATTTCACCTAGTTTGGGATCATATGCTTTATAAGCGGGATAATTTAAAACCATACCATATTTGGAATCTAATAATTCTTTAGAACTGTCTAATGCTTTTAAAGCAAATCCATCATCCGTTCCAATCCCTGCCATTACACACATTCCTTGAGGTTCAATGTAAATTTGTCCCTCGCTATTTTCCCTTGAACCAACTTTATCTCCAAATGCATCATAAGCTCTTAAGAACCACTCGTTATCATATCCATGTTCCTTAACAGATAAAACCATTTGGTCAACAACTGATTGTTTCACTCTATACTCTTCTGTTTTGCCTAGTTTTTCAAGTAACTCTAAGTAATGTTTTGCGCTGTATACAAACAGCCCTGCGATAAAAATACTCTCAGCAGTTTTCCCATCACCCTTGTTCTGTACTGTTTGGAAACTCTCCCCTGGTTCTTCAGAGAAACAGTTTAAGTTCAAACAATCATTCCAATCTGCACGACCGATCAAAGGTAAACCATGAGGACCTAAATTGTCAGAGACTTTTGTAAAACACTTGTCTAAATGTTCAGCTAAAGTACCCGTTAGTTCTGGATTTGATTCATACATGATAACTTCATCAAGAATAGCGTAATCACCAGTTTCTTTGATGTAATTTACGGTAGATAATATCAACCAGTTAGGATCATCATTGAATCCAGTCCCAAGTCCTTCGTTTCCTTTTTTTGTAAGAGGAGAATATTGATGATATGCTCCACCATCTACAAGAAGCGTAGAGGCCAAATCAAGAATTCGTTCTCTCGTTTTTTCGTGATCCATATGCATAAAACCTAGCAAATCTTGGTTCGAGTCTCTAAATCCCATTCCTCGTCCTACACCAGATTCAAAATATGAAGCACTTCTACTTAAATTATATGTTGTTGCGGTTTGATATTGGTTCCAAATATTAACCATGCGGTCAAGTTTATCATCACTTGATTTTACTTGAAAATTAGCCAATCTATTTGTCCAATATATTTTTAGTTCTTTGAATAATTTCAATACTTTTTCATCTGTATTTATTTCCTCAATCATCGCTTCTGCTTTTTTTGTGTTTACAGTCAAATCTTTATTGTACTTTTCCGATTTATCATTTTCAACAAATCCCAAAGTATAGATGATTGTTTTTGTTTCATTTGGTTTTAACTCAACGTCTACTTTTGTCGCAGCGACTGGTTGCCATCCTTCAGCAACTGAGTTTGATAGTTTGTCGTTATTAATCCCTGTTGGATTAGATACATCGTTATACATACCTACGAATGAATCTCGATCTGTATCATAACTATCTAAATCTTTGTTCACATGTAAGAACGAATAGTGATTTCTTCTCTCACGATACTCTGTTAAATGATAGATTGTATTCTTATCAACCAATACTTCTGCTAAGTTATAGTTTCGTTGAAAGTTTGTCATATCATCTAAAGCATCCCATAATGCAAATTCAACGTAATTGTAAACACTGAACTTTTTAGCATTCTCTGATTCATTTGTTACTGTAATATAATGAATTTCACCTTGATACCCTTTTGGAACAAACGCCAATTGAGAGGCTTTTAACCCATTTTTGACTGAAGTGATTTTTGTATAACCCAGTCCTACTCTAGCTTCATATGAATCAACTTTTGTATTTGTAGGTCTTACACCTATGTTCCATACTTCTTCATTTTCTTTGATATAGAAATGTCTACCTTCATTATCGATTGGAACATTATTATATCTGTATCTTGTGATACGTCTTTCGCGTGGGTCTTTAAAGAAACTGTAGCCTCCTGCTGTATTAGAGAGTAATACAAAGTAATCATCAGATCCTAAATAATTGATCCATGGGTACGGAGTATATGGTGTCGTTATGACATACTCTTTGTTTATATCGTCGAATTTACCGAATTCCATATTAACCTCTTTCCTAGCCTTTAACACTACCTAGTGTTATACCTTTTATGATTTGTCTTGAGAATATAATGAATACTACTAACATTGGGAATATTGAGAATACCATGAACATATATACCGGTCCTAAGTCAAATGAATCAGGACTTGAACTTGTTAGTAGAGATATCACCACAGGTATTGTTCGTTTGTCAGGTGACTGAATAATTAAACTTGGTAAGAAGAAATTATTCCATGAAGCCACAAACGAGAATATAAATTGAATAGCTAATGCAGGTTTAATCATTGGTAGCACAACTCTGTGGAATATTGAAAGTTCGTGTGCTCCATCTACCCTTGATGCTTCAACTATTTCATAATGTAGTACACTATCTAAATACTGTTTTATAAAGAAGAATGTAGCTGGTGCAGCAATTCCTGGCGCGATAAGTACAAAGTAATTATCAACAAAATTAATTGAGTATAATATTGTAACCAAACCAATACTAGCGATTTGTGCAGGGATCATCATTACAGCTAAAATAAACATGTAAATTGTCTGTCTTCCTTTGAATTTGTATAAATGTATCGCGTATGCAGTCAATGCACTTACATACGTTGTAAGAAATGCTGATAAAGTAGCGATAATCAAACTGTTTTTCATTGAGTTTAAAACATTTATATTGTCATTTGCAAGCAAGTTTTTAAGGTTCGTACCAAAATAATTTCCAAAATATACAGAGAATCCGCTTTGGATGTCGAAATGAGATCTACTTGCATTTACGACCAGAGTATAAAACAAGAACACAACCAAACCACAAATCAATGTTAAGACGGTATATACCATTGTTCTTTGTAAATATAAACTAATTTTTGCTCTACTCATCTGTCTTCACCTCTTTTACCTTTTTACTACTTTTGAACTCTTCTCGATTAAAGAAGTAGAAGAAAGTGATTGATACTGATGCAGTTATTAGGAATAACACCGTTGAAGCTGCTCCAGCAAGACCATATTGCTTACTTACACTTAACAAGTCTGAAATATACATTATTACAGTCATTGATCCTAACTCTGGACCACCTTTCCCTTCTGTAAATATCTGTGGTATATCAAACATTTGTACTCCACCTACAAGTGAAGTAATCATTACAAAGAGCATTATTGGCTTTAAGAGCGGCAATACCACTCTAAAGAATACTTGTCTACTATTTGCTCCATCTACTGAAGCGGATTCTAAAATACTTCTATCAATACCCATAATTCCCGCCATAAGTAAGATGGTAGTATTACCAAACCACATTAAGAAGTTCATAAATGATATTAATCCTCTTGTAGACCATGACTGATCTACAAAACTGAATGTTTCTTCTAACAATCCAGATTCAAACAACATACTAGTTACAGGACCATCGTTTGAAAAGAGTCTCAAGAACAATAATGAGAACGCCGATGCCATAACTAAGTTAGGCATATATATAAGAGTTTTATATAACCCTTGCATCTTTATATTTAATCGAGTATTAGTAAACCATAACGCAAGCAACAATGACACAATCATTTGTGGAACAAATCCCCAAATCCAAATTATCATTGTGTTACCCAAATACTTAAAGAATTTACCTTCAGTAAATAACGTTACATAATTATCAAAGAAAGTGAAGTTAGGTCCAACTTGTGTAAGTCCACCAAACTTGAAGTAGTATTCAAAGAAACTATAGTATAACGTTGACAATAGAGGTATTAAGGAAAATACAACATAGATGACAACAAATGGTATGACAAATCTATATCCCCACTTATTATAATTTATTTTAGATTTTCTCTCTTTCATAATAAACTCCTTTTTCACATTGATGAGGGGGGAATATCCCCCCTACTTTAATGTACATTAATTATTTTATTTAGATGGATCAACAGGAACTGTTTCTAGTTCTAATTCAGGATACAAAGTAGTAACTTGTTCCTCAAATGCTGCCCATGCTTCATCCCAAGTTTTGTTTCCTAAGAAATAATCTTTGAATGAATTTTGAATTGATTCGTTTAATCCTTGATCATATGGTGAAATATTTGACATATCGATATCTGAAGCTGAACTATTGAATAAGTTAATATGATTTTGTCCACCTAAGAAATCTGATCCATAAGTACTATCTGAAGCGATAGCATCCATAGCTGCCATATGGTTTGTATAATCTTGAGTATCTAATGTAATGTTAGTCATGATTTCTTCATTACAAGTCATTTTCATCATGATATCTCTTACTAATGTAGGGTTATCAGTACCTTTTGCACCAACTAACCAAGTTCCACCCCAATAATAACTAGCTGGACCTTCGATTACACGGTAATCTCCATATAAACCATTTCCATCTTCCATTGGAGCTTCTGCATCTGCTAATGAACCACCAGCTAATACGAAGTTAATTCCCCATGTTGAGAAGAAGTAACCAAATGCAGAACCATCAGGACCCATATCTGCAGACCATTCAGAACTCCATAATCCAGATCCATTGTTGTATCCATTGTCAGAATATTCTTTTGTTTGAACGATCCAATCAATGATTTGTTGATCTACTACTATTTTACCATCTTCGTCAACCCAAGGTGCACTTGTGTTGTTAGAAAATGCACGGTAAGCATCATCATAACCTGAAATCATTGCATATCCTGCTTCTTCCATATCAGCAGCAACACCGTCAAATTTATCCCAATTGTTTAATAACGCTTGAACTGCATAAGGATCAGAAACACCTAATACTTCGTCAGCGATATCAGTACGATAAGCGAATAACCCAGGAGTTGCTTGCCATGAAACGGCTCTTAAAGCACCTGTATCATCTGTAACGATATCTTTAGTATATTGATATTGTTGTGCTAAAGTTGCTTCAGGAATTTTCAAGTCTTCCATTACATCTAAAGCATATGTATCATTCGCATATTTTAATGCATAATCTGCCTCGATTAAGAACATATCTACTTTATCATCTGCATCTGCATTGTCTTGGTTTTGTAAAGCTGTATCAAGAGCATTTTGATAACCATTGTTATCATTTGCAACTTGGATCCAATTTACGATTGTACCATCATCTAATAAATCTGAACCATCTTCGTTAGTTTTTAAGTAACCTGGATAGTAATTTCTGAAACGACCAATAAACTCATCATTCCAAACGCGGATATTTAATACCGCTCCCTCTTCATTTAAAACTGTAGCTTCTGCATCTTCATTACAAGCTGATAATGTAACTACTGATACTAGAGCTAAAAATAAAACTAATAACTTTTTCATTGTTTCTCCTTTCAATGACCTTTATTTATTTTGTTTTTTTATAATCTTAGTTAATGTCTTTTACAGTTTGCCCTTTTTGTAGACAACCCGATATCATCACTGGTTTTCTAACAAATGATTTTGGGTGTTCAATCTGTGCAAGAAGTTTTTGAACTGCTACCTTACCAATTTCAACACTATTTTGCTTGTAACTAGTAAGAACAGGTCTTAGTATTCTACTTAAGAAGATACCATCGTATCCAACTACAGAGATATCTTCAGGAATTTTCAATCCATGTTTTTCAATCTCAGTCGCTCCACCCATATATGAATAATCATCTGGATAGATAATACATGTAGGACGATCTTCTAAAGCAAGAATTTCTCTAGTCATTAATCCCGCTTTTTGTGGATAATGATATAATGCTTCTTTAATAAATCTTTGATCTACTTCTATGCCTAATTCTTCACATGTTTTATAGAAACCTCCAAGCCGATGGCTTGTAACAGTTGTATCTTCCCCATGAATAAAGGCGATTTTTCGATGTCCTTTACTAAACACATATTTGACAATCTCAACCAATCCTTGTTCGTTATCCGATTGGATCGTTGTTCTATTATTAAATATATGATCAATTGTAACTACCGGTATTTCTGCTTTAACGAGTTCAACAATTTCTGGATCGTTGAAGTCTGCAGTTACTACAATAATTCCATCACATCTTCTGTATCTAGCGTGATTCAAATAAGAGATATTTCTATCACCTAACATATGTGTAATAAAAGTGAAATCATAACCCTGTAATGTTAATTCATCTCGCATACTATTTAACATGATTGAAAAATAATCATGTCCCAATCCTGCATGAGTTTTATCATTAAATACAACGCCAATATTATAAGACTTATTTGTCTTAAGACTAATCGCTGATGAATTGGCTACGTATCCCATTTCATTAGCGCATCTTATAATACGATCAGTCATCTCTTCACTGATCTCATGACTATGTCTTAATGCCTTACTCACAGTACCTACAGAAACGTTCATTCTTTCCGCAATATCTTTAAGTTTTATCATTCTATTATCACCTACCGTTTTCTACGCAAACGTTTGCGCTTTCGTTTACGTTTATTATACTATCATCGGTAAAAATCAAAGTCAACACCATAAAACAAGAAAAATGTAACCGTTTTTTTGATGAAACAGGTTTTAAGCGCTCAACTATTATGAAAACCCATTCTTTTTCCACGCAAACGTTTGCGTATTTTCGTAAAGTTTTGCAAGTTTTTCGTTAAATATCATTTACTTTCTATACAATTACAATGTTTAAATTAAGGTCATTTAGAGTTATTTTCAAACTTCAGTAAATAATGTACTTTCAAGCCTATCCATAACAAAATCCATTAAATGAAGTTAGATTCTAATTAAAACCAGATTGATTTTACATACTTTATAAAGAGATCCAGTTCTCTCAACATCCAGTTCTTAGAAGCTACTGTAAATAAACTGAGGCATAGGAGGCAACAACTATAAACAGAACCTCACAAAGCTTTTATTGTGCGGTTTAATAGTATACTTTAAATATTTTCCACTTAAATTATTTACTCTCAAAAATTCAATTATTCTTTGTACATGATTCTTCAAGACGAAAAAAAATCACGAAATATATCTTATACTATATACAAGACTACTCAAACAAATGTTACAATGAACATGCTTAAGGACATTTCACACTTTTGCTACTATATAAGGAAAGAAAGATCTAGATATTCCATTACTTCTCTAGAATGTTTAGGGTAACTAATTTACGCATATGATTCGAAATTTTTCTTTATTTGCACTACAACAAAACACGATAATCTCATAAATAAACATTATCGAATCATTAGTTTTCGTTACGAAAATACTCTTTAAGAAAAAAAAAGCTGAAATTCATCTATTTCTTACGAAAACGACTCTATAAAACAAGTAATCTCTCGTTTTGCAACTTACCAAAACCATTCTAAGTAATTAAGTAATCGTGGTATACTATATGAGAAAGTGAGGTGTGATTTTATGAAACAAATACTTGGTTTTATAGTATACCTATTTCTACAAGTTATCTTTATTCCTATTGCGATTTTTGGAATTTTAATCAGTTTGTATAAAGAAATGTATTTGAGTAAAAAACTCAATATATCTTTCTCCGCAGGACAAGCTCTACAGTATCGATGGATTATGCATATGTTTGATACTAGAAACGATCCAAATACAATTGAGTTTACAAAGAAGTTCCCTTGTGAGTCACACTTTGGGTTATTCTCAGTTATGGGGCCATTCATTATTTCCCACAAATTGTTGGGTTTTAAATCAACATTTAATAAGTTAGTAAAGCCTGGCTATGAAACACTAGATAAAATAGCTGGTAATCGAGTGCTCATATTCGATGAAATTTTTACTAAATATATTGACGAGGTTGATCAAATTGTTATTCCAGGCAGTGGTTTTGATCTTATTGCGAATAAGTACTGTAAAGACAAAAACGTAAAAGTATTTGAAATGGATCAATTTGATACTCTTAAAATCAAACTAGACACTTTAAAAAAGGCCAAAATAGATTATCGTTTTATTAACTACATTCCCGTTAACTATAAAACGGATTCGTGGAGTGAGTTACTTATTCGTTCTGGGTTTGATAAAAACAAAAAAACATTATTCCTATGGCAAAGTGTATCCCTATATCTAGATCAATCACTCGTAGATCAAACACTTCTTACTATGAAAGACCTAAGTGCTCCAGGTAGTATAATTGCACAGGACTTCTATTCGACTGCATTTTTGGATGGTTCAATCTCAAAAATGGCAATTTCAAATATGAACATGATATCAAAACTTGGGGAACCATGGAAATTCACACTAGATATGAGAGATGGCTCTAAGAATGCTATTGATAACTATTTATCCAATCTCAATCTATCTATTTTAGAAGAATATGAATTTGGGAAGGAAACTTCTATCGATCCATTTTATTCAATTGTAGTATCAAAAATATAGAAAAAGCACTTTAGAAAAATCCTAAAGTGCTTTTTTTTACCGATTTATTAACCTAGTAGTTTTTGAATATCCTTTGATAATTTCAAAGGATTTACTTGTGGTCCGAATCTTTTCACAACATTACCTTCTCGATCGATTAAGAATTTTGTAAAGTTCCATTTAATATCTCGCCCTACCAAACCTTTTTTCTCACTTTTCAAGTATGTGTATAAAGCGTGCTCGCTCTCTCCATTCACTTCTATTTTTCCATATACAGGGAATGTAAGACCATAATTTATCTGGCAGAACGATTGTATTTCATCATTACTTCCTTTTTCTTGTTCTCCAAATTGGTTGCATGGAAATGCAATAATCTCAAGTCCATCTTTATTGTATTTATCATATAGTTCTTGAAGTTGTGCATATTGTCCTGTAAATCCACATTTAGAGGCAGTGTTTACTACTACTACAACTTTTCCTTGATATTCACTTAGGCTTACTTCTTTATTTTTACTATTCATCACATTAAACTGATAGAATTTATTCATTATTTTTACCTTCTTTCATTATATCTAATAGTTCATTTAATTCATTCATTAATAATAAGTACTTACTCGCAGTTAAATTTAACTGATCTCTTAATTTGCATGGGACCTCAACAATATCTTCTCTAAGTTTCTTCCCTTTTTCACTCAAAACAACATTAAATCTTCTAGCATCCAATGGATTTATATCTCGATATACATATCCAAGTTTCTCAATTTTACTTAGAATTGGGCTCAGCGTCGCTTTTTTTAAATCGATTATCTCGCTCAATTCCTTGAAGTCAAGTGTCTCACTCTCAAACAAAGCAAGTAAAATGATGTACTGCGGATATGTTAAATTAAATTTATCAAGTATGGGTTGATACAGTCTTGTCATATTCCTTGACGTTCTATATAAACTAAAACACAATTGATTGTCTAATTTTAACTCTTCATTCATATTTTACCTCCATTCGTTAGTGTACTAACATTATAACATTTAATGACGCTTTGGGCAAAGTGAATGCTGTTTTCATTCGTTTACTTACTATATATACAAAAATTACAATTTTAGTTAATTTTACCATTCAACTATAGTATACTATTTATACACAGTAACAGTACAGGAGGACTACATCATGTTTGACTTAGTAGATAAATTTTTCTTAAGAATCGAGTCGTTTGGCTACCTATATTCTTTCATTGTTTTTATTCTAGTCGTTATTTTGTTAAACTTAACAGGATTTCTTGGATGTAAAATACGGTATAAAATATACTTGAAAAACAGAACTGCAAAATATAAGAAAATGCGAAAAAAATACAAGATCGACAAAATATTCAAAAAACTTGAGAAACGAGAATCAGTGTTTGCATTGTCAAATGCAAACCAAAGACGTTTAGAAGGTTACTACAATTTTCTTATAAGGGACATGAAATTCAATCTTTATTCTCAGTACAGAACATTCAATCACATTAAAAGAGCATCAATTATTATCAAATCTTCTTCGCCATTCCTAAACTATAAGGGTAAACCAAAAAAATTATACAAGCAAATGATTAAAAGTTCTCGTAAAAAGCCAGGATTTTTAACAGCATATAGATTACTAGACGAAGGAATATATTACATGAATTTCAAAGTAATCAATAAGGGTGAATACACTTACCTCTTCTATATCACACTAAAATGGACTGAATACCACTAAAAAAGAGATTAATCTTGAATTAATCTCTTTTTATTTTCAATATATCATTCAATATATCATTGTATTTTTCAAGTTCTAAACACCCTTTTGGAGTTAGAGCATATATTCCTCTATCAACACGTTCAAACCATCCATAGAAGTTTTTTTGAAGAATGGAAGCACATTTTGATGATCCTGATAGTTCTTTTATTGTTTTCAGTTTTAACGGTTCATCCTTTAAGTAATAAGCTATTGTTATTGCTTGTTCACGATAAGCAGTAATTATTTTTGTTTTCGTTACTCCCGCCGTATTAAATGTGGTAACTCTCTCATTCCATTCCTTGAGTAATTTCTTTTTCTTTTTATTGTTTCTTCGCTTTTGATAGTTCTTAGGGTCACTTTGAACAGTTACTTTACTCTTTTCAATATCAACATATATTAACCCAAGTTCCAACCGTTTAATAATCAGGAGTTTCTCTTTAAATTGATTTGATTTCTCAACTCTCTTAGTAGGTTTTGGGATGGCTAAATAAACATAATCAGATAACGCCTGTCGCTTGCATCCTTGATACATCAATCTTGTATTTAGCGTTTTCTTCATTTCTACAATGATTACCTCATCATCTTTCACGGCAGTTATATCTGTATTAAGTACTTCCGCTTTCACACTGTATCCTAACGTTTCTAAGAACTCTTTGATATCTTGATACATATCTTTCTCAAACATAAAATCACCTTTCAATTACCTTCTCGTCTAATCATTTATTTCTCTAATGATTGACAGTACTCTCAATATCCATATTCGTTGTTTAAGAATATCACATGGATTCTATCTTTATCAAATTGACGATCAATTACAGTATATATGTTACATATTTTTTGATTACTATTACAGTTCACACAATATCCAGTTTTCAAACAAGGACAATCCATGTTTAGCCTTTTAACGTTTGCTGGAGCAGAAATCTTTTGATTTCTATACTTCGCTTCATCCAAACTACTTACAATTTTATTGTATCCAGCAATAATAATAACTTTATCAGGACCATAAATCATAGCAGCAACTCGATTTCCTGTTCCATCAACATTATATATCTCACCTTTTTCCGTAATCGCATTTGAGCTTGTCAAAAAATAATTTGCAGAAAACACCTCTCGATACAACTCTTTTTTTTCATCCGATTTTAATCCTTCTTTATAACGGTCTAAGAATGTGATATTTCTATCGCGCAAGTAATCAATAACACCCGTTTCAAACAAAGTCATTGAACCACCAACAGAAACGACACTACTATCTGTGACTAACTCATTCAGTTTTTCGAGTAACTCTTCTTCACCTTTCACATAATATCCATTCATATTATTTCGCTCTAAACTCTCAATTGTCCTGGCAATGCGTTTTTCAATTACTGACATTAGATTATTATCCATAGTAGCCTCCTATTTGGTATTTAATCATATTATATCATTGTTTGAGTTATAGTATATAGATCGATTCAATTAAAAAGACAAACCAGCTATCTAGTTTGCCTTTGCTATTTCATATAATTGTTCAAGTAAACATACTTAAATTGAAAGTTGTAACTTTTTATATACATTGTATAGTGCTTAAATCGGTTAATTTTGAGGGTTATTTTGAGGGTTAGCAGTATGTTTACTTGATACAACGTTGGGAAGTTTGGAAGTTATTTATTTCTTAGTTTAATATAGTTGTATAATTGTGCATCATTTATCGCATTATATAACTGTTTTTGAGTTTTTCTGATTGAGATGTATTTATGGACATTTTCACTAATACTGTGATATGTTTTTACACCTACTTTACTAAACAATTGATTGTATGCTTCTTGATGAGTTTTGTATACTTCTAAAGAAACCAATGTTTGAATAAATGCACCGATTGCGGTTGCTTCAGCACTTTCATATACAGCGACAGCTTTGTTAAAAACATCGGATTGAATTTGATTGAATTCTTCAAAGACAGTTAAACCTCCGGCAATGTTGACAATCTCTACATATCCAACTAATTCTTCAATCAATCGAATATTTTGAGACATTTCAATCGAAACACCTTCAAGAATTGCTCTTGCAAAGTCTCCACGTTTTGTCTCTAGTGAAGTGTTAAAAAACATTCCTCGTGATAATGGATTCCAATATGGTGCTGCACTTCCTTTGAAGTGAGGAATTAATACTAATCCCCTTGCTCCTACACCTGATTCTTTTACTTCTTTGTTCATTATGTCGTAACTTGGATTGTCATAAAAATTGTTTTTGAACCATGAGTATACGTTCCCAGATGTCAATATACCTGCTTCTAATACCCATTTTCCAGGGATTGCAGATGCAGTACAAAGCACTCTTGTTTTTTCATCAAATAGTGGTTCTTCAGAGTATCCCAAGATAAACGATCCTGTTCCAGTATTCGCTTCAACAACACCAGGTTTTAACACATTGAGACCAATTGCTGCACATTGTTGATCTCCACCAGCGATGATTACCTTAATGTTTTTATTTAATCCAGTTTTCTCTGCCATTTGTTCTGTTAAATTACCAACAAATGATCCCGGTTCCACTAATCTACAAAGTTTTTCTTTATCAATTTCAAACAGATTAATCAGGTCTTCATCCCATTCAAATGTTTCAATATTCATCAACAGCGTTCTTGCTGCTTGTGTATGGTCTGTTACAAACTCACCTGTAAGAAGATTAACAACATAATCTTGAACACCAATAATTTTATGAGCGCTCTCGTAAACATCGTATTGATGTTTTTTTAACCACATAATTTTTGGTGCACTAAAATATGAATCAAGACGTAATCCTGTTTTATAGTAAATGTCTTTTAAAGACATTTTCTTCAAAACTTTTTCGCAAAGTTTATAACTTCTTCTATCTTGCCATGTAATCGCATTATACAAATATTTACCATGCTCATTTACCGGTATAATAGAAGCTCTTTGAGATGTTACGCTTATTGATTCAATTTGTATATTATGTTTACTAACATATTCTCCTACTGCTGTAAGAGTAGTAGTAAGACTTTGCTTCCATGTTCGTGGGTCTTGTTCTACTTCTAAATCGTTATAAATAGCTGTGTATCCTTCTTGTGATGAGAATATCTCTTTACCTTTACTGTCAAAAATTATACTTCTTAAACTTTGTGTACCTACATCTGTAATAATATAGTTCATTATTGAAATAGATTAATGTATTTCGTCGCAACACCTGACACGCGATCACGTGCTAATACAGATAATTGTGAGAAATGTGATTTATCGTTTTCTTGGATTGTTTTGTACATCAAAGCTACAGCTTCTTTTGACATTTCGGTATTAATGTTAATTTTGCATATTCCATTTTCAATGCATTCTTTTATTGTTTCAATTGGTGTCCCACTTCCACCATGTAATACAAGTGGTACATCAACTAGTGCGTTTATTTCTTTTAGTCTCTTCACAGAAATGTTAGGTGTTCCTTTATAAGTACCATGAACTGTTCCAATAGAAACAGCAAGGCAATCTACACCTGTTCTATCCACAAAATCCTTTGCTTGAAGAGGATCTGTATATTTCTCTTCTGCATGATCTTCATTAGAATGTTCCCCCAGAGCAATAGAACCTAATTCAGCCTCAACACTTACACCACGATTATGCGCATATTCACATACTTCTTTGGTTGCTTTTACATTTTCTTCATATGGTAAATGTGAGCCATCAAACATAACACTTGTAAACCCAGCATCAATCGCTTCTTTAATCACTTTAAAGTCACTACAATGATCCAAATGAATAATAATATCTTTTGGGTAATTTCTCGATACTGTACGAATTAAGTTTGATACTTCTTTAACTGTCATATTACTTAAATACTTCGCTCCAAACGCAATAATTCCATCTGTTTGAGCTTGTTCAATCGAATTATATACACCTTTTATGGTTTCATAATTATAAACATTAAATGACCCCAAGGCATACTTTTCAGTTTGTGCTTTTTTTAGTGCTTCTTTAAGATTATTTACCATTTCTAACTCCTTCTACCCAAGCTTTGAACTCTTCATTATCTAATACTTCTGGATTCATAACAAATTGTGTTTTTTCTCCGTTTAAGAAGCGTTCAAGTTCTTCCATAAGAATATATGGACTTCCAGTTAAAGCTTCAGTTGTGGTTCCTGCAATATGAGTAGTTAAAGTAACATTATCCAAGTCTATAAAGGGACTTTGCGGATTAATTGGTTCTTCTTCGAACACATCTAATGCTGCTCCTGCGATTCTATGGTCTTTTAATACTTCATACAAGTATCCCATATCCAGTAAACCACTTCGACCAGTATTCACTAAGACTGCATCTTTTTTCATCATATCCAGATGCTCTTTATCTACCCAATTTTTAGTAGCTGATACTAATCGTAGATTAATACTTAGATAATCTGATTCTTTAAACAATGTTTCTTTATCTACATATGTATATCCTAACTCATTAATCTCTTCTTTTGAAGCAAAAGCGTCATAAACCAATATTTCGCAATCCCATCCTGTAAGTTTTTGAGCTACTAATTTACCGATCCATCCAAATCCTGCAATACCAACTTTTTTTCCTTTCAATTGTGGAATGAAGTTAATATTTGAGAATTCTTTTTGCCACCCTCTATTTTTAATTGAATAGTGAGCTCTTGCGATATTTCTTGACTCAGCTAACATCATACCAATAGTAAAATCTGAAACAGCCTCAGCATTTCTTCCCATGATATTAAAAGCTAGCACACCTTTTTTGGTCGCATAATCCAAATTAATATTTTCTTTTCCAGCTCTTGCAAGTCCAACAATTCTCAAATTAGGCATTTCGTCCATAAGTTTGCTTGAGACAGGAACAAATAAACCTGTTAATATTTCTGCATCTTTATTATTTAATACAACATCTGGTACTACTTCAATTTCAGGACCTTGTTGTTCTACTAACAAACGTCTCTCTTGTAAATTTCCCCAGTTTGTTTCGAAATCTCCAACTACGTACTCTCCTACATAATTCTTCAAGTGTTTATCCACTGCACCTTCAAATAGTTTACCTGGAATCATTGCATCCCCTGATATAATCATTTTTAACATAATATCTCTCCTTTAATTTTTTGAATGTTCATTTTTGTTTGTTATAAACATATATTAACACTACAAGCGTTTTTAGTCAATGATTTTAAGTATTTTTTCGTTACTTTTTTATTGTTTATTTTCATAATTGTGATATAATTAAGTAAAACGAACACATATCAACATTAATTAGAGAAAATGCAATACTTTGTGCAATGCATTTAGTTATTTATAAGGATGGTATCATACATGAAAGTACTAATAGCAATCGATTCTTTTAAAGGATCACTCACATCAAATCAATTATCAAAGGCAATATCTGAAGGAATCAGAAATGTTTACCTGGATGCAGAGATTATACAAACTCCTATCGCTGATGGTGGTGAAGGAGTGGTTGATGTTTTAGTTGAGAAACTTAATGGAGTTCTTGTTCACAAAACTGTTAAAGGTCCATTACTTAACAGTGTTGATGCATACTATGGTTTATTACCCGACAAGACAGCGATTATTGAAATGGCTATCTCTTCTGGGTTAACAATTGTACCCCCATCATTAAGAAACCCTCTCAATACTTCTACATATGGCGTTGGTGAGTTAATCTCGGATGCTCTTGATAGAGGATCAAGGGAATTTATTTGCGGTATTGGTGGTAGTGCAACAAATGACGCTGGTATAGGTATGGCTGCAGCGCTTGGTTACAAATTTCTAGATAAAAACAATAATGAACTATCCCCTATTGGAAAGAACTTAGGTCTAATCGAGCATATTGATAGATCAAACGTTGATCATAGACTAAAAGATTGCTCTTTTCTTATAGCTTGTGACGTAGATAATCCACTATATGGTTTAAAGGGAGCGACTTACACATACGGACCTCAAAAAGGTGCAACAAGAGAGATTGTTGAATATTTAGACGCCGGGTTAATCCACTTTAGCGAACTGGTAAAAAAGGAAATAGGGTTAGATTTAGCCCACTTAAATGGGGCTGGGGCTGCAGGTGGTTTGGGATATGGTTTTAGCACTTTGTTAAATGGTACTTTGAAACCAGGAATTGAAATCATGCTAGAAAAGTTGGAGTTTGAAGAGAAGTTAGATGGTGTTGACTTGGTAATTACAGGAGAAGGTATGGTAGATTACCAAACAGTTATGGGTAAAACACCTATGGGTGTTGGTTTAACTGCAAAGAAACATGGTGTTCCAGTTATCGCTATTACCGGAGCTTTAGGAAAGAATTATCAAGCACTCCATGAATATGGTATTCAGTCGATTTACTGCGTGTTGGATAAGCCAAGTAATCTAGAAGAAGCTATGAACCCGAATGTCGCTTACAACAATGTAAAAAATACAATTGAAGAAATATTCAATACAATCAAGTTATATAAATAATTTGTATAAATAAAAAGAACTTTCCTCGGAAAGTTCTATTTTTTTTCTGAATAGTCACCATATTTAGCAGCTAACATTACTGCCTCAATCATACTAATTGGATCAGCAATACCTTGTCCAGCTATATCAAACGCAGTTCCGTGATCAACACTAGTACGTAACACAGGCATCCCCAAAGTAAGTGAAATCGTACGATGGAAATCATATGTCTTAGTCGCGATATGTCCTTGATCATGAAAAAGTGACAATACACCTGCACAACGATCTGAGAAACCTTTATAGAAGACGCTATCTCCAGGAATTGGTCCGTATACATCCAACCCTTTTGCCTGACATTCTTCTATTGCAGGAATGATATCTGTTAACTCTTCATCTCCAAACAATCCATGTTCACCATTGTGAGGGTTTAATCCGGAAACGTATAACGTACCTTCAACATGCAATTTTCGTAACTCTATAATAGATCGCTCAATGTAATCAACCAATCGCTCTTTCTTGACTAAATCAAGTGCTTTTCTTAAAGAAACATGTCTTGATAAGAAGAATACTCGCAAGCTATCTACCTCGAAACAAGTAAGCGGATCATGTGAACTAGTTAAATGTCCTAGTATTTCTGTGTGTCCAATAAATGGTACTCCACCAGCTTTCAACGCCTCTTTATTTATTGGCGATGTCGCTATTACATTTAATTCATCTTCATAATACAGTCTAACCGCTTCTTCAATATACTCATAAGCTGCTTTCCCTGCATTTTTAGACACTTTACCATACTCATAATCTTTCATGTTAACATTATCTAAATCGACTAAATCAACTGTTCCTAATTGGTATTTACCTTCATTTAGTTTTTTAATCACATTGATTTTTAAGTCCAAATTAAAATCATTTATTGTTTTGTCTATTACCTTTTTGTCACCAATCATTACAGGATAACAAACATCATAGACTTTTTGCTCTAAACAAGTTTTTAATACTATTTCTGGTCCAATACCAGCTACATCACCTAAAGTGATTCCTATATAAGGTTTTTTCATCATAATTTCCCCACTTTCATATAATTGTAAATGTCCATAATAGTCTCATTGTCACCAATAAGTCCGCCTTTCGAAACAATTGATAGTCCTTCAAACTCTCCACCAAGTATTTTCGATTCTACTGTTAACGGCATTATTTCACTATACATTCTTAAACCATATGATCCAGTTAAATTAAGAAATTCTACTGTTGTATCCCCACCACTTGTGTAAACGCAATTAGGTTTAACGATGCGGTTAAATCGTATAAATAAATTAGCAATCCTTGTGTTAATCAAGTTTGAGACATCTTCGATTGATTGATTAACTTGACAATAATCATTCAAATCAATCTTCGAGTTAGTTTCAACGTCGCTTGTCGTTATTATTATGAAGTCATTTTCTATTTTACATAACTCCTGGTAACATTCTTCCAGATACTGTTCACTGTCTGTCGAAAGCACCTTTGGAACATCTAATACATATAATAACGCATCATGATTTTTAGCGAATTTCATTTGCTCGATTGTTAATGGTGTTACACTCCCAATCAAACAATGAAACTTAAACAATATTTGATGTTTCAAACTACGAGCATAATAGTAAGTAAATGGTCCAGGATCAACAGTGATAATATCCAAATTCAGTGAGACGACTGTATTTGCGATTTTCTTAATATCATTGTTTGTTTCTGCATCAATCACAATTATATCTGAGTTGTTGTAAGCATTGATGATTGCCTCATTTATATTTTCATTTCGTACTAAATCCAAATCGATGTGTTGGATTTTTCGTGATGTTTGTTTGCTAAATAATGAAGTCACAACTGAAGTTGTAACTGGCATTTTAGGGTCTTTAGCCACATCTGTATTTTCTAGTAATTCTCCATGTACATATAATTTATTGTGTACACATGTTCTTCCTGAACTTGGAAAACTAGCTACTACAATTGCTTTTTTGTTTGGAAAAGAATCCAAAAACGCATCCAATTCCGATCCTAAATTACCTCTAAGTGTGCTATCTACACGCTTGTTATAGATTGCATCATCATCTTTAAAGTTGGCTAACGTATCTTTAACAACTTTATAAGCTTCTTTCGCTGTTACTCCGCGACTACTTGTACTAAAAGCATATGCGCTTTGCTTCCTAACCTCTTTTACAGAAGTATGAATTGAAACACAATCATAGCCTAGCTTTTTATGCAAAATCGCACTCGAGTTAGCTCCAGTAGTATCGTCTGCGACGATATATACATTTTTCATATTATTCCTTCTATTCTTTTTCTAGATTACCGGTATAGTCAGTTATAATATGGTCTACTTCCTCTAGATTGAATATTCTGTGAATAGATTTTTGCGAGAACTTTGAACTATCCACCATTAAAACATTAACTGGAGAATGCTTTATCATATATCTTTTCAGTAAAATCTTTGTATCATCAGGTGTACATACATTGAGTTCTGCATCAATACTTGAAGCAGCTAGAAAAGATACATCTATGTTAATGTTTGATAAAAAATCTATTGCTTCTGGACTATGAATACTTCCTGTATCATTAGAAACCATTCCTCCAGGGATATAAACCTTATTACCGGCGTTTGCTAGATGACTAGCAATTCGTAAATCGTTTGTTACTACTACGACACCTTTTAAGTCAACGAGTAATTTTGCCAACTCGTATGTTGTCGTACCTGCGTCTAAATAAATGACGCTGTTATCTGCAACGTGTTGCATTGCTCTATGGGCTATTTCTTTTTTTACTTCGATGTTTTGTTGTTGTTTTTCAATATAAGTCATTTCCTTAAATAACACTTGAGGCAACATTGCTCCACCATGTGTTCTTTGGAGTAAATCGAATTCTTGAAGTTTTTCTAGATCTCTTCTAATCGTCATTTTTGACACGTCGAAATAATTGGCCAAATAATCAACAGAAGTACTCCCTTTCTTCGATACAATATCAAATATCTTTTTTTGTCTTGAATTTTCAAACATATTTTCTTCCTCCTAAAAAAGTGCTATTAACATTATACCTTAAATCCCAACAATGTTAAAGAAAATTAAAACTGGGCCGAATTCTTATTCAAGCCCAGTTATAGTAATTTTTTAAGCTATCCCACCGAAGAATAAGTTCAGTATTAATACTGCGATAATACCAGTTAACCAACTAACTGTAGTTGCACCACTCCAGAACTTCATTTGTTCTTTAGGATCTTCCAAAGTTAATGATCTATTAATTACATGGAAGTAACTGTCATTGAAATATGAGAAGAACATTCCACCAATCATTGCTGATAACGCAGCAAATACTGGGCTAACATCTAATGTAGCTATAATTGGAGCAGAAATTGAAGCAGCTGTGATTAAAGATACTGTTCCAGATCCTTGAATGAATCGAACCAATGTTGCAATGAAGAATGGTAATAAAATTGCAGGTAATCCCCAAGTTGTAATTGCATCAGCGATATAATTACCAACACCTGTAGTTTTAATTACTTGTCCTAATGCTCCACCAGCACCAGTTACCAGTAATATGATCCCTGCTGATTTGATTCCAGCGTCCATATAATTCAATAATTTTTTCTTTTCAACTTTTAATCCTAATCCGTAAATAGCAATTAATGTACCGAATGATACAGATACTACTGGATGTCCAATTAATGCGATTGCACCAGGTACATCGTCAGCGATTGTTCCCCATAATTGTTTTACTAAGATTAAAGCGATAGGTAATAAGATTGGTAAGAATGATAACCAAGCACTTGGTAAATCCTTATTTTTTTCCATTTTAAGGTCAACTAAATCGATATTTGCTACAGTTACTCTTTCGATTACACCATCTTCGTTAGGTACTAAGTTGATGTTTTTTCCTACCCATTTAATATAAAGTACAGAAGTGATTACCATAGGAATACCAGTAATGATACCCCAGAAAATCATTGTACCAATTTCAACTCCAAATGCTTCTGCTACGAATAAAGGACCAGGTGTAGGAGGTACTAACGTATGTGTAACACCTAAACCGATTGCCAATGCTCCAGCTAAAACCAATAAGTTTTTACGAGTTTTTTGTGAAATTGCTTTTGCGATTGGGAATAAAATTACAAACGCACTGTCACAGAAAATCGGAATTGATACTATAAATCCAGTAACTGCTAATGCAAGTTCTTCTCTACCTTTACCAAATAACTTAATGAATACACGAGCCATTGTTTCTGCAGCTCCTGATACTTCAAAGATTTTCCCCATAATAACTCCAAGACCAATAATGATACCGATAGATCCTAAAGTTCCACCAAATCCAGAAGTGATGATTCCAGGTATTTCCCCACCAGGTACTCCACCAACTACTGCTACTGTTAGTGCAGCTAAAATAATACTCAAGAAAGCATGTACTTTAGTCATTGTTACTAATACGATTAATAAGATAACACCGACTAAAAGTCCGATAAGCATTCTTTGTGGATCAATTGAATCAACCCAAGTTGTTGCTAATATAAAGTTGTTTAACATTTAAAAATCCTCTCTCTCTAAAATGAATGTTTTTGTTTGTTATCAAAATAATACAACACAATCGAACATTATGCAAGGGTTTTCTTTCAAAATATTTCAATTTGATTTGAATTCAAACACCTGAATGTAATCAAAAAGTCTTCAAACGAACACACTTTAACAATGAATCATGGTAAACGAACAAAAATTTGTTATATATAGAAAGTAAACCATCAATTATTAAGGTAGTTCCATAAAAAAAGTACATCATTTATTTGATATACTTTCTTCTATTATCTCAATTATATTACTAACTTTCCACCATTACTTCAAATACTAATTAAATGTATTCATGTTAATCTTGAAGAAGAAATTCTACGAGTTTTGATCAAGGCTTATATTGCGTCAGCAATTGTTGCAAACAGTCCGAAGCCAACTCCAAGACCAATAATTAAAATAATTGGTAAAATAGCAGCTAATAACATGTTCTTAAGTGTTTTGTTCGTACTAGATGATAACAATAACACAATGAACATAACAACATTCACAAATGGTATAATCATTAAAATCCAATACAGCCACCAATCACCAATAGACATATCTTTTTTACTAAACATAATCTCCATCCTTTCTAAATAAATTCCCATATCATAACTAACATTATACTATATAAATGAAAAAAAAGTAATATCTAAATCACATAATCAAAACAAAAGGGATGTCTAATAATAGACATCCCAAAGTATATTTAACCTTTTAACCCTCTCGATTGACGGTCCATATCCTCCACAACTATATCAAATATTTCACCTAGAGTACGGCAATACTCAAGTACTTCCCATGGTTCGTTTGTATGATAGTGGATTTTTACTAACTCATCATCTCCGACGATAGCAGTAGAGTCTCCTATAAAATTGCTTTTGAAGTAATCTACAATCTTCGATGTATCTAAATCCTCACCTTCAATCAATAATTGTGTATCATATCTATATTCAATCATAACGTTCTCCTTTATTTGTATTATTTTCAGTTAAAGAAACACAATACTATTATACTCTTTCTCTTATTAAAATCAAAAAGTATACCCAACAAAGTAAATCATTAATCAAACTTTAGAAGAAGGACTTGTTCACCTTCATCGACGTCTCCGGTGTCAATAAACCCGTATTTAAGATAAAACTTATAAGGACTAACTTCCCCCATATGACAAGAAGTATAAAGTTTATCAAACCCTAATCTTTTTCCCAACTCAACAATGTGATCAAGCGTTTGAACTCCATAATGTTTTCCTTGTTGTTCATAAGAAATCATAAATCGCCATAGATAGAAATTCTCATTTGGCTCTTCTTCTTTGCTTTTCTCATCTGGAATATACAGCATAAAAAAACCTACAGGGATATCATCTAAGTACACTCCACGATAATAAGCATTTGGATTAACTGATCCTTCTCCAATACTAAAAGCATTATGAGCTACACACTTTTGTTGTTCTTCGGTTAATGTTTTCGATAATCTGATCACTTCATAGAAATTTTTCTGTGTGATTTCGTTAAAACTTAATTTTGACATTCCTTTTTCCTCCTAAATGATATTTCCTTTGTTGTTTCCATACTTACCAATATACCAATCAGGACTTTCTTCTAATTTATCCTTGGTTTGATAAATGGACCTAATAATCTTAATACTCTTATCAATGTTTTTTTCATCATGGGTTAAAACCCATGGGATTGCTGCGATTGTAACGAGTAAATCGTAGATGTTGTACAATAAAAAGAAATCAGGAACCTCTACTTTGTCCAAATATCCATCGATATACCCACTAGCGAATGAAGGACTCACTTTACTATTATGTGGTGTATTATTTCTAAAATCCGTTAAAAATATCCCTTTTCTTACTCGTTCAAAATCAATAACTCCTTTGTACTCTCTATTTGAGAAAATCATATTAAACAAATGATAATCAGCATGACACTGTACCCCATGCAAATGGTAAAGGTGATGGATATTACTTCTTACAACATCAATTATTTCATCAATTTCAGGTAACAATTGAACTACATTTTCATCAAGTGCCACAGAAACCTTGTTTTTAAAGTATTCATCCAAATGCTTTTTCGTGTTGAAGGTGGCAATAGGATATTCATTATGAAACTTCACAATTTCTTGCGCTGCCGTTACACCTAACCTATACTGTGTTTCTTTCGAGTACTCCCCGATAACGTCTAACCCGTTAGATCCTTCAATATACTCAGTAATATAGTATCCATTTTCACTGTCTTTTATAAGTTTAATCGGTTTTTGACACAGTGCAGTGTAGTAAAAATTTTGTTGTACTCTGTATACTTCTTCAAATTGCTCATATCTCTCTAATGAAATAATACGAACAACATATCGATTATTAACGATGACTTTTCTATCCAAAGAAAATCCTTCATTAATTTCTTTAACGCATAAAATATCTTCATCAAACAACTGTTTGATTCTCATATTATCACCCACCTTGTTGTTGAATATATCTTACCATACAAACGAGAAAATTTACACCTGAGACATATCAAAACAGAAAGCAAGCAGAACATTTTCTTCAAGTGTTAACAGGAACACACCTAATAAAAAAGACCATTAATGGTCTTTTAAGTTGATTTTAGATTTCTCTTTTTTGCTTTCTTTTGCTTGTACATTCGTTTATCGGAAGTCTCAAGTAACTCAGAGAAGAAAGTACCTTCATCTGGGAACTTAGAAATACCGAAACTAAATTTTGTATAAACTGTTTCATTCTTGAATTCCACAGGATTATTGCTGAAATAGTTGATCCAATTATTAATCCTTTTCGTTACAATTTCCTCTGTAACGTCATAGAATATCCCAACAAACTCATCTCCACCTATTCTAGCTAAGAAGTCGGTCTCTCTAATATTACTTTGGAGAACAAAAGCAAATTGTTTAATGATTTGATCCCCACAGTTATGCCCATAAGTATCATTAATAAACTTCAACCCATCAATATCAAAGACCACAAACAATAACGTCTTTTCTTTGATAATTGCTTTATCTTTATACGATTCTAATACATTTAATAAGTGCCTTCTATTCGATACTCCTGTTAAACTATCTTCCGTTGAATCTTTTTTTATTGTACGATATTTTCTGAATTTAACAATTGCACGTTCAATCTGTAACTTAAAATAATCTAATAGATTCAAGTCAACATCATCAAATACTTTATTATTATCACTATCTACAGATATGATTCCATACAGGTTATTGTCAACTACTACTGGGGTTGTTATATTCGATTCTATTTTAAATCTTGTTTCATCCCCCGCAATATCAGGAAACAAGTCACTATATTTCTTTTGGATATCATTTACAATAACACTTCGGGAGTAATCATTTTGCAAATGTAAATTTGCAAATGATTTTTTATACGGTAATTTAAACTCTTCAACATACTCCTCGTTGAATCCATAACTTGAATCCAAATACAAATTACTGTCATCATCTAATCGTAAGAAGCAAGAACGATTCCCTTCTGGGATAACAGTATGTATTTTTGATAACAAGTAAGAAAACATCTCATTTAAATCATCAATGTGATCGACAATATCTTTGATTTCCATCATAAGTTCATTGGCTCTCAAAATTTTATGTAAACGTGCTTGTTCTGTGGTAGAGTTCAATAATTTTTGATGAGTATATAATCTATACTCATTATTTTTGTATCGAATAATACTCCTCGTAATTGATTCCTCACGTAATGATTTTCGTAACAAGTATTTAACATTGAATGTATGCTCTTTGAGTGTTTTATCAAGCAAAGAGATTTCTTTGATGTCAGGCTCTTCATATGTTTCAGAGGATTCATCTTCAATTTTATTTTCTAGTTCTTTATATAACCGCTGGTGAAACGGTGTAAACTCAAAATTGGTAAACTTTAATTTCATATTGTTTGATAATAAACATAGCGGAAGGTTGATTTGATACAGTGTCGCTTTATAAATATTCCCAAGCATGTCATCATCAATTTGCTGTTCACTTTTCGATTCTAACTCAGTAATGATTCCTACGGTTGTATCACTGTTTTTATCATATCTCATTTGGAGACGAACCCAACTAATACTGCTTCTTCCTTTGACAGGAAACTCAACCGTTTTATCTGTTAATGATACTCTCATTTTATTAATACTATCTAAAAATGAGAGAAGTGAATTATCATCTATCTTGTATGAGAGATAATCATATAAGTATAACTCTTTTCCAAAGTTTATATTGAATCTCTCCACCATAAATTCATTCACATAGCAGATATTATTTACATAATGCCAAACAAAAACTCCGTAATTAAATTTTGATATTGTATCAATTACGTCTGACATTTGGTATTCAGATAACGGTTTTAATCTCATATTTGTAGAAACGTTATTTTCAATTTTCATGATGGCACCTCGCTTTTTATCTTATAACTAATTATAGCATCAATCGTTTACAATTTGTTAAACAACGATTATATTAATTTAATCAAAACGTTACAGTTCGTTCTCAAGTTCTTCCTCAGTTTCAATAACAAACAACTCCATAAAAGTTACTTTTCTGTTGTATATTTCTTTTGAATAATCAAAGTTCAATTTATGAACTCCTTCTTTCATTCTTGGTAAGTAGTGTTTGATACGATCCAACACATCTTTATAAGATGTTTCTGTCACTTCGTGTTGCTGGGCTAGTGTATCCCATAAAATGCAAAGCGCTCCAACCTCATCAAGTTCATCGGCGTCCATCAAGATATATGACTCTTTACATAGGTTTTCGGTATGGTACTCATTGTGATGTCTCACACCCTCTAGAATTTTACTCTTTTTGGAATCTTCTAAATCATATTGATCCAAAAAATCTTTGGCAACGTTATGAGACGTAATCGCATGGTTTTCAAGTCCGTTCCAAGCACAATCATGTAAGATGGCACTATATGTTAGAACCTCAAGGTCACCACCCAATACTTTTTGTAGTCTCAAAGCCCACATAAGCACTCTCAATGTGTGTCGATATCTTGAGCGAAATGGATAGTTTAGTCTATTTGATTCTGTTGTGCACTTTAAAACAAAATCTAGTGCAATCTCTTTAGTCAACTTCATATATTGTCTCCTTTTATCTTGTATGTTCATATTATATCATAACTGAAAGACGATTTATTGAGCCAACAAAAAAAAGACGAAATCGTCTTTTCTTAGTACATCATATCCTTATACCCAGTAAACGGGTCGTTAATCATTCTATTTCCTTTAATACCTTGCTCTTTTAGTTGTTCTTGTATCGACTTAATCGCATTAGGAGTTCCTGAAATATAGTAAAATGCTTCATTGTTGTATTTTTTAGATAATCTCGTGATTTCTTCCTTGGTTCCATCAATAGTTGTTCTAAAGGCAATTTCGAACGTCTCATTGTTGTTAATTATTGAATCAATCGTATCTTTAAACATAAAAATATCTCCTGAACTATAAACAACATCAACTAACCCCTTATGATCATTATCAAGTTGCATAAGTAAAGCTCTTATTGGAGTAACTCCAACACCCAAAGCAATCATCACTACAGGAGACTCATCGTCTCGTTTAACAAACCATCCAAGTGGTCCTCTCATTTTCACTTTATCCCCTTGCTTCAAATCAAGGAATTTGCGTTTAAAATCACTTGTTTCTTTTCCTGTTCTGAACCCTAAGAGAATTTCGTTTTCTTCCGCAGTGGAAGCAATCGATAACACACGCCATTTTTTTCCTTCAATCTCTTTTTCAGGCATCCCAAAAACTGCATGTTCTCCCGGTCTCCAAGTAAGGTCGTCTGGTTTTTCAAATCGTACTTCATAATAATCCAATCCAACATTTTTGGCATCCTTAAAAACAACTTCTTGTGATTTCACAACACCTTTCACATCTTTAATCTTCATTTTTCATCCTCACTTTTAACATCGTATTTATTCTTCTATACTTTACTATTTATAATTATTATACCTATATATAGAATACAATTTCCTCAAAACATCATCAAGATATATGCAAACTCTTTATCTTCTTGAATACTTTAAAATCGTGATTCCTTCATGAATAGAATACGAATCCAAATGAAGTTTAATTCTTGGATTATCATCCAAAAAGAGTCGTTTCCCATTCCCAATAATCATTGGAACAATACCTACTTCATAATTGTCAATTACATCTCTCTTAATGAAGTTATCTGTAAGCATACTACCACCAAACAACCAAATTGTTTTCCCGTCTTCTTTGTATCTTAAGACAGTCTCGATTAAGTCATCCCCTACAAACGTAGTATTTGTTTTTTCTGTAATGTTTTTTCTGGTTGCTACAATTAGTCGTTTCCCATTAAACATTGATTGATCACCAAACTCTTTATACGATTTATATCCCATAACAATAACATCAAATCGAGTTTGAATATCCTTAATATCAGATTCGCCTTTTGTGTTCAAATGACTGTCACCATCTCCAACAATCCAATCGTATTTGTCTTCATCATCAACAATATATCCATCTAAACTCATCGCAAGAGATAAAATAATTTTTCCTTTCATAATGTCTCCTTTTCGGTTTACCCTATATTTCTATTATATCGTTTAAACTCTAAACTCCAAACAAAAACGATAATGACAATAGTCATCATCGTAAATTTTATGAGTTTATTCTTTTCTTGATATCGTAATCATTAAGGCTACAACCATCAATAAGAGTAGTGCGGCTAATATTACAATTGTTAAAGGAAACAACGAAATATTGATGTATGCATATAGAATTCCAAATAGGCTTGGGAAGACTGCACTACCAATATATGCAAATGCAACTTGATACCCAATCACATACTGTGAATTCTCTTTTCCAAAGTTCTTAGGAGTATCATGAATCATACTAGGGAATATTGGTGCTAACCCAAACCCGACAATTCCAAAGGAAATAAAATACATGATATCACTATGCGCTAATAGGATTGAAACTGTCCCTATCGCAACCACTACAATTCCCGATAAAATCAATCTTCTATTTGAGAAAACAAATGTTAGTGCTCCACTGATAAAACGACCCACAGTAATTCCGAGATAATAGATTGTTACAATCTTAGCTGCATGAGAAATTAGTAAACCTTTCTCGTAAACCAAGTAACTAGAACCCCAAATACCGACCGAAAACTCAATTGCACAATAAATCAAGAAAATGGACAATGCATACCATATCCCTTTAATTTTCCAAACTTTAGCTGGTTTTGTATCTTCTTGAATTTCATCCTTAAGATCATCATTCTTCTTCCACATTGGTAACGAAAGAGAAATAACAAGCATTAATCCCACCTGAATAAACGCAATTGTAAGAAATCCTCTCTGCCAAGCATTATCCAGTAAAAAGAACGCCATTATCGTTGGACCAAGTGTCGCTCCGACACCCCAAAAAGAATGTAACCAGTTCATATGATGAGATTTGTAGTTGTTCGCTACATAATTATTTAAAGCTGTATCGATAGATCCTGCTCCAAATCCAAGTGGAACTGCGAACAGTAATAACATGTAATAGTTATTTGATATAGAGTAACCTAACAAGGCAAATGATGTCAAAAAGATTGACAAGACAATTACTTTTCCAGTTTTCAATCTCTTGATAATATACCCGGATAACAAACTCGATAGAACGGTTCCTACAGTAACAACAAGTGATATATATCCACCATATTCTAATGGAACATCAAAATCAGTCTGAATTGCTGGCCATGATACACCGATAATGGAATCAGGCAATCCCAAACTAATAAACGCTAAATATATTAGTAACAATAAAAATGTGGCCATGATTTAGTACCTCTTTATTTAACGAACTACATGATCCATTCTAATCAACTGTTTCGTTACTTTCTTGTTGTGTATTTAAAGCGTAAAGCGAATGTACATTACAATAAACATACACCGTAATTATCTCTTCTTCTTTAGACAAAATAAAGTCTACTTTTACTTCTTCATTTTTGAAAAGTTCCTTGTATTGAAACCCTTTATTTGTTTCTAAACATATAAACTGCAAATGATGAACGTCAATCATTGGATGATTGGGAATCGTTATTGTCACAAAATTACCAATTTTTCTAATAACTGCATTATGATTTTCTATCTCAGCTGGAACACCATTAGGATTAACCTCTATTGTCTTTTCATCGCAACAAGTCATAAGATTATCATGATCAATCGGTTTTAAATAAACTTGATCACATACTGTACATCGAAAAAATTTCATATATATTGTCCTTTCCTAATACTAAAGTGGGTAAACAATCATAAAATAAGCTGTGAAAATTAGTATAAACGCAGCTATAACTATTAGTGAAATGTGGAATGGTAATCTTAACTTTGTTTTACTTAAAATGATATTCGCTGATTTCTTCAACGTTGGACTATCATCTAAAGACTCATTCTCATTGCTATCTTGTTTATCTTCAATCACTTCTTCAACACTATCTAAACCGACCCATTCACCATTAAACCATTTCTTATCTGAAGAGGAAGTTCTAATCAGTTTTGCCTCAATTGATACACAATTTTGAGATACTCTGATTTTGTACTTTGGTCTATTCTTTTTAATGAACGGTTCAATCCCTAAATTCTCAAAAATATATGAGGCCTTACTGATTCTTTCACCTAACTCATCGAATTGTGTTATTTCATATTCAGTACTATTGATGATATTTTTGGTTTGGTTGTGGATATTTGTAAGGAGATATCGTTCTTCTGTTAAAACATTTTGATAAACAGTATATTCAAAGATGCTAACAGGTTCATACTTATTCGGTTTACACTCTTTTCGAAACTCCAAATTATACTTGCTCATAATTATCCCCTCCTTTGTTCATTGGTCCAGTATAGCGTCTTAAAATCAAAAAGTAATTAAATATACATAAAACAGCAATTACTCCACCAAACATTAACGCGGTTACATAGTTTTTAAAGTATATATATCGTTCACCTGTAAGTAATTTCAATGCGTAATCACCAACTGGTACTAATAAGAACGCAAGTGCTAGAGACTCAAACTTACAAATACTTTTGTATTTATTATAGATGCTTTTCTTTCCGTTATGTAAAAATCCATTTAAATGTTCTCTATCAACGTGATGAATATTCACATATTTAGTACTTTTTAACAAGGGTGTTGGATTCGTTCTATTATTTACACCATCATACTCAAGGAAGAGTGAACGTGTGTACTTAATGTTTCGATTATATTCCCTTACTTCAATAAGATGTGTTTGGTTTGTCCCAGTAAAATTGCAAATCAAATGAGGTCGTTTATTTTGATGAATAATTGTATATTCAATCACCTCATCATTTGAATCCTGTTTGTTTCTATAAACAACATTTTTTTCTCCACCAATTACATTGGATAAGATAATCTCATCCTGAACAAACTTCTTTTGTGTTTTGTCTGAATCGTACCTCTTTCTAAGACTTATTACTTTGATAATTACTACGATACTCAATAGAATAAATATCACTATTGATGCCATTATTGATAAGTTCCAGATCATTTTCATACCCTCCGAGTTCATATATTTTATTTTTAACTAGGGCATGCTTCGCACACCCTAGTAATTCATTAATCAACGATTAAATTTCCTTCTACTTCTGTTATGTTGTAGTTACTTGTTACATCGATACCCAGTGCATTCGTAATTGTGATTGATTCAATTGTGTTTTGGGCAATTCCTGGGTCTGTGATTGTACCAGTAACATTAACAGAAATCTCATCACCATCCGCTAAATCTCCTTGTGAAATGTAGTAGACATCAGATACCAATGGGTCTCCATCATAATCTTTTCTAGCTGAGAAAGTAGTAACAGTTATTCTTCTTTCTGTAACTTTAATTGAGCCACTATATGTAACAATATTGTATTGATTTGTAACGTCCATTTGATTTTCATCAAGAATAACAATAGTTGAAACATCAATGTAAGTTGAAGTTCTTCCTACAAATGTTCTCTCACCAATGATATCAAAAGTCACAGTATAGTTTGCAGGCAAGTTAAATGAAGGGTTCCAATAATCATTTTCACCATGTGTTATAACTTCTCCAGTATACGTTGTTGAAATATCATACAACTGGAATTCCATTATCTCTAACTCATTCACGGGTACAATAACGAGTAACCCATATATTGTATTAATGTCATATAAGTTGGTAACGTCAACACCACTACCATCTAAAACATAATAAGTGAAGGTGTTATAATCCGTACCAACTTGAGTAATTGTCCCTGTGATATCAACATATAATGTATGTCCATCCTCAAAAGTACCGATTGAATAATATAGTGATTCCGTTAATTCTGTACCATCGTACTCTTTGCTTGAATTACCTGAAATGATATCTATTGAGATTAACTCAACATCTCCAGTTCCGTCTCCAGTTCCATCACCGGTTCCATCTCCATCTCCGGTTCCATCTCCAGTTCCGGTTCCATCTCCATCTCCAGTTCCATCACCAGTTACGGTTCCGTCTCCATCTCCAAAGCCTCCACCAGGTGCAGTCACTTCTACAGGTACCCATCCAAATCCATCAATATAGATTTCAACCCATGCATGAGCTTTATCACTCATTACATCAGTCCATTCTCCTTCAGTAGTGCTTGCTACATAACCAGTTACATACCTTGCAGGAATACCCATAGCACGATACATCACAACTCCAGCAGTAGCAAAATGTTGACAAATACCTTCATGAGATACTTCTAAGAAGTATAGCGCAACATCGACATTCTCAGGAATAGGGCTATAGGCCGTTGTGTAAACTCCAGCACTTTGAATGTAACTCTGAACATCCGCAATAATAGTAGCATTATTAGGATTTAACCCATTTGCTGCAGCTATCAATAATAAAGCTTCTTCCGTTTCTTGCGGTAATTCTAAGTAATTATTATAAACATAATTTCTATATTCTACTTCATATCCTTGGTTTGTAGGATCATCAATTGACAAATTATTATAATCAATTGTACTTTGAGGTACATAATCAATTGTATATCCTGTTCCATAATTATATTCAACGTAGATATCATTATTATTACTAAAGAATCCACTCGTTGCGTAATAAGGAAGTAAATAAGGCGATCCTGTAAAAATCGCATTCACTTGAATAGCATACGACGTTACACTACTATCAATCGCTAGATTCGGGAATTCAAATGGTGTCACACCATAAGGTGATACATAGACATTTGGAGCATCGAATCCTGATTTATTATAGTCTCCATATGATTTATCTCTCAGATAAACATAGTCATCTATATCCGAATAAATCTGGTAAACAGTATAAGGTGTACTTTCACCGGGTTCTCCACCATCACTAATAGTAGTTCCACTACTGGTATTATCTCCATTCGCGTCTACTTCAAAAATCGTTAGGGTTCCAGTTAACACTTCAACATCATAATAAGTAGCTGTTACATCATTATTTTCGGAATCATACACAGCGTAAGTAAAGGTGTTGTTAACTTCCCCAACCTCTGTGATTGTACCCGTAACAATTACTTCTAAAGTATGCCCTGCTAATAAGTCGCCTTCTACTAAAGTCCAAACATCACTCGTTAAAGCAGTTCCATCATAGTCTTTACTGTCACTAGATGACTGTATAACAAGTAATGTATTTACTCTAATAATTTCTAACGTTCCAACGTTTGGAACCACAGTATAATTACCAGATACATCATTCAATGATCCATCTAGAATCTCAAAAGTAAATGTATTAAATACTTCTCCAACTTCAGTAATTGTTCCTGTAACAGTAATCGTTAAATCATCACTCGGTAATAGTGAACCACTTGTAAGTTGCCAATTTGTGTTCGTTAGGGCTGTTCCATCATAGTCTTTACTGTCACTTGCAGTGGAAACAAAGATAACAATTGGTTCAATTTCTAAGAACCCTAAATCATAAGTAATATCATAATTGTTAATCTTATCAACATCGCTACCATCAACTAGTTCAATCGTTAGTACATTATCTACAACTCCTACATTCGTTAATTCCGTAAATGTTAGTACATTTATTATGTGATCTAAAACCAAATCACCTTCTACAATCTCAAATGTCGGATCAGATAATACTAATCCATCATATGTTTTCGATTCAAAACCTGTCTTTATTGTAATAGGACGTGGTGTCACTTCTAATGTACCAGTAGTATATGTAACAACATAGTTACTAGTAACATCGATTCCACCTTCCTCAATTATTAACGTTAAAATACTATTATTACTAATTCCTGAATCTGTTTGTCCACCATCAGTAGTAACCGTAGCAATTTGTCCACTTACAATTCCTAATGCACTTGTCGTTTCGACACTTGTTGAAGTAAACTCGAGTCCATCATAGACATTTGTTTCATCTGTTGGTTTAATCGTAATTGGTCTTGCTGTTACTTCTAACGTTCCATTTACATATGTAATATCGTAATTACTTGTTACATCATTATTTCCAGAATCAAAAATTGTAATTCCTAAAACATTATTTGTTATACCTACATTTGTTAACTCCGTATAGCTAGGTACTTCCGTAGAGTGATTCACAGCTAGTGATCCCACTGTAACGTTGAATCCAGTATTACTTAACGCAACCCCGTCGTATACTTTCGTATCGCTACTTGTCTCAACAGTTATAGCTCTCACAGTCACTTCTAATGTTCCATTTATATTTGTAATCTCATAATTGTTTGTTACATCATTATCTAAACTATCTCTTATTTCTATATTTAAAATGTTATCCACAACGCCCACATTCAACAATTCTGTTGAATCAACGATATGAATTGATTCTGTTGCGACCAAAGAACCATTACTAATAATATATCCGATATCCGATAAAACCAAGCCATCATATACTTTTACATCACTATCAGATGTAATCGTAATTTGTTTTGGTGTTACTTCTAACGTACCGTTTATATATGTAATTTCATAATTACTTGTTACATCATTATTTGAAGCATCTCTCACTTCAAAACCTAAAAGATTTTCAGTAGTTCCTACATTCGTGATACCCTCTGAACTAATCACATTCAAAGTATCAGTAACCAATAAAGTACCACCTGTTTGTGTATACCCAGAATTGGTTAATTCCGATCCATCATATACTTTAGAATCACTATCTGTAGTGATTGTGATTGGTCTTGGAGTTACTTCCAATGTTCCATTTATATAAGTAATATTATAGTTGTTTGTTACAACATTATTTAGACTATCTCTTATTTCTATATCAAGGATGTTAGCGATTGATCCAACGTTAGTAATACTTGGATTATCTAACACATTGATAACTTGATTATCAGCCAAAGGACTACCAGATAACACATAACTTCCATCTGTTAACGGAGCAGCATCATAAACTTTACTATCACTTGCAGAAGTGAGCGTTATCTCTCTTGGAGTAACTACTAATGTCCCCTCTATAACCGTGATGTCATAATTACTTGTAACATCCGTATCACTTGCAGTATTAATTTCAATCGTAACAACATTATCAATCGTTCCCACATTTGTTATTCCATTGTATCCTGATCCTGTTGCGATGTGATCCAACACTAAATCACCTTCAGTAATACTGAAGTTTTCTCCAAGTAATTCATATCCATCATAAACTTTACTATCACTTAAAGTTGTAATCGTAATTGCTCTTGGAGTTACCTCTAGTGATCCACTTTGATACGTAATAGCATAGTTACTTGTAAGATCAATTCCATCTTCTTTTATAACAACACTTAGGATGTCGTTACCTGTGATACCCGCATTTATTATGCTTCCATCAGTAGTTGCAGTAACAACATGACCTGTAACAAGTCCATTTACTCCAGTTGTTTCAACAAGTATAGAAGTAAGACTAGTACCATCATATTCTTTCGTAACATAGGTTGGCATCAACGTGATTGGTCTTGGTGTTACTGTCAATGTTCCAACTATATATGTAATATCATAATTACTCGTAACATCGATCAAGTTCCCATCTAAAATATTTAATCCAAGGACATTGTTTATTGAACCTACATTTGTAATATCAATACTACTAAGAATGTTGGTTGTATGATCCAATGCTAGTGATCCACTTGTAACAGAATGACCTACATCAACAAGCCCTATTCCATCATAAATCTTACTATTTGTATCAGTTGTAATTGTAATTACTCTAGGAGTTACTTCTAAGGTACCTGCTATATATGTAATGATATAGTTCTCGGTAATAATATTTCCTTCTGAATCTTTTATTTCCACTGTTAAGAAGTTATCGATTGTACCAACATTTGTAATACTAGAACTTGTTAATACTGTAATGCTGTCACCACCAAACAAAGAACCACTTGTTATCATGTACCCTTCATCTACTAATGGTAATCCATCATATTCATTTGTTTCACTATTAATTGTTATCGTGATTGGTGTACCTGTTATTTCTAATGTTCCATAAATGACAGTTATATCGTAGTTATCCGTAATAATATTGTTTCCAGAATCTCTCACTTCAAATGTCAAGATATTATCGGTACTACCAATATTTGTTATAGATGTATTCGTTAAAACATGAATAATGTCTGTGACAACTACAACCCCCGGTGCAACGATATATCCTTCGTTAAACAACGCACTACCATCATATATCTTGCTATCTGAAGCTGTAGTAATCGTGATTGCTCTTGGAGTGATTTCAAGTTTTCCATAGACAAAAGTAATGTCATAATTACTTGTAACATCATTGTTTAAACTATCTCTTATTTCAATCCCCAATACATTATCTATTATTCCAACATTCGTTATAGAACTATTACTAATTACTACACCATTTTCGGTAAGTACTAGTTCTCCTTCTGTTACTGAGAATCCCTCATTATACAAGGCTAAACCGTCATAAGTATTACTGTCTGGTGCTGTTGTAATTGTAATCTCTCGTTGGGTGATTTCAAGTTCACCATAGATGAATGTAATATCGTAGTTGCTTGTAACATCATTATTGAAACTATCTCTCACTTCAACGGTTAATATATTATCCACATTCCCAACATTTAGTATGCTTGAATTTGTTAATACATTTGTAGTATGACCAACAATGAGTTCTCCATCAGTAATAGAGAATCCTTCATTTGTAAGTTCCAATCCATCATATTCTTTTGACTCCGAATCAGTTGTGATAGTTATCTCTTTTGGAGTTACTTGGAGGGTTCCTGTTAGAGTAGTTATATCATAATTACTTGTAACATCTATACCTCCATGAGTAATTGTAACGGTTAATATATCATTGTTACTAACACCAACATTTGTTCTACTACCTGATGTTGTAATTGTAATTTGATGACCCGTAAGCAATCCAAGTCCATCTGTGAACTCAACTGTATTAGAAGTAAGTGAGGTACCATCATATATTTTGGTTTCATCTGTTGCTTTGATCGTAATTGGTCTAGGATCAATCTCTAGTGCACCATAAATATATGTAATATTATAATTGCTGTTAAGAACATTCAGTTCGGTATCGACAATATCCAAACCTAAGATATTTTCAATAACTCCTACATTCGTTATCTCAGATACTATAAATAGCTCAATACTATGGTCGAGTACAAGATTCCCCTCAGTAATCACAAAGTCAGGATTACTCAAACTAGTTCCATCATATATTTTACTATCTGAAGCTGTAGTGATTGTTATTTCACGTGGTGTGATTGACAAATCACCATAAATATATGTTATCTCGTAGTTATTTGAAACGTCTTCATTTATTTCATCTCGAATAGAGACACTTAACACATTACTAACAACACCGACATTTGTAATGTCTGTGTAATCTAAAATATTAATGCTATCTGTTGCCACCAATGTTCCATTTGTTATTGTAAATCCATCATTCATTAATGGTGTTCCATCATACTCTTTATTATCCGTATTACTCGTAATTGTTATAACTCTAGGAGTTACTTCCAATGTTCCAATCACAAATGTGATTTCATAGTTATTTGTAACATCTATGTCACTTGAATTATGAATTTGAACATCCAATATATTATCAACCGAACCAACATAAGTAATTGATGAATTCCCTGTAACAACAACGAAATCACCAGGAGCAATCAAGTCGCCGGTAACAGTAAATCCTGGATCAGATAAACTCAACCCGTCATACTCTTTACTATCACTGTTAGTCGTAATAGTAATTTCTCGTTTTGTTACTTCTAAAGAACCATAAAGGTAGTTAATTTCATAATTAGCACTTAAATCAACAAAGTCCCCATCTATAATTTCTACCGTTATTATATTATTAATGAATCCAATATTTGTAAGTTCTGAATATGTTAAAACATTGATTGATTCACCATCTACTAACGAACCAGACATGATTGTATACCCTGTATCAAACAACGCTGTTCCGTCATATACTTTTGAATTACTATTTGCAAGTAATGTGATTTCACGTTTTGTTATTTCTAATTCACCATAAACATATGAGATATCATAGTTCCCTGAAACATTTACTCCTCCAGCGGTAACAATTTCAATGTCTAAGACATTACTAACAAATCCAACATACGTGATTCCAGTATTATTCACAACTGTTGCGATATGATCCAAAACAAGATTACCTTCAGTAATTGTAAATCCTTCATCCGTGAAAGTAAATCCATCATATGTTTGCGAACTGCTATTGGTTGTAATAGTTATTGCACGAGGGGTTACTTCTAACGTACCTAAATATGTTGTTATATCGTAGTTAGCAGTGACATCTATTTCTCCATCCCAAATTGTTATAGAAGTTATTTCACTATTACTAATTCCAACATCAGTTTGTCCGCCAATAGTATCAATTTGAGGAGTATGTCCATCCATCAATCCTAAGCCTCCAACAGTTTCAAAATTAGAACTTATAAGAGTTAAACCGTCATAGACTTGTGTTTCATCTTCCATTTTAACGATGAAAGATCTTGGAGTGACTTCCAACGTACCTGCTACAAACGTAATATCATAATTACTTGTAACATCTACTCCGTTATCCGTAATTGTAATAGTGGTTATATTATTCACACTAACTCCAACGTTAAGTTGGCTACCATCTGCATCTAAATCAACCAAATCACCAGGTACCAAATCATTTGTTCCTGTTATTTGGAAAGTATCTGAAGTCAATGACGTAGCGTCATAAACTTTACTACTATCATCAAGCGTAATTTCAATCAATCTTGGGGTTACTTCTAATTCACCTGTTTCGTATGTGATCAAATAGTTATTTGTAACATCAATTATTCCATTATAAACAGAAGCATGACTTACTTGATTCACACCGATACCAACATTTACTTGATATCCACTTGCACCACTTGAAAATGTCTCGCCAGCTGCCAAAGTTCCTTCGACAAGCGTTACACTATTCAATGACAAGAAAGTACCATCGTACATTTTAGTAGCGTCATCTGCTTTCAATGTAATCTCTCTTGGGGTTACTTCTAATGTACCAGTCTGATAAACGATTTCATAATTAGTTGTAACGTCTCCACTTCCATTTGAAATCTGTGCTGTAAGTATTTCATTTGTTACAGCACCAACATTTGTAATACTTCCATTTGAAGTAATGACGATACTATCTCCTGCAACAAGTTCTCCTTCTATAATTACTACAACATTAGAAGTTAATCTATTACCATCATAAACAGTTGTTGCATTCTCTGGTTTAATTGTGATTAATCGAGGGGTTATAACTAACTGTCCAGTCTCATATGCAATTTCATAATTAGTTGTAACATCTCCACTACCATTTGTAATAGAAGCTATAATTATTTCATTACTGCTTTCACCAACATTTGTAATGCTTCCAACAACAATTGTACCTAACGTATCTCCACTAACCAAAGACCCCAAAACAACCTCAACTTCATCTGATGTAAGACTTAAGCCATCATACTCTTTTGTTGCATCAGTTGGTCTTATTGTAATCAATCTAGGGGTTACTTCTAAGTTACCTTCTAGTAATGTTATTTGATAATTGCTTGTAACATCGACTCCATTATCAAGTATTGTTGCGGTTGTAATCACGTTACTGCTAACTCCAACATTCGTTTGTGATCCATTTACTGTAATACTTAAACTGTGTCCATCCAACAATTCATCGTCTACTACAAATCCATTATTAGACGAAAGGCTTAAGCCATCATACTCTTTTGTTGCATCGCTTAAATCAACCGTGATTGGTAAAGGTGTTACTTCTAACAATCCTGTGTCTGTGATTATTTGGTAATTACTTGTTACATCGATTCCGTCATCAGATATTGTGACACCAGTTATCGTATTAACACTTGTACCAACATTCGTTATTGAACCAATCGTAGTTATAGTAAGTGTATGGTCTAGTACTAAACTGCCACCAATAATCTCAACAGTATTTGAAGTATGTTCTAATCCATTGTAGATATTGATACTGTCTAGAGGTTTCACTGTAATCACATTTTGAGTAATTTCTAAGGTTCCTTCAACATAAGTAATCAAATAATTATTCGTAACGTCAACCCCGTTTGAGTCTTCAATTCTAAGACTTAGTGTGTTTGCTACTGTCCCCACATTGATTAGTTCAGTATCACTTATAACAGTGATTTCATTATCAATGACTAAATCACCATTAATAATACTAAATCCTTCACTAAATAGAGGTGTACCATCATAAACTTTACTATCACTTGACGTTTCAACTGTAATTTCAAGTGGGGTAACTGATAACGTTCCATATATATATGTAATATCATAATTATCTAAAACAGAATTATTTAAACTATCGAAAATATCAATTGTCATACTATTGTCTGTACTACCAACATAAGTAAGTTCTGCACTACTTACTAAAGTAGCTGTATGTTCAGATACTAGTGTTCCACTAGTTATCACAAAGCCACCATTAGAAATGGTATCACCGTCATATATTTTTGTATCACTATTAGACGTAATGGTAATTTCTCTTTTCGTTACACTTAGTAAACCATAAAGACTTGTAACGTTATAGTTACTTGTTACATCATTTCCTAACTCATCCAGTATTTGATATGTTAAAACATTATCAACTGTCCCTACATTAATAACTGCAGTATTTGTTAACACGTTGATACTGTGTCCATCCAATAACGTTCCATCAGTTACTGTATATTCAATATTTGAAAGTGGTGTATTATCATATACCATTGAATCCATTCCTGATTCAATAGTAATGTCTCTTTTCGTTACTTCTAATGAGCCATCAACATAAGTAACTGTATAATTACTTGATACATCGACACCATCACTAGTAATATTGGTTGTCAAGATTTCATTCAGTCCGATTCCAACGTCCAGTTGACTACCAGAAGCCGTAACTGTGATTTCGTGTCCATCAACTAAAGACCCTGTTGTAACTTCGATTTCATTGGATGTTAAAACAAGTCCATCATAGATTTTATCCACATCAACAAGAGAAACAATAATTTCTCTTGGACTGAAAACGACATTAAATTCAGCATCATTAAACTGATACGAATCCGTAACATCCACACCTAAATTATTTCTAATTGTAATCTTTTGAACACGAGCCGTTGCTTGTACACCAGATAAATCATCATATGTGTAAACCACTTCATCAACATAATCTCCATCTGCTAGTTCAGTATCAATAACGGGATCCTCACCAAAAACCACACTAGAATTCAATAGATTTAGTGCTACATTTTTCGGTTCGATTGTAAAATCAACAATCTTGGTATTAGATCCACCAAAGACAGTATCAGATTTAATCTCAACTTCATATTCTCCTACTGTCGTAGGTCTTTCAGTGCTCCACAATGTTTCACCTTTTTCACGATAACTGTAAGAAACAGTTGAAAATATTGCTTCAGATGTAAACACTGCATTTTCGCTGTATGTAAATGATTCCGGGATGGATACATCGTAAACCATCCCTTTTGTAATGCTGAAACCAGATACCGAGAAGAAAGCAACCGATGCTAATGCGATCAGTAATACTCTAAAACGATATACTTGATTAAAAATGCTAACTTGTCTTCTAACTTTTTTCTCATATCTTTCGTATAACATATGTATATAACAATCTATTGATTGCTTCCTCCTTTCTGGTTTTATAATCGATTCATTTTATTTAATAAGGGGTTACTGATAACGTTCCTTCAACCACTTCAATAATGTAGTTACTTGTTACATCAGTTGTACCATTTAAAATAACAATGGATTCAATCGTATTATTACTCGTACCCATACCGATTTGACTACCAATTATATCAATAACAACAGTATCAGTAGTTGCTAGTGTACCTGTTACTGTATAACCATCAGCAGTTAATGGTGTACCATCAAATGTCTTACTTGCTGTATCAGATGTGATTGTAATTTGAAGAGGTGACACGATTAAATTACCAAAATTAGTGGTAACACTATAAAGTGAAGTAACATCGTTTCCTAAATCATCAAAAATAACAATTTCAGCGGTATTTTCTGAAGCACCAACATCTAATTGTGAACCGGTAAAATTAACTGTTTCGACATGATGATTTGCATCTAAAGTACCATTGATAATCCAAGTACTGTTTGTGAGTGCAGTTCCATCATATGTTTTTGAGTCATTACTTGTTACCAACTCAATCTCATAAGAATACATTTGTAGTAATCCTTCTGCATATGAAATGTCAAATTCATTTGTGACGTTATTCCCCTCACTATCTCTTATAAGGAATGTAGCGATACTACTTACTTCCGTTCCAACAGCGGATAACGATCCATTGTATGTTACTTCATACGTATATCCATCCACATAAAAGTTTGTATACCCTTGAATTGTAAGAGCAGTAGGTACTATTGTTTTACCTGTTTCATAAATTTCGATAACATCATTAGGTGTTACTGTGATTTCGATTGGATCTACAACCTCTTCACCAGATGTACCGGTAACTTCAACAGGTACCCAACCTAATCCATCTATATATACTTCTACCCATGCATGACCTTTATCTGTTTGAACGGTACTCCAACTATTAGCAGTAGCAGTTCCTAAATACCCAGTTACGTAACGTGCTGGAACACCAAGTGTTCGATACATTAACGTTGCTGCAGCTGCATAATGCTGACAGATACCTTCTTTTGTTACGGTTAAGAAGTATACTGCAACATCTTCACCTTCTGGAATCGTTGCAAAGTATTGCTCGTAAGTTGCTGCATTTTGAATGTACGTTTGAACATCTGAAATAATGGTTGGACTACTTGCGGATAATCCATTTTCCATAGCGATATCTTGCATTGAACTTAACGTGCTTGGTCGAACATCAAGATAGTTATTATAGACATAGTTTCTATAAATCAGTTCTTGTGCTGCAAGTGATGGATCTGAAATAGTAAATCCATCTGTATAATCATAATCATATAAAATGACATTTATATTACTAATTACTGAAGTATCTCCACTTGTATGGATATCGTCTGTACCTACAAATGCATCAGTAGTAAAGTATGGAGATAAAAATGCAACTTGCTCACGAATGTAATCTACTTGAACAAGTGTAGATAGATATCCGTTTTCTTCTAACGTTTCTCCTGGAATACTGAAAGGATTATCCGTAATTGCTGTATCTTGTGCAATTCCTTCACTCCAGCCACTTCCATCATAATCACCGAATGAAACATCTCTAAAATAGATAGTTCCATTTACTGTTGAATAAATACTAAAAGCATCAACAGGATCAATATCAAACCCAGATGTCGCTAGTGAACTTGAAGAATATACACCAGTCAAAATCTCTAAAGTTCCGGTGTTATAGATAATATTATAATAACCGCTAACATCACTACTTAAATCATCAAGAATATATGCAAACATTGTATTAGGAATACTCCCAACATCCGTTATCGAATTATCCATAATAACATTTAAGTTATGGCCAGCAAGTACTGCACCACTTAATAATGTCCATGTATTATCAACCAAAGGTGTCCCATCATACACTTTGTTCGCGCTTGATGTAGAGAACACCAGTGTGATTTGATTCACTTGTAATGTACCATAATCAGTTGTTACGTTATATAGCCCAGTAACATCATTCCCTCCGCTATCTCGAATCACATAGCTAAGAGTGTTTTCGATTGCTCCTGGTTCTGTAATGCTTAACTCTGTTCCGTACTCAATATAGTGTGTTCCGAATAAACTTCCATTTGTTACTGATCCACTACCACCAAGTAAGGCCGTCTCATCATATACTTTGGTATCGGAGTTTGTAGAAATTGTGATATCAATAGGTGTTATTGTCAATGTTCCATAATCTTCTGTAACTGTATATAACCCTGTAACATCATTCCCTCCGCTATCTCGGATTACATAACTTCTATCATTCTCGATACTTCCTGGATCGGTTATCCCAATCTCTGTTCCATATTCAATATAGTGCGTTCCAAATAAACTTCCACTTGTAATACTTCCTGTTCCTCCAAGTAATTCTAATCCATCATAAACTTTAGAATCACTGCCTGTAGATATTGTTAGATTAAGTGTATTAATTGTCAATGTTCCATAATCATAGCTTATGTTATACGCTGCAGTAACATCGTTTCCTAAATCATCTCTGATAATGACACCAATATCATTTCCAACTGTTCCTGGATCTGTAATACTGATTTCTGATCCGTACTCAACATAATGTGTACCATATAAACTTCCACTAGTTATTGAGCCAATTCCTCCTAGTAACTCTAATCCATCATAATCCTTTGAGTCACTTATAGTTGCGACTGTTATATTAATTGGATTGATTGTTAATGTTCCATAATTATATGTAATATTATATGCAATTGTTACATCATTCCCTAGACTGTCTCTGATAATTACTCCAATACTATTATCAACTGTACCTGGGTATGTAATGCTAGCTTCACTTCCATACTCGATATAATCTCCAACGATTAGACTTCCACTTGTCAATGTCCCTGTACCACCTAATAAAGCGGTTGAATCATAGTCTTTTGAGTCTGTACCAGTAGTAATTGTTATATTAATTGGATTGATTGTTAATGTTCCATAGTCATAAGTAAGATTGTATGCAAACGTTACGTCGTCTCCATTACCATCTCGAACTACAAAACTTAAATCATTATCGATTGTTCCTGGAGAAGTTATACTAAGTTCCGTACCATAATCGATATAATGTCCACCAATTAAACTTCCAGATGTAATGTATCCTGTTCCACCTAATAAAGCGGTTGAATCATAATCTTTAGAATCCGTAGCTGTAGTAACTGTTAAATCGAGTTGATTTACAGTTAACGTACCAAATAATGTTGTAATATCATATCCATCTGTGACATCATTACCAAGAGAATCTCTTACAACAATACTGATTGCATTTGTAATAGAACCAGGTGTAATTAAACTAGAAACTGGTCCATATTCAAGATAATGTGTACCAATCAAACTACCTTCACTTAAGGTTCCTAATCCACCTTCTAAAGCCAATCCATCATATGTTTTTTCATATGTAGCGGTGGAAACAGTAATTTCAATTGGATTGATTGTTAATGTTCCATAATTATATGTAATGTTATACCCAATCGATACATCATTACCTAATGCATCTCTTACCACAACACTTGGGTTATTTTCAATAGAACCTGGATATGTGATACTTTCTTCAGGTCCATATTCAAGATAGTGTGTACCAATTAAACTTCCACTCGTTAAATATCCACTACCACCATATAAGGCATAGGCATCATAATCTTTAAAGTCCGTTAATGTTTCAATCGTAATATTGATTGGTGTTACAGTTAACTCACCAAGAATAAACTGTATATCGTACATAGAACTGACATCATTATCAGAACCATCAATGATATAGGCAGTAATCGTATTTTCAATTGTTCCTGGATTCGTTATCGAACTTGATAAATCTACCACTAGATTATGTCCTGTAAGTAGACTTCCACTCAGTAATTGCCAAGTATCATTTGTTAACGCTGTTCCATCATATGTTTTTGAATCATCAAAAGATTTTAAAACAATTGTGATTGGTTCAATGGTTAATGTCCCATAATCAAGCGTAATATTATATCCTGCTGATACATCATTACCAACACTGTCTCTAATTACTAGAGCTAAGTCATTACTAACACTTCCTGGGTTCGTTATACTTATTTCAGTTCCATAATCGATGTAATGTGATGGTACTAATCCACCACTTGTTACTGTTCCCATTCCACCTAGCAATGCTAATCCATCATATGTTTTACTATCTGTAATTGTTGAAATTGTAATGTCTTTTGGATTCACTGTTAATGTACCATAATCATACGTTATATCATATCCAATTGTGACATCATTTCCTAAGCCATCTCTAATTACAACACCAATGTTATTGCTAACACTATCTGGATAAATTAGAGTTATCTCTGCACCATATTCGATATAATGTGTACCAAGTAAACTTCCACTAGTGACAGAACCAGTTCCACCTAATAATGCTTCTCCATCAAACGTTTTTCCATCTGTGATGGTAGAAATGGTTATACTAATTGGACTCACTGTTAGTTCACCAGTTAAGTAATTGATATCATACATATCACTTACATCATTATCAAACTCATCAAAGATATAAGCAGTTATTGCATTTTCAATTGTTCCTGGGTTCGTTATCGAACTAGATAAATCTACCACTAAGTTATGTCCTGTTAATAAACTACCACTTAGTAATTCCCATGTATCATTTGTTAAAGCTAATCCATCATATATTTTAGAGTCATCAAATGATTTTAAAACAATCGTAATTGGTTCAACTGTAAGAGTTCCATAATCATACGTAATATCATATCCAACTGTGACGTCAAATCCATTCTCATCTCTTATCACAAAACTAATATTATTATCAATTGTACCCGGATTCGTAATACTCAACTCAGCACCATAATCAATATAATGAGTACCAACTAGACTTCCAAGCGTTAAACTACCCAAGCCACCATCCAAAGCTAATCCATCATATGTTTTAGAGTCAGTTGATGTTGAAACTGTGACTTCTCGCGGAGAAACGGTTAAATCTCCAGTGATATATTCAATGTCGTACATATCACTAACATCATTACCAGAACCATCTTCGACGAAGGCAATAATTACATTTTCTATTGTTCCTGGGTTTGTTATCGAACTTGAAACATCTACATTTAAACTATGTCCAAATAGCAAACTACCACTTAATAACTCCCATGTATTATCACTAAGCGCTAGTCCGTCATAGACTTTACTATCGCCAAAAGATCTCAATACGATTGAGATTGGATTGATTGTCAATGTTCCATAGTCATAGGTAATGTTGTACCCAATACTTACATCGTTTCCTAATCCATCTTTAACAACTGCACCAATTGCATTTGTTAATGAACCTGGATTCGTAATACTATTTTCTGGGCTATATTCGATATAATGTGTATCCGCTAATACTCCAAATAATGTAGCCGTTCCTCCTAGAAGAGGTGTAGCGTCATAATCTTTACTATCGGTATTTGTAGATACTGTTATATTTCTAGGATAAACAGTCAAATCTCCTGTTATAAACTCAATGTCATACATGTCAGTAACATCAATATCTGCTCCCTCAATAACGAAAGCATATATTGTGTTCTCAACAGTTCCCGGATTCGTTATTGAATTACTTACGTCAACAACCAAACTATGTCCTGGGAGTAGTGTTCCACTTAGTAAATTCCATGTATCATTTGTTAAGGCAGTTCCATCAAACGTCTTAGAATCATCGAGTGATCTAATAATTAATGAAATTGGATTAATTGTTAATGTACCATAGTTATACGTAATGTTGTACCCAATACCTACATCGTTACCAGATGCGTCTTTGATGACAATAGCAATATCATTTTCAATCGTACCTGGATTCGTAATACTATTACTTGATCCATACTCAATATAATGTCCCGGTGCTAAATCACCGATAACACTAGCCAATCCGCCATCTAAAGCGATACCGTCATAATCTTTTTCGTCTGTAATTGTTGAAACAATCAAATCTCTTTCATTTACAATCAACGTTCCAGTAATATGTGTTATATCATATGAATCCGTTACATCATTCCCTAAAGCATCCAACACAGTTACACTCATTGTATTGGCAATCGCTCCTGGATTTGTGATTTGATTATTCAAGTTCACAACTAACTCATGACCAGGAAGTAATGCACCACTTATCATATTCCATGTGTCATCAAATAGTGGTAATCCATCATAGAACTTCGTTGCATCATAAGAACTCAACGTGATTTCAATTGGATTGATTGTTAATGTACCAAAATCATAGGTAATATCGTAACCATCTGTTACATCGTTTCCTAAGGCATTTTTAATTACGACAGTTAATTCATTGTCGATTTCTCCTGGATCAGTAATACTATTCTCTGGTCCATATTCAATATAGTGTCCACTTGCTAATGTACCAAGGACTGAAGCCCCACCGCCTAGCAACGGTTCACCATCATAATTCTTTTCAAGTGTAGTTGTTGTAATTGTGATTTCCCTAGGAGTAACTGTTAAGTCCCCAGGTAAATATTCAACATCATACATATCAGTTACATTATTATCAAATGTATCAAGTATATACGCAGTAATCGTATTTTCGATTGTTCCTGGTTCAGTGATTTGCTCACTAACATCAACAACTAATCGATGTCCATCCAGTAACGTTCCATTTAAAAGTTCCCATAAATCGTTATATAAAGGCTCACCATCATATACTTTTTCATCATCGAATGATTTCAAAATAATTGTTACAGGATTGATTGTCAACGTTCCATAATCATATGTAATATTGTAAGCATCCGTTACATCATTTCCTAATCCATCTAATATCCTTGCGGTGATCTCATTATCAACACTTCCTGGATTTGTAATACTATTTTCTGGTCCATATTCAATTGTATGGTTATCCGCTAGTTCTCCGATTAATGTTGCCTCTCCACCACCTAAAGGTAGCCCATCATACGTTTTCTCAAACGTATCAGTAAACACTGTTATATTTCTTTCATTGACAGTTAGTGTTCCAAAGTCATATGTTATTTCATACCCTTCTGAAACATCTGATCCATTGATGTCTAATATAACCAAACTAACACTATTTTCAATTATTCCTGGATAAGTGATTGAAGCTTCAACCCCATATGTAATTTCATGAAAATCAGCTAATCCACCTAACAACACTGCTTCTCCACCAAGCAAAGCAAATCCGTCATACGTTTTTTCATCTGTGATTGTTGTAATCGTGATTTCTCTTGGTGTTATCGTTAATTCTCCGATTAAATATTCAATATCATATATATCAGTTACGTCAGTTCCTGATTCGTTAAAGATATATGCGCTTATTTCGTTATCAATAGTTCCTGGGAAAGTGATACTTTCACTTAAGTCGACAACTAAAGAGTGTCCATCTAGTAATAAACCACTGATTAATTCCCACTGATCATTTGATAGTGCTTCCCCATCAAATACCTTTGAATCATCGTCTGACTTAATGACTAAAGTCATAGGATGAACAACTAGTTCTCCAAAGTCATAACTAATATCATAGCCAGCCGTTACATCATTACCGTCTTCATCGATAACACTTAGGGTAATACTATTTTCTACAGTTCCAGGGTATGTAATACTTTGTTCTGGCCCATATTCTATTGTGTGATTTGGTGCCAAATCTCCTGAAACAGATACACCTTCACCACCAAGTAACGGTTCACCATCATAGCTTTTATCATAATCTAAAGTAGTTACTAGAATGCTTCTTTCTGTTACTGTTAGCGTACCTAAGATATACTCAATATCATATTCATCTGTTACGACTTCATTATTGCTGTTTAAAATATTTATTGTAATTTCATTATCAACTTCACCAGGATATGTAATTGTTGATGTCATCGCATATTCTATTCTGTGATCTGGAGATAATTGTCCAATGACAATACTCCAGTCTTCACTCGTTAATGGGGTTCCATCAAAGCTTCTACTGTCTGTTCCTGTTGCAATTGTTAAATCCTTTGCGATTACAGTTAATGTTCCAGGTACTAATTCAACATCATAAACATGTGTCACATCATTCCCTGAATCATCTAATATTTGAACGTAGATAGTGTTCTCAATACTACCAACATCTGTTATTTCATTGTTAACATTAACAACCAAATGATGACTAGGAGCAACACTTCCATTTTCGATTTGCCATCCGCTATTCGATAGTGGAGTTCCATCATAAATTTTCGAGTCATCATAAGAACTAATTACAAGTTCTACCGGATGAACCGTTAACGTTCCATAATTATAAGTAATATTATAATAAGAAGTTACGATATTCCCTTCACGATCTAAGATTCTCACATCAACTTCATTTAAAACAGAACCTGGGTTAGTAATACTAACTTCAGGACCATATAAAATGGAATTGATATCAGCAACCTCACCGACTAAAGTGACCTCTCCACCTAGAAGCGGTAACCCATCATACCCTTTTTCATCTGATATAGTAGAGATAATCAAATCTCTAGCACGAACGGTTAAAGAACCAAGGTTATAACTGATGTCATAGATATGATTCACGATTTGTCCTTGTTCATTGTAAATCGTGATTCCAATTTGATTATCAGTAACACCCGGCGTAGTAATTGAAGATGCCATCACATACTCTATATGATCTGTTGCCAGCAATTGCCCGCTTTCAATATCCCATTCAAATCGAGATAATGGATCTCCATCAAAATCTTTACTAGCACTTTCAGTTCTAATCGTTAATTCTAAGCCATGTATGATTAACGTACCTAGTTCATAATTAATTTGGTAATTGATCGTTACGTCTTTTCCTTCACTATCAAAAATAGTAACACCAATTTCATTATCAACAATTGCAGGATTGGTTATACTAGTATTCATTACAGTGTGTAATACATCACCCTCTGCAAGTGCTCCACTCTCGATATACCATTCATCATTCGACATTTCTAATCCGTCGTATGTTTTCTCAGAACTACCCGTTACAAACGTCAATTCATTCCTTTTAACCCTTGATTGAGTTACACCAAAAACATTAAAAAGTGAATATGCTACTACAAAAAAGACAGTTACTACAACTACAATACTACTAACGATTAAACCATTCTTATTCATATAAACACATCCTTCTTTTTAGACATATAACTCTAAGCATTGATTTCTACATTTCTAATGTATTCTTTACATAATTCCATTTCATTATCACCAAATAATTCTTCAATATAGGCAATAAGACCTGGAGCTGCACTTTTTACATAAACCATATTTTTTGTTTCCAGTTTTCTTAATACTTTCTTCGATAAAATATCATCTAATGCAGATAGTTCACTACCACCACAAGCTACAATCACTGGTGTATAATTAATGATCTGTTGCATGATTCGGTTACCAAACGTAATATGGAACGCTTGCATTAAATACTTATCAAGTTGTTTTAATCTTCTTAAATTACGATGAGATAGGGCAAACTCTTTTTTCGCTTTCTCAACTAACTCTTCATATTTAGTCGCAGATACTCTTCTTCGCTCTACTGGGCTAGATATGAACGTATTCGCTCTTTTATCAAGGTTCATAACCATTGCTCTATCGTATACTTTATCCGATATTGCGAATGTAGAATCATCGTTATTTGCTGTTCCTACAAACCACATATTATTTGGCAGAATCAGTTTTCCATCGTTTAATAACTCTGGGTCGGTTTCCCAAACATCAGAGATTACATCCAAGTATCGTTTCTTGGTATCTGGGATTTCTAGAAGTGATAAAAACTCAGCGAAATAGTATTCAACTCGAGCGATATTCATTTCATCTAGAATCGTTACATATATTTGTTCATCATGACTCGCGCCATATAATTTTTGTAGTAATGTTGTTTCATTAAATTTCTTTGTAAACTCATTATAGTAACCAATTAAATCAGTTCGTTCCTTCCACATTGGTTGAATAGGAACTACGATAGATGAATTATTTAGATACTCTCCAAACGCATATGCAAGTGACGTTTTACCTGTCCCTGACATCCCCTGAAGAATCATAATGTGACTTACTGCTAATCCTCCAACGAATCTTCTAATATCATCGATATCATAATAAAGTCCTAATTTACCAGCTGCATAATTACGGAACTCATCACACATCTCTTCTAAGGTAACTTCGTTGTTATAATCTTCTATTTTATTTTTACGTGCTAATTTATCTAACTCCGAAATCATGAAAAAACGAGACTGAAGGTTTGGATCCTCTTCTTCTTTCTCTGGTTCTTTCCTTTGTCCTTTAATTCGATTATCAATTGGATCTATTGTTATTTCAGCTTTTGGTATATCCAATACAGGTTTTACCTGTTCAATGAATTCCAAATCCTTTTTCTCTTTATGTAAGTTCTTAACAATAAAGATTAAAGCAACAAATACAATTAAACCTGCAAACAAAATGAATAATTGTTCACTTAGTCCGACAAGAATTGATTTATCCACAATACTTGGCATACTCACCAATGAAATAACCAACAAAAGTCCGATAACAGCTATCAGAACAGATATAAACTTCAGTTTTGTCATATATAAATTTTTCATAGCACACTCACAATCACCTTTGATAAAAACTAATTATCACGGTCATTATTATTTTTTTGTTGTTTATTCTTGTTTCTTAGTGAATCTTCTTTTGCACTCTCACGAATATTTTTCTTTGCCAGTTTCCATTGTTCTTTAAATAGTTTTTTATACGCCTTCATTTCTAGTTCTAACTGTTTAAACTTCTCTTTAGAAGCATAATTATCTTCACTAGTTAGTAATCCTTGTTGGCTTTTAAGCGCTAAATATTGAGCGTTTGAGAATTGTTTTTCTTCATTTAATATGTCAACTTCTCGTTCAAAAGCCAACACTCTTGCTTCATAACTTTCAATCTCAGTACTTAAAGCAAGAATCTCCTGTTCGAGTTTATGGATATTTTTACCTGATAACTCAGCTCGAATGTCATATTTTTTTGTGATGTCCGCTTTTTCTTGTTCATGAGTTTTGAATAACTCGTCTCTTTCTTTGTTAAAGGTTTCTTTTAATGCCTCTTTTTCTATTCGTTTCGTTTCATTTAAATAAGCAATAACCTTTTGATGTTGATTGCTTTGTGCAGTTAATTCCAGTTGATGAACACTCTCTGCATAAGTCATGTCATCAAAATATTTTTGGTTCAAGGTGTCTATTTCACCATTTTTATCATTCATCATCACTTCAAGATCATCAATTGATTTTCTTAAGTCTTTAGATTCATTTCTTAAGGCTTCATTCATTAATGTTAACTGCTTATTTTTTTCGATTTCTTCATTTAATTTACGACTTTCTCTTTCTAACTGAATATTTCGTTTCTCAAGTCTTAATATATACTCAGTAGGGTCTTCATTCATTTCAATAATACGTTTCTTAAGTCTTCTTAACTCCGAAGCTTCTTTTCTATTTTTAGCATCAATTTCTTCTTGCTCTTTTTGCACTATTTTTTCTTCGAGAATATCTTTAATCTCATTTCCTGTTACATAACTGATTAGTGATGTTAACTCGATTGTTTCAGCAATCTCATCACTCATTTCAGGAGAAATAGGTTTAAATGATTCTATCTTCTCTTCAATAAGATACCCATCACCTGTATAAGATGAAATGAAGTCATATAGTTTCAAAGCAGCTTTAAAGTTTTGATTCATACGAAGAACATTTGTTTTTACTACTGGTGGTTTCAATATCGGTGCTTTAGCTACCTCTTTCATTAATGGTGTAGCTAAAAAAGATACTGCGACTGCATAAATTGTTTCTACTCTATCCACAAGAGGTATCTCTTGATATTTTTCTAATAGATATGGGTCATTTTTGTATAAATCTTGATATTCAAGTTTATATTGAACATTACGACTTTCTGCTTCTATGTTTTTATCAAAATTAATGAATGATTGATATGTCGTTGTCTTATCTTTTATGTCATTAATTCTCATTTGAACAAAGTCTCTAATATAACAAAGAAGCATATAAATAAATCGGTTCTCATACACTTGATAATCACTTAATTTTTCCGTTATATATAGTTTTTCAGGAATGATTCCCATTGACTTATCTTTTGGCATTCTTGTTATTAAAGAACTGTGTCTAGATAAATGTTCCACTGATTGCTTCGATACCTTCTTGACTTTCTCAATTGGTACAACTTCACCTTCAGTGCGGATGAACTGACGAGCTTCTCTGATCGCTTTTTCAACATAGATAAGACCTTCTTCGATGTTTTCAATCCAATCTTCTTCTATTTTACATTCATACTTAATCGTCTTGAACACATCATTCTTATGATTTGAATGGATGATTGCATTACGTAGCTTCTGACTTTTCGGATCATCTTTTGTATATTTTCTAAACGCTCTAAACGCATGATAATATAGATTCATCAGTCTCATATTAGAACCATCCTTTCCAAAGTTTTATTTTTGTATTATTTTCGCAAATAATTGCTGAAATTTTTAAGCATTGATTTCTACATTTCTAATGTATTCTTTACATAATTCCATTTCATTATCACCAAATAATTCTTCAATATAGGCAATAAGACCTGGAGCTGCACTTTTTACATAAACCATATTTTTTGTTTCCAGTTTTCTTAATACTTTCTTCGATAAAATATCATCTAATGCAGATAGTTCACTACCACCACAAGCTACAATCACTGGTGTATAATTAATGATCTGTTGCATGATTCGGTTACCAAACGTAATATGGAACGCTTGCATTAAATACTTATCAAGTTGTTTTAATCTTCTTAAATTACGATGAGATAGGGCAAACTCTTTTTTCGCTTTCTCAACTAACTCTTCATATTTAGTCGCAGATACTCTTCTTCGCTCTACTGGGCTAGATATGAACGTATTCGCTCTTTTATCAAGGTTCATAACCATTGCTCTATCGTATACTTTATCCGATATTGCGAATGTAGAATCATCGTTATTTGCTGTTCCTACAAACCACATATTATTTGGCAGAATCAGTTTTCCATCGTTTAATAACTCTGGGTCGGTTTCCCAAACATCAGAGATTACATCCAAGTATCGTTTCTTGGTATCTGGGATTTCTAGAAGTGATAAAAACTCAGCGAAATAGTATTCAACTCGAGCGATATTCATTTCATCTAGAATCGTTACATATATTTGTTCATCATGACTCGCGCCATATAATTTTTGTAGTAATGTTGTTTCATTAAATTTCTTTGTAAACTCATTATAGTAACCAATTAAATCAGTTCGTTCCTTCCACATTGGTTGAATAGGAACTACGATAGATGAATTATTTAGATACTCTCCAAACGCATATGCAAGTGACGTTTTACCTGTCCCTGACATCCCCTGAAGAATCATAATGTGACTTACTGCTAATCCTCCAACGAATCTTCTAATATCATCGATATCATAATAAAGTCCTAATTTACCAGCTGCATAATTACGAAACTCATCACACATCTCTTCTAAGGTTACTTCATTGTTAAATTGTTTGTTCTTGCTACCTCTTGCATTAGCGTCGATTTGATTCAACATAAAGAATCTAGACTGATCATCCACCTCTTCTTCAATTGGATCACTTTTCTGCACTTCTCCGTCTTCACCTTCCAGAGTAAGTGTTATATCGTGTTTTGTAGGTTTTGGTGGTTCTGGTTCTTCTTCCGGTACTTGTCGTTTCATTTCGTTCGTAACCATCAACATGATTGCATATAAAACCAAAAGCAAAAGAGCAATCACATAAATATAGATTGCTATATTACTAGTAAATACATTCCAAATCCCATCAACTATTTCCCCGAATGTAGGAAATAACATTACAAAGTGTAAAGAATGTTGAATTGTCTCCATAATATCAATCTCCTATACTAATTTTCTTGTTGATAAGTTTCTTGAATCTCTTTAATCAAATTTTTCGATGCAATTAAGTTCTCTAAACCAAAATGTCTTTCAAACAACTGGAATAAATTTTCTTCCGCATCAGGTCTTTCATGAATTTCAAGTAATGAAATAACTGGTAATAATTTAACAAATAATACATTATCCATTGCTTGATATCTGTCTCCACCAAACATTAGATATGCTGAAGTATATCTCTCTAATTGACGGAACAGTCTATTATCAAGTTTATAAAATGCGTTCTCAATTAAATATTCCTCAATTTTATCAAGTTTTTTCCACTGGCTTTCTTTAACGTAATACTCGTCATACCCACTCAGCAACTGATTTGTAAGATTTTCGTAAGACAATTTTACATCATTCTCATAAACCTCTTCTTTTGGTTCAATCAGTTTCGCTTTAAGTTCAAATGAAGTAGCACTTAGAGCTAGGCTAGTTGAAGTGATTTTCGAGTTATTATCTTGTGGAAGGATCAAAAACCATATATTAGATGGCATTTCTTTAACCGAACTAAAGTTTGAGTTTTGTATATTGCAAGTGATTAACGGATTCCAAACGAAATCCAAAACTGGTTCAAAATACTCCTCAATTGATTCTAATTTGACGTTTTTCATCGAATTAAAATGTATTCTGTTTTTATTTCTATCAGCAGAATGAATCGCATCACCTAAATGATATCCACTCGCAAACAAGTCCTCAAATCGGTTTACATTATCTCGTAGGTTATCTTTAAAGTAATTAGCACCAATGAAATCAGAGAACAATTCAATAAATCGTTCTGCTAGTATTTGACTTTCATTTCGAACAATAACCAATCTTGATGCAGACATACTAGCAAACATCTCGCGAATATTGTTCATTTCAACAGACAATCCATTGTCCGTTAAATAAACAAACAAACTATCACAGTATTTTTGAAAGTCTACTTCCTTTTCAAATACTGGTTTCCTAGGGATAACATTCTTAGGTTTTAAGATTACAGTCCCATCTTCTAGTTCGTTTGCTGTTTCCCCTACTATTACTTGTTCGCTATCCTCAATTTTAGACAAGCGAACACTTTCAACTTCTACCGCACCAAAAATCACTTCATTGATTGGTTCAGCTGTTTCCATTTCATCTAAATTTGGATAAAGCGAATTGATTTTACTCTCTCTTGTTGGAGTTGACTTCCTGAATAAACCAAGAAACCCTCTTTTCTTCTTTGATTGGGCGATTTTTGTATTCTTCATATCTCAACCATTCCTCCATTCATTTCAATTAACAAACTCTGATAGTCCACTAATCAATAATAACTTCTATATTTCGATTACATTACTATAAGTAGTGTATAAAAAAAAGTACCAAAAAATAATATATATATAATTATATATATTTTACCACATTAGCGATTATTTGTTAATAACTATCGTGTCTCTAGGCAATTATCTTAAGTCAAGATATAAAACCAATTCGGAATACAAAACTATATTTGTTATATAATCGCAATTTCTAGCCCTTGTATAGACACATTACGTGAATTAAGTTATAATTGTTATAAGTCGTTCATAGAGGTGAAAAACAATGGTATTTAACAAGACTTTTAACGAATTGTACGTAAACGAACTACATTCGATTTTAATGTTAAGATCCGAGGTATTTGTCGTCGAACAAAACTGTGTCTATCAAGATATCGATGAATTAGACCTAATCTCTTCACACATCTTCCTTAAGGAAAACAACAAAGTAATTGCCTATCTTAGAGTAATTCCATTGGAACATCACTCTTCGATTGGTAGGGTAGTAGTATCACACAATCACAGAAGAAAAAGTTATGGTAAACTCTTAATGAATGAGGCAATCAATTATATTCACACTTCAGACCTTAATAGTAATATCATAATTAGCGCTCAACGCTATCTGATTTCATTTTATGAATCCTTTGGCTTTGAAACTGATGGCGAAGGCTATCTAGAAGATGGTATTCCTCATATAAAAATGAGGTTAAATTTAAAAAGCAAATCAAAATAAATTGATTTGCTTTTTCTTTGTGATTTATTTGGTTTAACTAGGTTGTAACGCTCCAAATAGAACCAACCATGCCAAGACACTTTTTGCAACTAAACTAAGGATAATATATCCTCGTTCACCATAAAGGTAATCTTGCCATTTTCCTTTTTTTAAGTACTGTAAAATCATATTGATCGGGAAACTGTTAAACGCTATAAAATATGTAACAACAATTGCCCAAACAAACCATGGCGTTTGCGCCGTTGCTTCTGCAGATGCCCCTGTCATATATAAGACGATAGCTATCCAAGGTGCAAGACCTGCAAAACTACCCCAAACAAATGGACCCCATTTAACTTTTCCTTCATTACCTGAATTTAATTGTTCCATAAGCAATCCAAATAAATTCATAGATGCATTCACAACAAAAATCAAGATTAGCGATGCAATGTCCCACACACCAAACAGATAGGCAATAAGAACGATCATGATTGATGAACTCAACGCATACTCAAACCATCTAAGTCTATTGATTCCTTTCATTAAATCGTTATTGTACATTTCATTAATCTTTTTGGGAAATGAAATCAAAGCGTGTGCCAAAGCGCTTATCAATAGAAACGCGGCTACCAAAACAAAGAATGGCAACATAAATAATTCTGTTCTTGCAAATGCCAGATATCCTTCACCGGGTGCTGTTTCGATAAATGTTAAGTGATGTTGGAATATTTTCATTTTGAAATTTCCTAGATCAGTTAGAACCAATCCTAGTAAAATCATTAGTAATCCTTGTATAAGGTGGAATCCACCCATTATCATGTTAAATCTTTTCAACTTTTTAACTGTTAAATCTTTCATAAAATATCCTCCGTTTTCTTATAATATAATACTGTATCTATAATTACTCCGTAAAAACCTCCGGCCATAAACCCCATCAAGTCGTAAAACTCTGTTGCACTGTAAAATGCTAATGAAATTAAAAGCCCTACTATGAATCCTCTTACTAAAGTGTACTTCAAATTTTTTAGTGTAGGTAGGAGACCAATCATTGCTCCAATAATTACTCTATTATACCAAAAGGAAAACAGGTAAATTATTGTAGGCTCTTCTTGGTATCTTGTTATTGCTCCTATAATGCAAAACACTCCTAGTATTGCACCCATCATAATTCCTAAATAAACACGTTTATTCATTCTACCTTCTCCAATCTATTTTTATAGACTTGAAATGCTGTTGGAACACTATATCTACTCTGTATATCTTCTAAAGTAACAAAGCAATAATCAAGTCTACTGTTTAACTGAATCTCATATCCTACCATATCCCATTTCTTATGTGAAAATATGTGTTTGCTTTTTGGTAAAACAAGGATTTTATTGTACTTTTCATTAAACATTTCTTCTATAAGTTTAAGTTCTACATGTCCTTCTAGCATTGGAAACTGATACATATTCGCCAAAAGTCCTTTATCTTTCCTTTTCTCAAGCGCTACTAAATTCTCAAATTTAATTAGAAGTACCGTTTTCTTTTCAACGGGTACTTTTTGATGTTTTCTCTTCTTAGGAATCAAAGAAATTGTTCCATTTTGATATGCCTTACAGTAACTTTTAAGTGGACATATCTCACATTTTGGAGTTCCATTTGGCAAACATACCGTTGCCCCAATTTCCATCAAAGCTTGATTAAAATCTCCTACTCTCTTTGGAAGTAGCATGTTGACATATTCCTTTATTTTACGCTTTACTGTCATGTCTTTTATGTCTTCTTGAATATCATTCATTCGAGCGAAAACTCTCAAAACATTTCCGTCAACAGCGGTGTATTTCTTATTATATGCTATCGACATAATCGCACCAGCTGTGTATGGTCCTATCCCAGGTAATGATAGTAAATCATCATAATCATTTGGAACAACTGAGTTAAACTTGGAAACAACTAATATTGCTGCTTTCTTTAAGTTTCTTGCTCTTGAATAATAACCCAATCCTTCCCATAGTTTCATTAGACGATCATCATTCACTTCCGATAGATCATAAACTGTTGGAAGCGTAGAAATAAATCGTTCAAAATAAGGTATTACAGCATTAACCCTTGTTTGTTGTAACATGATCTCGCTAATCCAAACTCTATAGGGGTCTGTATTATCCCTCCATGGTAATACTCTTTTTCCATTGTCGTACCATGTTAACAGGTCTCTTTCAAACTCTTTTTTCATGAAGATACACCCCCATCTATGCCTTTACTAGCTTCTCAATTTTAGTCAGATCATTAATTATAGAAACATTAGGGTTATCACTTAAGATAGAGGACTCATCAATTCCTGGTCCACCAATAATAATTTGTACCTTGTTGCTAAATCGTTTATTAATCTGATTTACAAGTCTCACTAGATTATTCATGTAACTCTTCATCGTTATCGATATAAAAATGTATTCAGGCATCTGTTTTTCTATAACCTCTACAATACTTTCCATAGGTAGACTGCTACCGAGGAAAATTGTTTTTACACCAAGTGATTGCAAGTATACATTTACAAGTTCCATTCCAACTGTGTGTTGTTCTGTACTTACGGAAAAAGTAACTGCCGTTCTTGTCTTAATCTTCTTTCCAAATACAATCCCGATGTGATGAATTAGTTTACGAATAACATTTGTTGCAAAATGCTCATCTGCTTCAGAAATTGCTCCTTTTTCCCATAAATCACCTATTTGAAAAAGCAAGTAATCAACAAAGCCATAGATCATTTCCTCTATTGTATATGTATTAAGAATATCTTTCTCGAACACATCAAAAAACTCTTGTTCATTCTTTATCAGTAATGAATTAAGCAGCATATCTAGAAGAACCTGTTTCTCGTTTGTACTATCTGTTTGAATTGAATTAAGTGAATCATTACCCAACAAATCATCAATTGATGTTTGAAAGATTGATGATATCTGAATTAAATTCTCTAAAGTGGGTTGTCTTGTCCCTGCTTCATAATGAGCAATTGATGTTTGAGACACACCTAATCTATCAGCCAAATCTTTTTGACTATACTTTTGCTCTAATCTCAAAGACTTCAAGTTTTTTCCTAGTAATTTCATGTAACCACCTCTTAATTACAATTTAGCATATCATCTAACATTTTTGTAATAATATGCTTTTTTGTAATTATCAGTAAAATAAAAACACTTCATTTTATACTCTAAAATGAAGTGTTTTTTTATTTTTTTTCTAGCGTGATATTACTTTTTTTAGTTGAAACATCCTCAAGCAACTTAATCAGTGCTTGTGCATAGTTATCAAGGTGTTCAAACAATATTTTTGTATGTAACACTTTGATTTCAATTTTTTCATTCGTAGCAAATAAAACATCGGCTAAAGCATCTAGATTATCGCCATAGAACTCCTGAGAATTGATTTGCTTCTTTAGTTCTTGAAACAACGTGCTTTTATCTGGTATCAAATTACCATCTATTAAAATAATCATTTTATCATCTCCAAAAATCATTAATCAAACATATCATCATTTTTTGAATAATTAACCCAATCTTTAGTTATTGGATCATAAAGTTTAAAACTACCGTAATGATCCCCTGTATAAAATATGAATCCATCACTTGAATAAACTATTCGCTCTGATCCACGACTGCTACTACCATGATAATTAATATCTACTTCATAATACGTTTTACCAGAAGGTAACAATCCTTCGTAATTCCCGAAACGATCTCCACCAATACTGGCCATATTCGCTGAAGTCCAATGGTTTGAAATATGTGAACCAGCTTCCGATTTGGTCATATAGTTACTTGGTAATTCGCCATATAAATATATATATAACGCTACTTCATCTTTTGATATATACAGCCCATTTTCATCTAACTCAGAATTAGAAATTGTTGTATATTCTTCACTTACTGACAATTCAATATATGTTACACCATCTGGCAATAAATATGTATATGTAACTTTTAAGGTATATGTACAGTTTTCAACTGATGTATCAACATCACGTTCATATAGGTTCTGAATTACCTTAATTAGTAAATCACCATAGAATAATTCAATTGATACAATTTCCCCAAATGTATCATTATCAACAACATCAATTTCAAAGTTTGCGACAGTACCATCAACTGTAACATCTAGTTCAATTGAGTCAATCGCATCAACTACCGTCACCGTTCTGAAAACTGATTCGGATTTTTTCCCTGAACTATCATTAACATAGTATTCAATAGTATATTCACCAGTCACAGTTGTATCTACATTATTGACACCAATTACAGAAAGAACATACTCTAACTCACTAGTAACATTCACGCCTACATCATTGTAATCTGTCCCTACAATCACAGTGATGTTCTCACTACCTATTAATTCAACTCTCGGGATCGATTTATCTATAACACTTAAAGTAATCGTCTTATAAGTTGTTTCTCCCATTGAATCCGTAACGGATAAAGATACCTGATATTCTCCTTCTGAGGTTATATCAAAATCTTTGTAATCAATATCATCAGAGTCAATGTAATATCCCCCATCAAAATCATCTAAAACATAAATCAATGAAGTTAGATCAAATTCTTCATCATTAAGTCCGACTTCATAGTAACTTTCACTTTGTATAACTGGTGCTAAATTGTTCTCAAAAAGTTCTTCTCCTGTACATCCAAATAACGATAAACTTATCACCGCTAGTAATATAAATTGTATTATCTTTTTCATTAAGTAAAGCCTCCCATTTGTAGTAAGAGCAGTTAATAGAAGTATTAATTATACTCTAAAATATGATTCTCGTAACGTTACATTATATAATAAATTGTTTGAGATACAAAACAATTATTTAAAAAAAGGAGCGAAATTTTGCTCCTTTCTATTTAATATAAATATTTACTCAACTTCCCATTTCCCATATAGAATAACATCTTCATCTGGCATGGTAGAGAACGTATAAAGAATAGTACATTCCTCATCGATATACCAACCAGCAAGTGTATACCCAGTACGTAACGGTTCATAAGGAATTATTGAATCACTATAGTCAACAGTAAATGTCTCCTCTTCATAAACACCAACAAATGCTAACTCCATCGGCGACGTGCTTCTTGTAGTGGTAGAATCTCCGAGTTGTCCATAGGTGTTTTTGCCCCAAGCAAACGATCTACCCGATGACGTAATTGCTCCGTTGTGAGTTTTTCCTGACATTATGAGAGTAACCGTCTCTCCAGTTTCTAATCCAAAGAACGAAGTGATCTCAACTGGTGTTTTTCTAGTTATTAGAGTTCCGTCACCTACTTGCCCTTGATTATTTCGTCCCCAGGCAAACACACGTCCAAAACTTGTAGTAATTGTCGAATTATACTCGCTTAATGATACTTGATTTACTTTTTCATTAAACAAAAGTTCAAACTTAATTTCATCATAAATACTTATTGGAACACTACTATTTGTTGTACTGTCGTTCCCTAATTGTCCATAACTATTCAATCCCCATAAAAAGATATCTCCAAAAGATGTGACAAGGGCTGAATGGAAACTACCAGAAGAGATTGATACAATCGTCTCACTACTATCAAACGAGAATCTCGATGTTATATCAACTGGTCTGTTAGCAGACGTTATTGATCCATTACCGACTTGTCCATTGTTATTAAGTCCCCATGAGAAAACCCTGTTGTCTGATGTGTATATTAAGTAGTGCTTATTGTTTATTGAAACATCTAGTATTGTTTCCCCAAAAACCAATAAAAACTCTGAAGTTATATCAAGTGGAGTACTACTAAGAGTAGTTGTCCCGTTTCCTAATTGTCCTTGGCTATTATCTCCCCAAGTAAAGATTCGTCCTTCTGATGTTAAAACCGCACCATTTTCTCCACCCATAAATACACTTTCGATTACTTCCCCTGTGTTTAAAGAAAAATTGGATGTTATCTCCGTTGGAGTACTACTAGGAGTGGTTGTTACATTTCCTAATTGTCCGTAGCTGTTATACCCAAATGTAAAGACTCTCCCATCCGAAGATAAGGCAATTGAGCTGTCATTCCCAGCATCAATAGATACGATTTTTTCACCATCATTCAAATTGAAATTATCTGTAATTTCTACAGGAGTAAGGCTGTCCTCATACGTTCCATCTCCCAGTCGTCCAAATAGATTGAGTCCCCATGAAAACACTCTTCCTTCCGAAGTTAGAGCAATTGTGTGATCGGCTCCTAAAGCAAGATCAATTATCGTCTCTCCATAACTTAGAGGTATCTCTGTAAGAGGATCATACGCATCAAAAACAACGTATGTTAAATCCCATTGATTCACATCCCATTTTGCATATAATATGATACTTTCAATAGATCCAGCAATAATTTCTGAAACAGGAGATCCAGTGAACTCTTCATTATCATACCAACCTATAAACTGGTGTCCAACTTTCGTTGGATCTGACAGTGTAATTGTAGTTGTTTCAACTGTAAAAGTATTTGGATTAGTATTGTTCGTACCTCCATCTACATTATATGTAATTGTATAAGTAATTGGCGTCCATTTTGCATATAGAATAATATCTCCAGTAGATCCAGATACTAGTTCAGTAATTGCGGATTCCATGAAATTCTCATTGTCGTACCAACCACCAAAAAGATATCCTTCTAATGTTGGATCATTAAACAGTATTCCTGAAGATTCAACGGAATAAACTGATGGATTATCCACATTAAAACCATCATATAAAACATAGTTAATGTCATACTCAACCAAACTATAGGTAGCTCTGAACGATAGATTATCATTCGGCATTGTTTCTGGTATTATATTATCCCATCCTGTAAATGTGTATCCAAGTCTAATTGGATCTGGAATATCTAGTGTAGATAAATTTGTAGAATAATCAACTGTTTCTTCAAAAACAACTGTGTCATTATAATCAAAGAAACTGATTGTGAATGTATTAACATCATAGTTAGCATTAATTACAATATCATTACTTGGCATTGTAGTAGGTAATGTATCATCCCAATCTTCAAATGTATATCCGTATCTATCAGGATTCGATACAGTTATTTCATTTAAATCAGCTCCAAACTCAAATAAATCTTCATATAAAACAGATCCATCAAAATCCAAATATTGAACACGATACTCATTAATAGAATAAGTGGCATTGTAAGCCAATCCGTTATTCGGCATTGTTTCTGGTAGTGGTGAATGCCATCCTGTAAAAGTATAACCCTCTCTCACAGGAACAGGTAACTCAACTGTTGATAAATCAGTATCATATGCGATTGTTACTACTTCAATTAATATAGAATCATAATCATAAAAATTGATAGTCTGTTCATTCGCAGTATATAAGGCTGTAAGTGTTACATCATTATCCGGCATCGAACTTGGGATTCCTTCTCCCCACGATGTGAACGTGTATCCAAATTTGTTAGGTGCCTCAACTGTGACTCCCTCAAGACTGTCATCATAACTATAATTATTAGAGTAAATCTCTGTTCCATCTTCACTTAAAAATGTAAGTGTGTGAACATTTAAATTGTACTCCGCTTTAAAGACTAGATCATTTGTCGGCATTGTTTCTGGTATATTTGCTCCCCATCCAGATAATGTATATCCAACTCTAGAAAGAACTGGAAACTGAAACGATGTCAAATCGCTACCGTAATCAAAAGAGAATGTATTGATAACGGCGTCGTCAAAATCCTTAATAATGATGTTATAACTATTTAATGAATAATTTGCTGTTACTGTAATATCACTAGCGGGCATATAACTGGGGATATCTATATCCCATCCACTAAATGTATATCCTTCTTTTTCTGGTTCACTCGGAACTATCGCCTGTTCCATATTAGTTCCATATATGTAATCCGACTCTTGAAGTACTGTCCCGTCTTCATCTACAAACTTCAAAGAATACGAATTATAATTCCACTTAGCGTACAAGGTAATGTCTTTATTAACTTCACTAGCGAAGTCAAAAACGGTAATTAAATCTTCACTTTGATACCACCCAGCAAAAGAATTCCCTTCTTTTGTCGGAGTTGAAGGTTCACTTAACAGATTACCTTTTACAATCTCTATATCTTCTATTGATGTACCTCCATTGGATTCAAACGTAATGGTATACGTCTCTTTTACATCTTCCGTACAAGCAGTCAAAAACAACAAACTAACTACAAACAACAATAACTTTCTCATAAGTTCACTCCTTCAATATTTCCCAATATATTAATACAACACCACTATATTTCTCTTACTATAAGAATATCAAATTTTAACACCTAAGTAAATATTTTGAAGATTACAAATACAAAAAAAGTACTGATTCCTTAACTTACATCTAAATACATTAAGCATATTATATGATATAATCAATATGTCCTCGATTCCTCCATCCTCCTCAATCAATGTCACTACAAGAACCAATTACCTGATAGGTCCAGGTGTAGGAATTATTAAAGATGCGTATCAAACGGAAATAGTAATTCAAATCAAATAGAAAAGAGTGGTTTATATGAAATACGAATGGCGTAAAAAAGATAAATTAATCTACCTTCCAAAAAACGAACCGACTATAACGACACTAGAACCTATGAATTACATTACGATTACTGGAAATGGTAGTCCTAATGATTCAGAATTCAGTGAATGTGTAACTGCCTTATACAGTTTAGCATACGGAATCAGGATGTCTTACAAAGGTGAAAACAGAATCGATGGTTATTATGAGTATACCGTTTTCCCATTAGAAGGTTTTTGGAGTTTTAACAGTGAGGGTATTGCCCTTCTTAACAAGGGACAAAGTGTAAAAGAACTAAAGGACTATCTAACCTACACAGTTATGCTTAGGCAACCTGGTTTTGTTACAAAGGATGTTTTTGATACTTTTAAAAGTTTAGTATATGCAAAGAAGAAAAATGATAAATTGATGGATTTAAGATTCGAAACTATCGAAGAAGGTCTTGTATGTCAAATGCTTCATTTGGGTAGTTATGATGATGAACCACAATCATTTAAAACAATGGAAGAATATTGTAAAATAAACGGCTATGAACGAACTTCTAAAAATCATAAAGAAATCTATTTATCAGATCCAGCAAAAGTAAGTGTCGATAAGTTAAAAACTACTATTAGATTTAAAGTAAAAAAAATATGATTCCTATTTCTAAAGGAGTCATATTTTTTTGTCATTACTTAAATTTATGTCTTTTACTTCTTATTTTTTAACATGAACTTATGCTTTGATTGCCCATCTCATTTTCGTCGAACGAGCACGTCTATTGATATTACATTCTTCTAAAGTAGGTCGAGTGATTTCTTTTGATATTTCTTTATAGACCCCTTCTTTAAAAAGACGTTTAAATGACTTTTTAACCAACCTATCTTCCCCTGAGTGGAATGATAGAATTGCCACTCTTGCTCCGGGTGCTAATAAATCTGGTAATTTATCTAGAAAATCATATATCGCATGAAATTCTTGATTCACATCAATTCTAAGTGCTTGGAAAGAACGTTGACAAGATTTCTTTATATCTTTCTCTTTCGTTTGCTTTGGTAGAAAATCAAGAGCTTCAGTTATTACTTCTCTTAATCTAACTGTTGTGTCAATGAATCTTCCCTCTCTTATCTCAAAACAAATTGCTTCTGATATTTCTTTAGCATAAGGTTCATCTGCATTCTCAACAAGCATACCTTCAAGCTCTGGTTGCGTGATACCCAAAAGTCTGTTTGAAGCACTGATTCCTTCTATCGGATTCATTCTTAAATCAAGTGGTCCCTCTGTTTTGTAAGAAAATCCACGATCAGGATCATCAATCTGCATCGAAGAAACTCCTAAGTCAGCTAACACAAAATCCAATTGATTTGGTTCATCAAAAAGTAAATCTATATCTTGAAAATTCAGATGTTCAATCGTTAAGATGTCTTCTGTGTATCCTAATTTCTCTAAACGAGCTTTTGTCTTAGGCAGTTCTACAGGATCAATATCCAACGCATACATATGTCCTTCACCATTTAAACACTTCAACATTTCCTTTGTATGTCCTCCATACCCCATAGTGGCATCTAATCCTGTCTCTCCGGGTTTTATATCCAATACGTCAAGTATTTCCTTCACCATGATGGAAATGTGCATACCAGCTGGTGTGCTACCTTTTTCAATTACATGTTTGATTGTGTCACCATATTTTTCAGGATTATGTTCTTTGTATTTTTCTTTAAAAGATTTCGGGTATTTACCAGTATATCTTTTTCTTCTTTTATGAACTTTTTCTTCTGCCATTACTACACCTCTTTAATAATTAGTTAATTGATTATACCATTAATTTATTTTAGAAAAAACAAAAAAATGATTTCAAAGTGACTTGAAATCATTTCATTAATATTTACTTATCTTTTTCTACCTTTGTTTTTGTTGTCATGTTTAGAAAAGTTTTTTGGTTGTACCGCTTTCTTTTTCTTTCCTCTACCTTTTTGATTCCTACGATTGTAAGATTGATTCCTATTTTTTTGATTACTAGGTTTATTATTTCCTGATGATCTTCTGTTTTTTGGTTGACTTGGAATATCTTTTAATTCAATACAAAAACCAGAATTAGTCATAACAGGAATTGTCATATTAATATGTTTTTGAATGTCTTTCAATAAATCATATTCATCTTGTGAACAAAAAGCAATTGCTGTTCCGTTAACTCCAGCACGCCCTGTTCTACCTATTCTGTGAATATAAGTCTCAGGTACTTCCGGTAAGTCGTAGTTTATAACATGTGATAATTCATCTACATCAATACCTCTAGCAGCGATATCTGTTGCTACTAGAACTCTAATTTTTCTTGTTTTGAATAGTTTTAGTGCTTTTTGTCTGGCACTTTGCGATTTGTTTCCATGAATCGCAGCAGCACGAATTTCAAGTTGATCCAAAAGCGTTACAATTTTATTCGCACCGTGTTTTGTTCTTGAGAAGACCAAAACTGATTTCAATTGTTTGTTCTGTAATAACTCAACTAACAAATCAATTTTCTTCTTTTTACTCACATAATATACAGACTGTTTGATTAAATCAATTGTCTCTGTAACAGGAGTAATGATAATTCGTTTCGGATTATGTAACATTTCATTAGACAATGTAACAATTGCCTTAGGCATTGTCGCTGAGAAGAACATTGTTTGACGGTCTTTTTTTACCATCGATACAATTTTTCTTACATCTCTGATGAATCCCATATCTAACATTCTATCTGCTTCATCTAACACTAAGTAATTTACTTCCTTAAGTGTCAATTTACGTTGTTGGATTAAATCAAGTAATCTCCCAGGTGTAGCAATTAAAATATCAACTCCACGATTAATCGCTTTTACTTGCTTCGATTGTGGAACACCACCATAAATTACAGTTGTACGTAAATCAAGGTTTCTACTATATTCCTTAAAATTGTCATGTATTTGTAAAGCTAACTCTCTAGTTGGTGCTAGAACAAGTGCTTTAATATCTCTTTTGTTATTGCTAACTTGTTTGTCTAAGTATAAGTTTTGCAGAATAGGAATTGCAAATGCTGCAGTTTTCCCTGTTCCTGTTTGAGCGCTTCCTAAGATATCTTTTCTATCTAAAAGCACTGGTATTGATTCAGCTTGAATCGGTGTTGGTTCAAAATATTCTTTTGCCTCTAAGGCTTTTAATATTGGTTCAATTATTTCTAGTTCTTTAAATGTCATTAATTTGATTGCTCCTTTTTTTTCTATATATACACTCAAATTAGTTACATTTTGAAGATACATATTTTTTTCATACTTATCAAGCATAACACAAAATTCGAAAAAAAGTATGTTTATTTAACTATTTTCTTTTTTCTTCTGCGATTATAATTGAGAAAAATCAAAAAAGAACAGATTAATTATCTGTTCCTTTTGAGTGAAAATCATTTATTCAAACATTGATACGTCGATTGATTCAGAGAATGAATCCAATTCTGATGTGGAAGGAATTAACTCTTCATACAAATCCCTTAAATTTACTTTGGCGGCGTTAATTGTATCAATTTTTGTAAATACTACATTTTCAAATTGAATATCGCATGTGTGTTGGAAAACTAAGATTTCTGTTAACTCACCATTAACGAAGTAATTTTCAGCTTTGATATCAATTTCGATACGATCTGCGATTTCTCCTATGATTGAGTTGTTAACAAGCTTATAGTTCGATGACTCATCTAATACAATACTAAATCCTTCAGCTGCTTCAATGTATTTTGCCATATACTTATTATTAACATAATATTCTTGTCCGTCAGCACCAATTTCTTTTTCTGGTATTTGATAACTCGCTCCAAATGAAATTACAACGTCAGTATCCGTTACAACATAATCTGTAATGTGGTATAGTGTGTCTCCACTGGTAAATGATTCTTCTTTCTTAGAATACAGAAGATCGCTAAATGAATAGTCAATATCATATGATAAATCATCTACTTCTAATGTAGCTGGTACTTCCTGAATTTTCGCTAATGCACTGTTTGCTAACGAAATAGTAACTTCAAATTCTTCTGGATCGTTAAAATCTAAAATTAAATCTGATAGGTTTTTAATGTTGATGTCAGGATTTTCATCAAAGTTTGTAAATAATTGGTCTAAATACTCATCATAAATATCCAAACGATCAAATCCTTCTTCTTGTTTTAATAACGCACCATCACCATCATAATACTCTGTAGATGTAATACTTACTTGATCTGCAGTAGTATAAGAACTAAAGATTACACCATGTTCGTCGTTCGCGTCAGCTACAACTTCAAATACGTTTCCGTTACTCATGCCTATCGCTACAACTTTCGTTGATGTTTCATCTTCAAGTAACGAGATGTATTGCTCATAAACTTCTCCTGCTTCTGAGAACTTAACATATTGATTTTTCACTGTATTCGCTTCATTGTAGTTCACTTGAAAAATACTAGTGTCACTATCTTTTGTTACTTCAAGAGTGGCTTGGTAGAATAATTCTTCATCTTCATAATACGTTTTCAACTCAATTACATTAACGGAATCACTTTCCGTTGTACGCAATGTTAATACATATGTCCCATCTTCATTTACTGTGAAATAGTATTCATTTACTTCGTCAAATGTAGAAGCTTCATCTAACTCTAAATAGAGTAAGTGTTGATACAAATCATTAAATAATTTTTCTGCTTCAGTTTTCATAGTTTGTTCTTCAATTAAACTTGTAAGTCTTTGTTGTCCTTCACCAGTTACGTCAACTTGATCGTCAAATACAAGTGATGGATTATTATCAACGTGAGTCCCTAAGAAAGCAAAATTACTTAGTGATGCTTGCTCTGCCCCTCTTAGTGATGAAGGTAGATCACTCAGTGATATTGTGTTAATTTCAGCGAGTTTGATATCCTCAAGAGCGGGATTTGTTGCTTCTCCACCGCTTAAAGCGACACCGAGAACTAATATGATTGCTACTACTGGTAAAACCAGTTTCCATTTCATTCTAAAGAATATAGATGTTTCATTATTCTGTATTTTTGTTTTAATCTTATTGATTTCTATTGTTTCAAATGCATTGATGTCTTCATTATTAATTACATCTTTTTTTCGGTATTGTTTCATTGTATTTTATCCTCCAATTTTTCTTTTATTTTTTTGATTGAAAGACTTATAACATTCGATACTGTTTTTTGATTCATCAACAATATCTCTGAAATTTCCTTTGGTGATAATTCACTAAAGAAATAAAGGTTCATTATTTTGATATTTCGTTTGTTCAGTAATCGAGACATTAAAGATAAAATCATTTTAACATCCTCTTCTTGGATCACCATTTCCAAAATATCTTCGTTACTACTTACTTGATTAAAGTCAAAATCAATTGTACTTTTCTTTTTAACATATGAACTTTTCCAGAAATTAATGATATGGTTATTGGCGATTGCAAACAACCATGTTTTAACAGATGATTTTTCTGCATTGTACCTATTATAGTTGTTATAAGCTTTGACAAATATTTCTTGTGTTAAGTCTTTGGCATCTTCGATATTGTTTACCTGTTTGGCTACAAACTTAAGGATAAATTTATAGTATTCATTTAAAACATCATCGAACAAAGGTTTTTCTAGTTTTTGTGAATTCACGATTATTACCTCCTGTCACTTACTTATACAACTGTGGCTCAAATGTTTCCCGATTTTTTACAGTTATTATTATTATACAATGAAAATTCTATTTCATCTATCACTCTATAAAAAGAAAAAAAGGACAAAAACTCTGTCCTATGTCTTCTTTCTTGAATACTCTTTTGAACTTTTACCAGAGAAATTTGTACCAATCGTACCTTTTTCACGGCTACCTTTCATGAACTTAGCTCCATGCTTGGGTTCTCTAAGGCTTTTTTCTGCTTTTTTCTCTTCTTTGGTTTTCTTTTTCTTTATCTTAAAACTTTTTGACATCTAATCAACTCCATCTACATAAGTGGTATGTACGTTAAATATAGCACACATTCACCTTAACTATCTAGACATTGTTGCATTTAAGTTCATACACTACGCATTAATTGATCGAATATAATTTACTTTTTGTTCAATAAACTTGTACTTATAAACAGGAAGAGCTTCTCTAAAGTTTGTTAATCGAGAAGAATTCATGAAGTTCCCACTTGAATAAAACTCCTCAATACGTTTCATCATTTTTATATCATTTATCATTGAATATATGATATACCAATCCATAATATATGATTTTGGTATCTTCACTTCTTCTAGCATAAAGTATGATTCAGTATCACTATCATTAAAATCATATTCGAAATGTCCATTATTATTAATCTTCATCCCACAAATTACGTTGACAGTTACTCCGTTTACATCATACTTTAAATAATGATCTGTATGAAAAATATCTTTATCTACAAATTCTTTTTCTTTTCCTATTTCTGACAATATATTAATTGTTTTTAATAAACTATCTTCGTCTACTAAAACATCGATAAACTCATAATTCTCAACAATTCTATAATGATACAATAATGACTCTCCTCCGAGACTCCATTTAATATTACTATTATTTAGTAACTTTGCTAATTTTGTTAATACATTCATTTACAACACCTCTTTTCTTACACCCTTACTATACTCCAATAAAAAAAAGAACAGTAGGACATATGTCTTATTATTCTCTTTTTGTATAAAAACAATGTATCTATTGTTTTTTTTATTCCTCTTATTCGACTTCAAAATGAGTTTTCTTAGAAGTCCAACTCTTTCAATATTTTTATTTCTTTGTCCGCACCAACACCATAAACAGAAATATATCCAGAACCTCTCAAATCTTTAATAAATGATCTGATTTTTCTCTCTTCATTCCAAGAACCGTAAATTGCTTTAGACATATCGGAATATTTTGGATTACAATAATCTGTCCCTGACATCTCGATTCCTTTTCTTATGTATACGTAAACTTTTATTACGTACTCTCGGTATCCACCTTTAACTCTGTCTGCTTTTTGTTGTCTTAGTTTTTCAATATTTTCTTCAATGTATTTTTTTCCCATAATAACCTCTTTGGTTTTGACTTACACTTATTTGTGCTTTACAACAACAATCATATCACAGTCTATATGAAAATCAAGTGAGACTGCAAATTTAGCCCCCTCTCCCGAAAATATTGTTTCGGTTACAAACTAACTTGGTATATAATTTAAGTAAGAACATTATAGAAAGAAGTGATATATATGAGAACATTTAGAGAAATTGAAATAGTTAAGACATTACAAATATCTAAAAAGGATTTTAAAGACTTAGATAACTTCTTACTTAAAAACGATTTAATCGATCAGAAAAAACTTTGGTTTGCTGGCTTTGACAATTACAGAAAAGCAACAAACAACGCAGTAGCTGAAAACTTGCTTTATGGAAATAAGAAGTTAAAGATTGTATGTATCAAAGACGACAAGTTGTATTATCTTAATAACTCTAAAGAAGGTCTTAATGTTAGATTACTCGGAAATACTGAGGAAAAATTCAAAATTAGTTCATTAAAAATATTGTTACATCCTACGGTGAACATTACTACTCCTCATGGTTTAACATTCGAGTTAAAAGTGACTAAAAACAAAGGAATACTCAAGGAATTTAAAAGAGAAGTTAAAAAATAAAAAAAGCCTCCAGTACATGAAATGTATTGGAGGTTTTGTTTGTCTTTAATATTTCTTGTTTCCAGATTTTGATCTAGAACGAGAGTTATTTCTATTATTATTTGATGGTTTTCCACTTCTACTTGATGATTTAGAGTTTCTACCAGATTGTCTACCATTTCTATTTGCAGACTTTCCATTTTTATTTGACGGTTTACTTGCAGAATTACTTCTTCTGTTTTGTGTCTCATCAACAATCTTTGAAGGGTCCAATGATAATTTTGAATCTTTAGACATTGGAATTTTCATGTCGATATGTTTTTGAATGTTTTGAAATACATTGTATTGATTCGGAGAACAAAAGGCGATAGCTACTCCTTTTTTTCCAGCTCTACCAGTTCTTCCGATACGGTGAATATACGTCTCAGGCACTTCTGGCAAATCATAATTAATAACGTGTGTAACTTCGTGTACATCTATCCCTCTAGCAGCGATATCCGTAGCTACTAAAACTCTGATTTCTTTCTTTTTGAAAGCTCTAAGTACTTTTTGACGATCTCCTTGTGCCTTATCTCCATGAATCGCAGATGATTTAATACCAGCTGTATTTAAATCTCTAACAATGTCATCAGAACCTCTCTTCGTTCTTGCGAAGATTAAAACTGATTGGAATTCAGGTTTACTTAGTAGTTTAATTAATAGTTTCACTTTTGATTTCTTTGAAACATAGTAAACCGTTTGATCAATTTTATCAATCGTTTTTTCAACAGGTGACACTTGAATTCTAACAGGATCTTTTAATATTTCATTAGCAAAAGACATGATAGCCTTAGGCATTGTAGCTGAATATAACATTGTTTGACGATTTGTTCTTACCATTGAAACAATATTCTTCACATCCGCTATGAATCCCATATCTAACATTCTATCTGCTTCATCTAAAACCAAATACTCTACATCGTCTAACGATAGCTTTCTTTGTTTAATTAAATCTAGAAGTCTACCTGGAGTAGCCACTAAAATATCTACACCACGCTCTAAATCTCTTACTTGTCTTGCCTGTTTAATACCACCGTATACAACCGTTGCATTTACATTCATATACATACTATATACTACAAAATTCTCATAAATTTGTAATGCCAGTTCTCTTGTTGGTGCTAAAACCAGTGCTTTTATTTTCTTTTCATTTGATTGTTGTTCTAGTTTTTCTAGATATATCTTCTGCAGAATTGGAATTGCGAATGCTGCTGTTTTTCCTGTTCCTGTTTGCGCGCTCCCTAAAACATCACGATTCTCGAGTAATACCGGTATGGATTTCTCTTGTACCGGTGTTGGCTCATTGTATTCTTTTACTTTTAATGCCTTTAATATTGGCTCTATTATGTTTAAGTCTTTAAATTCCATTATTTGTACTCCTTTATTTGGACTGTACTATTTTGTAAATAGCAATCCACCTTTACCATTTCATTTGCATTAACAAGGATAACATACTTACCTCAATAATCATAACAACTTTTTCATTCAATCATTTATGACTTATTAAGAAACCTTCTTAACTCAGGAATGACTACCAATTCACGTTGCATCCAAATATCATATTTATAACTTTTACTCGTAGTAGCGTATGCTTGCTTTAAATCTATCAAACTTAACCATCTAAGTTCTAACTCCTGGTCTCGCTCATGTTCGGTTCTAAATGTATCAGTACCTTCTTCAATCACTTCACAAACAAAGTAGTTATGAACAATTCGAATCTTTGGATAGTTACAATCTAATACTGCTATTTTTTCCAAAGGTTTTACAACTAACCCTGTCTCTTCTTTCGCTTCTCTGATACAAGCCTCTTTCAGTGTCTCGTTCTTTTCTACTCCACCACCAGGTGATATAAAAGCATTGTATTTCTTAGAATATAAGACTGCGACTTTGTTGTCTTTGATTATCAATGCTCTCGCAGCTATTTTTGTCTTAACATCTTGATTCAGTGTTTCATCGTTAATTCTTACTTCCAACAAAATATCACTCCTCTCCTTATAATACCTATCTATACCAATTATAAGATGTTCTCATTTTTTTTAAAACACTTTCTATAGAATTGTTAAAAACGTTTTCTTCGCCAAGAATGGCAAAAACTGTTGTAAACGAGTTTCATTATGTTACAATTCTCCTTGTGATTTTGAGAGGATGATTTATCTATGACTAGCATTAAAAACATGATTAATAAGAATATCAATATTAAAAACGAATTAGTAGCTGGAATTACAGTATCATTAGCACTTGTTCCAGAGGCTATTGCCTTTTCATTTGTAGCAGGAGTATCTCCGCTTGTTGGATTATATTCCGCATTTATCGTAGGGTTATTGTCTTCAATCTTTGGTGGTAGACCTGGAATGATTAGTGGAGCAACAGGAGCACTTGCAGTTGTAATGGTGGAACTTGTACTACATCATGGTGTTGAATATTTATTCGCAGCGGTAGTAATGATGGGGATAATACAAATACTAGTAGGTGTACTTAAACTTGGAAAGTTTTCAAGAATTATACCTGAGACCGTGATGCTTGGTTTTGTTAACGGACTAGCGATTGTAATATTCTTAGCACAGCTAAATAGTTTTAAATTTAATGGAGAATGGGTATTTGACAGCCGATTCTTTATCACTGTAATTATCGTGATTGTAACAATGTTAATCATTTATTTCATACCTAAGATTAAAAAAAGTATTCCAGGAGCTCTTGTAGCAATTATTGTTATAAGTCTTGTGGTTCTTGGTTTTGATATTGATATCGTAACTGTTGGAGATTTAGCAAGTGTAAAAGGTGGGTTTCCTACATTACATATTCCTCTGGTTCCAGCTTCTTTTGATACATTGAGTATTATTACTCCGTATGCATTCATCTTTGCAGCAATCGGATTAATAGAATCGTTAATGACATTAAGACTTGTTGATGATTTAACGGATACAAGGGGATCGACAGACAGGGAATGTATTGGACAAGGAATTGCCAATACAGTAACTGGCTTCTTTGGTGGTATGGGAGGTTGCGCAATGATTGGGCAATCAATGATTAACGTAGAAAATGGTGGTAGATCTAGGCTCTCAGGTATATCTGCTGCGTTATTCTTACTTTTATTTATATTAAAAGGTTCCGCTTTAATAGAAGCAATTCCAGTAGCTGTTCTTACAGGTGTAATGTTCATGGTAGTAATTTCGACATTCGAATGGTTAAGTTTTAGAATCATTCATAAAATTCCTAAGAGTGATGGATTTGTTATTATCTTAGTAACTGTAGTAACTGTCTTTTCTGATTTGGCTGTGGCTGTTGGGCTAGGTATTGTTGCATCATCATTAATCTTCGCATGGAAAAAAGGGAACAACATTGTAATCGACTATGTTGATATGAAAAACGGGAATAAAGAATACCATGTAAAAGGTGTCCTATTCTTTGGTAGTGTTGCAAACTTCAATGAACGTTTTGACCCTACAAATGATCCTGATATCGTAATTGTGAACTTTGGACATGCAAGAATATTTGATTACTCTGGAGTTGAGGCATTAAACTTATTATCTGAGAAGTACTTGAAGTTAAATAAAAGCATTTACTTTAAAAACCTTGATAAAGATTGTAAAAAACTAATTGTTCAATCAGAATTCGAACGTAAAATCCACTTCTATAAAGAATTAGATGTATAATCAAAAAGCTAAACTCGATTGAGTTTAGCTTTTTTTAATACTGTTGTATACGTTCAATTATCTATTTGATTTCCAGTTGTTTTTGTTTTAGAAGTAGAATTCCAATCCAAACAAACCAAACAATTAACAGAACTCCAAACAGACCTCCAATTTCATTAAGAGCTGGTATAATTGATAGAATTCCTATTCCTCCAATTACGATTCCCAAATAGTTAAGCCCTTTTTGAAATGCTTTTCCATTTAATGCTATGATACTTATTGTTAAAATCCATAAGCCACCCATTATCTCACCGTAAGCAAAACCAAGTCCTAATGAAACTGTCTCGATCGCTGTGAAAATTGTTGTTGCTTCTACTTGATTTACTGTATACATGTCTACTGTGACTTTGATTCCAGTTATAAACACCATCCCACTACCAATTAATAATGTAGCCCATATGATTCCATATATTGTTGAAATATTCACAAACTTCGAATTCGTTTTAAGTAATCTCTCACGAACAGCTAACGACAGTACAACTAGGCTAAATCCGAACACAACATATGATATTAGATACATAAAGGTGAACATTAATTTCTTGTCTATGATCATTTCAATCTTATCAGTTTGTTCCGTAAGACTAGGATAGTCTATAATCAACAAGAAAAATATTATTGCCATTAAAAACGCTATTGCTCCATATAAGGCTGAAACACCACCTATTTTTTGTAATTTCACACTACTTTCTTTCATTATTTTCTCCTTCTATCAGTTCATTTTAAAGAACATTAATTCTATAACTATGTTAAATCTTAGAATGACATTATCATCAATTTGCAGTTTTTGTGATTCTTTTCTAGAGTTTTAGACCGTCCCAGAGTATGTTAATCATATTATTAATAATCGGACTATCATGATCTAAGAAATCCATATATCTTCCAAGAGCAAAGCCTTCTATTAAGAACCCAATTCCGTAGATAAGTAAATCAATATCAAAATCCTTCTTAAGTTCATTCCTTTTGATTCCCTCTTCAACAATCCCTTTCAACTGAACAATCATCCCCGAAGATGCGTTTAAAAACAAGTCTTTTGTTTCAGGTACATTCTTTATCGCATCAAAAAGAAAATAGTAATCGTTAAATCCTTCAAGATTCCATTCAGGATCTAAATTGATTGTTGGATTCGAAAAATAGACAATAATATCCTTTATCTTATCTTTCGTATCGAAAGATTTATTTTCATAGCTCATAGAATTATTCTCAGATAGTTTCAAATATTCATTAACACAATCTAGAAACAACTCCTTTTTACTAGGAAAATAGTAATAAAGAGCAGGCTTTGATACACCTAACTTTGAAGCAATGATACTTAAAGATGTTTTTTGATACCCATTTACTAAGAATTCTTTTAAAGCAATCTCTAATAACTCGTTTTTTTGACTCATATGTATCTCTCCTTACCGACCGTTAAGTAAATAGTAATGCACTAGTTTATATTTGTCAACAAAAATCATAATTTTTCCTATAACTGGTACTTCTTATCTAGAAGGTATTACAAGATTTTCCAAAACAAAAAAAGCCTAATTTAGGCTTTATTATATTGTTATTAATGACTTGCAGTTTTAAACGACTTTGTTTTTTCCATCTCTTTTAGCTTTATACAGGTTTGAGTCTGCTTTGTTTAATAATTCAAGACCACTTTGTTCCTTGTTATACTTACTAACTCCAATACTAATTGTTAGATTAATTTGATATCTAAAATTGATACACTCCACTGATTTTCTCATTCGCTCTGCTATCTCATAGCCGTTTGCCTTTGAGACGATAGCAACAAATTCCTCTCCACCATATCTAGCAAGAAGGTCGTAGTCCCTTAGAGATTCAATGAGTCGGTTTGCAACTTTCTTCAATACAACGTCCCCAAAAAGATGACCGTATTTATCGTTAACAATCTTAAAATCATCAATATCAATCATCATTACATAAAAGTCTGGGTTTTGACATTCTTCAATCAGTTTATCCAGTCTATCCATAAAATATCTTCTATTATATATATTTGTGAGATGATCAGTAATTGTTAATTTCTCTAACTCATCATTTTTCTTTTCCAAATTTGTTAGTAAAGATAAAATTTGATTTCTTTCTCGTAAATATCCGCCGAATGATACTGCTCCAACAAGAGTAACAATAATCCCAACAGATACTAGACCTACTAAATTATCAATTAACGCAGTAGTTTTGTCTGGATATTCTAGTATAAGACTAGGATATCTATATCCTATATAATACAACAGAACATAAAACCCAATCAGCAAAGAGCTAAATATCAATAGTTGCTTTCTTTGAAAGTAAAAAGGAAAGTATACTATAACCATTATGAAGTATACAGGTCCCGCTCCTAGGTAACCATTATTCGTAAAATAGAGGAAAGGCATGTATAAGAATCCAACAATAATCAATTGTATTTTCGATACTAGTTTAAGGTGATTTTTAAATACAATAGGTCCTAGGACTAGCATCAAAGCAATTAAAATGTTTGGGGAATTTAAAGCAAAGGAATGTCCAAATGAAGCATTAGTTATAAATGCTCCTGATGCCAATATAATAGCTGCTATAAATAATATCACTGATAACATATCTTCCAAATCAGTACTATGTCTTAAACGAAATACAGGATGTCTCTGTACCACTTTTTTCATATTCTCAAACATAATAATACCTCAGTTCATTTTTACTATATTACTTTTGTATCGTCTTCTATCATTACACTTTCCTAAATCCTTATTTATATTATACCATAATAAACTATAAATAGTAGTTGTTGATAACGGCATTATGGGAAGAGGAAAAACAATTCAAATAATGTTCATATAAAAACTGCACCCTTTTTCATTGGTTAATATTTCCAAGTGTTTGGGTGCAGTTCTAATCAATCATTGTATTATGAAGTTAATCATCAAAATCAAGCTTATCATCATCTTTAATAATCAAATAATATGTGTTAACTCCTGTGTCACTATCCATAAATATTCCATCAGCTACTCTAGTATAAGCTATTGTTAAAAAGTCTCCTTCTTTTGTTATTAATGCATCTACAAATTTTGTGCTATGTACATCAATCACTTCAAAGTCAGTATATTCTAAATTAGCATTAAATCTCCACATTAGGGCTTTATTATTGTTTTCACTATTTCTTGTTGCACTCTCACCATATAGATTATATCCTCCATCAGGTAAAGCTATAATAGCGTTGATCTTTAAAAACTCATTTGAGTCGTTTTCTATCGTATATCCTGCGTTTGAGACTATATTGATTTTTGTAGGGATTTCTCCCGTTTCAAGTTTATATTCACTAATAAGTATATCTAACCTACTAAGTACAGTTCCTCCTGAAGAACTTCTAGACCCTTGAATTTCCCCTTTAGAGTTAACCTCTACAATACTATACCCATTGAATGAATCTAGAAAAAACATTTTTATGTTGTTCAAATCATCAATTCGTACAAAAACCATTGGATAATTCACATCATAATCGGTACTCCAGATAGTGTTGAAGTCTTCATCAACATAAGCAATATAATTATTGTTGAATCCGTTAGAAACATTTAGTAAATACCCATCCTTATAAACATTTATATTGGTAATACTGTCAAGATTGGTTTTTGATAAGTCTATTGTTTTAATTACTTCCCCATCTGGACTTATAACTCTAACAAAATCAAATGGTTCTTCACCTTTCGCATTTCCAGAAACAACAATATTATTGTTACTATCAACTGTAAAATGATTTAGATATCCGGTTGCATCTCCTTCATATCTCCAGACGATTTCCCCTTTGTGATTAAATCTAATTAAACTCTTGCCCTCTAACATAATAAAATCATGTTCATCATACTGAACTGTATTTCTATAAAAAAGAAATTCACCAACTTTACTCGCAACGTAACCATCTATTGAGTAATCTTCTTCAACTTTGCTATCTTGTTGTGTATCTTTTGTACATCCGGTTAATGAAATCAGTAATAATAATGTAATTAGTATTCTCTTAATTGTAAACACCTTCCTTTGTTCGTTTATACAGTAACTATATCAAAAAACACTACTAAATACAAATATGTTCATTCATCACATAAAAGTCCCTAAATTAAGCAAATATCTTCGATTGTTAGTTCATTGAATACAAGTTCAAGTTTTCTTTTGTGGAGCTACACTAAAAAGGCATACTAGATTTATTACAGTCTAATATGTCTCTTTTTATTGACTTAATAGTTTGCTTTGATACTGTTAAGAGTGATATATCTTATCTGTTAGTATAATACGTTTTCTCTAAACATAATATTTAGCCTGTGCTTGCCACATCTTATGATATAGTCCTTTATTCTTTAGAAGTTCAGCGTGAGTACCAACTTCGTTAATGCTTCCTTCATCAAGAACTACGACTTTATCACAGAACTTTGTGCTACTCATTCTATGTGATATAAATATTGACAGTTTATTCTCAATAAGAGTGTTAAATTTCTCGTATATTTCTGCTTCGCTTCGAGGATCGAGTGCAGCAGTTGGTTCATCGAGTATAACGATAGGTGAATCTTTATATAACGCTCTTGCGATAGCGATTTTTTGGGCTTCACCACCAGATATTTCGACTCCAGCCTTTGTGTTTCTTTGATAAAGAATTGTATCAATCCCTTTTTCCATCGAATCGATTCTTTCTTTTATTCCAGCCTGTTTTATGGAATGCATTACTTTTTTCTCATCACCTTCGAAACTAGACATGATGTTTTCTTTTATACTATAACTGAACAACTTGAAATCTTGAAATACAACACTAAACATATCTATTAAGAACTTTTTTGAGTAATGTTGTAATGGAACATCATTGATCCGTATTTCACCATTCGATGGTTCGTATAATCTACAAAGGAGTTTTATCAGGGTTGTTTTCCCAGCTCCGTTTTTACCAACCAAAGCAATTTTCTCACCTGGTTTGATCGTTAAGTTTACATTCTTTAGTGTTGGTTCTAATTGGTTGGGATATGTAAATGAGACGTCTCTAAATTCTATTGTGAAGTCTTGAAGAACGTGTCCTTCAACTTTTCCATACTTCATTTTCGGCTTGATGTTTAGGAATGAGAAGTAATGTTCCAAGTAAGAATTGAAGAGATTCAAACCACTATAGCGAGAAATAATACTGGTTATTCCCCCAGATATTAGAGTGATTGCTCCCACGTATATTACAACATTACCGACAGTAATCAGTCCGTAGTATGCTTTTAGCCCAACATATAAGTAAGCGGATAGAGCTAATACCTTATTTCCAAGTACAACGAGTGAATTTGTTAAGGATACAAAGATTGTATATCCTTTCCATGTTTTTTCGACAAGTTTTTTACAGGTTTCAATTTCGTCTCTCATCATCCCTTGCATGTTGTAAAGCCTAATATCTTTTCCATATTTGTAGTTACTACATATTTCATAGAAGTATCTGGACTTTCGATTGCTTTCGATATTTCCCATCATAGTAGAGTACGATTTCTTATTATTACTTGTTTTCACCTTTAAGGAGATAATGGTTGGAAAAACCAATGAGAACAAGATAATTAGAAATGACAATGGATGATTAATCATTTTAACAACAAATAGTGTGTGTTCTGTTTCTTTTACGTAGAAGAGTCCTACTAACAGTATCGTACCATATAGAAGAGATAGACAACTCGTCAATATTCCTTCTAATGCGTAATCTGTATAAGCTTGTAATCCTCCATTTGAACTTGAGCCATTATTGGCTTTTTGAATCAGTTGCATTACTTCGTTATCTTCCACTTGTGTATAATCTAGTTCAAATGTCTTCACTGCAATTTTACGTTCCAATGTGAATTCTAATTCATTTGCGTATGCTCTATTTAGATGTAGAGCCACTCTATATATTACACCAAAAATGAAGTTTAGTATGATTAGCAAGTAAACGTATTGCATAATCTCATTTTTGGTTTCCCCGTCAATAATAGCATCAATAATCTTGTAGGAGAAGAAGATAGATATATAAGGTAATATAGAGCGACTCGTTGCTCTTATAAGGAAAGTGATCATATATTTTTTTGATATTCTACACATAAGTCTTAAAACTTTTATAGTTTTTGATATATTACTTGTCAAATTAAGTTTATTCATCATTATTCTCCTTATAGTATTTTGCTTGAATATCGAATGTTTCTTTGTATTTCTTGTTCAATGTGATCAACTCATCGTGCGATCCTTCCTCGATAATCTTTCCATGTTCTAAAAAGATTACTCTATCGCAGAACTTTGTTGAAGCCAAGCGATGTGAGATGAATAATGATGTATTATTTTCGGTGAATTGATCATAGAGTAGATACATTCTCTCTTCAGCAAGTGGGTCTAGTGCAGCTGTTGGCTCATCTAAGATTAATAATGGTGCATTTTTGTACAACGCTCTAGCAAGCATTAATTTTTGTGTTTCTCCACCACTTAATCGAATCCCTGATTCATCAAACATTTGCGTTAAATATGTATTCTCTTTGTGTTCTAGAGTCATTACTTTTTCTAGCAAACCTGATTTGTTCAATGCATCATATAGTCGTTCTTTATCTATTTCTTTGTTTCTTTGGCAAGTTATTACATTTTCAATGGTTAGAGACAATGGCTCTGAGTCTTGAAATACAACACTAAACAACTTCATATAATCATTAATATTGAAGGAATGCATATCATAACCGTTGATTCGTATTTCACCTGAATCTGCTTTATACAATCCGGTTAGTAGTTTTATGATAGTGGTTTTTCCCGCTCCATTATCTCCAACCAAAGCTACTTTCTCTCCAGGACTTATCATAAAGGAAAGACTTTCAATTATTGGTTTATTTGTACCTGGATAAGAGAACGAAACATCTTTAAACTCAATTGAGAATGGAGCGTTTAGTTTACTGATATCTCTTCCATCTCCGTGGTTTAGAAGATTTTCCGTATCAAGACATTTTCGATATTCATTAACCGAAATCGTTGAAGTTCTTAAATTGTTTACAGCTAAGACAAATCCGTTTAGCCAAAGCGTAAATCCAGCAACGATTCCAGTTAGGAATGTGAACGTAGTAATATCAATACTTCCTTTTATTACTAGCGTTATAAGCATCGAAAATACGATAAAGTCTCGAGTGAATAAAAATATTGAGTTTGATACATTAGCAAAAATATATCTTCCTTCTACTTTCTTTGCGATTTGTACTCTCTCTTTTGTGATTCCTTCTAAGATTTTGTTGAACCAATCACTCAATCGATACAACCTTATGTCTTTTCCATAATTAGGGTTGGGTACATCATTCGTCAAATAAAAATTTTGCTCATGCTGGTCGTTAATATCATCACGTCTTGATTCCATATACGTATTCGCTCTTTTCGTTAAGATAAAATTTATTGCTGTCATTGCGAATAGAACAACCAATACAATTGGTACATAGATAGCCACTAATCCTCCATAAACTAACATCCCAGTTACATTGATAACTAATAAGGGTACGTTCCTTAGCATTAATTCAATCCCAAAAATATTACTCCCAACAGATTCAAACGCTTTTGATATTAGTTTTCGTTTTGATTTTGGTTCGATATTTTGGTAATCCGCATTTAACTGATGATCTGATAAATGTAAGAAAAACTCTGTATTTCTTGTATAAATATTTTCAAAAGTATACATAATATTAGACCAGTATCTTAGACTATCAACGATCAAAGTCGCAATTGTAAGTCCAATAATTACTGTAAAATAAAATGGTAATCCTTGTCCGCTTGTTAATGCATATACTACCGATGTTGTAAGTACCGTTGCAAGAAATGGTGCAAGTATTTCAGTTAAGAAGTTAACCGATAAATATATTCTTATAAACTTGGAATGTAAAAAGGACTCTTTGTAAACGTAAATCATGTTACTAATTAATGAGTATTTCATAGTTTTCTCCTTTGTTTTTTACTTCTCGTGAAAAGTATAAGTCCTATTTTATCCAATTTACAGCAACCCGTAGTTGAGTCATGTAAAAAGGTATATATTTAAGTCTGTCTTAAGTGAGATGATGCCCTCATACTAATGAACCTGTTTGCCATGTCCTCACATATTCGGAGACACTCGATTGAACGAAAGAAGAATATATTCATACTTGAAGAATCTGAGACAAACAAAAAAAGACTATAATGATACTATCATAGTCTTTTCGTTATTATTCGTTCTTATGTTTATACAGTCTTTAGGTATTTATTTTAGCCCATCTTCTAGTGCTTCTAACAGTGTTCCATTCAAATCATGACCATGTTCCCAGTACATCATACCCCCAAGGCCTTCTAAGATGATATACTCACTCTTTTCAATAATGGATTCTCTATTATCAAATGAAATGTATTTTGTTCCATCATTTGTAATTAAATAGGGAACTCCCGCATTTTCATCATAGTGATATGTCCAATCACTACTATTAAGATAATATTGTTCCAAATAGTGGTAGGAACGTGCTTTATAGTAAACCCAATTGGACCAAGAGTTTGTACTGGAATCGTATGTTCTTGATTGTTCTACTGCATAAAAGGGAATACCTACAATAATTTTACTATTTGGAATTCCATAAGAGTTGTATATTGCAACACTCTCCTCTATGGTACAACTTACAAGTGTTTTTCCTACAAGATTATTGGTATCATCAAATTCAGTTGTTTTATATAGGGCATTTTGATAATACCCTCCATTACTTACCATACTATATGTCATCATATTAATATAGTCTAAATACTGATGTGAATCTTCTAAATTGTATCTCGGTGGTTGCCACATACCACCAGCTACTGCTGCGGTAACCAAGTGATTTGAATTGTTGGCTTTTACCTTTGTATAAATAACTTCCATCATTTCAACAAAACTTTCTGACTCAGAGCTCGTTGGTGTTTCCCAATCAATGTCAACACCGTCAAAACCATAAGTGTTAATCATTGTGACTATATTGCTTGCAAAGTTATCAATTTTTACGGAACTAGAAGCTATATCGGACCATTTTGAGCTTGGTGAGACACTAAACAGTACCCAGTTACCATATTCATTAGCTTTTGGCATAATATATGTGTTTATATTATTCAAGGTAGTCGTTCCTGATAGGTTACCGTTTGAGTCAGCATAAATAAATGCACAGTTAATAATATCTAACGTTCGAAAAAAGTCATAATCTGTTGTATTATAGTTTCTATAAATATAACTAGATGAAATAGGAGCGGCTAATGATTTTTTACCCTCAGCAATCACATTGTATGATCTCATAATAGTATTGTTCCCCAACTTAATCGTAGCATGTAATGTTACCACTGTTTCTTGATATGGATTACTATACTTTCCGTTATCACTAATAATATTAGGTTGCACTGATTCCCATGAAATCGTATAACTATTATATTCCAAAGGTAACAGAATATCCTTTGAAGTGCTAGAAGGTAATTGTGTTTCAATATATGTTTCGACTTCATTCCAATCTATTTCACTCCATTTTGCAAATACAGTTATATTTTCTGGTGGCATCGTGACAAACACATATTCTGTTTCATACGTATCATCTGTATACCATCCAGCAAAATCATACCCGTTCTTAACAGGATTAATAGGTTCTGTTACATCAGATGCCGCACCCACTGTAATTGGTTCAATATAAGAACCTCCATTTGTATTAAAAAACATTGTAAACTCATTTACATTCCACTTTGCAAACAAGGTAATATCTTCTGAAGTTACTCTATTAAATATATATGGAGTTGTTAATTCACTATCTACATACCATCCACCAAACGCATATCCTTCTTTCGTAGGAAAGACAGGTTGTGTAATTGATTCATTGTATTCTTTTGTAATAGAATCAACTTCCGTACCTCCATTTGAGTCAAATGAAATTGTATATTCGTTTATGTTCCACTTTGCATAAAGTATCATAGTTGATTTTGGAATGAAAGGATCAGATACAATATTCCCAGTAGATGCTTCCATCTCAGTCCATCCTAGGAGAGTATACCCCTCTCTAACAAGAGTCGGAAGACTAATTGATTCTCCTTTAGTTACAGAACTAGAATCAATCTGTTGATCAAACCCACTATCAAAATGCACAGTATATGTTTCTATTTTAGTTTCATCTATAGGGGTAGGGTTGTTATCACACCCAAAAAGGCTAAAACTAACAGAACATAGACAAACGAACAATAAAATCTTTTTACACATAAAAATCCTCCTAAAAACTAGACATTAATCAATTTTATACTATCATAGTCCTTTTGTAATAAACATTCGAATAATGAAAGTCATCTTATAAAAAATGAATACATTTTTACAGTAAAAACACTTATACTCCATTCGTTCAGAGTCACAATCCACCTATTTGTAGATGACAATTATATATTTCTCATGTTCCAAAAAAAACTTTTTTACAAGCAAACAAAACTAAGTATTACCCATATGCTCTTTGGATAACACGCAAAAAATCAGGTACCATTATTGAGTTGAATATGTTACAATTTTATTAATAGAAAGGATGATTCAATTGGATTTTTTTAGTAATGAGGTTGGTAATACCATCCCTTGGTTTGGTGTAACACATTTTGTAATTATGTTCGTTTTTACTATCTCACTAATCTTACTATGGTGGTTTGCTCCGAAAATCAAGAAAAGCAAACATGAAAAACTATTTAGATTTGCATTAGTTGGATTGGTACTCCTATTTGAATGGAACGTATTTCAAAGTAGGATTCTTACAGGTTCGGTGTTTAGAATGCCGCTTTGTGCCGTCTCTCTTTATGGACTTACATTTTCGATTATGTTTCGTAACGAGAAATCATTTAAGATTTTCTATTTCTATGCGTTTGGCACATTCCTTACATTTCTTTTCTTTGATACTGTTTGGGGATTAGATCGTTGGAGTGGTTGGAAATTTTTTGGAGCTCACGCTACAATTGGATGGCTAGCTGTTTATGGTGTTGCAGTGCTTGGGTATAGACCAAATAAAACTGACCTTATTAAATCAACAACATATTTAGCCATATATGCATTCATTTCAGGATTTGCATTTTCAAGATATGGAGGATCTGATGAACTATTTTTGTTCCATCCACCACTAGTGGAAGTTCAGTTCATAATTGACATACACGTTATTCTATATCAAATAATCTTTTGCACATTAGCTGTATTTCTACTTTACCTAATGTATGTTCCAATTCAAATATCAGATAAATTAAAGAAAAACACTTAAAAAAAATAAGTGTTTTTTTTGTTCGTCTTCAATTACTTGAGTCGAGGTAGCCAAAACTTCAAGAGTGACTTGTGGGAATTGGAGGGTAACTGCCATTCATCTTATTTAGTTAAATAAAATGTGGCTTGATATCAAATAAAGTCATCTTAAAACTATATTATTATAACTTAAAATGTTTCTCAGCTAAAGCTATCTTATCCTCAATGCTTTCATCTATACTTTTTCTTTGAATACAATAATACCCACTCTTTAGGAATTCATCTATTTTAGATTGACGATTACAATAAGCTATTGTTTCTTTGTAGTTAATCATATTTTGTTCAGGTTCGCTTGTTTTATTTATTACTTCAAGCAAAAACTGCTTTTCCGCATCTGGTCGATCAAAAAAATAGTTCATTGCTATTTCTGGAGTAGCAACCATATATAATATATGATCACTATCTGCAATTTGAGATAGTATGTGATGAGGAATATTGGTTTCAGTTATCACTCTTTGATCCCTAGATAAAGATATTAACTCTATGATTTCAAATGGAACTGTTTCTAATGAACAACCCACCATCCAGTCATCGTAATCTTCTTTAGTTCTAGTAACAAATTCTTCCCAGCTACCTTTTGTATTGAAGTAATTCATATATGGATGTGTATCTGGTGTAGTAAGACTTAAATAGTAATCAAATCTATGATTTTCTCCACAATGATACATCCCATGCTTGTTCGCGAGCATCTTAACTAATGTTGATTTTCCAGCAAAGGCTGAACCATTCACAAAGTATACATTTTTAAGATACTCTTTTAACACTTTGTACTCTAAATTCATTTCATCTTCTTCCTTCTCAATAATAATTGTATTCTATATTAACTTAAACGAAGATACTCTTCTTAAACCCATTGAGTATAATTCATTTATAACCTACTAGTGCTTTTCGTTTCCATCATCTCATAAATCAATTTGTTACGGTATATCTATCAAAACTTGTGATTGTCTATGATAGTGTCTTTGTGTAATCTCTAGTTACCTATGTCACCAGAAAAAGTGTATTTTGAATCTACATGTTCTTTAACATATCCTTCGATGTATGATATACATCCTTCTTTATCATCAACTTCATTAGATATTGTTACAACAACTTCTGTAAATCCCTCTTCCATTCTAAACTCAATTGGATGAGCAGTTGCTGCAAAAATCATGTTAATATTAAAATCACTATTTCCATAAGCTAAAACCTCATCAAAATGCATTATATTGTCTTCTAAATAATCCCCTAGACTAGTAAAATTTTTATTTGATGTAATATTAAGATTTCTAATATTTTCCGGTTCACTTGTCACAAAAGTAAAACCACTCGATTCACCAGTGTAACTGAGTTCTACTTTGAGTTTAAACTGTTTGTTATTATCTAACTGAATTAGTTTTGTTTCAACAGTAGTAAACACATCGTAAAGTGCTGAAATGTGATTATACCCATCTAAATAATCCCCAGACGAATTAGTATAATATAATTGAAGATAATAGTACTCATCAAAAACATCTAACTCCTGACGCAATTCAAGTTCATCAATTGTCAACTCGTTACTTGTATCTTCAAACAAATCATCTAAAAATTCTTCCATAACTTCATATGTTTCCTCAACCGTACAGTTCCCTTCTATACAATCTGTAAACTCTTGTTTTGTTTGACATCCTGTTAGCATTATTAATACACTTACAATCAAAAATGAAGTAACTATCCTTCTCATACTTCTTCTCCTTTTATAGTTTTTTTCATCATAAACAGTTTAATCTATCCACTCTTAATAAATATCAAATCTATTACTTGATAGATTCAATTTCATCACAATATATTTAAATTCCTTCTTTAGATATGCATCATCAAAAAAAGAATGTATATTCAGTAAATAAAAATCTTTTTTGCTCAGATCTTCTACACTTTTACTCATACTATGCTTATATTTAATAGATAGTTCCTCTAGTGCCAAGATTCTGTTTCGGAAATAAGAAATATCTAGAAGTTCTATTTCCTTAGTTCTTTCTGGTCGTTCTCTATATAGATGAAACCCGTTAAACCCAAATTGGCTTAGACCTTTATGTCCATCTTCTATTGTTTTTGTCGGATTGTTTTAAAAATTTTCAGCTATTTCTCGATCCATATTATTTATCCCCTTGATATAAGTAGTCCGTATGGACTATTTTTGATCTTTTTTTTACTATCTAAATTATATCATACCTTACTAAAAAAACAGGTCATAAAGAAATCACGCAAAAAACCCCAAGGATTATAATACCTCTAAAGGAGACATGATAAAATGAAACTATCATGAATAACTTTGGAGGTATTATAATCAAAGGGCTTTGTTATGATGTTTATATCGTTAGTTACGACTATTTATGATACGGCTCACTCTAACGCATTAATCCTAGAACAATAACCACTTATTTATATTTGTAAAGCTAGTTTACAATGCAATTTCTAAGTACATTGAACAGCAAACCATGTGTTATTAAAATTTTGGTTTTCAAGGTCCTTTTCTCTTATATAGAAATATAATCTTCCAAAACTACCAAAATAGAACTGAACACCTTCTTCTTCAATACTATCCATTTGAAATAGTAGCTTCCATTGGTCCTTATCTTTTAGTAACTCGTTAATCAAATCTTGATTCTGTTCTCTTGAATCTCCAGTGTAGACTCCATTCGAGCATAGTTGACAATCTCTTGTAATATCCCCTTGAATATTATCAGAATATCCAAGAAGTTTAAAAGATTGTTCTAAATCAGTTCTAATTCTCTTCTCCTCAATAATTTTGTCATATTCTTCATAAAACTCGAAAGGATTTTCTCTTATAGCCTCTTCAACCATAGGTGCACTTAACTCACTAGAAAATGTCAATGCTATTTGAGGATTCAATCTTTCACTACCCAGTCCTTTTGGATAGTTTTCTTGTGTTAAATCCTCAATACATCCATCATAATAGAAAACCTTCGCTGCACCTTTATCTTTTGGATCAAATCCCCAAGTCCCTGACTCACCTTCATAGAAGAAATAAAGCATACCCTTATTAGGTAATCTTTTATCAATATCATATTTACTTAATTCATTCAAATTGAACTGAGCAATAAACTCTAAAGGTCTATTAGCAACTTCATCTGTAAATAAAGACGCTCCTTGATAATAAAACCAATCAAATTCACTTGGTAAATCAGGTTTACCACCAATTTTTGAAGATCCTTTTTTGATTTTATTACTACTGTGAAAATCAAGATTAACTCGTATAGAATTAAGGCTTTTGGTTTCTATGATATCTCTATACATCTCCACAACCTCTTTGCTTGCTTTTGGTCTAACAACATTAGTTTTAGTTTTCTTCTTAAATAGCTTGAACATTAGTATATCTCCTTTCATATATATAAGATTCATTTATATGTAAATCTAGTTTATACTTCATATTTATCTTCCTGTATAACAAACAACCTTTTGTATATATCACACGATTCTTTAACGTGTCGTAAATACTCTTGATAGTTAAAAACGGAACCAAAGTTTAGCAAGTGAATCATGCTCCTATTGCTATTGATTTTTTCTAAGGTTATTAATTCATTATGATTTATGTGTTCTAATTTTAGTAAAGTCCTAATAATAGTATCTACTTTTTCATCCCAGATAGGTTCTTTAGCCTTCGGTTGCAACTCTCTATACTTATCCTCGAAAGCCAAGGTGTGCAACTTCAATATAGCTTCTTGGATTGAACCAATCATAGTCCAGAGAACAATCATATGCGTTTCTTTATTAAACCCCAGATTATCTAGCTTAATCTCGTAATTAACAACTTCGATAATCATCTCAAGAATTCTTTTCCCATGAGTTAACACAGCATTTCTTTTTGATGGTTTATTTGTTTGAGCTTTTATCCGAATCCATTTATAGTACTTTTCAATCTCAAAATAGAACTCCTTATACATGGATGAGTTGTAACGTTTTTTCTCCACCTTTGTAAGCTTCCCTTCCGATAAGGTTAATTTACCAACTGCTTGATCTTTCTCGATCCATTTGTCCTGTAAATATTGAATACTTTCAACATGAACATACCCACCTAGTTCACCTTTGTTAATTACACGTTGGTAATGTTTGTCTTTGTGAGTTTTTATACATTCTATTTGAAAATAATAACCATCATCCGTTTCTACAATATTATCAGTTACTCTGATAAACTCAAATGATGATGAATCTGGTTTTTTCATGGCTGCACCCCCCCATTCCTAACATTAATATTATTAAGCTTAAAATCCAACTAACATGTCTAGTTGTAAATCTAATTTACTATATATTATTTCTATTCTAAAAAGTGTATATTGGAAAAATGAATCTTTTCCTTATCAATTTTAGATATCCTCACTTCAACCAAAGCGCTTATTTTAAGATTTCCTTCATAATTGCTCTTTAGAATATGCTTCTTATTTATGATTCCTAGACTTCCTTCAAATCCTATAATACACTCAGTTTCTTTAATCTCTTCAATAGTTCCAGTAATCAATTCACCCACTTTGTACTTACTCTTATTGTATTTAAAGTATCGCCCATCGTATACTGTAGCGTATTGTCCCATTATATTTCTTTCCTCAATTTCTCTATCACGTTTTTTAATCATGTTGTCTAAAACATTTAATGAGTTCTTGTTTACAATAGTTTGGTATCCTATAACCTCATCAACTTCTTTCCCACCAGGAGAAAAGGCCCTATTACCTACTTTGGCAATCACCTTAAGAGCATCATCAATGATCTTGGCATCATAATCACCAATTAATAAGGAGTTTAGCATACCTAAAGTATTGCTAATTATCTCTCTATTCTCAGGATTAATTCCTTTCTTAATATCATCTACACTTTCTTTAAGTTTCTCAATATCATCAAATAGTTTATTGATTCTATTAATTTTGTTTACTAAAAAAAGAGCATTCGACACCTTTTCATCAATGATTTCAGTAAACAGTATCATACATTTTGGGTTAACACATTTACCTTTATCTCTATACTCATTTAGTGCAATGTTCAATGTCTGTCTACTTATCCCTATCATTTCAGCTATTTTTGTAAGAGTAAATTCCCCATTTCTTTTCACTAGGTCCTTAATCATATCATGTGTCCTATAATTATCATTCAAGTATATCACTCCTTTAATTTCATAAGTAATCCAAATCTTCTCATTTTACATCATCTATTTTAAATTTTCTTTGGATTTTTTTATACTGTTTTCTAGTCTTCACAAATTCCTTTTCCTCTAAATATTTATCATAACTTAACTCATATATATAATTTGAGAATAACGATTTATGTTTTACTTTCAGCTCAATATTATTTGCAACACATACTTTATTTACTTCTTTTATATGCTCGTCTTTCATGTTGAATCCACACGTTATTTTTGTCGCATACGGAAATTGCAATAAATACCCCTTCCTTCTACTATTACTCACGACTAATCTCCATTCCTTCTCATATGCCCAGTGTCGAGATTTAGTTAGTATAGCTCTTATTAGTTTTCTTTTGATTGCTATTCTTGAAGTTTGCGAATTTGATGTCCTCAAATGAGACTGAGCTATTCTTTGGATTTTAGAAGTATATTGTACTTGAAATAGCCTATTTATTAAGAAGGTTTCTTTATCATCATCAAAATTACTCTTTCTTAATTCAGATAAATCATACTCAACACAGAAACCTTTGTAATTGTCCGCATAATGCGCCCACATTGGAGGATTATTGGACTGTTCTGAAAAAGAAGCTATATAGAATGGTTTCTTAAGAATATTCTTTTCGATATCTATAAGTTGTTTAGTATATTCCCATTTCTTATTTTCTATATATTCTTTTAGCATATTGCCTTTTCTATTGTAGATCTCATATTCTTTGCTCCATGTATAAAAATGATCAGTTTTAAGATGATTTAGTACCAACAACTCACTTTCAGTAAGTGAATCATACGAATTCTCTCCTACTTTCCCATCTCTTCTAGCATCAATTACTAGTTTTTTTCGTTCATATGCATGAGAGTCAAACTCAACTATCCCTTCATATGGATCATTAAAGTATTTAGGATTACTTACCCATATTTGGTTCCTATTAATAGCATCAACACTATTTCTCGAAAACTTACTATATCTATACAATTTACTCGGAACACTGTTTCGCTTGCATTCAAAGTACTTCTTATGAAATTCATTATATAGATCAAAACCATCTAAATATGTTTTTGAATCAGTGTAAATATACTTAATAAAATCAAATCCTATACAGTTAACTTTATCCACTGTCTGCCCCCTCTAACTTTTCAATACTAAGTTTTTTTAACTTGTCAACTTAGTTTACAACTCTATTATATATCAATATAGAGAAACTGTAAACTTGCGTTACAAATACAAAAAAACCCATGCGAACTATCGCATAGGTTATATTGTTTCTATGAACCAGTAGAAGCACTATCATCCGTAATAACATGCTTTGCTAATTCACTATATTTCATCTCAATATCTAAAGACACTTTAGTCTTATCAATAATACTAATACTATCAATTAGTTCTCGTATTAACTCTTTTGCCCTTAATCTCTCATCTCTATTTTCCGTTAGTAGTACATCAGATATCTCATTCAAAAATTCTTCTATATTCTCTTTTGTTATAGCGGATGTACTTGGGTAATCTCGATTCTCATCTTCATCAAGTTCAGCCAATAACCGCTCATACTCCAAAGTCTTTTGTTTAAGCTTCTCAATATCTTCTTTAAGATCTTCAATTGTTATAACTCCCTCAGTATATAGCGATCTTAAATCATTCTTTCGTTTGTCTTGTTTTTCAATCTCTATTTCTAAAAGTCTTTTCTTACCTTCAAATGATTTTTCATCAATATATAAAGTATTAATATATTCATATAAAGTATCAATCATCTGTTTAGAATTCAATTTCTTAGATATCTTCTTAATGGCAATAGGATCAATTAAATCTACCCTTACTCCATTAGAACGACATGCAGTTATACCTTTGTTATGAAATTGTGAGCATGTATAATATAGATTTTCTACCATGCCACGTTTAGTTTTATATCTTGATTTTGAACCCACCATTTTTGAACCGCATTCAGGACAAGTTAGTACACCAGCTAATATATATTTTCCAGTTGGAAGATGCTTGCGTTGATTCTTGCTCATTTTCACTTGCACTTTTTCCCAATCTTCTTTAGATACAATTGCCTCGTGATTACCTTCAACTAGTATATAATCTTTCGCAAGTCCTTTTCTTCTTTTCTTTTCTCAGTCCTTATACTTTCCATAACGTATATAACCTGCGTACAAAGGGTTTCCTAGGATGATTTTAATTGTGTTTATTGCAAAGAGCTTTCCTTTTTTCGATCGATAACCACTTTTATTTAATCTGTTGGTTATAGCCTTATATCCATAGCCACCTATATAGAGATTGTAAATTTGGTTTACAACTTCACTCTCAGTTGTGTTAATAATAAGTTTAGTTGTGTTTTTCTTAGATGTTTCATCTACAACCCTATCGTATCCAAAAATTGGTGCTGAGCCATATATTTTTCCTTCTCTAGCTCTTCTTTCTGCTCCGGCTCGTGTTTGCTCCATTATAGTGTCTCGCTCCATCTCAGCGAATATTCCCATTAGTTTTATCATTACTTTTCCCATAGCAGTTGATGTGTCAATACCATCCTTAATTGCCTTAAATGTAACATTATTCCTTTCAAACTCATATATCATGTTTTGAAGGTCTCTTGAGTTCCTTGCTAATCTAGAAATCTTAGTCACATATACACTTGATATTATTCCCAGTTCTACATCAGTCATCAGTTGTTTTAACTCCTCACGATTATCTGTATTAGTACCAGACATTCCTCCATCTCGATAAACTATATAGTCTTGTTTGAGTCTGTTTGCTTCCTGAACAAGTTGATCCTCTTGTGCTTGAAAAGAGAATCCTTCTTCTAACTGCTTATCCGAGCTAACTCGAATGTACAATCCTAATTTCTTTTTACTTTTTTCCATCGGTATTCTCCTTTCGTTTGTGCTCTTGTCTCATTAACAGTAGTTGATAAAGTAAATCCAATATTTTATTATCCTTTTTCTTCACCATGTGATACACCTTCCATCATTGATTTATAATGGATTGTTAGTACCATCTTAGAGTTCTATGGACAAATTAACAATTGATTAGGTTATCCCTTTAACTAAAGGGTTAACGATATTTTGTCAATCTAGTTTACATCTGATATAAATTGTACCTTGCCCACCTATATATTCTTTTGATTGTAAACTTAATTTACATCAATCCTCTCTATTCTCTATTCATCCCTTGTGGTCATATTTGTCTTATTCCCGTTTCTATTTGATCCAGAAAGGCCCCTAGTAACTCAGCCGGGGCCAAAACTGAGATTTGATATTACTTCTTCACGCCATATACCAGGGCGTTTGACACTCTCCATTAGGGAGTGAACTTATCGTTTTTATGTGTCTTGTAATTGCTTGTTACTTGTTTATTAGTCTTCTATGAGAACGATGCTAATTTTCGAATAGTGTAAATCTGGTTTACAATGTCGATTTGATATTTTCTTCTATGGATACACTAACAAACAAATAAAAAGAAGATTTAGCTTACACTAAACTCCTTTGGTGTATGTTCTCTTATTGAGTAGTACTCTCCTTTAGAATTAATGATTAAGTGATCTACTAAATTGATATCTAATTGTGTACAAGCTTTTCTTATGTTCCTTGTGGTTTCTATATCATGTGGTGATGGTGTTAGGTCTGTACTTGGATGATTGTGCCCTAATATAACTGAAGTTGCATTACTAAGTAAAGCTACTTTTAATATATCTTTAGGAGATATTACAATATGATTGGATGTTCCTTTATAGATGGTTGAATAATGAGTAGGTCTTCCTTTAGTATCTAAACAGATAATACCTAAACATTCTTGACTGTTATCACCAAACATTTGTGTAAAGATATGTGCACCTCTTTCTGGTGATGTAATGGTATCTAGATATACTTTCTTAGTACCTTTATGTTTTAGATATGTTTCTACTATTTCCACGATTACTTCCATTGTTTCCTCCTTTTTGCATAATAAAAGAGCTTGGATTTCTCCAAACTCAATATTTCCTAACTAATACTTTTAATATACTTACCTAGCGAGTAATATGTAACACCAATGTATATCAAATCAATCACGGTAAAAATGGCTATAACAATATTCAATTCACTAGATTGCTCAATAAACGTCGTAATTATCATCAAAACAAATAAAACAGCAATAACATACAATCCAGGAAGCATTCGTTTAGCTCTTCTTTTTACTTCTTCAGATTGTTCAAGTGTCAAATACTCTTTTTCTTTACCTTCTGGAATTACATCTACTACTAACTCTTCTTTCTTCACAATACCACCGTCCTTATTCATAATTATACCATTGCATGTTCATCTTGGAAAGATGGTATTTAATTATGCAACTACTGCATTTCTAATTCATAGAATCCAGCATACTTAATAATTGCAACCTTTCTATAGATTTGTCTTGTTTTCTTATATCCTAGAGTTGCAAAGATAAATGCAATATGATAACCAATAGATTGCTTATCAAATCTAGTTAAATTCATCTTATCTAGTTCTTCTTTATAGTATGTAATAAATGTATGAACCGGTGCTATCTTAAATGTGAGATTAAATAGCATCAGTTTTAATACAAATTCATCCTGCAAACTTGCATATAATAGTGTCCATAAGTCTGTTTTCTCATAATAATGAGTTAATAGTGGTGATTTACTACTTTTGAGGTTATAAAAGTAGACGTCCTCGATGACGTCCATTTCCACTATACTGTCAAACACCACTATTTTTCACTTTTATTGGCATTGATGAATGTGAGCTTCTCTGCAATGATTTTATGCAGCTTTATCTGCTTGTTTGCAAGTGTTATAGGAAGTGATGCAATTCTAGCTTTCACTCCCACAGTTGCGTTTTCACCTAGATATTCTAATGCAGTTCTCTTTAAGTGATCTGATAACTCTATATCTACTTCATCAGTAGCATACTCTTTTTCACCATCTTCTTTATAGTTGCGTGCAATGCTTAATGTGATAGATGATTCTTGATCATCATTGTTTATACTTATTACTCTTCCTACTAAGATACATTGATTTAACATGTTTAATATTTCCTCCTATTATTGTATTGTTTTTTCTTTACTTTCTTCTCACCAAACTCATACATAAAGTCATCACTATTAAAATCAACCACATTGACACTTTCAGTGACAATCACTGTTTTATCCTTGGTATAGGTTTCAGTCCTTCTAGAGGCATTTAATAGTTGATTCTGATGACCTTTTTGATATCTTATTCTATTACCATATGCGAATGGCTTAGTAATACTTTGATTCTGTGGATATTGTTTCTTTTTCTTTTGTGGACAATACTTTTTATTCTCCATAGATATCTCCTTTCTTTGCATACAAAAAGATCAATAACCGAAGTCATTGATCTAGTGTTTCTATTTCTTCATGGACATATCTATAATATATGTTTGAATTACTATAAATAGTGGTTTTTACGATTTAAGAAAATTAAGTATATCGTCAAACTTATTAGCATCTCTTTCAGCTAAACGAAATAATATTTCTGAGTTGACGGTATCTAACTCTTCTGATGTGAAATCTGTCATTACAGAATTTTCTTCACTTAGAATAATCATTTTATAGATAAGCGTAATCTCTTGTCTAAAATTATCTTCATATATTGTTTTATAGACGATTACTTTATATCCACCTTTTATATACTTATATCCTTTGTTAAATAGGTGATCATACTCTTTTATTGCGCTCATTTCTTTATCTGTTAAAATTTTCCATATGTTCTTATTCTTTTTGGTTTCCTCAAACAAAAGTTCCCATAATTGTCTAACTTGAGTGTCGTTCATATTATGCATTCTCATTTATACTCATTTCCTCCTTTACAACTTTATCATTATATCTACAGTATACAACTGATTTTGCTAGCAGACTTTTTAGTTTTTCTATTTCTGAATCTAAAATCGAATCACTGACAAGTTTTATTAATTCCGCTATTTCTTTTCTCATTTTAATGTTATAAAATTTTTTATGAAAATACAATTCTTCTGCTGCCTGGAGTATGTCTGTTCTAATCTCGTTGGGCTTTTGAAGATTCTTCTTTATGATCTCTAATGATGACTCCAAACTAGATTTAATTGTAGGAATACTTAATTTGTAATTTGCCAGTTTTCTTCTTCTAAATAGAATATGACGATTTTTGTATGCTATCCATGCTAATATTAATGATATACATGCCCCAATAATACTTGATATCGAACCAACATCATTTAATACACTTAATATCATTCAACCCCTCCTATATGTCAATATTCTATTATTATATCAAATAAAAGAACCTATAACAAATCAATGTTATAGATTCTACAATTCATTATTATTATACTTTATTGAACATATTTGTTAAGTCCCAAGCACCCGTTCCAGATGAACCATTTGGAAATGTTAAAGCGTATGTTGGTGATAAGTCTCTTGTATAAATGTGTGCTTTTGCTACCATTTTATCTTCGTTATAGATTACTGCATTGTGCCCTTCTTTTTTAAATACAAGATTTTGATACTTGTTTGGCGTTGTAAAAACGTTCACTTGTCTGTATCTTTTGTCTTCTAGATCTAGAAATATCGAAAACAGTGCAAGTGTTTTTTCAGTATGAGTCATATAAATCAAGGCATACTCATTTATGAATGATCTTAGTTTTATTAAATCCGGATTGTCATCAATAATCTTTTCAAGTTCAAAATTATTGTTTACTCCTAGTAACTTCTGTGAGAATGACTGAACATCAATGTGTTTGTTTGGAAAATCTTCATCCAATGCAGAGTCAAACACTTCATTTATATTAGTGTCAATCATCACTTCAAAATCTGTCTCTCCAGTTGGGAAAAGTTCTGCTGTTAAAGATTTATTACTTTTCTTAAATAATACTCTTATTGCATCATCATCCTTATAAACTGAGTGCATTTTTACTCCAGGACTATTTACAGTTGAGAATATCGGCCTAATAAAATGCTTACCTGATATCAAATTTAGTTCAATTTGAACAAGTACATCTTTGAACTCCTCTTTCTTAACTTCTATGATACTAATTAACTTAATTTCACTATTCTCTTGATTATATAGTACAACATTATCAAGTTCAGACAATGTGTCCATTAACTCGTCTTGAGTATTAGAGTTTTGAACAATATACTCTATTAATTCTATGTCGTTTCTTTTATTCATGGTATTTCCTCCTTTTATTATCCTCATAGGATATAAATATACATACTTTGATTCTTTTCTATATTTACTTGGAGAAATACCAAATTCCTTTTTAAAAACTGTACTGAAATACTTTGAAGATCCAAATCTGTAAATATCTGATATATACTCAATTGGTTTATCAGTATCTTTTAACATAATAGCAGCCAGTGATAGTCTTCTTCTATTAATGTATTCAGTTAGTGATAATCCTACAACTTTATTAAACAATCTAGACATATGTGTTTTTGAGTATTTGGATTCATACGAAATATCATCTAAAGATATATCATCTTTTAGATTTACTTCAATGTATTCTATTGTTTTATTCAATATGTCGTACATAGTATTCTCCTTTTGTTGATCAACAATTACATTGTACCAACTATAGATAGATAAAAGGTTTAATATATTGCTCTATTATATTTTAACATAATAAATGAATCTATAACTTTAATAGTCATAGATTCATAATATATCATTTTTATATTCTTTATTTCCCACTTCATATAAAGTACATATCTTATATCCATATGCCCCCATATCCCCCATATAGTAGATAGTATTAGCTGGTGTATTTGGTTCTTTGTTTTTACTATATTGTTTTCACTTTTGGTTTAGCCAATGAGTTTCTCTTTCCCTACCTTTATCGGATATATCTAATTACTTAGTCGTGTCCGATTCACAAGTTTAGGTTCATTATTGATTTCTCTTCCGTTTTGAGCCAATTGAGTTCTACTTATCTCTAAGTAATTACTTGTTAGTAAGTTGGATAAGAAAAATGATAAATTCATCGAAGATTTCAATATTCTTTCTTAGAGATATGAGTATCCCTTCTTCAGATGAAAAATTACATTGGTTTATTTATGTTGAAAAGTTGCTTAGTTATAGAATCAGGTATCGTTGGACTAGAATCTCCTTTTAGTAGACCTGTGTCAGCTCTGCTAAATAAAGATTGTAATACTATACTTCTATCTTTTTCATCAATAGCATTGTCATTTATTAGTGATAGATACACATGTGAAAGTTGATATCTTTCTTTTGCATCTCTTGCTAGATGATAACCAGACATAGATAGTTTTACAAAGAGCCTAATTATATAAATTAACATTGATACACTTAGCGCAAAGATGATTGTTCCTCTCAAACTATCCAAATCATATAAACTTACTTCTATATCAAGTAGAGAAGGAATATTATAGAGTACCAAAGTAAGATAAACAACTAGAACCGATGTAAATCCAACTGCCCATTTCATCCATTTCTTTCCATTGTCATAATAATCTTTTTCAAGTTTCTTCCAATACTCTGCTGGTCCTTTTAACCTCATATTTTCTACATATAGCAATTCGATATTCTTTAGTTTATCTGCACCATCCTCTAAAAATTTATTAATTGATGTTTCTGATTGGTTTTTAAACTCACTTGTTGATTCTATCATTTCCTTATATTTCTTGTCATTATCATCGAACATCTCTATGTATTTAGAGTCCAATTCATCAATCTTTTCAGTATATTGAATCAAATTGCTATCGAATTGAGTATGAATATTACTAAGTTCATCCTCATCAACCCATTTGTTCATTAATCTATAGGCATCAATTGCACCGAATAGTTCTTTTTGATTATTTGCATTAATATTTGTAGTCACAATGAATTTATAGAAACCTTCTGCATATTGATTTCCCTTATTGTCAAAAAGGTAGTTTATTCTTTTAGATATTTCTGATTTAGAAACAAAATTCTGATGAGAATTTTGATTGAAAACTTGTATATGTTGCCTATAATTTCTTATTGCTTGATCCATACTTATTGATTCAGCATTAAGTTGAGATACTAGCGTATTAATTTGATTGTTCAAGTTAACATATTTTGCCCTAGTTGAATTTAAGTTACCACTGTTAAATTTGCTCCAAAAATTGTTTTCCTTCTTCAAAAAATCAACCAATGAGTTTAGTGACTTATAATACTTATTAAAATCCTTATTAAAAAAATGTAGTTCTAATTTTATTTCTGATAATTTAATCTGAAATTCATTTATCATCGTTATCACCCTTCTTATTAGTTTTCTTTCTTAAAGTCATTATTCCTGAACAAAAAGACACTTTAGTAAACTCAACATCATAAAACTGCTTAATCACTTTGTTATTATAATCTTCTAGCGTCGGATAGAACTCTTCCTCATCCCATATTCCTGAATTCTCGATCGCAAGCGAGTCTAGTTCGCTAGAAGTTCTTGTCATTACATCACCTATTATAATACACCCATAAGGATTTAGATTATTTGATAGCATATCAAGCAAGTATTTTTGATTAATAGGCATCAAGTGATGAATAGAGTATGCAAAAATTATGACATCATACTTAATCCCATTTAGTTCAGGAAGAACTTTTAGGAAATCCTTATTAATATATTTATTTAATGGCATCAATATTTTTGATTTTTCTATCATCTTTGATGAACTATCAACTCCTGTTATTTCGTAACCACTGTTATATAGTTTAAATGTCATTCTTCCAGTTCCAATACCCATCTCAAGTATTTTTAAATTAGGAACTGTAACAATCTTTTTGTATATCATTTCTTGTATCAAACTATATCCTGCAAATGGATAAGTATTATTCTGATCAGATTTCTTAACTGAATCATCATACGAGGATGCCCAATCATTAAACAACTGCTTATTATCCCTCATTGTATTACCTCCAAATAAAAAAGTTATCCAAAAGGATAACATTTATCCCTCAATAACCATATTTTATCATATTCTAAATAAAAAAGGCACCTTCTTGTGAGGAAAGTACCTAAATATGCTATATTCCGTATTCTTTTAGGTCATTTGTGATACGGCTCGTTGTTGTTTATTCTAAATGAACGGTATATTTGTTCTAGTAGGATTAGTTTCATTAGTTGGTGAGGGAATGTCATTTTTGAGAATGATAATAGTAAGTTTGATTTCTTTTTGATGGAATCTGATATTCCTAATGAACCACCAATTATGAATGTAATATTTGAATTATGGTAGGTTGTTATTTTTGTGATTTGGTTTGCTAAATCTTCTGAAGATATTTGCTTTCCTTCAATAGCGAGAGTAATGATGTATGAATCTTTTAGTTTTGTTTCAATTCTATCTGCTTCTTTTTGTTTGATAAGATTAATATCTTTTTGTGATTGATTTTCAGGTGCGTGTTCATCTTTCACTTCTATTAATTCTAGTTTTGTATATTTAGATAGTCTTTTTGCATACTCTTTGATACCTTCTACGAGGTATTTTTCTTTTAGTTTACCTACTGTGATTATTGTGATTTTCATTTTTTATCACCAATTTCTTTAATTATTTTAAGGTTTACATTAAATGTGTGATTAGATTTAGGATTTGATCTGTTTTCTCTTCAATATCTTCTTTACTGATGATTATAGAAATACCCACAAAGGTTTCTTCTGAAGATAAGATGTTACTGTGAATTTCATCAATATTATCAAAATAGAAGTCATCGTAGAAATCATCTACTCCATATACTTCAAACTGATACATCTCAAAAATGTGGAAATCAAACTCTAATGCCATTTCTTTATCCAGTCTAAATTCAAAAAATATCTTATCAACATCAATTCCAATATCAAGAAGTCCATTCAGGGTAATTACTGGGATTGGATATTCTTCTAAGTAAAACTCATTATCTTTCTTAAAAGAGTGATGTGGATAATACGCTACTTGATATGGATAACCGAGTTCTTCTAAATATGCGATTACTCTGTTTTTATCATCATGAAGTTTTGTATATATTTCGTTTAGTATTTTTAATTCTTTCATCTTTTTACCTGCTTCTTTAATTGTTTCGCGACATCAAATAATTTACGATATATTGGTTTCATTCTTGGTTCATTAATCGAATCATCTATTTCATCAAACGTAAACCATCGTACACCACTGTTTTCATCTAACTTCGCAGTTACTTCATCCTCTTCACTTGCTTGTAAGATATACGTGATATTAAAGTGAATATGATCACTTACGAATTTCTTGTTTTTCCTATGAGCCATAACATAAATATTATCAATACCGGCAATTTCCTTTGATAATACGGTGACTCGATTTAATCCGGTTTCTTCTTTTGCCTCTTTAATCGCTACCGCTAGAGGATCATGATTTCCATCATTATGTCCCCCAACCCAGGCCCATGAATTGTATATATTGTGATGAGCAAATAGGACTTTCGTTATATCTTCATTCACAATAATTGCTGAGGATGTAAAATGTCCTACTAAATTACTTCTGAGAAGAGAATCATCATTTCGTTTAATAAATGTTAACATCGCTTTTTTATCAACCGTTTCCTGTTCATTCTTTGGTTGATATCTTATTAATTCATCCATTATATTCATCCATTCACATCCTTTTGATTAAATGTGAACTAAATATATTATTTAGTCCGTGATTAAAGGATAATACAAGTTGCGAAAAAAGGCAAATTAAATTGCTTTACTTGACAAATTGACAGGGTGTCAATTATAATGGAATTCGCATAGGAGATGACTTTATGAAAAAATATACAAATTTTATATTAAATCACAGAAAACCATTATTTATTCTTTTTATTCTTTTAAACATTACAGCAATTATTGGAGTAACTCAAATCAAATTAGATACCAATTTTGCTAGTTTCGCTCCAAAAGATTCTATCTATGAAGATCGTTTAGACGAGTTAGAAGATATCTTTGGAGAACTAAATCAGTTAGTCGTTGTTACTGAGGTTGATGCCTTAACAGACACTGTATTAAGTGACGTAAATGAAATACAAAACAAACTAAGCGAGATTGATAGTGTTACGTATGTAGAAGGTGCTGCACCCAATGAACTAAGTATGAACGGGACACTGGTAACATACGACTCATTATCAAAAGAACAAATTTTAGCATATTATCAAAACTTTGAAGACTTTTCACCATTAAAAGTAAATGATAATAATTACAGTTATATATATACATTATTTATAAGTGACGATATTAGCGGTGAAGATATTAGCGAGATCGAAGAAATACTAGAAAGCTTTGAATATGATTCATATGTTTCTGGAGATTCATATAATCAACTAAAAATAACGGATTATATTATTCGAATTCTTCTCTTGTTGCCTCCACTAGCAATACTCATTATTTTCTTAGTATTTAGATGGCAAATGGGAGCACTAAAACCAACAATTTTAAGTGTCTTACCCGCAGGGATTGGAGCGCTTTGGACATTTGGATTAATTGGTTGGATAGGAAATGAAGTATCAATTCTTACCGCAATTGTTCCAATCTTTATCATTGTAATCGGTAGTGCTGACGGATTACACTTTATGTCACATTATCAGGATTCCAAAGAACTTGGAAAATCTACCAAAGATAGTTTAGAAGGAACCTTAAAACTAGTAGGTATCCCAATGATTGTTACTACATTAACATCCATTGCAGGATTCTTATCACTCTTAACAATTTCCACTGACAGCATAAAAGATTTAAGTATCTATTCAGGTGTTGGGATTTTACTTGCAGGGATTGCTACTTGGTATGTATTACCTTTAATTTTAAGTGGTGATGTAGATGTTAGCAAAAAACACAATAAAGATCACAAAATTAACCCTTCTGTCTTAATTAAAAAACTAATTGGATATCCAAGTTTAGTAATTGTATTAATTATTGCTGTTGTCGCATCTTTTAACTATAGTAAGATCAATAACGAATTTAATATGTTAATGGTTTATAAAGATTCCACAGTAGTTGCAGAAAATTCAGAAAAAGTATCAGAAGTAAACGGTGGTAGTATCCCGTTATATGTTACAATTACACCATCGGATGACTTAAATAAAATCGCTACTTTAAATGAAGTAAATGAGTTAGTCGCTTCCCTAGAAGAACTAGATGAAGTGAATAAAACAGTAAACCCTTATAACCTGTTAGATATCATCTACAGCAATCAAACAGGCATGGAAATCAGTAATGATGTGCAGTTATCAATGGTCTACACTGCAGTAACTAGTGACGAAAACAGCACCATTCATAACTTAATGAATGTGGAAAACAATGTTGTAAGAATCTTAGTTTTCCCGAGTGACTTAAACAACGAAACACTAGAAACAATAGAAGAGGTTGTAAATGATAGTGAGTCTGATGTTTCTATTACAGGTGTTCAATACTCAATGAAAGAATTGAACGACTCCATATCAAAAATGCAACTAGATAGTATCTTACTCGCATTTGGAATTGTATTTGTAATGTTAGTAGTAACGTTGCGAAGTTTTAAAGTAGCATTCTTTAGTTTAGTACCAATAATCGTAACTGTCCTAAGTCTTTATGGTTTCTTAGGTGTCTCACAAATACCTTTAAATATAACTACTGTAATCATCTTTAGTATCACAATAGGAGTAGGGATTGATTATGCAGTTCACTTCTCTAGTGTATATAAAACATTCTTAAATGAAACACAGGACAACAATAAGGCAATTGAAGAAGCTTACAAACACTCATCAAGACCAATCATCGCAAACGCTCTAGGAGTTTCTCTTGGATTAACAGCTTTAATGTTCTCACCATTAACAATTCACTTTAACGTAAGTGTTCTAATTTGGGTAAGTATGATTGTTAGTGTCGTATTAACATTATCCTTACTACCATTTATGTTTAGAAAAAGAGGTGCTTAAATGCCAAAAGAACTATTCTTTAAAATCAGTGAAGAAAAAAGAAACAAATTAACCAATGTATGTAAAAGCGAGTTCAAAGAAAAATCATTTGATCATGTAAGTGTAAATACAATCATAAAAAAAGCGGGAATTAGCCGCGGTTCATTTTATACCTACTTTGATGATTTAGAAGAATGTTTTTCCTTTATCGTTAGAGATATTAGAGATAAGCGTTTCAAATATGGTTATAAACTATTAAATGATGCAAACAACGACTACTTCTCTCTTGTAAGAAAACTATACGAATATGACTATGATTTATATAAAGAAGGTGGAGAATACTCATTATTTAAGAACTACATCTATTTTATGCAGTCTAATCAGCACGGAAACTTAAGAAATAATATGATTATCGATTTAATCAAGAAATTAAGAGAAGATGATGTTGATTTTGAAGAACTATTCAGTATAAAGAAACTTAACATGACAAGTGAACAATTTTTCGATTTGGTAGAAGTGGTGATTCTTATCATGATCAACACGTTCTTAAAAGCAGAAAATGAGAACCTAAGTAAAGAAGACAGTATTAAGCTGTTTAACCAGCGTTTAGACTTAATAGAATACGGTGTAAGAAGCAAGTAATATACCGGTCAAAACTATGGTCAAAAAAAGAACTAGATTTCTAGTTCTTTTTAATTTACAAGTTGTGAAACGATGTTATATGTTAACGATTTAACTGTTACTAGTTTTGGATCTTCAATGTTCAGTCTTTCTCTTTCAACCCCAAGAACTGCACATCCTGCTTTTAAAGCAGATGTAATTCCTGTAATTGAATCTTCAATTACCAAAGTTTCTTCACTAGGAACATTCATTTTCCTCATCGCTTGTTGATAAATATCTGGAGAAGGTTTATTTTGAATATTAAGCCCTTTTGTTCCAGCTATAATGAATTCAAAGTAACTTGCTAGATTGATTTTCTCTAATACAGTACTTGCATATGTAGAAGAACTAACGAGTCCTAATCTAATATCTGTATTTGCTAGCTGTTTTATCAGTAAGAATGCATCACTATAAACCTCAACACCCTCATTAATAAGTTCTTCATAATATAGCGACTTATTATCACTTATTCGTTTTAGTACTTCAGCACTCACATTTGGTATCATATTAGATATCCCTTTATCTCTACCTTGTGACTGAATACTTTTTTTATACTCGCTTTTGCTTAAAGAAATATCTTCAAGTTCAAATGCCTTTTTCCAAGCTAAGTAATGTTTAATTTCCGTATTAACAATAACCCCATCCATATCAAATAGTACTACTCTCTTCATGTCCTACACCTCGATTGTATGATATGTTGTTCCTAAGTATTTCGCAAATCGTTTTAAAGCCTGATTTAGTTTCTTTTCTAGTTTTTTAGTTTTTCGAATTCCAGGTTCTAAATATAAGTTTTTTACTTTTAATGGTTCCTTGTTTCTTTGCTTATCAAATTCAATTCTACCAATAAATCTTGATTCTTGCAAGATTGGAAGTACATAATATCCAAATTTCCTTTTATCCTTCGGTGTATAAACTTCCCATCTGTAGTCAAAATTAAACAATTTTGAAATCAAGTCTCTATCCCAAATTAAATTATCAAGAGGTGCAATAAATGATATCTTATCCTTCAATTCAATCGGTTGTTCTAAGGAATCAGACGCAACATATAGTTCTTCATTCAGACCTTCAACTTTAATTTCTTCAATCAACCCTTTATCCAGTAATATTTTTAGATATTTTGTACGGTTAACTTTGTTTTTAATCTGTATACCACTATTGTGTATTCCGCTTTTATTTGACATCAAACCACACGCTTTGATTCTTCTTAGTAAATACCAAACTGTAAAATCTTCTATATTCCCAAAAGGACATTCACTCATGTGATTTGGAATTAAGTTTGTATTTAAATCATATCTTTTTTGGGTGTTCTTTCTGCTTGATACACCGATAACTCCTTGGTGAAACAAGTAATCAAGTGAGGCACTTGAAGGTTTTGTTGAAAACCACTTAGAATCGGTGCTTTCACCAAACTTTATTTCTGAAGAAAGGACTGGTCCTTTACTCTTAATGATATCTAAAACATGTTTTTGATACTCTAGAGGATCAATTTTTAAATAGTTTTTGAATGTTCGGAGTGAACCTTCGGCTCTTGCCTCCCTAACCATTTCGTACTCTGGAAAATATCTTGATTGGTATATTCCCATTTGCTTATCCCAACCATCAATCAGTTTTCTTTCTTTATATAGTGCATTCTCTAAATCTACTTTCTTGAATCCCTTTATTCGAGATTGTAACACTAGTTCAGAGTTCGTCCCGACAACATTTAAGGGATCATACTGGATAAAGTGTATACGGTTAAATACATCATCAATTGTCATTTCCATAGACGTGTTAATATTGTGATAATGAACGAGATACTTTCTTGCATACTCTTTGGTCCATGTTTGCATAATTACTCCTTAATGAAATCTTCTTTTAAAATAGAATAATGTAACTCGTCCCACCATATATCGTCTTTATAGTGAACATGTTTCACGAAGTGTGCTTCTTGTCTCATATTGAGTTTTTCACATACTCTTTTTGATGAGACATTTCGTGGATCACATGTCGCTACAACTCGATGAACGTTATTGTGTTCAAATGCATATTTAATTACAGCTCTTGCAGCTTCAGTACAATATCCATTCCCAACAGCAGTATTAAAGAATATCCATCCTATCTCTTTTGTCCTTGGTGCAAACCAAGGATTAAACGATATTTTACCAATCATACGGTTTGATGATTTTAATAACACGGTAAAATGATGAGTTTCCTTCTTGTTGCGATTAATAATTTCTTTTACTTTTTCTTTTGAATAAGTCCCTTCAACAAAAAAACGCATTGTATCTTCATCACTTAATAATTGATGAAGTTTATCAATATCCTTTTCTGATGTAGGTCGAATAATCAATCTTTCTGTTTTAATCGTCATAATTCCCACTCCCTATTTAATCCTTTTCGCTCTTGGATGAGCGTTTAAATAAGATTCCTTTAATTTTTCCTTTGAAACTTTTGTATATATTTGAGTACTAGACAAGTGCTCATGTCCTAGTAACTCCTGAACACTTCTTAAATCTGCTCCATTATTTAAAAGATGGGTTGCAAATGTATGTCTTAATGTATGAGGACTTATTTTTAGTGATTCACCAGAATCCAGTAAGATTTTGTTGATGATCATTCTTACTCCTCTAGGTGTGATATTAACACCTTTGTTATTTAAGAATAAGTAATTTGATTCTTTTCCCTTAAGTAAGTCTTTTCTTGTTGTAAGAACGAAATCACTTATCTCTTTTACCAAATTTTCATGAAGTGGTACGATTCTATCTTTTTTACCTTTACCATGAAGAAGTACAGTATCTTCATAGTAATTAATGTCTCCTAGTTTTACGTCGCATAACTCGGTTACACGGGCACCAGTTCCATACAAAAACTCTAGTATTAGATAATTCCTTTTACCTAATAGTTTTGATTGATCGATTGAAACAAATAGTTTTTCAATTTCCTCAGGATAAATAAACTTAGGTAACTTTTTCTCTTGTTTTGGTAACTCAACATCAATAAACGGGTTTTCATCTATTAAATCATCTCGAACTAGGAAGTTATAAAAACTTCTAATACTCGAGATCTTTCTTGAAATTGTTTTGGGTTTATATCTGTCATGAAGTGTCGCAGTGAAAAAACGAGCAATTCGTGGTGATACAGTCATTAAATCACCAAATTGTTCGGTATCTAGAAAATCAATTAATGAGTTTAAGTCTTCTAAATAAGAAATCACTGTATTCTCACTATATCTTCTTTCACTCTCGATATAATTCCTAAATCTAATCAACACTTCATCATTTGTCATACAATCACCTATTTATTTTCTTTTAAAACAAAATCCATTGTATTAACTCCAATTATATTTGAAACATAATCACATTTTGACATTAATAATAAATATAAGTTTTTACGTTTTATATCGCTTAAGCTCTCAAAGTTCCCTTGTCCTTTTGCTATAACGACATCTGCTTGTTCAAACAATAAGGCAAATTCTTTTGAACTATCTTTTAGGATTGTTCCTGGTATCGCGTTTTCAGAAGAGACGAACTTAGCTACATCACCCATTGATACTTCTTTGAAATCATCAATGGTAACATCGTTTAAGATTGGCCCACCTCGGACACCAAAATAGATTATAACTTCTTCATTTAGTGACTTAATGGTTTCGATAAATAGTTTGTCTAATACAATTTCTCCACAGTTATCACCAATATAAAGAACCGTTTTTGCTTTTAGTACGTTTTCCTTTAGTTTTGAAGAATCATCCAGAGCAAAACTCATACTTTGATAATCATTAATTCGTTCCAACACTTCTTCTTTACGGAATTTGTGTCTCGCTCCAAAATCAATGATATTTCCGATTACAGCGATTTTCAAAGCAGTCGTAAACTTGTCCTCGCTTTTCACGATAACTTCTTTTATATCGTTATATACCTCTAATAATAAGCTATTATAAAAGGACTTAATCTCTTTATAAGGATTATCATCTTGATATACATCCGTTAAGACTTTCCAGGTCTCTCCCATAATTTCAGGATTTGTTTTATCAAAACTAACTTCACTTAGCATCTTAAATAACCTTTTGGACGCAATCACTTGTTTTTCACTACTAGCGTTAACGAACGTACTAACTTTAATTAGTTGTTTTACATTACATTCCATACAATCCAAACTTGTCTTCATGGTTATACCCTCTTACTAAAGCAATAATGTATTAATTGCTTAATTTTTCGATAATTTCTTCCATTACTTTTAATGAACGTTCTTTGTAATGCATTTTACGTTCTTTTTTCTTATGTTTAAATGGTAAGCTTTGAAGAATACCATAATTGGCATTCATAGGTTGGAAATCACTAATTGAAGCGTGTGACACATAATAAGATTCACATCCGATTATTGTTGTTTCTGGGAAAACCACTTCTTCTTGATCATTCAACTTGCGTGCTAAAGATATCCCAGCAATTAATCCTGATCCAGCACTTTCAACATAACCTTCAACACCGGTAATCTGTCCGCCAAAGTATATATTTTCATTTGTTCTTAATTGATAATTTCTTGTTAAAAGCTTAGGACTATTGATAAATGTATTCCTATGCATTACTCCATATCTGACGATATTGGCATTTTCAAGCCCTGGAATCATTCTTATAATTCGCTTTTGCTCACCAAATGTTAAATGTGTTTGGAATCCAACAATATTATACAATGTTCCTTCTTTGTTATCTTGTCGAAGTTGAGCAACTGCGTATGGTCTATTACCATCTGGTGTTTCTAATCCAACTGGTTTCATTGGTCCAAACGTCAGTGTTTGACGACCTCTTTTAGCCATTTCTTCAAACGGCATACATCCTTCAAAAACCTTTAATTCAAAGTCTTTTACTTGCACTGCTTTTGCACGAACTACTTCATTATACCAATTATTAAACTCATCTTGGGTCATTGGACAATTAATATAATCCGCGTCCCCTTTATCATATCTACTTTTCTTGTATGCGATATCCATGTTAATGGAATCAAACTCAACAATTGGAGCTGCTGCATCAAAGAAATAGAAGTATTCCTCATCAATCAACTCTTTAATTTTATCGCTTAATGCGTCACTCGTTAATGGTCCGCTTGCAATAATAATAGGTCCATCAGGCAATTCTGTTATCTCTTCTTCATAGACTTCGATTAATGGATTATTTTTAATTTCACTTGTTACCATTTCACTAAACAAGTCTCTATCTACAGCTAGTGCTCCACCAGCTGGAACTTTCGTTGCGTCTGCACATCGAATTATCAAAGAATCTAGCATACGCATTTCTTCTTTTAATAGTCCTACTGCATTCTCCAAACTAGCTCCTCTTAAACTATTTGAACAAACAAGTTCAGCAAAACCACCAGTTTTATGTGCTGGTGTTAATTTTGTTGGTCTCATTTCGTATAATTTTACCTTAATTCCTCTTTTAGAAAGCTGATAACTAGCTTCACATCCGGCTAGTCCTGCTCCTATTACTGTTACTTCTTTTTTCATATTTACCACCTTTTTTTATTATAACATAAATAACAGCAAAACATGGAGTTTTGCTGTTAATCAAATGTAATTGTACCGTCATTATAACCTTCAATAAATTCAGGAATTGCTTCTGAACCTACATACTCGGCAATAACTTGATTATCCTTAAACACATACAACGTTGGGGTTCCTTGAAATCCCTCTACTTGAGGATTTGTATTTATCGATGATGTATCAAACAAAAAAACATCTAAATCATCATGGAAATAAAAGAATCCCAATAATTCATTCTTTACTAACTTACAATGAGAACAGTAAACACTATAATAGTACTCAAAATACAATCCATCTGAAAGTGTCGAAGATTTCATAGCGTCCGTTATCATATTATCTTCAAATATGGAATAGTCCAATTCGGAATACTCTAAAAAGAATTCCTCGATTTCTTCATACCCAACATACGACTCTAAAACATCATCATCTTTTATCAGTTTAATCATAGGAATACCTTCGTAAATTCCAAAGTCAGAGATATCATTTTGTAGTAAAGCAACATCGATAACATAGATGTTAATGGTATCAAACACGAAATATGAACGGTAAAACATTTCATAATATTCATCCGAGTTAGGGTTGGTAGAATCGTAGTAGTAAAGCGCATAAGCAGTATCTGTTATGCTACTAGTTTCCTCATATGAAGCTAACACATCAAATACGGAATAATCAATTACTAAATCTTTTATATCTACTTTTGGTTCATCTTTGGTGCAACCTGATAACAATAACAGGAATAGAAACAAAAATACTATTTTACTTTTCATTAATAACCTTAATGATGATTGGTTTTCTTTCGACAATTAATTTCGAATCTTTAACTCTCAACGTTGCGTTGTCAATTTCATTCGTATAAGCACCATCCGGGAAATCAACCTCAATTTCAACGTCTTCAGTTCCAACATTAAAAATGCCAAACACTTGTTTTTCGTTTAACTCATATGAGCCCATAAAAACATCTTTATATGTTCTATGTATCTCATAATATCCTTTACTGTAAATATCATCTTTGACAATTGCTGACATTTTCTTGATCAACGGGCTAATATCTTCCCCATCCCAATTCACTAAATCAGTATCAAATAGACTCGGTTTATTTGTGTCACATCGCTCTTGTCCTGCATATATCATAGAAGAACCTTTCATAAAGAACATCAGACTTGTCCAGTTTCTTATCTTAGACATATCTCCATCTACCATAGCTGCAAAACGACCAAAATCATGATTCTCTAAATTACGCATTTTAATATAGTTTTCGGGAAAGATTTCTTCTTGTCTATCCAAAGAATCTAAATACTGGTTAAATGTATTTTCTCCTTTTAAATACCCTTCAAAGTACGGATGAGTATCATAGTCATATGCCATATCAAACACTTGGAATACTTCCGATTCACTCAAACACTCAAAGCCAGACTTCCTAATATATCTCAAAAATCCTCCATGCACACTTTCACTAAGGAAAACCGTCTCTGGATTAACGTTTAAGACCGCTTGATGAGCTTCTTTCAAGAAAGGCAAAGGCAATAAACTAGATACATCCCATCTAAACCCATCAATCCCTATTTTAGTCCAGTAAACAAGAGTATCTATCAACTCTGTCCAAAGATCATTACTAACAGAATAATCAAGATCCGTTATATCCCACCAATCACCAACGCGATTTGCAAATTCACCATCTCTTTTATAGAAGTATTCTGGATGCTCATTTATCAATACACTATCGTAAGAAGTGTGATTGTATACAACATCAATCATAACCTTCATTCCACGTTTATGTGTTTCATCTATTAACTTCTTAAAGTCCTCTAAATCGCCATACTCAGGGTTTACACTACGATAATCCTTTATAGAGTAGGGACAACCTAATTCACCCTTCTTATTTTTGACACCAATTTCATGAATCGGAAGTAAATACACAATATCTACTCCTAAGTCTTTTATTCGATCTAAATCAGTTGTAAACTCTTCAAAAGTTCCAGATTTAGTATGATTTCTTATATATACTTGGTAAAGAAATAGTTTTCTCATTTCAACGCTTGTTTTTATACTCATTTTCATCACTCCAATCAAGGATATTATAACAAACATAATTGATTTACAAAAGCACAAAATTAAGATATAATACAATAAAGTAGGAGGAGATAACTATGCCAACTATCAAAGACGTCGCTAAAAAAGCGAATGTTAGTGTTGCAACCGTTTCTCGAGTTATAAATAACACTGGGTATGTAAATACTGATACAAGAAAAATCGTTCAACGCGCCATCGAAGAACTAGGGTATGTTCCAAACGAATTAGCGCGATCACTGTTTAGGAAACGTTCTAACATTATCGGACTGATTGTACCTCATATTTCGACGTATTTCTTCGCAGAATTAATTGAATCCATTGAGGACGCTGTTAACAAAAGCGGATATAAGTTGATGATATTCAATTCTAAAGATGACATCGAACTTGAAAAGAAATATCTAAACATATTAAACCAATATAACATTGATGGATTAATACTTGTTGCAAATACAAAATCTACAAAAGCTTATATGAAACTAGGTATTCCAATGTTGACCATAGACCATATAATTGATAAAACTGTACCTTCTATCACATCTGATAATGTGCAAGGTGGAGAATTAGCTGCAAGAAAACTTGTTGAAGATGGATGTCAAACAATCATTCATTTTAGAGGTCCTAGCGATTTAATTACCGTAGTTGACCGAGCAAGAGGTTTTTATCAAGTTATTGATGAAAACAACATTGATTGTTATAGTTTTGATTTAGACTTTAAAGCACCAGATATAAATGATATCGAAATGTTCATTAAAAAACATCCAGATGTTGATGGAATCTTCTGTAGTAGTGATATTATCGCATTTTATGCTGTTAGTGTTCTTAAAAAACTAGGATACAAAATACCACAAGATGTTTCTGTAATTGGATTTGACAATATCGAACTTTCAGATGTTCTACTACCTAAATTAACTACGATAGAACAACCTATAGTTGAAATTGGACAAGAGGCTATCAGTGCACTTAAGAAATTAATTAAAAAGGAAGAAATTGAAGAATTACATAGAATTTTACCTGTCAAATTTATTGAAAGAGAGACAACAAAAAAGGCTTAGGCCTTTTTTTTATGGAAAAACGCAAACAAAAAGCGGTAAAAAAATTACCGCTTAATAGTATCAAACATTATCCTACTATCATATCTATTTCTGGATATTTGACGTTAGATGGCCCTTTATCGCCTTTAAACATTGTTAACAAGGCAAGGACTCCGACACGTCCGATAAACATTACGAGAATTAGAACAACTTTACCAACATTTGTAAGTCCAGCAGTTATTCCCAAGCTCAATCCAGTAGTCCCAAAGGCACTGGCAATCTCAAAGAATATTTGTCTAATCGTGAATCCATTCGCTGCTTCTGAGATCGATAATATGAACAAACTTAGTATAATAAGCGTTCCTGCACCTATAAACACCAATAACGATTTATAGATTGTTTCTTGCTTAATAGACTTTTTAGATATAACAACTTGATCTTTCCCTCTTGCATATGAGATAAATCCTAGCACAACTACTAAGAATGTAGTAGTTCTAATCCCACCACCTGCAGAGTTAGGTGAAGATCCTATAAACATCAGCACAGAGAAGAATATTTGAGTAGCAGGCGTCATATCGTTCATACTCATTGTTGCAAACCCTGCATTACGAGTTGTAAGTGCCATAAACATTACATGGTAGAATCCTTGGTAGAATCCTATATCTGGATCTGCTAAGAATGTTGGATTATTGAATTCTACAATAAACACAACGATTGCACTGACAATCCAAATACCTAAATGCATATATATTAGCAATTTACTAAACAAACTGAATCTATGCTTTTTCTTTTTAATTTTCGCTGTGATCCATAATTTTATTTCAGCCAAAGGCCAGAAGCCAATTGCACCAAGTACCATCAACGACATAGCTAAAGTTTGGAATGCATAATCTGTCTTATACATGAACAAACTGTCAGCATTAGGTGAAATATCGAATCCTGCATTGGTAAACATTGATATCGTTAAGAAGAAACTTTGGAATAGAATCTCTTTAAATGTAAATACATCCGAGTGATTCACACTTAATATAATAACCATTAATAGGAATCCTAGAATTTCAATTGTAAATATCATAATTAACACATTACGAATAAATCCAACGATCCCAGCCCGACCAATTTGATTTTGGTCTGTCATAATCATGTTTCTTTCTCTAAAACCAATCTTTCTTCTAGTTATTAACCAGAACGAAGATATAAACATAATTAATCCAATTCCACCAAACTGCAAAATGAAAGCAAGAACTGTTTGACCGAATGTCGTCAAGACATCTTTTACAACGATTGTTGATAGTCCAGTAGTACTCATACCACTAACACTAACAAATATTGCATCTATCCAAGATAAAGAAGCTCCATCTTGCACACTAATTGGTAACTTAAGCATTGTAGCTCCTGCCATTAAAAACAGAAAATAAGACACTACAAAGCCCCTAACATAAGTTCCAAATAGAAATTTCTTAAGTTTTTTCAACATATAATCACTACCTTTTCAAAAATCCCTCTAATTATACCATACTAATAATAAATTTCCAAAATATCTTTAAACACATCAGTATTCCTTTTACTAAGGAATATATACCAACTTTAATACTTGAACAACAATCCGTACAGTTTCAATATTCTTCCTCTTCTTTGTTTAATCACAGAAACACTCCTCAAATTCAAATCCTTGTGAAATAGGTAATTTCTGATTTGTGATAGAAAAGCATCAATGATCACAAACGAGTCCACTATACTCAATCTTTTCTTTGAATTGTTTCGATAATTTTCTAGCAATAAATTTTTAACAATATTTTCTACTCCATCAATTAGCTTTCTCATATCTTCAGATAGATAATTTTCATCTTTGTATAGACGACTTAAAAAATCTTCGTATTTTGACAAGACAACTAACAACCCTTTTACAAACTCAATTGGATTCTCAAGAGGATCACACTTACTAATAAGCGCATTTTCTAGTTCAACTATATTACTATTCAGTAATTCATAAAACAACTGTTCTTTTGTACCAAAATGCAAGAATATAGTTCCTTGTGATACCTCACATTCATTTGCTATCATTTTACTAGAAGTTTTTAATAAGCCATTAACTAACAATATTGATTCAGTTTTCCCCAATATGTTCTTTCTAGTTTTAATTTTTGATAATTCTCTTTTATTAATAATAACCACCCACTCACTGACTATATTAACATTGTATTACATATCCACAACAGATGCAAACACTAACTTAAGAATGTATGTTTTTCATAAAAATATGCCACTTTTATTCACAGTATTATTTCAATGTACACATAATCGTACATAAAAATCGCTCTCATCCTAATCACTTTTCCCCATAAGTAGTACAAATTAGTGCTTCAAATGAACTTCGAGCAAACAAATCGTTTACTTTTTTGCATAAAAAAAAGAGCTTTCGCTCTATTTTTTTACTAATACTGTTACACTCTCAATATGTGCTGTTTGCGGGAACATATCGAATGGTGTAATTGATGTAATTTTATATTTTTTAAGTAATACTTTTAAGTTCTTAGCTAGTGTTGACGGATTACATGAAACATAAATAATCTTATCTACAACTTTACGAGTTAATAGATCCAATGTTTTCTCATCAATTCCTGATCTAGGTGGATCGATAATCACAGTGTCCGGATTGAATCCTTTATCATATAGTTTTGGTAAAATGTTTTTAACTTCACCTTGGAAGAAATTAACATTCTCAAATTTATTAAGTTTTTTATTATGTAGAGCACTATACAACGACTCTTTAGATACATCAACACCTACAACTCTTTCTGCGTGTGGTGCTAATAGCATAGAAATAGCTCCCGCTCCACAGTAAGCATCAATGATATTGCGTTCTTTTGTAAAATCAATATTATCTTTAATATGTCCATATAGTTTAATGGCTTGAGATGGGTTTAATTGATAGAAAGCTTTTGGTTTAAGATCGTACTTGATATTACCAATTCCTTCAGCAATCGTGTTCTTCCCAGCTAAAATTTCTACTTCTTCACCGAAGATTTCAATGTTTTTAGCATCTTTGTTTTTAGAGATACCAACACTTTCAACTCCTCTGATTTTCAAGATCTCTTTTGCAACTTTATGTAATACATTATTAAAGATTGTGATTACTAAAGTAACTTGAATTTCTCCAGTATGATGAGATTCTCTGATAACTACATAACGTAGTAGTCCTCTCATTGTTTCTGGATCGAATGCAAACACTTCGTTCTCATCACAGATTTGTAAAACTTTTCTATTTACAAAGTTAATATTCTCAGCATGTACAGGACAATCAATGATTGGTACCAAATTATTTGAGTTTAGTTCATAAAGCCCTGTAGTTAACCCTGTTTTTGTGTTTTTAACAGGCATTTGTGCTTTATGTCTATAATATTTTGGAGTATTCATACCTTGCATACTATCTATTTTAAGCGTTTCTTGAGGTATATTTGTGTATCTAGCAATTGTTTGTGCTAACATTTCTTCTTTTAAAGAAAGTTGTTCATCATATTCAATATGCATAGTTTGACATCCACCACATGTTCCATAATGTTTACAGAATGGTTTCACTCTTTTCTTAGCTTTAATCTTAATTCTAACAACCTCAGCAATAGCGAATCTTTCTCTAGCATCAGTTATTCTAACAACTACTTCTTCCGGTGGAATTACACCTGGAACAAATATTGCTTTCTTCTTATAATAACCAATTCCTTCACCATTAATACCTAATCTTTTAATTGTGATTAAGACCTCTTGCCCATTTTCTAATAAAATATCCATATTAAAACCTACTTTCTTCTCGTTACCGGTTTATAACTATACCCCATTTTTACGATAAAATCAATATGTATTAACTAAATAGTTAATTTAAACAACAGTTACACATCATATTATAACATATTGTACGTTCAATGATAGTAAGAAAAAAAGTGTTAGAATAATCTAACACTTACTAATTATCGTTACGATATCTTAATTTACAGACAGTCTCAATATGGCTCGTTTGAGGGAACATATCAAATGGGGTAACTTCTAATACTTGATACCCTTTAGACTGAAGATAATTTAAGTCTCTTGCCAAGGTTGATACATTACATGATATATAGACAAGTTTTGGTATTTTCATTGAAGCAACTGTTTGTAAGAATACTTTATCGCACCCTTTTCTAGGTGGATCTACAAACAACGTATCTACATCATAGTTTTTCCAATGTAAAATTTGTTCTTCTGCTTTCGCGCAAACAAATTTTGCGTTGCTTATATTGTTATGTTTTGCATTATCATTTGCATCAATTATAGCTTGTTTAACAACGTCTACACCAAGCATAGTCTTAACATGTTTGGCTGCATTTAATCCAATCGTTCCAATACCACAATATGCATCAATTACAACGTCATTAGGTGATAAATCAGCATATTCAATTGCTTTCGCATATAATGCTTCTGTTTGAATTGGATTCACTTGATAGAATGAACGGTGAGATATTTTAAAGTATACACCATTGATTTCGTCTCTAATAAAATCATCACCAAATATAACCTTACTTTTCTTACCTAATACTATATTTGTATTATCTGGATTAAAGTTATGTACAACAGAAACTACGTTTTTGTATCTTGATGTTAACTTTTTGATCAAGATATCCTTTTTAGGGAGTTTTGGAGTTAATGTTACTATCGTCACTGATATATCGTCAAACTTGTATGAGTTACGAATAACTAAATGTCTTATAACTCCTGTTCCAATCGTTTCATTATAAGCAGGGATATTAAGTTCATCAAATACATTTTTCATGTATTTAACAATATCCGTAGTAGCTTTAGGAATTATATAGCATTTTTTCATATCAATAATATCATGTGATCTTTTCTTATAAAGACCTGCAATCATTTTGCCATTTTCTTCTCCAAAAGGAATCACTGATTTATTGCGGTAGTAATAAGGGTTTAACATCCCAACTGCCTCTTTAACAGTTGTTTCAATTTTACCTAATTTTCGCAAGGTCTCTTTGGTTCGATATTGTTTAAAATCTAATTGCATCTGATAATTCATATGCATTAAATTACATCCTCCACACTCTGAAAAATGATCACAAATCGGCTCTTTTCTAAATGGAGACTTACTTGTGATTTCTATTAAACGACCAAATCCAAAACTAGAGTTCATTTTAATGATCTTAATTTCGGCTTTTTCCCCTTTTAAAGCATTGGCAACAAAGATGGGAAACCCATCAATTTTACACACACCCATTCCATCATGAGTCATGTCAATGAATTCTACGTTATAGTACTCATTCTTTTCTATCATATTAAACACCTCTTGCGTACTCATATTAAAAATATGGAATAGTTTTCAACTAATTATAACACATCTTTAACCCTTTTGGGGGCTTTTGGACAAAAAAAAGGACTTGGTGTCCTTTTTAAAGAGAGATTTATTCTATTACGATTTCAACGATATCGCCATCTGCCGATTCGATGTCTACAATTTTACCTAACATCCCACTATCAATCATATCTATGATTTGATCAAAATCTAAATCTAGTCCTTCTAATTGATCAACTTTCATAAATCCTTTTCCGCTTGTTAAAGCGACTTTTGCGAACTCAACAGGGATTTGTACATTAACTTTATCTCCGTCTCCTGATAAGACTTTGATTTTAAACATTTTGAATGCGTCTCTTTTTCTTGAAACAACAGGTGATTTTTCTTCATTTTTATCTAATGCTTTTAATAATTCAGCACCTTCAGCTGCGGTAATTGTTTTATTTTCAATCATTTCTAATATTCTTAATTTATCGTTCATAATATCATCCTTTCGATTTTCAATTTAGTTGTTTTGTCTTTTTTGGATTTCTTTTTGTTCCAAAAATAATTTCATTTGATCTCGTTTCATTTCAAACTCTTGTATGAATAGATAACTATTTAATTTTTCCATTTTATGGCCTCCTTATTTTAATAATTTGGCAGCTTCTAATGCAGTAATTTCACCTTTTTCAAGTTTTTTAAAGATTTCATCTTTATTAGCTTTTTCCTCATCGTTAACTTCATATCCTAAGCTAACAATAACTTCATCTAAGCTCTTCTTAACCGTCGGATAAGAAATTCCTAGTTCTTTTTCAATTTGTTTAATGCTTCCTCTGTTCTTAATAAATACTTCAATAAAGTATAAATGTTCTTTTGATAGGTAATTAAACTTCGATAGTTTAAAACTCCCTGCTATTTCTGTACCACAGTGGTTACAGCTAAGTTTTGTTACTTTTAAATCACTTTTACATATTGGGCATTCCCCTATAACGTTATTCATAATTCCATCTCCTAAATAATTTGTATGTTTACTTGTGCGTCACTTGAATCTACTTGTATTTTTGTGTTCTTTGAATACTTAAGCAATTTTGCTATTTCCTTCATATCTACATCTTCTTGATCAACAAACCTAGAAGCGAATCTAACTCCCATCCGTGCGAATATAATTGGGATTGGTATGGCAAATAGAATTCGTAAGAATGTATTTACACCTTTACCTTCATCAGGAACATTTATCTTCATCTTGATAAACATTGCTCTTCTTCCGTATTTCTTAGGTTTTGTCTTTGTTTGTGTTACAGGATATAAAAGATCCAAAGCTTCTTGAGCTGTAAGTTCTTCTTTTTCAATTTTTTGAAGAACGTTTTTAACTTTCATATGTATCAGACAACCTTTCATTAATTTTATTAAGTTCGATATTAATTTTCTTAATTACAACTTAATAATATACCATTTATTTTAGTATGTCAACAAAAATATTAATAAAATTAAGTAAAACATTAAAAAAATCAATTATTTCAATAATAATATTAAAATAATTGATTTAAGTTTATTTATTTTCTTGATTATCTATTTGTTTTTTTGCCTCAAATGCTAACTCTCTACATCTTTCTATATATATAGACTCAAATTTCTTCTCGCTTACAAAGTCTGCAACGAAGGCAGAATCAACGTATGCTTCTTGTTCGTAGTACAGTTTTGCCAGTAAATATTCAAATTCAAAAATTTGTAATCTGTTTTTTTGAGTAGGTATTGCATTTTTCAGTTGTGTTAATGCATCATCTTTTCGATTTTCCACTAACAGTCTATATACTTTAACGTATTCTAACAAACCTTCTGGTAAATCTTTTTTTACCGAAAGTTCCTTAACAAGTTCTATCAAAGCATCTAGATCTTTATCTAAAGAATAGACTCTCGCTCTTATCATTATATATATATAGTAATATCTGTTTTGATTTTTAATTAATGTATAATCGATTTTTGAAAACTCAGACTTCATCTTTTCAAGTTCGTCCAAATGCAAATACGCATATGCTTTTTGTAGATGATAGAGTGTTTCTCCATTCTTTTCTTTTCTTTTTTCAATAGAATGTAAATACTTGTTTGGGTTACACTGTACATCCATGATTAGTTCATCATTATTTAGATTCAGCAATCGATATAGCATTACTGCCAAAGCTATCACAACAAGAACATATAAAGGCCAATCAGCGTCCAACTGTCTAATAATCAAGAATGCAATGATTACAACACTCCATTGAACAATCATGAAGAACGATGCTTTACTTAGTTTCATTTAAGTCAACTGCCTTTCTAATTTCTCTTATTCTCTCGGCAATAGGTGGATGCGAATATGTCAATTTAACAATAAGTGGATGTGGTGTTAAGTTACTAAAGTTAGCTCTTGCTAATACTTTAAGTGCTTTCTCCATTTCCTCCGCGCTAAATTTAACAGATGCAAAGTTATCAGCCTGGTACTCATATTTCCTAGAGAAATAAGAAGATACAAGTCCCAATAAGATTGAGATTGGTTCTAATAACACAGTAAACAATACTAACGAGAACCCAAAGTGAGCACCACTAAAGCCAAATGCAGTTGAAAACTCAGGAACTTTTAACACAAGTCCTAATACTCCCACGTATAACAAAAGCATCATTATCGTTTGTCCAAGGTTAAAAAATATGTGTTTGTGTTTACTATGCCCAATTTCATGCGCTAAAACAGCTACAATTTCATCCTCTGACATTTCCGCTACCAATGTGTCATATAATACTACTTTCTTAAAATGTCCTAATCCCGCAAAGAAAGCATTCAATTTTGTTGATCGTTTTGATGCATCCATAATACTGATCTTAGATACCTCATATCCAACACCTTTAGCAAATTCATTGATTTTATCTTTCAACGTTCCATCTTCTAAGTCAGTTAACTTGTTAAAGATTGGTACAATAACTGGAACATAAATTAAGTTTGATACAACAATAATTAGTGAAAGACATAACCAAGCGTATAAGAAGAACATATTCCCGGTATTTTCAAATAAATTGATCAACCCGAATATCAAACTTCCACCTAAAACAAAAACCAATAAGAGACTTTTTATCTTATCGATAACAAATGTCTTCTTTGTACTTTTATTGAATCCATACTTTTCTTCTATAACAAACGTAGCGTAATAATCAGGATACAACGATATAACGCTTGATAGTAAATAGTAGATTGCCAAGAAAAATAGTACTTGTAAATAGGGGTTACTTGTCATACTAACACTAATCGTTTCAATGTATGCAAACCCACCAAGAGATAACAGTAATATAAACACAATAAAGTTTATAACGCTTGTAACTCTACCAAACTTATATTGTTCCATATAATATTCTTTCCATTTAATGTACTTTTCTGCATCATAAACATCTTGTACTTCTTCTGGAATAAATGCATTTCTGTTTCTATAATTTAAAACGCTTAGAAACGTACTAAAAATAAATGATAATACTACTAAAGAGTAAATAATTATTTGTATTGTTGGTTCCATTTCAACACCTCACTAGTGATATTGTATCATATGCATACTAAAAAATAAACAAAATAATACCTTTGTGACACAGTTGTCATATTGTTCTTGACATTCAAAAATCATTGATGTTATAATAATTATGACAAAGGTGTCACATGGAGGTGATAGCACTTGCCAACTAAAACATTTCATAATTTGGATTTGGACAAGCAAAACAGAATCATTGAAGCAGCATTTAATGAATTCGCAAAAATGCCTTATGAACAAGTAAAACTCTCTGAGATAATACGAAACTCAAACATACCTAGAGGTAGTTTTTACCAGTATTTCGAAGACAAGTTCGATTTATATAAATACTTGTTCACAATTATATCAAACAAGAAAGTGGAATACATGGGTGATATCTTACCAAACCCTGATAAAACACCATTCCTTGAACTATTCCGAGAACTGTACATTAGAGGATTACAGTTTGCTGTGGAAAACCCAATATACTATAGAGCCTTTAAATTCTTATTTGACAGTAGAGGTGAAGTGTATAATCAGTTAATCGGTGATGGTTTAGAATTAGCCAAAGACTTCTATATCAACTATGTTGAAACAGATAAGTCCTTAGGAAGAATCAGAAAAGATATTGATAGTGAACTGTTAGCAGACTTATTCATCGATGCCACGACTCATATCGCATTTGATGAGTTAGCGAAAACAGATACTATAGATCAAGAAAAAATGTTAAAAAAAGTAGATGGATTACTACAAATACTAAAGAAAGGTATAGAATAGGTAAAAAATATGTTTAAAGTCGAAAATTTACATTATACTTATCCTAAAAACCAAGAAGCAACAATCAAAGGGATCAGTTTTGAAATAGCAAAAGGAGAAATCTTTGGTTTTCTTGGACCAAGTGGAGCTGGTAAATCAACAACTCAAAAAGTTATGATCAAAGTCTTGGAAAAATTCGATGGTGGAATTTACTACAATGGTAAAAGCATCACAGATTTCAAAGATGATTTCTATGAGAATATTGGAGTAAGTTTTGAAATGCCAATTCATTTCTCAAAAATGACAGCTCTAGAAAATATTGAATTCTTTACTAAATTATACAAACGAAATGCCGATGTGGAAAAATTAATGAAGCAGGTTGGTCTTTGGGAAGACCGCGATAAAATGGTTGGCGAATTCTCAAAAGGTATGAAAATCCGATTAAACTTCATTAGAGCAATGTTAAACGATCCGGAAATGTTATTCCTAGATGAGCCAACAAATGGTTTAGACCCTAAGAATGCGATGATTTTAAAAGATATGGTTCGTGAATTTAGAAACAACGGTGGTACCGTATTTATTACTTCACATATCATGTCTGATATCGAGCAGTTATGTGATCGTGTTGCATTCATTGTAGATGGAAAAATCATTGAAATGGATACCCCTAGAAATTTAAAACTTAAATATGGTAAACGTTCATTAAAACTTGAATATGCCGAAAAAGACAAAACAATAATGAAAGAATTCCCAATGGATAACATTGGTAAAAACGAGGAGTTTATTAACTTATTACAATCAAAAGATGTAGAAACAATTCATAGTGGTGAAACAACATTAGAAGACATCTTTATTAAAGTAACAGGAGTTAAACTACACAATGAATAAAAGAGTCCTAGAATTAATCAAAGGAGAACTCACTCGTTTACACAAATATAATTTTACAACAATTTCATTCGTCGTAGCAGTTATGTGGGGAGCAATACTTTACTTTGTAGGAGATGATCTACTAGGATCACTATTACCAATGGTATTAATGATGGATGCCACAATGATGGCTTTAATGTACGTTGGAGCAATCATGTATTACGAGAAAAGTGAATCAACAATTTCCACTCTTCTAGTAACACCTGCATCGAACAGTGATATCTTACTTTCCAAAGTAATAGCGAACACATTACACAATATGTTTTCAAGCTCATTAATCATAGTTGCTTTTACATTCTTATCAGACATAAAGATTAACTATTTATTAGTAACACTAGCAATCGTAGTCGCTACTTGTGTTCATACAATCATTGGAATTTGTATGTCATATACAACAAAAGACTTCACAAGATTACTGATGAGAGTTATCACATTTGCATTTATCTTAATGCTACCTTCAATCTTAATATTCTTTGAAGTCATTGAAGGAGTATTCTTTGAAGTCATCAACTTAATAAATCCAATTAACGCCGCATTAGAACTTCTAACAGTAGCTTTTAATGACGCAGAGATTGGGTGGAAATTTTATGCAGGTTTAGGTTACTTAGTAATTGGAGGTCCATTACTATATCGTTTCTACGCTTTACCAAAATTCCAAGAATATGCCGTTAGGCAAAGTGGGGTATAATATATGTTCTTTACAATCTTGAAAAACGAACTCAAAAACGTTCGTAGAGACCCAATGTATTTATTCTTCAGTGTATATCCATTTATCTTTGGATTCATTGGTTACTTATTAATCGAGAAAATCAATGGTGCAATTTGGGGAGAAATGGTTACAATGTTCTTAATCATCATGACAAGTTATGTATACGGTGCAGTAACAGGATTTACATTACTTGATGATAAAGATGATAAAGTCTTAATGAGTTTAAAGATCACTCCAATTAACACAAAAATGTATGTATTTGTAAAACTATTAATTGGATATGTATTTGGCTTCATCGCAACCCTTTTAGTAGTATTCGCAACAGGATTTCTAAGTGATACTGGATTTGGTTATATAATATTAATCGCAGCAGTTGCAAGTTTACAAGCTCCATTTCTAGCACTAGTAGTAAACAGTTTTGCCAATAACAAAGTAGAAGGTTTTGTAGTAATGAAAGGGACTGGTATTTCGTTAATCTTACCAGCAGTAGCCTTTTGGGTAACAGACTGGAAAGAATTCTTCTTAATCATCGCACCAGGCTTCTGGCCTGCAAGACTGATTTCAATGGAATTATTACCTACCGCTTTATCTGGAATAGAATACAACTTCCAATTCGTAACATACTTCATAATAGGGGTAGCTTACAACTTACTATTATCAGGATTACTATTTAAATTATATTTAAGAAAATCTAATATCTAAAGGAGGAACATATGTTACCATTAGTTACATTTATTGAAGGTTTATCAATCTTTCTAATTATTTATGGAATAGCTTGTTTATTTATTGGTCTTATGAAACCACCAATAATTTGGAATATGGGAAAATTCAAAGTAATGGAAAAAATGATGGGTAAAACTGGATTAAGAGTCTTTGTCCTAGTATGGGGACTTATTGCATTAATTGCAGGAATACTTATTAGATAAATATTAAAAAAGCCCACTTCACATAGAAGTAGGCTTTTTTTGGGACCAAATTTAAAATTCTTTTTCCGTTAACTTTCTCACAACATCTTGGACGTTTTCTTCAACAACCCTAACCTGTTGGGCTGATTGAATAATCGTCCTATTATCTCCATAAGCTGTAACACTTAATACAAGTTCAGGATTGATGAACACATTTTTCTTTTTGTTTAATTTGAACTCTACTAATCTCATTTCCTTTTTCTCCCCTTCTTCATCGTCATTTTTAGTTCAATGACTAAATCTCTTAATTCTGCTGCTTTCTCAAAATCCAATGCTTTCGCAGCATTTCTCATATCTTTTTCCATGTCTATAATCAATGCCTCTTTTTCATCTTTCGATAAATCAACAACACTCTTCGTATCATCACTAAATTCAAGTTTAACACTTATTGCATCGTGAACATCTTTAATAATCGTCGTTGGAGTAACATCGTGAATAGTATTATATTCTTCTTGAATACCGCGACGACGCATTGTTTCTTCAATCGCATAATCCATCGCAGAAGTCATTTTATCCGCGTACATAATAACCTTACCATTACTATTACGTGCTGCACGACCAATAATCTGAACCAAACTTCTGTTCGAACGTAAGAACCCTTGTTTATCGGCATCCAAAATACAAATCAGTGATACCTCAGGTATATCTAATCCTTCTCTAAGTAAATTAATCCCCACTAAAACATCATATGTTCCTAATCTTAATTCTCTTAGAATCTCAATTCGCTGTAGTGATTTAATTTCACTATGTAAATAAGCAACTTTCAATCCAAGTTCCTTAAAATAATTCGTTAAGTCTTCAGACATTTTTATCGTAAGTGTAGTAATTAATGTTCTTTCCCCGTTTTTAATTCGTTCTAGTATTTCAGCTACAATATCATCAATTTGTCCTTCTTTTGGACGAACTTCTATTACAGGATCCAGCAACCCAGTTGGCCGAATGATCTGTTCGACTAAGTATGGTGTTTTCTCTTTCTCATAATCACCTGGAGTTGCAGATAAATATACAGCATGTTTGATTTTCTCATTAAACTCATCAAAGTTTAAAGGACGGTTATCAAGCGCGCTAGGTAATCTAAATCCATATTCAACGAGGTTCATTTTACGGGCTCTATCACCATTATACATACCTCTAACTTGTGGCAATGTAACATGTGATTCATCAACTACGAGCAAATAATCATCACCAAAGAAATCCATTAATGTGTATGGTGTTTCTCCTTCATTTCGTAGTGACAAATGACGAGAATAATTCTCAAGACCAGGACAAGCCCCAACTTCTTTCAACATTTCAATATCATAATTCGTTCTTTGGGCGATACGTTCTGCCTCTAAATATCTATCTTCTTTTTTATAATGAGCAATACGCTCCTCAAGTTCTGCTTCAATTCGCTTAATCGCTTCTTCGATCTTATCTTTATTGGTAACAAATTGTGTCGCAGGAAATAAGCTTATTACACTAAACTCATTGATTATTTCTCCTGTTACAATATCGAACTCGCGAATCCGTTCAATGTCATCATCAAACATTTCTACTCGAATCCCAATTGTTTTGCTGTAAGTAGGAAGAATCTCAATCGTATCCCCTTTCACTCTAAAGGACCCCCGATTGAAATCATAATCATTTCGGTTAAATCTCATCTCAATTAATCTTCTTAATAAGTTATCTCTTCCAAACTCATCATTTACACGAAGAGTAAGCATACTCTTTTTATAGTCCTCAGGATCTCCAATTCCGTAGATACACGAAACAGAAGCGATAACGATAACGTCATCTCTTTCAAGAAGAGAGGCCGTTGCACTATGTCTCATCTCGTCTATTTCATCATTCGTTTGCGCATCCTTTTCAATGTATAAATCTCTTGAAGCAACATATGCTTCTGGTTGATAATAATCATAATATGATATAAAGTATTCCACTCTGTTTTCAGGAAAATACTGTTTAAACTCACTATATAACTGTCCTGCTAGTGTTTTATTATGTGCCAAAACCAACGTTTTCTTTCCAACGTTGTTAATTACATTGCTAATCGTAAATGTTTTACCCGTACCTGTAGCACCTAAAAGAATTTGTTCTTTAACATTGTCATTGATATTATTTGTTAAATACTCAATTGCTTTTACTTGGTCTCCCATCGGTTCATATTTAGATACTAGATTAAATTTAGCCATCCAATCACCTCAAGCTTTCTAAAAACTGTTCTTTTTCTTCATAACTACGTAATCTTATTATATGTTTATCAGGGTTATCTCTCAATATCTCTTCTATTCTAGGTAACAACTCGATATTAAATCGTTTAATGTACTCTAGAAAATCATCATCCATTACGCTATTGTCAAATCCTGGAGCCATATCGTTTCGTCTCGGTTCTTTCATTCTCTTAATTGCATTATTGATACAAATATCAGTATCAATCATATAGAGAATCACTGTATCAGCATACTGCAATCGATATTCAAGGGTACCAGTATAGTTTCCATCAATGATAAATTGTTGGTTACTTTCGACAAACTCTTTGATTTTCTCCCTTAACTCTTCTTTTGATATTTGGTGTTCGTTATCTATGTGATAGATATAGTCCAAATGAAGAATTGGATAATCAAAAATCAATTTTAGTTCTCTACTTAAATATGATTTACCACTTCCAGGGCAACCTATTACTAATATCTTTTCCATAATAACACCTCACTCTATTCTATCATACAACTACTAAAAATCAGTGATTTGTGATACAATTGTTTTGGTGATTTTTATGAAAGTATTATTGGTATCAATTAACGCAAAATATATCCATACAAACAACGCTGTTAGACTCTTAAAAGCCAACAGCTCGTTTCATCCTGAAATCTTGGAATATACAATCAAAGACAACTTAGAAGAGATAGCTCGTGAGATTAATCTATATAATGCAGACGTTATCGCTTTAAGCGTCTATATTTGGAATGTAAACATCTTTCTTGATTTAATTCCAAAGTTATACCTCGATAATAAAAAATTGATTTTAGGTGGACCTGAAGTTAGTTATGATGCAAATCATTTCCTAACAAACACAGTTGCCGACTTCATAATAAGAGGTGAAGGAGAAATAGCCTTCGAAAACTTATTAACAGCAATTGATCAAAACACAAGTGTTACAAATATCTCAAATATCGCATACAAAGACAATGGTAAAATCGTTGTGAACAATATCGAAGAAATAAAAGACTTAACAAAACTAAAACTCCCTTACTACTTTAAAGAAGATATCCCGCACATCAAAAACAGAGTAAACTACATCGAGTCATCACGCGGTTGTCCTTACCATTGTAGTTATTGTTTGTCTTCTCTTGAGAAAACAGTTCGTTTCTTTGACACAAACGAAGTAAAGAAAGCACTTCTATATTTAATTGAAAATGGGGCAAAAACTGTTAAATTTTTAGATCGCACATTTAATGCAAACAAAAGTACATTAGATTTATTAAAATATATTATCGAAATTGATAATAACTATACCGTATTCCAATTTGAAATTACTGGGGATGTCCTAGATATTGAAATCATCAAGTTCTTAAACAAACATGCTCGTAAAGGGTTATTCCGTTTTGAAATTGGAATCCAATCGACGAACACAAAAACAAATGAACTAGTTGATCGACACCAAAACAACCAAAAACTATTCGATAATGTAAAACTAATCGAAGAAGGTAATGTAATTGACTGTCATTTGGATTTAATCGCTGGGTTACCATTAGAAAACAAAGAATCATTCAAGAATACATTTGACGAAGTCTTTACACTCGGTAGTAAAGAACTTCAACTAGGATTCCTTAAAATGTTACGAGGGACTAAGATACGAAAAGAAAGTGCTAAATATGATTACAAGTTCAAACAAACAGCACCATATGAAATCACGGAAAATAGCGTATTGTCCCCTGAGGATATTGAAGAAATTCATTTAGTAGAACACATGTTAGAAATCTATCACAACAAAGGGTACTTTAGAAAGAATATGTTACAACTACTACTCAGTAAGGAATCAACGTATTGCTTCTTAAAACAGATTGGTGATGATTACATGAAATATAACTATAATATGCATGGTTACCAAATCGAAGACGTGTATAAGAGAGTCTTTCCACATTTAAGTGATCAAGAGAGACACCTAATTCTTCAAGACTATTTGGAACGCTCGAAAATAAAGCCAAAGATTTTCTTTGAAAACAACATAACAAAACAACAAAAAAAGGCTGTTTTTGAAAAACTAAGGCAATCACATAATTTAAACATTAATACACTTTATAAACATACTGCAGTTATCCACTATGAAGAGGAATATACCGTAGCGCTATACCAAAACAATCAAGCATCTTTATATAAAATAAAAATGGACTAAAAAGTCCATTTTTTTATTCACTATGCTACCACAGTACCAAGTTTACTTAACAAACCCTTAATCATAGAAACCAAAGTCTCAAGATCAATATTCATTGTTAATACTTCTTCATGGTATTGTTCATCAATCGCATGTTTAAATACTGATTCTGCAGATAAGTTATACTCAGTAACATCAATTACCATAATCTCATTAAATCCAATCTCACTCATATAGTTCGCATTAACATAAGATTTACTATATGTTTTGCTTTGTGGGATTGTTACGATGTAATCATATCCGCTCGATAATACTTCTTTATATAAATCTCTGTACATCCCCGGTGTCGGTTCTATATAGTTTTTATTTTCCGTTTCTTTTAATTGAATCTCATTGATTACTTTTTTATCATATACTTTTGTTAAGTTCCCTTTTTTATCATATGCCAGAAATGGAATAACAAAAACATTTTCCTTCTTCACTTTCTTAGTATCAGCAACAGACGCATCTACTATAAACGCAACTTTCATGATCAACCTCCTGTATATATTCATATCTTATTCCTAATTACACTCATTGTTGTGAGAAACTTATGAAGACAAATTCATATGAGCGCATATTCATATGTTATCATTTTATCGCTATTTGTCAATAAAAAAGATAAAAAAGAACCGATATAGACTTGTAACTGTCTATAGGTTCTTTTTGTTAATCGTTAATTGTTGAGTAATAAAATAACTGATTCGTATATCTTATCAACATATTGTAACATATCCATGTTCTTGTAATTCAAATCCTTGTTTGAGAATCGCACTATACTTCCCGCGACCAAACTCGTAATTAACGCTTCATCGTATTCGTTAAATTCTCTTAAAAACAATCCTTCTTCAATACCTTTCAAAAAGATATTTCCAAATTTTTCTTTATAGTCTTTCGAAACCTCTCTCATTCTCGCTTTTAACTCACCTTTACAGTTTTCAGGTATCATCGGTCCTTTTTTTGGAGATATTGCTTCCATTAATAAGTGACTATCCTCAGCCAAAGTGAATAGATAACTAAGTTCTGCTTTAAAGGCCTCTTCAAATGTCAAGTTTGAAATGTCGTTTGTTCTATTTAGTATTGCGTTGGTACTAAGTTCAATCATATGCATCAATGCATTACTTAAAATCTCATCTTTTGTCTTAAAATACTCATAGATAGTACTTTTACCAATATCGAGTTTTGAAGCTAACTCCGTCATCGTAAAATCTCCATTCATTCCTTTTGATCTGAAAATATCTAATACTGCACCTAATATTTCTTCTCGTCTATTCAACCAAATCACCTTTGCTTTTAACTGGTAATATGTTCATTAGTAATAGTACAACCAATAAACCACCAACCAAGAATAAATACCATAAAGCCAAATAGTAATAAGCAACTGCTGTTGCTGCAATAATTAGGACAATTAAAATAAGAGATATCGAGTTTTTGGCATATTTTGTTAATAAATAATACATGATAGGAACCACTAACAATGTTAACACTGTAGCATATAACATACCACCAATTGTAGTAACAGCCATTGGTTGCATCATTTCTGCACCTTGTCCGATACCAATTGCCATTGTAAATAGTGCTAGAATTGTAGTTAATGCCGTCATAACGATTGGTCTTAAACGTGTTTTACCAGCTTCAATTAAAGCTTCTTTTGTTTCCATACCATTTTCGCGTAATTGATTTGTGTAATCCACAAATACAATACCGTTATTTACAACAACCCCAACTAAGACAATAAATCCAATCATCGCTACTACACTTACAGCCATTCCTGATAGCCATAAGATTAAGAATCCACCTGTGAAGGCTAGTGGGATTGTAAACATTATAATAAGTGGATAAGTATAACTTTGGAACTGTGAAGCCATAATCATATAAATCAACGCAATCGCTAAGATTACTGCTAATCCAAGAGTATTCATTGCTTCCATAATTTCTTCATTTTCACCCATAACTTCATAATCATAACCTTCTGGAGCGTTGTAATCATTTAAAGCGCTATTTAAGTCTGCTGCCACAAATGAATCGTTAACATCGTCTTCGAATGTAACAGATACTGTCAATGTGCGAATACCATCTTTATGGTTGATACTGCTAAAACCTTCAACGGCTTCCACTGTTGCTACATCAATAACACGAATCATAACCATATTTCCATTTTCATCCATACCTAATCCAAGTTCAAGACCTTCGATGTCTTCAATAACGTAAGTGGTATCAGAATAATTTGAATCTTTATCATAAACATATACGTCGAATAAATCACCATCTACATCAATTGAAGTTGAAACATCTTCTGTTGCCAATTTTTCAGCAATCATTCCACCAACAATAGCAGTTAAATATCCATATTTTATCGCTTTTTCTTTATCAACAGTAATTTTTATTTCATCTGCAGGAATCCCTATTCCGTTATCAACGCTAGCAACTCCATCAATCCCTTCAAATATGTCTACTAATTTATTTGCTTCATTTCTTAAAACATCCAAATCATGTCCTCGTAATTCAACTTGGAATCCACTACCTGTAAGCATTTCTGTTTGCATTTGAGCTCCACTTACAGAGAATTCAATCATTGAATAATCCTCGGTTAATAATTTGTTAATCTCATCTTCTATCTCTAATGTAGTCATTGCACGATTATCCTTGAGAGCAACACTCGCTGTTGCACTACTTGATGATGCAAATCCCATAAAACTAGATGAAGAATCACCTAAAGTGATACCTACAAACTCAACATCACCAATCGCTCTAATGTCTTCATCAATATCATCTAAAATATCAAAGAAATCTGCTTCTGATAGTGGTGCACTTACAGGGTTACTTATTGATATTGACAACTGTCCTTCATCACTTGCAGGAAAGTATTCAAATCCATTTGTTAAGGCCATATAAATTGATCCCCCAAACAAAAGAACCACAGAAGCTAAAACAATATATTTAAATCTAAATGCAATGTTAATCACTTTCTCATATAGATCTTTTACTTTATTTAATCCATTTTCATTGCGACCTTCTAAATTTCCATCTTCTTTTAAAATACGTGACGAAATAGCTGGTACTAAAGTAAGTGCTATTAATAAACTAGCCACTAAACTATAAGTAATCGTCAAAGCCATTTGAATGAATATCTCACGAATAAACCCTTCTATAAACACGACTGGAACAAATACTGAAATAGTAGTAATCGTAGAAGCAACGATAGCTCCACTTACTTGTCTAGTCCCTTTGATAGCAGCTTCTTTATTAGATGCTCCAAGTTTTTTCATTCTAAATATATTTTCCATTACAACAATACTATTATCTACAAGCATCCCTATTCCTAGTGCTAAACCACCCAAACTTACAATGTTTAAAGTAATTCCACTAAAATAGATTAATACAATTGCAAATAGTAAACTGATAGGAATTGATATCCCTACAATAAATGTACTTCTTACACTTCTCAAGAAGAAGAATAATACAACAATTGCAAGTAAAGCTCCATATAATAAGTTGTTCGATACACTACCAGTGGCTTGTTCAATATACTCACCCTGATCTAATAACATATAATACTCAAACGAAGAATCTTCTTCATTAATACTTGCTAGAATAGCATTAATCTCATTTGTAACGTCTGTTGTGGCAAAATCACTACTCTTTTGAATGGATAACGCAATTGCATCTTCACCATTCACTTTACTATATTCAGATGCATTAGCATTCTCATAAGTAACATCAGCAATATCTTCAACCGTAAACGATAATGGATTAATCAAATACTCGGGTGAAGCCGGATCATTAGAATCATATGCAGGATTTTTCATCCCTGCAAATGTAAAGACAGTTAATGCCTTGATTGATTCTGTATCATCGAACTCATCACCAACTCTAATCAAATAATCAAGCCCATCTACATTTGCATATCCAACAGGATACCCAAAGTTTTGTGCCATTAATATTTGAGCAATTGTTTCTTTATCAATAAGTGGTAATTGAGGTGCTTCTTCAGGATCTAAACTTTGCATGATCCAAGCTGCTTTAAACTGATCATTGATTTCCGTAATTTTTGCATTTGTGGTAGCTAACGGTGAATCCTCACCATCATCTTTCAAGACCACTCGAACTTCACTTTCATAAGCTCCACTCATACTAACACTAGCTACACCAGGAACACGCTCCAAAAGCGGAAGAACCTCGTCTTCAACGTAAATTGTTAATTCTTGTTGAGATAGCCCTTCTTTATATACGCTCATTTGCATTACTGGCATCATATCTGGATTAAGTTTAATAATCATCGGACTACCAACCATGTCCGGCATGTTAGCAGTAGACATATCTAATGTCTCGCGCATTTCAATAACCGCACTATCCATATTAGTATCCGAGTTAAACTCAAGAATAATTAAACTAAAATTCTCTTGTGAAACACTTGTTACTTCTTTAATATTTGTTGTTGTTGCTAACGCACTTTCAAGTGGATCAGTAACAACTTCCTCAACCTCAGTTGGACTTGCACCTGGGTATGTAGTAACAACTACACTATAAGGAATATTCATACTTGGGAATAAATCTGTTGTTAAGTTTGTAAAACTTACAATCCCAAATACTAAAACAATAATTACAACCATGAAAACTGTAATAGCCCTATTTACACTATAATTCACTAAATTTTTCATAAAATCCTCCTCTAGAACATAAAAAAATGTACCCGACCGAACAGTCGGTCGGGTACTATAATACCATCTTTTTTGCTTTAAAACAACCTATTTACACACTTTTATTCTAATCGTGTAAAACATTTATATCAACACTTCCAGATGTGGAGTCTGCTCTAATACTATCACAAATAAATGATGTGTCTACATTATCAAAATGTACGCTTCCACTTACCGAAGATAAATCTACATCAAGGACATAAACATTATCAAGATCAACACTTCCGCTCACTGATGAAGCACTAACTGAACTACCGTCTTTATCAATGGCATTCAAGTTATCTAAATTAACGCTTCCACTAGTTGATGAAATTACGTAAGTATCGAAATCAAGATTCTTAAGGTTAACACTTCCACTTACTGATGTAGCATTCAATCGACCTTCGTCACTAAGTGATATGATATTCTCCAAATCTACTCTTCCACTTGTAGACACAAAAGTTGCATTTTCTGCTACTGTTATATTTTCAGCATCTACTCTTCCACTTATTGATTCTAACAATAACTCATCACAATTGATGTTTTTTGCATTGATTGATCCTGAAGCTGTATCTAAATCGATATCTCCAAGAACCAAGTCTTCTGGTAAACTAATTACGATTTCTTCACTACCACCTAATACTCTAAAGATGTCTGTGAATCCCCAGTGAACTTCAAAGTCTGGATCATCAATGATTCTAATTTCATTTGTCTCAGTATCAATCTCATACGTAAAGTCTTCTAGCTCATAATAACGATGTGTAATTAATACCTCATCTGTATCATTTAACTTAATATCGATATCATAATCACTTACGTCAACAACTATTTTCCACTCTTCAGCGTTCGTTATTTCCGCACTTACATCTTCTGTGTATATTTGTGTCTCTAGTTCGCCTACATATCTATCTTCAATTGAATCATAATGATTAATGATCCAAAAACCACTAATCGCAACTACTACAATACTTCCAATTAATGCGATATTTTTAAAGAATCGTAACATACGGTGATTCTTAAAGAATTTTTCAACGCTTATACTACTGGCTCTTTTAATAAATTTTTCTCGCTTTTTAATCTTAAACACATTTAAATGCCAGATAACCACTTTTTTGCATGTCCAAATAAACATCTCTAATACAACTAGTCCGAACATAAATAATAGGATATATCCTCCCGTTAACAATGCAAACATATATTGATCTACAACTGTTCTATCAGGACCCATTAAAGAAATCGTTGTAATCCATGTTAATGATGAACCAAATACAGATACAACAATACTAAACAACGTTGGAACTATCCAAGACACTAAGAACAAATCAGCACAAATTAACAATATTACTTCCCATGCAGAAACATTCGAATATCTTTCTTCTTTTGTTTTAACAAATCTTGGTTTTACACCATACTCTTCTAACACATTTCTAGCAATAACACGTGGATGCTCTAGTTCTGATATAATTTCTTCTTCATTTTTACCTTCATACATAACTCCTGTGTGAAATCTTTCTTCATAGAAAGCAATAATTTCTTTGCATTCAACAGGATCTAATACACTCAACTCATTTTCTAACATTCTCAAAAATTCTCTTTTATTCATATCGATCACTCCTAATCATTATATTGACAACCCTTTGAAACTTAGACCAATCATTTCTAAGTCCGCTTAAATATTTTTTTCCTTCTTTGGTAATAGAGAAATACTTTCTAGGGGGACCTTCTTGTGATTCCTTTAAATATGTTTCACAAAGTCCATCCTTCGTTAGTTTCCTTAAAATCGGATATATCGTACTTTCACTAATAGCCATATTTTGACTAATCTCTTGATATATATCATACCCATAAGAGTCTTTACTAGCTATCTTACTAAGCACTACCATCTCTAATACACCTTTTTTTAATTGTGCACTCATAAGAGCACCTCCTTATACATTATGTGGTACTACACTTTGTATAGTAGCATACAATGTATGGTAATGGAATGAATTTCTTGTGTTTTTTTTATGAATTTTAATATTATGGTATAATCTCTATAGATAACTGGGAGGTAACTATGAACAATTTAACAATAGAAGATATGATGAACTTACAAATGGAGTTATGGGAAAAACACAAACAAAAGTGGAGTCCGATGACTCCAGAATTTGGCCGTAACTCTTTACTTTGGATGTTTGAAGAGATGGGTGAGGTTGTAGCAATTATCAAGAAAAAAGGGGAAGATAAAATCATGAATGATCCTACAGTTAGGGATCATTTTGTAGAAGAATGTAGTGATGTAATGATGTACTTCATTGATATGTTACTACGCTTTGATATTACACCAGAAGAGATAAGCAATGCCTATTTAAAGAAAAGTGATACTAATAAATCAAGAGACTATAATAAGGAATATACCGAAAAGTAGTCAAAAAAATAAAGCATAATGACTGAGTCATTATGCTTTTAATTTATTCTATATCAATAATACGCATACCATTTGTAGGTTCACCAATTGGGAATCCACCAGTAATTATTACACGGCTTCCAGTTTTGATACCATAATCTCTTTTTGCAATCTCGATTGCTTTTTTAATTACAGTCTCAGTATCAGGAACCAATTGGAATACAAGTGGTTCAACTCCACTGTGTAAAGCCAATGCTTTTGCATAAGCATCAGTAGTAGTTAATGCAAGTATTCTAGTATTCGGTCTATATTTACTCAAGTATTTTGCAGTTTTCCCTGTTTTTGTAGGAACAATGATTAAATCAACTTTTGATTGAATTACAGTATATGCAACACTTATAGCAATTGAAGTTTCAATCGCACGCATTCGAGCTTTTTTAGTAGTCTTATTCGCACGTTTAACAATTTCACTACGATCAATTTGACTTTCAATTCGATTCGCAATTCTAGACATCGTTTCAACACTCTCTACAGGATACAACCCGATTGCACTTTCACCACTCAACATAATAGCATCAGTACCATCGTAGATTGCATTAGCAACATCCGAAACTTCCGCACGTGTTGGACGTGGATGTTCAATCATAGATTCTAACATTTGTGTAGCTGTAACCGAAATCTTACCTGCCACTAAACATTTCTCGATAATTGATTTTTGAATAATTGGCACTTCTTCAGCTGGCACTTCAACACCTAAGTCTCCACGAGCGATCATGATTCCATCACTAATTTCAAGGATTTCATCGATGTTGTCTACACCCTCTTTATTCTCGATTTTTGAAATAATTTGAATGTTTTTGTTTCCACTATACTTCATGATGTTACGAATTTCTTGAATATCACTTGCACGTCTTACAAAAGATGCAGCGATAAAATCTACTTCATTTTCGCAACCCCAAACGATATCCTCATAATCTTTTGGTGAAATAAAATCTAAGTTCAATTTTACCCCAGGAACATTGATTCCACGTCTATTTTTAACAACATGTGTATTCTTAGCAATCGTATAAATCACTTTCTTCGTCTTATTGATTTTTGTTACAATTAACTCTAAGTAACCATCATCAACAAGAATGATTTGCCCTACTTCCATATCGTTATGTAAGTTCGGGTAATTTACACTAAATTCTTTCTCTGTTCCAAGTACTTCTTCCGTATGGACAAGTACTTCAGTTCCTTCAACAATTTCAACTTTTCCGTCTCTAAATGAATGAGTTCTAATTTCCGGACCTTTTGTATCTAATAAAGAAGCAACATTTGTTCCTAATTTACTGTTAATTTTATCTAATGTTTTAATTTTTTCTAGATGATCTGCATGTTCACCATGAGAGAAATTCATACGCATAACGTCCATACCCGCTTCAACTAAATGAGTCATTACTTCTTCACTTTCTGATGCTGGGCCAATCGTACAAATAATCTTTGTTTGGTTAAAAGGTATCATATTTTCATCTCCTATTTAATTCTACCAACTAATCCGTATCGCTTGTTTGGTATTTCACGTTTTTTGTTTAAAGCAAAGTTTATGTCATAATCAACATATTCCATCCCTTTAAGTCCAACAGCTCTACCTGTTTTTCCGTCCATCAATAAATCTACAGCGTATTCACCCATTTCTGTAGCAAGTACTCTGTCAAATGCAGCTGGATCTCCACCACGTTGTACATGTCCTAAAACTGTTGCACGTGTTTCAAAACCAGTTCTTTCTTCAATTTCTTTTGCTAAATCTAATACATTTAGCATATTTTCAGTTACAACGACAATTGCATGACGTCGACCAATTTTGTTTGAGTTACTAATCGCACTAATCAATCGTTCTTTGTCGAATCCCGTTTCTGGAGTAACAATAAATTCACTACCACCAGCAATACCAGAATATAAAGCTAAATCTCCGCAATGACGGCCCATTACTTCAACAACACTACATCTTTTATGAGACATAGATGTGTCACGTAATTTGTCAATGCTATCAACAACAGTTTGTAAAGCTGTGAAAAATCCAATTGTGTAATCCGTTGATGAAATGTCATTATCAATTGTTCCAGGTAACCCTATTGTTGGGAATCCCATTTCGCTTAATGCTTGTGCACCGCGATATGTACCATCACCACCGATAACTATTAATCCATCAATCCCTAAACTGTTCAATTTATCAATCGCAAGTTGACGCACTTCACGTTCTGCAAATTCAGGGAATCTCGCACTTCCCAAAATAGTACCCCCGCGACTAATAATTCGTGTTACATTATATCGATCTAGTTTTTTAATATTCCCCTCACAAAGTCCTTTGTACCCGTAGTTTACACCAAAAACTTCTAATCCATAATGTAATCCACTTCGAACAACAGCTCTGATTGCTGCATTCATTCCAGGAGCGTCTCCTCCTGATGTCATAACTGCAATTTTTTTCATATTAAATCACCACCAAAAAGATTATATCACAATCGTTTTTTTTATTAAACTTATATCAAAATGTATACGCTTTCTTTAATTATAACCTTTTTAGGTTGTTAATTACAAATTGTAAGTCTTTATTTCGTACTTCTACCTTGCCCTTGAGTAAGTAAACTTCTCCAACTTTAATTTCATCTTTAAACGTCTGGTATTCATTCGTAAACAGTACGGCATCTAACCTTCTAATCTCATCGCTAAGAGTTAAAAACGCCATTTTCTTCCCGTTCTTTGTCTTAATTTCTCTTATTCGGGAAATCAATGCAACAATTCTTTTTTCTTTTCCTACAAATGACATTGTAACCTCTTGAGGTTTCATTAACTTATATTTACTTATGTAATCTGTATATTCATTAAGAGGGTTCACGAACAAATTAAACCCTAATATCTCTTTTTCTTTTTCCTGTAAAAAAGCAAAGTCATATTCATCTAACTCGTGAATAACAAACTCTTCACGATCAATGAAACCACCATAAAGTGAAAAATTAAGAACATCCTCTAATTGTTTAATCATTGCGTTCTTACTATACCCAAACTCATCTAATGCACCGGCATAAATAAGGGATTCAATTACTCTTTTATTAAGCGATCCTTGCGTACGGTTAACAAAATCAACAAACGACTTAAACACACCATCCGTTTGTCTAATATGTAATAAATCTCTAACAGCATTTCTACCTACATGTTTTATCCCTAGTAGTGGATAACGTAAATTATCTCCTTCAGCTTCAAAAATTGCAGTAGAATGATTTACCGATGGTTTTAAGATTGCTACACCTAGCTTATTTGCCTCGTAGATATACTCTTTCATCATAGACTCACTGCCTATAACCGAAGATGTAAGCACACCAATAAAATACTTTGGATAATTGGCTTTTAGATAAGCCATCCAATAAGATACCATCGCATATGCAACACTGTGAGCTCTATTGAATCCATAGTTAGCAAATTTAACAATATAATCATAAATCAAATTACTAACTTTCTCATCACGATTAAGTTGCTTTGATTTTGAGACAAATCGACTTCTCTCTTCTTTAAGAATAGCTTCTTGTTTCTTACTAACTGCTCTTCTTAACAAATCCGCTTCACCCAAACTATACCCAGCAAAGTTACTTGCAATTTGAATAATTTGCTCCTGGTAGATAATAATTCCATTTGTAGGTTCTAGAATTGGTTTTAAAAGTGGATGTGGATATGTTATTTTTTCTTCTTTGTTTCTTCTTTTAATATAACTAGGAATATTTTCCATAGGTCCTGGTCTAAACAACGCAAGAATTGTAACAATATCTTCAAAACTATCAACTTGCATTTGTTTGATTAAACTTCTCATACCTTGAGATTCTAACTGGAAGACTCCTGTTGTATCAACTTTCTTAAGTAAATCAAAAGTCGTTTTATCATCAAGTGGTACCTTATATATGTTTAAATTCTTTTGTTCTTTCTTATTAATTTGTTTCACAATTCTATCAATGCTTGATAAATTTCTTAATCCTAGGAAATCAATTTTTAATAGCCCTAAGCTCTCTAAGTCTTTCGCTCCAAACTGAGTTTGCATCATATCTAAAAGACCTTCTTGAACAGGGGTATTTTGCATCAAACGATCTTTCGATACAATAATACCAGCAGCATGAGTACTAACATGTTTGGTTAGTCCTTCCACTCGAGAAGCTATCATTACAAGTTCTTTCGCTTGATTATTTTGATTCATTATATTACTCATCAACTCAGATTCATCTATCATTTCACTAATTGTTTGGTATTTATCAGTTTCTTTTACAATTGATTCTAATAATACTCCTTCAACCTTCAATACTCTAGCTGTATCTCTTATCGCAGATTTCTTAAGGAAGGTCCCAAAGGTGCAAATAGAAGCAACTTTGTCAACACCATAATAATCTCTAACATACTTAATTATTTCATCGCGTTTATCATCCGGTAGATCCATGTCAATATCTGGCATAGTGATTCTTTCCGGATTTAAAAAGCGCTCAAATACAAGATTATATTCAAGTGAATCAACACTCGTAATACCTAAACAATAAGAAACCAAGCTAGCAGCAGCACTACCTCGACCTGGACCAACCAAATAACCCTTATTTTTAGCGTATTTAACAAAATCCCATACAATTAGAAAATAGTCATTGTATCCCATTTCATCAATTACTCTTAGCTCATAATTCACACGGTCGATATAGTTCTTCTTGTTTACTCTTTTTTTAGATAATCTTAATTCTAATCCTTTTAATACCAAAGCACGCAAATAATCTTTTGCGCTGACACCTTGTTTTAATTTGTATTCCGGTAAATGCATAGTGTTAAAATCTAACTCCACCTCACACTTTGAAGCAATTAAAGAAGTGTTTGCTATTGCTTCTAGATCGTCAAACTGTTCTCTTACCTCATCCAAACTTAAAAAGTGACTTTTCTTATCTTCCATCAATGTGGATAACTTTTCAACTGAAAAGATTTTTTCTAGTGTCTCATGGACAATAAAATCGTCTTCTTCAAGGTATGTTACATCTGCTAATGCTACGAAGTTGAACTTCCCTTTTAATAAACGATTAAAATCCTCGTTTTTACTGACAGAAATATAAAACTCTTCAAAATGAGTTTTGAGCATTAAAAAGTACTCATTCATCTCATTTTTTTGATCTAGCTTATAATAGTTGATAAACTCTGAAGTATCACTCTTTAATACAGCAATTAATCCAGACTGGTACTTTTTCATATCCGACAATCTAACATGCCCATGTAATCCGCTCAAACTAGCTAACTCAAGTAAGTTATGATACCCTTTTTTATCTTTCGCATACAATAAATAACTACTGTAACTATCTGTTGTGAGACCTTCTAAATTGATTCTTAGTCCAAAGATTGGTTTAATCCCATTTTTTAAGCATTCTTTATAAAAAGAAATAGCCGAATACATCTTAGAATCAGTAATTGCTAAAGAACTGTATCCATAGTCTACAGCTTTTTTTACCAATTCTTTGATTCTAATATTCGAACCATTCATTTCATAATTTGAAGTAATTTCTAAATGTGTATAAGTCATTAAACCACCACCATAAAAAGTATACCATATTAGAGGTAAAAAAAAGAAAAAGTATCCTACTTCTTCTTTCTTAAAACAAATATACTCACAACGAGAACAATTCCAAATAAAACAAAGTCATATTTCTGTACAATATCAATCATTGAATTTCCACTTTCTGGTTCTTCAATTTGAAAGTAGTACGATTCAAGATAGTCATTTTCTCCTTGAATCTTTAAGATGTATTCTCCTGGTTCAGAAATGTTAATTGGACTAGTCATATGGACATTATTAAGATATCCTATCCCTGAGAAGTTTATTTCTAAGTCCTCTGTATATGTTTGATTATTAAAGACACCATCGATATTGGAAGATATGAGAAAAGATACACTCTTTTGATATCCTCCAATCCCTTCAATACTTAGCGTATATGAGCCTGGTTGGTCTATTACAGTTCCTGATACAAAAGCACTTCCATTTAACATAGCATTCCCTGACTTAAAGAGGGGAGTAACTGGGGCATCATAAACGACACCATCTTCAATACCACCCAAAGTTGGTTCAACTGTAAACTTATACAAATAATCGTTATATTCCAGTTCATAAATTCCAGGATAATTTATTTCGATTCCAGCAGATATTGCCTCTCCATTCAATATCGCCTCATTCACCGTTGGTATTCTAACAGTATCTGAATAAACGGTACCGGAATCCATGTCTAAGTGATCATTATCCTCAAATACACTTAAATCTTTGTCAATAAGTACGTAATTGTGGTTTTCATTGTTTCCAAAGAAGAAGTATCCATTATTGACATAAGAATAAATATAGTATTCATCTACCCTTACATAATCAATAAAGTTATACTCATAATCAAACCTTCTTAACTCCATGAAGAAACTCGTTTGACGATCAGCAAATTCATCATTACTCCAAGTCTCAATATTGATCATCCCATTAAAATCATATACGTTTAATACATGATCATCATGGCCACAATCATAAGAAAACTCGTGCAAAACTTCTCCCTTTTTACTTAAAACCAATATATAGACATCATAGATTTCTGGATCTAAAGATTTTTCCTTTATACTTCCATAAAGCACATGATTTCCATCAACTTCCTTCACTCCTTTGAAATAAACATGGTGTTCGTCAATGCTCCAGTCTAGAACAAATGGATTTGAACCGATTTTCCTAATATTATATTCAATATAGCCGTCATCATTCCTAGAACTCGTCAATATAATTTTATAGTCATCTTCTTCGTATTCCCAGCTATCAGCTGCGGTTGATGAAACACTCATAAAGCAACTCATAACAAATAAAAAAACAATTTTCCTCATACCATCACTCCTTTTGAAGTTATAGTACGGCTCTAAATTGTTTTTTTCTTAAATTTGAGTTAATTATTTACTTAATCTTACAGTATCTCTTGCAATCATTACTTCTTCGTTAGTTGGAATTAGTAATACTTTAATTTTTGATGAATCTTTAGAAATCACAGCTTCTTGACCTCTAACTAAGTTTCTTTCAGTGTCAATTTGAACCCCTAAAGCATGTAATCTATCCACGATTAACTTACGAGTTTCTGATGCATTTTCACCAATACCTGCAGTGAAACAAATTGCATCACATCCACCAAGTGCTAAGTAATAAGCTCCAATATAATCAGCAATCATTTTTGCTTGTTTTTCAACAGCCAAAATTGATTTTTTATCACCACGAGCTACAGCTTCCCATAAGTCTCTTGAATCACTTGATAATTCACTTAATCCTAAGTAACCAGAACGTTTGTTAAGTTCATTAATTACTTCATCTAAATGTTTGTTTTCTTTTTGTGAGATGTATTGCACAATAGCAGGATCAATATCTCCACTACGAGTTCCCATTGAAATACCCGCTAGTGGTGTGAATCCCATTGATGTATCAATACTTTTTCCACCATCTACTGCACATAAACTTGCACCATTACCGATATGGCAAACAATGATTTTTGCATCTTCAGGTTTTTTACCTAACATGTCTGCTGCTCTTAAGCTTACATATTTATGAGAAGTACCGTGGAATCCGTATTTACGTACTCCATATTTTGTATACCATTCATAAGGAACACTATACATGTATTCAACAGGTTTCATCGTTTGATGGAACGCTGTATCAAAAACTGCGATTGCTGGAACATTTGGAAGTGCATCTTTAAACGCTCTAATCCCAGTTAAATTGGCTGGATTATGAAGAGGAGCTAAATCACTAACGTCTTCAATTGCTTTTATTACACTATCTGTAATGAGTACTGAATCTGTAAATGTTTCTCCACCATGTACAACACGATGTCCAACACCTTCAATCTCATCTAAACTACTAACGATTCCTAATTGAACAAGTTTCTCAAGTAACATTTGAACTGCAACAGTATGTGTTGGAATATCTGTAATTTCTTTTGATCTTTCACCGGCATATTTAATCGTGAAAATAGAATCATTAATTCCAATTCTCTCTACAACTCCACTACATAATAATTTTTCTTCTGGCATGTCCAATAATTGAAATTTTAAAGAACTGCTCCCTGCATTTACTGCGATTGTTTTCATAATATTTCATCCTCTCTACTACTAATCCATGTATCTATTTGATTGATTGTATTATTAAATGCTTCCGCATCACTAAAACTTGGTAAATCCACCAATAAGAAGTCTTCATACTTCTTAACATTCTCATCCTTCTTACGAAGAATCAAAATGCTTTTTGGATTACTTTTGAATAATGTCTCACTTAATTTCACTAACCCAAAAATATATCCTTTTTTCTGAATCTCATCTCTAAATACCTCTGATCCTTTTTGTTCAAAAAAGTCATTTTCAATAAGACTAATAAAATACCCACCATCTGTTAGAGAATCAAAATGATGATTAATTATTTGGAAAGGTAAATACATATCCGATTCAACAATAGGCATATCCGCAAGAATCAAGTCAAATCCTTGATCAAAATAACTTAACGTATCTTGGAAGAACATCTCATTCTTGTACTCCATTAAATCACCTAAGTTACGTGCCAAATTACATTTAACCAAATCGGTGTCAACTCCAAATACTTTAGGAGAGATATCCAATTGATTTAGCACACTGTATACTAAGTTTCCTGATCCGACAACTGGATCTAAAACACTTTTTATGTTCTGTACTTTTGTTAATTTTCTTACTAAATAGCTAATAAAAATACCAATTGTATCTGGTGTAATAAGTGCGTTACTGCTATAAGTATGTTTATACCCTTTTAGCATACCTAATTGAACACTTTTACGAATTTCTTCACGTTCAAATTCAAGTCCTGTAACACCTGCTTTTAATTCCTTTATTTTATCAATATCTTCACTTTGATATTCGCCTTCACAAGCATCATCAAGTAAGTAATTAAAAGCCTCATTCATACCTTCAATATATGGTTTCTTATAATTAGCATAAAGCAAATTTGCTACCTCGTCGAAGTAGTCATAAAACGCTTCAATATTTCGTTTATTTATCATACTATATCACCACAAATCATATTATAGTCTAAACACTACACTTTGTCTAATATTAATCACTTTTCTTGAAAGAAAGTTTTTATTTTGCTAAAATTACGGATAGGAGGTACTATAATGAACAAACTAATGATTAAATTAATCAACTTCTACAAGAAGTCTACAACGAATACAAACGCTACTTGTAGATACTCTCCCTCATGTAGTACATATTCACGTACCGCTTATCAAAAACACAATTTTTTCTACGCCTCATTACTATCAATATGGCGAATTTTAAGATGTAATCCACTTAGTAAGGGTGGATATGATCCTGTTCCAAAAACAAGAAAAGAGAAAAAGGAGGAACAAGAATGAATTACTTAGATATTAAACTAGAAGCAAGCGATGATAAAACTTACTCGATAAGAGACTTCTCTGGTAAAAAACTCGTATTATTCTTTTATCCAAAAGACAATACTTCAGGTTGTACTCTTGAAGCAAAAAGTTTCACATGTCTACAAGGTGACTATAAGAAAAAAGGGTATATGATTATCGGTGTCTCAAGAGATAGTGTTAAATCGCATAAAAACTTTATTACGAAACAAGAACTAAACTTATTACTACTTAGTGATAAAAACGAAGAACTAGTAAAAGCATTTGATGTTCTAAAGGAAAAATCAATGTATGGCCGTACTTACATGGGAATCGTGAGAAGCACTTTTCTAATCGATGAAGAAGGTAACATCACAAAAGAATTTCGAAATGTAAAGGCCAAAACACATCCAGAAGAACTACTTCAAAACATATAAAAATCAGCTAAAATAGCTGATTTTTTTATTGTCTAACGTTAATTTCTCCAGATTTCTCTAAAGCATACTTAACTCCAAATGGTCCAAAGACTTCATAAACCAATGTTGCAATTAAGACAATTATAAGAACTTGAATTCCTGGATCTCCAAAATCATTTCTCGCTTGATACGCCATCCCCAAAGCAACTCCTGCTTGTGGTAATAAGCAAATACCTAAATATTTTCGAACATTACGATGTGATTTCATTACTTTTGCTCCTAAGTGCGCTCCATAAATTTTACCAATCGCTCTTGCTACTATATAAACTGCAGTAATTCCTATCAACTTCAATAAGTGAATATCTCCTGCATTTTCATGTAATGCTACAACCAATTCACTACCTGCTAAAGTAAAGAAAGCAATTAAGATTGGATTACTAAACGCTTCAACTGATAAATTCACATCATGAGCCCTAACTCGCGACAATCTATTTGTTAAAGTAACCCCCATAATCATTGGTGTTAGAATTGCTGACAAGTGAATATCAAATTCTCCAATTGCTAAATCCATTTTTGAGAAAGCAACTGCAACAAAGACTGCAAATACCGCAACACTTAAGAACACTTCTTCTTTTGCTGAATCTTTATTACCTATTTTTCGGATCATCATTGCAGAAATCAACCCAACAACAACACCCACTATAGTACTAAATACTAACTCAAGTAAGGGCCCTTCAAACATTTGGATAAATGACAAATCAGTACCTGCATTCAAACTAGTTGCAATGGATAGCAAAATACCAAATAGTACAATACCTACTGCATCATCCATCCCAACAAGAGGTAGCAAAGTATCTGTTAAATGACCTCTGGAACGGTATTTCCTAGTTAATAACATGATTGGTGCTGGAGCAGTCGCAGTTGCAATTGCTCCAAGAACTAATGCGATTGGTAATGCAGTTCCAAATAATAATACAAGTACTATCGTTATAAGACTTGTAGCGACAGCTTGAATAATTGTTATAACTACAACTTCTTTTCCTGATTTTTTAAGTTTGACAAAGTCTAATTCCATCCCTATCCCAAACGCAATAAAGCCTAGTGCGACACTTGAAATAACTTCAAGATGAGAGACAATAACCCCTAAATTGAATAAAACTAAGAAGATACCAATGATTACTCCCATCAGTATATATCCTGTTATATGAGGTAATCGATACTTTTCAAACAATTTTCCAGCATACATTCCAAATATTAAGACCAAAGCTAGAACCAATAACGATTCATAAGTCATATTGTTAATTTCACTTGATAAAAATAAATTAATCATATTGGTCACTTCTTTCATATTTATATGTAAATACCTTCTTAAATTTTACAACTCTAGGGACTATTTTTCAAGTGAATTGATAAAACGGTTCCAATAATGGAACCGTTTATTGCCAATCATTAACAGCAGCGTCTATTTCGCCCGCTTTGTTAAGGGCATGTTTCACAACTATAAGTCCAAATACTTCGTATATAACCGTTGCCCCTAAGACAATTGCCATAATTGAATCTCCAACATAACTAAAATCAATCAAGTCATCTTCCATAAATCTAGCTTGAGTAGTTAAAGCCATATCCAAAGCAACTCCCGCTTGCGGTATAAGTGTTAACCCTAAGTACTTCGTGACAGTTTTTGGAGCTTTCATTATTCTTGCACTGAAGTTTGCCCCATTAACTTTACCAATAACGCGAGATACTAAGTAAACTACACCAAGTACTCCTACATCCTTTAGTAGAAATAGTTTTAATTCCGCTCCTGCAATTGTGAAGAACGCGACCAATACTGGTGCTGAGAACAATTCAGTAACCTTTGATAACCGATGCATATATTTATCACTAACAGAATTGGTTAGTACAACACCAATTGTCATAGGTAATAAAATAGCACTTGCATGAACTACTATCCCAAGTCCGATTCCAAGAAAGACCAAACCTAAAATAATCATTAAGAGTAATGCATCACTTTCACGATTAAATCGTTTCACAACATATTGAAGTAATAACCCAATTAGAAATCCAAATAACAATGATAATCCTATTTCCATCAAAGGAGCTAATATCATTTGAGACGTTGATACCGGTCCGGTTATTAAAGCAGTACCCAAACTTAATGCAATTGCAAAAAGAACAATACCTATTGCATCATCCAATGCAACCAAAGGCAATAATACATCCGTGACAGGTCCTTTCGTTCTATAACTTTTAACAACAGCGATAATTGGTCCAGGAGCTGTCGCAGTTGCGATTGCACCTAAGATTAAAGCAGTCGTTAGAATATAATTTCCTTTTGTAATAGTCATATATAAGTATACACTAGCGAAAACAATTAGTGCTGTAAACAAAGCTTGAGCTACTGTTATAACGGCCACTTGTTTTCCTGTTTTTTTGAGTTTAGAGAACTTCAACTCCAACCCAATTGCATATCCGATTAATCCAATAGCTACTTGCCTGATAATGACAAACCCTTCTACTGTTTCTACTGTAAGAATCCCAAGTACATATGGTCCTATGAGAATTCCCACAATAATGTATCCTGTTACTTTTGGAAATTTTATCAAACTAATCAACTTACCACCAATCAAAGCAAAAATAATCAATATCCCAATCCCAAAAATTAAATTCTCTTGAAGATCATCTTTAACAAGTGTTATCCATTCAAGAAATGAAGTTGCTTCAGAAACATCAGTAAGAAACATTATCTCCTAAACCCACGTTTCTTGTTGTTGCCTAAGTACTCTAGAAACTCTTCTTTCACAATAGCTCTAGAAAAATAGTCTCCAGTTCCCATGTTAACTCCTAAATTTCTTACAAATTTCAAATCTTGTTTAGATTTTATCCCCGAAGATACAACACTTAAGTTGAACTCCTTACTGATATCTACAAAGAATTGATAAACACTTTTTAGACTTTTATATTCTTGTGAACCATTCATATCGTCAAGAAGTGATTCAGATAGTTTTAGTACATCAACTTTTAGATCTGCAATGTATGTCAAACTAGAAGACTTGTTAGAGTAATCATCTAAAATTATGATAAACCCTAACTCGTATAAATTTTTAATCTTCGCAATCGCATTCTTGTCTTTAATAAAGTTTTCTTTGATTTCAATGATTACTTCCTTGGCTGAAACATCATATTTTTTGAGTAAAACAATGATTGTTTTAATCTCTAAACGTAATAACGTAACAGAACTCAAATTCACTCCACATTTAAATCGTTTCGATAGATTTATGCTTTTATCGTTTAAGATTTCTTTGTAAAACTGAAGTGCTTGCTCAAAAATCGACAACTCTAAATCATAAACAATTCCTGTCCATTGAGCTATCTCCAAAAATTCTTTTGGTTTTAAGACGCGACCGTTCAAATTCCATCGAGAAACAGCTTCAAATCCAATCACTTCATTGTTAAATGTATCAACAAACGGTCTAAACTTAGGAAAAAACTGCTCTTTTTCCATAGCGTCATATATGTGTGATTCAACTTCTTTAATAAGTTCATATTGTGCTTTATGTGTATTATTCAAAAAGATAAGACGGTTACGCCCTTGATTCTTTGTACGATCAATCGAATAATGCATCATATTGATTACTTGTTTTAAAGTATCCCCTTCAAAATCAATATAGTCCGCAACACAAACAGACGCATTAATAACATATTGAATGTTATGATGTTTGAACGGTTGTCTTAGAATTCGTTGTAGCTCTGTTGGCTCACAAATCACTTGAGACTCAGTCACAATTAAAAATTGATCGTTCCCAATACGATACAAGTTGGATTTACCGCAATAGTCTAGAAGTGTCGTAGAAACATTCTTAAGCATATCTTCTACTGTATCTACACCAAAGATAAGATTCATCTTATTGAAATCGTCAATATCAATATAAATAAAGTGGAATCCAGTTAATGCTCGTTCCTTATAATCCGAATACAACCCTGACAAGTCTCTTAAACCCGTTAATGAATCAAAATGTAAATCTTTGTAATCATTCTTAACTACCATAATCTCACCGTCCTCTTTATCATTATTATATCAAAAATAAAGAATAATCCCAAAATATGTACTAAATAGAAGTGAAAACAAAAAAAAGACAAGATAACTTGTCTTTTGATTTTAAATGGTGCGGGTGACAGGAATTGAACCTGCACTCCTAAGAACTAGAGCCTAAATCTAGCGCGTCTGCCAGTTCCGCCACACCCGCACGTGGCTGGGCTAGATGGATTCGAACCATCGATCCCGGAGTCAAAGTCCGGTGCCTTAACCACTTGGCCATAGCCCAATATAATGGGGCGACTGAAGGGAATCGAACCCTCGAAATACCGGAGCCACAATCCAGCGTGTTAACCACTTCACCACAATCGCCATATACCTCTTTTCTACAAAGAGACTATATCTATTCTATTCAAAACAATGTTAATTGTCAAGAAAAAACGTGTATTTTTAATATTATTTTTTATTGAGCAAAGACTTATATAATTCCTCAGCTCGTAACCCGTAAGTTTGAGCTGAAAATTGTTCGATTTCCAAATTGGCTTTTCTCGTAATTTCATTCAAAATTATTGGATTATCGTAAATGGTATTAAAGGTAGTTAGAAACTCTTCTTCTGTATTAAAAGTGTATCCATTTCTTCCACTTTCCACTACACCATCTAAGTTACTGTCGTATCTTACAAGTACCGGACACCCCGAAGCTAGAGATTCACAATATGTTAACCCCTGTGTTTCAGTCATACTAAAATTCACAAAAAGATCTCCTACATGATAGTAAACAGGTATCTCACATGGAGGTACCATTCCGGTAAATACAATTTTATCGTTTAACCCAAGTTCTGTTACTAAGTTTCTAAAGTATCCTTCATCAGGACCTCCACCAACAATAAATAGTTTAACATTAGGTTTGTCAATTCTTGCAAAATTATTAATTAAGTCTTCTAATGATTTTTCACGACTAACTCGTCCGATAAACAAACAAACAAAATCATCCTTTTCAAATCCATATTTTAGCTTAATATCAATAAATTCTGATTTCTTAAAATTAATTCTTCTAAATCTTTCAATATAGATACCCGTTGGAATAACAACTGAGTCCTTTTTATAACCATACTCTATAAATCTATCTTGTACTTTTTTAGTAGGGAAGATTACTGCATCTGCACTACTAGCAAAACTTCTGAAATACCTTTTAGATAAAAATCTTAAAGATCTTGCAAAAGTTTTAGAAACAAAATGAACATACTCCTCATACATTGTGTGATAAGTATGTACTAGAGGTATCTTATACTTCTTCGCAACTCTTCTTCCTAATCTACCAACTGTAAATTCTGTATGACAGTGAATGATATCAAAATTATAGTCTTTAAACTGTTCTACTTTTCTTCTAGTGACTTTCCCAATACGGTATTCTTTTAACCCTTTCATTGGTAATCGTAACCCATTCATTCTAATGATATACTTCTCACTATTTTTAACGTCATCATGTTGGGTTGTAATTATATATACTTCATGCCCAAATTTTCGTAATTCATTCTCCAAAACATTAATTGAAACAGTTACACCACTTATAATTGGTGGATAACTATCAGTAAATATTCCAATTTTCATAATCAACTCTCCTATACTCATAACATTTATTTATGAGCGTATCAATTATAACACATATGAACACATAAGAAATGAATATTTTGTTAATTTTTAATTGTTAAATCAACACTCTTTCTTAAATTAATCGAATCAAAGTACAAATATTCTAACGGAATAAACTCGTCAATGAATCTTTTAAGCATACCCTCATTACTTCTATCTAATATGCGTTTTAACTGTGACTCCCTATCAATATCCATAAACACTGTAAAATCGTAATACGGTCTAAATTTCGGGTGTAAACAATACACACCTTCAACAACTACAATATCTTTTCTTTGAATACTCTTCCTTTTCTCAAGTAAACCTGTTTTACAATTGAATTTATTTGAAGTTATCTCCAAGTCATTGATATGGTGGAAAATCTCCTTTTCCATTCTCTCATAATCAAAATTACCCCCAGGTTCAGCTAATCTGGCTGTTGTCTTTCGTTCCTGTGGGAGAAAATAATCATCCACATGTACCACTGTAACATCATATTTTTCTCTTAAAAATTTTGCCAGTGTACTTTTACCTGCACCACTCGGACCATCAATCCCAATAATACATTTTTTATGATTCGCAATAAAATCTTCTAATATCTTTGTATTCATAATTATACCGATAACAAAATCAATAATTTTGATTTCGTTTTCCTTTCAAAATATTTCGCTTAACTTCGTGTTATAATAATGATGAGGTGATTTTATGAGTAAAGTAGTCGTACTAAACATCGAAGAGTATGATCTTGATTTAATATACAAAAGAATCAAATGGGGAATCAACGAATTAGGTGGTATCGAAACGTTTATTCCAAAAAACCAAAAAGTTCTTGTTAATCCAAATGTTTTAGTTGGTGTAGACCCTAAACTAGCAGTAACTACACATCCTGTAGTGTTTGAAGCAGTCATTAAAATTCTAGTTGAAAACAATTATAATCTTATTTATGGGGATAGCCCAGGTTACGGGAACCCTGATAAAGTAGTTGAAAAAGCAGGATTAAAAGCAGTTGGTGATAAATACAACATACCGCTTGCAGATTTTAGAAACGGTGTGACCGTACACTTTCCTGAAGGAATTATCTCAAAACAGTTTAAAATTGCTAACGCTGTATTAGAGACGGATGCGATTGTGAATATTGCTAAAATGAAATCACATGCATTACAACGAATCACGGGTGCAACCAAAAATCCATTTGGATGTGTTGTTGGCCACAACAAAGCTTTAATGCACGGTAGATTCTCCAATGCTTATAATTTCGCAGAAATGCTCATTGATCTTAATAAATACCTAAAAGTGAATCTACATATTTTAGACGGTGTTATCGCAATGGAAGGAAACGGTCCAAGAAATGGTACACCTACAAAAATGAATGTCATAATGATATCAAAGGACCCAATCGCGATTGATACTTTATTCTGTAAATTAATCAATTTAAACCATATAATCATACCTGTAATCACTTACGGACAAAAATACGGTTTAGGTAGTTATGAAGATATCGAAATTATTGGAGACGCAATCGAACCACTAATCAATACTAACTTCAAGATTGAAAAAACGTCAATCAAAGAAACAAAAGAACATCAATCACTATCCTTTTTAAGAAAACACGTGTTAAAAAGACCTTATATTATAGAAGATATCTGTAAAAAATGTGGTATTTGTGTTGAGGTGTGTCCTTTAGAAGACAAAGCTATCACGTTTAAAGATAACGATAAATCAAAACCACCAGTTTATGACTACAATAAATGTATTCGCTGCTACTGTTGTCAGGAAATGTGTCCTTATCACGTTATAGAAACGAAAACTCCAATACTTGGAAAAATCCTTCATGGAACCAAAATTATAAAATAGAAGCCACAATTAAGTGGCTTTTTCTATTCACTGAACCAACTAATCCCATACCCTTTCTTACCAACATGAATACTAAAGACAGGTCCTAAGTATTTTGTAAATGTAAGTTTGCTTCCTGGGTATTCAGCCAACAATAATTCTTTGATGCTTTCCGCAATCTCCAAAGAATTTTGCGAAGTCACGTAAAATGTAAGTTTTTTTCTACCTTCTAATGACTCTCGGATATTCTCTAATAAGTAATTGTGTAACTTTTTATACGTTCTTTCACTTTTAACAAGTTGTAATTTACCATCAATCACTTTTATAACTGGTTTAATTCGTAATACAGTACCGATGGCAGCACGGGCAACACTTAAACGTCCACCTTTAACTAAGCTAAACAAGTTTTCAACAGTAAACATTTGTCCAGAAGTTGAAATGATATTTGTGATTCTTTCAATAATTTCATCATTTGATTTATCTTGATTAATCATCTCTACTAGCTCGATCATAATCATCTCTGTACCATAAGCACATAGTTGTGTATCAAATAAATGAACAGAGTCCGGATTATCTAACATATTTTTAGCGAGCAATGCACTTTGATACGTTCCACTAATCGTACTTGAAAGTAAAACACAAAATATTTTGTCGTATCCTTCTTCTAATAATTTCTCATATTGTTGTAAAAACTCACCCGGTGCTGGTGCACTTGTTTTCCAGTGTGCTCCTTTGTCCTGACGATCAAAAATAAATGTTGGATCAACATCTACTTCTTTAAACGATTCCATGCCATCTTCAACATTTAAAGAAACCACTTTAACGTTGTTGTTTTGAATCATCTCTTCAGGGATATATACCGTACTATCAATTAACATTCCAAACTTTGCCATAATTTATTCTCCTTATTCACTACACCAAGAAACACCATAACCTGTAGTACCCAAATGTAAACTAAATACAGGACCTAAGTATTCATTGATTGTTATTTTTAAACTATCAAATGCATTCTTAATCTCAGTTTCAAGTAATGTTGCTTGAGCTAATGAGTTATGGCTTAAAATTCTAACATTTATCATACTAGAATTCTCAGTTGTCTCCTTAATCTTAGCAACAATCGCTTTAACTACTTTTTTATGTGTTCGTTCTGAATGATATAAATCCAATTTACCTTCAACCATTTTTATCAACGGTTTCACTCTTAAAACAGTCCCTACTAAAGCTTTTGCCTTACTAAGTCTACCTGATTTAGCAATGTGATGAAGGTTCTCTATCGTAAAGATCAACTCACTTGTACTAATAAGTTTCTCTAGTCTTGAAACAATTTCTTCATAACTGTTATTTGCCTCAATCATTTCTTGAAGTTCTAGTGTTAGCATTTCATTACCAAATGCTGCTAACTTAGACTCAAATAAATGAATAAACGACGGATCATCCAACATGTTTTTCGCGAGCATAGCGCTTTGATATGTTCCACTCAAAGGTTTTGCTAATGTAATAACAAATATTTTATCATAACCCTTTTTTATCATTTCTTCATAAATATGTAAAAACTCACCTGGTGAAGGTTGTGTAGTAGTTAATTTGTGACCAAACCCCATTTTATCAAAAACATACTTTGGTTCAACATCTAACTCTCTAACAACTTCATCATTATGCATAATATTAAGACTCGCGCGTCTTATATCGTATTTCTTAAATTCATCTTCGCTAAGATAAACTGTACTATCTACAACAATACCGAATTTCATAAAATCACTCCTATCTGATTATGTCAAAGATACATAGGAAGTGGAAAAAACTTCCTCCTAAGACAAATATATGCCATACAAAATGGGCATATTTAAATTTAGATAAATAAAATATCACACCAACTGTGTAACTAACCCCACCAATAAGTAGAAGCCAGAAGCACGATCCTAAATTCCCAATCACGTCGTCGTAGACAAATATAATACTCCAACCCATTAAAACATAAAGAGTTAAATGAACATACTTGAACTTATCAATCCAAATTGATTTGAATACAATACCAACAATCGTTATTGTCCAAAGTATAGCAAGCAAGATATAACCAGTTGTATTTCTAACAACCAAGATCATAAAAGGGGTATACGTTCCAGAAATTAATATGAAGATACTTGAATGATCGAATCTTTGAAACACTTTATATACTTTTTGCATTTTTTCAGGAAATGAATGAAACAATGTACTAGCCAAATATAATACAATCATTGATACACCGAAGACAATACTAGATATTATCTCACCCGTTGTACTTGAATTAACTAACAACAAAACAAGTGCTGTAATAGCAAACAATACACCAACACCATGAGATATGGCGTTTGCGATAAGTTCACCCAAAGAAGTTTTTTTCATTTTGTTTCACCCTTTCAGTAATTACTATAGCAGACAAAATACTTTACTATATCACACATAATAATTTACCACCGATTACTCTATCTGTCAAGGTAATTGCAAATGACAAAAAAAAGAACTCAAAGAGTTCTTATTTTACTACTTAAAAAAATGGCTTAACAACGGACTATAATCACTTTGTTTTGGATAAGTATCCTCATTAAACAAATTCACAGAAAACTCCCTAATCCTTCTCAACTTACTATGATTTAGTAGTTGTGGATAATCATCAAACATTCTTATAAATGTATGGAACCACAATTTATAGTCCTCGAATTTAGCAAACGATTTTACACTTTTATTCTTAATACTCCATGGTTTTAATCCAGCAAAATGTATCCCATAAAGTACATTAACTTTTGGATATCCGTTGAATGACGAATAACGGAGATCAATATTAGTCCACTTGCCACTTAGTTTTCTTGTTATATATTGCATTTCAGGCCAATTATATGTAGAGATTTCCTCTTGTACGTTCGGTAGAGCTAAATCGTCCATAACAGATTTATACAACTCCATTGTAGGTGTAAAAAGCATCACAGATGCATTAACACCCATGTTCTCTTTATCAAAATCGACGCGATCCGTTATCTCCTTCGGAAGTAACGTACCGTGAGGATAATCTTTAAAGATTTGATGCCAGTTCCATGTTCCATCTTTTTCTACAGAATCCGGAACAATATACTTACCATTTTGATACTCCATACAGTAGTCTTTCTTCTCATTAATAATTCCAGCTGGAGCATCCAAATCAAACAACTCATCATATTTTCTCAATGCCAATAAGTCACAATCGCAAATGATTATCTTATCATAATGTGTTCCTAAATCACCATCGTTTCCTAAACGAAATGCATTAAATCTTGAAAACAAGAAAGGTCTATCTTGTCTTTCATGTCTTCTTTCATGAGGAACATAAACCTCATCAATCAACAAAACCTTGTCAAATACTACCTCTAAGGCATCAATCGCTCGTTTTGTAATATTATCAGATACAATGCATACTAAATCATTCTCTGTTTTTTGCAGTCTTAAACTATAACCAAAAACCAATGCTCCTGGCAAATATGAATCATTTCTAATGATAAACGTTACAAATGCGTTTTTACTCATAAAATCACCCTTTGTTATGATATAATTGTATTATACAATAACTTAGAAGAATTGTGGTGATATATTGAACAAAAGAGAATTATATCGAGAGAAAAAAGAAGAGCAAGCCATAAAAGATGGTGTTGTATGTGTATGCAAACAAGTTACTGAGAGAAAAATAAGAAAAAATGTTCGTGCTGGTAAGAAGCGTTATATATCAATTAAACAAGCCACAGAAGCCGGTAGTGGCTGTGGTTTATGTCAACCATTAGTGGAAGACATTATTAACGATGAAAAAGAAAAACTGTGAATTTATTCACAGTCTTTTTTTTCGAAACTTTTAACAAATATTTTTACAATATTCGGATCAAATTGAGTTCCTGAGTTAGCAACTATTTCACTCAAAGCATCTTCTTGTGACATTGCTTTTCGGTATACTCTATCATGTGTCATCGCATCAAATGCATCAGCAACAGACAATATTCTTGCTAATAAAGGAATGTCTCTGTCCTTCAATCCTCTTGGATATCCAAAGCCATCCCATCTTTCATGATGACTAAGAATATAATTTGAAACAACAGCTAAGTTTGGTGTTTGCTGAGCAATACGATATCCAATTTCTGAGTGTGATTGCATTAACTTCATTTGCGTTTCTGTTAGTTTTCCAGGATACTTCAATATATCATCTGGAATTCCAATTTTACCTAAATCATGAAGCATACAGAACAACTCTAAATCTGCGTTTTCTTCACTTGATAATTCATAGTATTTAGCTATAGAACTGCAAATAGAATATAGTCTCTCTGCGTGTTCTTCGGTCTCATGACTCTTTTCATACAATGCAGCTTTCATTGATTCCAAAATACCACTATACATACTATCTTTTGTTAGCATTTTACGTTTATACATATTAACTTCTGCTTCTTTGAGGCTTTCAAAGATATCCTCTGTTTCGAAGCTTTTTATTCCATACCCCAAAGAAATACTTGGTAACAACCCGTTCACACGATAAGAGTCATCTAATTCTTCAAAAGATCTAATAATTCTTTTCATTACCAAATTGGCTTCATCATTTCCTGTTTTTGGTAAAAGTAGCACAAATTCATCTCCACCCCATCTACCAATAACATCTTCATCACGACACGACTGTTTCAGAACACGAGCAATGATTCTTAACAAATTATCTCCTGCTTCATGACCGAAAACATCATTTGTAATTTTCAATCCATTCACATCTCCCATAATGATAGAAAATGGTAATTGTCTTCTGGTATCTAGACGTTTAATCGTTTCTTCTAAAAAGGTTCTATTATAGAGTCCAGTTAAAATGTCATGATAACTCAAATACAAAATATCGTTTTCTCGTTTTTTTATCTCAGACAAATCAACTATTGTTACTACCTTTCCTAGATAATTACCCTGTTCATTATAAAAATCATCTGCAGTTAAATCAACATTCCAAAACATACCATCATGTCGATAAAGCAAACTATCTTTATTGTGATAATGAGATCCTTCTAGGTACTCAGAAACACTATTATCCTGATTGAAAAACTTGATAATTTCATCAATGTTTTCATTATAAACGTCTTTGAATGATAATCCAACTAGTTGACAAGCAGAATCATTCATCAGCATGATTCGTTTGCTAGCATTTAAGACAATAACACCTTCACTAATAGATGCAAAGGCATGACGTAAATAATCTAACTCTTCAATAAAATTATCTTGAACTTTTTCGACATCACCTATGGCTTTGTTTATACTAACATGATAATCATGTCCCATATATCTATAATATGTTAAGTGATTCCGTAATATCACAAACTCGTTCTTTTTATCCTTCACTTCTAACAATAACGTACCATCTATTTTTGAGTCTAAAAACTTATCTAATTTTTGATATGCAGAAGAAGATAATGTTTCAGCATGATTCAGTTCTATATCATCAATAGATATTCCCAAAAACTCTCGAAGTTGTTTATTCCTATATATAACTTTCTTATCCCTTAATACGACAGAATCATATTTCAAATTCTCGATATGCTTGTATATTTGTTTAATAAAAGGATCTTCTACAGTAAACTCTGTAAATGGCATTTCTTTTCTAACTGCTATATACATTTCACCATTATTCTCAATTGTAAATACTTTACATACAGAATCAACAGTCGGCTTAATAAAAACTTTATCGTGAGACTCTAATTTAGCAACAGTCTCGATAATCAATTGTTTCTCATGGTCAGAAAACCCTTCTTCAAATAACACCACTAAATTTTGATCAAGAATTAACGTTTCTGTAACATTTAAGAACATTAAATCATTAAATATCTTTTTTACATCTCCCATGACAATCTACTCCTCAAGTCTTTTTCCAAATACATTAACATTGTATTCTTGATTTTCATCTACTTTAATAAAAGTAAATGTGTAATTATTACCTAATATCGATATCTTAGAACTAACTTGTTTTTGTGCATTTAATGTCAATAAACAGTCGCTAACAAGTGAGTTAGATTTCGGGTCAAACACACTTACAATTTCAACTTTAAACTCACTTAGATTATCCTCTGTGATATCCTTGCCATATAGTTTTCCTACTTGTCCAGAAGAAGAGAAGTTAAATGCGATATCAAAATACTCATTCGCACAAGTTCTGTAATTATTGATGATTATCTTAAGTTTCTCTTCGACGTTTTTAAATTCAGAAACGTCTACACTATAACCTATAATACCAATATAAGTTCCATTGGAGTTAAAAAGAGGAATCTTACTTACTGATGTCCATGCTAACAAACTTTCATCCTTCACTTCAAAGGTGTAATCAATTTTCTTACGATTCTTAATCGCTATTTGATCGCTACTAGAGAACTCAAGTGCAATGTCTTTCGGAAAAATCTGATAGTCATCTTTCCCAATAATATCCGATAGAAGATTACTTGTATGAACTTCAAAAGTGGAGTTCACATACACATATCTACCTAACCTGTCCTTTACCCATATATCACTCGGAAATAGATCCATAAATCTACCCATAGTTTTATTCTCTTTAAACAAATCTGTAATATCTAAAAGGTTTGCTAAAACTACTTCTTCATCTAGATTAGTTTTCACTTTGTTATCATAATGGTAACTCATAAACTCTTTCTTTTCTGGGGAACCAAACATAACACTATAGTCACTAAACTTGATTACAGTAAAAGAAAAGAATCGAAACGCTCCATTCTTATGATAAATCTGACAAATAAAGTCTTTGGTAATCTCCTTGGAGTAAGAGATATCAAAAAATATAGATTTGTCAGTTGGTAAGATGAAATCTAAAATTGAAACATACTCAACATCCTCTTTTTCATAGCCTTGTAATGTTAAAAAATAATCATTAACTCTAACAATCTTCAAATCATCATTCAATAACAATACAACCCCGTTAAAATTTGTAGTATCAAATAAATAATCAACATCAAACATATTAACCCTCCTTTACCCTGTTACTCTAATTATAACAAAAAAAGCCTATTTTCAAAGAAAATACATTATGTGTATACTTTGAATAGGCTTTTTACTATTATAGACTATCTAGAATCCCAGTTGTAAATCCATTCGCTTGCTCGCTCGCTCCAGATAACAAATCAAATACTTCTTGATTAAATTCATCAATTTGAGTTTGATTAGATAATCCAGGGATGTTTATTTTTACGTTCATAACTGCACCTACAAGCCCTGTATGAAGCATTAACATACTCACTCCTAAGTCACTCAAACAATTTTTGTTACCATTTGCTTTAATCACATCTAAAAGATTCATTGCTTTACGACAAAGTTTAGCCACACTTAGAGGGACCTCGATTGCTACTAATGTAGCTTCTTCAATTGCCTTCTTACGTTCTATTTTTTCTTCATCGGTCTCTTTTGGTAATCTAAAAGCATTCATAATTAGATTAAATGCATCGGTATCTTTATCTACAAGAATTACCAAATCATTCTTTATTACTTCAAGGTCAGAAAGCGCGTTATTGAAGTTCATAATCGTTTCTGCATCTAACGCTTTAAATTTCTTCTTACCTACCGTTAAATGTCCAACCATTCTAGATAGAGATGCTCCAATACTTCCTGCCAAAGCAGCAACACTTCCACCACCCGGAGCTGGACTTTTTGAGTCTACTTCATTAACAAAATCCAAAACACTTAATTCAATTAATTTCATATTTACACCTATACAATTATCTCTCTATTTTTTACTACTAACTTTCCTTCTTTAAACACATCTTTGGTGTGGTTTACCCCAAAGTGGTACAAACAATACTCAAAGTTGTCAGCATCCATAATAACTAGGTCTGCTTTTTTCCCGCGTGCAATTGTCCCTATCTCTTCTTTTAACCCCAAACTATATGCAGGATTAATTGTGGAAGCAACAAGCACTTCATTTGGAGTCATACGTAACTTATTAGCTGCCATTTGCATTGCTAATTGATAGTTCTCACTAGGACAACTACCAGGATTATAGTCGCTGGAAATTGCAACAATACACCCTTCATCAATCAATTTTCTTGCAGGAGCAAAATCCTGATTCAAGTAGAATGAAGTACAAGGTAATATATTCGCTACTGTTTTTGAGTTTGCTAATTTCTTAATGTCTTGATCTTTAATAACCATTAGATGATCAACACTCGAGGCTTGTAGTGATGTAGCCAAACCTACTCCACCTAACGATTCGATTTCGTCACTATGTAGACGAAGATGGAATCCTAACCCCTTTGCCTTTGAAAGTATTCTCTTTGTATCTTCTAAATCAAAGACATGGTCTTCGCAAAATACATCGCAACTTTCTGCAAGGTTTTTTGCTTTAATAACTTCTAAATCTGATAGAATGCTCTTTACATATTCTTCTTTATTAATCCCAACAGGTACCGCATGAGCACCCAAATAAGTTGTGGATATTGTAACCGGATGAGTTGCATTCAATGTCTTCATAACCTCTAACATCTTTAGTTCAGTTTCCAAGTCTAATCCATATCCGCTCTTTGCTTCAATCGTGGTTACACCAAAAAGTAACATTTCATTAAGTGACTTTTTCGCTTTATCATAAAGTTCATTAAAACTTGCTTCTCTTGTTGCTTTAACAGTTGATAAAATCCCTCCACCTTGTTTTAAAATATCTAAGTAAGGAATACCTTCTAATTTCTTTTTAAACTCATTCTCTCTACTACCACCATGAACCAAATGAGTATGAGCATCAATTAATCCAGGAATACATACTTTACCCATTGCATTATGAAAATAAGTATTGTCATGAACATATTTGTTATAGCTTCCTTCACCATAATCAACAATCAAACCGTCTTTGATAGCAATATAGGCTTCATTAATAGCCTCAATTTGATCCATTTCATGACCTCGATGCAATAAAGATCTATGCGGTGTTATTAATTCACCAATATTATATATTATTGTATCTGCCTGCATTTAATACCTCCTATATATTTGCTTCTATTATTTTTTTAATATCAAAATCTCTAAAACCAATATATTTTATACTTAACTCTGTAATCTCTTCTAACGTAAGATTCTCTTCTAACGTTTTCCCCTCACAAGCCAAATAATATTTTAGTGAATTTATAAGTGCCTTCTTAGGTATTAACCCAACTAGTTCACAACTAGGAACATTGATTGGATAACGCTTGGCCTCCATTTTTACCGTTTCCAAAATACGATAAATAGGGTTTTTAGTATAATCTAAAATATTCATAGTTACTTGTGTATGTCCTCTTGAATCTAAGAAAACTGGTCCAGCTTGAATATGTCGGAATCCACCACTACTGAAACGAATACTTCTAGCAATACTACCCGCACGCTTAGTATCTTTATCATCTAAATCGATGTTATAAGCGATCAAAGGAATACGAGCTCCAACACCAATTACACCAAAAGTAGGATGTATTTCGCGTTTACCATAATCAGGAATCCATTTATCTAACTTGATTTTTTCCTTCATACCTTCAAACTCACCTTTTCTAATAGTAGGTAGTTTGACTCTAGATTTTTGATTTGCTGCTTCAGCATACATAAAGATAGGAATATCTAATTCATCATTGATTCGTTTAGCGACAGTATTTGCGTAAACGACACATTCATCCATAGTAACGTCTTCAATTGGTATAAAAGGGATTACATCAACCGCTCCCATTCTAGGATGTTCACCACTTTGATGATTCATATCGATAAGTTCCATACACTTCTTCGTAAACGGAATCAAAGCATCGATTATTTTTTCAGGGTCTCCTAATAATGTTACTACAGTACGGTTATAATCCTTGTCTGGTTCATAACTTACTAAATTGAAGCCTTCTTTGTTCTTTAATACACTTACAATTTCTTCAACTTTATCTAAATCTCTTCCTTCGCTAAAGTTAGGAACACATTGAACTATTCTCATTATTTACCACCTTTTCTATAGTTTTGCTTAACCAATTTTGAAATCATAGTTTCATCTGTTATATACGGGATTGTTATAATACTTTCGTTATCCATTTCATTGAAATCATTTGCGGTTTCAATTGCATGTTTATTTCTTGCCCAAGCTCTTCTTGAAACTCCTCCAATAACATCAAATATCATCGCAGAACTTAATATTTCATCAACTCTTAAAGAACCATCTAGTACCATACCATAACCACCATTAATAACTTTACCGATACCAACTCCACCACCATTATGTAGAGCTACCAAACTCATTCCTCGTGATGCGTTACCTAAAGCAACATGAGTAGCCATCTCACTCATAACATTTGAACCATCTTTAATGTTTGACGTTTCTCTAAATGGAGAATCAGTTCCACCAGTATCGTGATGATCTCTACCAAGCATTACCGGTCCTATTTCATTATTTCTAACCATTTCATTGAACTTTAAAGCAATTTTTAATCTACCGTAAGCATCTTGATACAAAATTCTTGCTTTTGTTCCAACAACAAGTTTGTTTTTCTTTGCATCTTTAATCCAGTTATAGTTATCCAAATCCTGGAAACGTCTATCTTTATCAATACAAGCCATCGCAGCTTGATCTGTCTTATCTAAATCATCATCTAATCCGCTTAAGCATACCCATCTAAACGGTCCATATCCGTAATCAAACAAGATTGGTCCCATAATATCTTCAACATAACTTGGCCAGATGAATCCATCAATATCGTTAACCCCATTTTTACAAATCTCAGTAATCCCACTATCATAAATAGCTTTCATAAAACTATTCCCGTAATCAAAGAAATAAGTACCCTTACCAGCAATTGCTTTAATTGCTTCATAATGACGTTTCAATCCTTGATTTACCAAGTCAATGAACAAATCCTTATCTTCTGATAGTAGTTTTGTTCTTTGCTCAAAAGAAACACCAACAGGACAATATCCACCTTCATAAACAGCATGGCAACTAGTTTGATCACTTAATAAATCTATATGAATATTTTCTTCAACAGCGTACTCTAATAAATCAACAATGTTACCAACATATGCTATCGCTTTTGCTACACCTTGTTTCATAAACTCACTTGCTTTATTAAATGCTTCAAAAGGAGTATATGCAATATATGAAACCCAGCCCTGATCAAATCTGGTATCAACTCGGGATTTATCAACTTCAGCAATAATCCCAACACCACCACTGATTTCCACTGCTTTTCCTTGTGCACCACTCATACCACCTAATCCAGATGTTACAAATAGTTTACCTTTTAAGTCATCTTGCTCAGCGATTCCAAGTTTAGATCTTCCGGCATTTAATAGCGTACTATAAGTACCGTGAACGATACCTTGAGGACCGATATACATCCATCCTCCTGCTGTCATTTGTCCATAACTAGCAACACCTAATTGGGCTGCTCTATTCCAGTTTTCAGAATCATTGAACTGTCCAATCATTAATCCATTAGTAAGGATAACACGAGGACTTAAAGGGTTTGATTTATATAATCCCATTGGATGTCCACTCATTAAAACAACAGTTTGATTATCTCTTACTTCCTCTAAATACTTTTTAACTAAATGATACTGCATCCAGTTTTGTAACACTCTCCCCGTTTCACCGTAAGTTACTAATTCATACGGGTATAGTGCAATCTCAAAATCAAGATTATTATCAATCATAACTTGGAATGCTTTCCCTTCAGTTATTGTACCTTTATATTCTTCAATTGGTCTACCATATATTCTTCCTTCAGGTCTAAAACGGTAACCATATATTCTCCCTTTTGATAGTAACTCATCTAGAAACTCCGGAGCAAGTTCTTCGTGCCACTCACTAGGAACATATCTTAAAGCGTTTTTTAGAGCTAGTTCAGTTTCTTGTTCAGTTAAAACAAACTCTCTTTTAGGTGCTCTTCTTATTCCTTCAATAAACTCTTTTTTACTAGGTAGTTCTTCAAAGATATCTTTTAATGTAAAACTTTTGATTTTTTCCATTACTTCACCTCTTCAAAAATTGATTCATATAATTCACCTGTTGTAAACAATTCTTCAACAGCATGAATACTCTTATACATAATTACATCTTCTTCTATAAATGGAATATGTTCTCTAATTTTATTATAAGCCTTAGATGTCAAACATCCTAATTCATTTCCATTTCCAAGATCTATAGCCTGGCATGCAGTGAACATTTCCATAGCAATAACTTTGCGTGTATTCTCCAAAATCGAATACGCTTTTCTAGCTGCAATCGTTCCCATTGAAACATGATCCTCTTGATTTGCGCTACTTGTAATACTATCTACACTAGCTGGATGAGCCAATACTTTATTCTCACTTACAAGAGACGCAGCACTATATTGAACAATCATAAACCCACTATTTATTCCTGGTTTCTTCACTAAGAAAGCTGGTAACCCATTACTCAACTGTGGATTTACCATTCTCTCTAATCTTCTTTCAGATATGTTTGCAAGTTCAGCAATCGCAATTCCCAAATAATCAAAGACTAATGCCAATGGTTGTCCGTGGAAATTACCTGCAGAAATAGCAATATCATCATCAGCGAAAATAATTGGATTATCAGTTACAGCATTCATTTCAATTTCAACCTTACTCTTAACATAGTCTAACGCATCAAAAGTTGCTCCATGTACTTGAGGTGAACAGCGAATACTATAAGCATCTTGCACTCTCTCTTCTCCTTGACGAGTAATGTTCTTTGAACCCGATAAAATATGTCTTACTTCTTTAGCAACTTCAATTTGTCCAGCATGTCCTCTAACTTGATGAACGCGATCATCATATGCATCAATAATCCCGTGTAAAGCTTCCATAGTTAACCCTAAGCTAATATTTGCCAGTTTACTCAATCTAATCGCATCATAAACTGCAAAGCCACCAATACTTGTCATCGCCTGAGTACCATTGATTAAACTTAATCCTTCTTTTGCTTCTAAAAAATCAATTGCTTTTATACCAGCTTTTTTGAATGCTTCAACAGTATCCATTCTAGCTCTTTGATAAAAACATTCCCCTAGTCCAATAAGTGGTAAACTCATATGAGATAACGGTGCTAAATCTCCACTAGCTCCTAAACTACCCTTTTCAAAGACAACAGGACAAACATTTTTATTTAACATCTCTACCAATTTATTTAAAACACAAAGTCGAATTCCACTATTACCTCTAATTAATGCATTAACACGAAGTACCATCATACCCCTTACAACTTCATCAGATAAAGGTTGTCCTACTCCACAGGCATGACTTTTCAATAAGTTTTCCTGTAGTCTAGAAACGTCCTCTTTACTTACAGGGACATCACTAAGTTTTCCAAATCCAGTGTTAATTCCATAAACAGGTTTTTCACTTTCAACAACTTGTTTCACATATTCTCTAGCCTTATTCACCAAAGCTATTTGTTTATCACCTATTTTTACCTCTTCATTAAATCTTGAAATCCGAATAAACTTCTCTAAATTCAATCCATTTCCATTTAATATAATCATCTATATTCACCTCAATTATTATTGTAACTTGATTATACAATAATGAAAGCGATAACAAAAGAAAATAATGGCTTATTATAGCGATTTACAGCGCTAAAGTGCAGGGTTACCTAAATAAAAAAACACATCGTTAGATGTGCTTTACATATCTTTTACAACTTCATAAACTGTAGGCATAACTTGGTCCATCTTACAAATCTTAAAATCAGACCTTCTAACACAAATGATACTCGTCATACCTTTTGCCTTAACTTCACCTTTATCATTCTTAATCACGTGTTCAAACACGAGCTTAACTTTTGATTTTTCAAACAGTTTCGTTTCACAGTAAACAGACTCACCAAGTCTGATACTTCTTAAATAAGTACAGCTAACATCTCTAACAGGGAATATATATCCACCAGCCTCAATGTCATAATAGTCCACACCTAGTTCTTTTAAAAATCCCGTACGTGATTGCTCAAAAAATGTAAAATAATTGGCATGGTATACCACTCCCATTTGATCACTATCACTATATCGTAATTCAATGTTTCGTTTATATATCACAGTATTCCTCCTATATCATTGTCCAAAATTGAAAATACACCCAGCTAATTTGTCATAGTTTTCGAATGACTGTGATGATTTCTCACCTAATTTTTTTGAATATAGAGGTGTATATGTTAACATTCCATCAAAGCGACTAGATTCCATGATAGTAATTCTAGAAACCTCAATCTCCTCATCAAAGAAAGGTAATCGAGAAGTAAACCCAAAGTCATTAAAGACTACTTTTTTACCAATTGTTACATGTGGTCTAAACTTTCTTAACTCTGGTGCAAAACCAGCTTCATTACTAACTCTATCGGTTAGTCTGTGTAATTTCATAATACTATCTTTCCCCTGAGTAATCCCTACCCAAACAATATTGGTGCTCTTTTTATTGAAGAAACCAATATCTCCAATCTTCATAGAAAAAGGTGAGCTGTTTTCGCAGATATCATCAACACATTGACATAACTTCTCATACTCACCATTATAAATATTACCCATATATTTGACAGTTAGATGGAAGTTATCGTAGTGTGTAAAATGACCGTTATAAGCAGTTAGCTTTACGATATCTTGTACATCTTTCAAGTATCTTTTCACATTATCTTTAAACTCGATTGCTATGAATACTTTCATTGTACCACCTCACTATACAATAATATTATATCAAAAACAGAGAATATTTGCAGTAAATTGTTGATAAAACACACCACCGATCATTCAAATATATAAAGTATTTAATAATTTTATTATTGCCCAAGGTGCTTTATACTACCCAAATATTACTCTTATAATATTTACAGTTATCCTTAAAACTGTGTGAAACATAATGTTTTTATAGTATAATCACAATGTAGGAGTGATTAAAATGAAGAAGAAAAACCAGATTTATATAATACTTAGTTACATATTTTTCATACTTCCACCATTTATATGGGGTTTAGTAGAAATATATAGAAACAGCAGTTCAATAGATGTTCATATTATAAGTTTAATAGTCAATTTATTACTCTATGTCTTATTAGTTTCCGTTTTAGCTGTACTGATTTTGCAGAAAGTTATAGAGTTTCCTTCAAAACAGGAACAGAAACACCTATTGTTTGGACTGATTGGAAACACGACAATATATTTCTATACATTTCAAAACTTTATGAGGATAGATGATTTTATCACAGTTTACTTAATATTAATTATCATCTTGTCCGTTTATTACATTTTGTTTTCTAGAAAATTTAATCCGTTAGAATTATGGATCTTAGCTCCCACATTTCTAATAATTGATACAATCCACATACTATATACAGGTTGTGGCTTTGTCGAAAGTTATTCTTGTTATTATCATTCTACTCCTGACACATTCTTATATATTCTTTATTCAGTGATAATATTATTATCGATTGGTTATTACATCTATAAAATAGTACGATTAAATGCTTTTTCAATTCTGAAATACATCAATATTGCTTTGGTCACTATGATATCCATTGTATCTCAGAGTTTCGATTTCTGGGATTCCAAACTAATCGGTACAATATTTATTGCAACTCCATTTTTTATCATTATTGATTTCATTGTATCAATAGTAAACAAAACATATAGCCATAAAACACTGATTTTCTACATAAGAACAACTGTCATAATGGGAATTATGGTGTTTGTTGGTTCTATGGATTTTCTTTATGGTGAAGCTGGCTATGAGTTCTTAGGAATAATGGTTGCCGTCATATATAGTTCTCTTACTATAAACATCCTATCAAGTATATTGAAGGTTAGCACAACCAAAAAAGGCATTTCCTGGTCTACACGAATTAGTCTAATTGACAATTCCGATATCGATAACGAATTACATTTGTTTGATGAGATCATTTTAATCAAAGAGAACCAACTATACTTTGCATCATACGTTAATAACGAAGTGTCGTCTTACCAATTGGTAGAAACTTTAGAAACAGAGCATATTAAAGAGGCATATCTTACACCATTAAGTGATGAACTAACGAAGTATATTCCAATAATCGAAACAGAACTTAAAAAACTAAACTATTACCAGCTAAAAATTACTAGTAAACAGAGATTAGATTTCTTACTTGAAAGATACTATATATTTATTAAAGAAGATAATCAGTATATCTACATCAAAAAAATATAAAAAAAGGACTAAAGATACTACAACCTGTCAAGGAGACAATGTAAATAAAAACTTAATATTGTAAAGCGAAATTGATAGGTGAAAGCCATTTAAGGCCTTTCTGAATACGTTCGGTATTATACCACTGAACGTATTTTTTTATTGCTTTTCTTGCTTGTTTCCGTGTTATCTTGCCTAAAGGATATAAGTGTTCCTGTTTCAGTTGTGAGAACCAGTTTTCTATGGGTGAGTTTTCCCAACACGCTCCCTTACGGGACATACTTCTTGTATAACCTTTTCTATTAAGAAGATGCATATATTTTAAACTGAAGTATTGCGATCCTTGATCTGAGTGGATTATTCCGTTTCCTTTAGGTATCTTTTGATTTGATTTAATAACTAAGTCGACATCATTTCTATTAGACATAGAATATGATATAATTTCATTGTTAAAGAGATCTTTAACTGCTGATAGATGTAACCATCCATCAGTACATTTTATATAACTTACGTCAGTTGAAAGCTTGTGGTGAGGTCTCTCTGATGTAAAGTTATTGTCTAGAAGATTGGGTGCCATTTGTAGATGGTTCCCTTTTTTCTCGCCTTTTTTATTCATCTTAGGCTTTCTAACTCTTGCCACACATGATAATCCGAGAAGGCGTAGATATCTCCTTACCTTTTTATGATTAAATACGATTCCTAAGTGTTGCCTTATTTCCTGTGTTAATCGTTCTACTCCATATTTTCTCTCTAATCTATTATGCTCTTCTGATATGATTATTGCGTCCTCTATGTTGAAGTTGTTGGCGATAGGTTTCCCTTTCTTTTCTCATTTGTAAAATGCTTGTCTATGTATTTCGAACACATTACACATGTACGTTAAAGGATACTTATCTCGCATTTGATCCATTATTTGATACTTCTCTATTCTCGTTGCCTGGAACGGATTTCTTTCAGAAGAGCGAAAGACTTTTTTAAGAACTCATACTCCATTTCTTCTTTTGTCCTGCGATCTTTTATTGTTCTTTTGTTAATGAATAAAGTACCTTCCTTGTATCTTTTAACCCAAACATGAGTTGTACTCCTTACGATTCCGTGCTCCATCTCTATTTGCTGTAATGTTTTCTTCTTTAGTAATCTCTCTTCAATAATAAACTGCTTAAACTAATTTGAATATTTAGCCATAATAAAAATACCTCCAAAGTTATTCATGATAGTTTCATTTTATCATGTCTCCTTTAGAGGTATTATAATCAAAGTCCTTTTTTATTTGTACATATTTCCAAACTCATTTAATTTTCCATTATTATCATAACTAATAAAATAATTCTCTATAAATGTTTTATTAACTGGATTAGATACCAAGAATCCAAAGTGCAACACTTTTTCAGTGTATGTGGAAATAAAGGCAAGTCTAGCTGCTTCTAAATCATCGAGAGTTACATTTGATTCTAACCCATAATTATTCAAAGAAATATCACTTTCAACAATATCACCAGTGATCATTTTATAAGCAATAATCTTACCATATCCATTTCTTTGAATTGACAAATCATAATCATCCAAGGTTCTACCAGCGCTCAAAAACAGTTGATACTCTCCTGAATTATTAACAAGTTGTGTCCACCCATCAACACTTAGAAGATTCCAAGTTAACTCACTTTCAGTATCTTTCTTACTAAAAATATTTACGTCATATTTAAGTACTCTGTGTCCATTATCAAATACTTTCACACGGTAATCCTCTAGTTCATTATCTTTAATGTCATAAGATACAAAGCTATTATGTTCATGGAGATAAAGTTCTACAGTCTCTCTAGTATAATCACCATAGTCATCAAAGAATCCCTTATATTTGAAGTATTGTTGATTCTCAAATGAGTTATATATGTATGTATAAGTCATTGTCTTAGGTATATATTCAACTTGTTCAATATGAGACCCTTCATGTACACTTAACTTTTGTTTTAGTAACACGGTATCAGATTTCAAATCTAAAGTGGTGCTATATTTCTCCATATATAATTTTTGATTTAGTTCTTTAAGTACATAATATTGTCGTATCGCAATATCCAAATCCTCAAAGTATTGATAATAATCAATCGTGATTACTTTATCAATACTAGTGACTTTTAACATCGCATTGTAATCAACCAAATCATAGTAATTGTCGTAGTTAAACTCGTTAATTGTCTCCAAATACTTAGATATATAATCAAGACTAGAAAAAGCATCAAAGTGAGTAGAATATTCTAACTCAACATTATAAGTGCTTTTATTCATATAATTAAAGAAATCATCTTTCACATAATACTCGCTAAGTTCAACATCATCAAGTTTCTCATCATGCAAAGCATCTGTTACTTCGTTATAAGTTGTATATCGTTCAATTTTAGTAATAAGTACATCTTTCTCTGCTTCGCTTAAATAATCACTTTCACAACCGCTCAAAGTAAATACTAAAGTTACACAAATAATTAATAGCCATCTTCTCATAAAAAAACACTCCTCGTATTCTACTAAATCTATTTTACCATAAAAGATGGGTTATTCGGTTTCTATTTAAAATAAAAAGACACCTTCTATCAAATCGATAGAAGTGTGTCTATTTGTATTTTTTTACTACGATAAGATCATCTCTTTGATATCTTCTTCAACAGTTGAAACCGTTGATAGTCCGAATGTCTCAACTAGGAAGTTAGCTACATTTTCACTTAGAAATGCAGGAAGTGTAGGGCCTAACTTAATATTTTTCACACCTAGGTGCAATAATGCTAACAGTACAATCACAGCTTTTTGTTCATACCATGCAATGTTATATGCTATTGGTAAATCATTGATATCACATTCAAATACTTCAGCTAATTTTAATGCTATAACAGCTAAACTATATGAATCATTACATTGTCCAGCATCTAAAACACGAGGAATTCCGTTAATATCACCAAGATTTAATTTGTTATATTTGAACTTGGCGCAACCGGCAGTAAGAATAATTGTATCCGATGGAAGTTTTGAAGCAAATTCTGTGTAATATGATCTCTTAGTGCTACGACCATCACAACCAGCCATAACAACAAACTTTTTAATGTCTCCATTATTAATGTTTTCGACTATAGTACCAGCTAATTCTAATACTTGATCATGAGCAAATCCACCAATAATTGTTCCTGTTTCAATATTTGTTGGTGCTGCAGTTGTTTTTGCCATCTCAATAATTTCAGAAAAGTCTTTTTTACCATTTACAACTGGAATGTGTTTGAAACTAGGATGTCCACTATTACCTGTCGTAAAAACTCTATCAATATATGATGCATCAGTTTTCGGTGGTACTATACAGTTTGTTGTAAATAGTACAGGTCCATTGAAACTTTCAAATTCTTCTTTTTGTTTCCACCAAGCATTTCCATAATTACCGTACAAGTGCGAGTATTTGTTTAGTTCAGGATAGTAATGAGCAGGTAACATTTCACTATGTGTATAAATGTCAATTCCAGAGTCCTTAGATTGTTCTAGTAGTTCTTTAATATCATGTAAATCATGTCCACTAATTAAAATCCCAGGTCTTGTTCCCACACCAATATTCACATGAGTAATTCTAGGTTTCCCATAAGTTGTTTTATTGGCATTATCCAATAATGCCATACCTTGAACACCAAATTTACCCGTCTCGTCTACTAAAGCAATATAATCACCTAACGTTTTCGAGTCGTCTGCTAAAGCAACTAGTGCTCTTCGTGTAAATGAAAGGATTTCTTCATCCATATAACCTAAATTGTGTGCATGAGAATGATATGCACTTAGACCCATTAATGCGGTCATTACAATTTCTCTAATACTTCTAATGTCTTCATTTTGTGTACTTAGAACCCCAACAGTTAAAGCTTTTTTAACGATATCTGCTGATACGTTAACTGCCCAAGTAGTAATATCCTCATTTAAGACAGTATCCAGATCTTGTTTTAGACCTTCTCTTATTGCGATAGCTTCTATAACAGCATCTTTGAATACAACATCATCAAAGTTTGCATTAGTTATAAGTTTAAATAGACCTTCCATAATAAACAAATCAGCTGTCAAAGTATCTTTACCTTGTTTATTCGCTTCTTCAGCTACTATTGCCAATCCTTTTAACGAGTATTTGAACGCGTCCATATAAGATGCTAACAAAGGTGTTTTTCCACACACACCCATAATTTCACAACCTGTATTTCGTGCAGCTTCTTGACATTGATAACAAAACATTTTTCTTTCCATATTAATCTCTCCTTAAACTATATTTTCACCAGTATAATAACTTAAACTACAAGTTAACACTGTGATTGAAATCACGAAAAAAAAAAAGTAAAAAATAAACTTCATATGTATTATATTAGCAAAAGGAGGAAGACTAATTGCTTATACATCAAAAAATCAAACTAAACCTAAACCCAATAGAAAAAGAAATCCTAGATAATCAACTTAAATTGTGCATAAAACTATCAAACTTAATACTTGAATCATTCTACAATCATGAAAGAGAAGACTTTATGTTTGGACATATTGTAAGTGTGACCTTCCTTAAAAAAGTACAGCACAAGATACTGAACGAACATCCCTACTTTAAAATAATCCACATAGACACACTAGATCGAATAATATACAAACTTAAAAAAAGTATAGAGACATCACTAAAAAGAACGAATTCTTTACCTAAATACAAGCAATCCAGAAAAAATTCATTCCTTTTATATTATCTAGGTTCAACCCTATCGAGTAATATAATCAATAAAAGTATAGAAGTGCCTCTGGGTTTTGTACTAAGTAATAATACTCCTATGCAACTGAAAATCAATTGTAAACTTAGTTCCAGGATTCACAAAAGAGAAAATTCAATAATTTCAAACTATGAAATTGTAAAAAAGTACAACCACTACTTTCTTCTTGTGTGTATTAACAAGAGAAATATTAAATCGCGCGAAAAAACTGGGAAAGCAATCTCAATTGATCCAAATCACAAAAACTTTTTTGTAGGAGTAGACAGCGAGGGAAAAAGTATTGAATTTCAAAATTTGTATCAATTAAAGTATTTTGACAAAAGAATTGATGAAGTGAGATCAAAAAGAGATAGATGTTCAAAAAAGTCGAAATCATATCTTACATTAAGTGGAACAGAACACCTTATCCCATCTAAAAGATATGAAAGAATGAATAACATTTTGCTAGAGTTATATCATAAAAGAAACTCACAAATAACTCACGCCCTTTATTCTATAGCCAACTATTTGGTGCAAAACTATGATCAAATAGCAATCGGAAATTATACTCCTACTTCTAGAAACATAAAATATCGTGAAATGAGAAGGAAAATGATAAATCAAACAATCATCTCAAGGCTTCGCGATACTGTGAAATATGTTTGCCAGAGAGATGGTAAAAAATATATTTTGGTAAATGAAATGTTCACAACTGCAAAATGCTTTAATTGCGGTAACCTGGTTAAAAAAGATCCAGAAATCAGGATTTTCACTTGCGATAAATGTAAAAGAGTAATTAATAGAGATATTAACAGTGCTATTAACATAGGTATCAAAGCAAATATATTGTCTCGCCAGGACTATGTTGACTTGGATTTATCATTGCCAACATATGCATTAAGTTTCAATTTGCAGAAGCAAAAAATAGACTTTTTGAAATTAAAAGGGTAGTTAAGCTATCTATCTTAATTAATTAACTAACTAATTAAGAATGGTAACGGGCGGGTTCGAACTAACATAGGAAGTCCCCACCACAAAAAAAGAAGCTTTTGGAGTAAATCCAATAAGCTTCTTTTATTATTATTTTTGGCAGGGGTGTACGGGATCGAACCGTAGTAGACGGTGTTGGAGACCGTTGCATAACCATTTTGCTACACCCCTAAAAAAAATGGTGGGAGGGGACGGATTTGAACCGCCGAACCCTAAGGAGCAGAGTTACAGTCTGCCGCGTTTAACCACTTCGCTACCCGCCCAATTAAACCACTACATCAGTAATGCGCTTTTATATTATAGCAAAGGCCATTTTAAAAATCAATACCTTTTTAGAAAAACCCTTTGTTTACTTAATTGGCATTGTAAATATCCTCTTAAAAAAAACAAATGCTTTAATATAGACAACTTCTTTTTAAAACCCTATAATACAATTAGTTTAAAGAAGGAGAAGTATGATGAATCATTATTATACTAAGTGAATTATGAAAACAATTGAACGATATGAAGAAATCAATGATATTATACAACAAGATTTTGTAATGTTAGTTGCAAAATCTCACAGTTGCTCAGCATGCGAAACGGTATATAACACTTTAGAACAAAACGTACCAAATATCAGTGAAATAGATACTTATGCAGTCTATATCGATGATATGGACAAATTTAGAGGAGACCATGTGATATTTAGTGTGCCAACAGTTCTAATTTTTAGTAATGGAAAAGAACTATTAAGAGAATCTAGATACATCGACTATCATAAAGTATCTAGATTAATAAGTATGTACAAATAATTAATCTCTTAGAAGTATAAATTCACAATATTTATAGTATACTATTAACAAGAGGTGACATAATGAAAATTGCAATAATTGCTCATGACAAGAAAAAAGATGAAATGATAGAATTCTGTATCAAACACAAAAATGTCTTAAAAACTCATCAGTTATTCGCGACAGGGACCACTGGTACAAAGGTAATGGAGCACACCGGATTAATCATTCATTGTTTCAAAAGTGGACCATTGGGTGGAGACCAAGAGATTGGTGCACGTGTTGCAAATGGCGATATTGATCTAATTTTATTTTTTAGAGATCCCTTAACTGCACAACCACACGAACCAGATGTTAGCGCATTATTTAGACTTAGTGATGTTTATAAAATACCACTTGCAAGCAATATTAACACTGCAGAAATGTTTTTCAAGACACTAAAATAAAAATACAAGCAATTGCTTGTATTTTTTTATGAGAAGAAATAGTTTGAAATAGCTTCTTCAAATCCCTTTTCTCTATTTAAATCAATTTTATTTAATCCACCTGATGATCTGTGTGCAATAAAATTAACCGCTCTTTCATTAAGATCTACAAAGACTTCATAATTTAACGTGTAATAGTTATTATATTCATATGCTATGTTGACATTTAAAGACTTGTTATCACCATAGCTGACATTAAGTTCTTCCAATTTCCCATGTAAATATTTGTCTGTTATTTCTGTAAAACTTGAGAATTTTTCCATTTTATATCCCTCTCCTTTTTAACATGACAATTAACCGTAGCTTCTCCAGATGCAGTAAGTGCAATTTTTACTAGAACTGGACCAGTTAATGCAAAGAATAGTACTGAAGCTAATATAACATTTTTAACTAGGTCTGCATAACCAACATTAACAACGTATAGTTCAGAATAAGCAGCTACACTAAGACCAATTGCGACTCCAGATTGTGGTAGTAAGCTAACCCCTAGATATTTCTTAACTTTTGGGGAAGCTTTTACTATGGTGCAACCAAGATATGCCCCGAAAAATTTACCAAACCCTCTACCTACTATATATAAGACTCCTACAATTCCAGCCGCGATTACAACCTTGAAATCAAGTTGTGCACCTGCAATAGTGAAAAATGCAATCATAAGTGGTGGTATGAAGAATCGGATTGTCTCTTCTTCAAGCACATAGCATTCCTTATTGATTAGATTAGTTACAACAGTTCCAGCAATCATTGGTGTTAAGATCGGTGATGCGCCTGTTAAGATTGCAGTTCCAACTGTCAACAAAACTGTAATAATGATAACATTTAAGTTTTTCTCTTGTCGATCACTGTTGTGAGAAATATATTTAACTGTTTTTCCGGAAACAAATCCAATACTTACACCTAAAACGATACTTAATCCAATCTCGATTAATGGCTCAGCTATCATATGCAAAAAACTCATTGCTTCTCCACCCGTTGATGCTAAACTTACAGAAATACTTAATAAAACACCAAACATGATTACTCCAACAGCATCATCTAATCCTACAACAGGTAATATAGTGTCTGTTAGTTCACCTTTTGTTCTATACTTTTTGATTATCATCATAATCGGTGCTGGTGCAGTGGCAGCAGCTACAGCTCCTAATACCAAGGCTACACTGATATCTACAAACCATATGGTAGCAAATATTACAACCCCTGTAGTGATTAAAGCCTGAACAACAGTAATTATAACAATCTTCATTCCTGATTGTTTAAGTTTTCCAAACCACAGTTCGTTACCCACTTGAAAAGCTATAAACCCTAAAGCTATATCTCCAACAATTGAAAAACTATCTAGTTCTTCAACACTAAAATATCCTGTAATTGGACCTAAAATCAATCCGGCAACCAAATAGCCTGTTACTGCAGGTATTTTAACTTGCTCAAACAATCTTCCTATTATCAATCCGGCTAAAACAATTATACCCAAGTTTATAATAATTATAGAAAACTCGTTTTGCATACTTTCTACTAATAAATGCATATATATCAACTCCTAAAAAATTAAAAAAAGTAACTTATAAATGTATATATAATAAATATGAAACCACGAAAAATTTTCACATTACTTTTTTATTCCACATTGAATTATACACCTACAAAAGTAAAAATCAAGAGAAATAAGTCAAGAAAAAATGACTGAACAGTCAATCGATGTCAGATAAGACTAAGACTGTGCCGTATTCCTCTAATTGAAAAAAAATTAAAAATATTCTATCATATTAATACGCCTTTACAAAGCCCTCTCTCAAGTGTGTATATAGTAACTTTACAAACAACGTACTACTCTTGTTATTGGAGCTGTTTATTGTTAACCTAATCCAAAAAATTTTAATACTAAATCTAGTTTTTATTGGTCAGTGATAATGCTTACATTTGATTGTCTGAACAATTATTTAATAAATCCATGTTCAAATACTTTCTCTTATTCAACTTTAGCTTATGAAAGTATGTTCATTTCCTTGACATAATAGTTATATAAAGGTAAAATTCTTTTATGTTAAGTGAAAGAAGGTATACTAATGGACGTAACCAAAAGAAAACACATTATAGTTACCGCTATGAAGCTATTCAACCAATCTGGTTTTCATGCAACACCTACTTCCAAGATTGCAAAAAAGGCGAAAGTCAGTGTTGGAACTCTATTCAACTACTTTGAAACAAAGGAATCTTTAATACATGCAATTTATGAGGACATCAAAGTTCATTCAAAATCTACATTCCTTGAATTGATTCACGAATGTAAATCTAATCATGATAATTTAAAGACTATGTGGGCTGCAGTGATAAAATGGGGTATTGAGAACCCAGAAGAATTTGAATATCTAGAACTATTTTTACACTCGCCATTTAAAAACTCGTATCTAAAAGATAAAGCAATGAGTACCTATACAAAGTTTAGAGAGTCCATATTAAACTCAATTTCACCAAGTACCATATGTTTAAAACACCCTGAATTTTCAATGTTATATATCGATGGCGCACTACATGCAGCTACTCGATTTATACTTCAAAATCCTAATATTGATATTGACAACTTCATTGATTCATCATTTGAGCTATTATGGAAAGGTTTTTCATTTGATAACACTGAAAACAAAAGAGTTAGCAACTAATGCTAACTCTTTTTTTAAGAACTATATGCCTTCTCTAATATTTGTCATTTCTCTGTGTCCACTTCTTCCTTGAACACCTGAAACTAAGTATAAAATTCCCACGATTTGGTTTGAGAGAATATTAAACCCTCCCCAAATTGCTTGGTATAAATATATGCTTCTAGCTTTTTTATTTGTATATTTACCCTTAATCATAGGAATAAATAGCACCAAATTAATGATAAAGAAAACTACATAGATTGACATTAACACTTGAATTACATAAAGATATGTATAAAATAGTGTTTCAAAATTTGCAATCTCCATTTCTAAATCTGCAGCCATATCCACATAAAGAGAGTCTATCCATCCTGATAAGTTCAAGAGCAAAAGCATCGCGATGATGATTAGTGATCCCAACCCTTCAAGAATCAACGCGATTATAGTTAGAACTTTTGGGGTATTATCCATTTCATGCATACAAGCACCAACTATTTAAACTTTACAGCAGTACCATAGGCAATAATTTCTGCAGCACCACCCATAACAGCACTAGTTTGTAAGCGGAACCCAATAACTGCATCTGCGCCTAGTTCATCAGCTTCTCTTAGTAATCTCTCAGATGCGATTCTTCTAGCTTCGTTCATCATTTCTGTGTATGAAGTAATCTCCCCACCAACTAAACTTTTTAGTGCTGCCATAAAATCTTTTCCTACATTCTTGGTTTGTACTGTAGATCCTTTAACGTATCCTAAAACCTCTGAAATCTCTTTACCTGGGTACTCATTTATTGTTAATAATTCTTTTCTAGTAATCATAATATTCTCCTTTCAAATCTCTTATAATTTCATTATATTCTAAAAAAAGTAGAAATTCAACAAATAAATTATTTTTTATTATTTTTCTATTAATCAATAACTGTTTTGTCTATAAAAATTATTTTAAACTATTTTGTGGATAATTTGTTATAATTCACTTAAAATTATAGAATAGAAATATAATAACACTATGGAGGTGCAATATGAAACAATTCATTTTCCCATACATCATGTTTGAAAACTCAATGGAAGCTGCAAAGTATTACGAGGATATATTTAAAGGAGAAATCGTCTATATTATGCACGGTAAAGATATGCCTGAATGCCCTGAAGACCAGTTAGAAGTAGTAATGCATCTACAACTAGACATAAATGGTCATCAAATATACATGGCTGATGCAAAAATAGAAGACAAAGGCAGAGTCCACTTACACTTAAATTACACGAATTTAGACGAAATGAAAAACACGTTTAATAAGCTCGCAAAGGATGGAGAAGTAATACAAGACCTTGAAGAAACCTTTTGGGGGGCGATTTTTGGTAACATAATCGACAAGTACAAAGTAACTTGGCAATTTCATTACTCATTAACTGAAACATAAGAATCGTAACGTCTAAAAACATATAAAAAAACACCTAAATTAAAGGTGTTTTCATTTATACTCTGTTATATGCCATAGTTCACCAGCAGGACCAATCAAATGAAAAGTTCTTCCGTACTCAGCATTAAAAATCGGTTTGATTCTAACGTCATCATACAAATCAACTAGTTTATATGCAACATTATACATCTCATCCAAGTCAACGACATGTAATTGAATCATCATATTATTTGCCCACTCTTCGTTATAATAATCTTGTAGAAAGAAATTATACTTTTCATCTCCGAAGATTAACAGGTTCTTACTTTCCCATAACAAATTAAATTTCAAATCAAGATAAAATTGTCTTGATTTCAAGAAATCCTTACTCGGTAAAAATGTCCTTATGCCTTTTATTACCATTTTTTCCTCCTAACCACCATCTAAAAGTAATAGTGTTTTGTCATAAAAATTATATCAAAACATTCTACTTGTTTCTATCTTCATGCTTATAAAGGAAGAAACTTGTTAAGTTCTCAATAATTTAGTATAATAGACTGTGTGAGATATTCACATCAAAAAAAATCGAATGGAGGCAACTATGTTATTACTAGCAGGAAATATTATTTATACAATTCTACAAGTAGTTTGGTTCGTTATTGTGGTATATACATTATATGTATTAATCACTGGTAAAAATCCAAAGAAACTTAACAAATTAATTTGGGCATTACTAATTATCTTTTTACCTCTAATTGGGGTTATCCTATACTGGATATTAGAAAAAAACATTCTAAAATAGTACATCAAAAAAAATAATATTCTAGCTGGGTATTATTTTTTTTAGTAAAAACCACCAAATAATAAAAACAGTAAAAACAGTTTGAATTAGCAACGTAAATATATTAGAATATACAGTTACAAATAAATTAGGGAGTTGGAAGAATGAAAAAGGCATTATCAACAATATTCTTGGTATCATTAGCATTATTCTCATTTACTAGTCTAGATGCATCAATGCTAAACCAAGAGGAAAGTTTTAATAATCTCGTAATTTTTATCAAGTTTGCAGATGAAACAGAGTATACTGCACCTTATTCACTAGAACATTACGAGGACCTATTTAATGGAGAAGATAAAGTTAGCCTTAGAGATTACTACTTAGAAGCTACTTACGATCAACTTACAATTAATAGTTATTTAGTACAAGAAAACAGTGAAATCATATGGTATCAAGATACCCATGATCGCTCTTACTATGAAGTCTATGACTCAAACGATAATCCAAACGGTGTCGATGAAGATGGACAGGCCGAAAGAGAACATAGTCTCTTAAAACGAGCAGTCGATTATGTGGATGATAACAACCTTATTCCGGATGATTTAATTCTCGATAGCAATGATGACGGAACAATAGACTCAATAAGTTTCTTAGTCAGTGGTGAAGATGAAGGTTGGAACAGTCTACTTTGGCCACATATGTGGAACTTATACTCATATCAATACGATGATGGAACATTTACAAACGATGCACCGTCAATCAATGGTGTATATGCACTAGATTATACTTTTGAGTTGTTAGGGAACACTCAATCTTATTATAATCAAGTTCATGTTGGAGTTTTGGCACATGAAACTTTCCATTTACTTAGTGCACCTGACTTATATCACTACTATGATTACACCTATGTATCTCCTGTCGGGGATTGGGGTGTTATGGATTCCGTTGGTGATATCCCTTCACACATGCTTGGATATATGAAATATAAGTATGGTGGATGGATTGACGAAATCAACACAATAACAGAATCAGGTACATATACACTTTACCCATTACAAGACTCAACAGACAACATCTATAAAATACCAACAGGTTATCAAGATGAATACATCTATTTAGAGTATCGTGACGATGATGGACTATACGAAAGTACTCTTCCTGATACAGGACTACTTGTTTATCGCGTTAATAGTTCCTTATATGGAAATGAAAATGGAAGTTATGATGATAATGGAGATCCATCAGATGAAGTTTGGATATTTAGACCCGGAATGGACGATCAGGTTGCTCCTATCATAATAGAAGATACAGATTATTATATCGATGGTGATTTAAACGATGCAGCATTATCAGACATTGGAGATTCACATGATTCTGCTGGTTCCACCGAAGAAATAAAATTATTTAACGGAGCAGGAGAGTTAATTAACATTTCAATTAGCAACGTTGACGAACATGATGGTTATGTTACTTTTGATATTTCATTACCTACAAACATTACACTAAACACAAAAACTGATATCCCAACAGACAATGTAATCCTACTTAACCATGAAGCAATGAACTATACAGTTAATGTTAATAATCTACCTCAAGGTACAACAACTTATTACACCTTAGATGGTTCAACGCCGACACAAAGTAGTATGGAATTAACGACTAGTACAATCGAAATAGATGCCGAACACAACATCGTTTCAATTGTAAGTTATAATAGTGATGGAACAATTAATCAAACTATGCAACAAGAATATACTTTTGAGAACTCAATGCAATCAAGTCATAATCCATACGGAAATAATATCAACAAATATTGGTATCTAGATTTTGGTAGTAACTCTCAATTTGATATTATAGCTGATAACCGAGGTTTCCTAGAAGTCGAGTATGATTATCTATACTTAACAAGTAATAACACTGACACATCTTATACTGGTGATAGTGTAGGAGAAATAAGCGAGACTTATTCAAGCGACTTTCTTTTAATTAATCTATTTACAGATACTTATGTAGAAGAAGGCTATGGATTTAAGTTAGAACTCGAAGTTACATCAAAATATTCCTTCACACTAAATGGTGACTCAACAATAAATGTTGATTTAAGTTCTACATTCGAAGATTTTGGATACACATTATCAGGTGAAGAAGCATCTTTATATACCGTTAGTACTGTAAATAATGTAGACACTAACTCACCAGGAACCTATACTATTGAATACAATTTACTAGATAACGAAAATAATGTCGTAAACACAATTACGAGAACTGTAATTGTGAAAGACAACACATCGCCAGAAGTTACTCTTAACGGAGAAGAAACTTTAATTCTAGAAATTGGTGATACATATACTGAAGCAGGTGTTACTGCTACAGATAATTATGATACAAGCTTAGATATAGATATTGATGGCACTGTAAATACAAGTAATGTAGGAACAACAATCGTAACATATACAGTAACAGATGATGCAGGCAATAAGACAATCGTAACAAGAACTGTAATTGTGAATGATAATAATTCGCCTATCGTCACACTTAAACCAGGTATAGATACCATCTATGTGGGTGATGACTGGAGTTCTGCCGGGATTAACGTTGAAGATGATACAGATACCACTAGAAACACAAAAGGAACAGTAGACACTTCTCAAGCGGGAGAATACATCATTACATATGAAGTTACTGACAAGTCTGGCAATGTAACATCAATTAAGAGATATGTTACTGTACTAGAGAATGTTGAAATCAAAGAAATCACTTGTGATCCTTTCCTTTCAACAACCCAAGTTGATGTTGAACTTAAAATCGGTGATTGTTATGTTGGTGATGAAAAAATGAACAAAAACACCGAAGACGTATCATATACATCTTCTGGTAAATTTGAAATTGTATATACATGTATAGAGAATGGATATACATATAAAACCTCACAATTTATATATGTCTTGAACGTTTCTACAAAAGAAGTGAGTTACATTGAAAGGAAAGAATACTTATGAGAAAAATTCTACCAGTATTAATGCTATTACTATTACTTTCTTCTTGTTCAACTAAAACTCCAACAACAGAGTTAACTCCAGGTAATGATACCATTTCGTTAGGAGAAGATTACACTGCAGCAGCTTGTATGTTAGTTACAGACGAAGGAAAATATCAGATGAAAGAAACTTCAAACGATACGGACACTTCGAAACTAGGTACTTATACAGTAATCTATAACTACACATATGAAGATACCCAATACAGTTGTCAAAGAAAAGTCTTTGTAACAGACCATACAGCTCCAACAGTATCTTTAATTGAAGGTGTTGATACCGTTTATCTTAATAACGATTGGACGGACATGTCTGTATCATACTCAGATAATTATGACACAGATCTTACTTTAACTACTATGTCCGATGTTGATACTTCAAAACTAGGAACTTATATCGTTACATACACTGTTACAGATTCCTCTGGAAATATTGGAACTGCATTAAGATATGTACATGTAATTCAAGAATAACAAAACAAAAGTCTTTTACATTAAATTGTAAAAGACTTTTTTTATCTATTTTTAATTATAGGTATTTGATTTCTAACCTTATCAATTAACTCAAAATCCAAATCAATCAACATATAACCATTATCATCGACCATCTCTTCAATAACCACTCCATAAGGATCAACAGCGATACTATGTCCGTATGTCTTATAATCACCATAACTATCTGCACTAGGGCTGCATCCAATCATAAACAATTGATTATCTATAGCTCTACTTCTAAATGTTGTTTTCCAGTGTAATGGTCCTGTAAAAGTATTAAATGCGGCTGGAACAACGATCAAATCACAACCTAGGTTACTGTATATTTCGGCTAAATTTGGGAATCTGATATCAAAACATATTAATATGCCAACTGTAATATCACCAATCTTAAAAGTCGAAAAATTATTTCCTTTGGTTAAAACTGTTTCCTCAGTAAAACGCTCCCCACTCGGGTATGTAATACTAAATAGCTTCTGCTTATCATACTTCGTGATTTCTTCACCATGTTGATATACAATACAACGGTTATAAGTATTACTTTCTTCATAAAAAGGAATAGTCCCACCTACCACAAATGCATTAGTATCATATGACAAACTCCGTAAGAACTCCACAGTAATCCCGGATTCATTCTCTTTATACATATCAAGATATTCCACATCATAAGGTGTGGTAAACATCTCTGGAAAAACGATTAAATCAACACTCTTATAATCGACAGAGCACAATAAATTATCTATTCCTAATAAAGTATCTTCTTTCTTCTTAAACACTTTATTTTGAACTACCAAAACACGCATAATACCACCTACTTTTCGATCCAATACTCAACAATATCTAAAATAACTCCAACTTCATTTTCCTCTTTATACTCTTTAACAATAACACCCTTGTTCCTTTCAGCAATCCTTCTGCTTCTAACATTCTTTCGATCCACTGGATATCTCAAATGATCGAATTCCAAATTCTTCTTTGCCCACTAAATAATTCTAGATACAGCCTCCAAGCCATATCCACACCCATGAGCTTCCTTTTTTATCCATATTCCAATTTCCGGTTTCTTACTTAACAAATTATGTAATCCTACGCACCCTAAAAACTCATCTCGTCTCTTACTAATAATCACCATTTGCAAATTGGTACCATTTTCAAGTCCAACCATAGAAGAAGAGATGAACTTAATTGTATCTTCAATTTTACCAGTAGGTTGTGGATACATGTATTTTGTAATTTCCTCTGTGAAATTATTAAAAATTACCCACTTAAAATCTAAATCAATAGGCACAATTTTGAGTTTCCTTGTCTCCAAAACCAAATCGTTGTAGTTCATAATAACCACCTCGTCATATATTTACTTCATTTTAACACACCACTCTTTCATTAACAATATTTCACTATAGCAACACATCTAACATTTTTGCTCCCCCCCTATATATAACCTTAATTATAAATTCCAATAGAAATTACAATAGTTATTGACATATGCCCAATAAGTTGTATTATAGGGTTGAGGGCATATGCCCAAAACAGAAAGGAGGCGTTAAGATGCCTAGATTTGATAAAAGTGGTCCAAACGGACAAGGAGCATTCACTGGTAGAGGATTAGGAAATTGTTCAACAAACCAAAAGAATTCTGAATCATTCAGACGAGGTTTAGGTCGTGGAATGGGTCGTATGAATAGGAGATTTGGCGTTTCTAACTTTACACCTAGTTTAGAAGAAGAAAAGCAACAACTAGAAAACAGATTAAACGAAGTAAATGCACAACTAGAAAAATAGAGAAGGATGATATTATGCCTAGACCAAGAATTATAAGAAATGTTCACGAACTACCAAAATTTAAGAGATTTGGCCCTTTGGAGAACAATGATGATTTAGACATAGTTATTATGACTATTGAAGAGTATGAAGCTATTCGTTTAATTGACGAATTAGGTCTTAATCAAGCTGAATGCGCTGAAAGAATGGGAGTTGGTAGAACAACTGCCCAAAGAATTTATAACAACGCACGCAAGAAAATCGCATTATGTCTAGTACATGGTAAAACCTTACAGTTCGAAGGTGGAGACTACATAGTTAAAGGTCGCGGACAAGGTATGGGTCGTGGTCGTGGTAAACACGGACAAGGTATGGGTCGAAATAGATTAAGATAACAAAAACAAGACGAAAATTCGTCTTGTTTTTATTTCGAGTTACTTTAAGCCTGTCTCTTTACTCACCACTTTTCCCATAGTTAACCAAAACTCGAGCACTAGGATCATCAACATCACAGTTTTCCCATTTTTTATTTGGCATCCAATAATCTTTAACCAAATGTTTATGCCCTGGATAATACTCTAAAAATATTTTCATGTATAAACAGGCCTCTTTTGATTGAATGCTTTCATCCTTCATTAGCATAAGTTCTTGTTCATCAACAGTACACTCAGCGTATTCTTTTAAGTAATCTACTAAACTATGCCCAACAGCATCACTGAAAGCCGCTTTATCTCGATATAGAATATCCTCAGGTAAGAAATCATACTCAAATGCTTTTCGTAGTATGAATTTTCCCATATCAAATTTATTCATCTTATATATCGGATTCGTAGCCATCACATATTTTAGAAAATCGATATCCCCAAACGGCACTCTAGCTTCTAAACTATTTGAAGCCAAACATCTATCTGCTCTTAATACATCATACATGTATAATTCGGTGATTCTTTTCTCACATTCCTTTTGAAATTCGTCTTCACTTGGAGCAAAGTCGGTATATTTATAGCCAAATAATTCATCACTTACCTCACCTGTTAAAAGTACTTTAATATCCGTGTTATCTTTTATGTATTTTGCCAAAAGATACATACCTACACTAGCTCTTATTGTTGTAATATCATAAGTCTCTAAACTATAAATAACTTCAGGTAAAATATCAATAACATCTTTCTTGGTAATAACCACCTCAGTGTGATCACTACCGATATAATCAGCAACTCGCTTCGCATACTTTAAGTCGATAGCGTCATCTTCCATCCCAATGCTAAATGTTTTAATTGGTTTCTTTGAACGTTTTGCTGCAATCGAGCATACCAAACTAGAATCGAGACCTCCACTCAATAAAAAACCTAATGGTGCATCACTATCCATTCTTTTTACCACAGCTTTAATCAATTTATATTTTATTTCACTCAACATAACATCAAAAGTGTCATCATGGTATTCTTTAATTCCATATATATCGGTATACTTAACGAATTTACCATCCTTATAGTAATGACCTGGAGGAAATGGTAATACTTTAGTTACAAACTCTATTATCCCCTTCACCTCGCTACCAAATACTATCTTACCACTTGTTGTGTAACCATAGAATAGCGGTCGTATCCCAAGTGGATCTCTAGCGGCAATTAACTCATCACTACCTTCATCATAGATAACAAGTGCAAATTCCGCATCTAACAATTCAAACAAACCTACTCCAAGTTCCTCAAATAGAGGTAGAACAACCTCACAATCGGACCCACTAACAGCTTTATAACCAACTAAAGATTCAAACAATTCCTTATAATTGTATATTTCTCCGTTACAAACCAAAATCCTGTCCTTGTATCGAAATGGTTGCATACCTAATTCGTCTAACCCCATAATAGCAAGTCTTTTAAACATGAGTAGTTTCCCATTTTTCTCAATAACTCTAGTCATATCAGGACCTCTTCCGTCTAGCTTTTCTAATCCACTTCTTAAATCTTTAATTTTTTCTTCACTTGCAATGATTCCGCACATAATATTTCTCCTTTCGATATAAAAAAAACAGTCATTCTTCCCATATATTTTGGGACGAATGACTGTAAATATCCGCGGTACCACCCTGATTGTCTAATACTAGACCACTTAACATTCTCTAACAAGAATATGTAGTATGATAACGGACTACAACCGATCTAATCTAGTCGTTCGCTTTCGATAGATAACTCCCAGGTGTTATTCAAAAATACCTTTATAATCTAGCTCACACCGCCCTAGAATCGCTTAATATAGTATATTTTTTACTTCTCCTGATCAATGTCTTTAAAGTAATTTTATTAAATTATATCAAAATCATTCCCAAAAAACAACACTATGAAACACTTTTTGCATGTGAAAATGTTTTCACAGAATAACATTTTCACACAATCTTATCCTCTCTATTGAAATAGATTTAAGGTTCTTTTAAGTTAGTTTTGATACAACAAATGTTAAATGGTTACCTGTAAGAATAATATTCTCAGTAATCCTCACTATAGTCCCATCGTCTAAAATAATCTTGTTTCCATCGATACTCTCAATTTCTCCTGTAAATGTAACCTCTTCTTCAACTGTATAATTAATCTCTTGTTCGTCATCCTTCGTCGGATCATATGGTGTGTTATTTACACCACTACACCCACTAAGTAATAATATTGTTCCTAATGTCATTAATAATTTTTTCTTCATGTTTTTTCCTGCTATACACCATTTAGATGCACGAAACCCTTGTTTTGTTGGTAAATGTTGAAATAAATATTTATTTTCACATTCTTAATTTTTTTTGCATAAAAAAATACAGGATATAAATTCCTGTATTCTTATTTATTTCTATTATCTCTCATGTCAAATAAATTTATTGCTTTTTTAAGCAACTCATCTTCTCCAATTAAACTATTCAGTATCACTTCTATCAAAAGTTCTTTGTCTGATTGTGTCTTAGCATAATGAAGCTTTCTATGACAGTTCGGGCATAGCGCAACAGTATTCGTTATATGATCCGGTCCATTCTCTGAAATTGTGACTAGATGGTGCACCTCTAGATATGGTTCACCATTACTTTTCAAGAAAGGAGCTGGTTCTTTACATAGTTCACAGTAACCGTTAGCCCTTCTCTTCGTATACTCCTTCACAGCAGAATCACGCATAGTTACTTTGGATATAGAATATTGAATATTTCTATTTTCAGTCTTTGTTTTTAAAGACCTTATAAGTTTATCAGTAGTAATTTTCTTTACTGCCTTATCTGATTGTTCTTCAGAAATCATAACATCTTCAATTCTTACTAAAGATTGATTGACTGGTTTTAATGGAAACATCCAAACTTTTCTTAAGTTCTCAAACTTGTCTAATTGTTGCTTCTGATATGGTTTACCTGCCAGTATAACTAAACCTTTATACTCATACTTATTCAATATTTTATTGTTAAAGACTTCAAAAAGATGCATATCAACACCGTTTACGTTGGATTCGTATACTGTTTTGTTCTGAGATGAAAACAAATCCATATCACCTGTTTGTCCCATACCGGTATAATGCAATTTCCCGTTCTCCCAGAAATCTTTATATAGTGGTTTCGTGTTATCTGAAATTACTATTAACGTGTTCGTTCTCTTGGATCTTCTCATACCACCTTGTTCAGAACAAAGAAAATAATTCATTAAATCATAATTCGAGTATTTTCTTCCAAGTTTTAAGTCCGACAATTCTGATTTGTTATCCAACTCATCAGAATAATTTTCGACAAGATAGTCATACATATCCTCTAACCTCAATATATTGTGCTTTCTAAACACAAGAAATTGATCACTGTCTTTATGATCTGTAGACTTAAACTTTTCAACATATCTTAAAGCATCACCTGTGTATTTTGTATGTTTCAATCTATGTAATACTTTGTTTATCTTGTTCTTAAGTGGTTCTAAATCACTATCTTTATTTGATAACGAGTATGCTCTCTCTATGTGAGATAAAATATCTTTAACACCTTTATTCATAACATCACCTTCTTATCAAAAGTATAACACAAATTACAAGTTGAGATAAAGAAACAAGAATAGTCTGAAAAATAACCCCAAGGGCTTTGTTAAAAGTATATAATTGTAATTTTTTCACTTGTGATACGGCTCGTTGTATCACATTAAGCTGCAACTTATTATGAGTTTCATATGATATACTCTGAAAGGACTCCTAATTTAAATTACTGTTTAAAACAAAAATTGATACATGTCATTTAAACTAACTTGCATTTTTGGGCTTTATCATATAATTATCATAAATCCACTCAAGATTTTTGTAATCATCTGGTGTAATATCTATGAGTTTATTTTCTAACTCATCATTTCTACTTACTAATATTTTTGTTTTCTTTGAATACTTTTCGCTTTCATCAAAAACAATTAAATATTCTTTACCATTAAGATTAATAAAATCAAACTCATAAAATCCTACCTCATCCAAATATCGATTAATTGGGATATAGATATTTAGGTCTTTTTCTGTAATTGCTAATTCATTAAAATCTCCAATTGTTAATAATGCTTTTTTAATAGTTTTCATAATTTCCTCCTCTTTTTCCTATAAGAGTTGAGTTATAAAAAAATGTTCCAAAAGAGCATTAAAAAAGCTCCCATCTTTCTGGATTTAGCACCTTACTTTGATAAGTAGGTTGCTGTGTGATCATAGAGCCAGTCTCTAACACACTCTTTATAGGTAGCTTTATTATATCTTATTAATCAATTTCTTTCAAATTTTATCATTATAAACTCTATTAATCTCGAGAATACAAATTAAGTATATCCCAAGCTGTTACCATTCCAAGTAATTCTTCATCATTTTTTCCATTTTCTGTAATAAATACTGCTTCTAACCTCTTTGGCTTTTCATAAGATTTGAATAACATTTTCTCAACATCTGCCAATAAGGTACCTCTCTTTACAAATTTAAATTTCTCACTAAAATGTGCTTCAATTGGTAGATAATCTTTTAAACTTTCTAAGGTTACAGTGTCATCGAGAATTGATTCTGTAGTCTGAAAAAAGTAGTTGAAAAGAACATCAGAAGAAAATACGCCATAAAAACGTTTATCTTTCAGAATGGGTATATAAGAATAACTTTTCTCTCCCATGAAAGTTACAATATCAATCAGTCTATCATCAATGTCGCAAATCATCATATCACTGCTTTTTATTGAAATATCATAAGCTCTTCTTGGTTTTTCAATACAATCTAATATCTTCTTCAATATTTCAATAGAATTCTGAGATACATCGTAGAAGTGATTTGTTTTATAGTGATGTGCCTCAATATTCCTTAATTTCACTAATGTTTTCATTTGATTTTTATAATGTTTAAGTCTAGTGTCTTTATTTGTGGCTTCATTATATTTCACCATAAAGTGATCCATTCTAGAATCTCCTAATTTGCCTTCAATTCTCTTAAATAAATCAAAAAATTTCGCATTATCCGTATTCATACATTGTAGCTCCTTTTCCCTTTTGTCGTTTATGTTTACTCCTAGTTTTTTATAGTTTTTAACTTTATAATTTCATCTATATGCAACAGTACTACAGTGCTGATTTATACTTCTATCGAGTTTATTAGTCCCACATTATTGATGTTAAACTTTTTTACAAACTCTCTTTACCACACTTTTTGCATTTATATCCTGTAGGTTCCATTTGACTTCCAAATGATGAACCCACTAATTCTATAGGCATTAAAATAGATTTACACTTCCCACAATTATATTGTGGATTAAACACTTCATTTTCACCATATTCAACAGCAAATTTCAATCTACTATGAATTGTTTTACATTGTGAGCACTCATACAATTTTAATATAGGTATATCAATAACCATACCTTGATATTCTTTTTCAAGTAAATTTAAATGACGTTTTAATATTTTAGAACTTGTATTTTCATGTAAATGTTCAAATGACCGATTGCTCATGAAGCCACAACCCAACATATACTCTTCTTCATTACCACAACTCTTACAAATAGTTCCATATGATGTTCCCATATATATTCCTCCTTCAAATTAACTTATTCTCTTACAAATCATTATTAAATATCGGTTCAAATCCATATGGTTTTAAGAACTTCATGAAACCATTATTTTTCTTAAGAAGGTCCTTGCTATAAAAAACGTCTTTAAACTTCTTTTCATTCTTTAAATACTCTGGGATATCAGCTTCCCCATTATAATTAAGGTAAAATATGTTTTCAACTTTAGAACTTTTGCATAATGTCTTAAATATTTTGTTAATATGATTATCATCTTTACTAAAAGAATAGCCTAAAATTACTATAAATCTAGTATCATTAAATCTATCAAAGAAATCAATGAACTTTCTCATAAAAAATACTTCATCCAATGTTTTAGCTCGACTCTGTAAAATTAAGAAGGGGAAAACGGTATCAGAATAACAATCATTATGACTATTTAGTTTTTCAAATGACATAGTATCTCTATTGTATAAAAATTCAAAATTACCATGTAAAGCTATCAAGTCTTCTGGTTGAGGTTTTGCTATAACCGATAAATAACTAGTATAGTTTGTAGTGATAAGTGACCATCCATAACCTTTAAACTTTGATATATACTCATACACTGATTTTTTAAAATCTTCTCTGTTAGATTTAGTATCATCTTCGAATTTCATTCTTATTATATTTCCTATCAGAGGCAAATTCCTATTATATTTCATTTCAACATTCTCAGTATACAGCAAGCTCAAAAATCCACCAAACTGAGTCGTTCTTGCAAAATATTCCCTTAACATTACGCAAAACCTTCTATCTTCATCTAGGCTTTTATCCAGTTCAAACTTTCTAAATGTTGTATTCTTTAATAATTGAACAAAGAGTGGTTTGTTATACTCTTGATCATTAATGACATAATTATTGTTGTCATCCAATAACGAATTTACATAAACATTTTTGGGTATATCTATAAATATCTTAAAAAATTCCGAGATATCCTTATTATTCTCGATAGCAAAATATTGAGCTGTGATAAAAAACGGTAAATAGACTAAATCATTCATACGGCTTGATTTCTTAAATAAATACTCTTTGTGCTTTTTATGTATATTCTTTAAAAAAAGTATTAATTCCGAATACGATGAATTTTTAATATGATAATAAACATTTGGCTCATCCACAAAATATCGATTAATCCATTTAACTATATACTTCCCATTATATGAATCATAACTGCCTTTTGATAATAATCTTAAACTTTCTTGACTATATTCAAAATCATCAGGTTTGTTGTCTAAATAATCTTTAGGATACGTTAAGAAAATATCGGAAAGAAAATTAGTTCCTGTTGGAATATTCAAATCCGCCTCAGCTCCAGCACCTAAGAAAAAACCTATTTCTCTACCCATTTTTAATCCTCCTCTAAATCTCTATATCAACAATTGTTTTAGCTTTAAACATGAAAATCATTACTTAAATCACTCTTTTCCTTCATTTGAAAACTATAAAAAATCAATCCTGCTACACCTGCAAAAGAAAAAATTGTCGATAACATAAAGGTAGTAATTTTACTGCTTTTCAATTCATCTAATTCATTTTCTGTATACATGAACTCATCATATTCACCTTCGCCAGACTGATAAAAATACCATTCGTTTGGTTCTAATTCTGAAACATTCTTATATCCTGAATAAGCATTGATCATAATCATTGCAGCAATTCCGATAATAAATAAAATCACAATCTGTACTCCATCAAGATTCTTAAAATCCATATAATCCTCCTCCAAACTCTCTGTCTAACCATAATATTTTTGTTTTAACAACTTGGTAAAAAATATAATATCTTTTAGTGTAACCCTCAAAAAAATCCTCTAGCTTTCATTCTCACAAACTAGTTCTGTTTGCTCCATGATAATTTTTACTGATTTCTCATAATTATTTGGTTCATTTGGATTATCAGGTGGATAACCGTATTTCTTTAACAGTCTTTTAATTTGAGATCTCATTTTTGCTCTAACAGATTCCCTAATATTCCAATCAACGGTGACACTATTCTTTATTGATTCGGTTAAATCCATAGCGATTTGTTTAAGTGTATCATCACCCATCTCTAGTTTTGCTGTTTCATTTAATGCTAATGTTTCATAGAACGCATACTCATCTTCAGTTAATCCTGAATCTTTACTAACATTCTCTGCTGATGTTAAATCTTTAGCTAGTTCAATTAGTTCCAAAATAACCATAGTAGTAGCAATAGTTCTATTTTGATATTTTAACAATGCATTTTCTAGTAATTCAGAGAATTTCTTTGATTGAACTATAGATTTTGTTCTTAAAGCTCTAATCTTACCTTTTATCAGTCTGTTTAATAATTCAACAGCTAAATTACGTTGTTTCATATGTTTGAATTCTTCTAAGAACTCATCAGATAGTATTGCTATATTAGGTTTCATTAACCCAGTTTCAACTAGTATATCAACAACCTTATCCGATTTTAGTGATCTAGATATTAATTGATTTAATTCTGCATTCAGTTCTCCGGTAGTTTTCTTACCAGAACCTTCAGGTGCAAGTTTTATAATCCCAGCTCTTACAGATTTATGGAATCCAACCTCTAGATTATGAAATTCACCTGATTCAGTTGTAGAACATAAACTATATGCTTTAGACAATTCAGTTACATTTTGAATGTAATCTTTTTTACGTTCTTTACCTAATCCAATTACAAAATCAATTGTTTCTACAATTGCTGATAGTTTATCAGATTTTCTCTCACCAAAGAACTTAGAGTAATCATGATCATGTAGCATCTCTTTGATTAAATCTAACTTTTCTTCCATGATAGTTACCGCTAATCCTGTATCTACACCAGCAGTCTCTTTATCTTTTTCAGTATATTGTGTTAATGCCTCTTTTAACTTATCTGCGATACCAATGTAATCTACTACTAATCCACCTTGTTTTTCTCTAAAGACACGGTTAACACGAGCAATTGCCTGCATTAAGTTATGTCCCTTCATAGGCTTATCAATGTACATTGTGTGCATAGATGGTACATCAAACCCAGTAAGCCACATATCTCTAACAATAACGATTTCCAGTTTATCGTCATTATCTTTCATTCTTTTACTTAGTGTATCTCTATCTGATTTAGTTGTTTTGTGTATTCCCCATTCGTGAGGATCTGATGAAGTAGAGGTCATTACTACTTTAATCTTTCCTTTTAACAGCTCATCATCATGCCAAGAAGGTCTAATTTTAATAATGGCATTATATAAATCAACAGCTATTCTTCTAGACATAGCAACAACCATCGCTTTTCCTACATTTGATTCATTCGCATATTGTCGTTCTTCAAAATGTTTTACAATATCATCAGCAACCATTTCAAGTCTTTCTTTACTTCCAACAATAGCTTCTAATCTTGCCCATTTATGTTTTTGTTTCTCTTTTTCTACTTCTTCTTGATTTTCAGTAATAGTTTCAAACTCATCATCGATATATTGATCGTAATCATCAGATAGATTCAATTGTGCAATTCTACTTTCATAGAAGATTTTAACAGTTGTTCCATCTTCTACTGCTCTAGACATATCGTATACATCAATATAGTCTCCAAATACAGCTCTAGTATTCTTATCACTCATTTCAATTGGAGTACCAGTAAACCCAATATAAGACGCATTTGGTAATGAATCTCTCATATATTTAGCATATCCATATTTCTCATATGCTTCTTCTTTATTTTGAACTACTTTTGCACTGAATCCATATTGGCTTCTATGTGCTTCATCAGCCATAACAATAACATTTTTACGTTCTGTTAAAGGTAATGAATCTCCATTTTCATCAGGAGCAAACTTATGGATTGTAGTAAAGATAATTCCACCACTATCTCTTCCGTTTAATATCTCTCTTAAATGATCTCTAGATTCAGCTTGTGTTGGAGTTCCTCTTAGTAATGAACTAGACTTAGCAAATGTTCCAAATAATTGATCATCTAAATCATTTCTATCTGTAATAACAATAATAGTAGGATTACCAAGTGTTTCACTAATCACTAATTTACCAGTATAGAAAACCATAGATAATGATTTACCAGATCCTTGTGTATGCCAAATAACACCAATACGTCTATCACCATCTGTGCTAGTAGCATCATATGTAGTTTCAATTGCTTTATTTACTGCGTGATATTGATGGTATCCAGCAAGTATTTTATAAGTATCATTACCGTCTACTTGGAATAAGATGAACTGTTTAATGATATCTAGTAGTTTCTCTTTATCAAACATACCTTTTAATAATACTTCTAATGTTGGTCTAGCATTTGATTCAACACCATCTCCATCAATCGTTCTCCAAGACATATAACGCTCTTCATTAGAAGTTAATGTTCCTGCTTTAGTATTTAATCCATCACTAATAACATTGAATGAATTATATACAAACAGATTACTGATTGTATTCTGATATGTTTTTATTTGATTGAAAGCATCACTAACGCTTACTTCTTCATTAGATACTGTTTTCAATTCAAAGACTACTAAAGGTAATCCATTTACAAATATAACAATATCAGGTATCTTCTTAACTCTATTTTCAACAACAACAAACTGATTAACAGCAAGAAAATCATTATTCTTTACATTTTCAAAATCAAACAAAAACGCTTGTTCGTGTTTGATTTGTCCTTCATTAGATTTATAACTAACAGTTATCCCATCAGTAATATATTTATGAAAGGTCTTATTATTCTCTATTAAAGCGACATGCTTAGGTACTAGAATCTCTCTAATAGCTTCTTCTAATGCTGATTTTGGTATATGTTTGTTAAAGCGAAAAAGCGATTCCTTGAATCGCTCTATTAATATTACTTCATTATAATCCCGTCTTTCAGGATAATCTCCCTCAGGTCCTATATCCGGACCAAAAGCAATCTCAAATCCAAGTTCTTCTAACCACTCTAAAGCAGCTATCTCTAACTCAGATTCAGTATATTTACTTGATGCCATTTCACATCACCCCTTTATTGGTACTTCTATTTCCCCACTCATTAGTTTTGGTAAAAGTGACTCTCTCTGTCTTCTTAAATTGATACTTTCACTGAAATTATTATCAATTCTTTTAAATAGTGTTCCAACAATTAATCCAAAAGAACAGTTGACACTTGTATTAGGTACAACAACCTTTATCTTCGAGAAGGAACTCTTTCTATAAAAATCTCTTGCGCTTCCAGTACTCCAACCGCTAGATAATTGCTGTGCATATTTGACCAAGTAATACAAATAGATTTGGTTAATGCTATTACTATTAGATCTGAATCTCCACATATTTTGATTTTGAAGGCTACCAACAATATTACTTAGTGCTAGTCCTATTTTTCCTATTGATGCTCCAACCATCACTAAGGCTATATCGAACTTTTCGAATAAATATTTACTGAACTTATCATTCTTATAACTATCTGGTAAGTATGTGATCTTATTAAGATTAAAATACCCATCATTTCCTATATTCAAGGTCCTAATTACCTTAATCCCAGAACTAGTATATTCAGGTGCCTTAAATGCAAATCCATTTTGAATGGTACATATTTCTCCTATTTCCTTTACTTCCCATCCTTTAGGAATCAATCCTAATTCACTTTCTATCATTTCTCCACCACTAGATTTATATGTTTCACCATCTTCATTAGGAAACTCAAAATCAACAAACCATTGTTTATATAATGCTTGTGCCATTTCTTCTAGGTTCTTATTGATTTTGTTGTTAAGTTCTATTTTATCATCAAGTGATGATAGGATGTTTGCTATTGCTTTTTGTTCTGATAAAGTCGGATATGAAATCTCATATCTCAAGAGATCTTTCATTTTCATATTTGGTTGAGTTGCTGTCCCAGCTGATACTCCATATATATGATTTCTATATTCTTGACTAACCAAATTATAGAACAAATATTTTGGATTTACTTTTTCTTCATTTGGTTCAATCCTAATTAGTCCATTATTAAATACCGAATCCAATCTATCTTTGATAAACCGTGCAACGCCTATACTTGCTCCAGTTCTAGCTATTATTATATAATTAGGTTTTAGTTGAAACTTTACAAAGTCTTTCTCTAATACTTTTGTGTTTCCCCAATTATTGAATGATTTTTTCTGAGATATGTCTTGAATTCTTAAACACTTAATTCCTGTGTCTTCTTCAACAATGGGTGCACGTCTAATAGCATCAAGTCCGGTATTGGCTCGAATTACTAGTTCACTAATTGGGACTTTATTATAACTCATAACCAATTCCCCTTAAGTTTTCTTTGATTTTATCCTCAAGAGATTTAGATTCTTCAAATAGATCTGATAATTCAGATGTAAGTCTATCCATTTTTTCTTCAAAAGTAATCCCGTCATCTTCCTCTTCTTCAATACCTACATATCTACCAGGAGTTAAGACATAATCATGTGATTTTATTTCGTCTATTGTTGATGATTTACAGAATCCATCAATATCTTCATAGTTTTCTTCATTCTTCCAGTTGTGATATGTTGAATAGATTTGCTCGATTTCTTCATCTTTTAATTCTCTATGTTTTCTAGTTTCCATGAATCCCATTTTACGAGCATCTATAAATAACACTTTATCTTTTCTACCATTTTTATTTTTAGATACAAACCATAATGATACTGGAATTGATACATCATAGAACAATTGTGAAGGCATAGCTACGATACAATCAACTAATCCTTCTTCTAAAATATTCTTCCTAATTTCAAATTCTTCACTTCTAGATGTTGATAAAGAACCGTTCGCTAAAACAAATCCAGCTGTACCTCTTGGACTTAGTTTACTAATCATATGTGATATCCAAGCATAATTGGCATTACTTGATGGTGGTGTTCCCCATTTCCATCTTGGATCATCTAATAATCTATTTTGTCCCCAGTCTTTAATATTAAATGGAGGATTAGCTAATATATAATCAGCTCTTAGGTTTTTATGTTGATCATTTGTAAATGTATCGGCATCTCTTTCACCTAAGTTACCATCAATACCTCTGATAGCTAGGTTCATTTTTGCTAATCTCCAAGTAGTTGCTGTATACTCTTGTCCAAATACAGAAATATCATTAATATTTCCTTGATGACTTTTAACAAAGTCAGCTGATTGTACAAACATACCACCACTACCGCAACATGGATCGTACACTCTACCGTTATAAGGTTCAATCATATTTACTAGTAAGTTTACAATACTAGGTGGAGTATAAAACTCACCTTCTGTACTACCAAACTTTTTAAGGAAGTATTCATATACTCTTCCTAATAAATCTTTTGCCTTTGCTTCTTTACTTCCTAAGTTAAATGAGAATAGATCTATTAGTTCACCTAATCTTGCTTTATCTAATTCTGGTCTAGCATAATTTTTAGGTAAAACATTCTTAAGTTTCTTATTTTCCTTCTCTATTAAAATCATAGCATTATCAATCACTTGTCCAATGATTGGTAATTTAGCTTGTTCTTTAATATTCTTCCATCTAGCATCTTCAGGTACGAAAAATACATTCTCTTCTTCATAGAAGTCTCTATCTTCTTCAAACCCTTCACCTTCAGCTACAAGCTCATTATATCTCTCATCAAAAGAATCAGATATGTACTTTAAAAAAACAAGCCCTAATATGACATGCTTGTAATCTGAACTTTCAATATTACCCCTTAATTTGTCTGCCATTTTCCATAGTTGATCTTCAAACCCTAAGTTAACTGTTGCCATTCTAACATCTCCTTTTACATTCCTAATATCCATTATACCAAATAAGTTTACTTATTTCATTATTTTATCAAATCTGATAGTTTTCATGTGAATCTGGATAAAGGTATAAAATACCGTTCAAATCCACACAAAAAGCAGAACCTCACAATGGCTTTGATATGCTCTTCATGCCTATAGTTGCAACTATTTATGATACGGCTCGTTGTTGTTGATGCTAAACAAACGAAATTATCGTTCTTGGAAAATCTCTTTAGTAACATATACCCATAGATTTTCTAACCATATAAATTTATTTATATGTCACAGGTTAGAAGCCATATAAAAACTGCACCCTTTCTTTTTCATAGTTTCTCATGTCTAATTTTTGGGTGCAGTTCAATTTTGATTTTATAACCTTTTAAGTATTAATCTTCAACTACTAATTCAATAATATTGACAGGTTCAATAATCATAATGTATTGATTTTCAGATACATAGTCTTGGAATATCCAACTAACATTAAAATCGTCATTATTATTAATATAATATGTTGCATGTGGTCCTCCCACTCCTAATACCTGTTTGTTGAAACCAACATTGTATCCTTCGTAATGATATGTCTCTATTCTAGTCAAAACACCCAAATCAACGATTTTGATTCTTTGTAGTAATTGATCATTAATGTATTCATCAATATACTCGATCACACCATCTTTTGATTTATATGTAAATTCACTTTCGTAAAAGGTGTGGGTAAAATCGTTTTGAGTATCTTCTATAATATTATTGTACTTCATGAGATACCCATCTTTATACTCGTAATATGGATGATTCACAATTTCATTATTGAAACTCATTGGAAATAAGACACTATTAATGTATGTATCAGTGTATTTTTCAGTATAAAGAGGTTCTACATATTCAACTAGGTATTGTTGATAATATTCACTATTTATATCGTTTATCTGATCAAGTTGATACATTGGATACTCATACCATATATCAAGTCCTTGTCTGTCATGACTGGTATACTTATCACTATCCAGAAGCATTGTGTAGAAACTATTCCGTTTCTCTAATATTTCATCAACAGAACTTTCCAAAGTCTCTAAGAAAGCTGATTTTTCATCTTGATCATAATCCATCTGATTCACATATGTAGTAACTTTATTCACTACAAAATCCTTATAATTTTCTTCATTTAGATTGTAGCTTTCGTTATACTTCGTTCCAGATAATCTATTTGCCGTAATATCCCCATCGTTAAACACGTAATGAGTCCCTCGGTAATACGTTTTCCAGACTTCATTATTATAGGAATATATCTCGTTAAGCAACATTGTAAACTCATTATCACCGTATATATACTCATACTCAAATATTATATTCAGTTTGTCTGGCTCGATAACATCTCCAAAAGGAAGTTGAATATCATAATAAAAGTTAAGATATTCTTCTCTTGATGGTATTTCGTATGAAGAAGTAATTAATCTCCCTTCTTCATAGTTTCTAGTAAGTCGAACATCTTTTAGTGGATTATCATCCTTATGATATAGTTCTAAATATTCAAGATCACCTGAAGAATCCGTGATGTAATCCACAATCTCAAGATTGCAACTTCCATCCCAACCAAATGTTTCTTCTAAATAATAACCTTGCTTATCTACAAAAGTACAGTTAACTGGTTTTGGTACAACATAAGTATCTATAACATTTATAGTAGTTTCACTATATCCAATTACAACTAAAATACTTAGTGTCATAAATATAACTTGAAAATATCGTTTAATAAAATTACTTTGATAACTATATTTCTTTATTAATTTATATAGAAAATACAATAATGCGATACATAAAGTAATGTAAACAATATCCACTATAATAATTAAACCATTCCAGTAAATAAAATGATTTGTAATAAAAAATACCATTACAACACATAAAAGCACAAAGGCAATAATTACCTTTGTTTGTAGTACGCTGTTTTTCATTATTTCTTTCTCCTTTCAATTTTTAATACAATGAAAAAAGAAATTTTAACAGCGCATCACATTTAAGCGTTTATAATAGTAAGACTCTAAAGTTAGTGATGGGAACTTGAAGCTTTTAGCATGTACAAATGATGGAACTTTCGCTCCATAATTTGCCTGAACCCAAATTACCGAATATTTTATTTTTAATAACATAAAAAGTAAAACGAATATACTTAAAAGTATAAGTGTAATAATGAATACCATAAAAATAACCAATAATGCTAGTGAAGAAACTTGAACAAAAGACGTATTAATATTAAGAATCAAATTAATTTTACTAAGATATACTAAAATCAATGTAGAGATCAAAGAAACATAAATGAACTTAAATCTATTATTATCCAAAATTCTCACCACCCTTATTTGTGTTTAATTACATTTTAACATACTAATTATAATATCTCACAAAAGTATTCAGATTTATGATATTACTCGTATTTTTTCAACTCATTTATAATACAAATTTTTTTCATATTCTTGACGATTGATATTTTACTTCAGTTCTTTAAGAAGTTTAGTTTCACTGCTTCTACTACCTCAGATACTATGAGAAAGTAGTACATAATAGTCAATCTCAAAAAAACTCACTCCACCTCTTAAAAGTAAAAACACAACAATTATGTTGTGTTCTCTGTAACTTTAATAGGAGAAGTATATATGAGAAAGCATTATTAGTTGTCAATTTTTATAACTATTGCTTCATATGGATTCAATATTTTTAAATCATGAGTGGTGTATCCATAATTGGAAAGTAATATATCCCCACTTATAAATTCATGAGATACTTTAGGATACACTTGAGTGTCTGAATAATTACATAAAACTAAAATCTTATAATCCTCATTAGTTCTTATATATGAGAATATTTTTTCATGATTTGGATATAACAAATCAAAATCCCCATAAATAATACAATCAGAATAATCACTATTCTTACGATAATCAATCAATTTTCTATAATAGTTTAAGATCGAATTTCCATCATTCAATTGCGACTGAATATTAATATCTTTGTAATTAGGATTAACCACAATCCAAGGCTCAACTTTACTAAAGCCACCATTTTCACTTGAATCCCATTGTATAGGTGTTCTTGCATTGTCTCGTCCATTTTCATAAATTGATGACATTATAAAGTCTTTCGCATAACCATTTTCTAATAACTCTTGATAAGCATTCAATGTCTCAACATCTTTATATTGATCTATGTTTTCAAGTTTGATATTCGTCATACCAATTTCTTCACCTTGGAAAACATATGGAGTACCCTTCATAAAATGGAGAATAGTAGCTAACATTTTCGCACTTTCTTCATGGTATTCCTCAGATCCATATTTCGACACTGCACGAGGTAGGTCATGATTATTCCAAAATAGAGAGTTCCAAAATTTTGTGTCAGTACCACTTTGCCACTTAGTGAATATTTCTTTCAACTTCATCAAATCAAACTTCTTAGGCGTCCACTTCCCGTATTCTCCCCAAAATGATGTGATGTGTTCAAACTGGAATATCATGCTTAATTCTTCTCTTTTAGGATTACTATACAATTCTGCAATTTCGGGAGTAGCTCCCCACGTTTCACCAACTGTTAACATATCAAATTTTCCAAATGTATTTCGATTCATTTCACGAACATACTCATGTAGTTTAGCTCCATTAGATGTATTTAGAGTGTCAACTTCTTTACCAACATATTCAATAACATCTAGTCTAAAACCATATACTCCTAAATCAATCCACCAGTTCATCATTTCATAGAGTTCATTTCTAACTTTATCATTTTCCCAGTTTAAATCCGGCTGTTCTTTCGCAAACAAGTGTAAGTAATATTGTTTTGATGTTTCATCATATTCCCATGCACTTCCAGAAAAAGTACTCTTCAACTCATTTGGTTCATCTCGCCAAATATAGTAGTCTCTATATTTATTGTCTTTTCCTTTAACTGCTTCTTTGAACCAACGATGTTGATCGCTTGTATGATTCATTACTAAATCTAAAATTACTTTTAGACCTTTTTCTTTACTCTTTGATATAAGTTCTTTTACATCATCAATTGTTCCAAAGTCTTTTGCGACATCTCTGTAATTAGATATATCGTAACCATTATCAACCATTGGTGATTCAAAGAAAGGGCTAATCCATAATACATCAACACCTAAAAATACCAAATAATCTAACTTCTCGATGATACCTCTAATGTCACCTATACCATCATTATTACTATCATAAAAGCTGCGAGGGTATATTTGATATACTACCGACTTATGCCACCACTTTTTTTCCATATATTTCACCTGACTTCTATATTTATACTATTGCCTTAAATCCTGTAAATACAGGGTTTTTTAATATTTCTTCAACAACCATTGATGCAACACCTAATATGAATCTTTCTTCTATGAGCTCACTAACTCTAACCTTTGTATTCATATGTCCTTTACTATTAAACCAATTCTCTGACACAAATTGTTCTAATAATGACTGAATATCAAAGCAGTTATACTCTGGTTTAACACCTATAATTATTTCTTGTGGATTTAATTGCATAATAAGATTAATTATTCCATAGCTTAATTCCTTAAGTGTTCTTGATGAACATTTAACTACCGTCTCAACAGGAACTAGTTTTTTATCGAATATCTCCTCATATGAGTACTTAGTATCTAATTCCTCATTAATAAGGGTTACAAGAATATCATCTCTAGTATACATTTCAAGACATCCTTTTTGCCCACAATAACATTGTCTTCCTTCAGGATGTAAAATTTGGTGACCGAATTCTCCTGCACCACCAAAGTATCCTCTATATAACTCTGAGTTAATGATGATTCCAGACCCAATCCCTTCACCTACGGTTACACAGATGAAATTGGACATATCCTTACCTAATCCTCTGTCATTATGATATTGAGTAAAACAGTTTACATCATTTTCAATTACAACATCAATATTGAAAATCGATTCAATTTTCGATTTGACATCCACGTCATACCAACCTAATAACGATGAGTTAACTAAATAATTCTTAGTATAATCAATGATTCCTGACAAAGTTATCCCAATACCTAGAATATTCATTTTCTTCTTCGCTAAATCCAACTTAATATCCATAAGCTTGTTAATCATTAATTCTTCCACTTTTTCAAAGGAAGTACTTTTCTCAAAATCAACATTAATATTTTCTATTATCTTTGGTTCTAAATCACATATTGAAAAAATCAATTTGTTCGTATCGATTTTAATAGCAATACTGTATCCATAACCATAGTTCAATTCAAGTTTTATAGGTTTTCGTCCACCAGTAGATTTTCCATCACCCAGAACATTAATGAATCCCTCATCAGATAATTTACTCACAATATTAGTAATTGTTGATTGTGCTAATCCTGTTGCCTTACTAATTTCAGCTCTACTTATAGGACTATTATTTCGTATTTCATTCAAAACAAGATAAATGTTTATATCCTTAATTAAAGACTTATTTCCTATTCGTAATTCTTTCATAATTAGTACCTCTTATTTCATTTTTATATAAACCATACTCCACACATTTAAAGTTGGAATATTAAACGTAATTGCTTTTCCTTGTTCATGTTTTACGTAATCAAAATCCAGTTCGACTAACGTTCCATCGTTACAGTCAGGTGATGCAAAATAAATAGCTTCAACGTTACCATATACAAGATAATTCACGGTGATATTTTTAACTAATCTACTTTTTGATTTTCCCACATTCCAGATATTATTATCTTGATCAAGTAAGTTAATCATGTGTATCATTTTCACTTTATCTTTTTCATATAATTTTAACGCTATGGTATTTTCTTTGAAATCTGATGAAGTATTATACTGTTTAACAACAACTTCTTCATTTATTCCATTTGCAAACGTATATGTAATATCACGGTAATCAGCAAACAATAACTCTTTATACTTTACTATAAAATCTTGGTATTGTCTTGCAACTTTGAAAAATTCATCATTATATTTGCTATAGTTAACGTAATAAGGATCTGACAATATCCCATTCTCTTCACCAAAAAGTAGTGGGTAAGCCCCTTGTGAATAGACTGTAGCCATAACTAACAGAGCAGACATTTCTTTGTTTGTCATTTCAATCTCATCTTGAAAGGAATGAATATACGCAGCGATAACCACTGGTCTGTTTCCTGAATGTAATTTTGCTTCAGTTATAATTCTAGCAAGGTCGTTATATTTGTCGTTGGGATCCCATACTTCAATGTATGAAAAGTCCTGTTTTGACTTCGAAATTGTATCAATTGGCCAATTATTTACATAATTGAAATCAATAATAACTTCATCTTTTATATCTTTAGTAGCATCAATAGTATCATCAATGAAAGTTGGGATTTCTTTTGCTAAATCGATATAATTATTACGATAAGACTTTGCATACTTAGGAAACCCATATTGATCGATGTGAATACCATCAAAATTCATATCAGATATAGTTTTGGAGAACTCATTAATGATATGTTTTCTCCATTTGGTATTGCTTGAAATATCCATCATTCCTATAATGTCAATGAAGATAATCTCTTTATCATCATTGAACATCATTAAATCATCTCTATCATCATTATAATATTCTTCCTCAGCTCCATACATTGCTCCATATGCGATTGCCTTCATATTATAACGTTGAACAGCCTCGATCTTCTTCTCAATTATTTCACTATCTACTTTTCTCTTCATTGGATCTATAAAGAATCTTTCTCTTGGTACAAGTTCGTGATGTCTATACATCCAATCATAGAACTGAATTAATGTTAGGTGAAGTTTGTTCATTTGAGAAATTCCTTTATCAAAATCCAATGATGTGAAATGACTAACAAAACCATATCGCGGAGCACTAGATGAATTTTCTAGTACATCAAAAGCAGTAAGTTTATCTGAACATCGAACCTCATAGCCTCCTATATCAAATTTTCCTAAGAGCAGTTCAGATGACCCTTCTTCAACCACGAAAGGTATCGAAAAAACTTTTTCCTCTAAATGATACACATCAATATTTATTACGTTTTTAGTTTCACTTTCTACTACAATTTTCACTTCTTGTCCAACAAAGTATTGACTTTTATTAGGGTAAACATCAATTATCATAATTTAATCCTCTATTTTTCTATTATTATCATATCCCAGTATTCAAGAAAATCTACATCGATTTCAATATACTGACCTTTACTATCTAACTTAACCTTAAAATCTAGTTTTTCCATAAGACCACCTTTATAATCAGGTGATGCAATGTATACATTTTTTACATCGCCATCAATATAATATTTAACTGTAAAGTCTTTAATTATCTTTGGTGTTAACTTATCTCCTTCATTATCTCGCCAATCATTTTCATTTTCTAACAAGTTTATCAGGTGTAACACTTCATAATTAGATACTTTCGTACTATGTCCCCAAATAGTATCTGATGAACCATTGTCACTATATTCATAGTCCTCAATGGAAAATTCTGCATCTATATATTCAACACTATCAATCAGAATATTCTGATACGCAACTTGAAAATCATAGTAATTTTTTAATGTAACTTTCAACGTTTCGCTCATTCTAAGATTATCATTTGGAAAATACTCATTTCCTAACATTCCGTGATCACCTAACTCGATGTGTGTTGCACCAAAAGAGAAAATCGTTGCATCTGTTAACAATACTGAAGCACTGTTAAACTCGCCCTTTTGATCTGACAAATCATAATTCATATATGCAGCTAATACAACTGGTTTACCACTTATGTTTCTATATAATTTAATTGTATTACCTAATTCGTTATATGTGTGGTTATCCCATAATTCTGCATAGATAAAATCTAAGTCTGTGCTTTGTAACACATCTATCATTCCATAATTATTTACGATGTTGAATAAAATTCTTGTATCTAATTCAGATTTCATATAACGGATGTAACTAGAGTATGAGTTTTGTAGATCCACTCTTGTTCCACCATAGGTAAATGTATACCCTCGATCACCTAATTGATCCATATGCCATCCATCAAAATCAAAATTCGAGAAAACAATTCCCTCTTGATTGGCTATATATTCTCTCCAAAATGCATTATTTGGATCCATAATGTACAACTTGTTAGTAGCCCACGTATCAGGTAATTGGTGATAATCTAAAGTCATATGACTTTGATCTTTAAACAACGCCCACTCTAGTAGAACACCATCTTCAAGATAATCATCATAAGTCCCAAAAATTAAATTGTAATTCATAGCCATCATATTTATATCATGTGCATAGCTTATATAATTCTCTATCACATCTGCTTCAACAAAGTTATTCGAAATTTCAAACCACTCATCCAAGTCTTCATCATAAGGCATATGATGTTTGTATTGCCAATCATAAAACTGTAATCCACTTATATGATATTCCTTAAGTTCATCCAAAATTTCGTTAGTTTCTTCCTCATCCAAATGACTATAATCAGTTAAAAACCCATATCTAGGGTTAAAAGTCCAATCTGAAGATACGTCAATTCCGACCGTCTCAATATCTAATAACTTATTTTTATCTAAAAGTGATACTTTCATCATATACCCAGTATTATCTATATTAGGTGACTCCCAAGATGTCTCAATTATACTCTGACAATCTAAGTTTAATGTATCAACAAGATTACTTAATTGATATATTTCAATTACAATTTCAAGTTCATCTAGTGATTCATCATTACTTAAGTTCAGAGTGATACCTACTTCATCTCCAGGATTGTATCTACTTTTATCAAGAATTACACTCTCAATAAATTCACCCTCCACATATTCTATCCCTTTAGAACATGCACTAAGTGAAAAAAATAATATACTTAATACAACAAGTGTTAGTGATTTTTTCATTTTTATCTATCCTTTTATTGATCCAGTTACAGAATTATCTCTAATAAATCTTTTTTGGAATATTATGAAGATGGTTATTACTGGAATAATCGCAATTAATGAGGCAGCAAAAATTAATCCCCAGTCAGAACCGTGTTGTCCTCTAAACAATTGAATTGCAATTGGCAAGGTTCTTTTACTTTCAGTTTTAATTATTGTTAATGCACCAAAGAATTCATCCCAGAACCCCGTAAATGCAAAAATTGAGAATGTCGCAATTGCTGGTTTGCTCATTGGTAGTATTAAATGTCTATAAATAGTCCATCTTCCTCCACCATCTATTATAACACTTTCCTCAAGTTCATTTGGTATAGATTCAAAGAACCCTCTTAGAAAGAAAGTATTCCCTGCAATTCCCCCACCAATATATAGAAGAATTAATCCCCTATAAGTATCTACAAGTCCAAGTTTACTAATAAGTAAAAATTGTGGAACAATATTTAGTAACCCAGGAACCATCATAGAGAAAATGAATAAATTGAAAAGAAGTTCTCTACCTCTAAACTTAAATCTTGCAAATGCGTATGCAGTTAGTGTTGATACAATAATTGCAAAAAACGTACTAGTAATTGAGACAAAAACACTATTCCCAAAATATCGAATAAAATTATTACTTTCTAAAGCATTTATAAAATTACCTAAGTAGAAACTTTCAGGAAAAATTACAGGTGGATAAGGTAAAAAATATGTATCAGGAGTTAATGCTGTTGTAATCATGTACAAGAAAGGAAATATTGTTATAACAACAAATACTAATAATATAAGATATAAAAATGCCATACCTAGTTTTTTCATTTACATTGCCTCCTAACCATTAAAATGCTTACTTAGACGTTTTTGTCCAAATGTAATCATAAATACAAACAATCCTATCAATACAGCTAATGCTGAAGAATAACCTAAATCAAATTGATCAAATGCTACTTTATACATGTACGTTAGTAACACTTCTGTTCTACCCATCGGTGCACCATTAGTCATAACGATAACTTGAATGAACACTGAGAATGAACCAATAATTAGATTAGTTAAAATAAAGAAAGTTATCGGTCTTAAAGTTGGTATAACTAAGTACCATAATTTTTGCCGGAAATTTGCACCATCGATTTCAGCTGCTTCATATAATGACTTATCAACACCTTGAAGACCAGCTAAATAAATAACCATTACCCATCCAATACCTTTCCAAACACCTAACAACCATAATACAATGTTAGCAGTCCATCTTTCAGTAAACCAAGCCACAGGCTCACTTAACACGCCTACTTTCATAAGGAAGTAGTTAATGAGTCCTCCATCGCCTGATTCAAATAAATATCTAAAAACTAAGGCAACCACTAGCCATGATGTAATAACAGGAATATAATATAAAACCCTTAATGTGAATCTTCCCTTAATTTTCGTATTTAATATATTCGCTAACAACAACCCGAAGAACATTTGAGGTGGCACTGTAATAAGTCCGTATAATATTGTATTAACAAATGTTGTTAGTACTTTAGGATCATTAAAAGCACGTGTATAGTTTGCAAACCCAATATACTCGTTTGGCTTAAACAACAATATATTAAAGTCTGTAAAACTCATTTGAAAGTTCTTCAATAATGGGTAGAAGACGAATGATACCATAAGAATAATACCCGGTAACAAAAACGGAAGAACTTCTATTTCATTCTTGAATTTTCTTTTTAACTTTAATTTTTTTTGTTCATTTGCTTCCATACTCTCTCTCCTCTAGTCTGTTTTTTCAATAAAATAAAGGCATTACTTAAAATAGGCAATGCCTTTATTATTGATTTCAATGTCTATTCAGGTACTGCTAGCAGTCCATCAATTTGTTCCGCTATTTCATTTAAAGCTTCTGATGGAGTTTTTTCTCCACGGAATACTGCTTCAAATGCTAAACTTACTTTTTCATCAATTTGTGCCCAATTTGGATTTGGTGTTCTTGGGTTAGTTGATTCTAATTGTTCAAAGTATGCTGCGATATATGGTGCAGATAATGCTCTTTCATCATCAGCAGCTTCAGTCAATGTAGGAATCATACCTGCTCCAGCCATCATAACTTGAGCTTCAATTGAACTCATATATTGCATAAATGTCCAAGATGCTTCTTTTGCTTCGGAGTTACCTAACATTACTAAATCTTCTCCACCAACGATTGAAATACTTCCAGCATCACCAGCAGGCAACATAGTAGGAGTTGTTCCATCTACAGCTGAATCACCCATAATACTATAATACCATGGACCGTCATCGATCAATAAGTAATTTCCATTACCCATTCCACCCCATGTATCTGGTTGTTCACCTAAAATGCTAGGTCCGATAATATCTTCATCATACCAACCTTTTAAAGTAGTCAAAGCATCGATTGAGGCTTGTGAATTGAGATAACCTGAAGCTTGTGAATAGTCGTCATTAGTGATTGAACCACCTAAACTCCAGAAGTAAGGTAACATACCCCATGTACCAGTTCCACTAACACCCATTAAGTATTCATCTTCACCTAATTGATCTTTGTATGTTAACAGTTCAGTAAAAGTTGTAGGTGGAGTAGTTATTCCTAGTTCAGTCATTAATGCATTATTAAATATACCTACTTTGGTATTAGTATTTAGAGGAACTCCGTAATATGCACCATTATAGTAGTTAGTAGATAATGGTCCAGAAAAGAATTCAGTTTTTAAATCTGCGAATCCTTCATAATCGTCAAGTTTCTCTAAAGCACCTAATCGTGCAAACTCAGGAACCCAAATGATATCCATTCTCATTACGTCTGGACCAGCATCACCGATTGCACCTGCGATTACTTGTTGCTTCAATCCATCATAAGGCATTCTTACTGATTCAATTTTAATATTAGGATACTCAGCTTCAAAAGCTGGAACTACTTCTTCGTCAAAGATTGCAGCTTCTCCCTCACTATATGTATGCCAAAATGTTACCGTAACAACATCAGAATCGCTATTATCATCATTACATGCTGTTAGAGTAAATCCGAATGCGAACAACGCTGTTAATAAAAATAATTTCTTAAATAATTTCATCTTAATCCTCCATTTTCTTTTTGCGGTTGTGACCGCTTACAAACATATTCTAACATACTTCATTCAGTGAAGCAAGTAAAATTTATCTTTTATTTAAGCCATTTACATTAGGTTTTAACAGTATATATACTGTTAGAATAAAAGTACATTCAATTCTTCAATAAAATTACATTTTAAATCAAAAAAATGTTTCTAAACTTTTTCTATCTCTATCATTAATACATACAGTAATAGTCAGATGTGTTGTTTTTTATCTTTTCAATTGTTTACCTCATCGATTTTGTATTTCTTATGTGAACAAGTTTATAAAAAAAACTATTAAAATAGTAACACCTTATATTCATATGAAAACATCCATACTGTTTTCAAGCATTACAAAACATACAAAAACCCGAGAATATCTATGTAGTAATAAACACTACTAAATTCTCGGGTAACGTGTTCAAATGGTGGATAACAAGTGGCTCCACTACGTGCCACTGCTTAAATAGAGAAAATAGTCTAGTGTTTTAAGCGTTTTCTGTAGGCTTAGCTAATTAGTTGGAAAAGAAAAATGATAAATGCTCTGTTGCATCTATCATTATATCATCAAATACTTGTCAATCAGATTCAATGTCGAAATATCCATTTTCATCAATTGTATAAGAGTAATCTTCTGATTTAAATGATTGTGAATCACTTGTTGGATTATCTTCAATAAACTCATTAACGCTATCGTAATCTCCTAAAACATCAGAAAAATCATATTCACTTCCAATGTAATCTGATAATAATTCCTCATATGAATAATCATTGTACAATAAAGCTTCATTCCCACCAAATTTAATAACATATTCAAAATAGTATTCTTCGCTAGTATCATATATAATCCATGGTGTAAAACCGTCATCGTCTATCAACTTTACATATGTACATTCATTACATTCTTTTTCTCCGAGCGCTCTATACTCATCACGTTCTGTATCATATCCGAATGACATCAATGTTGGCACTCCCTCTTTATCAAAAATCCCCGAGATATAAATATAATCATAGTAATCAATATCTCCGCTTATATCTAAAACATCATAGACATAGTTCCCTTCAAAATCATAAAGTTTATACTCAAGATTATCAACTGGATTCGTCTCTTTTGCATTACATCCTGACAGAAATAATGTTAAAATAAAAAATAACATTAATAATGTTCTTTTCATCTTATCAATCCTTCCTTATTTACCGTAAGTTGTAAATATTATAACATACTTTAATTATCGCGAAAATATTAATAACGTTCTTCCCATGCACTGCCACGATTTTCTAGGACACATGCCCCCCTTTAGGGTATAAAAATAGTGACTCGCAACTTTCCTTGTTGCTTTAATCATATCATTTATAATGTGAATTATGAATGATATTTTTATATTTATTTGAATCCTTTAATCGTTCTATATTCTACTGGTGTTAAGTAATTTAGTTTCCATGCTGGTCTGTTATTATTGAAGTAATTTATATATAGTTCAATTGCTGTGTTTATATCTGTAAAATCATGCATTTTTAAGTTGTGTGTAAATGGTAATATAAATACGACCAAAACCGGTGAGATAACTCGGCCAAAAATGGTCGTGTTTTTTGTATAATAATTACTGAGGTGATTATTATGCAATTAGAAGCTGTTTTAAATTATTCAAGAGAGGTGGGATTAAAATTGAATTATTCCGAGTTAGAAAGACAATATGGTGTTAATAGAAAAAAGATAAAGAAAATGCACATGGGCGAATATGATAAACCCAATATTCGAGAAAAAAAGTCTAGTTTAGATAAGTATAGAGATCTGATTATCGAAAAACTAAGCATCCCAGGATCAACTGCTGCGGGGATTCATAGATATATGGTTAAAAACGTTGATGAAACAATTAAATACAATACGCTTAAACATTATATTTGGAAACATAATCTCAAGGGAAAAGCCAAGTCAAAAGAAACGATGAGATTTGAAACAGACTTTGGACATCAAGCTCAGGTAGATTGGAAAGAGAATATTAAACTTGTTAGTAAACATGGTGAAATATTCGTTGTTAATGTATTTGTTATGATACTTTCCGCATCACGAAGAAAGTATTTTGAGTTAACTTTGTCTAAGAATCAATATGTTCTTAAAAACTGTATAATCAACGCATTTGAATTCTTTGGCGGTGTACCAAATTAAGTATTATTCGACAATATGAGGACTGTTGCGGATATCAAAGATGGTCATAGAAAAGTGAATAGAAAGTTCAAGTCATTTGCGGATGATTTAGGATTTAAACCTAGGTTATGTCCCGTTAAAAGTCCTCAAACAAAAGGGAAAGTAGAGTCCCAAATGAAATATCTAGACGATCTTAAGTTATACAATGAGGAATTTGAGTCATTTGATAACTTGAACGATATTGTAAAAAACCTTCAATATACTGTTAATAACCAAATAGCTCAGGCACATAATCAAATACCCAATTTACTTTACCTAAAAGAAAAAGAGTATCTAAACCCGATGAATGTGAAGTTCGCCAAAACTTTAAAGTCGCAGTTAGATACTCACAAAGTATCCAATGAATCTTTAATTTCATATGGGGGAAATAAATACTCAGTTCCTGGTGAATTCATCAATAAACGAGTTTTTATCGAACCCATAAATGATGAATTATACGTCTATTATAATACATCACTTATTGCGATACATCAATTATCAAATAATAAAATTAATTTCCAAAAGAATCACTAAACAGATATTGTCAGGTCTTACTCATCCTTTGATGATGATTATGTCGATGATATCGTCACTAATAACTTGTTAAATTTTGATAGAATAGGAGAAAATTAATTATGGAAACAAACTATGTGAAATTACTAAACAATATTGATAAACTGAGATTATCTCAGATTAGATTAAATATCGATGAGTTCATCGATAATGTGAATAAGGGTAATAATGTTGTTGATGAACTATTTACTTTAACGAATTAAGAATTAGTCTTTAAAGATAAACGAGCTTCCTATCAAATGATTAAGGTATCTCATTTCCCTTTGTATATCCTAAATCAAGGCATTGAAAAAGCAGCAATAATTATTGCTGCTTAAACAAATAATGTAGAAACCTTACTTCATAAACTCCTGTTAGTCAATAGTTAATTTATATCCCACGTTTGAAGTCTGGTGCCATTTAGTCCTTATAATAATTAAATAGGGAACGTCTTCACATAAACTCTTGTCCACTTTCGAGTGCAAATAATCTCCACTATTGTCATCAAAAACATGAGGCATGTCCATTAATATCGTAATTGATTTTGTGTGTCTAGGATCAATAACATACATATACATGTTTTCATTAATAAAACTTGATGTATTCCCTGTATAAATGCTTTTGAAGGAAGTTGTGGAAGGAGTATATGTTATCATATCAGATTCATCCAAATCGAGCATTCCATAATAATTAAGTGTACTCGATGTACTGTTATCTATGGACTCATATGTAGAAAAGGTATTTGATGGTAAAATTAGAAGTTTTATTTCACCATTCATACTGCTACTGAAAAACCTCACCCTTACTTTATATTCCACATTTGCATGAAAGTAATGTGAAGTAAGTGCGTTTAAACCATACCCGTCATCATCATCAAAATCAACTTTAACCCCATTTTCATCAAATATCTCAATATATGTATCCTTCATCCCAAATGTCTGAAGTGTTCTAACCCCTGATTGTAGAAATGTAATATTAAATGACTGTTTCTCATTTGCTCCAAGCGTGAATACTTCCTCATGATATCTATCTGTATATGTGTTGCTTAACGTTATATTTGTTGGAGTTGCAGAAGCTGTAGGATTATCTGTAGTCACTTTAATTTCAATCATATATGGAGTAAGAACACCAGCATCTTGTGCACAAGCTAAAATGTTTGTTCCTGTTTGAACCATTTTATCGTCATATATTGTACTAAACACATAATCATATCTGTCTGTCAATACTACTGTGTTCCCTGATTCTGATTTTGTATAACTGAAAGTATGTATAGAATAGTACAAATCTGATTCATATGTTGATGAATTGTCTTCAAATTTAGAAACCCCATATAATTCATTACCAGTAATAACCTCATTCCATGCATATGAAGCCGTAACATCGATATCAGACGGCTCATAAACCGAATCAAGTACATTATTTGATCTAGCATGTATGAGTAGTTCTGCACATAAATCCCAATTCTTAAGCTGGAAAATTGCAATCGCAGAAGCAACTGCAGCTCTATATTGTAATAATGGATCTGGTAGAATTCCAGGATCTATTCCAATACTTCTTGACTTAGAAAATATTTCTTCTATTGAAGTCATTTGCTTGTAATCAGAATAATCATCAACTATCTCATTCAAATTAATCAATCTCTCATTCAGTATATTTTTGTTCTCACTGCTAAGCCTAGAATCCAAATCATCTTGAATTTGTATAATTTCGTCCATAAAAATTTCTTCTATTGAAGTATTATTCTCTTCTAATTCCTGTTCAATCATCGAAATGTATTCACTTATATCTTTATTTGTTAACTCATTAGCCTTACTTGAATCATAACCCTTCCCAAGAATTTCAGTTGTTGTATCATCGAAAGTCTGAACTTCCTTCTCCATTTCCTTTGCACTAATATCATAAAGCTCAAGCAAAGGTGTTGCAAAAATAATAATCATAAACACTAGTAAATTTAGTGTTTTCTTCATTTTTCCCCCTATTTTAGTTCTTCGTACATTCCCTTTTCATTAATAATAATTGCTTTCTTACCATAGTCATAAACAATGATTAGCATACGTCCCGTTTTACTTTTCAGTGCAGTCCATTCAACATCTGAGTCCCAGTCTATTTCAGAAGTATCATTAATTTTACATAAATCAATAATTGAATCATAGTTTTCTTGAATATTTATTTCAGAATCATATTCAATATCAAATATACTATCTTCAGTAAAATTATAACCATTCAAGTCAATTTCGTAGTAAGCATGACCTTCTGACATTGCAGAAGAAGCATCAAAATAAGTTATATCAACTGAGTATGGTAAATCCAGTCCCCAATGGTTGTTTAATGATCTAACTCTACTTGTTGAGAACCAGTAGATAGCCATAGCAATAAAGACTACTCCTATAACTAATAAAATTGTAATAAAAATCCTTTTCCTCATTCTTTCCCTCCTTTCCCAAATTACATATTCTTAGAATAATATGCACATAAGACATAAAAATAGCGACGTGCAAAATATCCACTACAAATTATAACATAATTTGTAATGAATATTACAATTATGTCTACGAAAAGGAAACTCTGCACTGCTATGAAAAAGTGGGACACGTTCCCCCTCCTAAAAGGGGGGGCATGTGTCCTAGAAAATCGTGGCAGTGCATACTTTTAGGGGTTGGATACGGGGCAAAATAACGCAAAAAACAGACACTTTTCGAGCTAACAAAAACCCGAGAATCTCTCTGTAGTAATCAATACTACTAAATTTTCGGGTATAGTTATCAAATGGTGGAGAATACTGGGCTCGAACCAGTGACCCCTTGCTTGTAAGGCAAGTGCTCTCCCAACTGAGCTAATCCTCCAACGGTATTACTATATTAACAAAATATATGTGTTTTGTCTATACATATTACAAATAAAAATCATGTTTTGGTGTTATACTTTTTAATAGAAGAGGTGATTCGAAAAATGAATAAATTAATTTCTTATTTAACTGTGAAAGATGCAAATGATGCGGTTGGTTTTTATCAAGCTGTTTTTAATGCCAAATTGATAGGGGAGACAATCTATTTAGATAAGGATAAGAAGGTTGTAGGACATGCAACATTAGAAATCAAAGACACTACTGTTTTCTTATCAGAAAAACCAAAACATCTGATTAATTACTGTGAAAACATTCATTTTGTTCTTGAGATGGAAAATGAAGAGGAACTAAATAACACATATCATAAACTAGTCATAGACGGAACTATTATACACGAACTCAAAGAAATGCCATGGTGTCAATTAAGTGGCTTTGTTAAAGACAAGTACGGGATTAGTTGGTCGTTATATTTCGGGCACAAATAGTATGACATTTATTTTAGAGATATTTATTTAACCTTTATGGTTTGTGTTATATAATGTATTTAGATATTTATATATAAGGAGGAAGTTATGAAATTTAATGAATTTAAATATGAACGTCCTGATTTAGAGTTATTCAAAAAAGAAATGGAAGATCTTATAGAGACTTTAAACGGTGATGTTACACTGGAACAAGAAATTGAAATTGTTAAAGAAGTATTTGAACTTCAAGAAGATTTGGATACAATGGCAACGTTAGTTTCAATTAGACATAGTGTTGATACAAAAGATGAGTTCTATGAAAAAGAACAAGATTTCTTTGATGAAAATGGACCTATTATGCAACAATATAATCAAATGTTTGTTGCTAAGATGTTAGATTCTAAAAACCGTAAAGGGTTAGAAGAAGAATATGGTACATTATTATTTGAACAAGCAGAACTTGAACGAAAAACTTTTAAAGCGGAAATCATTCCTGATTTACAACTAGAAAATAAATTATCTAGTGAATATTCAAAATTAACAGCTGGTGCTCAAATTGAATTTGATGGAAACACATATAATTTAAGTCAAATGAGTCCATTCATGCAAGACTTAAACCGTGAAACGAGACATCGTGCTCAATTAGCAGTTTCTGGTTGGTTTGAAAAAAATGAAGAAGAAGTGGATCGTATCTATGGTGAGATGGTTAAAGTTAGAACTAAAATCGCTAAAGAATTAGGGTATGAGAACTTTGTTCAACTTGGTTATGATCGTTTAGGAAGAACCGATTACAATCATAAAGATGTTAAAACATATCGTGATCAAATTTTTGAATCTGTAGTACCACTTGTAAATGAACTACAAGCAAGAAAAGCTAGAAGAATTGAAGTAGAAGATCCTAAATCTTATGATTTAGCATTATCATTCTTAACAGGTAACGCTACTCCTAAAGGAGACCGTGCTCACTTGGTTCAAGAAGCAAAAGATATGTATGAAAAAATGTCAAAAGAAACTGGAGAATTCTTCAATTTCATGGTAGATAACGAATTATTAGACCTTGATGCAAAAGAAGGAAAAATGGGTGGAGGATATTGTACATACCTTCCAAAATACCGTTCACCATTTATCTTTGCTAACTTCAATGGTACAAGCGGAGATGTTGATGTCCTAACTCATGAAGCTGGACATGCTTTCCAAGTTTACTCAAGTAGAGACTTATTACCTGCTTATCGCTGGCCTACAATGGAAGCTGCTGAAATTCATTCAATGAGTATGGAATTTTTAGCTTGGCCATGGATTGATAAGTTCTTCAAAGAAGATACTGAAAAATACTTATTCAGTCATTTAGCTGGTGCTGTTAGTTTCTTACCTTACGGTGTTACTGTAGATGAGTTCCAACATGGTATTTATGAGAACCCTGATATGACACCGGCTGAACGTAAAGCATTATGGAGAAGTATTGAGAAAAAATACTTACCATTTAAAGACTATGATGATGATTCATTTATGGACAAAGGTACATATTGGTATCGACAAGGACACATCTTTGGAGTTCCGTTCTACTATATCGATTATACGTTAGCTCAAGTATGTGCATTCCAATACTGGATAAAAGCACAAAAAGACCATTCTAAAGCATTAGAAGAATACAAAGAGTTATGTTCACTTGGTGGATCAAAAAGCTTTGTAGCGTTATTAGAAAGCGCAAAACTGGACAATCCATTCAAAGCTGGAACAGTGAAACGAATTGTTGAACCGATCCAAGCATATTTAGATGGTATTGATGATACAAAATTATAAACAAATCCCCGCTACTTAATGTAGTGGGGATTTTTTATTGTGATACTGAATCTTAAGATTTAAAAATTGCTTAATCTCTAAAATAATATGATACAAAATCGCTCTATGTTCAAACTCTTCTCGCGTTTTAGGAAGCGTATCATCTTGAAACCCACTTAATAAGATGTCTATTTGATTCAAGTGATAACTCGCACGATTTCCTAGACCGATATCGTTCGATAAATCATCCAAATACTTCACAACAATTTCTGTTTGTGGAAATATCTTTAGTAATTTGTTAGATTCTGTACATATGCTTTTCAAAATATCAAATTGTTTCGTTCTCATTAAGGTATACTCTAATATATCCTGATGATTTTTCATGAAGAGATCTCCGGTAACTTGCTCAATTTTTTTAAGAAGCAATTCAATGTCTTTTTCAAGACTATTTGTAAAATCACAGGTTCTTGTTTGTGTTTCGATTTTTTCTTTGAGATAGATCAACTGCTTTTGCACAGTTAAATCAAGTTCATTTCGATATTCCTCAAGCTTTAAAGCAGATTCAGATGGATAGAAAAAGTTGAATAATAAAGCAATTCCAATTGAAACAACTACAAGTAATGTAGTCTCAAAGAAGAACAACACAGAAAACTCACCCAATACAAGTAAATGCGTAACAATTACTACTGAAGGTATCATTCCTTCATTGATATTTAGAGAAAAACTGGCTGCGACGACAATAATCAAGATAACTGCGTATGTTCCCAAGTTATATCCTATAAGGAGAAACAGTAACGTAGCTATAATCATTGCTGCAAAAACGGAAACTGTTCTCTTGAATGCAATTAGAAGTGAAAGACTTTTGGTTTGCTGTATTGATATCATTGCTAAGATCCCTGCAGAAAGATAATTCGTTATCCCAAGCAAATAAGCAATCACGGTAGCTAGAATAGTGACTACCGCCACTTTAATAATTGAATGAATGTGTTTCATAAAATCACCTCACATTGAGTATATCATATGTCAACACTATGTATAGAATATTGCTCTTATTGAAATAAAAAAAACAGCCATAATGACTGTTTATCTTCAATAATGGTGACCCGTACGGGATTCGAACCCGTGAATGCATGCGTGAAAGGCATGTGAGTTAAGCCGCTTCTCCAACGGGCCACTGTATAATGCTTTTTCATTATAAAAAAATTACTTTAAAATGTCAACAAAAATTAAGAAAAACGAAGAACAACAGTTCTCCGTTTTATTACTCAGTTGATTAATTCCTTTTCTTCACCAATCAGCAAAACTTTGTTCGTGAAGTTGCAAACGATTAACTGAAATCCTCGTTTGGAATCTTTATTATAAGGATTTTGTATCCATAGTATATTATCATCTCTAATAATGTAAAAATAATCACAAACTGAAAAGTGAACGGTACGATTGAATCAAAAAATGTATTCAACAGATGGAATGGTCTTAATATATCAAAACTAAAGAAACGTAAAAATCTTCCTAAGTAGATACCCAAAGAGGAAAGCGTAAGCATAACCACAACTACAGAACTAGTTAAGATCTTGTTCTTGTATTTATAGTTAAACATTTCTTCTAGATATAACAGAGACTGAATACCAGCATAAGCTCCAACAATCGCGGATACTATTATGTGGATAAGTATGAAGAACGGTTCTATATTCATTGAATAAACTGTATTTGTAGAACCAAAATAGTCATTCAAAACTTCATGATAGTAAAAATCACTTGAATCAATATGCATAAAGTCTGTCAATATATAGAATGCATTTGGATAGAAAAATAGATATATAACTAATCCAATTATCAATACCCAATCAATCTTACCCAAGTTATCAAGAAATCTATGATACAAGAAAACAATTACTACTAATGGTACCATTGCAAATCCTACATTAATACCCATCCAGATACTCAACCCATTATCTGTAATAAAAAACCATGTTAAAAGACTTAGAAAACCATAAATCCCAGTAAATACTATTAGGTCTTGAACCTCAAACTTTTTCATATAATCACCCATCATATTTTATCACATTTGAGCAAATAAAAAAGCGAATTTTTTCAAATTCGCTTTTTGCTATCAAACTGGCGGAGTAGGAGAGATTTGAACTCTCGCGCCGCGTAAACGACCTATACCCTTAGCAGGGGCACCTCTTCAGCCACTTGAGTACTACTCCAACTGTTAGCCTTTATATAATATACTATTTTAGGCTAACTGTCAACTAGGTAAAGTCTAGTTTTTTTGATTATTCTTATTAACTTGAATACGGTGAGTTTTCTTTAATCATAGTAAGTTGTAAACGATGACGTTTTAAATCCAGTTCTTTTACCCAAACTGTAACTATTTCTCCAACACTAACTACATCTAAAGGATGCTTACAATACCCTTTTGTTAACTGTGAAATATGTACTAAACCATCATCTTTAACTCCACAATCTACAAAGGCACCAAAGTCAACTACATTTCTAACAGTTCCTCTTAATTCCATACCTGGTTTTAAGTCTTCAAGTTTTAAGACATCACTTCTTAAAATTGGTGCTTCAACATCATCACGTGGATCACGAAGAGGAGCAACAAAAATATCCAGAATATCTTCAACTGTATGTACACCTGCACCTAATTTATCTGCAAGTTGATTGATGTTAATTCTACTAAATTTAAGTTTTAGAATCGGATTCCCAATATCATCAAAAGATAATTTAAGTTCATTCATTATTTGCATTGCTAAATCATAACTCTCAGGGTGAATTCCTGTTTTATCGAATGGATTACTTCCGTTTAATACACGTAAGAACCCAATTGCTTGTTCATATGCTTTGTCACCTAATCTTGGTACTTTCTTGATTTGTTCACGATCTGTAAATGCACCTTTTGTTTCACGGTGTTTAACAATGTTTTTCGCAACAGTTTTATTCAATCCAGCAACATATTGAAGTAATTGAACAGATGCAGTATTTACATTTACACCAACTTGGTTAACTGCTGTCTCAACAACGAAATCTAGACTTTCACTTAGATTCTTTTGTGAAACGTCATGTTGATATTGTCCTACACCTATACTTTTAGGATCAATCTTAACTAATTCTGATAGTGGATCTTGTAAACGTCTAGCAATACTTACTGCGCTTCGTTCCTCTACAGCCAAATCAGGGAATTCACTTTTCGCTAATTCCGATGCACTATATACAGATGCACCTGCTTCAGACACGATTACGTAATACACTTTTTTATTGATCTCTTTTTCTACATATTTAATTACATTGATAGCAAATTGTTCTGTTTCTCTTGAAGCAGTTCCGTTTCCAATCGCTACGATATCAATGTTGTATTTTTTGATTAAATTAGCAACTTTATGTCCCGCTTCATTTCTTCTAGCAGGAGAAACTTTTTCACCTGGATATTTTTGATGTGGATAAATCACATCAATTTCAGTCATTTTTCCCAAAGTATCAACAACAGCGAGTTTACATCCTGTACGATATGCTGGGTCTACTCCTAAAACCATTTTCCCTTTCATAGGTGGTTGTAATAAGAGACTTCTTAAGTTTTCACTGAAAATGTGAATAGCGTTATTGTCTGCTCTTTCCGATAATTCACTTCTTAATTCTCTTTCGATTGAAGGAGCTATTAACCGTTTATACGCATCTTTTATTGCTTCTTTGATTGTATCTACTACAAAACTATTTCTGTTTTTAATTAATTGTTTTTCTAAGTATCCATGAACACGTTCAGGATCAACAGTGATTTTTACACTTACCACTTTCTCTTTTTCCGCACGGTTAATCGCTAAAACTCGGTATAACTTTACTTTTGATATTCTTTCTTCATAATCATAATACATTTCATATGTCTTATTCTCATCTACAGCATTCTTCTTGATTTTAGAAATCATAACACCGTTACTACTTGAATACGTACGGATCCATTTACGATAATCACTTGAATCACTAATTTCTTCAGCAATAATGAATTTAGCACCTTCAATTGCTTCTTCAACAGATTCTACTTCTTCATTAACAAATTCACTCGCTTTGTCTTCTAAAGAACCATTCATTGGGAATGTCATAATATATTCAGCCAATGGTTTCAATCCTTGTTTAATCGCAATGGTTGCTTTTGTTTTCTTTTTCTCTTTAAATGGACGATAAATGTCTTCAACATCAACAAGTTTCTCTGATTTTAGAATCTCTTGTCTCAATTCCTCTGTTAACATTCCTTTTTCGTCAATTAGTCTAATTACATCTTCTTTTCTTTTAAGCAAATTCGCTTGATACTCATATTCCTTATTAATTTCACGAATTTGTTCTTCATCTAATGCTCCTGTTTGTTCCTTACGATATCTCGCAATGAAAGGAACTGTATTTCCTTCATCCAGCATCCCTAAAACTGTTTCAATTTGTTTTGTCTTAATGTTCAAATTTCTTGATAATTCAATAATTAATTCTTTGTTTAAATTCATATTTTTTCCTCCGTTTATAAGAAAAGTAGCTTAGAAACTAAGCTACCCAATTAATCAATAACATCATAATTTCCTGAATTTATTAGTTCTATTAAAGCAGGTATGTCTTCGCTACCAACTACGATATCAGCAACAGCTCCATCACTTACAACTATCATTGTTGGTGTCCCAGACATTGTAATAGTTTCATCATCAGGATGAACTAAATTTGCAACTCCAGATGCTTCTGCTGAATTAATAAAATAAACTTTGATTTTCTCGTTATTCTTGTTTGCAAATTGGATTACTTGATCTTTTATTAAAGCACAATGAGAGCAAGTAGGTCCATACCAATAAACGATATATTGATCCTCTTCTTGATCTAATATTCTTTGGTAACTTGAAATATGATCGAAATCCTCATATTCTGTATTTGTAGTTAACTCGATTGCCACTACAGCACCTATTAGAATTACTATTAATGAGCCTAATCCAATTAAGATTTTCAGCCCGAATGTAGAACCTTGCATAAAATCACTCCTAGTCTATATTATTTTATACAAAATAGAGAAAAATATCAAGTCATATCAATCTCTTACAACAAAACAATTACAAGATACAGACTTAATGTTATAATAGTACTAGGAAAATTATAAAGGATTGATGAGAATGGAAAATTACGAGCTTAAATATTTGAAACAATTAGCCAAAGAGTTCCCAACTGTTCAAGAAGTTAGTACTGAGTTAATCAACTTAACTGCAATACTTAATTTACCAAAAGGTACTGAACACTTTTTATCAGATATCCACGGGGAATATGACACCTTTAATCACTTCATAAAAAATGGTAGTGGTGTAATTAAAAACAAGATTGATTTATATTTTACAGATTATACAGAAGAAGAGAAAAACCAACTAGCATTCTTTGTTTATTACCCAAAGCAGATGATTAACAAGTATGAAACAAGACTGCGTGAAACAGAATACGAACCTTTTATTCGTAAGAAATTATTGGATTTAATTATTTTGTCCAAAGAAATGTCACAAAAATACACAAAAAGTAAGATAAGAAAGTCTTTGCCTGAATCATTTTCATACATTATTCAAGAATTAATCTATGAATCTAGTTCAAATGTTGATAAAAACTTGTACTACCAAAGTATTTTGGATGCAATCTTTAAAACAGAACGAGAGAAAAACTTCTTGATTGAATTATCGAGATTTATTCAACGACTAACCATTGATAGACTCCATGTAGTTGGAGATATTTTTGATCGTGGTCCTAGTGCCCACTTAGTCGTTAGCAAAATGATGAAATATCATTCTCTTGATATTGAATGGGGAAATCATGACATTTTATGGATGGGTGCAGGTTGTGGTAGTAAACTAGCTATTTGTAACGTACTCAGAAATAGTTCAAGGTACAACACTTTGGATACTTTAGAAGAAGGTTATGGGATCAACTTGTTACCTCTAGCAGCACTTGCTTCTAAGTATTATGCGGATGATCCTTGTACAATTTTCATGCCTAATTCAATTAGTAAAATAGATGTTGATAAGCAAAACCTAGTTGCAAAAATCCATAAGGCAATTGCAGTGATGCAATTTAAGCTTGAATATATTGTGTTTAATAGAAACAAGAACTTCAATTTAACAAAAAGAAATATATTACATTTTATTGATTATGAAAAAGGAACAATCACTCTTGATGGAAAAACATATCCTTTAAAAGATGTAAACTTTCCAACAATAGATCCTAATATCCCTTATCAACTGATACCAGAAGAGGAAGAAGTTTTAACGCAACTGAAAAACGCCTTCTTGAATAATGATTTATTACAGCAACATATAAAGTTTTTAGTACAAAAGGGACAAATGTTCCTTAAATACAATAATAATTTACTGTTCCATGGATGCATCCCACTCGACAGTGATGGAGGATTCTCCCTTGTTGAGGTCGACGGTACATACCATAGTGGTAAATCGCTATTTGAAGCCCTCGACAAGAAAGTGAGAAGTGCTTATTTAAATCGATACAAAACAATAAACCCTGATAAAGATTATATGATTTTCTTATGGCAAGGGGAACATTCACCATTATTTGGTAAAACAGATATGAAGACGTTTGAAAGGTATTTTATTAAAGATAAAGTTACGCATAAAGAAGAGAAAAACCAGTACTTTGTTTTACGAGAAAACGAGCGAGTTTTACAACACATATTCGATGAATTTGAAATTGATTTTGATACATCAAAAATCATTAATGGACACGTACCTGTTGATATAACTTCAGGTGAGTCTCCAATAAAAGGGAATGGTAGAATATATGCGATAGATGGTGGGATGAGTAAACAATACAAAGAAAAAATTCATATCGGTGGATACACATTGGTATCTGACTCGTATAAATTATTCTTAATATCTCACGAGAGATATCCGTCATTAAAAGATTTAATTGAAAAAGAAGAGGATATCATCAGTTTGGTTCAAGCGGAAGAAGTAAACAGTAATAGAGAATACATGTTCAATACGGATAAAGGGAAAAAACTACAATCAGAAATTGATGATCTCTATAAATTATTAGATGCTTATACCACAGGTATAATCAAAGAAATGGTTCATAGTAAATAGCATAACAAAGGGATTACCCATCAATACAATAAAAAAAGAGAACTTTTTGGTTCTCTTTTTATTCTTTTATACAGACAGCAACTGCATAGTTTCTAGAATGTGATATGGAAACACTAATAGAATCATTTGGACGGTACTTTGATTTTATATATGGCGCTCCATTTTCATCATTTAGAATCACCACATCAGTAAAATTCAGTGGTTCTTCAAACTGTTTATATACTTTTGTATAAGCTTCTTTTGCTGCGAATCTTCCAGCCAAATAGGCAATCTTTGATTTTTCTTTTTTTAGGCGATTATATTTGATTAATTCTTCTTCACTCAGTATTCTTTTCACAAATTTTTCTGTTAGACGTTCCTTAATTTCTTCAAACTCAACAATATCGATTCCTACGCTATTCATTTAAATTCTTTAATATCTGTTCTGCTAGTTCGTTTATGTTTCTAAAGCGGTGATTTAAAGCTGATTTTGATATTGTTTTATTGAAGAGTTCATCGGAATGATCGCTTAATTCATTTAGTGAAGATTCTGGATATTTTTTACGAAGCTCAATAGCTTCTTTTATGCTTTTTGGTAATTTATTAATATCTGTCATATTTTCGAGTACACTAATACTTCTTAGTTGGTTATTGGCAGCATTTAGCGTTTTATTTTGATTCGCTATGTCCATATTCATAACTCTAGTTATACTGTTCACAAAGTCTCTTTTAATTCTCTCATCTTCAAATTCAAATAGACTGTTGATTGCACCGGTAACTCTTAAAAAGTCACTGATTTTCTCTGAGTCTTTTATATATGAGATAAATCCTCTTTTTCTTTTTAAGGTTTTTGCTTTTAAACGAAAGACATTTAGTAAGTCAGTAACATTAGCTGCATCCGTTTCAGAATTGGAATGAATCTCTAAGTGATAACTACTGGATTTCGGACTATTAATGGAACCGCTAGCTAAGAAAGCACCTCTTAAATAAGCCTTTTTACAGCATTCCTTAATGAGAAGTGGATCATCCAAAATATTTTCAAATGGATTCATCAGGGATAGTTCGTTTATAATTTGTGATGCTTGGTATCGTATTATAATAATGTAAATATCACTTTTTGATAATTTCATTTGTTTCTTACTTCTAATTTCAATATCTACTTTATATAAATCCTTGATACTCTTAATTACTTTTCTTGCTACTCCGAGATTTGTAGAGTGGAATTCTACACTTAATCCCTCACTTGAGAGGTTTACATTTCCATGGATACGCAAAAGAGCTGATAATTCTGCTAAAATGCAGTGATCATCTGCTTTTACATTTAGTAATTCGCTTTTTGTATTATATGCAAAGCTCATAGTATCCACCTCTTTTGAGTACTTTATTATAACAAATGTGTCATTGATTGTCTAACTATATTGTGATTTAAAAAAAGACAACCTAAGTTGTCTTTTTATTATACTTTGTTTGATTTATCTAAGTATTTTGCTACCTCAATTGCAGCGATTGAACCATCTGCAGCAGCTGTTACAATTTGGCGTAAATCTTTATCAATTACATCTCCAATTGCATAGATACCTGGAACATTTGTTGCCATTTTAGCATCAGTTTCAACATATCCCCATTTATTCGTAATTCCTAGATCTTTTACAAAATCTGTAACTGGAACTTGCCCAATAAATACGAATGCTCCTTCTGTTTTAAAATCTTGTTCTTCTTTGGTCTCTGCATTTCTTAATTTAACTGAATCTAGTTGTTGATCTCCGTTAAATTCCAATACTTCATATCCTAACATGAAATCAATTTTTCCTGTTTCTTTCGCTTCATCAATTGCAACTGCATCAGCTTGTAATGTAGGTAAGATATTAACAACTGTAATATGTTTTACCGTTTTACTTAGGAATACTGCTTCTTCAATAGCACTATTACCTCCACCGATTACTACGATATCTAAATCTTTAAAGAATGCTCCATCGCATACTGCACAATAACTAACTCCGCGTCCAGTGAATTTACTTTCTCCTGTTGCATTTGTAGTTCTTGGAATTGTACCAGTACCAATAATAACTGCTCCAGTTTCAAACACTTCTCCTGTAGCTGTATGAACTTCTTTGTAACTACCTTTATCAACGATATTTACTACGTCTCCATAACGATATTCAACACCCAGTTCTTGTGTGTGGTTAAACATTTTTTCACTTAATTCAAATCCACTAATTTTTCCTAATCCTGTGTAATTTTCGACTTCCCATGTAGTCATCATTTTACCACCAGGAGCGGCTTTTTCTAACATCATTGTTTTTAAGTTTGAACGTTGTGTATAAATAGCTGCAGTCATCCCACCAGGACCTGCACCAATAATAATTACATCATATTTTTCCATTCTATTCACCTCGATTATATATTATAACTCGTTTTCATCAATATGAAGAGCATTTTGCTCTTTTACTTCTTCTAGCGTATCATGATAGCTTGGTTGGTTAAATACTGTTCTAATTAATACTGATAAAACAATCCCACCAATTATCATTAATATACTTGTTAACTGTGCTGTTCTAATACCCGTGTTAAGAACGTATAAACTATCCGTTCTCATTCCTTCAATAAAGAATCTACCAATACTATACCAAATGAAATAGAATGATAACATTTCTCCTTGTTTAAACCATTTTGTTCTTCTAAATACCAAGATTAAGGCGAATCCAATAAGATTCCATACACTTTCGTATAAGAACGTTGGATGGTAGTAAACGTACTGCGAGTATTCTTGATAATCTAGAATATACATGTTGTCTACTATAAATTTTGGTAAATGTAATGTACCTGATAAAAATTCTCTTTGAGCATCCAATGATAAGATTGGTTTGTCGTTTAACATTCCACCAACAAATCCACCATGAGCCTCATGATTGAAGAAATTACCCCATCTACCAAACGCTTGAGCAATTAAGAATCCCGGAGCCATTAAATCGAATACTCTCAGAATTTTGATTCCCTTTTTATTACAGTATATATAAGCACTAATGAATGCGACGAAAATACCACCATGAATTGCTAATCCTCCACCAGTAATATCTACTACATTAATAATCCCGTCTACAAATCCACTATTTTTAAATACATCTATATATGTTTGTAACTCAAATAACACGTACCAAAGTCTAGCTCCAATTATTGATAGCGGTACAATAATTAAGACTCCATCTAAAATATCATCCGTTGTAACTCCTAGTTTTTTTCCTTCCAGAATACCAAGCATTACAGCAACAATAATACCTGTCATAATCATAACACTGTATAATCGCCACTCAAAGTCACCTATTGAAAATAAAACCCCGCTAAAATGTTCTATTTCACTATGTGCATATGATGAAAGTAACATAACTTAACCTCTATTCTCTCTCTTTATTTTTACGAGCTAATTCTTGTTCCAAAGAATCCGTAAATTCTTTTGCAGCATCTTCACCCATATATTTCAGTCTAGCATTAACCGCAGCTGCCTCAACCAATGTTGCAACATTACGACCTTCTGAGACTGGTATTGTCATATGATGTACATTTGTATCAAAGAACTTAATTGTTTTATGTTCTAAGCCCAAACGATCATATGTATTCGTTGTATTCCAAGGTTCCAAGTCAATAACTAACATGATTTTCTTGTTTTCTTTAAACGCTTTTGCCCCAAATAATTTAACAACATTTACAATCCCAATTCCTCTAATCTCTAAGTACTTACGCAAGATTTCAGGTGCTTCACCTACAAGGATTCCTAATTCACGTTCATATATATCAACACGATCATCAGCTACTAACTGATGTCCTCTTCTAACCAATTCTAACGCAACCTCACTTTTACCTAAGCCACTTTTACCTCTAATTAAAACTCCAACACCACTAATGTCTAAAAGTGTTCCATGGAGGCTTAAACGCGGAGCTAATTTAGCACTTAAGTATTTGTATAAACTACTTACTAAAGCAACCGTTTTTCGGTGGGCTTTGGCTATAACGATTCCATACTCGTTTCCTTTTCTAATGAACACTTCAGGAATTTCCTGAATGTTTTGTGAGAAAACAAACATTGGAGGACGTTTTTGAAACAACATATCCACTCTAATTTCTTGGTCTTGTGTATTTAACCACCAAAAGAAGGTTACTTCTTTCGAACCAAGAACTTGAATTCGATCAAATTCGTAGAAATCAAATAATCCGGCTAACTCAATACCAGGTCTTGATACTTGAGCCTTTGTTATTTCACGTTCTAACCCTTGTTCACCACTAATTAGTTCTAAATTGTAGTCTTCAATTAATTTTCTTACTTTTAAACTCATAGAACCACCTCATATTCTCTTCTTTCGGAAATATCTTCTAACACTAGTTCCAAAAAAGTATCTAGTTAATACAAATATTAATACAAAAAATGCTAATACTGTCCCATTAAAGAAATTGAACTCTTCAATAAATACATATTGATCTAAGACAAAAAAGATTAGGACGTATCCAAAGAAGAATACTGAACCAAAACTCTTAATAATGAAATCAAAATAATGTCTTAATAACAAATTACGATATATCTCTTCGATAATGGTGTAAATAGCCATCAATAATATTAACACATAAATTTTACCATGATATTCTGCGAAATCAAAAATTTCAATGACAAAATAAGCAAAGATAAAGTTAACTAGTGCTGAAAACAATAAGTTTATATATCGGTTTTTGTGGAATACTCCACCAAACTCGATCGCAATAATTGGCTGTCTTGGCTTCTTTTTTTGTTTTTGTTTGTTGTCGTCTTGAAGTTCTTTAAGTTTCTTCATTACTTCTTTTAATTCATCAAGTTCTTCTTGTGTGTTTATCTCTTCGTTGTCATTTTTCTTGGGCTCTTGATTCATAATTTATTCCCCCAGTACTTTTTTTAAGTATTCTCCTGTAAAACTATTTTGATTCGCGGCAATGTCTTCCGGTGTACCCGTGGCGATAATCATACCACCTTTGTCTCCACCCTCAGGTCCTATATCAATAATGTGATCAGCGAGTTTAATTACATCTAGATTATGTTCAATAACAACTACAGTTGCTCCCAAATCCACGATGTGTTGAACTACTTTCATCAACCTGTTTACATCATCTGTATGAAGACCTGTAGTCGGTTCATCTAAGATGTATAATGTATTCTCAGTAATTCGTTTATGTAGTTCCTTGGCAAGTTTCACACGTTGTGCTTCTCCACCACTTAACGTTGTAGCTGGTTGTCCTAATTTTAAGTAACCAAGTCCAACATCATTTAACGTTTTTAATTTATTTTTAGCTTTCGGAATATTTTTGAGGAAATCAACTGAATCTTCAACTGTCATCTCTAAAACATCTGAAATATTTTTACCTTTGTACTTCACTTCCAATGTTTCACTGTTGTATCGTTTACCATGGCAAACTTCACAAGGTACATAGACATCTGGTAAGAAGTGCATTTCAATTTTGATTAATCCGTCTCCGTTACATGTTTCACATCTTCCACCTTTTACATTGAAACTAAATCTACCTTTTTTATATCCTCTTATCTTGGCTTCATTCGTTAACGCAAAGATGTCTCGAATATTGTCAAAAACACCTGTATAAGTTGCTGGATTACTTCTTGGAGTACGGCCGATTGGTGATTGATCAATATCGATTATTTTTTCAAAGTTTTCTGTACCTAACAACTCGTCAAAATCACCTTGTTTTTGCTTTTTGCGATAGATTTGATTTGATAACCCTTTGTATAAACATTCATTTATTAAGCTAGATTTCCCACTACCACTTACACCGGTAATTACATTAAGTACTCCCTTTGGAAGTTTAACATCGATGTTTTTTAAGTTATTCTCTCTTGCACCTTTGATTTCAATATAACCTTTGTCATGAGGTCTTCTAGTTTCTGGAATTTCTATAAATTTCTTACCTGACAAATACTGTCCGGTAATACTTTTATCATCTTTTAAAATTTCATTAATCGTCCCTTGGAATGTTACTTCTCCACCGTTAATTCCGGCCCCAGGACCGATATCAATGATTTGATCTGCTTCAAACATTGTTTCTTCATCATGTTCTACTACCAATAAGGTATTCCCTAAATCGCGCATTTTTTTAAGCGTGTTGATTAGTTTATGATTGTCTCTTTGGTGTAATCCGATTGACGGCTCATCAAGAACATATAACACACCTGTCAACTGACTACCAATCTGAGTTGCTAGTCTAATTCTCTGTGACTCTCCACCACTTAGTGTGGCAGCTTGTCGTGATAACGTAAGATAGTTTAGTCCTACATTATCCAAGAATGATAAACGTTCTAGAATTTCTTTCAATATCAACTCAGAAATTTGTTGATCTTGTTTGGATAGTTCTAATTGATTGATATAAGAAATAATATCTTTTACACTTAAATCTGTTAACTCGATAATGTCGATTCCGCCAACTTTAACACTTAGTGCTTTTTCATTTAGTTTCTTACCATTACAAACAGGACATTTGATTTCTGCCATATAATTTTCAATCCATTCACGCATAAAACGTGATGTAGTTTCTTTATATCTTCTTTCAAGGTTTGTAATGATACCTTCATATTTATGTGTACTTTGGTGTTTATAACCATTACCTTGTTTGCCGAATTTAAACTCTATTTTATCTTTTGTTCCGTATAAAAACATCTTCAAATCAGCTTTTTTCATATCTTGTACTGGAACATTTATATCAATATTATAATGTTTAGCAACTTGTCTTATCATAGAAAAACCATAAGTGTCTGTATTTTGCCACCCTTTAACTGCGCCATTTTCCAGTGATAAACTTTTGTCAGGGATTAATAGCTCAGGATTAATTTTTCTTGTATGTCCAAGTCCATTACATGATGGACAAGCCCCATAAGGTGCATTAAAAGAAAACAATCTTGGTTCTAAAGCTCCGATTGAAAAATCACAATGAGGGCAAGCATAATGTTCACTAAATATATGTTCTTCATTATTAATTAAGACCACTACTTTTCCTTCTCCAATATGTGCAGCTTGTTCTAAACTTTCAAAGAGACGAGATCGAACACCGTCTTTGATTTTTATTCTATCTACAACCGCTTCAATTGTATGTCGTTTATTCTTTTCTAGGTTAATATCATCATCTAAATCATAAATTTCACCATTGATTCGAGCTCTTACATACCCATCTTTTTGCAGTTGTTCTAATGTTTTTACATGAGTTCCTTTTCGTGCTTTTACCAAAGGAGCTAATATGATAACTCTTCCTTCAGATGCTTCTAATACTTTATTAGTCATTTCTTCTATCGATTGTCCAGATACTTCAATCCCGTGATTAGGACATATTGGTTTCCCAATACGAGCATATAGTAATCGTAAATAATCATATATTTCAGTAACAGTCCCTACTGTTGATCTTGGATTCTTAGAAGTTGTTTTTTGATCAATCGAGATTGCAGGGCTTAATCCTTCGATGCTTTCAACATCTGGTTTCTCCATATTTCCAAGAAACTGTCTAGCATAAGCACTTAAACTCTCAACATATCTTCTTTGTCCTTCTTTATAGATTGTATCGAACGCCAAAGAAGACTTACCACTCCCACTTAACCCAGTCATTACAACAAGTTTGTTTTTAGGGATTCGTATGTCTAAGTTTTTTAGGTTATTCTCTTTTGCACCTTTTACTATAATCTCATTAATCATGTCTCTTCACCTATTTCAGTAATTCTTTAAATTCAACCTCACTAAGTACAGTGACTCCAAGAGTTTGTGCTTTTTTTAGCTTACTTCCAGCATCAGTTCCGGCAACTACATAAGATGTTTTCTTACTAACAGAACCTGATACTTTCCCTCCAAATGATTCAATCAAAGCTTTGGCTTCATCTCGCTTGTATAACTCGAGTTTTCCTGTTAAAACGAAAGTCTTACCTTGAAACTCTGCTTTTTCAACCACGTTTGATGTATATTTCATGTTTAAACCTAGTTCTTTTAAGGTTTCAATCAATTCTTTTGTATCTTCCCTATCGAAGTATTCAATTACACTTAATGCAATTACATCTCCAATTTCGGGGATTTCTACTAATTCTTCTTTTGTTACTGTAAAGAAATTATCTATAACTTTAAGGTTATTTGCAAGTACTTTACTCACTTTTTCACCACAATGTCTAATTCCTAATCCAAATAGAAGTTTGTCTAAGTTGTTTTGTTTTGATTTCTCGATATTCTCCAACAACTTCTCGATACTTTTTTGGCCAAATCCCTCTTTAACAACCAAGTCCATACGATGGTTATGAAGTGTATAAATATCATCGATAGTCTTAATCAACTCATCATTAAAAAACTGCTCAACAATGCGTTCTCCCAGTCCTTCTATGCTCATTGCTTTACGTGAAGTAAAATGAATCAATCCTTCAATCTTCTTTGCAGGGCAGTTTGGATTAATACAGTAATAATCTGCTTCTCCATCTCTTCTCACTAAATCACTTGAACAGGCTGGACATTTATCTATCATTTCAAATCTCTTAGTAGATGTTCTTCTATCAAGCACAACTCTTACAACCTCTGGGATAATGTCTCCTGCTTTTCTTATAACAACATAGTCACCTTCACGAATATCTCGTTCTTTAATGTAGTCCTCATTATGCAGAGTAGCTCTTGATACCGTACTCCCTTGTACAATAACAGGATCTAAGTTAGCAACAGGAGTTATTTGTCCTGTACGTCCTACTTGGAAGGTTACTTCGTTAATCTTGGTAATCACTTCTTCTGCAGGAAACTTATAAGCAATTGCCCACTTTGGACTTTTGGCTGTATATCCAATTATATCGTATTTATCTAATTGATTAACTTTAATAACAATCCCGTCGATTTCATACGCTAAATCATTTCGTTTACTTGTATATGTTTCGATAAACGTTAGTACTTCATCTATCGTTAGACATTCTTTGCTTAACGGATTAACTTTGAACCCCAATTTTTTAGCAAAGTCCAAAGATTCCTTATGTGATTCTAAATGATGGTTTTCTGGTGAAATAACACTATAAATAAACATGTCTAAATTACGGGAAGCGGCTATTTTACTATCTAGTTGCCTAATGCTACCGGCCGCTGCATTTCTTGGGTTTTTAAATAGTTCTTGCTTGTTTTCTTGTCGGTTTTTATTCGCTTTATCAAATGACTTTTTAGACATAAAAATTTCACCACGTACCTCAAGATTATCTGGATAATCTACTTTTAACGGGATTGATTTTATTGTTTTTACGTTTGAGGTAATGTTTTCTCCAATAATCCCATTACCACGTGTAGCTGCTAAAACGAGTTGTCCATTCTCATATTTAAGCGAACCTGCTAATCCATCGATTTTAAGTTCAACATTGTATGTGATATCTGGTACAACTTTTCTTATTTTCTCATCATAAGCTCTTAAATCATCTTCATTAAATCCATTGCTTAAACTCATCATTGGAACATCATGAGTTACTTTTTCAAATTTATCTAAAACTACTCCACCGACTCTTTTTGAAGGAGAGTCCTCTGTTAATAGTTCAGGATATCGTTCTTCTAAATGAATTAATTCGTGAAGGAGAGCATCGTATTCTTGATCTGATACTGTCGGATTATCAAGAACATAGTATTCATGATTATATTTGTCTAGTAGATTCTTTAAAACTTGCACTCTGGCTTTATTTTCCATATTATCACCATCTTTTATTATAACATATTATTTTCACTAAATCTTCTTAATTGCCGGATGGTCTTTTAGTAGTTTTTTTATCCCATGAGGATGAGTAAATGCGATTACACAGTTATCTCCGGCCACCGATACAACGATTCCATTACCAAACTTAACATGTGAGACTTTGTCTCCTTTATTAAGATCGTTTTTACTGTAATTATTGATTGATGTTTTACGTTTTTTTATCATTTGTTGTTTCTTCATTTGTTTTTTCATTGCTGGTTTCTTATATACAGAATTAACATTGTGTGATTTTTTCAATACGACGCTATATCCTTCTTTTTCGATGTATTGTTCAGGTATTTCAAGCAAGAACTTGCTATCCATATTTCTTGTTGTTTCACCATATGTTTGACGTACATCTGCGTTTGTTAGATATAGTTTCTCTTTTGCGCGTGTTATTCCGACATACATTAATCGTCTTTCCTCTTCCATTTCGAAAGGGTCATCAAATGAACGAGCAAGTGGGAACATCCCCATTTCTAGCGCTACAATAAAGACTACTTTAAACTCTAATCCTTTTGCAGCATGAAGTGTCATTAACGTTACACCATCTAGAATATCTTCTTTGTTTTCTTCCGATTTTAAGGCGATATCTTCTAGAATAAACGTCAACATTTCTACTTTAGAGTAATCTGCATAAACATCGTTGTTTTCAGCTAATATCGTTTTAAACTCCAATAAGTTTTCATATCGTACATCTCCTTTGTCATCCCCTTCAAGTACAGTTAAGTACCCAGAGTTTTGTAAGATGTAGTCTACATAATCTATAAATGGTAGTTCATCAAGTTTTTCTCTAAAATCTTTCATTTGATCCATAAACTCGGTAATCTTGTTTGCAGCATTTCTTCCTAAGAAACTAGGTGTTAATCGCAATGCATCACTAAACGATAACCCGTTGTCTGCGGCGTATTCCGTTATTTTCGCGATTGTAGTAGGACCAATCCCTCTTCTAGGAACACTAATCACTCGTAGGAAACTAAATGCATCATCGTTATTCAGTATAAATCTTAAGTATGCAGTGAAATCTTTGATTTCTTTTCTTTTAAAGAAACTAGTATTACCGTGAATTCGATATGGAATTTGTTTTTGCATCAATACATCTTCAAACTGTCTTGAAGTGTTGTTTGCTCGATATAGAATCGCAAAGTCATTGTAGTCATAACCCATTCTCTTCATAGCTAATATTTTCATTGCGATATACTCTACTTCGTCCCTAGCAGTTACAGCTTTGTAATGAGTTATCTGTTCCCCGTCACCTTTTGTTGAATATAGATTTTTAACAATTCTATTTTTATTATTGATAATCACTGCGTTTGCGGCTGATAATATATTATTTGTCGAACGATAGTTTTGTTCCAAAAGAATTAAATGAAAGTCACTATAGTCTTTTTTAAACTTATTTATATTTTCAATGTTTGCTCCTCTAAAAGCGTAGATACTTTGGTCTTCATCACCAACGATAAATAAGTTATTATCTTCATTCACTAATAATCTTATCAATTCGTATTGAACATTGTTCGTATCTTGAAACTCATCAACTAAAATATATTTAAATTGTTGATGATAGAAGTCTTTAATATCTTGATGTTCTCTTAGAAGTTTTATTGTAAGTAGTAATAGATCTTCAAAGTCAACCAGATTCGACTCTAATAAGTATTTAGTGTATTTTCGGTAAATGTTTTCCACTACAGCGTTTAATGGAGACTCAATACCATCCAAAAACCCTTCATCAAACTTGACTTTTAGTACCAAGTTTCTAACGATTTTAGGATTAAACATTTTTGAATCGATGTTGCTGTCTTTCATTAGTTTTTTAACTACTTGTAATGTATCATCATCATCAATTATCTGAAAGTTACGATCATATCCCAATCGTTCAATGTGATCTCGTAATATTCTCGCACACATTGAATGGAATGTACTAATCCACATACCCCTTGTACCGATTTTAATCTCGTTGTAAACTCGTTCCTTCATTTCTTTTGCAGCTTTATTTGTGAAGGTTATTGCTAGTATATTATTAGGAGCAATCTGCTTCTCAAATATTAAATAAGCAATTCTTTTAGTAAGAACGCTTGTTTTACCGCTTCCTGCACCAGCAATAGCCATTACTGGTCCTTCTGTTTGAAGGACTGCTTCTCGTTGTTTTTCGTTTAAATTTTCTATTAAATTAATCATCAAATCACCTGTTAAAAGTATATCAAAAAAAGCACTAAATTAATAGTGCTTTACGTGTTATTTTAAACATATTTAACTTGGAATTTTTCTAAGTTTATTTTCTTGTTAATCACAGGGATTCCTTCTTGACTCAACATCTGTGCCTGGATAAATCCCGGCTCACCCGTTAGGCTTATTCCACCTTTTGAGTTTATCACTCTATGCCAAGGTAAATTGTTTTTTTCACTCATTGAATGCAGAATCCTCGATACTTGTCTAGCACCCCTCGGATTTCCAGCACATACTGCTATCTGTCCATATGTCATTACTTTACCTTTTGGTATGCTTTGAATAATTTCAATTACTTCTTTCGTGAACTCTGTCATCAATCCACCTCATCCTATCAAATTTAGTGTTAAAAAAAAGCCCTATAATTAGGGCTTTAGATTATAAGCTTTTTACGTTAGAAGCTTGAGGACCTCTTTGCCCATCAACTACTTCAAATTCTACAGCTTCGCCTTCTTCTAAAGTTTTGAAACCATCTTTTTCAATTTGAGAATAATGAACGAATAAATCTTCACCATTTTCAGTTGTAATGAATCCATAACCTTTTTCAGAATTAAACCATTTAACTTTACCAGTCATATTTGTTACCTCCATATTTATTTTGATGCATAATAATCGATATAAATATAAGGTAACGGTGTTATCTTTTATTTCTTCTTTTATATAGCGTCTTCTTTATTATACAACATAAATTTAATATAGCAAGAGAAAACGATATTTATATTCCTTTTGGTTTAAAAGATGATCTTAATGAAACGATTCTGTTATAAACTAATTCTTCTTCACTAGAGTCTTTATCGCATACATAGTACCCATTTCGAGTAAATTGGTACTTGTTACCAGGATTTAGGTCTACAGCTTCTTCAATAAAACCTTTTTTGATGATTAATGAATTTGGATCTACTTTTTCACTAAAAGGAACATCTTTATTCTCAAAATCTGTAATTAAATCTCCAAGAAGTCTGAATTCTGCTTTTTTACTATGAGTAGCATCAACGAAGTGAATATTACCGTTTGGTTTTCTTCCAGTAAATCCGCTACCACTTTTAGTTTCTTTATCATATGTACAATGTACTTCAATAATATTTCCATTTTCATCTTTAACAACACTATTCGCTTTTACAAAATAAGCATGCATCAAACGTACTTCAATATCTAAGGCAAGACGTTTCCATTTCTTATTTGGTTTTTGCTCAACGAAATCTTCTCTTTCAATATATACATATTTACTAAATGGTAACTTTCTTGTTCCCATTTCTGGATTTTCTCGATTATTCTCTGCATCAAGGTATTCAACTTCATTTTCCGGATAATTATCAATTACAAGTTTTAATGGATCAAGAACTGCATTAACTCTTGGTGCTTCCAGTTTTAAATGTTCTCTTACAAATTGATATAACATATCCATTTCAGTTTCACCTTGGCTTTTCGGTAATCCTAAACTATAGATAAAATCTCTAATAGCACTTGATGGGATACCGCGTCTTCTAAGCCCTGAAAGCGTGATTAATCTAGGATCATCCCATCCCATAACTGCGCCACTTTCCACTAATTGCTTAATGTATCTTTTACCAGTAACTGCCCCGGCAATATACAGTTTACCAAATTCAATTTGGCGTGGGATTGCTTCCATTTCACAATGTTCAACTACCCAATCATATAATGGTCTATGATCTTCAAACTCTAAACTACATAAACTATGAGTAATTCCTTCAATTGCATCTTCTAGTGGATGAGCATAATCATACATTGGATAAATACACCATTTATCTCCAGTGTTATGATGGTAAGCTCTTTGGATTCTATAGATAATTGGATCTCTTAAGTTAATATTTGGACTAGCCATATCGATTTTAGCTCGTAACACTCGGCTTCCGTCTTCATATTTCCCTTCTTTCATTCCAACAAATAATTCTAAATTTTCTTCGATACTTCTATTACGATAAGGACTCTCTTTACCTGGAGTTTTAAAGTCTCCACGATATTCTCTCATCTCTTCAGCAGTGAGATCACATACAAAAGCTTTCCCTCTTTTTATCAGCAGTACTGCTCTTTCATACATTTCATCAAAGTAGTTACTAGCATAAAATAGGTTTTCCCATTTACAGCCTAACCAAGCGATATCCTCTTTAATTGCTTCAACAAAACTAATATCCTCTTTCACTGGATTTGTATCGTCAAAACGCAAGTTAAAATAACCACCATGTTTCTCTGCCATTGAGTAGTTTGTTATAATAGCTCTGGCATGACCTAAATGCAAAAAGCCATTAGGTTCTGGTGGGAATCTCGTGATTGCTCTTTCATGTTTTCCTGTTTTTAAATCTTCTTCAATAATAGTATTTATAAAATGATTAATTTCCATTGTTTACACCTCTTTTATTTATTTGTTTTTCTCATCATTAAATATACTGGTGTTCTGCTGGACTTTCATATAAATCACCTCTTTTATTACTATGCTATTGTATAGTTTTTCATACATATTTTCAAGAAAAAAACGAGAAATATCGCTATTTCTCGATTTTTTTCTTAAATGTTCTAAATTCTTTAACACTTTCAATAAACTGATGCGAATTTTTTCCTAACCATTCAAAGAATAATTCATCATCCACAATAAGAGTTGCAATTTTTTCAATTTTTTTAGGATGTTTATCCAAATACTCTAACAAATTAGTCGGAGTTTGGAATTTTTTTCCCTTATATCTATAATAACTCCTTAAATTTGTTCTTCTTCTTTTCTTGGACTTTTGTTTTCTACCCGTTGACTTAAATAACTCACTATCGTTCTTAACGAAGTAATCATCAAGTCCTTTTTTAATATTTGTATCTTCTACCGCATTGTTTTCTTCCTCAGATACTTGAGTATCGATCACAACTGATGATTTCTTTGTATCATTAGTTTCTACAAACGGTTCTTCATTATTTATTTGTCCTCTATCAGTAGATTCAATTTTCTTGTCTTTCTTCTTAAATAATGAAATTTTCTTTTTCTTCTTATTAGATTTTGTTTCAATAAGACATTCAGATACATTCGCCCACTCAAAGTCGTACTTTGGAGTAACTGCTTCAATTTTTTGGTGTTTCTTTTTACGACTAGATTTTGCGACATTCTTCTCTTTTTTATTTCTTCTCATTCGCTTCTTTTTGGGAACTTCAATCTCATCGTAAATTGGTATATTATTATCTAAAACTATTTCATCTTCAAGCATGTTATTAATCTTTTTATCACGTTTGTTTTTTCGCTTTTTCAACATTAAATCCACCCCTTACCTAAGACAATTCCCAGTATTATATATATACCAAATGAAATGGATAAAATATAAAATACAATGTCTTTGAAATGAAGTCTCTTCTCATAATTAGAAAGCATCTTAACATACCCTTTTTCAAATAAGAAAATACGTTTTTTTAACTTGTTTATTTCTTCATTTGTTGAATCAACAATATCTAGTTTTTTCAGGACTTTTTTCTTATTAATCATTTCATCCTTCTCAACTAAATACTGGAACTCAAATTCAAACTTTTCACGTTTCTTGTTGATTTTAGATACATGTTTTGCGATTTGTTTTTTCCATATAACTTTTACGTTTCTTACCAATTGTCTGAATAAGTCTGTTCGTAATATGTAGGTAATTGTTCCAAGTAGAATAAACACAAAAAATATATTATACCAAGATACTGTGTGAATACTTGTATTGAATAACCTCAAAAATGGCAAATCAGAAAAATATGATATAAATACAAAAGCAAACACAACTATAATACCAATGGTTTTGTAAGGTGATGGGATGCGGTAGTATTCTACATCCTCGATCATAGCATCCGCCCAATGGTTAACGTTTTGAATAGTGAATTTGATGTAATCATTATATTCTTTTACCCATCCATCTATTACTTCGTTTAGAATTCTATTTTTAATGTCTTCTTTAATTGTTTGATCGTCTATTAAATTTTGTAATGTTAGTTTATCTTCGATTCTTGGATGAGAAACATAAAAATCATAAATTTCGACTTTTTCCTTCTCTATCTTCAAGTTCTTCCATAAATCCAAATAAACAAGAGGATTAACTTCGAGAATTTCCAAGTCTTCTGTATTGTAGTACGACAAAAGGAAATCTTCTAATGTTTGTTTCTGCATTAAAGATAAATTTCCTGACTTTGATTCAGTTAGTTGTTTCTTAAATTTGTACTTATCAATTGAATATCCGTTCATCTCTAAAAACAACATAAGTTCTTCTGCAGCAGTCATAAATTCCTCCTCTCCCAAAATCACGAAAACCCCTATTTAAGGGATTTTCCATAATGTATACTCTATTTTCTATTCATTTTTTCATTATATACTATTCTTTATTCATCCACAAAATCTCCGAATGCAGATTCAAATTGTGCAAGAATATTACCATTACCAGTTTCTTCTAACAATACCCCGAAAGTATCTAAAAATTCAGTTTGACTTTCTTCGTCCATATCTTCGAATCCTTCAAGCAAAGCATCAACTTGAGTGTCATTAATATCATTTCCAAGTTCTAAATCTTCTTGAATATCAACCACAGCATCATACACTGCTTCTTCTACAGAACCAGCTTCTGGATTCAATGCTTCGAAAAGATTAGTAACTACATCATCGGATGCAAGAACATCATTTAAAGCTTCTTGAAAACTATCTAGAATTGCTTGATGATCTGGTGCTTCAATTTCTAATGCTAATGCCCCATCAACCACGGATACACCAACTACTTTAATTGAATTTCCATCAACACCATCCACTAATAACGTTGTTAACCTTGTTGGATTAATAATTAAATCCCCATTTGAATCAAATTCACCAAATTGAACATCACCTATATTACTGAAAACATCCTTAAATGTCGTCAAATCTGAAATTTGAATATATTGTCCTTCTGTCTCAGATAAATCTTTTCCAAATGTGATATCGACAAACTCACAATGCATCTCGGTAACCGATTCTCCTTCAACTGTAACTTCGTTATATTCAACCTCTGCTTCTAATACAAGTAATGAATCAACACCGGCAATACTGAATAGTGCGTGGGCATAAACTCTATCATCATCCAAATCAAATTCGTCCCCAGCATCAAATTCAAACCAGATTGATTTCAATCCTAATTCAATATCTTTCGTCTCTGAATCTGATATTTCTATTGTTTCTACTTTTCTAGCATTTACAAAGCCGTTTGCATTGCTATAAATAAGTTTGTTAAAGATTTCTTCATCAATCTCAAAGTTTTGAGATTCTGCACCTAGATTAAGAGCTCCATTGAACAAGAACTGCGTAAATACATCTTGTAAATACATAACAGGATCAAATAGTTCACTATTGAATTCACCATAAACAGTCTCTCCTGCTACAAGTTGTTGATCATGCAAATCATATAAATAAAGAGGTATATTTCTCTTATCTTCATCTGTATTTCTAAACTGAGATACTTGAACTTCTAATGCAAATTTATCTTCCTGTAAATCAAGTAAAATAAGATCACGATCAAACGTAATTGATAACAATTCTTGTGTTAACTGATTGTATTCTCCTTCATTAGATGAATCACTAAGTTCTGTTAATATCTCATCTTTTTTGATCGTATATGATAAATCACTCAAGTCCAAATCCCCTATAGGCAAGCCATTTTCCACTTCTTCTAGTTCCACAGCACCCGAATTATAAGCTTGGTCTATCATCCAAGTAAATATCTTCTTAGGGACACGAATGTTTCCAATCTGAAGTTTATCAAATTCCAATACATATTGATTATCATATGTGTCATCTTCAAAAAGAAAGTGTGCTTCTAGGACTGTTTTATATGTAAATAATCCATTAAAATCAACTTCAAAATACATGTTCAAGACCAGTCTACCAGGATCATCTTCTGTTGATCCATCAAAGAAAGTTCCATAAATTCCAACCATATGTGCGTTAATTGATCCATCATCAGTAGTTGATGATGATGCAACTACATAACATTCTTCATCCGTTGCACAATCGCTTCCTGGTGAATAATCTTCATTTACTGTTAAGATTTTTTCATAGATGAATCGATTCAATATATCATCATCTAAATCCACTAACAAATCAGCAGTAACGCCATTTTCCACATCTTCAAACGACATATTCAATTCCTCAAATATCATTTGAGCAGAATCATATTCATCAGTATATAAATGAGTCGGTAACATTTCAGTTCCTGATCCATCAAAAGTAATTGCCACCAAAGCACCTACTAAAACTATAATAATACCAACAAAAATAAATATATTTCTTAAAAATTTCATGATTTTACCTCCTACTTAGGGCTTACATCCTTAGTATAAAGAAAACCTGTGTATATTTTATGAAATAGTTATTGTAGTTTTACTCTCGATTTCCCATTTAAAGACATATTATCTATCTCTTTATTTTTCTTGTATTGATGGTATCCTGCAACTCCTATCATTGCTGCATTATCAGTACAATATCTAAATTCAGGAACAACAACTTTTACATTTGTTATTCTTTCACTAATTTTCTTTCTCAATCCTTTATTTGCAGCTACCCCACCAGCGATCATAAACATTTTTGCATCGTACTCTTTGATCGCTTTCATGCTTTTTGTAACTAAAACTTCAGTTACAGTCTCCTGGAAAGAAGCGCACAAATCAGGGATATTCAGTTCCTCATTACGTTGTTTTAAATTATGCACCAAGTTGATAACGTGTGATTTGATTCCAGAAAAACTAAAATCATAATTATCTCCCAACGAAATATCTGGCATCTTATAATTAGCGTTTCCTTCAAATGCTAATTTATCAACAACAGGACCCCCCGGATAACCAAGACCAACCGTTCTTGCCACTTTGTCATATGCCTCACCTACGGCATCATCCATCGTTTCACCAAGTTTCACAAAATCATAATGTTCTTTCATTAGAATGATTTCTGTATGACCACCCGAAACAACTAAACAAACTAAAGGAAACTGCAAATCCTCACTTATTGCATTCGCATAAATATGTCCAGCAATGTGGTGAACACCTACGATATCTATTCCATTTGCAAATGCAAAAGCTTTAGCTGCATTAACTCCAACAAGTAAACTACCAATTAAGCCTGGTCCTTTTGTAACCGCAACTAAATCAATTTCTTTCCTAGTAATTTGAGCTTTCTCAATTGCCTCTTCAAATACCATAGTAATTCCTTTAATATGCTCTCTTGAAGCGATTTCAGGCACTACACCACCAAACGCTTTGTGAACATCTATTTGACTTAGCACAACATTACTCAATATATTATTTCCATCTCTTATGATACTTACACTTGTTTCATCACAAGAACTTTCTACACTTAAAACTATCATGATAACACTCCTAACTTTTTAACCATTAACAACGCATCTTCACCATCAGCATAATACTGTTTTCTAACAGTTGCAGTGGTAAATCCAAGGCTTTTATATAATTTTATTGCATACAAATTACTCTTTCTAACTTCTAATGTTAAATTGACAATTTCTTGATCATTACATATTTCTACAACTCGCTCCATCAGGGAATATCCAATACCAAGTCCTCGGTATTCTTCACTGACAAACATATTTAGAATTTCGGCATTTGGAATCGTCAACCAAGAACCCACATAACCAGCTCTTTTGTCGTTTACTAAAGCGATAAAATAATTTGACAACTCATTGTACATAATTTCATTGTACAACGTTTTTTCACCCAAACTCTTTCCAAATATTTTAACTTCCTCATTATAAACAAAAGGAATGTCACTTAAATCCATCTTTCGAATAACCACACTCATTATTTAAGGTTTCTTTCTGCCTCAGTGAGTCTTAAATAGTTAGGATTTAAAGTATGGATGTCATCAACATTTACAAGTAAATCCGATGCTAATATTTTTACAATATTAGGTCTTCCTTCACTTACTACAATTACATTATCATTGTATGTTTTTGTTACTTTATCTTTATACTCATCAAGATTAGTTAAAGCCTCTTCATCTGCCTTAATTAGCGATTTACCATCATTTTTGTATAACCCTAAGAACGAATTACCACGTCTTGCATCAATCTCAGGAAGAATCATTTTTTCACCATTATAACTACTTGCCATCAATGCCAAACTACTAACTGTTTTCACTGGAACATCATTGTTCCAACCAAACATTTTAGCAACTACAACACCGATACGTAAACCAGTATAACTCCCAGGACCAATACCAACAATTATCTCATCCAAATCTGAAACATTAACTGAGTTACTTGTCATTAACAACTCAATTTGTGGCATTAATTTCACGGAATGATCATTATGTCCTGCTTCAAAAAACTCTCCTAGACATGAATCACCTTCATATAAACCTATATATAGATTCTTCGTTGCAGAATCAATTACTAATCGCTTCAACAATTTTCTCATATTTACCATTTCCTTCAATTTTTATTAATCTTTTGGTTTCCCCAATGATTTCTATTTCCATTACTAGTTTTTCTAAAGGCAAGCTATTGATAATATTTTTGTACCATTCAATAACACAAACTCCATCCGCATATATGTACTCCTCTAAGTCATAATCAGCACCAATTCCGTTTAACCTGTAAACATCCATATGATATAACTCCACTGGTCCTTCATAAACTTTCATAATTGTAAAAGTTGGAGAGTTTATATTATCCTCTATCCCAATACCTTTTCCAAAATACTTGGTAAAAGTTGTTTTCCCTGCACCAAGATCACCCTCTAAACAAAGGATAAATCCTGGAAAAACCTCCTTGCTTACTTTATCAGCAAAGAGTTTCATTTCTTGAATATCTTTAATTATTATTTCTTTATACATTTTCATCACCGTTTATTTGTTATTTTATAAAAAAATTATACCATAATTATGTTGTATAGTGTAGACTAATACGTGTTATAATTGAATGAGGAGTGATTTTTATGGACCTAATATTATATAATCCCAGATCAAAAAATAGTCGTGGTAATGTACAGACACATAAATTAATCAAAAAATACAAGAAGAACAATACACCTTTTAGATTAAAAAGTATTTTAAAGGTTAATAATCTGTCACTTTACTTGAATCAAAATCCACACTTCAAGAAAGTTATTCTTTTAGGTGGAGATGGAACGATTCATAGAATGGTTAACAATTTAGTTAGTAGTGACTACGACAAACCCATATACATCAAAAAGAATGGATCTGGAAATGATTTTTTGAGATCACTAAAAGGCTATGATAGCAACCCTCAATACGTTATGGAAGCAGCACTGGACAATAACACAAAGCATTACTTTATAAATGGAACGGGAATTGGCTTAGATGGGCTGATTATCGATTATGTTGATAACGCAAAAAGCAAGGGTAAACTCACATATTTTCTTAGTAGTTTACGCGCAATGATAAACTATGTACCAGAAGATCTAGATGTCGTAATTGATGGTGAAAAAGTTCATTTCAAAGATGCATACCTAGTTTCTGTAAATAATGGTAGATTTATCGGTGGTGGAATGGAAATTACACCAAACGCAAAAATTGATGATGATACTTTAGAAGTATTAATTGTACATTCTATAAAAAAAGCATTTCTATTGCTCATTTTTTCAACCATATACTTAGGAATTCATACTAAATTCAAGAAATATGTTTTCTCGAAAAGATGTAAAGCGATAGATATAAACTTTACAACACCGCAAATTACCCAATCAGATGGTGAAAAAACAGATGATATTACTTCAATGAGTATTAAGTGTAGCCAAAAAACAGTAAATTTAAAAGCATATTAAAAGGAGAATAAATTATTCTCCTTTTTTTAATTCCTTAACAAATGCAATTTTTCCATTTACTTCTTTCGATGTAAACCCCATTTTTTCTAAGTACATGATATGATCTTCTTTATCAGCATACGCTAGTAAAGTTGTATATCCTTGTTCTATAAAAAATTCGTTTTGTTCTTCAAATAAATAAACTCCTAATTTGAAGTCTCTATATTGGGGAACCGCGTAATCTAGCAGTACTTCCAATGTTTCATCTGAATGTTTCTTCCCAACAAATAACCCAGCTGGATTCATGTTTCTTAAAGTAAATACTTTAATATCTGCCTGTTTATCATCTAATAAATCAATGTTTTGAAACTTGTTCATATCATCTTGATAGAACTCTACAAACGAATTATAGTAATCACTATTGTGTTCAACACTTAGTAATTTAAAATAATCTTTATTAGAAGACATTTTCCAAATAAAATAAATATCTATAAGTGCAATACCTAGATTCATAATTCCTGTTGGAATACTGTGAATCATGAACCCATAAGTCCCAAACATCACTGCTCCTACAAAATTAATCCATCTTAGTTTTTTTAATGACGTCATTAATAACGAAATAAGTACAACCGCTGATGCTAAATATCCTAACCATTCTAACCATTTATCCATAAAAATCCTCCATTCTTAAAAAACTATTGTATTAAAAAACGAATAGAAATACAAGTAATATATATAAAATAAAATAAAAGCAATTATGAGAAACAAATCCCAATAATTACTTTTTTCTATTTAACCGCTATTTCAGGCGTTTTTTAAGCTCTTTTGACAATTCTTCATATCCTGGTTTACCAAGTAAAGCGAACATGTTTTTCTTGTACGCTTCCACACCTGGTTGATCAAATGGATTCACGTCTAATAAATACCCACTAACACCACATGCTATTTCAAAGAAATATACTAAATATCCAAATGTATATGGATTAATCTCTGTAACATTCAAAATTATATTTGGTACTCCACCATCATTATGTGCTAATAGTGTTCCTAGGAAAGCTTGTTTGTTTACGTAATCTACAGTTTCTCCCGCTAAGTAATTTAACCCATCAAGATTTAAGTCATCACTTGGAACTAACATTTCTCTTCTAGGTTTACCTACATTTATCACAGTTTCGAATAAGTGTCTTTCCCCATCTTGAATGTATTGTCCTAAACTATGTAGGTCCGTACTAAATGACGCTGATGCTGGGAAAATCCCTTTGTTGTCTTTTCCTTCACTCTCACCATAAAGTTGTTTCCACCATTCTCCAACAAAGAATAACGAAGGTTCATAATTCACTAACATCTCAATTTTCTTCCCACTTCTATATAACAAGTTTCTCATTGCTACATACTTATTAGCTTCATTATCAAGACTAGTATCTTTATACTCATTCATTGCATCATTTGCACCTTGCATCATTGCAGCGATATCAATACCACTAGCAGCAATAGGCAATAATCCCACAGCTGTTAAAACACTGTAACGACCTCCTACATTATCCGGTACAACAAATGTTTCATATCCTTCAGTATTCGCTAAACTACGTAATGCACCACGTGCTTTATCTGTTGTTGCGTAAATACGTTTTCCTGCTTCTTCTTTTCCGTATTTGTTAATTAGAATTTGCTTAAATGCTCTAAAAGCAATCGCTGGTTCTGTGGTAGTCCCAGATTTACTGATTACGTTGATTGAAAAATCTCTTCCTTCAATATAATCCATAAGATCCATCATGTATGAACTTGAAATATGATGTCCAACGAATATTACTTCTAATTTCTTTTCACGATCAAAATGTTTATTCAGTGTATCAATTGTGGCCTTAGCTCCTAAATAAGAACCACCAATCCCAATCACTAATAAAATTTCTGAATCATTTCTGATCTTTTCTGCTGCTTTTTGAATTCTTGAGAATTCATCTTTATCATAATTTTCTGGTAAAGTTACCCATCCTAGAAAATCATTTCCTTTACCTGTTCCATTTAGTAATTTTGTATGTGCATCTTTAATCTCTACTTCAATTTTCTTTAAATCAGATGCATCAACAAAGCTTAACGCTTTCGAGTAATCAACTTTGATTATTTTTTCCATTATAATTACCTCCTAATTCATTTTAAATTTTATCACAAACAAATACTCTTGTATATATAAAAGCCCTTTCAAGGCAAAATTTGGTATGAAAAAAAGCGATAATTATTTATCGCTTTCTAGACAATAGTCATTTAACCATTCTTCTAACTTTGCTTTTAAAGGAGTAAAGCCACTCTTTAAGACAATATTATATCTTTTCTTTCTTTTGTGTAATTCTTTAAAACTTAAACTCAGTTTTTGTCCATTAACTTGTAATACCTTCAAATCAATAACATCACCTAAAGAAACATAGTCTTCAATACTACGTACAAAACCATCACTGAACTCTGAAATATGAATCAATCCTACGTATTCATCATCCACATTAACAAACGCACCATATGGCTTCATAGCAGTAATCTCTCCTTTAACAATGCTTCCCTTTTTCATTTGAAACACCTCATTCGGATTACTCATGAACAGTATACCAAAAATTAGAGACTTAGGAAAGAAATAAAAAAAGAAAATCTTTCGATTTTCTCCTATAGAATTACATTCTCTACCCCAATAATACCTGGGACTTCTTCTAATAAAATAGCTTCAATTCCATCTTTTAAAGTAGAATCCAAAGCACTACACCCTACACATGCTCCAAGCATTTCAACATATACAATTCCATCTTCAAACTTGATGTAATTTACGTCTCCACCATCTCGTTGCAAGTATGGTCTTATTTTGTGTAGAATCTCTTTAATTTGTTTTTCAGTTGTATCATTAGCCATATTAATCACCTCAATAAATAATCGCAAGTGTATTATACAACTTTTAAGATAAACTACCTAACAAAACGCTAATTATTTTTTTTTACTCTTTGTAAGACAAAATATGGTGCATTTGGAGTACAAGATTCCATTAAATAATCCGCAATTGTTTTATAGTTGTCTTTTGTAAATCCTTTTAATCTCAACATATCAGCAGCGTAATCACCAACAATGTACGCGTAGCGATCAAGGTAACTAACATATCTTTCATTAAATGCCTTTATTTCCAATGCCTCTTTATAATCTTTAACAACATTAAAATTCCCGTGTTCTGTTTCTATCATTTTTTCGCCTCCTCTAAATAATCATGACGATATTTTCTAACTTCCTGATTTTTAATCCAAATAAGAATTGTAAAACCTACAAAAACAATTATATAAAAAACTACAGCTAAATAAAAGACATATAAACGATTAATTTGATAAACGAATCCTCCAATAACAAAACCTATCGTCATTCCCAGTCCGACAACACTTTGCCTCACACCCACTAATACACCTTGGGAAACGGCTTTATTATCTGACATAACGGATATTGCAGTAGGCTCATAAACCGACAATATTATAGTATATACCATATAGAAAGAAAACATTACAAACAATAAATTATCCACATAAAACGCAAGGAATAAAAAGATTGGAGCAAATACAAACTGCACTTGTAAAAATCTAAAGTTATGGAATCTCTTCATCAACCAAGGTGCAATAAACAAGTTTGACACTAATCCAAAAATACCAGCAACAAATACAATTATCCCCAATGTGGTAGCACTATATGCTTCATCAATTACATAGTAATCTAAAAACCTCTTTACATTGTTATGTGAAAAACTAACAAAGAACGTCAAAGTAATTGTATATATAGGTACCCATGGTAATTTGACAGCTTGTGTTATGTTTCTCCAAAAGAATTTTCTTGATAAATGATGATCTGTATCAATAATATCCACATTACTAAATAATATGAATGTTCCAATAACAATTAACAATACTGCTTGGATAAAGAACACATACCGAAAATCCGGTGCGAACAAATCCGTTAATAGTCCTCCTACAAAATACGCTAAGGCACCACCTAATAAATAAAGGGAAACAGCATAACTAAGGACTTTATTTCTTTCATGTTCTTCTATAAAAGTGTCATTTATATAAGAGTATATATTCACCAATACTCCTGCAAAAAAAATACCACTTATTAATGCCGCTAACAACAATAAGTACTTATCTGTAAAAACCCCGAACAAAAATTGGCCCAGTGCAAATCCAATAAAAATAATACCAATTACTTTATTACGGTGTTTAATATCTCCAATTGCTCCCCAAATCGCAGCAAATACTAGTAATCCCAAACCATTACATGCGAAATAGTACCCAATAAAAGAACCATCAATTCCTAATTTATTAGTGTATAAAGGAATTGTGGGATTTCCTAAAAAGAATAAGACTCCATAAAGAAAAGAAATTCCCAACAAATATCTCTTTCTTTTATCCAGCACATTGATCACCTCGCTAGTCGTTTGTTAAAAGAACCACACTTTCAGTAACAATCGCTTCTTCTTTACCTACGATACCAACCTTTTCACCAGTTGTTGCTTTAACACTTACAAACTCTATATCAATTTCTAACAGTGATGCAATGTTTTGTCTCATCTCTTGAATATAACTTTGCAATTTGGGTTTCTCTAGAAAAACAGTGTTATCTATATTCACAACACTATACCCTTTTGCTTTTACATGACTCATTACTTTTTTTACTAGTAAGCTTGAATCAATTCCTCGGAATTCTTCCGAAGTGTCTGGAAACAACTTTCCTAGATCACCCAAAGATAATGCCCCAATTAATGATTCACAAACAGAATGCAAAAGACAATCTCCGTCACTATGTCCAACAGATCCTTTGTAATGAGGAACATGTACACCACCAATAATCAATTTATTACCTGCTTCAATTCTATGTATATCTGTACTATGTCCTATTCTAATCATAAAATCACCTCTAAATATTTTATATCTTCAATTGTTGTTAATTTTACAGAACGATAATCACCAATTACATACGAAGGCATAATATTAGAGAATTTTGAAATCAAATCAGTATCATCTGTAGCTAAATATCCAACATTTTTCGCCTTATTATGAGCCTCTTTAATTAAGTTTGTTTGAAAAGCTTGAGGCGTTTGCACCGCTAAAAGAGAGGACCTATCGATTGTAACACCCATCCTGTTACCATTGGTTTTAACAATAGTATCTTTAACAAATACAGCAAGTGTAGTTGCCTTAGTAAATTCGACGTCTTCACAGAGTAAATTTATCTTCTCTTCACTTATGAAAGGTCTTGCTGAATCATGAATTAACACGTAATTTGAAGTCACTTTTTGTAGTCCATTATAAACACTTTTTTGTCGGTTCTTTCCACCAGGTATAACACGGTCTACCTTACTATTATATTCATTATATACGTAGTTAAAATCATTGTCCGAACAAACCAAAATAACCTCTCTACATTTAGTGTCTTTCTTGAAGAAATCCACACTATAATCAAGTACCTTTTTACCATTAATTTTATGAAAAACTTTGTTGTAATCTAGTCCAGTTCTAACACCACTTCCAGCAGCTAAAACTATTGCTGTGTATTCCATAAAAACACCTCCATATTATAGTAATTTTATCAAATATTTTATCACTTATTTCTATCAATTTTAACACAAAATATTTCAGCATTTATAAATCAGAAAAACACAATTTTTTGTATTAAATATTTAATGAATTATCCACATTTTTATATCTATTATTACTCTCTTTTTCCAAAAGATATTTCCTTTAAATATTAAGAGTTATCCACATTGATATTGTGCTCGGTTTATCATTTAAAACAAACAACATTAGACCCGGTTTCGTTGTAATTTTTTATGATGCTTAAACTAGGACATTCAAAATCAATTACTCCATAATTCTTTATACTTTATATCTTGATTTTTAGATGAGTTATCCACACTATTTTTCGACATAGAATGAATATGATTTATTGTAGTTTTCATTCATTGTTAGCTTTAAGGCTTTTTCTGCTTCACTATAAACAAGTTCAGCATTTTTCCCTATATAAGGGCATTCTGCTATACCTAGATTAGGAAATATCGTCTGTGATACACCACCGAATTTCATATTCATATTGAACAGTTCACCTTGTCCAACAAGAGCTCTATTCATTAACTCAAATTTTGATTTATCTTTGATGATCATACCGAATTTTATACCTGATATTCTGAACAAACTTTGATTATCCTTTATAAACTTGAATCGTAATTTTGATAGGTATTCACCCATCATTAAATCACCAAAATCACGACCAAATTTTTGATTAACTTTTGGTATGTTTGATAGGTTGATTAATACCAAATGATATGTGTTTTTTGTTCTTGTTAAACGTTGCATTTCTTCTATCATTCTTCGATAGTCTAATAGATTGTTTAACACATCAACATCTGTCTTAGGATACAACTTAATATCCATTGGTCTCACCATTGAAATATATGTTCTTTTTTTATCTATTATTACGAGTTTACCTTGTTCCAATATCCAACGATATCCACCCTGAATTTTCACTCTGTACTTGATAGTAAACACTGGATATTTCTTCGTAAGTTTTTCGAACTTATTCTTATATTCTATCAGGTCTTCACTAACAATTATTTCATCAAATTCCTCAGAGCTTAATTGGTTACTTTTAACCTCAAAATATTCAACAAATTTATCTGTCCCAAAGATTGATTCTTCTTCTCGAAAAATCATTCCATCGTTTGACAATTCAATCGTTGATATGAATCGTTTTCTTAACAATTCTGCCGCTTTATTTGTTTCTTTCAATTCCTGCTTTAATTCTTGGTGTTCTTCATCCGAAATATTCTTACTACTCAACAGTATGATATTGTCTATAATTAGCCATATTGCGAAGAACGCTACACTACCGTATGAATAGTAAATAAACCAGTCCGCCTTTGTGTAATCATTGATATACATATACCCAAATGCTACTAAAAAAACAAAAGCAAACACTATTGAATAATCGTACTTTCGTTTTTTTGTTAGTTTAATAAGTAAGCTGTATAAAAACCATAATCCAACAATTACTAGCGGGATATAGAATTCCATATAATCACTCCCTTGTTATGAAATATATCCTCTTATGTATGAACTTGGGTAATACAATGATGCATATAATGCTAGAGGTAAAATATAATATGCTAAAGATGCATAACTTCTTATTAAGCCAAAATCAGCTATTAGTAATAACAAGAATACAACACCCCAAATAAATGTTAAACCTCCACTCATTTTCTTGAACAATTTCGTTCTAGTATAATCAGTTCTATAATCATGTTTAATGTAATCTAATGCCGTAGGAACATTGAATAACCAAGTAATGATCAAATACGCACTAAAGATACCAAGTACAATTTTTGCGTCTTTCATACCATTAATTTCTGGTATGAATATGCTTAGAACTCCAATAACGAAGTAAAGTCCTAAAACAACGTATTCAAACACACACATTTTACCCAATAATTTTTTCTTCAGATAAACAGTTAAACCAAACAACACAAGTGTCGCTGGTGCAATAATCAAATTGTAATGATAATTAGATAAAAGGTTGGATACCAGTAAAATCGCCATTTGTAACATTAGCAGTTTCGTACCCCACATTCCTTTAACATATTTATACGTTACAGGTTTCGTTATTCTAATTCCCATATCGAATGCTTCCATCACATCATCTAGAAAATCACGTTCTCCTACATACTCAATCGAACCACTGGAAATCCCTTCATCTAGCGTAGTATTACCTACACTTAAATCGTACAAACATTCGTTTGTTGCTATAATAATGATATCGGACATATCACTAACACCTTTAAATAATCGTTGGTGATTTCCCTTGGTTCTAATATAATATGAGTCTTTCCCTATGAAGAACTGAACATTCTTTTCATCTTTTCCTAGTGCGTTCGGGATAAACTGATGATTAATGATATTCATTAGTTCATCGTGATTTATGAAGTAATCATCATCATCTCCATGATAAATTAAGTCATCTATAATATCACCATACTCAACACCTGTTTGAATGATCCCTGTGATTCCTGCTTCTGGTTTTACCCAACCACCAATAAAATAACTATTCTTGAATGGATTCAATTCATTATAATCATCAATCGGAAATAAATCATTTATTTCTTTTGTACTCCAATATTCCTTAGTAGCTAAACCGCTTATATATGGCGATTTAACACCGATACGTTTTAAAGTAATATGTTCTTCTGCCTTAGGAAAATATTTAACAAACTGAGCAACAACTTGTTCTAGTTTCGTATTTCTTGGCGAATTATCATCCAAGAACTCAACAAGAATTGCAGATTTACCATTTGCGCAGACTTTTTTATCGAATTTCTTGTAATTAATAATACTTAATAACCGTACATCATCTTCAGGAATATCGCTAAACAAGTACTGTTTCTCGTTCATTCCAATTTCATCAGCTGTACAATCTAACCCAATAAAAACTTTATTAATAAATCGTTCCTCTTGAGCTGTAGGATACATTTCATAGAACTTTTCTTTAATGTCCAATCGATCTGGCATATATGCATCTACAAAATCATCTATTCTCATGTTAATAACATAATGTTTCGCAACAATCTCTCCACCATCTGAATCAATGATTTTTATGATTTTACCATCTTCGATAACGAACTCTTTAATTTCTCTATCAACAAAGATTTTTTCCCTAGTTTTAGAGATTTCCAGTGATAAAGTCTTCACTATATCATCAAATGATGATGAAATAAAATGAGACCCATCTATAAAAGTATCGAACCATTTAATGAAATAATTATATGCATTAATTTCTCTTGAGTCTAATCCAACAGAATCGTAAACTAATACAAACTCATTTATTAAATCCTCGTTATCGAAATACTTCAATAATACCTCACGCAAACTTAAATCTTGAAATTCAATCATTGCGTTCGTAATTGTATATTCCTTGTTCGTTAATCTAGCTTGCTTTTGGACACGGAAATCGCCATATACAGACATTATATCATCAAATAACTTATGAATTTTGTTACGATATTTAGGATAATGTCTTACCAAGTAAATCTTAAAATCATCAAAATTATTTGGTCTTTTTGTGATTGTTTTATCTTTCCCAATAATCATCGTGTAATTATTATCATAGTATTCAAACACATTGTCTAATCCACATTGCTTTAAATACTCATTAAATAAATCCCCTTGATGAACTCCACCCATATCATAATTAAAAAATTTGAAATTATAATTTGAATTTTCACTATCTTTAAAGCGATGTCCATACTGCGCTATTTTCTTCTTCTTTCCAGGTTCAAAAACAGCGATATTTCTAAGTCGCTTTGATAAATAGGTTGCGGTAGTTAAGCTACCAAGCCCTCCACCAATTATTGCTACATCGTACTTTTCCACATAATCACCCATTTTCTATACTATCTTTTATTATAACACATTATATTTCATATAATGTAGCGAAAGTGAAATATCCACATTGTTACTTGTACGATCTAAACGTGTAGTTATATCCCTCAAGATCCAACAAAGTATTAAGATTGAGAATCAACTCTTCTAGTATCTTCAACGCTTTATAAGAATCAAGTAAAAAACATTCAAAATAGTTATCTATATTTTGTTTCATACAGGTTGGTGTTTTATCAAGTAACAAAGCCATTTCCAACATTCTCTTTTCACCTGGATGAGTCGTTTTATTTAACGCAAATAGCACATCAAAATAGATTTCAAAGAATGCACTAGTTCGATGATTTATCGATAATTGATCATTCCGTTTCATTGCCTTCTCTATTTGGTAGTACATGCTCGGCATTTTATCTAACAATAATTCTGTGTTTTTTTCCACAATTTTAGCATACAAATCAACACTCATTTTAGAACTATAGTATTCCCTTAACTGTGCAATTTCCCCTTTTCTATCAAATAGTATTTTTGACTTTAAAAAGTTATCCATAATACATGTAGAATATCCATGTGAAATAGAATGGTTTTCCGTTAGCTCATCCAAAGACTTTTTCAAGCTTTTTATATCCCTATAGATAAACTCTACATCAATTCCATTTTTAAGTACACCATCATCTTCTAATTCCCAAAAGGAATTTGAGTATTCCATATACTTTGTGTATTTACTAATGATTGTTTTTCTTTCACTTTCAGTCATTGATTCGCTCAAGTATATGTAAATATCATAATCACTTATCTCATCATAAACACCTGTACTACGGGATCCCCCAAGCATTATTGCTTCCACTTTTCCACATTGCATAAAGTCATTAATCAAGTTTTGTATCATAAATATACACCTCCACTTTTATAATTGCATATATTCCCATAAAAAAAAAGCCGTAACGGCTTTTAGTTTTGTAAATGTCTTTCTAAATATGACAACAAAGTCTCTTTTGAAACATTATAATCCAAATATCCCTCAACTGTTACACTTATTCTTCCGGTTTGTTCTGAAACAACAATTGTTAGACAATCCGATATCTCACTAATTCCAATAGCAGCTCTATGTCTTGATCCTAAGGATTTAGCAACGTCTAATCTCTCAGTCGGTGGATAGTAAGCTCCTGCACAAACAATATCATTAGATCTTATTATAACAGCCCCATCATGTAGCGGAGTATTCGGGAAAAATATGGTTGATAACAATTCTCTATTTATTTGTGCGTTAACCGGATACGCTGAGGAAATAAACTCATCCAGAGAAGTAGACTTCTCAAAGGTAATAAGCGCTCCAATCTTGTGTTCACTTAAGTAATCTATAGCTTTTATTACTTCGATTTTTATTGTATCTTCCATCGTATTACTAAATATATTGCCACCTTTGAACCCCAATTTCTTCACGATCAAGAAAAATTCAGTTTGGATGGTGATAAAAATCAGAAAACACAAAGGAATTACTCTTATTAATGCATCAATTAAAGGAATATTCTCTTGAACAGCTGATACAATAGCAAAAACAAACAATACCACAACTAAGAACTTGAAGAATCTATATAAATGCGAAATGGTTTTTGTTTTTATTAAATTTGTAAAAATAGCAAGCAAGTAAATGTTAATTACAATTATGTCAAAATTTGTCATAGAATCACTCCTTCAATCCATTATAGCATAGTTTAATTTACTCTATAAAGAGCAAAATAAATTTATTTAACCCCTTATCATCAATTATGACCTATTTTACAGTTTTATTATACTCAATCTGAATAAAGTTTGATTATAAAGTTTGTTTCTACACTCAAAAATTAATATTTTCTAAAAACCCCTATATTAAGCGATTTCACAGTACTATAAAAAAGTCAAGACTGTAAATATAAATTTAATTATTATATAATATATGTACATTTTTAAAGGGGGCAATAAAATGATAGAATATAACAAAAAACAAATTGAAAACATTAATAAAAACATCAAAAACGGCTTTAATCATCTTTATCCAATCACAGGAGATATGAAAATGACTTTTGAAGGTGTATCTAGATTAGTTATGCTAGACAGATATACACAGAAAGATTTATCTCTCAATACACTAGAAGTTGGTGACCTAGTAATTACAATTGTAAAAAACGACCCTAAATTTCCTGCTAGAGGAATTGGGAATGTTTTAGAAGTAAATGGTGACGATGTATTGATAAAACTTGAAGAGGACTCATTAGGCAGTGCTGAAGATGCAGATAGTAACGGATGTATTGTTAGAAACAAGAGAAAAATAGATAAACCCCTTGAACTATACTTTGAACAAATAGCTAAACGTCTTGCGAACCACTTAGGTGAAGACGAAGATCAAAATACAATTGACGCATTTTACGAGGAAGTCGCTAGTTTAAATTTAGTTCCTGCAGGACGTGTATTATTTGGTGCAGGTAGCCAAACAAATGTAACATATTTCAACTGCTTTGTTATGCCATTTATCCATGATTCACGTGGTGGAATAAGTGATCACCGTAAACAAGTAATGGAAATCATGAGTAGAGGTGGAGGAGTTGGAACAAATGGTTCAACTTTACGCCCTAAAAACTCTCTAGCTAAAGGTGTTAATGGTAAATCAAGTGGTGCAGTAAGTTGGCTTCACGATTTGAGCGAGTTGACACATTTAGTTGAGCAAGGTGGATCAAGACGTGGTGCACAAATGATTATGTTGGCGGACTGGCATCCAGATATTGTGGAATTCATTATATCAAAAATGCAAAATCCAACAATTCTACAATTCTTAATCAATAATATCAAAGATAAAACGATCGTAAGCGCAGCAAAAAATAAATTGAAATTTGTACCATTGAATGAATCTGAAATCCAAATAAATGAATACATTTTAGAACAATCAAAACTTACTCCAGGAGTATTCTCTAAACAAATAGTAGATCAAGCATTCGAAAGAATTAACAAAGGTGGTCACTACGAAGTTAACAACCCAGATTTTTTAACTGGAGCAAACATTTCTGTAGCAATAACAAAGGAATTTATGGATGCTGTTGAAGCAGACATAGATTATGAATTAAAGTTCCCTGATGTTGACAGTTACAAAGGAAATGAAAAAGAAGAATACGATAAAAAATGGATGGAAGTTGGAGACGTTAGAGAATGGGAAAGAATGGGAAATCGCATTAAGACGTACCGAACAATTAAAGCGAAAGACCTTTGGAACCTTATAAATATCTGTGCAACGTACTCTGCAGAACCAGGAATATTCTTTATTGATAATGCAAACGATATGACAAATGCTCAAGGTTATGGACAAAAAGTAGTCTGTACAAATCCTTGTGGTGAACAACCTTTAGCACCTTATTCAGTTTGTAACTTAGCTGCAATCAATTTAGCAAATATGGTCAACAAAGAAAAAGCAGAAGTTGATTGGGAAAAATTATCTCAAACAATCAAAACTGCGATTAGAATGCAAGACAATGTAATAGATAAAACTCACTATTTCTTAGATGAAAACAAAACTCAAGCATTGGGTGAAAGAAGAATTGGATTAGGAATTATGGGATTACACGATTTACTAATCTGGACTAATAATAGATACGGTTCTCCTGAGGCGAGTATTTTAGTAGATAAATTGTTCGAGTTCATCGCAACTCATTCTTATAGAGCTTCTATTGAAATCGCTAAAGAAAAGGGATCATTCCCATTCTTAGAGCAATATGGTAGCGTAGAAAAGCTATTAAATAGTGGATACATGAAAAAATTACCTAAGGACATAAGACAAGACGTTGAAAAATATGGAATTCGTAACTCACATTTACTAACAATTGCTCCTACTGGTTCTACTGGAACAATGGTTGGTGTTAGTACTGGATTAGAACCTTACTTTGGTTTCTCTTACTTTAGAAGTGGACGTTTAGGTAAATTTATTGAAGTTAACGCTCCAATAGTTGATGAGTACCTAAAATTTCATCCTGAATACACTAAAACCACTTTACCTGAGACATTTATTAGTGCAATGGAGTTAGCTCCTGAAGAACACGTTGATGTTCAATGTGTCATTCAAAACTGGGTAGATTCGTCAATTTCTAAAACAGTTAACGCTCCAAAAGGTTACTCTGTAGAAGAAGTAGAACAAGTATATATGAGACTATATAAAGGTGGAGCAAAAGGTGGAACTGTTTATGTTGATGGTTCTCGTGACTCACAAGTTTTAACTCTTTCAAAGGATGAAGATGAAACTGTAAAACATCCTAAACAAGTAGATTTAGGAGATTTAGGAATCGAAATTGATGAAGAGGTAAAAGTACCAAAAGAAACAAAAACTCCAGGAATTAGAAAAGATCGTCAAGATCGCAGTATTGGAGTTGAACCAGGAGATATTTGCCCAATATGTTTAGAAGGAACTGTTGAAAACATCGGTGGATGTCATACTTGTACAAACTGTAACGCTCAATTAAAATGCGGATTATAAAATAAAAGGCACAATTTTGTGCCTTTTTGTTATAATTAAGTTACGTCAGCAAACAAAGGAAGTGTAATCAATGCTCAAAGCAATATTAGTCGGTGCCAATTTAAACAGCAATGATCCTATAGATTACTATATGGAAGAACTAGAGAGTTTAGCTTCAGCTAATCATATAGAAGTAGTTTATACCATAACACAAGCAGTTTCAAAAATTACTGCTAATTTTTATATTGGTTCTGGTAAAGTTGAAGAGATAAAAGTGTATGTCGACAATCTTGAAGCTGACATCGTAATCTTTAACAACGAACTTTCAGGATCTCAAGTAAGAAATCTTGAAAAGGTTATAGATTGTCGTGTCATTGATAGGACTTTGTTGATTCTAGATATTTTTGCATCAAGGGCTAAAACGAAAGAAGCAATGCTTCAAGTGGAAATAGCCCAACTCGAGTATATGTTACCTAGACTTGTAGGTTTAAGAGCGAGTTTAAACAGACAGCAAGGGGGTATTGGATCAAAAGGTCCTGGTGAAAAAAAGCTTGAACTAGACAGAAGAAGAATAGAAAGTGAACGAAATAAACTGAAAAAGGAATTGAGCGCAGTAGTTAAGGCTAGGAAAGTTCAACGAAAAATACGAAACAAATCAAGTATAAAAAAAGTCGCTATTGTGGGGTACACCAATGCCGGAAAATCCACTCTATTAAACGCTTTTGTGGATATGCAACAATTGGATAACAACAAAAACGTATACGCTGAAAACATGCTTTTTGCTACTTTGGAAACAGCTACAAGACACATAAAACTGGACAGTAATAAAGAATTTATTCTTACTGATACTGTTGGTTTTGTATCGAATTTACCACATAATTTAATCGAATCTTTCAAATCTACATTAGAAGAAATAACAGAAGCAGATTACCTAATACATGTTGTTGATGCGAGTAATATTCATCACGAAAAACAAATAGATGTAACAACGGAAACCCTAAAAGAAATAGGCGTTACGGACATTCCTACGTTATTCGTTTACAATAAAATGGATAAAGTCGATCATATTATAGAAGTTGGACATTACCCCAATATATCTTCGAGTCTTAAAAACCCAGCAGATACACAAAAAATATTAGAATTGATAGAACACGAGCTATTTATAGACTACGAAGTCGTTTCATTACTAATCCCATTTTCTGAAGGTGACTTGGTAAACCATCTCAATCTAAATGCGAACATTATTTCAACTGAGTATACAAATGAAGGTACACTTCTCAATTTGGAGCTATCTCAAATTCAGAAGGGCAGATATAGAAAATACATTCAAACAAAAAGGTAAACACTTTGTTTACCTTTTTTATTACAAAAAAACTTGTTATCTTTTATTCACTTGGACCATTAAGTAAATAATCGTCATATTTCTCAATTAAGTTAACTAAATCTGATGTGTTTTTGATTTGAGAAATTTCTCTTTTAACAAAAGTAGAACCTTTCATCCCTTTTAAGTACCAAGCTGCATGAGATCTCATTTCTAGAATAGCGTTCTTTTCACCTTTTAATTCTACCAACCTATTCATGTGTTCAATAATTGCAACTAGTTTTTCCTTATCTTGAATTTCTTTTTGATAACTACCCTTTTCAAGATAGTCCACTGTTTGTTTTACTAACCATGGATTTCCTAGCAATGCTCTACCGATCATTACTGCATCACATCCTGTTTCCTCTATCATACGTTTTGCATCTTCCGGAGTTCTAATATCTCCATTACCTATTACAGGAACTGATACCGCTTCTTTTACCTGTTTAATGATACTCCAATCTGCTTCGCCAGAATACATTTGTTTTCTAGTTCTACCATGAACAGCTATTGCTTTCGCTCCTGCTTCTTCACACAATTTTGCAATCTCAACAGCATATATTGTATTACTATCCCATCCAGTTCTCATTTTAACGGTTACCGGTTTAGTTACATTTTCGACAACAGCTTTTACTATCTCATATATTTTATTCGGTTCTAACAGCAATTTCGCTCCCGCATCGTTCTTTACAATTTTGTTAACAGGACATCCTAAATTAATATCAATAATGTCACAGTCGGATTCTTCATCAATTATTTTTGCTCCTTCAACGATGCTATCTATGTCTCCACCAAAAACTTGCATAGCTAATGGTCTTTCTTCTGGAACCACCTTGATCATTTTCATTGTTTTTTGGTTTCTAAACCCTAAAGCCTTGTCACTCACCATCTCAGCATAAACTAATCCTGCACCGAATTCTTTTACTATCGTTCTAAATGCAATGTTAGAAACACCAGCCATTGGCGCAATAGTTACTTTGTTCTTAATCTCTATATTTCCTATTTTAAACATATAATCACTCATTTCTTATAGCAATTCATATTGTATATAAATTATTTGCAAATTGCAAATGTGAAAATCTTTTATTTTTTAATTTTAATGGTATAATGGTCTCGGTGATAATATGAAAGATTATTTAGTAAAAGCTTATGCATATGATGGAACAGTTCGAATCTATGCAGCAAACACAACAAATTTAGTAGGACACGCTCAAGAGATTCATGATCTTTGGCCAACAAGCGCTGCAGCATTCGGAAGATTGCTTACCGCAAGCGTTATAATGGGGGCAATGTATAAGGGAGATCAAGAATTAACAATTAGAGTTGAAGGTAATGGTCCTATCGGTGGAATGGTTACAACAACTAACGCTTACGGTGAGGTAAGAGGCTACGTTGGTAACAACCATGTATTTTTACAGTATAACAGTGGAAAATTGAATGTAGGACAAGCTGTTGGTGATGGATTCATCCATGTAACCAAAGACTTAAAAGTGCGTGACATGTTCACGTCGAGTGCAGAAATACAAACAGGTGAGATAGCAGAAGACTTTGCTTATTACTTCACTGCTAGTGAGCAAATTCCTAGTGCCGTTGGTTTAGGTGTTTTAGTTAACGATGATAACACAGTTCTCTCTTCTGGTGGATTCATTTTGCAAGTTATGCCAGGCTGTAAAAGTGAAACACTTGATAAAATAGAGAATGTACTAAAAAACATCAAACCTGTATCAGAAATGATAAAAGAAGGTTATACTCCAGAAGATATCATTAAAGATTTAGCGGGTGATGACTATAAATTATTAGAAGAAATGGATTTAAAATACTCTTGCAACTGTAACAAAGAGAGATTTGAAAGAGGTTTATTATCCTTAGGTACTAAAGAATTGATTACATTAAAAGAAGAAGATGATGATGTTGAAATTGTTTGTCAATTCTGTGCTAAAAAATACAACTTCAATAATGATGATTTAGATAAATTAATTAACGAAGCAAAGAAAAGCGAAAATGAAACAACGTCTTAATTAAGCGATATCCCATAAAAAAAGTAAACAAAAAGCTGTTCAAACGAACAGCTTTTTTTATATCATCTATAAATACTTTTTAATTTCCCATTCTGTAACACTAGTTCTAAAGTCATCCCACTCTTTTTGTTTAGCAGCAATAAATTTACTTACGGCATGATCTCCTAACGCTTCCAAAATTATTGGATTTCTTTTTAATGCTTTAATGGCGTCTTTTAAGTTTTCAGGAAGATTTTCAATTCCCATAGCTTCTCTTTCAGCTCTTGATAATTCATAAAGGTTTATATAAACTCTCTCTTTACACTCTAATTTCTTTTCAATTCCCTCTAATCCTGAAGCAAGAATGGCTGACATTGCTAAGTAAGGATTAGCAGAAGGATCCACTGATCTGATTTCTGTACGTGTAGCTCTTCCTCGTTTTGCAGGAATACGAATCATTGCAGAACGATTTGCATCACTCCATGAAACATAACAAGGTGCTTCATAACCCGGTATTAATCTTTTATACGAATTTACAGTAGGATTTGTGATTGCAGTAAATGCTCTTGCATTTTTCATTATCCCAGCTATCCAATATAATGCAGTTTGGCTTAATCCAATTTCTCCATCCGGATCACAAAACGCATTGTTACCGTCTTTATCGCTTAATGAACAGTTTGTATGCATCCCACTACCATTGATTTCATCAACTGGTTTTGGCATAAATGTAGCATGAAGACCATGTCTTTTGGCAACGTTCTTTACAACAAGTTTAAAAATTTGTAAATTATCACTACCTTCTACTACGTTATCATACTCGAAATTGATTTCGTGTTGTCCTGGAGCAACTTCATGATGAGAGGCTTCCATATTGAATCCGATTTTTTCTAGCTCTAATACAATATCTCTACGACAATCTTCAGCCCCATCAACAGGTGCTAAATCAAAATACCCACCGTTGTCATTGTAATCTAGCGTTGGATTACCATTTTCATCTAGTTTGAATAAGAAAAACTCCGGCTCTAACCCTACATTGAATGCTGAATAACCAAGTTCGTTCATTTTTTTTACATTTCTTTTTAAAATCCCTCTAGGATCTCCTACAAATGGTGTTCCGTCTGGTAAATATATATCACAAATTAACATTGCTACCTTACCATAAGTAGTTTGTTCCCATGATGAGATTAACCAAGTGCTATAATCCGGTCTTAAGTACATATCCGCTTCTTGTATACGAACAAATCCATCAATTGAAGAACCATCAAACATGATTTCATTATCAAGTGCTTCTTCTAATTTTTTTACAGGTACCTCTACATTTTTTAATACTCCATTGATATCAGTGAAACATAATCTGACATACTTTACGTTTTCCTCTTTAGCATTTTTTAAGATTGCTTCTTTTGATAAATTCTTTGCCATTCTTATTTCCTCCTAAGAACATAAAAAACGGTGCCAAAAATGCTTTGTCAGCATTGACACCGTTATATATTTTTTTGTTTTTCGAGACGCCTTTGTCTACAAAATCATTTTATGTAAGATTTGATTAAATGTCAATCTTATTTTCAATGATAAGGTTTACAAGATTTAGTTTACTAATTCTCAAATCCATAGATTTTTGTTGTATGAACTTATGGGAATCGGCTTCACTTAGACCTTTAGACATCAGTACTCTTTTAGCTTTATTAGTAAGTTTTAGTAATGTATACTCGCTCTTTAAATTCCTTAAATCATCATTTAAATATGTTATTTTGTTGAGATATTTACAACTATTTTTAATGATTATCGGTAGTTCAATATCCAAACTCATTTCATTTACTGAACTGAAATAATCGTGATTTAGGACTGAGTAAAATTGTCCTATTGAAGGAACATTATTTATGTATAGTACGAGTAATTTTTGTTCTAAAACTATCATTTCTATGACCTTAGGTATGTTGGGAATTTCGTTTTTATATGTAAAAATCACACAATCATACATATTAAACATATTTCGTGATAATTGTTTTGCGATATCAACATTGATATCATTACCTGATAAAACACGTTCAATTCTTTTGTCTAGATAACTATTTGAAGAAATCAGCACTGCTTTCATGAAATCACCCCTTTGTGATTTATTTACCTATTAATAGTTTAAAGGATATTTACTAGTTAACTCTTTAACTCTAGTTCTTACTGAATTTAAAACTTCTTCATTTTCAGGATTCATTAATGCATCATATAAGCATTTAGCAACAACTACCATGTCTTCTTCATTGAATCCACGTGTAGTTACAGCTGGTGATCCTAATCTAATACCACTTGTGATAAATGGTTTTTCTGTATCGTTTGGAACTGTATTTTTATTACAAGTAATATTTACTTGATCTAAAAGTTTTTCTGCATCTTTTCCAGTTAACCCTGTTAATGATTTAACTTCTACTAATACCAAATGGTTATCTGTACCATTCGAAACTACTTTGAATCCTAAATCCATTAACTCTTTAGCTAAAACTGCCGCATTTTTTATAACTTGTTGTTGGTATTCTTTAAATTCTGGTTGTAACGCTTCTTTAAATGCAGTTGCTTTAGCTGCAATAACGTGCATTAATGGTCCACCTTGAATTCCTGGGAAAATAACTCGATTGATTTGTTTATACAATTCAAAACTATTTGTTAGGATAATTCCTCCACGAGGTCCTCTTAATGTTTTATGTGTAGTTGAAGTTACAATATCTGCGTACTCACATGGATTTTGATGTAACCCTGCTGCTACTAGACCAGCAATATGCGCCATATCAACCATAAATTTAGCATCTACTTTATCGCAAATCTCTTTTATTCTAGCGAAATCTATCTTTCTTGGGTACGCACTAGCCCCTGCAACGATTAATTGAGGTTTGGTTTCTAATGCGATACGTTCTAATTCATCATAATTGATTGTTTCAGTAACATCATCCACTCCATAACTTACGAAGTTATAATCAATTCCTGAAAAGTTTAAAGGATGTCCGTGTGTTAAATGTCCACCATGATCAAGACTCATTCCTAACACAGTGTCGCCTGGTTTGATAATAGCTCTATATGCACCCATATTAGCCGTTGAACCACTATGCGCTTGTACATTAGCATATTTAACATTAAAGATTTCTTTTAGCCTGTTTCTTGCTAAATCTTCAGCCATATCTACAAATTCACAACCACCATAATAACGTCTACCTGGATAACCCTCAGCATATTTGTTTGTTAAAACACTACCTTGTGCTTCTAAGACTGCTTTACTTACAAAGTTTTCTGAAGCAATCAATTCAATATGAGATTCTTGTCGTCCTTTTTCAAGCATAATTGCTTCGAATAATTCATTATCGAATTTTTTTACATTTTCCATTTAATTCTTCTCCTCATTATTAAGAATAAAAACACCACCGTTTTCGCTGAAATCAACAGACACATTTTCATGAGTACTTGTTGGCATATTCTTCCCAACATAATCGGCTCTTATCGGCAACTCTCTATGTCCGCGATCAACTAAAACTGCTAATTGGATTTTTGAAGGTCTACCTAAATCAATAATAGCATCCATACTTGCTCTTACGGTTCTACCAGTTTGCAAGACATCATCTACTAAAATAACAACCTTATCAGTAACATCTATGTTTAACTTAGAAAATTCTTGTACATCAATATCATCTCGATACCCCGAAATATCCAAAGCATACGTAGGAACATCGACATTCTCAATCTTTTTGATATTATCACTTATCATCGTAGATAAGGGAATTCCCTTATTTTTAACACCTAATAAAACTATGTTGTCTAAATCGCTATTTCTTTCAATGATTTCATGAGATATTCTTCGAATAGTTCTCATCATTTTTTCTGCTTCAATTAATTTACGCATAAATTCACCTTCTTATTTCTTACCCATATTGTAGTAAAAAAATCCTTTGTTGTAAACACTTTCTTATAGTATTATATTTAATAGTAGGTGATATCATGAAAAAAAACAAAATCAAATTCATCATAGCAGGCGTCCTATTGCTTATATCAGCGATTTTTGTGTTTTTCTTTAACGATGTATTAATTCATCATCAACAGTTCTTATATCCTATATTTTTCGCGTATTTCTTATATGATTTACTAGAAGTATTGATTCCAAGATGGAACAAGGACACATATTCTTCAAAAATGTTAAAAAGAACTTATCTTCCCGTTGAAAATTATGACATAGACAAACTTAATGAAATGAATCAATCAAATAATAGAAAAGCATTACTAATATTCATACTCTATGTTTTAGGAGTAATCATCTTTGGATTGTCCTATCTATATTTCAGTTGGTTTACGACTGGTTATCTGATTTTAATTTTCTTTGGTATTAACTTTGCAGATTACTTCTGTATAATCATTTGGTGTCCATTCAAAAATATATTTCTAAAGAATGAATGTTGTAACACCTGTCGTATTAGTAACTGGGACCGCTTAATGAAGACGAGCATATTACTCTTTATTCCGAACTTTTATACAATATCAATTAACGTCTTAGCTTTAATCGTTTTTATCTATTGGGAATATATTCACTACTTATATCCACACCGCTTTTACCGTCTCTCAAACAGAAGTCTATGGTGCTCAAACTGCAACAACAAGACATGTGGAAAACCGCTTTAATTAGGGAAAATAAAAAAGACTTAATAGTTTGTTCTATTAAGTCTTTTCTTATGTTTAAATTATATTTATAATGCTGTGTTTACGAAGTTTAGAACGAATAAAACTGCTAATACATACATTACAACATTTACTTCTTTTGCTTTTCCTTGAGCCACTTTAATAATTGGGTAGAAGATGAATCCCATTGCAATACCTGTTGCAATAGAGAACGATAACATCATAACTACAATCGTTAAGAATGCTGGAATAACGATAGCTTTATCATTCCAATCAATTTCTTTTAATTGTGTAACCATTAATGCTCCAACCATTACTAAAGCCATTGAAGTTACAGGAGAGAAACTCATACCGTCAATCATAACACCATTTACCACACTTAATGCTGGATATAAGAATACTGACAATAAGAATAGAACTCCAACAGTAACACTTGCAAGACCAGTTCTAGCACCTTGCTCAATTCCTGTTGCACTTTCAATATATGAAGTTACATTTGAAGTTCCTAAAACTGCTCCTGTCATAGTCCCAATTGAGTCTACTAGTAAAGCTCTTTCTGAACCAACTAATTCACCTTCATCATTTACTAATCCTGCTTGGTTACCTACTGCCATTAAAGTTCCTGCAGTATCGAAGAAATCAACAAATAGTAAAGCGAAGATAATCGACAATGCTTCTGGATTAGAGAACAACTCTCCAAACCCTCCAAACATTGCTCCAAATGTTTCACCAACACCAGACCAAATATTACCCATTCCATCTGGAGTATAAGCTGGCATATAATCTGTTAGCGTAGGGAAAACTAGACCTACAACTAATCCTAAAATAGCTGTTGCAGCAATCGAAATGATTAATGCAAAACGATTACCCATTGAAAATAGTATAACAACTAACACAATACCGAATATTGCTAATAGAACTGCCGGGTTTGAGAAGTCACCTAGTTTAACATAAGTACCAAGTGGATCTGCAACAATGATACCAGCATTTTTCAATCCGATAAATGTAATGAAGAACCCAATACCTGCCCCAACGGCAAATTTAAGTCCAACAGGAATTGCATTAATAACCATTTTTCGTAATCCTGTAACAGAAATAATAAAGAATAAAACTCCTGATGTAAATACTGCTGCGAATGCAGCTTGCCAAGATAAACCTAAACCAAACGGTGCAATTAACGTAAATACAAAGAATGCATTTAAACCCATACCTGGTGCTAATGCAATAGGTAAGTTAGCTAAAACACCCATTAAGATACTTGCAATAGCTGCGGCAACTGCTGTAGCGAAGAATACTCCACCTAGTGGAACTCCCCATTCTGCTCCACCTTGGTTTAGCATAAAGCTATTAACTGGCAAAATGTATGCCATTGCTAAGAATGTTGTTAATCCCCCCGATTAATTCAGTACTTATATTAGTACCTCTTTCTTCCAGCTTGAAATAATTTTTAATAAAGTCCATTAAAAAAATCCTCCATTTTATTTTGTATTAGTTTAGTACTATATACAAAATCAAAAAAGGAGAATCATCTCATTTTTATCTCTTAAATATATGCATTATAGTCCTGTTGTTTACGGTAACAGGGTAGAGACAATCGAACCATATTTTCGATCATATATAATACCAACTAACTTAAGCATAACACAAGCTTTAAGTTTTTCAACATGAAAAAAACGATTTCATAAAAAAAATGCTTATTCAGCATTTTTCTTGAATATTAATTCATTAATATAGTAAATAAAAGCTAACGAAATAGCAAAAAGCACTAAGATGATTAAACCTGATACTAACCAAAAGTTCTGAGGGAGCAACATGATTAAAACGTCATCATAGTACAATAACCAATCGTCGTTTGTAAAGAATATTTCATGAAATTTCGTGAATGTTGAATCAAAATCAATCACCATAAAAGTACCCAAAAACAAGATGAAAAAGATAGGACCTAAAGGCATTGTTTTAAAGGTTTTGTACAATTCAAACCTACTTCTTTTATATTGATGAAAAGATAGGGAAACCCCTATAATTAGCGCTGTTAAAGATGCAAATCTGAGTGAAGTATAGAGATTTTTAACATCTTCCATATGATCTAATTCAGTCTGTCTCATGATTACCGAAGCATCATACTCGTCTGTCCCAAATAGTAAATCATCATAACGATAATTTAAGTATCCCATAATTCTATCCGCAGCATAATCGTAATCGAAATCAATACGTTCATGTGACTCATAATGATCCTTTGAAATGATTAAATATTGTTTTGTTGTTAGAAGTGAGGCAAACAACATAATTAAAGCTATGGGTATTGTGATATTAATGATTATTCTAGTGAAACGAAACACTAAATCAATCCAACTCTCTTATAAATAGTGTTAACATTCTTCAAGAAATACTTTATATCAAATGCCTCTTCTATCTCCTCTTTTGATAAATATGAGGTGATTACTTCAGATGTAAGCAACAATTCTTTAAACATTAATCCATTTTCCCAAGCTTTCATTGATAATGGTTGTACTGAGTCGTAAGCTTTTTCTCTTGATAGTCCTTTTTCGATTAATTTCGACAGAATTCTTTGAGAGAAAATAACTCCTTTTGTGATATAAATATTTTCTAGCATTCGATCTTCAAACACAGTAACATTTTCTAAGACTCTCATGTATCGATTCAACATATAATCCAATAACATTGTTGCATCTGGGACAATTATTCTTTCCACAGCAGAGTGTGATATGTCTCTTTCATGCCATAATGGAACATTCTCATAAGAGGCTACCATGTATCCTCTTAAAACGCGAGAACAACCTGCGATGTTTTCAGAACTAATTGGATTTCTTTTATGAGGCATAGCACTAGATCCCTTTTGTCCTTTTCTAAAGAATTCTTCAAGTTCTCTAACTTCTGTTCGTTGTAAGTGTCTAATTTCAACGGCTATTTTCTCCATAGATGCGCCAATCAACGCGATTTCAGACATATAATTCGCATGACGGTCTCTTTGTAATGTTTGTGTTGAAATATTAGCACTGTTGATTCCTAGTTTTTCACATACATAATCCTGTACAAATGGTGGGGTATTAGCAAAATTTCCTACTGCACCACTAATTTTTCCCATTTCTACTTCTTTTCTGACTTGATTAAATCGTTCTAGATGTCTATTGAACTCGTCATACCACAATGCCCATTTAAGACCAAATGAAGTAATATCTGCATGAATCCCATGGGTTCTTCCGATACAAGGAGTATTTTCAAATCTCAATGCTTGCTTTTTTAGTACTTCTTGAAATTTAACTAAATCATCCCAAAGAATGTCATTCACCAGTTTAAACAAATATCCATTGGCTGTATCGACAACATCGGTACTTGTTAATCCATAGTGTACCCATTTCTTTTCTTCACCCAAAGACTCGCTTACACATCTTGTAAATGCAACGATATCATGACGCGTTTCTTGTTCAATCTCTTTTATACGTTCTACGCTAAACTTAGCGTTTTCCCTCACTTTATCTACATCACTTTCAGGTATTATACCTAACTTAGACCACGCTTCCAAAGTGTAAATTTCCATTAATAAATATGCATTGAATTTGCTTTCATCCGTGAATATTTCTTGGACTACTTGCCTTCTATATCTTTCAATCATTATTTCATCAACCTTTCAAAACACTCAAGTGTATTTTGTAGTAAAGAGGTTATTGTCATTGGTCCAACTCCACCAGGAACCGGAGTAATATAACTCACTTTATCTTTTAACCCTTCGAAATCACAATCTCCGACTAATTTTCCATTTACTCTATTTACACCAACGTCAATAACAACAGCACCTTCTTTTACCATGTCTTCAGTCACAGTATTAGCTCTTCCTACTGCCGCTACTACTATATCAGCTTGTAAACACTTTTCTTTTAAGTTTTGTGTTCTACTGTGAGCTATTGTTACAGTTGCGTGTTCTTTCATTAACAACATTGCTATTGGTTTTCCAACAATATTACTTCTCCCTATAATTATTGCATCTTTACCTTTCAACTCAATGTTTTTACTATGAATCATTGTCATAATTCCTTTTGGAGTTGCTGGTAGAATTGCTTCTCTTCCTAAATGCATATAAGCAACATTCAAAGGATGGAATCCATCTACATCTTTAGAGATATCGATCGCGTCAATCACTTTATCTTCATCGATATGTTTTGGCAACGGAAGTTGAACCAAGATCCCATGTACGGATTCATCTCTATTCAAACCATCTATTAACTCTAATAAATCTTTTTCCGTATAACTCTCATCTTTTAAAATTATTGTACTTCTCATTCCCGCTTTAATACAACCACGTTCTTTTGCCTTAACATAACTTTGGCTAGCAGGATCTTCACCAACTAAAACAACGACAAGATGGGGAACGGCTTTATATAGTGCTTTTAACTCCTCAACCTTAACTTTTACATCTTCTCTAATCTCTTTAGATAATACTTTACCACTTATAATTTCGCCCATAACATTTACTCACTTTCTAAAATATATGAATCTACAATCTCACCATAAAATATAACATGAAAATTATTATTTGGATAATATTTTTTTAATACTTCCTTTGGAATACTATTTGGCTCTTGTGCTTGCTTATAAATAACATTACATTCATAATGCATTTCACAGTCACTTAGAATCGGTGTATTAATTACTCTTGAATCTTTCAACTTTAGATCACAATCATTGATTTTGTTCGTGTCTTTGCCTGACTTAGTTCCACAGTATCCTAATTCTTTCTTTAAGTCTTTATTAAGTGGGATACTTATGGTAAATTCATCTGCATTATTAACCATATTATAAGTATCTCTAGAATATCTTACGTACGCAACAAATACTCTTTTGTTCCATACGATGTTAATTCCTCCCCAAGCAATTGTCATTGTATTCACTTTATCTCCAAGTTTTGTTGTCATAAAAACACCTTTGCTTAATTGTGAAAACATTTCAGTCGTTTGTTCATTATATGATATATCTCTGTATTTCATTAAACACACCTCCATATTTATTATAACACTGCTTCTTTTTTTATAAAGATAAATAAAAGATGACTCATTAATTATAAGTCATCTTTTCTCTTTATTTAGCGGTTTCCTATAAATATAACTTTGTATATTTTTCAATCAAATAGTCAACATAATATTGTGGATTGAACTCTTCGTTTGTAACATCTAAAAGTAGTTCTTTAGGTGTTTTTGATCCACCAAATTGATGTATTTTTTCTTTTAACCATTCATTGATTTCTTTTATGTTATTTTCGCTTACTGCTTTATCAACGTCAATTTCTTTTCTCATTTGATGATAGAACTGTGCTGCATAAGCTGTTCCAAGGGCATACGTTGGAAAATAACCAAATAGTCCTGCACTCCAGTGAACATCTTGAAGAACTCCATCAGCATCAGTTTCAGGAACGATACCTAAATATTCTTCCATTTTTTCATTCCATATTTTAGGTAGGTCATCAACCTCAATTTCGTTTGAGAACAATTTTCTTTCAATTTCATATCTTAACATTATATGAAGAGGATAAGTTAACTCATCGGCTTCTACACGGATTAAAGAAGCTTCTACTTTGTTCGTAGCACGATAAAAATCATCAAGTGTTATATTTTTTGTTTCCTCTGGGAAAATTTCTTGGAATTTAGGGTAATGTACTTCCCAAAATTCTAAACTTCTACCAATTACGTTCTCATAAAAACGTGATTGTGATTCATGGATTCCCATTGATGTACCACCATTTAACTCCGTTAAGTTCCATTTTTCATCAACTTGTTGTTCATAAGTAGCATGTCCTAACTCATGGATTGCTGCGAAAATTGAAGAGAACACAAGATTTTCCAAGTAGCGTGTTGTAAATCTCACATCAGATGGATGCGTGTTCCATGTGAATGGATGTACACTTTCCTTCATCAATCCTTTTGTACGATCGAACGCTAATACATCTATTAAGTAATCACAAAATTCCTTCTGTTTCTTAGGGTCGAATGAATCAAGAGTAAAGTCGTTATTTAGCGGTTTACCATCCTTCAACACTTTTCTAACAAAAGGTACAAGATCGCTTTTTAATGTATCGAAAAACTTGTCATATAATTCCATAGACATACCTTCTTCAAAATCATCCAATAACACATCATATGCTTCTTTTTCTGTGTCGTAATACGTTATAAATTTACGATTAAAGTCAATCAATTTAGCAAGATTACCTTTAAACATGTCCCAGTCATTTTGTTCTTTTGCATCTTCCCACAATTTTTGAGAAAGTTGCATTAAAGTATGATACTCTAGAAATTCCTTTTCTGGAATTTTAGTGACTTTATCCAATGACTTCTTAGCTTTTTTGATCTCTCTTTGGACAGAATCTTCTAATGTATCTAGTTGTTTATACAATCCATTAATAACATCTTGAGTTTCTTGTGAAGTTCCTAACTTAAACAAATCAGCACTAATGACACTCAACATCTTTGATCGATACTCAAAAGCTCCACGTGGTGCTTCTGTTTGGCTATCCCAACCAACAATATTCAAGGCATATCCGTACGCCTTTTGTTTCATTTGTATTTCTCGAAATTTTTTCAGTAAATCCACTTAAATCACTCCTTTATATTATTATACCAAATAAAAGAAAAATAGGCATCGCCTATTTTATCTTTAAGTCACCACTTACAGTTCTTTTTCTTAAAACCTTCATTACTTTTGATTTATCCTTATTATCAACTAAGACATCACCACTTACAGTTATCATCGATATTGCCTCAGTATATAACTCTTTCGCCTCGCAATCTCCACTTACAGATTTGAAGTAAAATTCTTTTGCCGTACTATTAGTAATCACTAAATCTCCAGATACTGTGTTAAAGTCAAGATTATTATCAACGTTAAATTTATGTATTTCACTATCTCCACTTACAGCTGAAATACGCGATTCATAAGAGTTTAGGTTATTCACATTAGAATCTCCACTAACTGTTTTCAATTCCAACTCGTCGTGATTTGAGTTATTTACTACTACATCACCACTGGTACTGTTTAGTGACATTTTCTTTGCTGAAATATTGTTGATTTTCATATCTCCGCTTACTGTTTCAACTTGTACTGTTTTGATTTTTTGTTCTGGTTTTACTTTAACTAAGATTTCTCCACTTTTTCTTTTAGTGTTCCAAAAGAATCCACTTTTTTTATTCTCTACCGATACAAATAGTTTCCCGTTTTCACAAGTAACTACATATTCTTCTGGATTTTCGATATTTTTGAACAATACTTCTGTATTTGAGTTTGAACTTAGTTCACAAACTATATCGTCACTTATAATTGATACGTTAACTTCTTTTATTTCCTCACTGAATGTATTCATAGAAATATATCCTTTAGGATTTGTATGAACTTCTTCTTTTGTAGCTGTTTCAGCTAATTCTTTAGCTAGTTTTTTTGGAGAACCAAATTTCTCTTCCACACTTTCTGGATTCAATCCATCCGTTATTGCTTCTCGAATCATTTCTTCATGATCATCAACTATCTCATTTACTTCATCTGCATCAATTGCATACTTACTTAATTCTTTTTTCAAATCTTCTAAGAATTTCTTCATTCTTTTTTCCTCCTTTATTCAATATCTCATAAACTCCACCGATAAAACTATCCCAAGAATCGCGTAACTCAATATAATACTCAAATCCCTTATCTGTAATTTTATAGTACTTTCTTGCAGCTCCAATTTTCGATTCTTTTAAGTACGTTGTAAAATACCCTTCCTTAGTTAACCTTCTAAGAATTGGATAAATAGTATTCTCATTTACATCAAGATGTTTTGAAATACTATTAATTATCATGTATCCATACATATCTTCAGAAACCAGTTCAGACAATACACATAATTCTACAATTCCTCTTTTAAATTGTGCATTCATAATTATCATCTCCCAACTATAATATAACACACTACTGTGCGTAACACAATACCTTACTAAAAAAAAGGACTTTCATCCTTCTTTCTAAAATAGTCCTTCGGCATCTCCATCAACGGAAACGTCCATGTTTAGTGCTGCTGGAACCTTAGGCAGTCCTGGCATCGTCATAACATCACCCGTTAAAGCGACAATAAATCCTGCACCTATAGATGGTCTTAATTCCCTAATTGTTATCGTAAAACCTGATGGTCTTCCTAACAATTTAGGGTTATCGCTTAAACTATACTGTGTTTTTGCCATACAAATTCCCAAATGATCCCAACCGTATTTTTTGAATCTTCTTAATTGATTTTTAGCACTTGTAGTAAACTCGACATTTTCAGCGCCATACACGTTTTTAGCTATTTTCTCTATTTTTAATTCCAACGGATCTTGTTCATCATACATTCTTTTAAAATCGTTCGGTTTATTATCGATTTCTGATAAAACCTTATTCGCTAAATCAATTGCTCCAGCTCCACCTTTTGCCCATACTTCACTGAGGCTATATGGATGATTATTGTCATTCAAGTATTTCTCTAAAGCGGCAACTTCGTCTTTTGTGTCTGTAACAAAATTATTGATTGCTACAACATAGGGTAGACCGAATTTCGTGATCGTGTCAATATGCTTTTCTAAGTTGGAAACCCCTTTATTTAGCGCTTCAACATTTTCTACATTCAGTTCTTTTTTATTAACACCACCGTGCATTTTTAATGCTCTTATCGTTGCAACAATCACAACAGCACTAGGTGTGAATCCTGCTTGTTTCGTTTTAATATCTAAGAACTTCTCTGCTCCTAAATCTGCTCCGAATCCCGCTTCAGTTATTACATAGTCCGCAAGTTTTCTTCCCATATTAGTGGCAATAATACTGTTGCACCCATGAGCTATATTAGCAAATGGACCTCCATGAACTAAGGCAGGTGTATTCTCTAATGTTTGTACTAAATTTGGTTTGATTGCATCTTTAAGTATTAATGTAACGGCTCCTTCAATCTGTAAATCACCAATTGTTACTACTTCTCTCTTATAAGTATAACCAATAACGATTTTTCTTACTTTCTCTTTTAGGTCTTGTAAATCTTTGGCTAGGCATAATACAGCCATAATCTCTGATGCAACACTTATGTTAAATCCATCTTGTCTTGGCAAACTATTTCCTACTCCACCTAGACCAACAACAACGTTTCTTAATGCGCGATCATTCATGTCAAGACATCTTTTCCAAGTGATTCGTCTTGGATCGATATTTAATGTATTCCCTTGATGAATATGGTTATCTATCATTGCACTTACTGCATTATTTGCTGTAGTGATTGCATGAATATCACCTGTAAAATGTAGATTCAAATCTTCCATAGGAACAACTTGTGAATATCCACCACCAGCAGCTCCACCTTTAACGCCCATCACAGGACCAAATGAAGGTTCTCTTAAGGCGATTATTGCCTTTTTACCTATTTTATTAAATGCTTGTCCCAACCCAACTGTTGTTGTAGATTTTCCTTCACCTGCTGGTGTTGGACTAATTGCTGTTACTAAAATAACTTTCCCATTCTTTTCTTTATCTAACCTCTTCATAACATCTAATGAAATCTTGGCTTTATAATTACCATATAATTCAACTTCTTCTTCACTAAGTCCTAAAGAATCTCCAATTTCTAGAATTCTTTTCATCTCTGCTTCTTGTGCAATTTGTAAATCGGTTTTATACATAATCAATACCTTCTTTCTATTTAATACTATTTGTCAATTTCCAAAAAGAAACGCTAATCATATTTTCGCACGAAAAAGCCATAAAATCAACTAGCACGCAAAAAACGCTTACAAAATTAATGAGATAAATAAATCGGTTTTTGATGTATAATGTAAGTAAGACAAACTATATGGTGATAAAGATGAATATTGGAATAGTAGGATTAGGTTTAATTGGGGGAACATATGCAAGAAGTTTAAGGAAATACCCATACAAAATTTACGGTATCGATATCAATGAGAAATCGCTCCAATATGCGCTTGACGAAAATATTATTGACTATGGAACAACCGACCCAAAATCCGTTCTGAACGAACTGGATATTGTTTTCTTATGTCTATATCCTGGAGATTCTATTAAGTTTATCCAAAAGCATATAATGAATTTTAAAAGAGATGCAATTATAAGTGATGTAGTAGGAATAAAGAGAAAAATGGTAGATGCGTTTGATGTATACAAAGATGATGAGGTGGAATTTGTTTTTGCTCACCCAATTGCTGGTCGTGAAAAAATAGGAGTAACGTATAGTGATGCTTCAATATTCGACAATGCAAATTTTGTTATTACACCAACCAAAAACAACACTGATGAAGCCCTTAACTTAATAGAAACACTCGCACATCAAATGGGCTTTAAAAATGTATCTAGAATAAAAGATTTTGAGCACGATGATATTATCGCTTTTACATCACAACTAACACATGCAATTGCTATTAGTCTAGTAAATAGTGACAACGACAAATATGATACTAGCCATTTTATAGGTGACTCTTATAAGGACCTAACGAGAATCGCAATGATTAATGAGACTTTGTGGTCTGAACTATTCCTTCAAAACAAAGACTTTCTAGTAAAAAGAATTAATGCATTTGAAGATCAATTGGATATTTTAAAAGAAGCCTTGAGAAAAAAAGACAAAGGTAAATTGGAAGAATTAATGAAATCATCTACAGAAAAAAGGAGAAGAATAGTATGAATTTAAATAGCGTAGTTACGCTCTTTCCCGCATCTGTTAACGGAGAAATAGAGGTTCCTCCTTCGAAGAGTTTATCACATAGAGCTTTAATATGTGCTAGTCTTGCGAAAGGAAAAAGCATCATTGATAATGTTTTATTGTCAGAAGACATCAAAGCAACAATGTCTTCTTTAGAAAAACTAGGAGCTAAATTCGACACACAAGGAAACAGTATCATAGTAACTGGAGTAAAAAAAACAAAACATCATGGTGAAGAAATAGATTGTAACGAATCTGGATCAACTATAAGATTCTTAATACCTATTTTCTCACTTACTAATAAAGAAGTAGTTTTCACTGGTAAAGAGTCATTAATCAATCGCCCGTTTAATATCTATGAAAAAATATTTAATGAAGATGGCAACACCTTTAGTGTTAATAATAATAAAATAGTGGTAAACGGCTCAGTTAAGGCTCGTGATTATTATATAGATGGAAATGTTTCTTCACAATTCTTTAGTGGGTTACTATTCGCTCTACCTCTTCTTAAAGAAGATTCAAGAGTCTTTTTCAATGGTAAACTAGAGTCTAAGAGTTACATTGATTTAACTATAGAAATGCTTGATAATTTTGGTATTGAAGTTCAAGAAATTCAAAATGGTTATTTCATTCCAGGAAATCAAAAATACAAGCCAACAGATTATTATGTTGAAGGAGATTTTTCACAATCTGCATTTCACCTAGTTGCAGGAGTGTTAAATGGCTTTATTAAAGTAAATAACTTATCTCACGAATCTAACCAAGGGGATAACAAAATCATTGATATAATCAAAAGTATGAAAGGTAAAGTAATTTATACTGAAGATGGCTTTACAACCGAGAGAACACAAACATATGGTACCACAATAGACATTAGTGACTGCCCAGATTTAGCACCAATTGTTGCTTTATTGGGTACGTTAAGTAAAGGTACAACAACTATAACCAACATTCAAAGATTGCGATTAAAAGAATCAGATCGTGTTGAATCAACTGTAACAACACTTTCAAAACTTGGAGCAAATATTTCAGTAAAAGATGAAGAGATAATTATACATGGTAAAAGCACATTAAAAGGTGGCGTTACACTGGACTCATATAACGATCACAGAATTGCTATGATGATCAGTATTGCTGCATTGAGATGTGAACAGGAAATCGCCTTATTAAGACCTCTAGCAATCAATAAGTCTTATCCTCACTTCTTTAAAGACTATAAAAAAATAGGTGGGAAATACAATACAAAGGATTGATATAATGAGAAAAGTTCACGTACCAATACTTGGTAAAGAATATGACATTATAATTAAACAAAACATATTAAAAGAAGTAGATAGATACATTGACAAAACAAAAGAACTGGTTATTATTACTGACAATAATATACCTAAGGATTATTTAAACATAATCAAGCCAAAATTAAACAATCCTTTAGTTTTATCTGTTAATCAAGGAGAAACTTCTAAATCAATTAAAACAGCTTATAACTTAATTAATCAAATGATAGATAACAAAGTAACCAGAAGTGCGACTATTATCGCATTAGGTGGTGGCGTTATTGGTGATTTGGCTGGATTTGTTGCAAGTATTTATATGCGCGGTATTGATTTTATCCAAATACCAACAACATTACTCTCACAAATAGACTCAAGTGTTGGTGGCAAAGTAGGAATCAACGCCGAAAATATGAAAAACGCTATTGGATCATTTAAACAACCAAAACTTGTCCTAATAGATTCAACAGTCTTAAACACTCTGGATGACAGACAAATAAGTAGTGGAATATCAGAGATGATCAAGTATGGATTAATTGCAAGGAAACCGCTATTTGATGCTCTATTATCCAAAGATATATTCACCAATATTAATCAATATATTTATGATTGTGTTAGTATAAAAACCGACATCGTTGTTAATGATGAGTTCGATTATGGAGTAAGACAACTACTAAATTATGGACATACTATCGGTCATGCAATCGAACAAGAATCAAATTATCAACTACTACACGGTGAATCTATAGCGATTGGAATGATGTTAATGGCTAAAGACACCAGTTTTGGTGAAAAATTAGAGAAATTACTAAACAAATACAATTTACCAACATCACACAATTACGATAAAGAAAAACTATATGACTATATCGTAACAGATAAAAAAGTTTCAGGAGATACTTTAAACATTATTGTAGTCGAAGAACCTGGAAAGGCTTATATTAAGCCTATAAACAAAATCGAAATCAAAAAGAAATTGTAGGTGATTTTATGAGTACTTTTGGAAAAAGTATTGAGATTAATCTATTTGGTGAATCCCACGGTAAGGCGATTGGTATTATTATCAATAATCTCCCCGCCGGATTAGAAATTGATCAAGAAAGAATAAAAGACGCACTAACAAAAAGACGTCCTAAAGGAAATATTTCAACACCACGACAAGAGAAAGATCCATATGAAATAGTGAGTGGTTACTTTGATAAAAAGACCACAGGTACGCCATTAACCATTATTATACCTAACAGTGATACTAGATCAAAAGATTACAACAAGTACCTGTTAAGACCTTCACATGCAGATTATACATCGTATGTTAAATACGAAAATTCACATGATTATAGGGGTAGTGGACATTTTTCGGGTAGAATTACTGCTCCCATAGTAATATTAGGAGCTATTTGTTCACAAATATTAGAGAAAAAAGGCATCTATATTGGGTCTCATATATCCTCTATCAAAGATGAGAAAGATACTGAATTTAACAATATTGCTATCAATGTTGAAACTTTAAAAAGCCTTATTTATAGCGATTTTCCAACTATTAACAAGAGTGTCGAAAACAAGTATAAAGACCTTATACTAAATGCAAAAAACAACAAAGATAGTGTTGGTGGAACCGTAGAAACCTGTGTACTAGGAATAACTCCAGGATATGGTGATCCGTTCTTTGAATCGATTGAAAGTGTCTTAGCACATTTACTATTTAGCATTCCAGGTATAAAAGGAGTGGAATTCGGTAAAGGTTTCGATATAACGAACTTATTTGGTTCCGAAGCGAATGATTCATTCATTCTTGAAAACAAGCAAATTAGAACGAATACAAATCATTCAGGTGGTATTCAAGGTGGTATCAGTAATGGAATGCCAATTACTTTCAAAACAGCTATAAAACCTACTGCGTCAATTGGGAAACCACAAAAAACAGTTGATCTTGAAACAATGGAAGAAACAACGATGGAACTTATTGGAAGACATGACCCTTGTATCGTTCATCGAGTAATTCACGTTATTAATGCAATGACTAATTATGCTGTCCTTGAGGTAATAACTAGAAAAGAGGGTACAAAATGGATAAAATAGCAGATTTAAGGAATCAAATAGATTCTATTGATAATGAAATCATGAAGTTATTAGATAAAAGATTCGATATAACTAAAGAAGTTGGCGAAGTAAAAAAAACCATTTCTAAGAACGTTTTGGACACAAATAGAGAAAAAATAATACTTGATAAAACATCTAATTATAGCCATTACCCGGAAATAAAATCAATATACGAACATCTGATGAGTGTAAGTAAATCTCAACAAAGAAAGTAGTGATATCATGTTTGGACTACTTGGAAAAAAACTAGGTCATAGTTTCTCAAAAGACATTCATGAAACATTTACAAAGAAAAAATATACGCTATATGAAAAAGACAATATAGATCAGTTTATGAAAGATAAACACTTTAAAGGAATTAATGTTACAATTCCATATAAAAAAGATGTTATTCCATATTTAGATGATTTATCAGAAGAAGCAGTGGCTATCGGTGTTGTTAACACGATAACAAATAACAATGGTAAATTAACAGGATACAACACAGACATCTATGGTGTAAAGAAATCTCTTGACTATAATAATATATCCTTAGAGAACAAGGAAATAATAATACTAGGAAACGGCTCTACTAGTAGAACTATTGAGTATTTATGTGAACTAGAAAACGCAAAAAAAATTACTATTATCGCTAGAAATCCTAGAGATAATCAATATCGTTTTAAAGATTTATGTGATCATTCAAATTCTACAATATTATTTAATACTACTCCTGTAGGAATGTATCCCAATAATATTCAGTCACTAAATATCGACTTTGATTTATTACCACATTTAGAGTTTGTTATGGATGTAGTTTATAATCCTCTCTCAACCAACTTATTATCGGAAGCAAACAAGAGAAAGATAAAAACGGAGAACGGGTTATTTATGTTAGTTAACCAAGCAGTAAAGGCAATTGAGTTGTTCCATAACTATAAAATCAACGATAATGACGTCGTTAGTTACTACAAAGCTTTGCGTTTTAAATTATCGAATATTTCATTCATAGGAATGCCAATGAGTGGTAAAAGTTACTTCACGAAACTAGTAGGAGAATTATATTATAAAGACGTTGTTGACCTAGATTCTGAAATTGAAAAAAACGCTGGTATGGAAATCAGTGAAATATTCAAAACGTATGGTGAAACACACTTTAGAAAACTAGAATATGATGAAGTGTTAAAATATTCAAAACTTAATAACAAGGCCATTTCCTGTGGTGGTGGAGTCATAAAAAACAAGTTGAATATTGATTATCTAAAACAAAATGGTATTGTGGTTTTTATTGATTTTCCATTAAGTGAATTAATGAAATGTAATCCTAAAAATCGTCCATTATTACAAAATAAAGAAAACCTTGAAAAACTATATAATGAGCGTTATACCTTATATAAAAGTTACGCAGATGTTATTATATATAAAACTTCATATAACGAAGAAGAAACATTGAGACAAATAGAGGTGAAGATTGATGAATATTTTAATTCTTAACGGTCCTAATTTAAATATGATAGGAATTAGAGAACCAGACATTTATGGAAAATCTACTTATAAAGATTTAGAAGATTATTGTCTTTCTTTCAAAAATCGTTATAATGTTAATATCGATATAAAACAAACCAACTATGAAGGTATCATAATTGATTTACTCCAATGGTCTCATGATCATTATGATGGAGTTGTGTTAAACGCCGGTGCATTCACGCATTATTCATACGCGATTATGGATGCAATCAAAGCAATTAAAACACCTGTTGTAGAAGTTCATTTATCTGATATCACAAAAAGAGAAGATTTTAGACAAGTTTCAGTTATTCGTGATTCTTGTATAGGTAGTATAATGGGAAAAGGGTTTAAAGGTTATGAAGAGGCAGTTGAGTTATTACTAAAAGAAGGTGTAAAGAAATGATAGTAAAATTAAAGAGAAGTGTTAACAAAGAAGATGTTGTTGCTTTAAAAGAACATTTAACATCAAAAGGATTTGAAATACATGAAAGTCTAGGACATACTTACAGCATCTTTGGTGTTGTAGGAGATACCGCTGGATTTGATTTAAGAAGTTTATATGCTTTTCCATGTGTAGACAATGTAATAAGAGTTCAAGAACCGTTTAAAAAAGTAAATCGTAAATTAAAAAGCGAAGATACAGTTATTGACGTAAACGGAGTGAAAATTGGTGGAGATAAAGTTGTAGTAATGGGTGGTCCTTGTAGTATAGAATCGCGCGAACAACTTGATATTATCGCCAAAGCTGTAAAAGAAAGTGGAGCTACAATCTTAAGGGGTGGAGCGTTTAAACCTCGTACATCACCATATTCTTACCAAGGAATGGGTGTTGAAGGATTACAACTGTTAAAAGAAATCGGAAATAAATACGGAATGCCTGTTATCTCAGAATTAATGAGCAATGAATTTATTCCTGAATTTTGTGAATATGTAGATATTATTCAAATCGGGGCTCGAAATATGCAAAACTTCGCTCTTCTAAAAGAACTTGGAAAAATTGATAAGCCAATTTTATTAAAAAGAGGATTCTCAAATACGATTGAAGAATGGTTAATGAGTGCTGAATATATTATGGCTGGAGGAAACGATAAAGTCATCTTATGTGAACGTGGAATCCGTACATTTGAACCATATACAAGAAACACTTTGGACATTTCTACAGTGCCAATTGTTAAGAAACTAAGCCATTTACCGGTTATTATTGATCCATCTCACGCTGCTGGAAAATGGGATTTAGTTGAAAGTTTATCACTTGCTAGTATCGCTGCTGGAGCTGACGGTTTAATCATCGAAGTTCACCATGAACCAGAAAACGCAATGAGTGATGGAGCACAATCTTTAAAACCTAAAAAGTTCAAAGAGTTAATGCGAAAAAGTACAATTATCGCAGAGGCAATGAATAAAACTGTATAAAAAAAAGATATCCTAGGATATCTTTTTTATTTGTTTTTACATTAAATTTTTCAGTACAACAGTTTGCGTTCTATCTGGACCTACACTAAAAATTGCAAGTTCGATTCCACTTAATTCAGAAACTTTATTCAAGTAGTGTTTAGCATTTTCTGGTAAATCACCAAATGAAGTAGTATTGGTAATGTCTTCTTCCCATCCTGGTACTTCGATGTAAACAGGTTCACATCTTTCAAAATCTTTTATATTGGCTGGAATGTAATCAATCATTTCTCCATCTAACTTATATGCTACACAAATTTTTAAGGTTTCAATTCCTGTTAAAACATCTAATAACATTACAGATAAACCTGTAACACCACTAATGCGCTTCGTATGTCTTAATACAACCGTATCAATCCAACCAATTCTTCTTGGTCTTCCTGTTGTAGTTCCGTATTCATGACCTACTTCACGAATTTTTTCAGCGACTTCATTCTCAAACTCCGTTGCAAAATACCCGCTACCTACTCTTGTAGAATAAGCCTTTGTTATTCCAACGACATCCGTAATAAACTTAGGGGAAATCCCTGCATTAAGCGGTACAGACGCTGCCGTAGGTGAACTAGAAGTAACAAAAGGATACGTTCCATTATCAATACATAGTAAAGCTCCTTGAGCTCCTTCAAATAGTACTTTCTGATTTTCATCAAACTTCTTATTCAGTAATATTGAAGTATCTGTAACGAATGGTTTTAAGACTTTTGCATATTCTTTATATTCGTTAAAAACACCTTCAATACTCATTTTTTCTTTACCAAACAATTCAAATAATCTATTGTAATAATTTAAGTTGTCTGTAAGTTTATCTTTAAATGTTTCTTCATCTATGAAGTCACACATTCTGATTCCAATCCGTGATGATTTATCAGTATAGGTAGGACCGATTCCTTTTTTTGTTGTTCCTACTTTTTTTGAATCTTCCTTTAATTCTTCAAATAATCCATCGAGAACAATATGATATGGCATCACTACATGTGAACGATCACTAATAGCTAGATTGTATTCTGTTACTCCACCATCATTTAGCATTTTCAATTCTTCCAAAGCTGCTTTTGGATTAATTACCATTCCATTTGCAAGAATGTTTAGTGCATCTTTTCTAAAAATTCCAGAAGGAATCAAATGAAGTGCAAATTTTTTGTTGTCAAACATAATTGTATGTCCAGCATTATTCCCACCTTGAAATCTTACAATTACATCTGCTTTTCCTGCTAAAAAGTCTGTTATTTTACCTTTTCCTTCGTCTCCCCATTGGGTTCCAACTACTACTACACCTTTCATATAGGCCTCCTAAATATGATTAATTATGTGACGAGCTATCCAGATACCGTTAGCGCCAGCTTGGGCTAAACCACGCGTTATTCCAGCACCATCACCACCAAAATATAGTCCAGAAACTTTTGACTCAAAATATCTACTTACTTCAGGTCTTGCGCTATAAAACTTCGCTTCTACACCATAGAATAATGTATGATCACTAGCGATTCCTGGTGTAACATGTTCTAATGCTTCTATCATTTCAACAAGAGATTTCATCGTATTATATGGAAGTACTAATCCTAAATCTCCTGGAACTGCTTCTTTTAATGTTGGTTCTACAAAACTTTCCTTTAAACGCTTTTCAGTTGTTCGTCTACCTCGTTTTATATCTCCATACGTTTGAATAACGATAGATCCATTGCTTAATTTATTTGCCAATCGACTTACTTCGTGTGCAAATTCATTTGGTTCATTAAATGGATGAGAAAATTTATGTGAAACAAGTAGTGCGAAGTTTGTGTTTCTACTACCTCTTTGTGGATCACGATAAGCGTGTCCATTAGCTAACATTGTTCCACTGTGATTTTCAACAACAACGTGTCCGCTTGGATTGGAACAAAATGTTCTTACTGTTGTTCCTACACTTGTTCTATATATAAATTTACCTTCGTATAAATTTTCATTAATTTCTTCCATTAATTCGTTATTTGTTTCCACACGAACACCAATATCAACTTGGTTTGCTACTTGTGGAATATCATATTTTTTTGTGATTGTTTTTAGCCACGCACTTCCATCTCTACCTGGTGCTACCACTACTTTTTTTGCTTTGATGAATTCTCCATCATTAATAACAACACCATTAACAAGGCCGTTTTCCACTACTATATCATGTACTTCTGTTTTAAACATCATCGTAATTCTTGAACTTAGATGTTCGTAAATGCTTTGTTGTATTTTTAAATTATCTTCAGTACCCAAATGTCTTACTCTTGCTCTAAGTAATTTTAAGCCTGCAGCCAATCCTCTTTTTTCAATTTGTTTCACTTTGTTCGTATTAGGGTCTGTGATAGTTTTTGTTGCACCATGTTTAAGATTAATTGAATCAACATATTCAATTAGTCCTTCCACCTCATCACGTTCCAAATATTCAGTCATCCATCCACCAAATTCACTTGTTATATTGAATTTACCATCTGAATAAGCTCCTGCCCCTCCAAAACCATTTGTGATCGAACAAGCTGGTGAACATCCACTAACTCCTTCTTTGTTTTTGGGACACTTTGTAATTTTCTTCTCTAAAATTGGACATTTACGATCATAGATATTTAATCCTTTATCAACCAATAATACTTCAAGTTTAGGATTCTTTTCTATTAACTCGTAACACGTCATTGAACCTGCTGGTCCTGCTCCTACAACAACTACATCATAATTACGTTCCATATAATTACCTCCTAAAAATAAAAAAAGTACCCATAATAGGTACACTTGTAGCGCACTATTATTCATTTTTGGTACGCCGTTTTAGATTATTTCCATTTGTATGATAGCACTATATAAAACCATTGTCAATAGAGTGGATTGATGAAAAAGATTTCACAAAAAAGAAAAGGCTAAAATTAGCCTTTTTCTTATTTTAAATAATTTCCAACAAATCTACCATCGGATAAATGAAGTGTTTGTTAAGTTTTACTGTATCAATTATAATTCGAATATTAGTAGAAACTTCAAATCTAATAAAACGATTCACTAAATGGGCTTTATCTTGCGCAACACTTGTATTTATATTCGCTGATGCCTCTTCACTAAGAACAAAAGTAACATTATTCTTACGTTTTATCATTTTTTCGATTCCTTTTTCTTTTGCTAGATGTTCAAATAACTTCTCATACATATACAGATTAATTTCTTTTGATGGTAAGCCAAACCTATCATGCATTTCTTCTTCAATATCTGAGATATCTTGTCTTGATGTTATTTTAGCTATTTTCCGATGCATTTCCATCTTGATATAATCATTTTTGATGTAATTTGAATCAATATATTTATTCACTTGTATTTTAATCGGTGACATTTTTGGTTCATCTGTGATTTCTGGTTCACCGTTGTTTTGCCTGTTTACTTCTTCTTTCAGCATATCCATAAACAAATCAAGTCCAACACTATCCATAAACCCTGATTGTTCTGTTCCTAGTACATCTCCAGCTCCTCTTATGGATAAATCTCTAACCGCTATTTTAAAGCCTGAACCAAGTTCTGTAAACTCTTTGATTACTTTCAATCTTTTTACAGCTTCTTCTGTTAGTTGTTTATTTTTACGATACATCAAATATGCATATGCGATTCTATCACTTCTACCAACACGACCTCGTAATTGATAAAGTTGTGATAACCCCAGTCTATCACTATCATGAACCAATAGTGTATTTGCGTTAGGAATATCAATACCTGTTTCAATGATTGTTGTAGATACCAATACATCATATTCATGATCAATAAATGCTTGAATTACTTCTTCCATTCTTTGTCTTCCCATTTTACCGTGAGCATATACCACACGTGCTTCAGGAACTAGGTTTTCTATTTGTCTAGCCACTACATTAATGTCATCAACTCTATTGTACAAGTAGAAAACTTGTCCATTTCGAGCCATTTCCCTTTGTATAGCATCCCTAATTATAGAGTCATTTCTTTCCATTACATATGTTTGAATTGGATATCTATTTAAGGGTGGAGTTTCAAGAAGGGACATACTTTTTACTCCCATAATTGCCATTTGTAAGGTTCTTGGAATTGGTGTTGCAGAGAGAGATAATACATCAATATTGATTTTCATTTCTTTGATTTTCTCTTTATGTTCTACCCCAAATCTTTGTTCCTCATCTATAATAAGTAATCCTAAATCATTATAAATCATATCTTTACTTAGTAATCTGTGTGTACCAATTACAATATCCAGTTCTCCTGTGGATAATTGTCTTAAAACTTCTCTTTGTACTGCTTTTGTAACAAACCGATTAAGCAATCCAACTTTAATTCCATATTTCGTAAGTCTCTCTTTAAAAGTGTAATAATGTTGTCTGGATAGTACTGTAGTAGGTGCTAAGTAAGCGACTTGTTTGTTGTCTAAAACGGCTTTAAATGCTGCTCTTAAAGCTACCTCTGTTTTACCATAACCAACATCACCACATAATAATCGATCCATAGGCATTGATGATTCCATGTCTTTTTTTACATCCTCAATTGCTAGTAATTGATCTGGTGTTTCTTGATATGGAAAATCGGCTTCAAACTCAATTTGTAGGTCAGATTCTGGACTATACTCAAACCCTTTAGTTGCTTCTCTTTCGGCATACAGTTTAATAAGTTTATCCGCTATATCTTTTACTTTTTTTCTTACTCTTTGTTTTGTTTTAGCCCATTCAGCTCCACCAAGTTTGTGGATTTTCGGTTTTGTTCCTTCACTACCAATGTACTTTCTCAATAAACTTATATTCTCAATAGGAATATATAGTGAATCATCACCCTTGTATGCAATATGAATATAATCATTTGTCATATCTCCAAGCGTCATCGTTTCTACTCCCAAGAACCTACCAATCCCATGATCATAATGAACAATTAAGTCTCCTTTTTTTAGTTCTTCTACACTTGATATCTTTTTGGCATCTTTTAAGGATGATCTATATTTTCCTTTTTTCTTGTCTTTTTGTTTAAATAAGTTTTCTTCGTTAAGTGTGATTGTGTTAATATCAAACATTTCAAACGATAGTGAATGTTCACAAACGACAAGGTTAAGCTGTTTTTCAATAATATAATCTTTGTTACCAATAATGTGAAACTTCACTTTCTCTTCAATTAAATCAACAAAATTCTTTAATGATTTATTGTTATGAAAAGCAAGAATAACTGTTGTAAAGTTTTGGTATTTCTTTAAGTCATTAACCAACATATGAATATTATTATTATATATTGTTGGTTCTTTTGCTCTAATATTTATTGCATTTTTCTTAGCTTTACCTTCACCAAAAACATCCATATATACGGATTTTTTTGCATAGATGTGATTTAGTTCTTTTATTAACTGAAAACCTAATTTAGGGTAGTCCCCAGTTGAATCATACCAGTCCGTGATGTCTCTTACCACTTCACTGTAGTTTTCCTTAATTCTTACATGATTCCAGTATACAATTGTCTTATTATCAATATAATCTAGTAATGTTTCTGGTTTCTCATCTAAAAATGAGATATATCTTGCTAGTTTGTCTATCTCGTTATGATTTTCCAGGTTTTCTAACTCCTGGTATATACGCTCTTTTGATTTAAAATCGAACGCAGTTGATTCCAACTGTGATACAACTCTTTTTCTAATCAAATCAAACTCTTCTTTAGTATAATGAAATTCATACAATGGAAAGATATTAACTTGAGTCGTTTTTATTGTTGATCTTTGAGTATTGATATCAAAATATCGAATCGATTCAATCTCATCATCAAAAAACTCAATTCTTAAAGGATTCAATTCATTAAGTGGAAAGATATCTAGTAAGCCACCTCGGTAAGAAAAATCACCTTGTCTTTCAACTGTTTCTTCTCTTTTGTATCCTAAGGTAATTAACTTCTCTAGTAGTTGTTTAATGTTTAATTCATCATCAATTTTCAGTTTAATGATTGCTTCTTCCCACTTTTTCTTAGGAAGTAGGTATTTAATTAAACCTGTTGTATTTGTGATGATTATCATTTTGTTTTTACTAATAATCTTTCTTACTGTATTAATTCTTTCTACTTTGAACTCAGTACTCATAGCAAGCATTTCAGTTGTCATGAACTCATCTTGTGGAAAGAATCCTAATTGCTCGTTACTTAGATAATTAGAGAGATTGTCATAAACTTTTTGAGCATTGAACAAGTTTGGGGCAACGACAACAATAGAGTGATCCACTGATTCGAATAAGTTAAGTACAGTTAAAAGACTAATACTGTCGTTAGTATTAGTGATATAAATTTCACTTTTTTTGTTATATTCATTGTTTAAATTTTGGAAAAAAGGTGTTTTCTTTACATAACTCATTACTTTATTCATAATTACCTCCACGCACTTAAGGCGAATTACCACTTTTGAGGGGGTAATTCGCTTTTTGTAGTTAAATATTATCACATTAGATTTCTTAAAGCAAACAAAAAAGCCCTAATTAGGGCTTAATTATATTTGTTCATAATTAACGTGAATTCTTGATTCGACTTAAAATCCTCAATAATATTCGATACCATTTCGATTGAATTATCCAGTTCTTTTCTCTCTTGTTTGGAGAATTTCCCTAAGACATAATCTTTGGTATCAATTAATGGATTCGCATCAATTCCAATTCTAACACGTTTGAATTCTTGAGTACCTGTATGAGCGATAACTGATTTGATTCCGTTATGCCCCCCAGCACTTCCTTTTTCACGTAATCTTAATTTACCAAGTGGTAAAGCCAAATCATCATAAATGATTAGTACATCTTCCACATCGATATCATAATAATCAAGAATTGCGCGAATACTTTGTCCTGAAAGATTCATAAATGTATGAGGTTTTAGTAAAACTAGATTACCTGATTTCACTACTTCACCCTTGAACTTATTATCTTTTTTGAACTTAAGTTTTTGCTGATCCGCATAGTGATCTAAACACATAAACCCAATATTATGTTTTGTTGCTTGATATTTTTTTCCAGGGTTTCCTAAACCAACAATAAGTTTCATATTATCGTCTTCTTGGTTTAATTACTAGGTGTCTTTTCGCACCTTCACCTTCAGAAATTGTTGAAACATCTCGCCAGTCTGCTAATTTAGTATGAACAATTCTACGTTCGTAGGCGTTCATTGGTTGTAATTTAGCTTCAACACGAGTTTTGGCAACGGTTTTAGCTGTTTTGGTAGCTAAGATTTCTAATTGTTTTTTTCGGTTTGCTTTGTATCCACCAATATCAACTAAAACAATTTTTCTTTCATCACTAAAAATGTTTACTAAGTTTCTAATATAGAATTGTAATCCTTCTAATGTTTTTCCGTTTTTACCAATTAATAATGGGTTTTCGTTTGAATTGATTGTATAAACAATTTCATTCTCTGATTTTCTTCTCATTTCAACTTGAGCTTCAATTCCCATGTTTTTGAAGTTTTCAGTAAGTGCTTTATATCCAACTTCAGCAGGGTCAACATTCACTTTTGCTTCAACTTTGTATGTTTTTATAATCATACCTTTTTTGTCTAAGACTTCTATGTCTATATATTGTTCACTAACTCTTAACTCTTCAGACGCATATTTCTTCGCCTGGTCTAGAGATTTAGTTTCAAATTCGATTTTTTTCATAATTCACACCTCTTAAACTACTGATGAACCATTTTTGGCTTCTAAGTAATGCTTGTAACTTGATTTTCTATTCATATATGTTTGGAAGAATTGGAATGAGTTACCAATAATCCAATATAAAGCGATACCGTTGTTCGTTACAGCGATACTTACTAGCATGATTACCATGAAGTATGACATATATTTCATTTGGTTTGCAGTTTGATTTGCTTTCGTAGCTTCAAATTTCTTACTTTTCATAAAATCTGGTTTACTTTGTGCATATTTTTGATATCCAAACATTAGTGCCCCAACTAATATTGCTAAGATGATATCTGGGAAGATAGTTCCTAGTCCCGCAAAAATTCCATCTGAACTAAAAACTGAGAAATCAACACCAGCATTTAAATCAAGTCCTAAGAAACTGAAGTTTAATGCTGAATAATCTTTAATTCCCTCTGCTTGTCCCAATGATAAAGGTAAACGTCTAACAACTTGATACATCGCAATGAAAATTGGCATTTGTAAGAATGGTAATAAACATCCTAATGGATTAATATTATATTTCTTATAAATTTCCATTGTTTCTTGTTGCATTTTCTTTTGTGATACTTCATCTGTTCTACCTTTGTATTTGTCTTGAAGTTTGTTTAACTCTGGTTGTGCTTGTTGCATGTTTAATTGCATACCATTCGTTTTTGAATAGATTGGCCATCCAATTGAACGTACGATTAATGTCATAACTACTAATCCTATCCAATAATGTCCACCCAGTAAATTACTAATCCAGTAAGTGAAGTCTGCTAATTGTTCGATAATCCATTGGAACCATCCCCAACCTTGATCTGAACCGATTGGTTGTTCATAAATAGTAGTACCACTACCACCTGAAGAACAAGCTGATAACAATGTTACTAAAACTAGTGTTAATACGATTAATTGAATTCTAGTTTTTCTTTTCATTCTTTCACCTCAAAATGTTTTGTTTTTTTATTAACAAATCCAAAGAGTCATTTATTTCCGCAAAAGATAAGTTAATTGCTTCTGGCTTAATTACAATAAATAAATCATAACGATCATTTATTTGGTGCGATGATATAACTTCTCGCACTCTTCGTTTAATTTTGTTTCTTTCAACTGCGTTTCCATACTTTTTAGAAACACTTACAGCAAACCTAAAATGGGTATTTTCATGGTTTTCTTTTTTATATAGAACGAAATGCTTGTTTCCTTTGCTTTTCCGTCCTCTTATAATCATTTCAATTTCACTGCCTTTTTTTACTCGATACTCTTTTTTCATTATCTCACCTACCTAAAATAAAAATCACCTAAAAAACAATATTATATTTTTCAGGTGATATCAGGTATTTTAATAATATTTTCGATTTAATTATTTTTCGTCAGAAACTGTTAATTTTTTACGGCCTTTAGCTCTTCTTCTTGCTAAAACTTTTCTTCCACCAGGAGTTTCCATTCTTGAGAAGAATCCGTGAGTTTTTGCTCTTTTTCTTTTATTTGGTTGATATGTTCTTTTTGACATGAATCAACACCTCCTACTTCATATATGAAAAACCATGCTATAACATTATATATTTAATAAAATAATGTGTCAATAGTTTCTAGGTAAATTTTTTTTAAGGTCCTGTTATATAAAAGTTATCCACACTGTTTTTTGGCTGTTTTACTTAGTTTTGCGCCTCACCAATGTGGAAATGTCTATTAAAAGATAGCTCAAATTGTGGATTTGTTGATAAGTCTTTCAAACCCTTTAACAAAGCGGTTTACAATTCACATTTCATGTAGAAAAGTGCTGTGTGTAAAATTACTTTTCCACATTTTACGTGTATAAGTTTTGATTCTTTTCCATATTTTTTTATGTTATATTATTATTGTAAGATTTAGAGGTGAACTACATGGAAAAATACAACGAAATTTGGGAAGAAATCAAACAATCTTTAGAAGAGGATCTTGAAAGAGATGTATTCACAGAAATATTCGAACCTGTGAATACTGTTTTTAAAGTTGTTAACAATTATATTTATTTAATTGCTCCTACTGAATTTATTAAGAAAAGAATCGAACTAATCTATTTAAACAAATTGAATAGATATCTTGATTTTAAATTTGATACAAAACACAAGTTTAAAATCATCACAGAAGACCAAGCTTCAAAAGAACTGTCAGATCAGAAAGAATATGCAGTTAACGAGGCTGACAATTCATTAACAGACCGCTATATAAAAGGAAATATGAATAGTTCATATACTTTTGATAGTTTTGTCATTGGTAACTCAAATAGACTTGCTTATACAAGCGCTATAAAAGTTGCTGATCAACCTGGTGTTGTTGCTAATCCACTATATATTTTTGGTGATGTAGGATTAGGAAAAACTCATTTAATGCAATGTGTTGGTAATTATATCTTAGAAGGAGATATGAATACTAAGGTATTGTATGTTAAAACAGATCAATTTGTTGAAGAGTATGTTAGATCTGCATCAAAAAGAAAATTTGATGAGTTTAACAAGAAATACCGCGACATAGATGTTTTATTAGTAGATGATATTCAATTCTTATCTAATAAAGAACAATCTCAAAATGAATTCTTTAAGTTATTTGAATTATTACATGGACAACAAAAACAAATTGTTATTACAAGTGATAGAAGTGCTAGCGAATTAAAAGATATTATGTCGAGACTTACATCTAGATTTGAATGGGGAGTTACTGTTGATATTAACCGTCCCGATTTAGACCACAGAATCAAGATATTGAAGAAAAAATTAATGGCTGAAACGTCTAATCCTGAGTTAATTCCAACAAATGTTATTGAATATATCGCAAGTGTTTTTGACAACAATGTTAGGGAACTTGAAGGAGCACTAAAAAGAGTGTTATTTTATTGTACAGCATTCAACATTGATTTCAACGTCAAAAACGCTGAATTAGCACTAGAAAACCTAGTAAAACCAAAGATAAATGATGGAATTTTAAATGAAAATAAAATTAAAAATATAATGAGTTTAGTTAGTGATTATTATCGTATATCAACAAGTGATTTAATCTCTAAAAAGCGTACCGCTAAGTACGTATTCCCTAGACAAGTAGCTATGTATTTGATTAAGACAATTTATGATTTACCGTACAAGAAAATAGGAACATTCTTTAATAACCGTGACCATTCAACTGTAATGCACTCTGTTGAGAAAATTACAAACGAAATTGAGATGGATATTGATGTTAGAAAAGATGTGGAAAAACTTAAGGTAAAATGTGGACAAAAATAATAAAAAAAATGTCTAAAAATAGCCATAATATGATATAATAATAGTAGATTAAGAGGGATTTCCACAAATCCACACTACATAATAACAATAAACAATTAAAAAGATAATTAATTAGGGGTGATTTTATGAATTTTCAAATAAACAAAGATACGTTATTAAACAATTTGATTATCGCTCAAAAAGCTTTATCAAATAAAACACCGAATCCTGCTTTGCAAGGAATTAAACTTGAAGTACTTAAAGATCATTTAGTTATTACTACTAGTAATTCAGATATTGCTATTAACTTAACTATTAAAGATCCAAGTTTATCAGTTAAAAGTGAAGGATCAGTTTTAATACCTGGTAAATACTTTATTGAAATCATTAAAAAATTAGATGGTTTAAAAGTATCTTTATCAATGGCTGCTGATAATATGTTAAGAATAGAAGCGGATAGAAGTGATATTACTTTAAACATGATGGATTTAGATGATTATCCTGAATTACAATTTGCAGAGAAAGTTAAATCAATCAAAATCAATGTTAGAGTTTTAAAAACTATTATTAAACAAACAGCGTTTGCTACTTCATCAATAGAAAATAGACCTATACTAACAGGTGTTAATTTTAAAATAGATGGTAACAAATTAACTGCTATTGCAACTGATAGTTATCGTTTAAGTCAAAAAGTGATTGAATTAGATGAATCTTATGAAGCTTTAAACATTATTATACCTGGAAAAAGCTTAGAAGAATTAATGAAAGTGTTGGAAAACAACAATGAAATGGTAGAATTACATTTTGATCATTCTAAAATTTTATTTAAGTACAACAACTTATTATTCCAATCAAGATTATTAGAAGGTAATTATCCTGAAACTAGTAAATTGATTCCAACAGAATTTCCAACAGTAATAAAATTTAACAAAGAAAATTTAGCAACTGCAATTGAAAGAGCTAGTTTATTATCTAGTCGCGATGGAAACAATGCAATCGTTAAGTTATCTTTAAGACAAGATAATATTGTAGAAATAACATCAAACAGTCCTGAAATTGGGAAAGTTTTAGAAGAGGTTTATCCAGTAGATGAAATCATTGGTAATCCATTTAAAATAGCATTTAGTTCAAAATATATATTAGATGCTTTAAAAATCTTTAATTCAAGTGAAGTAAGTGTTAATTTCACAGGAGAAATAAGACCATTTATTATTCAAGGTGAATATGACGAGAACATGCTTCAATTAATTTTACCAGTAAGAACAGAATAAGACCTGAAAAGGTCTTTTTTTTTACGAGTTTTCCACATTGAAAACCTTGCTATTAAGTATGTAATATATTATAATATATATGACATATAATAATATATAGGAAAGACAGTGATATTTGATGGAAAAAATCGCAATAAAAAGTGAGTATATTACACTTGGACAATTTATTAAATTTGCAGATTTAGTAGGATCTGGAGGAATGGTGAAAGCAATTCTTCAAGAATACAAAATTTATGTGAATGATATTGAAGAAAACAGAAGAGGTAAAAAACTGTATCCAGGTGATAAAGTTTTAATAAAATCTATTGGCGTTTATCGCATCGTAAAAGATGAGAATTAACACTCTAAATTTAACAAATTTTAGATGTTACGAGAAATTGAATTTAGAGGTTAAAGAAAACGTCAATATTTTTATAGGCAAAAACGCTCAAGGCAAAACGAGTATTCTAGAATCTATTTATGTTTTAGCCTTTACAAAATCACATAAAGTATTTAAAGATACCGAAGTGATATACAATGATGCAGAATTCGCCAAAATTAATTCTCTAATCAATTTTAATGATAGAAGTGTGCAATTAGATATTATTGTTTCGAAAATGGGAAAGAAAGCAAAATATAACCAAATAGAGTTAAATAAACTCAGTGAATACATTGGAATTTTGAATGTTGTTATGTTTGCACCAGAAGATTTGGATTTAATTAAAGGTAATCCTAAAATTAGAAGAAAGTTTTTGGATGTTGAGATAGGACAAATATCAAAAGAGTATATTTATAACCTTCAAAACTACCGTAAAATCCTTAAACAACGCAATGATTTATTAAAATCAATGCAAAAGAAACCAACCAATGATCATTTATTGCTGGATGTATTAACTGATCAACTTGTTGATTATCAAGTTCCCATAATTGAACAGCGAAAAGATTTTTTAATGGAAATTGAGTCATTTGCACAAAAGCATTATAAGCATTTATCTGATTCTTTAGATTTGTTAGAAGTAAAATATATTCCATCAATAACAAAAGATATTAAAAAAGAATATTTGAGTAAATATCAGTACGATATTATTACAGGTACAACAAATATTGGTGTTCATAGAGATGAAATTGAGTTTTATTTAAACAATCATCCTTTGAAATCAAGAGGTTCTCAGGGAGAACAACGAACTGTGATTTTATCAATTAAATTGGCTATGATTGATTTAATTTATAAGTACACAAAAGAGTACCCAATATTACTACTTGATGACGTCTTAAGTGAATTAGATCAATCAAGACAAAATAAACTGTTAGATTTTATTGACGATAATGTACAAATATTTATAACGTCAACAGATATTAACGATATTAATTTAAGTAAGTTAAACAATTATCAAGTTTTTAACATTGATAACGGCCATATTAAGGAGTGTGACAACAATGGATAACAATTATGATTCTAGTAACATACAGATTCTAGAGGGTTTAGAAGCTGTTAAAAAGAGACCAGGTATGTATATTGGTTCTACAGGTCCAAGAGGACTTCATCATTTAGTTTGGGAAATCGTAGATAACTCAATTGATGAAGCATTAGCAGGTGCTGCAACGCACATAACTGTTGAAATTTTAGAAGGAAATATTATCAAAGTATCAGATGATGGACGCGGGATACCAGTAGATATCCATCCTAAAACAGGATTACCTGCAGTAGAAACAATTTTAACAACACTACATGCTGGTGGTAAATTTGACAATTCATCATACAAAGTATCTGGTGGATTACATGGTGTTGGTGCATCAGTAGTAAATGCGCTAAGTGAGTGGATGGACGTTGAAATTCACAAAAACGGACAAAAATATACCCAAAGATATGAGTATGGATTCACAAAAACACCATTAATTGAGCATGGTCCTTCTGACAAAACAGGTACAATTACTTCTTTTAAAGCGGATCCAAACATTTTTAAAGAAACAACTGTATATGAATATGAGATACTAAGAAATCGTGTTCAACAATTATCATTCTTGAATCGTGGAATCAAAATTCACATTAATGACTATCGTCAAGAAGAACCAGTTTTAAAGGAATACCACTACGAAGGTGGAATCATGGAATATGTTGAATATTTAAATCGTTCAACAGAAGTTCTTCATGAAAGTGTAATTTTCTGTGAAGGTGAAATTGATAATATCGTTGTTGAGATAGCAATGCAATACAACAATCAATATCGTCCAAACATATTTAGTTTTACAAATAACATCAATAACGTAGAAGGGGGAACACATGAAGAAGGATTTAGAATGACTTTAACTCGTGTTCTTAATAACTACGGAAAAAATAATAACATCTTCAAAAAAGATGAAGCTTTAGTTGGAGACGACACTAGAGAAGGTTTAACTTGTATTATTAGTGTTAAACATCCGGATCCTCAGTTTGAAGGACAAACAAAATCAAAGTTAGGATCAACAGAAGTTAGAAAAATAGTGGCCAATATCTTAAGTGAAGGTTTGGATCGTTTCTTAATGGAAAATCCAAATGATGCTAGAACAATTATTGAAAAAGCATTAATGGCTTCAAGAGCTCGTCTAGCCGCTAAAAAAGCAAGAGAAGCTACAAGACGTAAAAGTCCGTTAGATGGTTTAGGTTTTGCTTCTAAATTAGCGGATTGTCGAAGTAAAGATCCATTAAAATCAGAAATATATATAGTCGAAGGGGACTCTGCCGGTGGTAGTGCGAAACAAGGTAGAGAATCTGAATTCCAAGCTATTTTACCATTACGTGGTAAAGTAATAAATGTGGAAAAAGCACGATTAGATAAAGTACTTGGTAACAAAGAGATTTTATCTATGATTCAAGCATTTGGAACTGGAATCGGTGATGAGTTTAATGTAGAAAAAGCACGATATCATAAAATCGTAATTATGACCGATGCCGATGTCGATGGTGCACATATCCGTACACTATTATTAACATTCTTGTTTAGACACATGAGACCATTAATCGAGAAAGGTTACGTTTATATCGCTCAACCACCTCTATATAAAGTTCAACAAGGTAAGAAAATTGAATATGCTTATATTGAAGAAGAATTAGAACCATTATTAGCTGGATTTGGTGAAAGAGTCACTATTCAACGTTATAAAGGTCTTGGGGAAATGAATCCTGAACAGTTATGGGAAACAACAATGGACCCAGAATCAAGAACGTTATTACAAGTAACACTTGATGATGCTCTTGAAGCGAACGAAGTATTTAGTATGTTAATGTCTGAAGATGTAGCTCCTAGACGTGAGTTTATTCAAAAGAACGCAATATACGTACAAAATCTGGATGTTTAGGAGAGATGAATAATGGAAGATATTAGAACATATGACAAAGTCAAAGAAATAAACATAAGTAATGAAATGAGAACATCTTTCTTAAGTTATGCAATGAGTGTAATCGTAGCTCGTGCATTACCAGATGTTCGAGATGGTTTGAAACCAGTTCATCGAAGAATCCTTTATGGAATGGATGAACTAGGTGTTTACCCTGATAAAGCTTATAAAAAATCAGCACGTATTGTTGGGGACGTTATGGGGAAATATCACCCTCATGGTGATTCATCAATCTACGATGCAATGGTACGTATGGCACAAACGTTTAGTTATCGCTATCCATTAGTAAATGGTCACGGTAACTTTGGTTCAATCGATGGTGATGGAGCTGCAGCGATGCGTTATACAGAATCAAAAATGCACAAAATTACAACGGAAATGTTAGCTGATATTAAAAAAGACACAATTGATTTCGTTGATAACTACGATGGATCTGAAAGAGAACCAAGCGTACTACCAGCAAAATATCCAAACTTATTAGTGAATGGTGCTACAGGTATCGCAGTAGGGATGGCAACAAACATTCCTCCACATAACTTGAACGAAGTTATTGATGGTATTCTTGCGTATATTGGCAACCCAGATATAACAACAGATGAAATTATGATGTACATCAAAGGTCCGGACTTCCCAACAGGTGGAACAATCATGGGAATGACAGGATTGAGAAACGCATATGAAACAGGAAATGGTTCAATTAAAATTAGAGCTACAACTGAAATCAAGGAACATAAAAACGGTAAAAAATCTATTATAATCACTGAAATACCTTACCAAGTAAATAAATCAAGATTGATTGAGAAAATCGCTGATTTAGCGAAAGAAAAACGAATAGAAGGTATTACAGACTTACGAGATGAATCAAATCGTAAAGGTATACGAGTAGTAATCGAGTTAAGAAAAGATGTTAATGCAGAAGTTACCTTAAATAACTTGTATAAATATACATCGTTACAAACTTCATTCGGGATTAACATGTTAGCACTTGTTAATAATCAACCAAAAGTATTACCAATTAAAGATATGTTAAAACATTATGTTGCGCATCAAATTGAGGTTTTAACAAGAAAAACAATATTTGAACTGAAAAAAGCAAAAGCAAGAGCTCATATATTAGAAGGATTACTAAAAGCTCTTGATAACATTGATTCAGTAATTGATACAATTAGAAAAGCTTATGATGATGCTGAATTACAGTTAATGACAAAATTCGAGTTATCACAAGAACAAGCTAAAGCAATTCTTGAGATGAAATTACGTAGATTAAGTGGTCTGGAAAGAGAAAAACTTGAAAACGAACTACAAGCTCTGCAAAACACAATTGAAGAACTAGAGTTTATTTTAGCAAACGAAGATAAAAAATATGAAATCATCACAGATCAATTAGAAGATATTAGAAACAAATATGGTGATGAAAGACGTAGTGAAATCAGTTTATCAATCGATTTGGATATCGAAGATGAAGACTTAATACCAGTGGAAGATGTAATTATCACAATAACATCAAGTGGGTATTGTAAACGTATGAACACAGAAGTTTACAAAACACAAAACCGTGGTGGTAAAGGAATGAAAGGTATTAAAACGAACGAAGATGATGTAGTAGAACATCTAATCAATACATCAACTCACGATTTCATACTGTTCTTTACAACAAAAGGTCGAGTTTACAAGATGAAAGGATATAAAATTCCTAACTTTGGTAGAACTTCAAAAGGATTACCAATTGTTAACTTATTAAATTTAGATCCAGACGAAGGATTGGCTGCAGTTGCAAATATTCACGATTTCGACTCTGAAGATTATTTATTCTTTGTAACTAAAAATGGTACAGTTAAACGTACAAGTGTAGGAGACTTTAAAAATATCCGAACAACAGGTATTAAAGCTATTACATTGAAAGAAGAAGATGAATTACTAGCAGTTAGATTAACGGATGGAGAGAAAGATGTAATTATTGGTGCATCTAATGGTAAAGCAATTAGATTCCATGAAAACACTGTTCGTCCAATGGGTCGTACAGCTGGTGGAGTAAGAGGTATCTTACTTGCTGATTACGAAGAAGTGGTTGGATTCACAATTGTTACGGAAGAAAGAAATCAAATTCTAGTGGTAACAGAGAATGGTTATGGTAAGAGAACTGACGTTGATGAATATCGTCAACAAAATCGTGGTGGTAAAGGTGTTAAAACTTTAAACATTACCGAGAAAAATGGATCACTTACAAAATTACGATCAGTAGCCGGAGAAGAAGATTTGATTATTACTACGACTAAAGGTATGATCATTCGATTACCTATTGAACAAATAGCACAATCAAAACGATCAACGCAAGGTGTTAGATTAATCAAATTAAATGATGGTCATAAGGTAGCAACAATCGCTATAGTTCCTAAATCAGAAGATGAAGAACTAGAAAACCTAGATGAACTAGAGCAAGTAGCTGTTGAGGTAGAAGAAAATAGACCAGTAGATAGTGAAAAAGAAGAATAAGTGAAAAAAAGCAATGTACATTTTGGTACATTGCTTTTTTAGTACTAAAAGGAAGTAAATCTATTTTATTTTCCCTTACTTTTGAACAAAAAAATAGCTGACTATGGACACTTAAAAGTCAAAAAACAATCATTTTAGAGCATCAAACAAGTAAAAAAATACTTTGTTTATAAAACTATATAAATAAAAATTGGTTTTCTTGAACTAAAAAAAAGGATTTTATAAGAATAGAAAGTAGCTATATCAAAAAAAACTGACTAGACAGTTTACTTGATTACTATAACTACAAATATAGAACAATTCTTAGAGAAATATTATAATTAAATAGTCAAAAATGACCGAACAAATGATTAGTTTTAAACAACAAATAACAGGATATACTCGTCAACAAAGTAGAAGTAAAGTAGAAAATTGGAATCTAAAAGATACAGGTGGTCAACGTAGAATAAATGTTGTACATTCTTTTCCTTATTTTGAGGATTAGAGAAAATATTCTGAATAATTTACTGGAACCCCTTGATCAAAGTTGATTTGTATGCTCGAATAAATCGTGGTCATATACAGATCAATGATAAAAACAGAGGACAAAAAGAAAGGTGTAATATATGCATTTGCAAATTTATAAATGAAGATTTGTACTAAAAAGAGAGCATAGACCAACTTTTAAACATTGTTGTGTTATGATTAATTGATATTTTTACAAAAAAAGTTTTGAGCCCTAAACACTGCGATTTCCCTTCAATGCTATTTTAAATTACAATTAATGTAGTACCGTTTTTTGCTGACTTTTAACGACACTAAGTCAAATAGGTGACTGATTAGACTTGTTTAGATATAAAAACTATTATAGTTTATAAAACAATACAATTAACACGTGAAGAGTTTTGTTCAATATTTGTTCAAATAAGGTTTTATTTTGTCAAATGCATTGACTATATATATGAATAATATTAAATAATATTAATTAGTTTGACAAACTGTTTTAATTTTGTTATTATCAAGACAACAAAGCGTTGATGAGACTAAGTAATATAAAAGTGGTTTGGAGAGAGTTAGTGGTCGGTGTAAACTAACAACATACTTTATATGAAATCTACCTCTGAGTGAAATTAATATTTTCCGGGTTGTTCCGTTACAAACTGTGAGTAACAAAATAGGTGGTACCGCGATATATAATCGCCCTTGATTTCAAGGGCGATTTTTTTATTATAAAGGAGGAAACAATATGTTAGACATTAAACAAATTAGAGAGAACACAGAATATTACATTGAATTATTAAACAGACGAGGTGGAGATTTTTCTTACCTACATGATTTAGTAGCCAAAGATGCTAGAAGAAGAGAAATAATCGGTGAAGTAGAAAAAGTTAAAGCGAAAAGAAATGAATCTTCAAAACTGATAGGACAATATAAAAGAGAAAAGAAAGATACAACAGAATTATTTGCAAGCATAGAATCTATTGGACAGGGAATCAAGGATTTAGAGAATGAGTTAAAGACATTGGAAGAAGAAATTCAATACAGCCTACTGATCACACCAAATTTACCAAACGAGGACATTCCTGTTGGTATGGATGAAGATGACAACTTAGAGATTAAAAACGTAGGAGAACCAACACAATTCGATTTTGAACCAAAACCACACTGGGATTTAGCAACTGATCTTGATATTTTAGATTTTGATAGAGCAAGTAAAATTACGGGTAGCCGATTTACGGTATACAAAGGACTAGGTGCAAGATTGGAAAGAGTTCTACTAAACTTTATGACTGATTTACATGCACATGAACACGGATATACAGAAATAATTCCACCATATATTGTAAATGGAGAATCAATGACAGCTACTGGACAATTCCCAAAATTCAAAGATGATGCTTTTAAAGTTATGGATGAAAGAGATTTGTACCTAAATCCAACAGCAGAAGTTCCTACAATCAACTTACACCGTGGTGAAACACTTAAAGGTGAAGAATTACCAATTAAATACACAGCCTTTACCACTGCTTTCCGTCAAGAAGCCGGAAGTGCAGGTAGAGATACAAGAGGAATCATTAGACAACATCAGTTCAATAAAGTTGAGTTAATAAAATTCACAAAGCCTGAAAATTCAGCACAAGCTTTAGAAGATATGTTATTGGATAGTGAAAAAGTTCTTAAATTATTAGGATTACCATATCGTGTTGTAAATCTGTGTACAGGTGATTTAGGATTTAGTATGAGAAAAACATATGATATAGAAGTATGGTTACCTTCATATAATACATATAGAGAAATAGGTAGTATTTCGAATGCGGAAGATTACCAAGCACGACGTGCAAACATCAAGTTTAAACGTACTCACGACAGTAAGCCTGAATTTGTACATACCTTAAATGGTAGTGGATTAGCGGTTGGGAGAACTGTAGTAGCAATTTTAGAAAATTATCAACAAAAAGATGGTACAATAGTAATACCAGAAATTTTAGTTCCATATATGAGAACAGACATTATTAAATAGGAGGAAATCATGGTATTAATTGAGAAACTAACAAGTTTTAATTTGCTAGAAGAAACGAGAGATATTGTATTAACTAACGATTTAGAGAAACCTTATGTTAAAGAATTAAACAATGTGTTCAAAGATGTTTTACTGGATAACACTGAAGGTGATTTTACAAAAATACCTACATTCGGAGTTTTAAAAGCAAAAAATGTTTATGTTATTAACAGTAAAAAGCAAGATAAGGAAAATGTCTTAAAACAAGTTGCAAAAATTAAAGAAGATGTAGTAATTCTTTTAGAAACATTTAAAGAAGAAACTACGGCACAAAATTTATTTGAAAAAGTACTAACAGAGAATCATAAATTAACAAGATTTAAGTCTAATAAAAAAGATGATAAAGTAAGTAAATTCTATTATTATGGAGAAAGCAACTTAGTGAATAAAGGTATTATTCTTGGTGAAGCTATCAATAGTTGTAAAGACTTAGTAAATACTCCTTATAACTATTTAAACGCTACAGACTTAGCTAACCACGCTGCTGAATTTGTTAAATACAAAAATGTAACAGTTGAAATTTTAAACAAGAAACAAATTGAAGATTTAAGTATGGGCGCATATTTAGGAGTTAATAAAGGATCAAGTGATGAACCTAAACTAATTTGTGTTAAATATAAAGGAAAAGAAACATTTGAAGATCCAACTGCACTAGTTGGAAAAGGTGTTATGTATGATACTGGTGGTTACTCATTAAAAACTCCAGCAAGTATGCCTGGGATGAAAGTTGATATGGCAGGAGCTGCTGCGGTATTAAGTGCGTTTGAGGCAATTGCTAGATTAGAGTTGGATGCAAATGTGATGGCAATTGTTGCTGCAACAGATAACCGTATTGGGGATGATGCAATCGTTCCAGATGATATTTTAACTGCTGCTAATGGAAAGACAATTGAAATTGTATCAACAGATGCTGAAGGTCGCTTAACACTTGCAGATGCTGTGTGGTATGCTCAGGAAATAGGAGCAAAAAGAGTGATTGATATTGCTACACTAACAGGGGCAATGGTTATGGCTTTAGGAACAAAGTTTACTGGAGCGTTTACCAACAATAAAGAGTTTTATAATGAATTTGTAGAAGCAACAAAAATCACGAAAGAAAAAGTATGGGAAATGCCTGTTGTTAAGGCATATCATGATGATTTAAAGAGTGAGGTTGCCGATATGAAAAACAAAGGTGGAAGAACAGCAGGAGCATCACAGGCTGCAGCTTTCATTGAAGAGTTTATCGAAAACGAAACTAAATGGATCCATCTAGATGTAGCTGGAACAGCTGCTGGAAAAAATGGCGGAACCGGAGTAATGGTAAAAACATTTACCGAATTTTTCACAAAATAAAAAAGAGTTCATTGAACTCTTTTTCTATTGCAATTTTTTTGTTAGAACAACAGACTCATAAGGTCTTAGATAGTTAATTCTACTATTTTTGTAGTTACTTAGTAGTATTGTATATCCATTTAATCCAAGAACATATTCGGTCTTATGATCGGTGAAGTTAGAAATTACAACTATAGAATGATTTGTATCAAGTCTTTCATAAGCAAATATGCTAGTATTATTTGGTAACAAATTGATGAAATCACCATATAGAATTGTTTTGGAGTAAATACTTCTTTTTCTTAACTCAATCAACTTTTGATAAGTGTAGAAAACTGAGTTTGGATCTTTAAGTGCATTTTCAACATTCACATCTTTATAGTTATCATTAATTTTTAACCAAGGTTCATGTTTTGAAAAACCTGCAAATTCACTATTGTTCCATTGAATTGGAGTCCTTGCATTATCTCGTCCCATCTTGTATACACCATTCATAAACTCATCATGTGTTAATAATTTTTGATTTTCTACAAAATCTTTATAATATCCATGAATCTCTACATCGTTGTAATCATTAATATTACTATATTTAACATTTGTCATTCCAATTTCTTCACCTTGGAAGATATATGGAGTCCCTTTCATCATATGAAGAGTCATTGCCAGCATCTTAGCAGATTCAATTCGTAACTCTTTATCATTACCCCATCTAGATACTATTCTAGGTAAATCATGGTTGTTCCAAAATAGCGAGTTCCAGCTATTTCCTAATTGTGTTTGCCATTTTGATAGTATGTTTTTAAGTTGTAGTATGTCTAAATCTTTTGGTGTCCATTTCCCTAAATAATCCCAATCAATTGTCATGTGTTCAAATTGGAAAATCATACTTAACTCTTCTCTGTTAGGATTACTATACAAATTAGCAATCTCAGGAGTTGCACCCCAAGTTTCACCAACAGTCATTACATTATAGTTTCCAAAGGTTCTCTTATTGATTTCTTTAATGAGAGGATGGAGTCTTTCCCCATTACCAAGAATTTTTTTATCGATTTCTTTTCCTATTAAATCAATAACATCTAATCTAAAACCACCTATACCTTTTTCTAGCCACCAGTTAATCATGTTACAAACTTCATCTAAAACTTTCGGATTTTCCCAATTTAAATCAGGTTGTTCTACAGCGAAATTGTGATAGTAGTATTGATTCGTTCTTGCGTCAAACTCCCATGCTGTACCTCCAAAAGTACTACCAAGATCACTTGGTTCATCACGCCAAACGTAATAATCTCTATAAGGATTATTTTTGCTTTTGCGAGACTCTTTAAACCATTTGTGCTGATCACTGGTGTGATTAATTACGAGATCCATTACTAATTTGATGTTGTAGTCTTCAGCCCTTTCAATCAACTTTTCAACATCTTTTAATGAACCAAACATTGGATCGATATCTTGATAATCACTAATATCATAACCATTATCCTTCATAGGACTCTTGTATACTGGACTTAGCCAGATTACGTCAACTCCTAATTTAGCAAGATATGGTAACTTATCGATTATCCCCTTGATGTCTCCTATTCCATCATTATCACTATCCATGAAACTCCTAGGGTAGATTTGATAAACGACGGATTTGTGCCACCACTTTTCTTTCATATATATTACCTCATTTCATAATACTATTTTAAACGATTAATATTGATAAACATAGCATAATATGAAATATGAAAGTGGTTACAAAAAAAGCCTACCGAAGTAGGCTTTTTACAAGTTTTCTTGAATTTTTGAAACAAGCATAGAAAACTCATCATTAGATAGTTCACCAAAATGTGAGTTGCTCTTAATTATTACACCATCATTTTCATAGCGTGGTATTAAATGAATGTGATAATGAAACACCTCTTGAAGTGGTTTTTCATTATTATTTACAATATTAAGACCTATTGGATTGAAAGCACCTTTTAATGCATTAGAAATCTTTGGAATCACAGAAAAAATATCGCTTGCAGTTTTTTCATCTAACTCAAAAATATTTCTAACATGTTTTTTAGGAATTACCAAAGTATGTCCTTTTGTTGCTTGAGTAATATCTAAGAAAGCAAGAACGTTCTCGTCTTCATATACTTTATGTGCTGGTATTTCACCAGCGATTATTTTACAAAAAATACAACTCATCTATTTTCCTCCTTCAATCTTTTTTATTACATTAAAAATATCATTCATTGAATTTAAGATAAAATCAGGATTAGCCTCTTTTAAATAATCCGCTCCCTTTATAGACCAAGCTACACCAGCAGAGTATATACCGGCATTTTTTCCAGCCAAAACATCGCTTTTGTTGTCTCCAATCATTATAGCCCCTCTAGATTTAGGAAAGTGTCTTAAAACAGTTTCAACGGCATTCTTGTGAGGTTTAGCATGTTCAACATCATCCAATCCCGTAAATGAATCAAAGATTTCATCTAAGTGGTAATGTGTATAACTAGGCCAAGCAGCGATGTTAAATTTTGATGTTAAAATTGCTAAGTTATAACCACGTTGTTTAAGTTCTACTAGGACTTCTTTTACATCTGGATATAACTCGTGGTTTCCTACTTCGAATATCACATAGAATTCTCTATATGTTTTGATCATATCATCAATTTTCTGTTGGTCATCAGTATATTCTCCAAACGTCTGTTGAAGCGTAGGACCTATAAAAGACAATATTCTTTTATAACTAGGCATTTGATCAGGGTAATGAACCCTAAAAACCTCTTTAAAACTTTCGATAATGATGTTGTTCGTGTTAATCAGTGTACCATCTAAATCAAATATAATTGTATCAATTTTTCTCATAAAATCACCTACACTAATTCTATCATAAACAAATTTTTTCTCCAAAGTATTTGAAAATAATTGTAATTTCAACAAAAAGATGTAAAATATAAACGATGAGGAGTGATAATATGGCAAATATTATTAGTGAATTAAAAGCTAAAATTAATGGAAAAGGGCTTAAAATAGTCTTTCCTGAATCAAATGATGAAAGAATAGTTGAAGCTGCTGTAAAATTAGCAGAAGAAGGATTAATTAATCCAATTTTATTAGGAGATAAGGCTAACGTACCAACTAATTATGATATTAGCGGATGTGAGTTTATCAATCCCAAAGAATACGATGGATTTGAAGAAATGGTTACGGCATTTGTTGAAAGACGAAAAGGTAAAAACACTGAAGAACAAGCTAGAACAATGTTACTAGATGAAAATTATTTTGGAACGATGCTTGTTTACATGAATAAAGCTGCAGGATTAGTAAGCGGAGCTTGTCATTCAACAGGAGATACAGTAAGACCAGCGTTACAAATTATAAAAACAAAACCAGGATTAGCTAGAACATTTGGATATTTCTTAATGGTTAGAGATGAAGAAAAATACATTTTTGGAGATTGTGCAATCAATCCTAACCCAGCTGCAGAAGATTTGGCTCAATTTGCCGTTGAATCAGCAAGAGCAGCAGAGATGTTTGGAATCAAACCAAAAGTAGCTATGTTGTCATTTAGTACAAATGGTAGTGCAAATACAGATGAAACAAAGAAAGTTGCATTAGCTACAAAAATCGCTCAAGAGGCGAACAGTGGTTATGAAATCGATGGAGAAATGCAATTCGATGCAGCGTTCGTACCATCAGTAGGTAGTAAAAAATATCCAGGAAGTAAAGTTGCAGGTAATGCAAACACATTTATCTTCCCAGATTTAAATAGTGGTAATATTGGGTACAAAATAGCACAACGTTTAGGTGGATTTGATGCAATGGGACCTATTCTTGCAGGATTAAATAGTCCTGTAAATGATTTATCAAGAGGTTGTAGTGCAGAAGATGCCTATAAAACAGCGATTATCACAGCAGCACAGTCATTAATTAAATAACTAAAGCCAGAAATGGCTTTTTATTTTCCTTCAACTCTATGTTATAATCAAAAAGTAATGAATGGAGTGATATTGTGAAAAAACGAACAATGAAATTCAACGGAAAAGAACAAGAAGTATCATTATTAGGGTTTGGTTGCATGAGGTTTCCTCAAAAAGATGGCGAAATCGATAAAAAACGATCAAAACAAATGATTATGAAAGCTGTAAATAATGGTGTTAATTATATTGATACAGCATACCCTTATCATGGTGGTAAGAGCGAACTGTTTGTTAAAGAAGTGATTCAAGAATTAGATAGAGAGAGTTTTATTCTAGCGGATAAACTACCAATATGGGATTGCAAAACAAAAGAAGATGTAGATCGTATTTTTCATGAGCAACTGGAAAAATGTGGTGTTGAATATTTTGATAATTATTTAATCCATGCAGTAAATAAAGATCGTTTGAAGAAAGTGGAAGATCTTGATTTATTGGTTACACTAGAAAAATACCGTGATGAAGGAAAAATTCGAAACATTGGATTTAGTTTTCATGATGATTTAGAAGCATTTAAATTATGGGCTGATTTATATGATTGGGATTTTTGTCAAATCCAACTAAACTATATGGATATCGATCACCAACAAGGAATGACAGGTTATAATATTTTAACAGAAAAAGGAATCCCTGTTATCATTATGGAACCTGTAAAAGGTGGTAGTTTAGCTAAATTTAATGATAGAATAGAGTCAAAACTTAAAGGATATAACAAAGAAACATCTATTGCTAGTTGGGCATTTAGATGGGTAGGATCATTGCCAAATGTGAAAGTGATTTTGAGTGGTATGAGCACATTGGAACAAGTTGATGATAATTTAAATACATTTAATGATTTCAAACCACTAAATGAAGAAGAATTCAAACTAATAAATGAAATAAGAAAAGATATTAACAATTTATCAAAAGTAGAGTGTACATCATGTAATTATTGTATGCCTTGCCCTCACGGAGTAGATATTCCAGGTAATTTTAGAGCATATAATAATCACTCGATGTATCAACAAGATGGTCATATGAAATGGGTTATGAAAAATATGATCCAAAAGGAAGCTGATGCTTCTTACTGTATTAACTGTGGAGAATGTCTAGAAAAATGTCCACAACAGATCGAAATACCTACACGTTTAGCTGAGTTTGATGATTACTTAAAGGAAAATGGCTTAATTGAGTAGTTTTAAGGAAGTAATCGTTGTTGAGGGATACCATGATTTAGCTAAATTAAAAGAAATATACGATGATGTAGACGTTGTTATTACGAATGGAAGTGAAGTAACAAAAGAAACATTGATAGAGTTAAAGAAATTAAATGAAATAAGAGGATTAATTCTTTTACTAGATCCTGATTATCAGGGAGAAAGAATTAGAAGAATAATAAACGACTATGTTGGAGATACTAAACATGCATTTATTGAGAAGAAGAAATGTATTAGTAAGAATCGTAAAAAAGTAGGAATTGAACATGCAAAGAAGACAGATATAGTAGAAGCTTTATGCAAACTTCAAGATTCTAATAACTCTGAATTAAATTTTACATATAACGATTTAGTTAGTTTGGGTTTAGCAGGAATGAAGGATTCAAAAAAACTACGTGAAAAGTTATCGGTAATTACTGGAATAGGTCTTTGTAATGGGAAAACACTAGTTAAAAAATTAAATATGTTTGGTTATACATATGAACAAGTAGAATCAATCATTAGGACGTGAATTAATGGATAAAATAGGTACAGTAAGTAAGACACAAACAGCAATAAAAAAACATGATTTTCATATAAAGAAGAAATTTGGACAAAACTTTTTAACTGATCAAAACATACTTCGAAAAATTGTTAATATTCCGAATATCAGTAAAAACACTTTGGTTGTTGAGATTGGACCTGGATTAGGAAGCTTAACAGAATTACTGCTTGAGAAAGCGAAAAGAGTACTGGCTTATGAAATTGACAGTGACCTCATTCCAATTTTAGAAGAACACTTTGTAGGAAAAAACCTTACTTTGAAGCATCAAGATATCTTAAAAAGTAATGTTGATGAAGATATTAAATCCTTAGAGGAAGAGTATGAGAATATTGTACTTGTTGCGAACTTGCCATACTACATTACAACACCGATAATTATGAAGGTGTTAGAAGAATCTAAGTTAATTAAACAATTAACAGTTATGATGCAATTAGAAGTCGCTAGAAGGTTTACATCAAAACCTTCTACCAAAGACTACAATTCACTTTCAGTTGTGATTCAATATAAAACGAACGCACAGCTAGCTTTAAAAGTTCCAAGAACAGTCTTTATACCAGCTCCTAACATTGATAGTGGTATCGTAAAGCTAGATGTTAAAGAAAAGATAGATATTCTACCCGATGATGAAGAAGTGTTCTTTAAATTGGTTAGAACAGCGTTTACTCAAAGAAGAAAGACATTAACCAATAATCTATCAACAGGATTTGGAATACCAAAATCTGAAATCAATGATATTTTAGTTTTATTAGGGTATTCACAAACAGTTAGGGCTGAAGCTTTAAGTGTTGAAGAATTTGTTTATTTAAGTAACGAGTTTACAAGAGAGATTTTATAGAATCTCTCTTTTCATGTTAAAATATATGCAAGGAAGTGATTTTAATGATTAAAGAGAAGGCTTATGCAAAAATTAATTTGTTTTTAAATGTTGTTGGCAAAAGAGAAGATGGATTTCATAATATAGAAACAATTATGGCACCTCTTGATTACTATGATACTCTTACTTTCAAAGAGTCTTTTGATGGAATAAAAATAACCAGTGATAAGTTTATTACAGAAAACCAAGAGGATAACTTGGTATACAAAATAGCTCTTTATTTGAAGGATACTTGTAACGTTAAAGAAGGAGTTACTATACATATTGAAAAAGAGATCCCAATGGGTGCAGGACTAGCTGGTGGAAGCGCAGATGCTGCCGCTACATTGAGAGGGTTAAATAAACTATGGAAATTAGATTTGTCACTTGATCAGTTAGCAAAAATTGGTGAAAAATTCGGTTCAGATATTCCTTATTGTGTACATAATAAATTATGCTTGGCAAAAGGTAGAGGAGAGGAACTGTTTTTCTTTGAGCAAAAAATCAAAGCAAAAGTGTTAATCGTAAATCCGAACATTCATGTTAGTACCAAAGATGTATTCAATCGTATAGATCATAATGACATAATCAAAAGAAAAATCGAAACCATGGCTAGTGGTATATATAACAGAAATATAGAAGTAGTAATAGATGAACTATTTAATTCTTTGGAAAAGCAAACTTTTGATTTGGAACCAACAATTGGTAGAATAAAAACACAAATGACCGACTGGGGAATTAAAGGTGCTTTAATGAGTGGTAGCGGTGCAACCGTATTTGCCATATCACAAGATAAGAAAAGACTTAACGAGATTAAAGAAAATTTTGATGATTCATACTTTGTTAAATTGACTAAATTACTGTAATTACTCAATCTTTGCAAAAAATTGTTTTGAAACCGTTTTCTACATGTGATATAATATATATGTAGTTGTACAAATGAGAATGCGAGGTGGAGTTATGAACATAACAGACGTTAGGGTTAAAAAATTCAACGGTCAGAATCGATTAAAAGCTGTTGCAGCAATCACAATCGATGAATGTTTTGTGGTTCATGAGTTGCGCATAATCGATGGGAAAGCAGGTCTATTTGTAGCAATGCCAAGTAGAAAAATGCCAAATGGAGAGTTCAAGGATGTTGCACATCCAATCAATCAAGAGACTCGAAATCATATCGAAAACGCGGTGATTGAAGCTTACAATCAACTGCCTGACGAATAATATTTAAGATGAATGTAACTTTTGTAAAAAGTTGCATTTTATTTTTGCTTTTTTCTGAATAAAGTGTTACTGTATACTCGGTAAGAAAATATGTATGGAGGTCTCTTTTTATATGGCAAATATAGAAGGTCACAATGTTAAACTTTTTAGTCTTAGTGCAAATCCTCAAATCGCTGAGGAAATCTCTAAAGAAACAGGGATACCACTAAGTAAAATCGAGTTGAACCGTTTTGCGGATGGAGAAATTGGCATCAATATCCCAGAGACAGTTCGTGGACATCATGTGTTTTTAGTTCAACCGACTCATGAACCAGTTAATGAACACATAATGGAATTATTAATCACTATCGATGCAATGAAACGTGCATCAGCAAAAAACATCAATGTAATAATGCCTTATTATGGGTATTCAAGACAGGATCGTAAATCAAAAGCTCGTCAACCAATTTCAGCTAAATTAGTAGCTAATCTAGTTGAGACTGCAGGAGCAAACAGAGTTATCGCGATGGATTTACATGCAGCACAAATCCAGGGATTCTTTGATATCCCTATCGACAACTTCACAGCATTACCTTTAATTGTTGAATATTTTAATAGTAAACAATTTAAAGACGATATTGTAATCGTATCACCAGACCATGGTGGAGCGGTTAGAGCTCGTAAAATGGGGGATGCTATGCATTGTCCAATCGCAATTATTGACAAACGTCGTCCAAAACCAAACGTAGCAGAAGTTATGGGTATTGTTGGAGATGTTAATGGAAAAGTTGCAATTCTAATTGATGATATGATCGATACAGCTGGAACGATTACAGCTGCTTCAAGAGCTTTGAAAAAAGCTGGAGCAACTGAAGTTTATGCAGCTTGTACTCATCCATTGTTTAGTTCGCCAGCAATTGAAAGAATCAATGAATCTCCTTTAAAAGAGGTTGTTTGTATGGACACAATTTTACTTCCTGATCACAAAAGATCAGAGAAAATAGTACAGTTAAGTGCTGGAGAATTACTTGGAAAAGGAGTAATGAATATCATTAACGATAAACCGTTGAGTTCATTATTCGAGTACAGAGAAAAAGAAAATAACAACAAGTAAAAAAAGCACCAGTTAACACTGGTGTTTTTTTGTATAGAAAGGCGACAAAAATGAGATTAAAAAATGACGTATTAAGTGTTACAGTAGATGCTCTTGGAGCAGAACTAAAAAGCATTAAGAAGAATGATATAGAGTATTTGTGGCAAGGGAATCCAGTGTATTGGAAAAGAAGTAGTCCGGTATTGTTTCCAATAGTGGGGAGATTACTTGATAACGAGTATATTTATGATGGAGAAATATATACTATGACACAACACGGGTTTGCTAGAGATAACATTTTTGAGGTTATTTCTACGAATGATACGAGTTGTTCACTTTTACTTGAGGAAAATAATGCAACAATGAAGAAATATCCTTTTAAATTTAACCTATACATATCTTATGAGTTGAAAGATAACGAGTTAATTGTAAATTGGAAAGTTAAAAATAGCGATAATAAAGACATATATTTCCAAATTGGAGCTCACCCAGCGTTTAACTTTTTAAATGACTCAGTTATCGATATTAATAAAGTAACAAATAAGTATGAGTTAAAAGGAACACCTTATGTAAATGATGTTGTACCTAACATTGATGTAAAAAGCATTATAGTGAATGATCAAACATTTTTAGATGATGCACTAATATTTGATAAAATTAACCAAGTTACACTACGTGATAAAAAGAAATCTGTTACTATTGAATGTGATGATTTTCCTTTTATGGGGCTCTGGAGTACTGTGAAAGAGAACAAAAACGCACCGTTTATATGTTTGGAACCATGGCACGGTATTACTGACTGTACATTTCACAATAAGAATCTAAGAGAGAAAAAAGGAATTAACGTTTTAGCTCCAAGTGAAATCTTTGAAGCAACATATAAAATAATAATTAAGTAGATGAGTTCATCTACTTTTTTTATGGTATACTTTTTACTGAGGAGTGATATGATGGAAGATTATATTATTATTGGACTTTTAGTCATTATATTGGTTATTGAAATAATAAAAATATTTAAAAAAGATAGTGTGTTCGATCCTACAGAGGAAATCGATAATATAGTAAAAGAAGAAAACAATCGATTGGTTAATACGATTAAAGACGGAAATAACGAGACAAATACAACGTTGATAAAAGAGTTTTCTGATTCACGTGCAAAAACAAATAAAGATTTATCTGATATGAGAGCAGAAATTACAAAATCTTTAAGTGATGGATTAAAAGAGAACCTTAAAGACTTGAACGAGTTTAAGGATGGATTAAGTAAAAATATCAACAACAACTTTGATAAGATGAATAACCGTATTGAAGAACAGATGGATCGAATCAATAAAAAAGTCGAGTTAAGATTAGATGAGGGATTCGATAAAACGAATAAAACATTCATGAATATCGTTGAACGATTAACAAAAATAGATGAGGCCCAAAAGAACATTGATAAGCTATCAACTGAAGTAGTAAGTTTACAACATCTATTATCAGATAAAAAAGCAAGAGGTACCTTTGGAGAAGTACAGTTGAACCACATATTAAGTGCAATATTTGGGGAGAACAATACAAAAGTTTATGATACACAAGTAACCCTTTCAAACGGTAAGATAGTTGATGCGTTGTTGTATCTACCAGATGAGATGGGGAACTTAGCTGTCGATTCAAAGTTTCCGCTTGAAAACTATCAAAGAATGGTTGATAGAGAGATAACAGAGAGAGAAAGAGAACTCGCTGGTCGTGCATTTAAACAAGACATGAAAAAACATATAGACGCAATTGCAACAAAGTATATTATTCCAACTGAAACGAGTGAGCAAGCAGTACTTTTTGTTCCAGCAGAGGCTATTTTTGCTGAAATAAACGCATATCATCAAGATATTGTAGACTATGCTAACAGAAAAAGAGTATGGATAGCGTCACCTACTACTCTGATGAGTCTTTTAACAACAGTACAAGTCTTATTGCGTAATGTTGAGAGAGACAAATATGCAAAAGTGATTCAAGAAGAATTGGTTAAACTAGGTATAGAGTTTAATCGTTACCAAGATAGATGGGATAAACTTAATAAGCAAATAGATACTGTTTCTAAGAGCGTTAAAGATGTACATAACACTAGCAAGAAAATCGGGAAACGATTTAATGAAATTTCTAGTGTTAACCTAGAAAATAAACAAATTGATGAGAAATAAAAACTTATTGACAAAAACACTTAAAATGTTATTATATTTGTATAAACGTTGATTGGAGAAGTAAAACTTTACACTGTTTAAAGCGAGTCTAGGTTGGTGGAAGCTAGGTAACAAGAATAGTTTGAATAACACCATGAGTGATGGAAGAAAATAGTAGAACCATCCGTATTCCTGCGTTAAAGGAAAAGAGTGCTAGAAATAGAACTTAAGGTGGTACCGCGGAATTTATTCGTCCTTAAACATTTGTTTAAGGGCGTTTTTTTTATAAAAAAAGGAGTTGAAATTATGAAATATTCAGTAAGACAATTATTTAAAGAATCTAAAAGTTTACATGAAAAGGAAGTAACTTTGTATGGTTGGGTTAGAAGTAATCGAGCCCAAAAAGAGTTTGGATTCGTCAATTTGAATGACGGAACATTCTTTGAAACTATTCAAGTTGTTTATGAAAGTGAATTTGTAAGTAACTTTAAAGAAGTAGGAAAATATCGTGTAGGTAGTGCGATTAAAGTCGTGGGTATTTTAGTTAATACTCCAGACAGAAAGCAACCATTTGAAATTAAAGCAAGAGAGGTTGAATTATTAGGTGATTCACTAGAAGATTACCCAATTCAACCAAAAAGACATACAAGAGAGTTTTTAAGAGAGAATGCTCACTTAAGACCTAGAACGAACTTATTTAGTGCAGTATTCAGAGTCAGAAGTTTGTTAAATCATGCGATTCACACCTTCTTCCAAGAAAGGGATTTTGTACATGTAGCAGCACCGTTAATCACTTCTAGTGATGCTGAAGGAGCAGGAGAAACATTCAAAATTACTACCTTAGATTTAGATAACTTACCTCGTACAGAAGATGGAATGATTGACTTTAAACAAGACTTTTTCCAAAAGAAAGCTAATTTAACAGTGTCTGGACAATTGGAAGCAGAAGTATTTGCTTTAGCATTTAGAGATGTTTATACATTTGGACCTACATTCAGAGCTGAAAATTCAAATACGACAACACATGCTAGTGAATTTTGGATGATTGAGCCTGAGATTGCATTCGCGGACTTGAATGATGACATGAAGTTAGCTGAAGACATGGTGAAATTCATTATCAAGTACGTTATGGAAAAAGCACCTGAAGAAATGGCTTTCTTCAATAAGTTTGTCCAAAAAGGTTTGGTTGATAAATTAAACAAAGTAGTAAATAGTGAATTTGCATGTATCACTCATAAAGAAGCAGTGAAAGTGTTGTTAGATTCAAATGAGAAATTTGATAATTTGCCTTCATATGGTGAAGATTTAGCCACAGAACATGAAAAGTTCTTAGTGAAACATTTTGATGGTCCAGTGTTTATAATTGATTGGCCAAAAGATATAAAAGCATTTTATATGAGAGTTAACGATGATAATGAAACAGTAGCTGCAATGGATTTACTAGTTCCTGGTAGTGGTGAATTAATTGGTGGTTCTCAACGTGAAGAACGACTTGAAGTGTTAGAGGCAAGAATGGAAGAAATGGGAGTTCCGAAAGAAGATTTATGGTGGTACTTAGATCTACGTAAATATGGTGGATGTAAACATGCAGGATTTGGACTTGGATTTGATCGTATGTTAATGTACTTAACAGGAATTGAAAATATTAGAGATGTAATTCCTTTCCCAAGAACTCCAAGAAACTGTGAGTTTTAACATTAAACAAAGAGTAAATAAAAATGAGTTATCAACCTAAATGATAACTCGTTTTTTTATGTTTAGTTGTAATAAAAACACCTACACACTTAATTCATGTATGTAGGTGTTTGTTTGTTATTCCACTTTTTTGTGGTATTTACGATATTACTCTTTGTTAGCTTTGAAAGTTTCTGCTAATGTACTTGCTACTCCAACCATACCTTGTAATTCAGAAGGAATGATTAATTTTGTAGCTTGTCCTTTTGATACTTCAATCATAGCTTTGTAAGCTTCTAGACGTAAGAACGCTTCATCTGCTCCAGCTTTTTTGATTAAGCTAATACCTTCAGCTGTTGCGCTTTGTACTGAAAGAATTGCTTGTGCTTTCCCTTCTGCTTCACGAATACGAACTTCTTTTTCTGCTTCTGCACGTAAGATTTTTGATTGTTTATCACCTTCAGCAGTAAGGATTGATGCTTTTTTCTCACCTTCAGCTAATAAGATAGATTGACGACGTTCACGTTCAGCACGCATTTGTTTTTCCATTGCTTCACGGATATCTTTTGGTGGAATGATGTTTTTAACTTCAACACGGATAATTTTAATTCCCCATGGATCGGTTGCTTCATCTAAAATCATTCTCATTTTAGAGTTGATTTGATCACGAGATGTTAATGATTCATCTAACTCTAAATCCCCAATAATATTACGTAATGTAGTAGCTGTTAAGTTTTCAATAGCTCTGAGTGGATTATTTACACCATAAGTGAATAATTTTGCATCAGTAACCATATAGAATACTACAGTATCAATTTGCATTGTTACATTGTCTTTTGTAATAACTGGTTGTGGAGCGAAGTCTACAACTTGTTCTTTTAGTGATACTTTTTTAGTAATACGATCGATAAACGGAACTACAAAGTGTAATCCTGCGTCCATAGTTCTACTATAAACACCAAATCTCTCTATTACGAATCTGTTTGCTTGTTGTACGATAACAACAGCTTGTGAAACAATGATTAAAGCAATAACTAATAACGCGATCGCTAAACCAATTCCTAACCCATTTGCTAATAAATACATGTTTTTCCTCCTGAAAATTTTATTTTATTTTATTTTTTACTAATAAATTTGTTACCTTCTTAAAATTGATATTCTCTACCTTCTTGCGTTACACGAGTTTGTGAAACAATATCTCTAAATGATAGTTTTTTTGCTGTTATTCCAATCATAAATACATCGACAAGAATACCGACACCTAGAGTAAGACCCCAGTAACCTGTTTTCCAAATTACTTCTCTCAATAATAGAGTCCACCAGTTAATTTTACCTTTAAGTTCGATTTTTGTGATTCTACGACCTAAAGTTCTTCCTTTAGTTAAAACGTTATACAAGTAATATATAACATTAAATCCAACTAAATAATAAATAATCTGTCTACCAATATAAGTCAAATATGTTTCAACTTGAAGTCTTGTTTCATCGTTATCAAAATATGAGTCTTCAATTGGTCCAGCTAGTTCTTCATACTCATCTCTAGTAATTTCTTCTGCTACTAGTTGATCGTATATAGGCATAACCTCGTTATTGTAATCTTCAACTGTTGATTGATATGCCGCTAAATATTCATCATAATTATCAGGTTTGATTAATCCACCTACAAATAGCGTTGATAACAATGATAATACTCCTAATACAGGTAGTGCATCAAAAACAAATGCAGCTATCCTTCTAAAAACGCCTACTATCATTATTGGATTTTATCAACAATAAGTTTAACGCCTTCAATTGCTAAAACTTCAACTTTTTCATCTAGTTCAATATCTTTATCCCCATTAGTGATCGCTAACCAATATTTACCATCGATTTTAACTTCACCACGTTCACCAACAACGATTGGCTTTGTACAAACGGCCACTTTTCCTACTAAACGATCAGCATTTGTACTAATTGAATTCGTCTTAAAGTAGTTTCTAGCTACTGGACGAACAGCTATAATTAATATGATAGATACTACAAAGAATACTACAATTTGTACGGCAGGTCCAAATGCAGGGATAAACGAGAAAATAAATGCGATTAAAGCCCCGACACTAAACCAAATACTAGTTAAATCCATTGTATTTAATTCAATCAATGCTGCCACTACAATTACAATAAACCAAATTACTATCATCCACTGTGTGCTTAGTCCAGCACTCTCAGTTAAAAAATATACATTACTCATAAAACTACACCTCCGGTTGGTTTAAATCAATAATTAATAATCCATTTTCATTGTCCCAATTGGCATTGAACTTATATGAATTATTATCACTTAAATCAAGGTCAGCTAAGTTTGCTACCTCTTTCAAAAACTTTTTGTTACACACTCTAGCATAACTAGAGCGAACTGTTATCTTATGTCTTTTCTCTGCTGGAATTGCCCCAATATCAAACTCTTCTTTTGAAATCGGCTTTACGGCCACTTTTTTTGACGTTGTATCTAACCCTAGTAAAACATTATATGCATGATCAAAATGTGAACTTGCAGCTTTATTCAAGGTGATATTAGACTCGTATAATGTAGCAACACCATCATTTGGTTTTTTTGATGCCCAGATAAATGACATAATTTTCACCTCCAAATAATATTTTATTACCTTATATTATCATTATATCGATAATCTTGTTTGATTACAAGAAATTATTTAAAATTATTTTTTATTAATTCCTTACGTATAGTATACTATGATTACGAAAAAAGGTTGTGAGAATTATATGAGTGAATTAATTAAGAAATTTGAGAAGGACATTATAAAAGCGTATCGTAAAGATATCTGGTCCAAGTTTATTAAAGCAATTAAGAAATACGACTTAATTGAAGATGGGGACAAGATCGCAGTAGCTATGTCCGGAGGGAAAGACAGCCTTCTGTTAGCCAAATTATTTCAAGAACTAAAAAGACATCCGTTAATGGATTTTGAACTAGAGTTTATTTCAATGGACCCAGGTTATAGCGATGATAATCTAAAATTACATTTTCAAAATGCAGAAAAACTAGGTATACCATTGAATATTGAACGATCAGATGTATTTAAGATTGTTGATCATATCTCAAGTAAATCACCTTGTTATATGTGTGCAAGAATGCGTAGAGGTTTTCTATATAATATGGCAGCAGAGAAGGGGTGCAATAAATTAGCACTAGGGCACCACTTTGATGATGTAATAGAAACAACATTAATGAATATGTTTTATGCCGGTTCTGTAAGAACGATGCTTCCGAGATTAGATAGTGAAAATTTTGAAGGGTTAAAACTAATAAGACCGATGTATTTAATCAAGGAAAAAGATATTGTTCGATTAATGAAAGCAAATAACATAACGACAATGGATTGTGGTTGTGAGATAAATAAAGATCCTTCATCAACAAAGAGACAAGAAGTTAAAGCTTTGATTAAGCAACTTAAACGTAATACAGATGAAGTAGATAAAAACATCTTTAGAGCTGCTGAAAATGTAGATCTTGATGGAATTGTAAGTTATGTTCATAAGAAGAAGAGATACAATCGATACGAAGAGGAGTGAAATCCTCTTTTTGTTTTGAAAACACTTTCATTGGTTTTCATAATATTTAGTTGATACAATAATAGGTGAGGTGAATTATATGATAAAAGAATATTCGCAGAACCGCAGTAATGTTGTCTTGAATTTTACTAATAAATATTGTAAAACTCCTGAGGAATTACTACAATCAACAGGATTTAAAAAAGTGTTAAATAAGTATGTAAGTTTACTTGAAAAAAAAGACGCATTATTGTTAGAACGAGTTGAGAAGTGTGTGGGCAAAAAAGATGTATCCAAAGTCTTTTTAGAACTATTTAAACTATTAATAATCCTAGATACTGATCAAATATCAAACTTGAATTCTTACTATAAAAAACTATTAAAAGAACCAGCAGATACTATTGAATTTATAGAAGGCATTTATAATTATTGGAGAGGACTTGAAAGATACGCTCTTATTCTTACTGATAACGAATCTGAAGGAATTCAAAATGTGAATTTCATAGAGGCGAACAATGATTTTTCTAATCTTGTACTGAGAGTATATCGTAGAATACTTGAAAATATTATAGGTGGTACTCATAATGTTTATCGCCAATTAACAGCGGGAGTGAATGCAGGTCTTGTATTAACAGAATATCAAAGTAAGTTACCAAGCGACTATCAAAAATTACAAGAAATTCATATGATAAAAAGAGTTATTTTTACTCCGCCATTTATTATTTATCCAAAGAAAAACACAAGATCAGGATTGTTTAAAGAAGTACATGAAAATCCGATTGAGTATATAGATTTAAATGACTCACACTTTTTCTGTTATCCAGCAAAAGTAGGAGATAGTTTAACATTTATTTATTTTCATAGAGACTTTATGAATCACGGTGTTTCTTTAAGTAATTTATTTGAGTTAGCAAGACCAGAGGAATACCAGAACAAACAACCAGATATAGTTTTAGTATTTGGTGCACGATTGGAAAATGAAGAAAAAAGAACTGTATACTATCAAGATGATGAGAATGACATTATGTTCGGTTATGTGTCGAACACAGAAGAAGTTGACTATTTTGGTTATATGAAAAAAATGATTTTAACATTACATAACACAGTTATGTTGAATAGAGGATACCTACCAATTCACGGAGCTATGGTGAATGTAACCATGAAAAGTGGAAAAGAAGCTAATATCGCCATTGTTGGTGATAGTGGAGCAGGTAAATCAGAAAGTTTAGAAGCATTTAGAACACTAAGTGATAAATACTTGAAAGAAATCAAAGTAGTATTTGATGATATGGGAACATTTAAAATTGAAAATGGGAAAATTTATGGTTATGGTACAGAAACTGGTGCATTTGTAAGATTAGATGATTTAGAAATGGGATACTCGTTCAAAGAAATGGATCGAGCAATATTTATGAATCCTCATCGAATAAACGCAAGACTTATTTTACCGTTGTCTAGTTATGAAACAATTATGCATGGATACAAAGTTGATATCTTATTGTATGCTAACAACTTTGAAGAAACAGATACAATTTTAACAATGTTTGACAACCAAGAGGAAGCAAAACAAGTCTTTGTTAAAGGTATGAGAAAAGCAAAAGGAACCACTTCTGAATCAGGTGTTGTTGAATCCTATTTTGCAAATCCTTTTGGTCCAGTACAGCGACAAGAACAAACAAATAGAATCATTGAGAAAGTGTTTGGAACCCTATATAATAATGATGTACCAGTTGGACAAATCCATACAAAACTGGGACTTGAAGGTTTTGAAAGAAAAGGACCAGAAGAAGCGGCTAAAGAATTGTTTGAGTGGCTAAAAAAAATGTAAAAAAAGAATGATTTCATTTGAAATCATTCTTTTTAATTATTTACCTAAACAGAATTTACTAAACAATTCATCTAATAAACTAGTACTTGATGTATCACCGATAATCTCACCTAACAGTAACCAGGCATTTTTTAAATCGATTTCTACCATATCAACCGGCATTTGCAAATCGATTGATTCTAAACTTTCATTCAGAGAGTTTAACGTTTCTGTTAACTTTGCAATATGCCGAGCGTTAGAAACATAAGTTTGATCTGCTAAGTTGATTTCACCAGTTAAGAACATTTGTTTTATTTCGTTTTCTAAGTTCTCAATACCACTTTTATGAAGTGCGCTAACTGCGACACTATGTTCGAAATTGTGATTTATTTTTTTGTCTAAATCTGTTTTATTAATGATAATGATTCGTTTCTTGTGCTCCGTTAATACTAGAAGTTCTTTGTCTTCTTCCGTTAATGTTTGATTGTTATCTAAAACAAACAAGATTAACTCGGCTTCATTTATAACCATTTTTGCTTTATCAATTCCAATTTTTTCAACAATATCATTTGATTCTCGGATCCCAGCTGTATCAATTAAATTTAAAATTATACCACCAATATTGATCGTACCTTCTACAATATCTCTTGTAGTCCCTTGAATTTCAGTTACAATTGCTTTGTCTTCTCTTAATAACGCATTTAACAGACTTGACTTTCCAACGTTAGGACGACCGATTATGGCTGTTTTAATACCATCTTTAATTATTTTTCCATACTGCGCTTTTTGAAGTGTTTTTTTAATATCATCCACCAATTTCTCGATACTTGGTTTAAGGATATTGTTTGATAACTCCAACACATCATCGTATTCTGGATAATCAATATTTACTTCAATATTAGCAATTATATTTAGTAGGTCGCTTCTAAGGTCTGTGATTAATTTGTATATAACTCCATCTAACCCTTTATTCGCTAAAGTAAGCGACATATCTGATTTCGCCTCGATGATATCCATTACAGATTCTGCTTGAGTTAAATCAATTCTTCCATTCAAGAATGCACGTTCAGTGAATTCACCGGGGTTAGCACTTCTTGCACCATTAATCATCATTAACTCTAATATCTTATTAGCGACAAATATACCACCATGGCAGTTTATTTCTACGATATCTTCCATTGTGAAAGAGCGTGGATTTCTAAAAACAGTCACCATTACCTCATCAATTGTTTTTTGATTGTTATCCTCAATATGACCGTAATGTACTGTGTGAGATTTGCTTTTGTTTAAATCTTTACCTTTAAAATTTTTATTAACCAATGATATAGCATCATCACCACTTAATCTAACAATGCTAATAGCTCCTTGTCCGATTGCTGTTGATATTGCTACAATTGTATCTTTTAACATAATAATCACCCAATTTAGTATAACACATTTTAAAAAAATGTTGTATAATTGTATATGGTGATAATATGAAAAATAAAAAAGGATTTAAGTACTATTTAAGACTATACGCATTAATTATGTCAGTTTACGTGATTTTTACAGTAATTATGGCTGCAACTAACGACTGGACATTTGATCCATTACAGTTAGCATCGGTAGTTTACTTACCAATTATGTTTGTTGTATTTCTATTTTTATTTGATTCAATATTTGGGACTATTTTTAAACCAAAAACATTAGTTAGAGATGAAGAATTTACTGCATTTGCAAAAAAAGCAGCAAACGCAATGGATGAGAAAGAAAATTTCACCATAGAAGACTTCAGGAGACTACAAGAATCTGATAAATTTCAAAAAGCATTAAGACATGCATTTGACATAACAATCGATGGTGAAACAGAAGAAATGAATACCAATTATCTAGAAAAGAAATTTAAAAAAGATACGATTGAAGGAAAGGCCCTTCGAATCGTGCTTGATGAAGTAAAAAAAATGATTTAAATTCATGAAAAGACTACCTTTTATAGTCTTTTTGTTTTATAATTATAATACGTGAATAAAGAAAAATTTGGAGTGATAATATGGCTTATAAAGCATTGTATAGAACATACAGACCAGCTAGTTTTGATGAAATTGCAGGACAAGAACACATAACTAGAACTTTTAGAAATGCCTTAAAAAACAACAAGATAGCTCATGCTTATCTTTTTAGTGGTCCTAGAGGTACTGGTAAGACTTCAATTGCTAAAATCATTGCAAAAGCAGTGAATTGTGAACAAGCTCCGATTGATAACCCTTGTAATGAGTGTGATATTTGTAAGGGTATTGACCAAAATCAAATAAGTGATGTTATTGAGATTGATGCAGCAAGTAATAATGGTGTTGATGAGATACGTGAAATTCGAGATAAAGTAAAATACTTACCTGGTGTAGGAAAATATAAAGTATATATTATAGATGAGGTACATATGCTTAGTACTGGTGCTTTTAATGCATTATTAAAGACATTGGAAGAACCTCCTAAACATGTAATATTTATCCTAGCTACAACAGAACCGCATAAAATACCAGCGACAATACATTCACGCTGTCAACGTTTTGACTTCAGAGGTGTTAGTGTCCCTGAAATGATAACTAGATTAAACACTATTATCAAGGAAGAAAACATTGAGATCGAGACAGAAGCTATCAAAGTAATAGCTGAAAGTGCTGAAGGTGGAATGCGTGATGCAATCAGTTTACTCGACCAAGTAATATCATATACGGATCAAGCAGTTTCAGTTGATGATGTACATGCTATCAGAGGAACTGTATCAAATGAAAAATTAATCAACATTTCAAATGCAATTTACAGAAACAACAGTGTTGATGCAATAAAACTTTTAGATGAACTAATACAATTAGGAAAAGAAGCACCTAGACTTGTGGATAACTTAATTAAGTTCTATCGCGACATGTTAATATTTAAGAATACTAACGTTACCGAAAATGATCAAATGATTTATGGGAACGACGAATTTATAGATTTATCACAAAAATTATCCAATAACATGATTTTTTACTACATTGAGGTTTTAAATAAAACACAAGGTGATATGAAATTTACAAATAATGCAAAACTATATATGGAGCTCGCTTTAATTAAGATGGTTGATAAAGTTGAAAAACAAGAAATTATATTTGAAGATGAAATCCAAAAAATGAAACAAGAAATCTTGGAACTTAAAGAAACTAGAGTATTAGAAACAATTGTTAAAGAAGAAATTAAAGAACCTTCTGAAAAAACATTTGAAGAAATAATTAATGAAACACAAACAACTGTTTTGTTTGATGAAGTAATTGATGAAGTCGATGAAGAGCCAGAAGCAATCAGCCAAGTAACAGAGTCTTTAGAAGAAAATGAGGATATACCACTAGAAACAAAAGAAGAAACAGATGAAGTTATAAAAGAAGTAAAAGAAGATTTAGAAGAAGAAACAACTTTGTTTGATATAAAACCAGAAGCAAAAGAAGAAGAACCTTATAAAATATATGATATTAGAATTGTTGAAAATGTTTTAAATAATGGGAATCGTGAAGCAAAGATTAGAATGAATAAAAAATGGTTTGATATAGAGCGATTTGTTGGCGCAGATAAAATGAACTATGCGAAATGGGTTACTTCTGGAAGGTTAGTAGCTACGAATGGTGATATGATAATTATTCAATATCCTAACCCGTCATTATGTAACCGTATGATGAAGCCGGATATTAAATCTATAATCGTTGATTTGTTAAGTAAGTTTTATGGACAAAACATTGATTACCTAGCATTACCAAGTGATGTTTGGGAACAAAAAAGTCAAGAGTTTATTAAGAAGTGGAAAGAAGATCGTGATAAATACATTAATTTATCTCCTATCAATCATCCCGCTTTAAAAGATATTCCAAAATTTGAAAAAGATGTTAGTGAATTTACACCTGATTTAGTAAAAGATGCAATAAATCTTTTCGGATCAGATGCTGTAAGAGTAAAGAAAGGTGAAAAATAATGAATCCAGGAATGATTAAAAAATTACAAAAAATGCAACGAGATATGGTTAAAGCTCAAAAAGAATTAGAAGCATCAACGTTCTACGGAAGTGCCGGAGGAAAAATGGTTACCGTAGAATTTACCGGAGATAAACAAATGAAAAATGTTGTAATCGACCCGGAAGCTTTTGAATCACAAGAAGATATCGAAATGATTCAAGATACAATTGTAGCGGCTGTTAATGACTGTATTAGAAAAATTGAACAAGAAACAGAAAGTGTTATGTCACAATTTACTGGTGGAGGAGTCCCAGGTTTATTCTAAGGAGGTCCTTATATGAAATACCCAGAAGCTATAGATAAACTAATCGAATCATTAAGAAAATACCCAGGTGTTGGTAAAAAAACAGCTGAGAGATATGCACTATATACTATTAATAGGATGAGTAATGAACAAATAGATGAAATTATCGAAGCATATACAAAAGTTAAAGATGAGATATTTGCTTGCCCTATTTGTGGTAACTTCACAGACACTGATCCTTGTTATATATGTCGCGATGAAGCACGTAACCAGGCAACTGTAATTGTTGTTGAGGAAGCGAAAGATATTATTGCTATGGAAAAAACAAATAGATATAACGGATTGTATCATGTATTAAACGGGGTTATTTCTCCTAGTGACGGTATTGGACCGGATGATATCAATTTGAAATCCTTGTTTGAAAGATTGAAAGATCATAAAATAAAGGAAATCATAATTGCCACTAGTTTGAATAATGAAGGTGAGACGACCGCTAACTATATTAGTAGACTACTCGAAGATACCGATATATTAGTAACAAGAATTGCTCATGGAATACCAGCTGGTGGGAATATAGAGTACGCTGACGAAATGACAATAATTAAGGCAATTGAAGGCCGTAGGAAGATATAAACAGAAATTTCTAAAAAAATTCATAATATTTACACAAGTAATTTGATATAATTAACTTAGATTAGAAGAGGTGATTAATATGAAAGCATTAGGATTATTAATATTCAATTTGGAAAACGTTATTCCTTTCTATAGTCAAATAGAGACTTTTATAACCGATACGATTAATTTACCAAGTTATATTGATCAAGCATACGATTTTATTTCTCAACAAGATGCTGTAACACAATTATTAGGTGCATTAGTTTTAGGTATTATATTTTTAATGGGTGCATTTGAACTAATTAAAAAGTTATCAAAAATAATCATAGTCGTCGCAATATTGGCTGGATTATATTTGTTGTATCAAAATGGGTCTTTAGATGGCCTAATTGGAGGATAATTAGTATCAATTAAAAGATGACTGTTTTTAGTCATCTTTTTTTAATGAAAACTTTACATTTTTTAACAGAATATTAGCGTTTTCATTTTATTTAATTATTTTCGAAAAAACTATTTTAATTGCACTAAGTATGATGTATACTATATTGTTGAACAATTATAAGATATAGGAGTAGATAAATCATGGAAATTAAATTAACGAATTTAACAAAAGTATTCGATAATAAAAAAGAAACAGTAGTTGCGGTTAATAAATTAACCTATACAATTCCATCAGGAAAATTAGTAGGATTACTTGGTCCTTCTGGATGTGGAAAATCAACTACACTTTATATGTTAGCCGGATTACACGATGTAACAGAAGGTAAAATCTGGTTCGGTGACGAAGACGTTACTGAAATGGAAACTGAAAAAAGAGGGATTGGACTAGTATTCCAAAACTATGCATTATATCCTCATATGACAGTAGCTCAAAACATAATGTTTCCTTTAGAAAACTTAAAAATACCTAAAGAAGAAGCAACTAAAAGAGTTATAGAAATGGCTGAATTAGTTGATATCGCAGAGTTATTAGATAGAAAACCAAAAGAGTTAAGTGGTGGACAGCAACAACGTGTTGCAATTGCTCGTGCGTTAGTTAAGAAACCTCGTGTATTATTATTAGATGAGCCTCTAAGTAATTTAGATGCACGTTTAAGATTACAAACTCGTGAAGAAATCAAACGTATTCAACGCGAAACAGGAATTACTACAATATTCGTAACACATGACCAGGAAGAAGCAATGAGTATTAGTGATGAAATTATTGTTATGGACAAAGGTATTCAACAACAAATTGGATTCCCTCAAGATGTTTATAATAATCCACAAAATCTATTTGTCGCTAAATTCTTAGGTATGCCACCTATAAACCTTTATGAAGCTAGTGTTAAAGGTGGACAAGTAAAAGTAGGAAACGAATTATACTTCGTAGACAAAAACTTAGCTGATAACGATAAAGTTATTCTTGGAGTACGTCCTGAAGGATATTCACTAAATAAAGACGGATTCGAAATCAAAGTCAAAAGTTTAGAGAGTGTTGGTAGAGATTCTTCTATTATATATGAAAACGAAAAACAAATTAGTGAAGTATTAAGAATTATCGTTGACTCTGATGATATCAAAAGAGATGCAACATCATATAAATTCAAATTAAAGCCAAATAAAACATTTATTTTCAATTTTGAAACTGGAGAAAGATTAGTCTAGTGGAAAATAATGTTGAAATGAAATCTGTTACTAGAAAAGAAAAGTGGCAAGATTTCAAAAAAAGGTTTAGAAAGTTTAATCGAAAAGAAAACCTTCATGCTTGGTTATATTTGGCACCATCATTAGTTTTATTATTGATTTTCACTTTCTATCCAATCGTTAACACATTTAGAATTTCATTCTTAGAAGAGTATCATCAGTTAACTGGTGACTTTGTAGGAATAAACATTAATAACTTCTTAAAAATATTCGAATATGAACCGTTTTGGGATTCAGTTATAAACACATTTGTAATCGTGTTTGTTTCGGTTCCATTAACGATAGTAATTTCACTAATAATTGCCGTTGCATTGAATTCAATTAAACCATTGCAAAATTTCTATCAAACGGTATTCTTCTTACCATACGTAACAAATGTTATCGCGGTAGGGTTAGTGTTCTCTACGATTTTCGATTTTGATGCTGGGATTGTAAACGCCATGTTTAGAGCTGTAGGAGCTGAACCAGTTAACTGGGTAAACCAGATGGCTACAGTTGGTAGTGGGCGTGTTGTAATTATCCTAAACTCAATTTGGAGTGGGTTAGCATTTAAAATACTGATTTTCTTGGGAGGATTACAATCTATTGGTAAGCAATATTATGATGCTGCTAAAGTAGATGGTACACCAAGAAAACGTGTATTTACAAGAATTACAGTTCCACTATTATCACCAATGATCTTATACGTAACAATAACATCGTTTATTGGTGCTTTTAAAACGTACTCATCAATCGTTGCGATTTTTGGTACTGGACCTGCAGCGAGAAAACACGGTACAATCGTTTGGTTTATTTATGACTTTATGTCACGACCTGACAGATTTGGGGTTGCCGCAGCAGCATGTTTGATTTTATTCTTTATTATACTTTTCTTTACACTTGTTAACTTAAGAGTAAGTAAAAGTAGAGTACATTACTAGGAGGTATTAGAATGGATATTAATCTAAAAACAGATTATAAAAAGCATTTTGGTATTATCCTAACTGCTTTAATCACGTTTGCAATTGTTTTTCCAGTAATTTGGTTACTGGTAGTATTTAGTAAATCAGGGAGCGATACTGATGTTGTAACGCTGACTGTATTAAATTATTTAATTATTGGTGTTGTTTCAATTGGTTTATCATCTGGATCAGCATATTTATATAATCGCTTTAAATATAAGTTCTTCTTATATGGGTTCTTAAGTCTATTATCATTATTTATCTTATTCCCATTTTATTGGATGATCATTACTTCTTTAAAAAGTTATACAGAAGTAATATTACCTTATCCAACAATGTTCCCGAATGAGGTTATGTTCTCGAACTTTAAAACAGCTTTAGAAGAATTTAGATATTTCGATTACGTATTTAACACATTAGTAGTTGCGGGATTCTCAACGCTATTCACTTTAATTACAACTGTGCTATCAGCATTTGCATTTGCTAGGTTGAAATTTAAGGGATCAGGATTCTTGTTTGCACTGTTATTATCAACAATGATGATTCCAGGGGAAATGTATGTTATTACTAACTACATTACAGTAGCAAGACTTGATTGGTTAGACTCTTATCAAGTATTAATTGTTCCATTTATCGTTAGTATGTTCTATGTCTTCTTATTGAGACAATCATTTAAGCAAATTCCAGATAGTTTATATTGGGCTGCAAAAGTGGATGGAACAAGTGACTTTAAATATTTAAGAAGAATCATGGTTCCGATTGCGATGCCTTCAATCATTACAATCACTATCTTAAAAGTTATTGGGACTTGGAACGCTTACGTTTGGCCAAACTTAGTTACAAATGATGAAAACTTCTACCTAATCTCAAATGGATTAAGAAATACTGTATTTGGAGATGGGACAGATATTATTCCTCATATTGAATTAGAAATGGCTGCATCATTATTAGTATCATTACCTTTACTTATTTTATTCGCGTTATTCAAAAAATACATCATGCGTGGTGTTGGAAACGCAGGAGTAAAAGGTTAGATTTTATAAATTTCATTAAAAGGAGAAAAAATAAAATGAAAAAAATTCTTATTTTTGGATTATCTTTATCACTGTTATTCGTTTTATCTGCATGTGAAAAAGATGATGAAACATCAGTTGGGGAATTCACAATTCCAACAGAATTAACAACAGACACAATTGAAATCGAAATGTGGCATGCTATGGGTGAAGAAAACATGGCAACACTGAACGCAATTATTGCTGACTTCAATGAGATTTATCCTAACATTACTGTTTCTCATTCAGCTCAAGGTGGATATGAAACATTACGTGATAATACTGTAACTGCTATTACTGGTGGAGAAGCTCCAGACTTAGTTTTAGCTTATCCTGATCATACTGCACTTTATTTGTCTGGTGAAGTTTTAGTACCATTAGATGGATTTATTGAAAGTGAAGAATGGGGATATACACAAGCTGAATTAGATGATTTTATCCCTTCTTATTTAAATGAAGGTAAGATTTATGATGACGAAGGAACTTATTATGCACTTCCATTCAATAAATCAACTGAATTAATGTTCTATAATAAAACAGCTCTTGGAACTGCCCCTACTACATGGGACGAAGTTGCTGCTTTAGAATTATCAAGTTATGTAGATTCAGCAGGTAAAACTGTTACTCCTGAATATGCAGTATCTTACGATTCAAGTTCAAACTTATTTATTACATTAAGTGAACAATATGGAGCATCATATACTGAGTTCGTTGATGGAGAAGGTAGTTTTACTTTCGATAATGATGATACAAAAGCAATGTTACAAGACGTTCTTGATTTATTCAATAATAACAAATTAGTTATTCCTGGATATTATGACCAAGAGTATGGTTCAACACAATTGGCTGAAGGGCTAGTATTAGCTTCTATCGGTTCAAGTGCTGGAGCAAAATATAATGCTACTACAAACTTTGAAATCGGTGTAGCAAGTGTTCCTCAATTAGATGCAGATAACAAAGCTGTAATCCAACAAGGGACTAACATCAATATGTTAGGACAAAATAACGATGATGAAAAATTAGCTTCATGGTTATTTATGAAATATTTAGTTTCAACTGAAGCAAATACTAAATTCGCAATCAGTTCAGGATATCTTCCTGTATTAGAGTCTGCATTCCAATCTGATGAGTATCAAGAATTCATTTCTTATGCAAACAAATCATGGGATGAAGTAAAAGACGATGTTGAAAAAGTAAAAGAATACTTAAAAGCAAAAGCTTCTGTTGTAGCTTACGAACAAAGAGATGCATACTTTGTATCAATCGCATTCGTTGGTTCTTCTCAAGCTAGAGATGAAGTAGGATTCGTTGTTGATAACCTAATTTTATTTGGTGAAGACATTTCTGAAGAATTAAAAAGAGCTTACGAAGAATTGACTTGGTAAGAATGAAAAAATATTTAGTATTATTGTTACTTTTCATGCCATTACTAACAAGTTGTAATGGAGGTGAAGACCCTGTAGACGACGAGGTAACATATGAATACAGCAATGAATGGTCACAGGGATTAAAATTAGAAACGAATTACGAAAACAAATCATTTATTTTTGATGGTATTTCTGAAGCAACACTAATTAGTTGTGCGGATGGAGATACAGCAACATTCAGCATGGATGGACAATCGTTTAGAATTAGATTCCAGGGTATTGATACTCCTGAAACTTCATCTAAATTAGATCCATGGGGAAAACCAGCATCTGATTATACTTGTGAAGCATTAACTAACGCAAGCGTTATAGTAATACAATCAAATGAAGACACAGCCAAAATGGATTCAACTGGATCTAGATATTTAGGTTATGTTTGGGTTGATGGATCATTACTTAACTTAGAGTTAGTAGAACATGGTTACACAAAACCAACAGGAACAAGTGCTCTTATTTATAAAGATGATTTTGTTGCTGCGGGAACAAATGCAAGATTAGCTGGATTACGTGTTTGGGGAGAGTTAGACCCTGACTATGATTACACTGAAGGTGAATTGATTAGTTTAGAAACATTATATACAGATTACGATGATTACAGATACACAAAATTCCAAATTCAAGGTGTTGTTACTGCTGTTTATAAACACGGAGCATACATTGAAGATGATGGATACGGGTTCTATCTATATTATGGATACAACAGTGTTCTTGGAATAACTACTGGAAACGAAATACTTATTACAAATGCAATTATTAGTTATTACAATGGATCACCACAAATTATTAATATAACAAAAGAAAGCACTACTGTTGTTTCAGAAAACAATGATTTAGATGTTTTAACAACTGATATAACATCACTTTCTACGGTGAACTTAAACAAATTTGTAAAACTAGAAAATTTAACGTATGTTAGCCATAGTAACAGTGAAAGTGGTGTAGATATCACGTTTACTGACGGAAATGGAAACAATGTTGATGTAAGAATTGATGGAGATTCTCCTGTTAGAGATACAGACGATTATTATATTAGAGATGGTGCATTCTTCAAAGATATGACAATTGATGTAATGGGAGTATTAACAGAATATAACGGCGAGTATCAAATTTTACTTACCGAAACAGAGAATTATACAATAAAATAGGAGGTTTATATGAAAAAGTTATTTAGTTTATTATTGGCTTTTGTTGCAGTATTCACTCTTGCTGGATGTAACAATGATGGAGAAGATCCTGTTGGAACAACTCAAGAAGATGTAGATGCACTTATAGCTCAAGTTTTCTTAGCTGGTGACGCTTCAAACATTATGGGTAATATCGAATTACCTACAACTGTTGGTGAAGGTGTTACTATTACATGGACAAGTTCAAATGAAGCAGTAATTTCAACTACTGGTGAAGTTACAAGAGATGGTAAAGATGGAGAAAACCAAGTTGTTACATTAACTGCATCTGTTACTGTTGATGATTTAACAGCAACTAAAGAATTTAGACTTCGTGTTCTTAAATTTGAAGTTGATCCTTCAACTACAATTGCTGCAATCAAAGCAACTGCTAAAGATGAGCAAGTATACGCAGTTGGATTTAAAGTATTAGCAATTTATCAAGCTGGATATTATATCACAGATGGTACAGATATTATGAACGTATATACAGGTGGTACACCTGCATTAACTGTTGGTAATGAAGTAACTGTATCTGGTAATATGGGTTCTTATAGAGATGCTCAACAAATCGTTGATTCAGTGTTTGAAATAACAAACGCTACATCTACAATCGCAGACCCAACAATGCCTACAGAATCAGCTTTAATTTCTTCAATAGACGCTGTTTATGCAGATCACTCTGCATATAACACTATCGTATATTTAAAAGGTATTATCGTTGTTGAAGAAGGAGAATTCACAGATTATTACTTACAAGATAAAGATGATCCTTCACAAAGATATGAAATTTATTATAAATCACCTGCAGGAACTTTAGATGCATTAAAAGCATTGAACGGTAAATATGTAGAAGGTATTTTCTATCTATATAATAGTGGATATATCATGACATTTGAAACAGCAGATACATTCAATGAAATTGTGTTAACTGCAGATGAACAAATCAAAGCAGAATTAGCAGCAGATACAAGTGGATTTGCACAAGTTGTAGAAACGTTCTCATTACCAAATACAGTTGCTGGAAAAACAATTGTATGGACTACTGATGCAACTTCAATTGTTGCTACAGTAAATGGTGAAAACACTGACTTTACAGTTACTAGACCTGAAGGTGACGGAGCTGTTGATGAAGTAACAACAATCGTTGGTACTTATGATACTGATCAAACAGTAGTATTTGATGTTACGGTTAAAGCAAAAGTTTCTATTGAAACTGTTGCAGAGGTAGTTGCATTAGCAGATGGTGAAGCTGTATTAACTTCTCCATTCTTAGTTACAGCTGTTATCCAAAATGGTGTTTATGTAACTGATGGAACTGATTATATCTTTGTATACACTGGTGGAGCTCCTGAAGGAGTTGTAGTAGGTAACTACGTAACAGTACAAGGTATAAGAGGAACTTATAGTGGTACTATTCAAATTAAGAATCCTACAATGACTGTTGTAGATGCAACTGATCCAGTTATTGAAGAACCAGATCTATCTGATGATGTTTATACTGTTGATCAAGTAGTTGCTGGTATGGCTGACGGTTCGTTAATTGGTAAAGTAGTTCAAGTATATGGTACATTATCAATTCAAGGAACTTATAACAATGTATTCTTTAACAATCCTACTGATGGAGATGTTGAATTCGAAGTATATTACAAATCACCTGCTGATTCTGTAACTGCTTTAGAAGCACAAGATGGAAATACTGTTATCGCTACTTTATATGTTTACAGTGATAGTGGTGTAGTATTCGTTGGTGCAGCTGAAGATATTACTGTAGTTGGTGCAACTGTTGGTATAGCTGATGTTGTTGCCGTTGCAAATGATACAGAAGTTGTATTAGGTAATGTAAAAGTTGCTGACGTAATCAAAAATGGATTCTATGTAACAGACGGAACTAGTTATATGTTTGTTTACACTGGTGGATATCCTAGTGATATGGTTGTTAAAGGTAGTGAAGTTCTAGTATTGGGTATTAGAGGAGAGTATAGTGGTACTCAACAAATCAAAAACCCTACAGTTGTTGTTTTAAGTGAAACTTCAACAATCGCTGACGTTGCTGCTCCTACTACTGTTACTACAATGGCAGACTTAGTAGCTGGTATGGCTGACGGTTCTTTAATCGGTACAGTTGTAAAAGTTAGCGCTACAGTTTCTCTTCAAGGGGACTATAATAACGCATATCTTAATGATGCTGCTGACGCTGATGTAGAAGTGGAAGTATATTATAAATCACCTTCAGATTCTGTTGCTGCTGTAAAAGCACAAGATGGAAACACTATTACTTTAAATGTTTATGTTTATAGTGATAGTAGTGTAGTATTCGTTGGTGAAGCTTCAGATATCGTTACAGAATAATAGAAAATATTTAACATATTAAAACACTTCCTTTTGGAGGTGTTTTTTTTATGTGTGAAATCGTAAAAACTCTTTCTAAATGTCTTTGTTATTAGGTTTAATAAACATTATAAAAAGTTTAAAAATTGGCTTGATTATGGTATAATTTTAATTGTCAAAGAGTGTTTATAGGTTGTAATTTTGTTGTTTTTTATCAAATTATTAAAATTGATAAAAATAATAGTTATGAAAACCAAATAATTTTAGACCGAAGAATCTTTGATTAATGGTAATACTAATGGAGTTTACGGGCATAAACTCTGTATAAAAAACACAAAAGAGGAGATTTCAAAATTATGAAAAAAGTATTGGCTTTATTATTGGCTCTTGTTCTTACTTTTTCTTTGGCCGCTTGCGGTAATGACGAAGATAAAGAGAACTTAGCTGACGCTACACAAAAATTAACTTTAGATGTTGAAGATTTACTAGCGGTGACATCAGACCTTGATTTACCAGCTAGCGGATTGCACGATAGCACTGTTACTTGGTCATCAAGTAACAAAGATGTTATTACAGATGCTGGTGTTGTAACTAGACCTGCAGCTGGAGCTGGAGATGTTAATGTTGTATTAACTGCAACGATTGTTGTTGGAGAAGAAGAAACTACAAAACCATTTACAATCAAAGTATTAGAAGCATCTAAAGATGTTGTAGATCCGGACCCTGATCCTGATCCAGACCCAGATCCAACTGTTGATTATTTGACTGTTACTCAAGCTTTATCAGAAGCAGTAGATTCAGTTATTAAAGTTCAAGGTGTTGTTACTGGATTTAGTTCATATGGAGATCCATTAATTCAAGATGCTACAGGTGGACCTGGTCTATTATTATACTCATATTCATCAGATGCTGTTGCATTAGGAGATAAAATTATTGTAACTGGTAAAATGGCTGACTGGAACGGTTTACTTGAACTTAAGGAAGTAGAATTTGTTGAACTTGTTGAATCAGATGTTGTAGTTGCTGCAGTAACTGATATGGATTTAGCTACATTATCAAATCCAGCAAACTTTGCTACAACTCAATTAAAAGTAATTACAATGGATTTAACTATTAAATCATTAGAAGATGCGACATATATTACATTTAATGGTTCTGATTCTGTAGATTTATCATTTAAAGGACCAGAAAGTTTCATTAGAGACGTATATGAAGCTGGAGATACGATTACCGCTACATTCTATGTGAATGGTAAAGGTGAAACTTACATTGGAATCGAAATCATGGAAGTAGAATTATCAACTGAAGATGTGATATCTGCTGTTGATGGTGCGATTGCAGTAAGTGGAAATGTTACAAATAGCTTAGTATTGGTAAACGAAGTAGCAGAGCACGATGCAACAATTACTTGGTCATCAAGTAATACTGATGTTATTGCAAACGATGGTACAGTGGTTAGACCTACAAGTGATGGTGCGAATGTTGAAGTTACTTTAACCGCTTCAATTGTGATTGGTAGTAATGATCCTGTAGAAAAAACTTATACTGTAACAGTACTAAAGGCTGATTCAACAAATGTATTTGTCCCTGTGGGGGATGAATTGTTTATTTCAGAATACATCGAAGGTTCAAGTAATAATAAAGCGATTGAAATCTTCAATCCAACCGACCATGCAATTGATTTAACTGCATATAAAGTTTTACATATTTTTGGTACTGATCCTGCCGATTCTGTTGAATTAGATTTACAAGGTATGTTGGCTTCAGGCGGAGTAATTGTAATTTGTACAAACCAAGTTAGTCCAGATTACTATGATATGAGCACTTGTGATTATTCTCAAGCATACAAAGGTGTTGTACACTATAATGGTGATGATGCAATTCAATTATTGAATGGCGATGTTATTATCGATCAAATTTTAGATGCAGCAACTGCTGGAGATGGGAATAAAGTATTGGAAGAAGTAACGCTTGTTCGTAAACCAGAAGTTCATAGTGGTAACGCTACATATACTGCTTCTGAATGGGATAGTTATGGACAAAACACATTTGATTATTTAGGTTCACATCAAGTTACACCTGATGAAGCAACAGAGTAATTAAAGATAAAAATTAAAACATCACTCATAGAGTGGTGTTTTTTATTGCTGCAACCGATTCACGAAAAGCATAACTTAAGAATGTAGACTACAACAAATGGATAAAACTAGATTAGAAGGTCTTTGATGATACTGTATTAGAATATTAAAAGCAATAAACATAAAATATTTATCCATTCATGAAAAATGTCTTAGAAACGAAAATATAGGCTTTAACTTTAGTGTGAAGTGTAAAATAGTTTCTATTTTAACGTTAAAATGATAATGAGGAATCTTTTGATTTTTGATTCGCATAAATGTGCGATTAAAAGGGCTTACAAAAAGTGATAAAAATGTGCGTTTCTAGTAGTAGTTTTTATTATTCTATGATATAATGATACGTTAAATTATAAAGGTGGAGATTGTATGTATCAAAATATAATTGATCTAATAAAAAAATACGAAAAGATTATTATTCATAGACATAAGAATCCTGATGGAGATGCTTATGGTTCACAATTAGGATTAAAAAGAATCATCGAGTTAAATTTTCCAGAAAAAGAAGTATATGCTGTTGGTGATGTAAATTCATTTAATTTTTTAGGGGACATGGATGATATCGCTGATGAAGTATATAATGGAGCATTGGTTATAATTGTTGACGTCTGCGTTACTTATTTGATAAGTGATGATCGTTATAAGTTAGCTGATGAAGTTCTAGTAATTGATCATCATTTAAATCAACCGGATTTCGAATGTATAAGTATCGTTGAGTCAGATCATATTGCTTGTGCAGAATTAGTAGCTGGTATCTTCTATGATGAAGGATATGAGTTCGATCATATTGCTGCAAATAGTTTTTTGACAGGAATCGTTACAGATAGTGGTAGATTTTTGTATCCAAAAACATCGGCAAGAACATTAGAAATTGCATCTTTCTTAATGAATGAAGGTGCAGATTTATCATGTATTTATGATAATTTATACACAGAAGAATTAAACTTTAAAAAATTAAAAGGGTATTTTATCAATAATTTCCAAATAACAGAAAACAATGTTGCTTACATGAAGAATGATAAAGCAGTAAAAGATAAATTTGACGTATCTACATTTACAGTATCAAGAGCTATGGTAAATCAAATGTCAGGTATCAAAGGTATTGATATTTGGGCAAACTTTACTGAAGACGAAGATGGTAGTGTTTGGGTGGAATTACGAAGTAAACAGAAATCAATAGTCCATATCGCTCGTAAATATGGTGGTGGAGGACATGCGCTAGCTTGTGGATGTTCATTGAAATCACTAGACGAAGTAGAACATGTATTAAAAGATTTAGACAGTTTCTTAGAAAGGGGACTATAATGGATTTAAAGAAATTAGACGCGATTTATAAAAAAATCGAAGAGTATGACAAAGTAAGAATATTTCCTCACGGAAGACCGGATGGAGATTGTATCGGGACTTCTTTTGGATTAAAAGATATTATTACAGCTACTTGGCCTGAAAAAAGTGTTGAAGTAGTTGGAGAATCAAGTGATTTTACAAGTTTCATTGATTCGCCGATAAAACCAGGTGATGAAGACTTTGCAGGTGCATTAGCGATTGCTGTGGATACCGCAAACAAAGAACGCTTGGCAGATCAAAGATATGAATTATGTGATTCTATCATTAAAATTGATCATCATATCAAAGTAGAAGAATTCGGTGATATCGATTATGTTGATACATCAAGACCGGCAGCGGCATTAATCATTTTGGATTTATATATTAGACATCAAGATAAACTTAAAATGACACAAAAAGGTGCTGAAGCTTTATTCTTTGGAATCTTAACAGATACAGGGAGATTTAAGTATGATGGTGTAAATGGTGATACATTTAGAAATGTTGCATCACTTTATGATAATGGAGTAGATTCAAACAAAATCTATCGTTACTTAGATACTAAAACGGAAGAACTAACTAGATTTAAAGGCTTCATGTTACAAAATTACAAGAAGACAGATAATGGAGTTGTTCATTTCTCAATAAAACCGAAATATCTAAGGAAATTCAACGTTACATTAGAAGAAGCTACAAGTATTGTTAATGAACTAGGTTCATTTGCGGATTGTCCAATTTGGTTACTGTTCGCAGAATACGAAGAAGGAATCGTTAGATGTCGTATGAGATCTAAAGGTCCTGCGATTGATAAACTAGCGAACAAGTATGATGGTGGAGGACACCGTAATGCAAGTGGAGCTAATTTAGGTACTTGGAAACGTACAAAACTATTAATTGAAGACGCTGACAAGTTGGCAAAAGCATACAAAGAAGGAATTGTTTAATTTCTTCTTTTTTTATGCTTGAATGTTAAGGAATTGTTAAGAGTATGTAATTTAATATTTATTTATTTATTTTATGTAAAATTTATGTTATATTTCAGTTGGATTACTTATAGGAGGTAAAACATGAAAAAAGTACTAAAATTTTTCAAAGACTATGGGTCTTATATGGTAGGGACAATTATAGTAAGTGTAATTATAGGATTATACTTTCTAATCAAATATTTAGAAACTGCAGAACCAACAATTGCATGGTGGGAAGTTTCGTTTGGTATCGTTGGAGGGTTAGGTATATTCCTTTACGGTATTAATTTAATGGGGGATTCATTAAAAGCAGTAGCAGGAAACAGAATGAAAATGATCATTGAGAAATCAACAAATACACCTATTAAAGGGATTTTTGTTGGTATTATTATCACTGGTTTAATTCAATCTTCTTCAGGAACAACAGCGTTAACTGTTGGTTTAGTTAGAGCGGGACTAATGACGTTAGATCAAGCTATCGGTATTATTCTTGGTGCTAATATCGGGACAACTGTTACATCATTCTTGATTGGATTAAAAATTAAAGAGTATGCATTGCCTATAATGGCAGCAGGTGCGTTTATGATTTTCTTTACACATCGTAAAAAAACAAGACAACTTGGTGGAGTAATACTTGGTTTCGGGATGTTATTTTTCGGATTAGATACCATGGGCGGATCTCTGAAAACTTTAACTGCATTACCAGAGTTTACCAATGCATTAGCTAATGTTGAAAAAAGTCCACTTATTGGATTGTTTGCAGGTGCAGGTACAACTGCAGTTGTTCAATCAAGTAGTGCTACTATTGGTATTTTACAAGGGTTATATGAAACAGGAGCAATTCCATTAGTTGGAGCAATAGCAATTGTGTTCGGTTCTAATATTGGGACAACAGTTACCGCTATTATTGCGGCACTTGGTGGTAGTATTGCAGCAAAAAGAACTGCAGCAGCTCATGTATTGTTTAATATTCTTGGGAGTTTAATCTTTATGTTATTCTTAACTCCTTATACGAAATTAATTGCTTATTTAGAAGAGGTAGTATTACATAATGACAATCCTGCAATGACAATTTCGTTTGCTCATATGGGATTCAATATTATTGCTACATTTGTGTTCTATTTCTTTATCTCTCAACTTGTATGGTTAGTAAGACATATCATTAGAGGAGAAGAGGGGCTAATCGAATTTGATGCAGATTCATTACATGAGAACTTAATCGATGAATCGCCAGTTTTAGCATTGGAAAGTGCGAAAATTGTTGTATTAAACATGGGTAAAGTTGCTGAAAAAATGTTTGATGCAGCGGTTGAGTATAGCTTTGAACCAAACTCAAAATTATTTGAGAACGGAATGGCTTATGAAGAGTTGCTGGATACAATTGATAAAAAAGCACATGATTACTTAGTACGTATTGCCCAAGCTAATATTGATCGTGAAGCTTCTAGTAATCAAGCGGCTTATGTTGATACAATTAGAGACTTCGAACGAATTGGGGATCACTGTACTAACTTGTTTGAATTCTTTGAAATAAGACATGAAAATAAAATGAGTTTTAGTGATGATGCTAAAAAAGAACTTAAGAAACTTTACGCAGTAGTACAAGAAACAATTAGATTAACTGTTGAAGCGTTCGATAAACAAGATAAAGAAATAGCTATGAAAGTTATGGAACGTGAAGACGTTATTGATAGATTAACAATTAAAAATAGAAAACGTCACATTATGAGAGTGAATACAGGGAAATGTAATGAAGCATCTGATTCTATATATGTAGATATTTTATCGAATGTAGAACGAATTGGAGATCACTGTAACAATATCGTTACGAACATTATTCAAGAATACTATTATAATGAAGAATTAGATTACGATTTTGATGAAGAAATCGATAAGTAATATTAAGATAACATTTTAATTTGTTAAGTTACTATTTATATTTAACCGATTGATAACATTTATGCTATGATGATTGTGGAGGTGTCAGGAATGCCTAGAATACTAATAATTGAAGATGAAAAATCAATTCAACGAATGATAGAGTACGATTTAAAACAAGTTGGATATGAAGTAGATGCAGCTCTTGATGGGTTTGAAGGGTATAAAAAAGCTTCATCGTCGTTATATGACGTTATTCTGCTTGATTTAATGCTACCGAATATGAATGGTATGGATATTTGTAAAAAATTACGTGCTGAAAGTGTTACTTCATATATAATAATGTTGACAGCTGTTGATGACGAGTACAATATTGTACAAGGATTTGAAGCAGGTGCAGATGATTATGTTACCAAACCGTTTTCTCCTCGTGAGTTAATGGCAAGAATTAAGGCGGGTCTTAGAAGACAAGGTCTTAGCAAAAATGAAGATACACTACACTACAGAGACATTACTGTTGTTCAAAGCAGTTATGAGGTTTTTGACGGTAAGGATAAAATTGATTTAACGTTAAAAGAGTTTGAGTTACTTGTATATCTGATTGTAAATAAAGGAAAAGCATTATCAAGAGATCAGTTACTGACAAATCTATGGGGATTTTCATATGATGGGGATTCGCGAGTTGTTGATGTTCACATTTTCAAACTACGTGAGAAACTAGATCCGCATAATGAGTTTATTAAAACGGTAAGAGGTATTGGTTATAAGCTTATTTAATATCTAACACAAAAGACAAGATTACTAGAATACATTTGTATTCAAAAATCTTGTCTTTTTTTATGCCTAAAAGTTAATAAAACATCAATCTTTATTAACCAATTTTTAACATAACTCCTATAACAAGTTAATAATGATTCGATATAATTCAGTTGTAAGAAAAGAGAAGTACAACATTAGGAGGAGAATTATTCATGAAAAAAATATTATTAATTATTAGTGCAATAATTTTAACAGTAACATTATCCGCATGTGGGAGTGATACTGAACAAGTAATCAATGTATATAACCGTGATAATGCAAGTGGTACAAGAGAAGCATTTATGAAAGGTATTGATTTTGGAGATGCTGCAGAAGACAACGCAGTATTGGTTGAGACAGTTACTGAGGTTTCAGGAAACAGTGATATGATCTCTAAAGTAAAGAACGATGAAGATGGTTTAGGATATATTTCATTATCTAGCTTAGATGGTTCAGGAGTTACTGGGTTAACTTTTGAGGGAACCGAAGCGACTGTTGCAAATGTTCTAAATGGAACATATGGGTTAAAAAGACCATTCATGTATATGACAAGAACAAGTGGAGATTACTCAAGTACAGAAGTAGAAGAGATAGTTGAAGCATTGGTTGCATATATGGGAACAACACAAGGATTAGCAGTTATTGAAGGTAAAGGTGGAATTGCAGATACTGATGGAGCTGTTAGTTGGGATTCAATCAGTGATGACTATGCAGTTTGTGCGGATGACAATAGTTCATACACAATTAAAGTAGGTGGATCAACTTCAGTTGAAAAAATCGCGAAAGCATTAACGGAAGACTTTAGTTCAAAATGTGGAAACTTCGGATACGATCATAATCATCAAGGATCAAGTGCTGCTTATAAAGGTGTACAAAAAGCAGAAACGAAAGATGAAGCTGCTACGTATTTAGATTTAGGATTTGCATCTCGTGACTTTAAAACGGAAGAAGTAGGAGCAGAAGGAACTTATGACAGAATTTGTTGGGACGCTGTTGTAGCTGTTGTTAATGAGGCAAATGATAATGTAACAAATATTACTGCTGCAGAGTTGAAAAAAATCTATAGCGGAGAAGTTACTACTTGGGAAAAACTAGCTGAATAGTTAGACAACCCTACTTATATTTCGATATAAATCACCATCCCCTAGAGAAACTAGGGGGTGCTTTGTGATTTAATGGAGGCAAAATAATGGAACAAGGAATTGCTAGAAGACAGGTAACACCTGAAAAAATAAAGCGTAAAAACATGGTGGATGCGATAATGAAATGGATATTTACAATTGCTACTTTTTTAAGTGCATCATTCATAATTATTATTGTTGTTTTTATTGTATATAAAGGGATAACTCCTTTTATTGATGCTACACAAGTTGTGAAGGATACCGATGGTAATATTCTTTATGAAGGGGTAATCAAATTAGGGGAATTTCTATTAGGAATGAAGTGGGCACCACCTACAATTTGGGGAATAGGGTTTATTATATTAAATACCGTATATATATCATTATTGAGTTTGCTAATATCATTACCGATAGGAACAATGACAGCACTATTTATCGCAAAGATTGCTCCCGTAAAACTCGGACATGTACTGAGAACATCGGTTGAACTATTGGCAAGTATACCAAGTATCATTTATGGAGTGTTTGGGAGTGGAGTAATAGTAGTTATTCTCGATAAAATAGCGGATATATTAGGATTCAATTCAGTGGGTGGTTTAGGGACAATGTCTACAGTGATTATCTTATCTATGATGATTCTACCAACAATTACAACTGTTGCGGAAGTTAGTATAAGGAGCGTATCAAAAGATATTGAACTTGGAAGTTTGGCTCTTGGAGCAACGAAAACTCAAACAAACTTTAAAGTGGTTTTGACAAGTGCTAAATCCGGAATATTTGCAGGGGCTATACTAGGTATCGGTCGAGCTTTGGGAGAAGCAACTGCGGTCACAATGGTAGCTGGAGGATTAAGCTCAGGCCCATCATTTGGTTTGTTTCAAAAGACTCGAACATTGACATCAACTATGTTACAAGGAGTTCATGAATCAGTCGGTTTAAATTATGACATTAGATTCTCAATTGGGATTGTACTGATGGTTACAATTATTATCGTGAACTTAATTTTGAATGCTGTTAAGAAAAGGTTAGGTAATGTAGATGAATAAAGAGATTATAAATGCAAGAAAAGCAAAAAGAAAAAGGATTGACAAGATCTATGATACAACAACCTTCCTAGCATCTTTTGTGGGGGTGTTATCATTACTGGCAATCTTTACATATGTATTAGTAAAAGGTTCCGGTTTGATCTCGTGGGGACTAATAACAGGAGATTATTACGCAGATACTTATCACTTGGTTAGTACAGAAGAGGAATTGTGTAACTGCGAATTAGATACTAATTTGGAATCAGATATATACTACTCTAGTAATTGGGGAATCGGATTAAGAGACTCAAAAGACAGAGAAGGACACTCGATTATAGAAGTCGCTTATGTTCATCCGGACAGTACTCTTTACTCCTTTATTGAGGCATACCCGGAAGAAGGACAAGATAGCGAAGATGTTGATTTCGAAGTTGGGTTACAAGTAGAAAACATCGAATTCTCTGGAGATTTCATAGTGACAACCTTAAGAGGAGCATCTTACATGGTTGAAAAACTAGATGCAAATGATGAAATCGTGATGATTTATTTAACAGGCGGTGGAGGAGGAATTAGAGGATCTTTGGTTTCAACGTTGTATCTAATATTCTTCAGCTTATTGTTTGCATTACCGATTGGAATTTTCACAGCAATTTACCTAAACGAATATGCTAAAACCAATTTTGTGACAAACCAATTACGTAGATTGATTGAGATGTTAACCGGTGTACCATCAATTATTTTTGGAATGGTAGGGTTAGTTGTGTTTATTCCTGTAACATCGATAATTGGAATGGATGGACTCAATTTAATCGCAGCTTCTATGACTCTTTCTGTGATTATTCTTCCGACAATAATAAGAAGTACCGAGGAATCACTAAAAGTAATACCAAGAGAACTAAGACAAGCTTCACTTGCGCTTGGGGCAAACAAAACTCAGACAACATTTAAAGTTGTATTACCAAATGCAATACCAGGTATACTTACGGCCATCCTACTAGGAATAGGTCGTGTAATTGGAGAGTCAGCAGCTTTAATATTTGTTCTAGGGACAACGATTAACGACAAAGTTACACTAGACAATTCAGCAACATCTCTCGCTGTACAAATATGGACTGTGATGGGTGGAGAAGAAGCGAACTTTGAGCTAGCTAGTGCTATTTCGTTAATCATTCTGGCAGTAGTATTGATTCTAAACTTAACAGTTAAATATGTATCAAATCGCTTAAATAAAGCGTGGCATTAGAAAGGAATAGATATGAAAAATAATAGTTTTGAGATAAATGGACTAGATTTGTTTTATGGAGACTTTCAAGCTTTAAAAGACATAAACTTAGAAATAGAGAAAAATAAAGTCACAGCACTGATAGGGCCTTCTGGATGTGGAAAATCAACATTCTTAAGATGTTTAAATAGAATGAATGATTTAATTGATGTTTGCAAGATAACAGGTGAAGTTAAATTTGATGATGAAGATGTATATAGTAATCAATATGATGTGATTGATCTACGGACAAAAGTAGGAATGGTTTTTCAAAAACCAAACCCATTTCCAATGAGCATTTATGACAACATAGCTTATGGTCCAAAATGTCAAGGAATAAAAGATAAGGAAATTCTAGATTCCATTGTTGAAAAGTCATTAAAGAATGCCGCTTTATGGGATGAGGTATCTAAAAGACTAACAGATTCAGCAATGAGTTTAAGTGGTGGACAACAACAAAGATTGTGTATCGCAAGAGCTATCGCGATGGAACCAGAAGTTATACTAATGGATGAACCTACAAGTGCTCTTGATCCAATCGCAACTCTAAAAATTGAAGAACTGATTAGTGATTTAAAGAAAGACTATACAATAATTATTGTGACTCATTCAATGCAACAAGCAGCACGTATTTCAGACTTAACTGCTTATTTTTATATGGGTGAGCTAATTGAAAATGACAAAACAGACAAGATATTTACACAACCAAAACATAAACAAACAGAAGACTATATTACTGGAAGATTTGGATAGGAGGATATGAATGACACCAAATAGAAAACACTTTATAGATGAACTAAATGATCTAAACCAAAAAGTTTCAACTATGGGAGACCAAGTTTACAATAGTTATGTAAAATTAATGGCAGTATGCAATACAGGAGACCTTGATTTAGCAGAGCAAATCATGGAACAAGACAAACTTGTAAATGAAATGGAAGTTTCAATTAATGTCGATGGATATTTACTAATCGCAAAACAGTGCCCTGTTGCTAGCGATTTAAGAAGAATTATCACTGCATTGAAAATATCTAACGAACTAGAAAGAATCGCGGATTATACTGTAAATGTTGCGAAGTATTTAAAAAGAAATCAACAAACTAGTGATATGTTCTTGAAAGAAATCATCGTTTTAGGTACAATTTTTATGGAAATGCTAGATAATATTATGGATGCATTTAGAAATGAAAACGTAGCGTTAGCTTTAGAAGTAAATGAAGCAGATGAAGTTCTAGATAAAGAGTACAAAAAATCAGTGAAAAATTTAATGAAAATCGCAAAGACATCAAGCGATAAAGAAATTGAAGAATCAATGGAAGCTTTACTCGTATTAAAGCAGTTAGAGCGAGCAGGCGATCATGTCACAAATATAGCTGAGAGTATTGTGTACTTAGTAAATGGTAAAAGAGTTGAATTAAACTAGATAATTGGAGGTGTGTTTTGTGAAAGTGAACAAAAAATTTGTTTCAACGGTTATTTTATATGCAATTGTTATACTATATGTTATTTTACAAAACAATCCATATGTTACAGCGATATTAGTAGTAGGACTATTTACATATCAAACACTTACTTATTCTCAAACAATTAGAGAAGTGGTAGATGATACAGAGACTTCGCTATCAAAATTAGAATCCAAATTAGCTAGATCTAAGCAAAAGCAAGCTGAATCATATAAAAGATTTTTATCATTATCTACATCATTTGGTAGTGGACTATTAATGATTGACGAGGATGGGATAATCAAACTTGCTAATAAAGAATTTTCACATTACTTTAACATTGAAGTTAACAACGTAGATTATAATATCCTAGTGGAAATTAAACGACTTTACAAGTTTGTAAATCAGGCTTATTTACTAGAAAAAAGTATTCGGGATCAAATAAAAGTAAGCGAAAAGGTATATGACTTAATATCAACTCCTCTTTTTGAAGGGGGGATGTTCAAAGGATGTTTAATTCTTGTTCATGATATTACTTTGATCAATAATGCAGAAAAGTATCAAAAGAGGTTTACAGCTGATGTATCCCATGAATTGAGAACACCTCTATCAGCGATAAAAGGGTTTAGTGAAATTTTGAATCGAGATGAGGAAATCAAAGAGGAAGAGCGAAAAGAGTTTATTGATTTAATACATAAAGAATCAGAACGTATGGAATTTATTTTGAATGATTTAATGATTATATCTAAGATGGATAGACTTGATTACGAATTAGAGTTTAGTAACCATGATATCGCTCTAATAATTGATGAATCAATCAGTGTCCTGAAGAATTCTATAAAAAGTAAAGGATTGCGTTATAGTGTTGATGTAGAACCACAAATCATCAACTGTGACAAATTCAGGATTTCACAAGTGGTACTGAATTTAATCAAGAACGCAATCAATTACACCGATGAAGGATTTTTAGAAATAAAAGGATATGTTAGTAACAGTGAGTACACTTTGGAGTTCAAAGACACTGGTATTGGAATTGCTGAAAAAAACATTGATCTTATATTCAAAAGATTCTATCGTGTTGATAAAGCTAGAAGTCGTGATTCCGGAGGAAGTGGGTTGGGATTAAGTATCTGTAAAAATGTAATCCTAAAACACGGAGGATACATTGATGTTAAATCAATAGTAAACGAAGGTTCTATATTTACTGTGAAATTACCAATCTAAAAAAGATAAAAGGTACGCCTTTTATTTTTTTCTTGCAACAAGAGTAAACATAATATATAATATATTAGCATTAATTGTTTATACTAAATTACTTATATGTTATAATAAGTAAGGTTTGGTGATGATATGAGCAAATTGAACATTAGCTTTCGTATTGAATCGAAAGATAGTAAACAATCATTTACAGTGGTTGGAGAAGAAAAAAATAACCGTATAATTTTTGTGGATCCTGACAAAAACACAAATTATATTATATTTCATAAAGATTCTATTGAGTATTACAAAAAAGGGTCTGTAGATATGAAATATAAGTTTACTTTAAATGAAAGAACTGAAGGAACATACAAAGTATATGGTAATCAATTTAATTTTAATATTGTTACTGATAGGTTAATCGTTAAAGATGAAAGAATATACATAAAATATCGACTAATCCAAAATGATGAATTAGTAAATGATACTGTGTTAGAATTAAAGTACAATCCTAAAAAGGAGGAATCATCATGCAAGGTGAAAAATCATTAATTGAAGCAGCAAGAGAAGTATTAGAAGTAGAAAAAATGCCGGTAAATCTTTACGATTTATTTGATCGTGTTACAGCTGAAGCTGGATTATCAGAAGAGGACAAACAAGCAGCGGTAACTAAGTTTTATACGGACTTAACTATTTCGGCGAAATTTGTTTATGTAGGTAACAATGAGTTTAACTTAAAAGCAAATGAAAAAATCGAATTATGGGAAAAAGACGGGTCTTTTTATAAAGAATATACTGTTGTCGAATTACCTGAAGAATATAAAGAAGCACCAAAACCTAAGAAAACGAAAAAAGCTGCACCTGTAGTTGTAAAAGCAGAGCCAGTTGTAGAAGAAGTACTTGAAGTTGTCGTTGTTGAGGAAGAACCTGTAGTAACTGAAGCACCTGTAGTTGCACCAGTGGTTGAACCAGCAGCAGAAGGAACTGCCGTTGATTATGAAGAAGATGTATTCGAAGAATATGATGAATTTGATGAAGATAAATACAACGAATACATGGATACATACGAAGATCAATACGAAGATTAATTTTATAAATTACTGCTTGATTTAGAAAAGTTGTTTTGTTATAATTTTAAAGGGCACACTAGTAAAATAGTTCTCCTATTTAGGAGAACTATTTTTTTTATATAAAAAATATCAATTATGAGGTGGGAATTATGAAAAAAACAAAATTTATTTTTGTTACTGGAGGAGTAGTATCTAGCCTAGGTAAGGGGATAACAGCATCTTCTTTGGGACGATTACTTAAGAACAGAGGATTAAAAGTGTTCATGCAAAAATTTGATCCATATATCAATGTAGACCCAGGTACAATGTCACCATATCAACATGGTGAAGTATTTGTAACCGATGATGGTGCAGAGACTGATTTAGACTTGGGACACTATGAAAGATTCATTGACGAGAACTTAAGTCAAGCGAGCAATATTACTACGGGTAGAGTGTATGCAACAGTTATCGAGAAAGAACGACGTGGTGATTATTTAGGAGCAACAATTCAAGTTATACCTCATATTACAGATCTTATAAAAGAACAACTATACAAGGCTGCTGAAGAGAGTGGTGCAGATGTTGTAATTACAGAAATTGGTGGAACAGTAGGTGATATTGAATCACTACCTTTCCTTGAAGCGATTCGACAAGCAAGAAGAGATTTTGGATATAAGAACACAATCTTTATTCACAATACGCTTGTACCGTATTTAAGTGCTGCGCACGAACTAAAAACGAAACCAACACAACATAGTGTAAAAGAATTAAGAGGATTGGGTATTCAACCGGATATTATTGTACTAAGAACCTCACATTCAATTACAAATGCAATGAGAGAAAAAATCGCTCTATTCTGTGATGTAAAAAAAGAAGCTGTTATTGAAGCAGTAGATTGTAATGTAATTTATGAAGTTGCAGTAAAACTAAAAGAACAAAATCTTGATGATTTAGTTGTAAAGCATTTTAGAATGGATGTTCCAGAATGTGATTTACAAGAATGGAAAGAATTAGTAGAACGTGTTAAATCTTTAGATAAAGAAGTAACGATTGGATTAGTCGGGAAATACGTATCTTTACACGATGCTTATTTAAGTGTTACGGAAGCTTTAAAACATGCGGGTTATCATCATAAAACAAAAATCAATGTTAAGTGGATTAATGCTGGTGAACTGGTAGACAATGATCCAAAGGATTACTTGTCAGATTGTGATGGAATTTTGGTTCCAGGTGGGTTTGGCCATAGAGCTATTGAAGGTAAAATTAACGCAATAACCTATGCACGTGAAAACAACGTACCTTATTTGGGATTATGTTTGGGAATGCAAACAGCAACAATTGAATATGCAAGAAATGTAGCAATGATGGAAGGTGCTAACTCTACTGAAATGGATGCTAATACGAAGTTCCCTGTAATCGATTATCTACCAGAACAATACGAAGGTATTGAAATGGGGGGGACATTACGTCTAGGATTATATAACTGTGAAGTTAAGAAGAACACACTCGCTTATGAAGCATATCAAAAAGATTTGATTCACGAGCGACACAGACATCGTTATGAGTTTAACAATATATACAAAGAAAGATTAGAAGAGGCAGGATTGGTATTCTCAGGAGTTAACCCAGAAACAGGATTGGCTGAAATTATTGAGATACCGGGACACAAGTTTTTTATCGCATCACAGTTCCATCCTGAATTTTTGTCAAGACCACAAAGATCTCATCCATTATTTAGAGAATTTATCAAAGCATCATTGGAAAAATAATATTGTAAAAGTCCATTTTTATGGGCTTTTTTTATAGAAATAATTACCCTGACTCCAAATGAAAGAACGAATTTCACAACTAAATGACAACTTACACTAAATTGTACATACTGTTTGATTTTAATAAACGGCTTTATTAAGGCGTTAGATAAGGGTGTGATGATTTAGTGAAAGACTTTAAAAATAGGGCGTAATTATGATATAATTTTATTAAGTAATTTAAAGTGGATTACTATATATAAAGGAGGAAAATATATGTTAGATAAGAAACTTATAAAAAGAGTTTTAGATAAAGCCCTATCTACTGCTGGTGATTTTGCAGAAGTATTTGTTGAAGACCGTTTTGCATCAAACGCTGCAATGTTATCAAGTAAAGTAGAACGTGTTAATAACTCTAAAACATCTGGAGTTGGTATCAGAGTTGCACAAGGATATCACACTGTTTATGGATACACAAACAGCAAAGACGAAAAAGATTTGTTAAAGTTAGCTGACGATTTAGCTCAATCTTTCCAAGGAGAGAGTGCTAATATTGATTTCGAATTAGGTGAGTTAAAAGTTGGAGAATTACATCAACCAAAAGTATTACCTAGTACGGTTAGTATTGATGAAAAAATTAGTTTGTTAAAACGAGCAGACAAAGCTGCAAGAGCTTATGATGAAGTGATTAAACAAGTGTCTGTTACATACCAAGATTATACACAAAATATTTGGTTAGCAAATTCTGAAGGAACTTATGTAAAAGATTCAAGAACAAGAACTCGTCTTGGAATTAATGCGATTGCAATGAATGATGAGACAAAACAAAGTGGATACAATGCACCTGGTGGTTCTTATGGATTTGAATTTTATAGTGAAATTGTTAATGTTGAAGAAGCGGCTGCTGAAGCAGCAAGAGTTGCTAAAACAATGTTATTAGCGAAAGAGTGTCCTAGTGGAAAAATGACTGTAGTAATTGATAATGGATTTGGAGGAGTAATCTTCCATGAAGCGGTTGGACATAGTTTAGAAGCAACTGCTGTAGCGAGAGGAGCAAGTGTGTTCACTGGTAAAAAAGGTGAAGTAATTGCGAATCCGCTAATTACTGCTATTGATGATGGTACTATTCCTAATGGATGGGGTAGCGCAACATATGACGATGAAGGTAACTTACAAAAACGTCGTGTTTTAATTAAAGATGGTGTTTTGACAAGTTACATGATTGATAAAATTAATGGTAAACGTATGAATGACGAATGTACTCATTCTGGTAGACGTGAATCCTATAAATTTGCACCTACTTCTCGTATGTCTAATACTTATATTGATAATGGAGATTCAAGTTTTGAAGAGATTATCGCAAATACTGATTTAGGGTTATATGCGAAAAAAATGGGTGGAGGAAGTGTTAATCCAGCTACTGGTGACTTCAACTTCTCTGTTTCTGAAGGATATATGATACGTGATGGTAAAATTGCCGAAGCTGTACGAGGAGCTAGTTTAGTTGGTACAGGTAGTGAAGCGCTTAAGAGAGTAGATATGGTTGGTAATAACTTACGTAGAGAACAAGGTATGTGTGGTAGTGAATCTGGATCAATCCCTGCTGATGTAGGACAACCTACTATTAGAATATCTGAAATTACTGTTGGTGGAAGAGGAGGGTCTATCTAATGAATTTTGATAAATTATTTGAGTTAGGAAAAGCAAAAGGAATAGAGGCACTTCAAGTTTATTATTCTGCGGATACTGAATTTGAAATTGAAGTATTTAACGGATCTGTAGAGAAATATGCAATCGCAGATTCTGCTAAGCTTGGTGTTAAAGGTATCTATGATGGCAAAATGGGAACAGTTTCGACAGAAGTCTTAAGTGAAGACGAATTCGATTTTCTAGTTGAAAGCATTATAGCATCTGCAAAAGCTATTGATAGTGAAGACGAGGTTTTCATCTATGAAGGTGATGAAAGTTATCCAACAATTGAAGGGTTATACAATCCTGAATTATATGAAATAACAGCAAAAGAGAAAATCGATACTGTTAAGAAATTTGAAGAAATGATTAAAGCCAAAGACGAAAGAATTAATATGGTTCAAGCCTTTTATGGAGAAGGAACTACAAAAGTATTAATTCAAAATTCTAAAGGTTTAAAACTAGAAAAATTAGTAAATAACTCTGTACTTGGTGCATTTATTATCGCTAGTGATGGTAAAGATCAACGTACAACTTACGAATATAAACAAACAAACAAATTTGAAGACTTTGATTTAGAAACGATGGCAGTTAATGGAGCTAAAGAGGCATGCGATCAACTTGGAGCATCACCAGTTGATAGTGGAGAATATGAGATTTTACTTAAAAACTCAGCAAGTTCAAGCTTATTAACACCTCATATTTCAATGTTTAGTTCAGAGAGTGTACAACGAAACGTATCTTTATTAAAAGGGAAAATTGGAGAATCTATTGGTAGTGAATTAGTAACGTTGGTAGATGACCCATTCATGAAAAACTCTTCAAGAAGTGGAGCTTTCGATGATGAAGGTGTAGCAACACAATATAAAGAGTTAATTAATAAAGGTGAGTTGACAGGTTATCTATATAATTTGAAGACAGCGAAAAAAGATAACACAAAATCAACAGGTAACGGATTTAATAGAGGAATTGTTCCAACAAACTTCTATTTTGTTCCTGGAGAATTAGACTTTGAACAAGAAGTTAAGAAAATGAAAAAAGGATTAATCATTACTGATTTGGCAGGAACACATGCTGGATGTAATCCAATAAGTGGAGATTTTAGTTTACAAGCATCAGGATTCTTAGTTGAAGAGGGTGAGATTGTTAAACCGGTTGCTTTGATTACAGTAGCAGGTAACTATTTGAACTTATTAAAAGATGTTACTGGAGTATGTAGTGACCTTAAGTTTAACTTTGGATTTGTAGGAAGTCCTACACTTAAAATTAAATCCTTAAAAGTATCAGGAAAATAAACACTACTTCGGTAGTGTTTTTTTTGTTTTAATTTTGAGTAATAAGGGATGTTAGTTTACTTCTTAGTATTATTAATGTATAATAATGATGGAAATATTTTTCAAATTAGGAGGAAATAAAAATGGGTTTAGTATCAGCCAAAGATATGCTTGAAAAAGCAAGAAAAGAAGGATATGCTGTAGGGCAATTCAATATTAACAACTTAGAGTGGACAAAAGCAGTTTTAGTAGCTGCACAAGAAGCGAATTCACCAGTAATATTAGGTGTAAGTGAAGGTGCTGCAAGATATATGACAGGGTTTGACACTGTTGTAGGAATGGTAAATGGTATGATGAACAACTTAAATATCACTGTACCTGTTTCTTTACACTTAGATCATGGTAGTTTTGAAGGAGCGAAAGCTTGTATCGAAGCTGGATTCAGTAGTGTAATGTTTGATGGATCTCATTATTCAATTGAAGAGAATGTTCAAAAAACAAAAGAAATTATTGCTTACGCTAATAAAAGAGGGATTAGTGTAGAAGCAGAAGTTGGTTCAATTGGTGGAGAAGAAGATGGTATCGTTGGAGCTGGAGAAGTTGCAGATCCAAAAGAATGTAAATTAATTGCAGATTTAGGAGTTACAATGTTAGCTGCTGGAATTGGTAACATTCACGGTCAATACCCAGAAAACTGGACTGGATTAAACTTAGACGTATTAGGTGAAATTCAAGATGCTACAGGAAATATGCCTTTAGTACTACATGGTGGTACTGGAATTCCTGAAAAAATGGTTCAAGGAGCTATCGCATTAGGTGTTTCAAAAGTAAATGTAAACACAGAATGTCAATTAACATTTGCTGCTGCTACAAGAAAATATGTAGAAGCTGGTAAAGACTTACAAGGTAAAGGTTACGATCCTCGTAAATTATTAGCACCTGGATATCAAGCAATTATTGATACATGTACAGAAAAAATGGAATTATTTGGTTCTATTAACAAAGCATAATTACATACATTTAAAAGGGTCTTTGGCCCTTTTATTATTTTAGAATTATAAAAGATTGGAGTGAGATGAATGGATGAGTTCGTATTGAAAGATTACGCTTCATGGAAAATGGAAAACTATGAGATGTTAGAAGAATTCAAACATAATGATAACCCAATATATGAACGATTAGAGCCAGTTTATGCTGTTCTAGAAAACTTATATGAGATGGCTTGTAGAGAAGAAGAATTGGACGAGGATTTAGAGAATATTTTTGTTGTAGGTTTTGAGTATTTATTCTCACAACTTAATGTAACTAAAATCTATTTTGAGACCTTGTTTAAGTCAAATTGTGATGAGTTTGAAGACTACAGTGAAATGGTCTTGTTTTTGCTTTATATATTTGATCTAAGAACTGATTTAGAGAGTCATGATATTGATTCTGATATTATTGCTTTAAACGATACTGAAACATATATAGAAAACATGATTATGGAACGAAGAACCGACTTCGATTTTGTTCGCAATATGATGAACGAGACATTGAAAAAGGTCTTTGATACTATTGATTATGATTATGTCAGCATTGTTGATATTTATGTTGAGATTGCAGAAAATCTTGGTATTTATTTATATGAAGATGATGGTTTAGTTATTGGTAAAGATGTTTAGACACAATTAACTTTGTGTCTTTTTTTTGCAAGTGTTTTCATGAGTGTATTATTTCCCACTTCTATATGAATTGTATATAATGACTTTACAAGAGAGGTGAGTATCTTGGGAATGATTAGTGATATAAAAACATTAAGAAAAAAAGATCCAGCTGCGAGACATCTAGTTGACATCTTGTTAACACATAACGGGTTGCATGCAGTATGGAATTATAGAGTAGCGCATTTCTTCTGGAAAATTAAACTGAAGTTAATCGCTCGTATTATAAGTAATATGGGGAGACTATTTCACGGAGTTGAAATACATCCTGGAGCTACAATAGGAAAGAATTTCATTATCGATCATGGTAGTGGAGTTGTAATTGGTGAAACTTCTGAAATTGGAGATAACGTATTAATATATCATCAAGTAACTTTAGGTGGAACAGGTAATGAATCTGACGTGAAACGTCATCCGTCTCTTTGTGATAATGTTATGGTTGCTGCCGGTGCGAAAATTTTAGGTAATATTCGTGTTGGTTACGGTGCAAAAGTTGGAGCGAATGCCGTGGTATTGAAAGATGTACCTCCGTTTTCAACAGCGGTAGGTATGCCAGCTAGAATTATAGAAGGCAAAAAACTATCAGAGGTTGAATGTAGTTTAATGTCAAAAGAGTAAATAGTAATATTTGCTCTTTTTTTATTTATAAAAGACAATTAAAAAAGAACATCTATATTTAGATGTTCTATTACCTTTAATCAAATAAATCAGTACTTAGATAACGTTCTGCGTTATCAGGGGATACTGTAACGATATCCTGGTTTTCCACAGTTTCAGCAAGTTTTAGAGCTGCTGCCATATTTGCACCTGAGGATATACCAACAAATAAACCATAGTCTTTCGCTAATAATTTCGCTGTATCGTATGCTTCCTCACTATCAATATGATATATTTCATCAATGATATCTGTATTAAGAATTTTGGGAATGAATCCAGCACCAATTCCTTGGATTTTGTGTGGCCCGGGATTACCTCCACTAATTACAGGACTGTTTGTTGGTTCAACGGCGATTACTTTAATGTTAGCATTGTATTCCGTTTTTAACATTGTTCCAACACCTGTGATTGTACCACCTGTTCCTACTCCTGCTACGAAATAGTTTATTGATGGACAATCATCAATTATTTCATAGTAAGTTGTTTTCATATGCGCCATAGGATTGTGTAGATTTTGAAATTGCATTGGCATAAAATAATTGTGTTCCTCTTGTAAATTTTTAGCTACTTCAATTGATCCTTTCATTCCTTTTTTGGCAGGTGTTAAAATGAGTTCAGCTCCATAACCTCGTAGTATTTTTCTTCTTTCGATACTTAGACTATCAGGCATTGTTAAGATAATTTTATATCCTTTGGCAGCTGATACCATAGCGAGTCCAATACCGGTGTTACCACTTGTTGGCTCGATTATCGTATCGCCTTTTTTTAGCAAACCTTCTTTTTCGGCTTGTTCAATCATATTGATTGCAATTCTATCTTTTACACTACCACCAGGATTAAACCATTCTAATTTTAGGTAGATTGTATTATTATTTACTGTGTTTATTTTAATTGTTGGCGTGTTGCCAATTGCTTCGTATATATTATTGTAAAGCATATTAATCACCTCTTTATTATTATATACCTTTTGATGAGGTGAAGGGTGAGATATGATAAAAAAAGTAGATTTCCCTAAAGAAATCTACTTAATATTTAATTGTTATTTACCTCTTGGTTTCATATGTGGGAACAATAATACGTCACGAATTGAAGCACTACCAGTTAATAACATAATTAATCTGTCAATACCAATTCCTAATCCACCTGTTGGCGGCATACCGTATTCTAATGCTTCTACATAATCTATATCCATTTCAGTTGCTTCATCATTACCTAAATCTTTTTCAGCTAATTGAGATAAGAAACGTTCTTTTTGATCAATTGGATCGTTTAACTCTGTATATGCATTTGCATATTCACGACCGTTGATGAATAATTCAAATCGATCTGTAAAACGTGGGTCTTCAGGATTTTTCTTAGTAAGTGGGCTGATTTCAATTGGGTGACCATAAATAAATGTAGGCTCAACAATTGTTTCTTCACAATATTCTTCAAAGAACAAGTTTAAGATGTGTCCGATACCGGTAAAGTGATCTGGAACAGCTAAATCTCTACTTAAAGCTTCTTGTTTGGCTTGTTCAAATGTTAATTCTTTGTTCCAAAAATCAATACCACATTTGTCTCTAACGATGTCTGCCATATGAACTTTATTCCATGGGGCTTTTAAAGTGATTTCTTGTCCATCATATTCAACAGTTTCTTTACCTAAAGTAACTGCGATAGAAGAAATTAGCTCTTCTGTTAAGTCCATCATTGACTCTAAGTTACCATATGCTTGGTATAGTTCTAACATTGTAAATTCAGGATTATGCTTAACGCTCATACCTTCATTTCTAAAGTTTCTACCAAGTTCATATACTGCATCAAATCCACCAACAATTAGTCTTTTTAAGTATAATTCCGGTGCAATTCTTAAGTAGAATGGCATATCTAACGTATTATGGTGTGTAACGAATGGACGAGCTGCAGCTCCTCCTAAGATAGAATGAAGGATCGGTGTTTCAACCTCTAAGAATCCTTTGTCATTTAAATAGTTACGAATCATTGTGATGATTTTAGAACGAAGAATAAAGTTTTCTCTTGATTCTTGATTCATGATTAAATCAACATAACGACGTCTATATCTTTCTTCTATATCTTTCAAACCGTGGAATTTTTCTGGTAAAGGTCTTAATGCTTTGCTTAAGTGAGTGATTTTTTCAGCACGAATGCTCAATTCACCTGTTCTTGTTTTCATTACTTTACCTTCAACACCTACGATGTCTCCAAGATCTGCTTTGTTGAAGTATTCAAATGTTTCTTCTCCAACAGCGTCTAAACGCACATATAATTGTACTTGTCCATATTGGTCCATGATGTGAGCGAATGCTGCTTTACCCTTACCACGTTTAGTCATTATACGACCAGCGATTTTAACTGGTTCAGTTTCCATATCGTGTAATTCTTCTTTTGAAAATTGATCGTATTTTTCTCTTAATGTCTCTGAATTGTTGTTACGATCATAGCGTTGTCCAAATGGATCAATGCCTTGTTCAATTAAATTGCCAAGCTTTTCTCTTCTGACAATTTCTTGTTCTGATAGTCTTTCCATTATATTCACCTCTTTTTATAATGCGATTTAGATTATAACATAAACTACTTTAAATAAAAAGAAAATAGAACAAAAAGTTTGTTCTATTTTGTTGCTGTTTTTAGCGTTTCTAGGTTTTTATACATCAGCGATAAGTATGTTTCTCCATTTTCCAATTCATCTGGTGTGATTTCACCACATCCGTGTAAGTATAAAGCACTGATTAGTGGGATATCTTCTTCTAAACTTTCCATTACAGATTCCCCTGCTGGTGAGTTACTATTTTGTTCGAAAAGGATGTATAAAATGTTGTCTTCAATAGCGTGAGTTTTTAAGTCTTCGAAATCGTCGATTGTAGCACTTGATGAATGTGCATCATTTGTTATCGATAAAACATCTAACTCATATCTCTCGTGCCAATAAGTAAACAACATAACAGTTGTAATTATTGGTTTCGTTGCTTCTTCAGCCATTACTTCATAGTCAGAATTTAGTTGATTTAATGCTGCGTTTAATGAGGTGTAATTGTTTTCTATTAACTCACTGTTTTCTGGGTAAGTTGCGATTAACTTGTCTTTTACGTACTCTGCAGCTTGTATCATTCTAACAGGATCCAACCAAAAGTGTGGATCTGGAGATAAACTTGAGTTCTCGCAAACACTTTCGTGTGTCTCTTCGTCATCATGAGAATGAGAGTAACAAACCATATTATATTCTATATGTTCTGACATGTTAACTAACTCGACATTTCCACCATCGAATGTTTCTGCGCTATTTGGTATATAGTCATCTGCACCACCATTAATGTAGAATAGGATGTCAGATTTTTTGATATCAATAATTTCTTTAGCACTCCACTCAACAAAATCACCATGTGTGGTTCCACCTGGGACTCTTTTGACAGTAACAGTATCACCTGCGATTTCACTAACTAAGTATTCCATAGGATATACTGATACGTAAACAACGTTTTCATCTACGTCTGTATCTTCTTTACAGGCCGATAATGCGAAAACGAGGATGAAACTTACTAATAATAAACTTAATTTCTTCATACGGTCACCTTCTTGCTTACTAATTATTATAAAATAATAAGATTATAAAAGCAATTTATTATAGTTTTTTTTCACTAATTATTTCAAACATTTGTGAAGCATCTTCTTTTTTTGTGGAATCTAAAATAGCTTTCACTTTTAATGCGACTACTTTATTTCCAAACGTAATTTCTATGATGTCATCGATATCTACTTTTGTTGAAGACTTCGCTACGTGGTTATTAACAGTTATTCTTCCGTTATCAGCGACTTCTTTTGCCAATGTTCTTCGTTTAATGATTCTCGATACTTTTAAAAATTTATCTAATCTCATTTTTTCTCCCACCTTATTAAAAAAGGGGCTAAATAATTATTTAGCCCCTTTTAGATTTAAAAGTTTACTTTGTTATCTTTTTTTTCTTCTAATTTAGGTGCTTCAACAGTTTCTTCTACTTTAGGAGTTTCTAATTCTTTCTTCACAAGTTTTGCTTGCTTTTTCTCCCACCATCCAAGTTTTCCTGTTTCCACAATTTCATAAATATCTTCTCTTGTTAGTGTTTCAACTTCAAGTAAATATTTTGCAATTAGTTTCAATAAATCAATATGTTCATTCAGTACTTTTTTTGCAATTTCATAACATTCGTTAATGATTGAACGTACTTCGTTATCTATTTCAAGTGCAACTTGATCACTAAATGCTTTATCTGTATTATAATCTCTTCCTAAGAAGACACTTCCACTGCGTTTCTCATACTGGATTGGTCCTAAACTACTCATACCGTACTCTGTAACCATGCTACGAGCGATTTCTGTAGCTTTTTGGAAGTCATTATGAGCTCCAGTTGAAACTTCGTTAAAGATGATTTCTTCCGCTACACGACCACCTAGTAAACCAGTAATTCTGTCGATTAAACCTTTTCGTGTAGATAGGAATGATTCTTCTTCTTCAGGAAGCATCAAGGCATATCCACCCGCTTGTCCACGAGGTATGATTGTTACTTTGTGGACAATGTTTGCGTTGTCCAATTTAATACCTAGAACTGCATGTCCTGATTCGTGATGAGCGATAAAGTTTCTTTCGCGTTTTGTGAAGACTCTTGATTTTTTAGCAGGACCCATCATTACTCTATCGACAGCTTCATCGATATGGTAAAGCTTGATATGAGGTTTGTTTTCACGAGCAGCTAATAAAGCAGCCTCATTTAATAAGTTTTCTAAGTCCGCACCTGTAAATCCAGGAGTGCGTTTTGCGATTTCATCAAATGTGATTTTGGGATCAATTTTTTTGTTTTTCGCATGTACTTCTAATATTGCTTTACGGCCTTTTATATCAGGACGACCAATTGTAATTTGACGATCAAAACGACCAGGTCTTAATAGAGCAGGATCTAATACATCAGGTCTATTTGTTGCAGCTATTACGATGATTCCAGAGTTTGTTCCAAATCCATCCATCTCTACAAGTAATTGGTTAAGAGTTTGCTCACGTTCATCGTGTCCTCCACCAAGACCAGCACCTCTTTGACGACCAACAGCATCAATCTCATCAATGAAAACGATACAAGGAGCGGTTTGTTTTGCTGTTTTAAACATGTCTCTAACACGACTTGCACCAACACCAACGAACATTTCAACAAAGTCAGATCCACTGATTGAGTAGAATGGTACGCTTGCTTCACCAGCTACGGCTCTTGCTAATAACGTTTTACCAGTACCTGGAGGACCTACTAATAGGATTCCTGTTGGGATTCTTGCACCTAAAGACATATATTTTTTAGGATCTTTCAAGAAATCAATGATTTCCTCTAATTCTTGTTTTTCTTCTTCAACACCAGCTACATTATCAAATGTAGTTGTTTTACCTTTTTGTAATTTAGCTCGGTTTTTACCGAACTCAAATGCTTTATTATTTCCACCTTGGTTACGCATCATAAATGCCATAACACCAACCAATAATAATAGTGGTAACAGGATAGATAATACATTTAGTATTGCATATGTATCTCCTGGTTCGTGGTCGTATAATATACCATTTCCTTCTGCTAAATCAATGATTATATTATAATCAGTTTCGTTTGCGATTGAAGCATAGAAACTTTTCCCGGCATCATCGTCATCAATGTCTGATTTAATAGTACCTTCGATACTATATCCTCCAGAGTTTACA